>Ga0073934_10000123_pt1 | contig 226307 bp, 187 predicted proteins | sample LarsenN4metaG_FD_76834 | JGI IMG/M metagenome (GOLD analysis project Ga0073934, IMG submission 76834) | Hot spring sediment bacterial and archeal communities from British Columbia, Canada, to study Microbial Dark Matter (Phase II) - Larsen... ... | reverse complement strand
TACGTGATGGCATTGGCGGCGGTGCTGGACGGGACGTACTTTACTGATTCGCATATTCCTGAGCCCACGAGTTTGAGCTTGCTGGGGTTGGGTGCGGCGGGGTTGCTGCTGCGGCGGCGGAAGGCGTGATAGAATGCGTTGTTTATGACGACGCACGAATTTGATGTGATTGTGATTGGCGGGGGACATGCCGGCGCGGAGGCGGCCTGGGTGGCGGCGCGCATGCTGGGGGATCGGGGGCGGGTGGCCATGGTGACGATGGATGCGAAGGCCATCGGTCGCATGAGCTGCAACCCGGCGATCGGTGGACTGGCCAAGGGACAGATCGTGCGCGAGATCGATGCGCTCGGGGGGCTCATGGGACATGCCATCGATGCGACGGGCATACAGTTTCGAATGCTCAATCGCAGCAAAGGGCCGGCGGTGCAGAGCCCGCGGGCACAAGCAGACAAATATCGGTATGCCGAGAAAGTGCAGGCACTGCTGCGCGAGGGATGCCCGAGCCTGGAGATTGTCGAGGGGATTGTTGATCGCATTGAAGTGGGGAAGCCAGAAGCCAGTAGCCAGAAGCCAGAAGTGCGCGGGGTGAGGCTCGAGGATGGGCGGGTGTTGGCTTGCCGGTGTGTGGTCGTCACCACGGGGACGTTTTTGCGGGCGCTGATGCACACGGGCGAAAAGAAGACTGAAGGCGGCCGCGTGGGAGAGCAAAGTGCACGCGGGTTGTCGGGGTGCTTGCGCGAACTGGGGTTTGAACTTGGGCGATTGAAGACGGGGACGCCGCCGCGGTTGGACCGGGCGACGATCGACTGGGCCGGGCTGGAAGCGCAGCCGGGTGATAATCCGCCAACGCCATTTTCGGATATGACGGACCCGGCGAAGTTTCCGGTGATCACGCAGGTTCCGATGCACATCACGTACACCAACGCGCATGTGCATGAAGTGATTCGGGCGAACCTGCATCGGGCACCCATGTATTCGGGACAGATCCAGAGCCGGGGACCGCGGTACTGCCCGAGTATTGAAGACAAGGTTGTGCGCTTTGCGGATAAGGAGCGGCACCAGGTGTTTCTGGAGCCGGAGGGGCTGGAGACGAACGAGATATACTGCAACGGCATCAGCACGAGCCTGCCGGAGGATGTGCAGCTGGAAATTGTGCGGAGCATTGAGGGACTGCAGCACGCGAAGATTCTGCGGCTGGGGTACGCGGTGGAATATGACTTCTCGCCGACACACCAGATCGATGCGACGCTGGAGACGCGGCTTGTGGATGGCTTGTACTTCGCGGGGCAGCTCAATGGCACGAGCGGGTATGAGGAGGCGGCGGGACAGGGGCTGATCGCGGGCATCAATGCGGCGCGGAAGGTGCAGGGGCTGGGGAAGTTCACGCTGACGCGCGACCAGGCGTATATCGGGGTGATGGTGGATGATCTGATTACGAAGACGCCAACGGAACCGTACCGGATGTTCACGAGCCGGGCGGAATTTCGGCTGACACTGCGGAGCGACAACACAGACCAGCGGTTGACGCCGCTGGGGTTTGAGCTTGGCACGGCGACGCGCGAGCGCATGGCGCGGCTGGAGCGGAAGCTGGAACAGATGCAGCGCGTGCGGACGCTGCTGCAAGGGACGCGGGTGACGGTGGGGCACAACGGGGTGAGTTTGTATGAATTGCTGCGGCGCCCGGACATGACGGTGGTGAACTTGCCAGCGCCCGAGGCGGTGATGAATGAGCTGCGGGCGGCGCCGCTGCAGGACGCGGTGGAGCAGGTGGTAATCGAGGCGAAGTATGCGGGGTACATCGAGCGGGAGAAGCAGAACGCGCGGCGGCTGCATGAGCTGGAAGACAAGATGATACCGGCGAACTTTGACATTGCGGGGATTGCGGATCTGCGGAAGGAAGCGCGGGCGGCGTTGGAACGGTACCGGCCGGGGACGCTGGGACAGGCGAGCCGGCTCGAGGGGATCACGCCGAATGATCTGACGATTTTGTTGATGCATTTGAAGGGGAAGGGGAGGCGGTAGGGAATGGCGAATGGTGAAGAGTGAATGGTGAAGGGTGAATGCGGAAGGCGAAACTGGGGGGGCTGTATCACCAGTGATACAGCGCGGGTTTTGGTTATGTTGAGCGGGGAGGGGCGTTTTTGATAGCGCCAGAGGGGAGATACGCCATGGGGGGCGGGTCTAGGGGAGACATGGGTGGCCACTGTGCACTGGGCTGCACGGGGGGCTGTATCTCTGGAGATGTCGGCATCTCTAGAGAGAGCACGACTGCAATGACGAATGACTAATGACAAATGACGAATCAATGACCAAGACCCAATGACAAAATGGGCGAGTGCTTTTCTGGGAATAATAGGTGAATTCATGGCCCGGCCCCCGTACTTCTGAGTCTGAACAATAACCTAACACATGATGGGGGAGTTGTCAAGGGGAATTTCGTTGTCAGGAGCGAGACATGCGAGCGTGAAGGTGGATATGGGGGTTGGGATCGGTTCAGGGGAGGGCGGGAGGGCTGCCTAAAAAGTATTCGACGCAGCTCGGCTGTTGGCTATAATGCCTTAAAACTGTGCATTCGGTAGGGGGTGGTGAATAAGGGCGCGACGTTGTGGGTGGAAATCGCGAAGAATGGCGGAAGTCTTTAACGTTAGTATTTATAGGGTCTTAGAAAGTATTTATGGTCGATAAGCTGCCTATGGATTCGACATTTGTCGTGATTACGCTGCCGCCGCACGAGGTTTGCTCAGCATTGCCTGTTGAGATGCCGCGCCCGCGCGCAGAGGAACGTACGAGGGGTGACGTGGCATCGGGCGGTGAGGCGGTACACAGGCGGACGGTCATGGAACGTGCGGAATTGGAATTGTCGCTGCTGAATGATATCAGCCGCGTGTTAGGCTCAACGCTGGACCTGCATGCCGTGTTCGACGGCATCATGCGGGTGCTGGCGGAGAAGCTTTCGATGGAGCGCGGGTCGTTGGTGCTGCTCGACGATGTGTCGGGCAAACTGATGACGGAAGCGGCGCTGGGGCTGACGCCGGAGGAGATCTCGCGCGGCACCTACGAAGTGGGTGAGGGCATCACCGGTACGGTGGTGCAGCGGGGCGAGTCGATCGTTGTGCCGGACATCTCGGCGGACGAGCGATTCTTGAACCGGACGAAGGCGCGGCCGATCCAGCCGGGCGTGGCGACGAGTTTTATCTGTGTACCGATCAAGGTGGAGAGCCGGACGGTGGGGGCGTTGTCGGTCGATAAGCGATTTGTGGATATGGACACGCTGAAGGCGGACCAGCGGTTGCTGGAGACGCTGACGGCGTTCATCGGCCAGGCGCTCAAGATCAACGAACTGGTGACGCAGGAACGCGAAGAGTGGCTGGCGGAACGCCGGGACATGTCGGCGAGCCTGCGGGGCAAGTACAAGTTTGACAACATCATCGGGTCGGCGCCGGCGATGCTGGATGTGTTTGACACGATTGCACAGGTGGCGAGCAGCCGGGCGACGTGCTTGATTTTGGGTGAGACGGGTACGGGTAAGGAATTGATCGCGAAGGCGGTGCACTACAACTCGAACCGTGCGGAAAAGCCGTTCATTCGGGTGAACTGCGGTGCGCTGACGGGGACGCTGCTGGAGTCGGAACTGTTCGGGCATGTGAAGGGGAGCTTTACGGGGGCGATCCGCGACAAGATCGGGCGCTTTGAGGCGGCCAACGGCGGGACGCTTTTTCTGGATGAGATCGGGACGATCGACACGGGGCTGCAGGTGAAACTGCTGCGCGTGTTGCAGGAGCGGGAGTTTGAACGCGTGGGCGACAACCGCACGATGAAGGTGGATGTGCGCATCATCGCGGCGACGAACTTGAATCTGCAGGATGAAGTGGCGAAGGGGACGTTCCGCGAGGATTTGTTCTACCGGTTGAACGTGGTGACGGTGAGCTTACCGGCGCTGCGAAACCGGCGTGAGGATATTCCGCGGTTGATCGATTTCTTCCTGGACAAGTTCAATGCGGAGAACGGCAAGGGGCTGCGCAAGATCAGCAAAGACATGTTGAATGTGCTGGTGCGGTACCCGTGGCCGGGCAACGTGCGTGAGTTGGAGAACGCGATGGAGCGGGCCGTGGTGCTGAGCCGCGGGGACTCGTTGACGGAGGAACTTTTGCCGACGTCGATCCGGGCGTTTGCGCAGCAGGGCCGGGCGAACATGGCGTCAGAGGGCATGGACTCGCTGACGAAGCGGCTGGCGGACCAGAGCATCAACGAGTTTGAGCTGCGTGAAGGGCAGATCTATGACATGGTGATCCGGCAGGTGGAGAAAGCGCTGATTGAGAAGGCGCTGGACCGTTGCCATGGGATCAAGATCAAGGCGGCGGACTTTTTGGGGATTAACCGGAATACGCTGAATAAGAAGTTTAAGGAGTTGGGGCTGGAGGGGGATGATGGGGCGGAGGCGTCGGCGGAGAACAAGGCCAATTAACAGCCAAGAGTGCCGAAAAAATCTATTAGCCACCAAGGGCTCTAAGTACACCAAGGGCTTCTCGTGTGCGGGAAGTTGGGGTTTTCTCGAGGTTTTGATTAACAATTGCCAATTGAAAATTGTCAATTGGCAATTACCAGGCCCAGGCGAGTTCGCGCTGCGTGGGCAGAAGTTGATGCTTCCGTGTGAGTTCGAAGAAGCGGGCGAGGCCGTGGCGGGCGGCGGGGGTGACTTCGTAGCGTAGATATTGGGTGAAGTATTTGCGGGCGAGTTCGCGGGGCCAGCGTTTTTCGGCGGCGTAGCGATCGAGGAGTTGGTCGGTGATGTGCGCGCCGCGCTGCTGGGCTTCGAGAAGGAGTTGGGCGAGGCTGTCGTCGCGCATGTCGCGGCGCTGCATCCAGCAGGCGAAGACGAAGGGGAGACCGGTGAGAAGTTTCCACTGTTCGCCGAGATCGAGTTGGTGCGGATAGTCGTCGGTGGCGGGGGCGGCGTTGACGACCTTGTCGCCGATGAGGAGCATGGCATCGGGGCGGGCGCCCGGTTGGAGATCGACGAGGCGCGGCGCGGTTTTGAATTGTTCGCGCAGAATGACCTGGGCGAGGATAATGCTGGTGTGGGAGTCGGTGTCGACGTGGAGGGTGGTGATGTTTTGGGGCGGGACGCGGGAGAAGATGCGGACGGTGAGCGTGGGGCCATCGCAGCCGATCATGCCGGAGGGGAGGAGGATGAGCGGGTGCTTGGCGGTGTGGTAATCGACAACGGAGAGGAGGCCGGTGGAGGCGAGGCCCTGGTCGAGGAGGGTGAGGAGCTTGGAGGGGACTTCGAAATGGACGGTGGTGTCAGGGTGGCCGACGAGGGGATCGATGAGGGGTTTGGAGTTGAGGAACGAGACGCAGGCGACGCTGTGCTGAGCGGCGGTGGGGGTGAGGCGGGGGGAGGTTGAACGGGTCTCAATCATTTCAGAAATCTTTGAAACATTCTAGGCGAGGGGGAGGCTATCATCAAATCGGTGGGGACGGTTGTTGCGATGAATTTGCTGGAGGAACGAGTTATGCGTTTGATTATGTTGTTGATGCTGACGGCGATGGTGTTGGTGGGTTGTGGCAATCCGCACAAGCTGCGGTATGGGCCGGAGAAGCAACCGGCGTTTGCGAACTTGTATGCGGACTATTACGAGCTTGAGCGAGCGATTGCGTTTGCGATCGACACGGATGGACAGCGGCTCGAGGAGGTGTATGTGCGGAAGGCGGATGGAACCGTGGTGCAGCCGATGAACATACAGTTTCCGGCGTTTGGTCAGACGGCATCGATCGGGCCGGGGGTGGGCGTAGGCGCGGGGAGCGTGGGCGTGGGAGTGGGCATTGGAATTCCGGTGGGGCCGAAGCGGGCGCTGGGGCTGACGACGGCGACGTTTGATAAGCAACTGGTGGGAGCGCCGCCGTGGCAGGTGTATGTGCGCGTGCAGGAGCGCGACGCGGTGACGATACGGGTGGGGAAGTAGAAATGTGAAATGCGGAATGCGGAAGGCGAAATGCACTTACCGAAGCCCCGGATTTCCATCCGGGGCTCTTCGTTTGTGGGACTGTTACAGCGAGCCCTTGGTGGAGGGGATGTCGTTGTTGCGGGGGTCGAGGGCGACGGCGTGGCGGAGGGATTTGGCGAGGGCTTTGAAGATGGCTTCGGCGATGTGGTGCGCGTTGAGGCCGTAGGGGACGTTGATGTGGAGGTTCATCTTGGCGGTGTTGGCGAGTGAGCGGAGGGATTCATTGACGAGTTCGACGTCGAAGCTGCCAATTTTTTTGCTGGCGAAGTTGACGTGGTAGACGAAAGCGGGGCGGCCGCAGAGGTCGATGGCGACGTTGGCGAGGGCGTCTTCCATGGGGACGCTGGCGGAGCCGTAGCGGTGGATGCCGCGTTTGTCGCCGAGGGCCTGGTCGATGGCGGCGCCGAGGACGAGGGAGATGTCTTCGACGGAGTGGTGGTCATCGATATGGGTGTCGCCCTTGCAGGTGACGGTGAGGTCGAAGAGGCCGTGCTTGGCGAGGTGAGTGAGCATGTGATCGAAGAAGCCGACGCCGGTGTTGATGTTGGCCTGGCCTGTGCCGTCGAGGTTGATGGACAGGGCGATGTCGGTTTCTTTGGTTCTGCGGTTGATGGTAGCGGTACGTGACATAGGGCCTCAAACGAGAGTGGCGAGTTCGGCGAGCAGGCGGTTGTTCTGTTCTGGTGTGCCGATGGTGATACGGACTTTATCGGCGATGCGTGGCAGTTGCCACCAGCGTACGAGGATGCCGCGGGCCTTGAGGGTTTCGTAGATGGATTTGGCGTCGGACTTTTGCGGGGCGGTGGCGAGAACGAAGTTGCTGTGACTTTCAGGCATGGTGAAGCCGAGCTTTTGGAGTTCGGCGGTCATGCGGGCGCGTTCGGCTTTGACTTTCTGCCAGGTGTCGCGGGCGTAGGGTTGATCGTTGATGGCGGCGGTGGCGGCGGCGATGGCGATGGCGTCGACGGGGTAGCTGTCGCGGACCTTCTCGATCTCGCGGAGCAGTTGCGGTTGGGCGATGGCGTAACCGAAGCGGAGGCCGGCGAGGGAGTAGCCCTTGGACATGGTGCGAAGGATGAGCACGTTGGGGAATTGGCGGACGAGGTCGAGGGAGGACTGCGGGGCGAAGTCGACGTAGGCTTCATCAATGACGAGCAGGCCGCGGAAGGAGGCGGCGATGGCGGCGAGTTTTTCGACGGGCTCGAGGTGGCCGCTGGGGGCGTTGGGATTGACGATGAGCATGATGGCGGCGTCGGCATTCTCGACGTTGGCGGGGAGTGACCAGCGGGTGCCGTCGATGTTGTAGGAGAGGATGTTGGCGCGAGCGCCGTGGATCTGGGTGAGGACGGGGTAGAGCGAGTAGCTGGGCTCGAAGAAGGCGACGGTGTCATTTTCATCGGCGGCGGCGCGGATGGCGACGGAGAGGAGTTCATCGCCGCCGTTGAAAGTGAGGATGTGATCGGGCGTGACGTTGTGGAGTTGCGCGGCGGCTTCGCGGAAGGCTTGGCCGCTGGGGGAGGGGTAGCGGCGGAGTTGTTCAGCGGTGACGGCGTGGATGGCCTCGAGCACGCGCGGGCTGGGCGGGTAGGGGTTTTCGTTGGTGTTGAGCTTGATGACGCGCGGGTCGATGGGCTGTTCGCCGGGGATGTATCCGGCGGAAGTTTTGACGTTGTTACGCAAGAGTTTCATGGTTCTAGATCACTCAGGTTTAGATAGTTTGGCGAGTTGCTTTTCGAGGTCGCGGACACGCTTGGCGAGTTCAGGCAGTTGCATGAACTGGAGGTAGACGCGTTTGCCGTGGTTGGCTTCCATGGCGGGTGTGCCGACCATTTCCATGCCGGGCTTTTCGGGTGTGCTGACGATGCCGCTTTGGGCGCCGACGCGAGTGCCGTCGGGTATGGAAATGTGGCCGTTGACGCCGACTTGTCCGGCGAGGACGACGTATTTGCCGGTGTTGACGGAGCCGGAGATGCCGACATGGCTGACGAAGACGTTGTGGGCGCCGATGTGGCAGTTGTGGCCGATGATGACGCAGTTGCCGACCTTGGTGCCCTGGCCAACGATGGTGTCTTCGTTGCCGCGCTCGACGGTGGAGCTGGCGCTGATTTCGACGTCGTCTTGGATGGTGACTTTGCCGAGGATTTGCGGGACCTTGTTGTGGCGGCCGTTTTCGAAGGCGAAGCCGAAGCCGTCGGAGCCGATGACGGCGCCGGAGTGGAAGATGCAGCGGTTGCCGATGGTGACGTCGTCGTAGACGGTGACGCTGGGGAAGAGGACGCAGTCGTCGCCGATGCGGCTGTTCTGCATGATGGCGACATGGGGGTAGATGTTGACGTTGTTGCCGATGACGACGTTTTCGCCGATGGCGGCGAAGGGGTGGATGTTGCAGTTCTGGCCGATCTTGGCGGTGGGGTGGATGCTGGCGAGGGGCGAGACGCCGATCTGGGGGTGAGACTTGAAGCCGTGGAGTTTGACGAGGGCCTGCTGCCAGCCGAAGTAGATGTTTTTGACTTCGATGAAGGCGAGTGGGGGGAGGCCTTCGGCGCGGGCGGGGGTTTTGCTGCCACCGATGGGGACGATGACGGCGGCGGCGCGGGTGGTGTTGAGCTGGTCGGCGTAGCGCGCGTTGTGGAGGAAGGAAACCTGGTTTTCGTCGGCAGATTTGAGAATGTTGCACGCGCGGACCTTGCGCGAGGCATCGCCAACGACAGTTCCGCCGATGGCTGCGGCAAGTTCGCCGACCGTGATCTCCGTTTGTGGCATGGATTTCTCCAATTAAGACCTGCGACAGTACGGGCAGCAGGCGGGAAATGTCAATTGTATGGGGGTGGGTATGCAAAAACAGAAACGGACCCGAGGCGGGTCCGTATCTGGCCATGTGGGTTGGGCATTGGGTGATCAGAAGTGCTTCATGGCGTGGCCGTCCGTGGCCGAGGCAAGTGTTTCATGCTCGTCGAGGGGGAAATCGTGAGGGGGCTTGGTGTGGCGTACCGTCGGAGTAGGGGCCTTTAAGGGCTTGGCCGCTGGAGCGTTGGCCGCTTTGGCGATGGGCTTGTTTACCGCTGTGCCGGCGCCGGCTTGCGGCGATTTGGCATGTCCGCCGACGAGAATCACGAGGTTGCTGACGATGTTGTTCATCTCGACGGCCTGGGACGAGAGTTCTTCGGAGGCGCTGGCGGATTCTTCGGCGGCGGCGGCGTTGCTCTGCGTGACCTGGTCCATCTGGTTGACGGCGGCAGATACCTGCTCGATGCCGCGGGCCTGTTCATTGCTGGCGGCGGCGATCTCGGAGACGAGGGCGTTGACCTTGGTGCTCACGTCATTGATGAGGCCGAGGGATTTGCCGACTTCTTCGGCGAGCGTTACGCCGGCCTGGGCACGGGAGACGGACTGGTCGATCAGATCGGTTGTGTTCCTGGCGGCCTCGGCGGAACGCATGGCGAGGTTGCGGACCTCTTCGGCGACCACGGCGAAACCCTTGCCGGCTTCACCGGCGCGGGCGGCCTCAACGGCGGCGTTGAGAGCGAGGAGGTTGGTTTGGAATGCGATCTCGTCGATCACCTTGACAATCTTGGCGGTTTCAGAGGCGGATTTTTCGATCTCGCTGATGGCATTGCCCATGCGCTGCATGCAGGTGTTGCCTTCTTGTGCTGCCTTGAGCGCATCCTGGGCGAGGTCGCGGGCTTGCTGCGCGGTCTCGGCGTTCTTCTTGGTCATGCTCGACATCTCGGTGAGGGCCGAGGTCGTTTCTTCAAGAGCGGCGGCCTGTTCGGTAGCGCCTTGGGCCACGGACTGGCTGGAACTGCTCACCTGGCTGGAGGCGGACGCGACTTGTTCCGACCCGGCACCGAGGCTGCCGGCGATATCGCCGAGCGTCTTGCTGATGGCCTTGGCAATGAGGAGCGCGAGGACAACGCCGGCGACGGCGGCCACGAGCGAGCCGGCGGTCATGGTGAGCGTGCTGGAGGCCACGCGTGCCGCGACTTGCTGGTTGGCGGCGTTCACGCGGGCGTTGGCAACTTTGTCGAGTTCGCTGGCAGCGGCGACAATCTTGCCACCGATGGCTGCGCGTTCTTTCTGGATCTCAACCTGCTTTTTGAGGTTGGCGATCGCGTCGAGCATGGCGCTGCGGTAGCTGTTAGATGCGGCTTTCAGGTCGTTGATCTCCTTGACATCGGCGGGCGAGGTCATCCGGGCGATGAGGGCTTCGAACATGGTGTTCATGGATTCGAAGCGCGGGAGTGCTTCGTCCATGGCGGCGGGGTCGCGCGTCGCCTGGGCTTTGAAGTTTGCCACGCGGTTGAGGTTGTTCAGCCGCAGCACCTGATTGAGCGTTGCGAGCTTCCAGGCACGTTCCTGCAGTTTGGCGGCGGAGGCGTTGGCCTTGATCTCAGCGTCCTGCTTGTTCATCTGGCCGCGCGTGATGTCTTCGTAGGCCGTGGTGAACGCCTGGGCGGCCTTGTTCATCTCTTCGCGATCGTTTTCGGTTGCATGGGTGATGTCCTCGGTGCTCTTGGCGCACTTGAGATAGGCGTCGGTCAGCTCGGTCAGATCCTTAAGCTCCGACTTGAGCTTCTGCAGTTCCGGGTACTTTGTACAGAGGGCTTCACCCTCGGCGATGAGGGTTTTAACGGCGTTGAGATTTTTGCGCGATTCCGCGAGCGACGCCGGGTTGCCGGAGTAGCCGTAGTCACGCATGGCGAGCTGCGCGGCGAGCATGCGTGCGGACAGGTGCGAGGCCAGGTTGGCTTCGGGCATGAATTTGTCGTTGATGGAGGACGTTTCGCGGCTGATGGCGTTGATGTTCAGCATAGCTAGAACACCGAGGGCGACGGCGATCGCGACGGTGCCGGCGAAGCCGAGACCGATGCGCTTACCGATCGTCATGCGGGAGGCGACGCTGCTGCGCATGAACCAGATGAAGCCGCCGACGAGCAGGCCGGCGACCACAAGGCCGACGATGGTTTCGGTGTAGGAGACCTGGGCGGCTGCTACGGGCACGGTGGATTCGGATTCGTGTGATTCTTCGGAGGCCGTGGTGTGTGCCGCAGGCTTTGTTTCGTGCTTGGCGGCCGCCTCATGGTTGTTGCTCGTTTTGCCATGGGTTGCGGCGGCGGGGCCGTGGCCGGCGGTGGCGTGTGCGTTGCCGCCGTGAGCCGCGGTGGCAGTGGCGATCAACTCGCCCTGGCGCGGGTGGGGGCCGGAAACGGTCACGCTGCCGGAGGCGAGATCATAGATAGCGCCGACGAGTTTCACCTTTCCCTGCTCGGCGAACTCGCGGATCACGTGGGACTCGGTGAGCAACTGTTGGATGCCGTAGTTCACATTGGCCTTGGCCACGGCGAGCGCCAGTTCCTCGCCGGCGAGTTGCGGGTTGTTCTTCTTCACTTCTGTGGCAGGCGGCAATGCTTTTTCGATCAAGCGACCGAGATGCGGGGGCAATTCGGGGTTGGCGATGGCGGCCTTCATAGCGCCGCAGGAACTGTGCCCCATGACGACGATGACGGGCACATTGAGATGTTCGACGGCGTATTCGATGGAGCCGATCTCGTCGTTTCCGGCGACATTGCCGGCGACGCGGATGGAGAAGATATCGCCCATGCCCTGGTCGAAGAGAACTTCGGGCGGCACGCGGGAATCGGAGCAACTCAGCACGATGGCGAACGGCGCCTGGCCTTTGGTCAGCTCGGCACGCCGGGCGCTGTCTTGCCGCGGGTGTTCGGGCTTGCCGGCCACAAAGCGTCCGTTGCCGGACTGCAGGCGGGCGAGGGCGTCATCGCTCGTGACGGCGGGGCCGGCGCCGGCGAGGATCGTGCTAGTGCCTAGAACCAGCGCCAGTAGAAGAGCATGAACTGTCCGCTTCAACATACCCAGTCTCCAATTTTGTTTGCGATGCATTGGGCTCATGCGCCATCCGACGTGACGGGGCGCTGCATCCAACGCGATTTGTCGGCCGCTTGCTTAAGAAGGTTGACGGGTTCTCGGTCTTTGCCCAAAAAGGGCAAAGTATGTTAAAAATACTCACGGGTAGCAGTCATATGCCCTGCGTAGGGCAGCACGAAGAAACACGCCGCATATCAGTCTTGCTGGTGCGGTTTTTCTGGCAGAAGGGCGAACAATGACGCTATCCGTCGCGCGAGTGGTTTTAATCTTTGCATTGCTTGCCGCAGCGCCGGTGAGCGCGGCCACCTATTACGTGCGTGCCGACGGCAGCGACCGCAACCGAGGTGACGCGAGCTCGCCGCTGGCGACGATCGGGCGGGCGTTGGCCATGGCGGCGGGGGAGACCGAGACGACGATTGTGCTGGGGCCGGGGGTGATTGTGACGGGGGAGGAACCGCTGACGTTGCGGAGTGGTGTGACCCTGCGCGGGGCGGGGCGGGAACGCACGACGTTGATCGCGACAGTGCGCCTGCGCAATACGAGTGAGATCGCGATTACTGACATGACACTGGCCGGCGCGGTGGACGACAAGGCGGAGCGACGGCGACTGGCGGTGGATGCGATGGACGGGCGCGAACTGCGACTGGAGCGTCTGGCGATCACACGCTTTACACATGGGGCGATCAAGTTGGAGCGCTGGCAGAAGGCGCTGGTGGAAGACTGCGTGATCGAGCGGACAACGTTCAATACGTACAAGCAGGACGGCAAGACGCCGGCGGAGCAGACGACGGCGATTCTGCTGGGGGACATTGCGGATGTGGCGATTCGCTACACGAACATCGACACCACGGAGCGCGGTGGCCGGGGCATTGGGCCGTGCAAGGAGACGTGGTCGAAGACGCCGTGGGCGGACCCGCCAACGAAGATGGTTCGCCTGGAGATTGCGCATTGCGACATCAAGGTTGATCAGTGGCATGCGTGGCATGTGCCTGGGACGACAAGTCACCCGCCGCAGATGACGATTGAGCTGTGGCATGCGTACACGGAAGAGGTGGTGATTCACCATTGCCGGTTGAACAACAATGTATCGCTGTCGTGCGACCCGGATGGAAAGAAGCCGATCCCGGCGAAGACGATCCGCATGCACCGCAACCGGTTTGAGCTGATTCCGACGTCGCAGAACTATCGCTACGCGGTGGAGTCGTACGCGAGCAATTTTGAATTTGATCGCAACATCGTGATCAACGGTGTTTATCCGCTGGCGGACTTCAACAAGAAGGGCGTGTCGCGCGATGTGCGTGTGCATCGGAATGTTTTCTACGGGACCGACACCGGGGCGCTGATCAACAGTGCGTCGCAGATGCCGGGGCTGCAGTTCACACATAACACGATGCTGCTGACGACGAAGCAGAAGGGGAAGATGGTGAACTTTGGGCAGGGGGAGGAGAAGAATGTGGGGCAGCGCGTGGCGAACAATTTGTTTCTGTCGGAGGTGGAGCAGGACCACGAGGTGGGCTTTATGGTGGGGGTGGAGCGGAATGGATTTTGGAATTTGCCGACGGCGGGAAAGGATGCGGTGACGGGTGATTTCAAATTGGTGGGGAAGGAGAAGATGCCGTGGCCGTTTTTCTCGCTGCAGGCGGGGAGCGGGGCGATTGATAAGGGCGTGGTGGTCGCGGCGTTAAATGAGCAACACGTGGGGAAGGCGCCGGATTTGGGGGCGTTTGAGTTTGGGGGCGAGCCGTGGTTTGCGGGACCGAATCGTCCGCCGGAGGTAAAACTGGTAGTGCCTGCAACGGCCGTGGTGGGGCAGCCGCTGCGGGTGATGGCGCGGATTGTTGATGATGGGGCGCCGCAGGGGAGCAAGTTGACGGTCGCGTGGTCGGCGCCGGCGGAGGCGGGGGCGAATTTTGGTGCGGCGACGGCGGCGGAGGGGATGATGCAGTTTCGCAATGCGGGGCGCTGGACGATCACGTGCACGGTGAGTGACGGCGAGATGACCGCGCGGGCGAGTGCCGAGGTAGCGGTGAGCCGGAACCGCGAGAGCGAGCAAAAATAAAAAAGCCCGATCGGACGATCGGGCGGAAAGCTGGGGGACTAGGATTCGAACCTAGACAGGCAGAGTCAGAGTCTGCAGTGCTACCGTTACACCATCCCCCAGTGTAGTTGTATGGGCCTGCCAAGATTCGAACTTGGGACCTCGTCGTTATCAGCGACGCGCTCTAACCAACTGAGCTACAAGCCCTTTTCCGACGCCAATGACTATCGGCCATTGACGTGTGAAGAGTTCAACATCGTACTAAACGCATCGGCCAAGTCAAGTTTGGCGCGCCTTCAAGCGGTGCAGTTGCGCGGGGGACGGGGGTAGAACCTTTACACGGCGGGGCGCGCACCGGATAGTGGTTGCATGGATCGACCGACGAAGCCGCCCCTTGAACCACCGCCGCCCAATGTTTTGCGGCGATATCTCATTGCTCATTTCGATCGCGGTCCCATCGCCACGGACTTGCCGTGCAACGGTTGCGGGTACAACTTGCGCGGGCTGAAGCGCGGCGGGCGGTGCCCGGAGTGCGGCCGCGCGATTGAGCACGACCGCTACACCGAGGACCTGCTGGAAACGGCCAATCGGCGATGGCTCGTCAAGATTTACATTGGGTCGTGGCTCACGCTGGTGGCCACGGTGCTGGCGGCGGCGTCGATTGTTGCGGCTGCTATTTCGGTGCCGCTGACGTTCATCATCGTCTTTGGTGCGGCGATGAGTGCGTATGGCGGCGGCGTCTGGCTGATGACCACGGCCGAACACCCGAAAGAGGAGAATGTGTCGTGGTATGCACCGCGGCGATTGGCACGCTATGCGGGCATCGTGCTGTGGCTGTGGGCGGCGCTGATCATTGTTGTCATCTGCATCAGGATCGATGTGCCCGGCTGGCTGTTTGTACCGGGGCCGTTCATTGCGGGGCTTTCGATCAGCATGCTCTTCGGTGTTAACAGCGTGTTGGCGCGGCGGATGAAGGACGATCGGCTTGGGTATAACTGCATCACGGCGATGTGGGTGCTGGGAGCAAGCGGGGCCGCTTCGGGCGTGGTGGCGATCCTTGCCTACGGCAGCACCACCATCTTCGATGTCGTGGCAGGATTTGTGGCTTGCTGCGCCAGCGTTTTGATCAGTGCACCCGTGTTCCTGGCAACGATCGTGCTGCAGGTGCAGTTGACGCGTGGACTGCACTACACCTGCAAGTTCGCCAGGGGGCGATCGGCGGTTGATTAACGGCTTGGGTTGGGGTACATTACCCGGCTCGAAAATCCGCCGAGAAGGCCCGAGATGGCATGTGCCAACCCGGGTACGCCGGCTTTATATGCCAGGGCGCTTACGTGCGTGGCCGCAGTTTTAATGACTCCTGCCGCCGCACCGCTGACCCCTGATGAGGTTTCTATGTCCCGTCGTCTTGGACCGAAGGTCCGCCTGTCCCGTCGTCTCGGCGTTGCGATCGCCGATCTCCCGAAACATACCAAAGCTGGTGCCGATGGCTTTACGCCGCCGGGCATGCATGGCTTCCGCAGCCAGCGTCTGTCGGAGTATGGCGTGCGTCTGCGTGAAAAGCAGCGTATGAAGGCGCACTACTCGGTGCTCGAGAAGCAGTTCCGTCGCTACATGAGCGCTGCCAAGAAGGCCAAGGGTAACACCGCGGTCACGCTGCAGCAGCTGCTCGAGACGCGTCTCGACAACGTGATCCGTCGTCTGGGCGTGGCCCGTTCGATCTGGGCTGCCCGTCAGCTCGTGGCGCACGGCCACGTGATCGTGAACGGCAAGAAGACCGACATTCCGAGCTTCGCGGTTGAGCCGGGCACGGTCATCACGTTCAAGGAGAAGACCCACAAGCTTCTCCGCGAGAACATGGAATCGCTCGCCGGCCTGAACGTTCCGGCCTGGATCGAGTTCAATCCCGCCCAGCTGGAAGCGAAGGTCGTCGCTCTGCCGGTGCCGGAGCAGATCCCGTTCGAAATCAACCCCAATTTGATCATCGAATTCTATCGCTGATCGCCCCCTCCATTCTGGGAAGACAAGAGGCCGCGCCATTGGCGCGGCCTCTTTTTTTGAAGTGGCGGACGCCGCGTCGTTGCCATTGTTTGTGTTGCCCACGCGCGCGGCGTGTCGATAATCACGCTGATGTCGGAAACAACCCAACAACCCAGTGCCAAGCCGGAACGCTTTGTCCGTCACGCCAATTTGATGTCGGGATTGACTATGGTCTCGCGCGTGGCGGGGCTGGTTCGCGACAAAACTTGCTCGTACTTTCTGGGCGTTGGGACGGAGTGGTCGGCGTTCTGGATCGGGTTTCAATTTCCGAACCTGTTCCGGCGAATCTTTGGCGAAGGGGCGCTGACGGCGGTGGTGGTGCCGGCGTATACGCGACTGCTGCATCAGAAGGGACAGGCAGAAGCGAATCGCCTCGCGTCGGCGACGCTATCGCTGCTGGCGATTGTGCTGCTGGCGATCACGGTGATTGGTGAGTGCATCGTGCTGCCGATCGCGTTTTCTGAGAACGTGCTGCCGGCGAACCGGTTGGCGGCGTTCATGGTCGCGGTGATGCTGCCGTATGCGATTACGATTTGTCTGGTGGCGATCATGAGCGCGATCGCAACGGTGCACGAGCGTTTTGTGGCGCAGTCGCTCTCGCCGATCGTGCTGAACGTAGCGATCACGGTGGGGGCGGCACTGGGCACATGGGTGATGACCACGAAGAGTCCGCTGAGCGAACGCATCTGGTGGGTGGCGTGTTCGGTGCTGGTCGCGGGCGTGCTGCAGGTGCTGATGCTGGTGCCGACGCTGCAGACGGCCGGCGTGCGCGTGCGGCCGACGCTGGCGTTTAAGGGGAGCGGCATCGGCGAGGTGATTCGCCCGATGCTGCCGATGGTGATTGGACTGGCGGCGGTGCAGTTCAATACGTTTCTCGACTCGCAGATTGCGTGGTGGTTCAGCCCCGATGGCCACGGCGGGGCGAGCACGTTCATGATGTGGGGCCACGAGTTGACCGCACCGATGCAGGCCGGGGCGGTCGGTAAGTTGTCGATTGCGCAGCGTATTTATTTGCTGCCGGTGGGGATCTTTGGCGTGGCGATGGCGACGGCGATTTTTCCGCTGCTGGCACGAGCTGCGGCCGACAACAACACGGATGAACTCAAGCGGTTGCTGGTTGCGGGGTTGAAGAAGACGTTGTTCCTGAGTCTGCCGGCCTCGGTGGGGATGATCCTGATCGCCAAGCCGCTGATCACGCTGATCTATCTCGGCGGTAAGGTCACGCCGGACGATGTGAATCGCGCGTGGTGGGCGACGGTGTTTTTCTGCGGGGGCATTTGGGCGTTTGAGGCACAGATGGTGCTGCTGCGGGTGTTCTACGTGATGAAGGACCCGATCACGCCGATGAAGGTGGCGCTGGGCGCGGTCGCGGTAAACATTTGCCTGAACCTGACGCTGATATGGTTTTTGCAGGAGGGGGGCATTGCCCTTTCAACGACCGTCGCGGCGGTGCTGCAGATCGTGTTGTTGCTGATCATCTTGCGCCGGCGATTGGGCGTGCTGGGGTTGCGTGGGCTGGCGGGGAACTTTGCGAAAGGGTCGTTCGCCACGATCCTGATGGTGGCGGTGGGGGCGGCGGTTTCGCTGGTACCGCTGCCGTGGGATGGCGTGGCTCATCCGACGACCTTGGACCGGTGGTTGACGGCGGCGGTGCGTTTACCATTGATTGTGGTGGCCTGCGGCATGACGTACCTGGTGTTGGCGCGGCTGATGGGCATGGCCGAGTTGCGTGATGTACCATTCATTGGCCGTCGTTTGATGCCGCGCGGCTAGCTCAGCGAGGCAGTTTGTCGTGGTCTTTTTGTGCCTGCGTCAGTTGAGCGTGGCTTGTGCGTCAGAGTGCGCCGGTGGGGCGGCGTTGCTGCAAGACTCATCCGTGCACTCGAGCCGCCATTCGTCATTTTATGAAATGTTTGCCTCAACGCCGCTGTCGGTACGGGCTTTGTGTTCAGTCCCTGCGAGCGCCAGGTCACAGTCGGCCTGACGCATGCGAACATTTTTCAAGGGGCCTGAAATGGAACTTCAGCCACGTCCGAATGGGGGCAAGTCGCTTCGCGGTTTTGCTTCGATGGACAAGAGCAAGCAGCGTGAGATCGCCAGCAAGGGCGGTCGCGCCGCGCACGAAAAGGGAACGGCGCACGAGTTTGATTCTGGCGAGGCCTCGGTGGCAGCCAAGCGCGGCCACGAGAAGGGCACCGCCCACGAGTTTACGCCGGAAGAGGCCCGGGTTGCGGGGCGCAAGGGCGGGTTGGCACGGGCGGCCAAGCGGCGTCCGGATGCTGCCGAGGGCAACGGCGATGGGGCGATGGCCAACGCGCAGCCCGCCGAGGCGATGACGCAGTCAGACAGCACGCCGAACCCGGCCTAAATTTTGAGATAGCGCCGGTGAAACGCCAGCGCTTCCTGCACATGCTCGTCCCAGTACGCCCACGTGTGTGCGCCGGGGAATTCCGCGTATTCGTGGTTGTACCGGATCGCTTTTAAGTGGGTGGCGAAGTGGCGGTTCTGCTGGAGCAGGAAGTCGTCGAGGCCGCAGTCGAGGCGAAGGGCGGGGCGTTTTGCTTTGGGGCACTTTCGGCTCAGGGCCACGAGGTCGTTGGGGCCGCCGAAGTGCTTTGGACCAAACACGCGCCGGCTTTCTGCAAGCAGCGGGCTGGGGTTGGGGCCCCATTCACGTGACTTGTGCAACGGCGTGAGCAACGCGCCCGAGTGCGAGTGCGCTGAGATGAATGTTTCGGGGTACTTGAGGGCGAGTTTCAGCGCGCCGTAACCGCCCATGGACAAGCCGCCGATGCAGCGGCCCGCGCGGGATGTCTTGACCGGAAACGTTCGTTCAACAAAACCCATGACGTCTTTCATGATGAAGTCTTCGTAGCGAAGTTCGGGGTTGGCGTGCCAATTGGTGTACCAGCCGCGGTGCACGCCGGGCATGACCACGACCAGCGGCATGCCGGCGACGTGGCGTTCGATGCTGGTGCGGCGTAGCCAGATGGAGTGGTCATCCGACAGACCGTGCAGCAAGTAGAGGACGGGGAAGGGGCCTTTGCCGGCATCGGGCAGGATGATGTTCATGATGGACTGGGCGCCGATGGACGGGGCGAAGAAGTGAAGTTGGGCGAGTGCCATAGAAACCTTTCGATGAGTGGGCAGACACTTTAATCGGTTTGCGAGTCGCTTGAAAGATGGGGCGAGTTCTGCCACAATGCCCCGCTTGCCAAAGTGCGGGCCGATGCGCCCGCGCCCAGAGAAGCCAGAGGAGAATTTTCGTGGCCCATACGTTGTCCGCCAACAAACGCATTCGTCAGAGCGCCAAGCGCCGTCTTCGCAACAAGGCGCGCAAGGGCGCGATCCGTATCGAGATGAAGGCCCTGAACGCCGCCATCGCCAAGGGCGACAAGGCCGGCGCCCAGGCCGAGTTCAAGAAGGTGCAGGTTATCATTGACCGTTCGGCGACCCGTGGGACGCTGCACCGCAATGAAGCCGCCCGCAAGAAGAGCCGCCTCGCCAAGCGTATCGCCGCGATCGCCGCTTAAATCTCGAGCTAATCATGATGTCTGACGACCGCTTCGTGTTGCCCGCTGAAAAACTGGGTGGCATGAAGCGGTCGTTTGTTTCGCGCGCGGGGCAGAAGTTGTATGCCGCGCTGGTGACGTTTGATATTGATCCCGCCGGCCTGACGTGTGCGGACCTGGGGGCGAATGTCGGCGGGTTTACTGATTGCCTGCTGCAGCTGGGGGCGGCTAAGGTTTATGCCGTTGATACCGGTTATGGCACGCTGGCGTGGACGCTGCGAAAAGACCCGCGCGTGGTGGTGCGCGAACGCACCAACGCCCTGCACGTACAACTGCCTGAAGCTGTTGATCTGATTGCCATCGACCTGGGCTGGACGCGCCAGAACAAAATTCTGCCGCATGCCCGCACGCTGCTAAAGCCCGGCGGGAGAGTTTTCACGCTGATCAAGCCGCACTATGAATCCACCGAGGCCAAGACCCAGCGCGGGGTTCTTGATGAGGGGCAGTCCATCGCCACGCTGCATCGCGTGGCGGACGAAATCACCGGCATGGGTTTCACGATCAAGGGCATCGTGAAAAGTCCGCTCGAAGGTCAGGGCGGCAATATTGAGTTTGTGGCGTGGTTAATCTAGAGTGGTGCTCGCTTAAAGTTTTAGGTGATGTAGAGCCATGGCAACTAAACCTACCGTTCGTGTCGCCATCGTGGGCTTGGGCAATTGTGCCAGCACGCTTGTCCAGGGCCTCACGCATTACCGCCGCAATCCTGAGGACACCACCGGCCTGATGCACCCGGTGATGGGCGGGCTGAGCGTGGGCGACATTCACATCGCCTGCGCGTTTGATGTCGATCAACGCAAGATTGGTCAGCGTGTGAAGGATGCGGTCTTCGCCGCGCCGAACAACTCGCTGATCTTTTGCCGCGATCCGGAAGATGATGGGGCGGTGGTGCATGCGGGGCCGGTTGGTGATGGCGTCGCAGCGCATCTCGAGAAGTTCAACGAAGCCCGCCGCGCCAAGCCTGACACGCGGGCCAGCACCGCAACGCCGGGCGACGTCGTCAAGATTCTCAAAGACACCGGTGCGACGTGCTTGATCAACTATCTGCCGGTCGGCTCGCATAAAGCCACCGAGATGTACGCTCAATGCTGCCTTGATGCCGGCATCGGTCTGGTCAACTGCATTCCGGTGTTCATTGCGAGTGAGCCGGGGTGGGCCGAGAAGTTCCGCAAGGCCGGCCTGCCGATCGTGGGCGATGATGTGAAATCACAGTTCGGCGCGACGATCACGCATCGCGTGCTGATGAAACTGGCCGAGGCGCGGGGCATTGCGATTGATTCGTCGTACCAACTGAACGTCGGCGGCAACACGGACTTCCTCAACATGCTCGAACGCGGCCGCCTCGCCTCGAAGAAAATCAGCAAGACGGAGGCGGTGACGTCGCAGGTGCCGATGGCGGATGAGAATATTCACATTGGGCCTTCGGATTACATTGCGTTCTTGAAGGACAACAAGGTGTGTTACGTGCGCATGAACATGCGCGGCTTCGGCGGCCTGCCCATGGAACTCGACATGAAGTTGTCGGTTGAAGATTCCCCCAATTCGGCCGGCGTGGTGGTCGATGCCGTCCGCGCCGTCGCACTGGCCCAGCAGGCCAAACTCGGCGGCCCCATAGAAGCCGCATCAGCCGCCCTCATGAAGCGGCCGGCCAGACAAATGCAAGATGACGAAGCCGCCGAAGCGTTTGATGCGTGGATTACCAATCTGAGTCGCTAAGCGTTACCGTTCGCGTTCGCACGCCATGCCGATGGTGAGTTGGCGGATGTCGCCCTCGAGGACTTCGGCGATGGCGTGGTTGGGTTTAACCTCGCGCACGCGCAGACGTCCAGCGACTTTGCCGGGCATCTGGCCGATCTGGTCGCCGGTTTCCGGATCCACGATGACGGCACCGGGGCGCATGATCACGTAGATTTCGTTTTTGCCGATGCTGCGGTCTTTGCCCCCGTTGAGCACAATGGTGCCGTCAGCATTAAGGGCGGCGATGCGTGGCGTCCAGGGACGCATGGCGATGACATCGCTGATGCGGTCGACGGCGCGGTCGAGGGCTTTGTCCATCACTTTGCCCATGGGGGTTTTAGCGAAGACGGAGCCGCCGAAGCTGATGTCCTTGTAGGTGCCGCGCATGTCGAGTGAGTTGGTGGAAACTGCCTGTTCGATGCGTTCGGAGCAGATGATTTCGCCGCTCTCCACGTGGATGACGTAGAGCACCATGGACATGATGGCGACGTTGCCGGAGGCGCTGCCGCCCCAGCCGCCCTTGCGGCCGTAGAGGGTCGCGCTGGCGACGTGGCCAAAGTCGGTGATGGTGCCTTTGACGAGGTATTGAACGTTCTTGATTTGGCCGAGGCGAGCGCGCTGTTGTTCACGCGTCCAGCCACTGTTTTGAAACTCCAGTTCCCGCACCACCCCTTCGATCTCCGGCCGCTCGACGACCTGGAATCGCTTGGTCTTCATCAGGCGATCGACGAGGACATCGCGCGTGCCGCCGCCGATGTCCCAACGGTAGGGAAATGACGCACGGTTCTCAAATTTCAGAACCGCAATAGTGGGCTTCGCGTACTGGCCATCGCGTTTTTTGTCGCAGCCCACGCCCGCGAGGGCCAGTACCAATAGAATCAACACGCTCAGCCGCATGGCATCTCCACGTAAAGAAGATGCCCTCTTTATCGGCTTAGACTGCGTGTTGTAGTGAAGGCTTCCAAGTCTTCACGCGTAGGCTAGGAAGCCTACGCTACAGGTGTTGTTAATACGCTTGCGCGAACAACACCTGTGTCGTGGTTTCCTGGCCGGTGTAGATGCACTTGCCGGGAGCGCCTTGCCCCTCAAACGGAATGCAGCGGACGGTGGCCTTCGTTTCTTCTTTGATCTTGGCTTCGATCTCTTTGTTGGGGATGAAGTACGCGCGGATGAAGCCGCCGGTCTCGGCAAGAATCTTCTTCAGTTCGTCATAGGTGCTCGCCGTGCGGGTGTTGGCTTCGCGATACGTCTGGGCCTTCTGCAGCATCAGGGCCTGCACTTCATCCAGTTTGCTCCGGAGCCAAGCCGCGTTGATCGTGTTGGCCTGGACCACTTCCTTGCTGCGGTCGAGACGCTTCTTGACGACGAGGGCGCCGGCGTCCACATCACGCGGGCCGACTTCGAAGCGGAAGGGCACGCCGCGCTGTTCCCAGTGATACTGCTTGTCGCCCGGCCGGCTGTCACGCCAGTCCACAACGATGCTCTGGTTCGCAAGCTTGTCGAAGAAATACCGCGGCAACGCCGGATCGGCCGACCGCTTCTTCTGGGCGGCTACTTCATCAGCGCCCACGAGTTCAACCAAGAGCTTATCGATGAATGCACGAACCTTGGCTTCCTCCTCCGCACTCTTGAAGATCGGCACGATCGATACCACGATCGGCGCCACCTTTGGTGGAAGCACGAGGCCTTCATCATCCGAGTGGGCCATGATCATCGCGCCAATGAGACGCGTCGACACACCCCAGCTCGTCGTCCAGACATGCGCGAGCTTCTGGTCCCGGCCAAGGAACTTGATGTCGAACGCCTTGGCGAAGTTCTGACCGAGGTTGTGGGAGGTGCCCGCCTGTAGCGCCTTGCCATCCTGCATGAGCGCTTCGATGCAGTAGGTGGTCACCGCGCCGGGGAATTTCTCAGCATCCGTCTTCGCGCCCTTTACCACAGGGATCGCCAAAAACTCTTCCGCAAACGCCGCATACACATCCAGCATGCGCAGCGTTTCTTCCTGGGCTTGTTCCGCGGTTTCGTGGGCGGTGTGCCCTTCTTGCCACAGGAATTCTGCCGTACGCAGGAATAAGCGCGTGCGCATTTCCCAGCGCATCACGTTGCACCACTGGTTGATCATGATCGGCAGGTCGCGGTAGCTCTGCACCCACTGGCCATACATGTGGCCAATGATGGTTTCGGAAGTCGGCCGGATGATCAGCGGCTCTTCCAACTCGCCCGCCGGCGACAGCTTGCCGTCGGCGCCCTTCTGCAACTTCGAGTGCGTCACGATCGCACATTCCATGGCGAAGCCTTCCACGTGCTCGGCTTCCTTCGTCAGAAAGCTCTGCGGAATCAGCAGCGGGAAGTACGCATTCACGTGGCCCGTGTCTTTAAAGCGGCGGTCGAGGTCACGCTGAATCGCTTCCCAGATCGCAAAGCCTTCGGGGCGGATGACCATGCAGCCCTTAACGGGTGAATAGTCGGCCAGCTGGGCCGCCTTGATGACGTCGAGGTACCACTGGGAATAATCGTCAGCGCGGGTTTTGATGTTCTTGGCCATGGATTTCTATTTCTCGTTCTTTGAAAGCAGTTCTTAACCACGGAGGTCACAGAGGGCACAGAGAACTTACAGAGAATTTGCATTTTTCTTCTCCGTGCTCTCTGTGGCGAAAAAGTCAGTCGATGTCGCCGTCGCGCAGGCCCAGCGGCAGCGGGGCGGGGCGTTCGACAGTTGTTTCGAGCGTGATCGCCTTGCCCTGTGTCTGCGTCTCCAGGGATGCCGCCATGATGTCCAGTACGTGGAATGCCAAATCGCCATTGGCGCGGTGGGGGCGGTTCTTGGCGATAGCAGCGCCCATGTCGGCAGCGCCGAGGCCGCGGGCGTTGATGGCGTAGCTGTGGGTTAGGGGGACTTCGGCCCAGTCATTGCGGCCGATTTTGACTTTGACGGGGCCGCCGAAGGAGTTGGGATCGGGCACGCTGAGGCAGCCGTTGGTGCCGAAAATTTCGATGCGGGGAAGATTCGCCCCGAACACGTCGAACGACATCAGCATGGTGCCCAGTGCACCGCTGGCAAACTCGAGGTTGGTGGTGATGTGCGTCGGTGTTTCCACCTTCACTTTCTTGCCAAACTTTTTGGCGCTGGTGATGGTGCGTTCAGGATAGGTGGCGCGGGCAAAGCCGGTGACGCGCTTCACCGGGCCGAGCAGGTTGACCAGCGCGGTGAGGTAGTAGGGGCCCATATCGAACATGGGGCCGCCGCCGACTTCGTAATAGAACTCGGGATCTGGATGCCATGACTCGTGGCCGGGGCAGGTCATGAAGGCCGTGGCGCCGATGGGCGTGCCGATCCAGCCGTCATCAATGAGTTTGCGGCAGGTCTGAATGCCAGCGCCCAAAAACGTGTCCGGCGCACAGCCCACGAGCAACTTCTTGCTGCGGGCGAGGGTCATGATGCGTTTGCCTTCATCGCGGGTGACGCCGAAGGGTTTTTCGTGGTAGGTGTGTTTGCCGGCCTCAAGGCACTGGATCGCCACCTCGGCATGGGCTTTCGGGATCGTCAGGTTGAGGACAAGTTGGATCTCAGGATTCGCGAGTAGTTCTTTCACGCTGCAGGCGACGGGAATGCGATCATCCGGGCCCGGCTTAAAATCATTCTGCGGATTGGGCGGCGTCGAGGGGGCGCGTTTGCCGGCCTGGCGTTCTTTGAGTTCATCAACCTTGGCCTGGGCGCGGGTGATATCCATATCAGCGAGGGCGACAAGTTCGAGCGATTTGATGCGGTAGCAGTTGTAGAGGTACGCGCCGGAGATATTGCCACAACCGATTATGCCAACTTTGGTCTTCATTTTGGTCCTTGCTAAGAGAATCCGCCTGAAAGGGAGTTAAGCATAAGAGTGCGGCGACTGGTGTGCAAATGGCAAGAGAAACCACTGCGGCGCAGGGGGGCCAAACCACGCCTCCGTTGGCCACGGACCCGGGCCGAGGGTCGCGCCGCCTTCGTATGCGTTGAAAACAAAAACAAATGAACGCCCCGGCCATGCAGATGTGGTATCTAAATAATAACCAAACGCATCTGAAAAGCTGTCAAGGAAAAACTTGGAGAAAACTCCATAAGAAGCATAAGTTTTGAAACTGCAGATATTTACCGTCCCATCTTTTCGAAAGTCGTCCTCCTCTACTATTCTGCTAGAATCACCCTCGCCAAATTCATCAGCCCGCCCATGGAAGTATTCGCATGAATGGCCAAGCCCAAACTCGTTGGCAGGTCGCCGCCGGCGATATCCTCGACCTCAACGCCGATGTGCTGGTCTGTTCCGCCAACCCCTGGCTCAACCTTTCCGGCGGCGTCGGCGGCGCCTTGGCGCTTCGCTACGGCCCGGCGATGCAGGGGTTTCTTCATACGGAACTCGCCGTCCGTGGTGTGAAGTGGCTCCCTGCCGGAACAGTCCTCGTGGCGCCCGCCTGCGGCACACCCTATCGCGCCGTGGTGCATGCAGTCGGCGTCGATCCCACGTACCAGTCGTCCATGGCCACTGTTACAACCGCCGTCGAGAGTGCCCTAGCAGCTGCCGCCCAGTTCGGCTCACATATCACCCTGACCGCCATCGGTACTGGGTATGGCCCGCTGAGCCTGAAGCAGTTTGGCGAAGCAATGCTGCCACTGATGAAGCGTGATTGGGGTGCAATCAGACAGATAACCATCGGCGTTCGCCACGACGATGAGGCTGCGGAATTGCGCGGCATTCTGGGAGTGAAGGGATGACCGGGCTTTGCTGACCAAAAGAAAAGCCCAGCGTTTGGGGCGCTGGGCTTTTTTGCGATATTTGAGATTGGGGTGCGGGGATTAATAGCCGCGATGGGGTTCGCGTGGGCCGCCGTAGTCGCGACGACCGCCGCCACCGCCGCTGCGACCACCACCGCCACCGCCGCCCCCGCCGTAGCCGCCACCACCACCGCCACCGTAGCCTCCGCCGCCGCCGCCACCATAGCCGCCGCCACCACCGCCGAAGCTGCGACCGCCGCCTTCTTCCTTGGGACGGGCTTCGTTGACGACGATGGCGCGACCCTTGACGTCGCTGTTGTTGAGGGCCTGAATGGCGGCCTGGTTTTCTTCGTTGGAGCTCATCTGGACGAAGCCGAAGCCCTTGGAGCGGCCGGTGTCGCGGTCGGTCATGACCTTGGCTTTAAGGACGACACCGTAGGCATCGAAGAGGGCCTTGAGGTCTTCGCTGGAGAACTGGAAGGGGAGCGAACCGACGAAGAGTTCGCGGACGCCCGGAGGGGCCTGAACGCGATCGCCACCACCGCCGCCGCCGCCGCCGAAGCCACGGCCGCCGCCACCACCGCCGGCATCTTTGCCGCGGGCAGCGTTGACGGTGAGTTTGCGGCCATTCATGGGATGGCCGTTGAGGGCCTGAATGGCGGACTGGGCTTCTTCGTCGGAGGAGAAGGTGACGAAGCCGAAGCCCTTGGACTGGCCGGTGGCCCGGTCGGTCACGATGTTGGCACGTTCAACGATGCCGTGCTGGGAGAACAGTTGCTGAAGTTCCTCATTGGTAACTTCGCGGTCGATGTTGCCGACAAACAACTCACTGGCCATAAACACACCCACAAAAAGGTAAGAGAAAAGAAGTGAGCCCGGCGACTAAGCCGAGCAGGAACGTGTAGAAGTAGAACGTGCATAGTGCTGTGCTTGTTGCATGATCATGGAAGAACCTGCACGTTGATCAGATAGAGTTCGCCCTGCTGTTGGAGAGCCTTGTAGGAGATATTTTGGCCCTGCTGCAGGGGGTAGTTTCTGAGGATTTGCTGACCGACCATGAAAATGGTGTTTTGATCATACCAGTAACGACGCGGGCCGTCGGGGGTTTGGATGGTGCCCCAAGGGAGGAAGGGGGTGACCGCTAGGATCTGGCCTTGGCCCTTGAAGGGGAGGAGTGGGTCGGCGGTGGAGGCTGCCTTTTCGCTGCACGCTAGGAGCGTGGCGAAGACAAGGGGGAGGATGGCCAGTCGAGTGAGCATCACAGTCACGGTCAGGTAGCGTAACGCGCGTGGGAGGGGAGGGCAAATGGCGGAATGCGGAATGAGGAAGGAGGAATGAGGAATCAGGAAGGAGGGATCAGGAAACAGGAACCAGGGAAGGGGAGGTGCGCGGTGGGGCGGTTTTGTGGTAGAACGGTGGAGAAGGGATAGCAGCGAGGCCGCGCATGATTTTGATTGCGATTGGTGTGTGGGGCGTGTTGGCGGTGGTGGCGGCGGTGACGATGTTTCGTGCGCGGTGGTGGGGCCTGATTGCGGCGGCGTTTGCGGCGGTTGTCGGTGTGGCGTGCGTGCTGTGGTTGCCGGTCGATGGTGAATTGGTCGAGATGGCCATCGTGCTGACAGCAATGGGGGCGTTTCTATTGGTTTTGCTTCTGATGATTCTGCATTGGCGCGGCGATCGACCAAACTGGGCGGACGCTGACAACATCTGTCGTTACGCCGCCACGGCGATTATGTTGGTTGTGACATTCGTAGCGGTCATGCGAAGCGTTCAAGTGGAGATGCTGCGGCAAGCTTTTGCGGGGAATGTGACAAAGGTATATCGATCGAGCAACCATCAATCGCCAGCAATCGAGGTATTGGATGTATACCGTCATGTGAAAATTGAGAACATTGACCAAGCGTTGTTTGACCGAATCGTAGTTGGCGATCGACTGGAAAAAGAAGCGTTGCATGAGCACGGGCGATTAAATGGCGAGGTGGTGCGGGTGGTGAGGGGGTCGAGGTTTTGGCGCGGGAAGGATGTGGAGTAAGACGAGAGCGGTTCGGCCCCCCTGACATAGTCAGGGGGCTTTGGGGGAGGGGCGCGGTGTGTGGGGGTGGTTTATGGTAAAACGGTGGGGTATGGCTGGCGATAATGAAATCTTTTTGAAGGTGCGGGAGGCGGTGAACATCGTTGATGTCATCGGCGAGCACTTGGCGCTGAAGCGGGCGGGGCGGGAGTTTAAGGCGTTGTGCCCGTTTCATGATGACCATCGGCCGAGCATGGCGGTGGTGCCGCACAAGCAGATTTTTCATTGTTTTGTGTGTGGGATGGGCGGGGATGTTTTCAAGTTTGTTAAAGAATATCACAAGATGAGCACGGCGGAGGCGCTGCGGTATTTGGCGCAGAAGGCGAATATTACGTTGCCGGAGCTGCCGCGGGGGCAGGGGTATGGGGCGAGGGCGCAGGAAGCGAAGAGTGCGCGCGAGCAGATTGCGGACACGAATGAGAAGGCGTGCAAGTTTTTTGAGAACACGTTGTATGGCGAGGGTGGAAGGACGGGGCTGGAGTATTTTTTGAGCCGGGGGCTGACGGACGAGACGATTAAGAAGTTTCGGTTGGGGTTTTCGCTGGACAGTTGGACGGGGCTGTGCAATGCAGCGTTTAAGCTGGGGATTTCGACGGAGCAGCTGGAGGGGGCGGGGCTGATCAAGAAGCGGTCGGACGGGTCGCCGTACGATGCGTTTCGGAACCGGGTGATTTTTCCGATCGTGGATGCGAGCAACCGGGTGATTGCGTTTGGCGGGCGGGTGCTGGCGGAGAAGCGGGATGAGGCGGGGAACGTGGTGGAGGCGAAGTATTTGAACAGCCCGGAGACGCGGCTGTTTAACAAGAGCGAGTCGCTGTATGGGATTAACCATGCGCGGCAGGCGATTATCCGGTCGCGCACGGCGGTGATTGTGGAGGGGTATATGGATGTGATCGCTTGCCACCAGGCGGGGGTGAGCAATGTGATCGCGACGCTGGGCACGGCGCTGACACCGGACCATGCGAAGACGTTGAAGAATTATGCACAGACGATCGTGCTGGTTTTTGACAGCGACGATGCGGGGTATCGCGCGGCGGACCGGGCGATGGAAGTTTTTGTGCGGACGAGTTTGGACATCAAGATTGCGAGCGTGCCGGACGGGAAGGACCCATGTGATTTTTGTATCAAACTGGGGGATGAGGGCGGGACGGCGTTTCAGGCGCTGGTGGACGGGGCGACGGATGCGATCACGTACCAGTGGAAGCGCGTGCAGAAACAGTTTGGGACGAATGATTCACTGGCGGCGCGGCAAGAGGCGATCACGCAGTTTATGCGGTTTGCGGGGATGGCGCTGGAGCCGATGGCGGGGCGCGAGATTGATCCGCTGCGGCGGGGGCTGGTGATCGGGCGGATCGCGACGCTGGTGAGTTTGCCGGTGGAGCAGGTGAACGAGATGGTGCAGCGGCAGGCGCGGATGGCGACGCCGGCGGTGCGAGCGCCGGTTGTTGTGCCGGAGGAAGAGGCGGCTGCGCCGGCGAAGCCGCGCGTGGATGTGCGAACGTTGAAGGGGCTGGGGGTGGCGGAGGGGTGGGTGCTAGGGTGTTTGTTGACGGAGCCGCCGATTTATTTGAACGTGCGGGATGAGTTGTCGGTGACGTTGTTTGCGGAGGAGACGCTGCGGCCGCTGGCGAACGTGGTGTTTGAATATTTGGAGGGGGCGGCGGATCTGCACGCGTGCAACATCGCGGATTTCTGTTCGCACTGTGAGGATGAGACGCTGGTGTCGCAGGCGATTGAGCTGGAGGCGGCGACGAGTGATTGGTTGAGCCCGGGGAATCTCTCGCCGGAGCATGCGAAGCTGGTAACGCAGTTGAAGAATGATTTGGGGCGGACGTGCGAATCGAAGTTGCGCGGGGCGCTGGCGGAGTTGAAAGCGCAGCGCGGGGGGCAGGATATGAGTGCGGAAGATTTTCCGGATGAGGATGCGCCGCCGAAGCCGGTGGATGATTGGTTGTCAGCGGCGAAGAAGCGGAATGCGGGCGGGGGGAATAAGCGAAGCTTTGGCTTGCACTAACCGATGCAGAGCTGGTCGAGGCCGGAGAAGCCCATCATTTCGGCGGAGGCGAAGGGCTCGGCGTAGGGGCGGTTGATGGTGCCACCGAAGTATTGGTTGAGGGTGGTGACGTATTTGACGACAGCGCCGTGCTCGGGGGGCATGCGGCCGGTGTAGAACTGGGATTGGTAGCAGTTGACGGCTTTGATTTTTGTGTCGAAGTGCTTGGAAACATCGATGCAGAACGTGGCGGGGAAGTTGAAGCGGAGGTGGGTGCAGAAGTAGTGGATGATGCGGCGCGGGTGGAACGGGGTGCCGGGGATGGGGGACTTGGTGAGCTTGGCGTCGAAGCGGGCGTCTTCGGCGATGCGATTGACGGCGATGTGATCGGGGTGGGCGTCGAGGGGGTAGGGGACGAAGATGATGTCGGGTTGCAGTTGGCGGTAGATGGCGGCGACGCGGTGACGGGCTTCGATGGTGGGTTGGACTTCGCGATTTTTGAGGCCGGCGGAGATGCGTTTGACGCCGAGGACGGCGGCCGCGGCGGCGGCTTCTTTGGCGCGGGTGGGCTCATCGCCGTAGGGGGTGGGCTCGCCGGTGGTCATGTCGATGAGGGTGACGTCGTGGCCGGCGGCGGCGAGGAGGGCGATGGTGCCGCCCATGGCGAGTTCTTGATCATCGGGATGTGGTCCGACGATGGCGATGTTCATGGGTTGGCCTCAAAGAGAGCGCGGTCGAGACCGGACTGTCGGATGATAGACATCAAAGTGCCAATGCGGATCTCGTCGTGATCGGGAACGGGCACGGTGCGCGAGCCGGTGTCAGATCGCTTTTGAAGAATCATGTGGCTGCCCTTCTGACGGACCAGAACAAAACCATGTTGTTCAAGGATGCGGCGCAGCTCACGTCCGGACATGCGTCGGAGCTTAGGCAACGTGAACCTCGAGGTTTTCAACGTAACGTTCGGTGTTCAGACGCTGGTTGATCTCGGTTTCGTCTGCGACTTCGAGGAAGGCGGAGACGGCTTCGAGCAGATTAGCCTTGGCCTCCGTGCGGGAATCGCCCTGACTGGCGATGTCGAGCTCGGGGCAGAGCGCCACATAGCCGTTGCCTTCGCGTTCGATTACCGCGGTCAAAGTAATGTTTCGCATCTTTTCACCTGCGAGAGATTATAGCAGAATCAACGGGCTTCGATGGCGGTCCAGTGTTGGTCGCGGGGGCCGATGTATTCGGCGCGGGGGCGGATTAGTTTGTTGTTGGTGAATTGCTCGAGGGTGTGGGCGACCCAGCCGGCGTTGCGGGAGATGGCGAAGATGGGGGTGAAGAGATCGCTGGCGATGTTGAGATAGTGGTAAACGCTGGCGGAGTAGAAGTCGACGTTCGGCTTGAGGCCCTTGGCGGAGGTGACGAGCTCTTCGATCATGGTGGACATCTTGTACCAGTTTTCCTGGCTGGTGAGTTTGCCGAGCTGGCGGGACATTTCGCGGAGATGCTTGGCGCGGGGGTCGCCGTTCTTGTAGACGGCGTGGCCGAAGCCCATGATTTTTTCCTTGCTGGCCATTTTCTGGCGGATGTAGGGCTCGACGCGGTCGGTGTGGCCGATCTCGTTGAGCATCTTCATGACTTGCTCGTTAGCGCCGCCGTGGAGGGGGCCCTTGAGCGCGCAGATGGCGGCAACGATGGCGGAGTGGAGATCGGTGAGGGTGCCAGCGGCGACACGGGCGGTGAAGGTCGAGGCGTTGAGTTCGTGGTCGGCGTGCAGGATGAAGGCCTTGTCGAGGGCGCGGACGGAGAGCGGATCGGGCACGATGCCGCGGAGCATATAGAGGAAGTTGGCGGCGAGTGAAAGGTCGTTGCGCGGTGGGATCGGTTCGCGGTCGTTACGGATGCGTTCGAAGGCGGCGACGATGGAGGCGAGTTGGCCCTGCAGGCGGATGGCCTTGCGCATGTTGGCGGCTTCGGACATGTCTTCGGATTCGGCATCGAAGGTGGCGAGGGCGGAGACGGCGGTGCGGAGACCTTCCATGGGCGTGGTGCGACGCGGGAAGGTTTTCATGACTTCGATGAGGCCCTGGGGCAGAGCGGCGTGGACGGCGATCTGCTGGCGGAATTGATCGAGCTCGTTCTGCTTGGGCAGGCGGCCGTGCCAGAGGAGGTAGACAACTTCTTCGAAGGTGCCGTTCTCGGCGAGTTCATCAATGGTGATCCCGCGGTAGTAGAGCATGTCGTTTTCGATGGCGCAGATTTTGGATTGGACGGCGACGACATCGCGCAGGCCGCTGGCGGCCATGGTTGCTTCTTTGGCGGGTGCGGTGGTTTGGGTCATGATAATGCTCCGACAGAAATCCTAAGCTCTTCATGATAATACGCATGCAGCGGGCGGGCGAGTTGCGTGCTGCAAAAATCAGGCGGGCGGGAGGTTCGCGTGACCGGGAGGGGCAGGCGGGCGAGACGCCCGCGTTACAGGGCGAGCTTGGGGTCGTAGCGTTGGGCGATGGGCATGCGGCGGCCGAAGCCGAAGGCGCGGGAGGTGACTTTTAGGCCGGGGGCCATCTGCTTGCGTTTGTATTCGGAGAGGTCGATGAGGCGGATGACCTTGGCGACGATGGCGGCGTCGAAGCCGGCGGCGATGATGTCGGCGGCGGATTGTTCGCGCTCGACGTAACGCTCGATGATCTGGTCGAGGATGTCGTAGGGTGGGAGCGAGTCCTGGTCTTTTTGGTTGGGGCGAAGCTCGGCGCTGGGGGGCTTGGTGATGGAGCCTTCGGGGATAGGCGGGGTGCGGCCGGCTTTGGCGGCTTGGTCGTTCATGTAGCGGGCGAGTTCGTAGACGATCATTTTGGGGACATCGGAGATGACGGCGAGGCCGCCGCACATGTCGCCGTAGAGGGTGCAGTAGCCGGTGGCGACTTCGGACTTGTTGCCGGTGGTGAGGAGAAGGTGGTTGAACTTGTTGGAGAGGGCCATGAGGAGATTGCCGCGGATGCGAGCCTGAACATTCTCTTCTGCCAGACCAGCCGGCGGGATCGGTACTGAGTGCTGAGTGCTGAGTACTGAGTGGGCGGCGGTGAGGGTTTGTTCGAGCGCGGCGTGGGCTTGTTCGATGGAGATGGTGAGGAACGTGAGGCCGATGTTTTGGGCGAGAATTTCGGCATCGGACTTGGAGTGGTCGGAGCTGTAGCGCGAGGGGAGGGCGATGCCGGTGACGTTCTTGGGGCCGAGGGCTTCGGCGGCGAGTGCGGCGACGACGGCGGAGTCGATGCCGCCGGAGAGGCCGAGGACGACGGTTTTGAAGCCGCACTTGCGCACGTAGTCGCGCAGGCCGAGGACGAGGGCGGCGTGGATGGAGGCGACGCCCGCGCGGTGCGCGTCAGTCGGCCCCCCCGACATAGTCGGGGGGCTTTGGAGATCGACGATGAGAAGGTCTTCGGCGAAGTCTTTGGCTTGGGCGATGAGATTGCCGTTGCGGTCGAAGACGACGGAGTTGCCGTCGAAGACGAGGTCGTCGTTGCCGCCAACTTGATTGACGTAAACGATGGGGAGTTGCCAGCGTTTGGCCTGGTGGGCGAAGAGTTTGAGGCGGTAGTCGTGCTTGCCGACGGTGAAGGGGGAGGCGGAGATGTTGAGGAGGACTTCGGCACCGGCCTCGGCGAGTGCGCCGATGGGGTTGAAGTGATAGAGCGGGCGGTCGACGAATTCTTCATCGTTCCAGAGGTCTTCGCAGATGCTGATGCCGCAGGGCTTGTTGTTGATGAAGGTGAGTTCGGTGTCTGGGCCGGGCTCGAAGTAACGGGACTCGTCGAAGACGTCGTAGGTGGGGAGGAGAGATTTGAAACGCTTCGCAATGATTTTGCCATCACGCAGAATCGCGACGGCGTTGTGGAGCGGGCGGCCGGCGTCGGCGGTGTTGCGCTCGGGGTAGCCGACGATGGCGGTGACGCCTTGTGCGGCGGCGGCGAGTTGTTCGATGGCGGCGGCGCAGTTGTCGACCAGGTGGGGTTTGAGGAGGAGGTCTTTGGGGGGATAGCCGACGATGGAGAGCTCGGGGAAAATGACGACATCCGCGCCGGCGGCTTTGGCGCGGGCGATGTAATCGCGGTGGATGGCGAGGTTGCCGGCGATGTCGCCGACGGTGGGATTGATTTGCGCGAGGGCGATTTTCATAGACGGGGCATTGTAGGCGGAGCGGCGGACTGATTCGAGGGCGGCGAGTTTTGACGGCAGCGGCGCAGCGCGTGACAATTCGCACATGGCAACTGGAAAGAAGATTCTCGGCGTGGGCGCAATGCTTTTCTTTGGGCTGTTTTGGTCGGCCATCACGCTCACGTTTGATGTGTTTATCGGCTATGCCATTGTGCAGCAGACACGGGCGAGTGGGTATGTGCCGGTGCCGGCGACAATCACCGAGAGCCGCGTTACCGAGAGTCGGGACTCTGATGGTGTGACGTACAAGTTTCACGCCCGATACACGTACGTGGTGAACGGACAAACGTATGAAAGCGACCGCGTGCGCTATGCGTCGATGAGTACGAATGATTTGAGGGCGCAGGGGTTGCCGACAAAGTTTCCGCTGGGGGCGAAGGTGACGGCCTATCACGATGCGGCCAACCCCGCGGAAGCGGTGCTGATACGCGGCACGCAGGGGACGGATATTTTTCTGACGCTGTTCATGGCGCCGTTCAATGCCGTGATGATTGGCTTTTGGGTGGCCGGGCTGGTGAGACTGCGCGATGCGGGGCGTAAAGGTCTGGCGATCAGCAAACGCATTATCGATCGGCCCAACGTCACGATTGTGCGAACACCGTATTACATGGTGCTGGTAGCTTTTGGCGGGGGCGTGAGCGTGGCGGCGTTTATCGCGATCTTTGTGGTGGCGTTCGGTTTTGGCGGCTTCAACCCGCCGATGAAGGTGGTGGTGGTGGCATGGGCGATCGCGCTGATGGCGGGCGCGGCGTTGGCAGTGCATACGCTGGTGGGGATTGTGAGCGGCAAGAATGATTGGGTGATCGACGATCTGGCGGGAACGTTTTCGTTTCGCCCGCGATGGAAGCGGGTGACGTTGCGAATTGCGGACATCACCGCAGTGCAAGCGGAGACGCGCCGGCAGTCCACGACCGATGGCGAAAGCGTGACGCATGTGGTGACGGTGCGCGGCCCCGAGGGGTCGTTTGATTTGTTTACGTCGCCAATGCAGAGCCGATGCGAGGCACTGGCGTTGTGGCTTAAGGTGCGGCTGGGGGTGAAGGAGACATCAGCCGCGGCTTAGACGCACGATGGCGATGTGGCCGCCGAAGCCTTGGGAGATGGTGAGGCTGGTGGGGGCGTGGAGGGGATTATTTGTTAGTGAGATGCCGCGCTGGTGGCAGGTGGCGGAGAGCACGACGGAGATGAGGCCGGCGGCGCCGAGGGTGTGGCCGATGTGTTTTTTGTGGGAGAAGACTTCGACGGTGTGGCCGAGGACGGCGCGGACGGCGGCGAGTTCGTGGGTGTCGTGGGAAGTGCCAGTGGCGTGGGCGTGGACGAAGGCGAGTTGATCGGGGCTGGGGGCGAGTTTGCTCAGGCCGTAGCGAAGGGTCTGGGTGTTGGCATCAATCTGAATGATGTCGTTGCCGTCAGCGCCGATCCAGGAGTCATCGATGCGGATGTCGGTGGGCGTGCGGGGTTGTGACTCAATGAGGATCGCGGCGGCGGCTTCGGAGAGGAAGAAGCCTTTGCCGCGGGGGTCGAAGGGATCGCAGCGGCGCTGGCCATCGGGGTCGGGCTTGGCGAGCACGCCGAGGCGGGCGAAGGAACCGGTGAAGAGGTCGTGGAGCGAGGCGTCGGTGGCGACGACGAGGGCGCAGGAAGTTTCGTTGTGTTGGACGGAGCGGACAGCGCGGTGCAGGGCGTGGAGGCCGGAGGAGCAGGCGGCGACCGAGGTGTGCGTGGTGCTTTTCAGTTGGAGGGCGTGGCGGAGTTGGTGCGCGGTGGTGTCAAGGCCGTAGGCGATGTGGGTTGCGAGTGAAAGTCGTTCGGCCCCCCCGACATAGTCGGGGGGCTTTATGGAATTGAGGAATGAATAGACGGGGCCTTTGGAGGTGCCGAGGAAGAGGGGGATGTCGCGGGCGGAAGTATCGCGGAGGGCTTGCTGGGCGACGGCGAGGGCGAGGCGGGTGGATTTGTCGGCGTGGGGGAGCGGGGGGAGGAGGTGGTCGTCGATGGGGCCGGCGTTAGCGAGGCGGGCGCCGGCGAGCAGTGCGTTAAAGGTGGAGGCGCCGGCGGAATCAAGGGGGGTGAGGACGGCATGGCTGGTGATGTAAACGGGCGTAGGCACGAGAGAAGCGTTCGATTCTTTGAAAAAACGTAAGGGCAAAAACGCGCGAATCGCATTGACTCGCCGCACAGTCTTTTGATAATGGACAAGTCTATCGACTTTTTCAAGGAAGGGCGGCCCGAATGCTGCGTTATGACTGGTCAGTTGAAGAGATCAAAACGATTTTCAATCAGAGCGTGCCGGACCTGATTTTTCAGGCGGCGACGATTCATCGCGAGAATTTCAATCCGAATGAAGTGCAGCGGAGCACGCTGCTGAGCATCAAGACGGGCGGTTGTTCAGAGAACTGTGCTTACTGCCCGCAGTCGGCGCACTATAAGACGGAAATTGAGAAGCACGGCATTTTGCCGGTGGACTTTGTGAAGGGTAAGGCGCTCGAGGCGAAGGCCACGGGCAGCACGCGCTTCTGCATGGGGGCGGCGTGGCGAAGTACGCGACGGTAAAGAGTTTGATGCGATTCTGGAACTGGTGCGTGAAGTGAGCGCGCTGGGCATGGAAGTGTGCTGCACGCTGGGCATGCTGACGGAGAGCCAGGCGCAGCGGCTGAAAGAGGCCGGCTGCCATGCGTATAACCACAATCTTGATACGTCGCCGGACTTCTATGGCAACATCATTTCGACGCGCGTGTATCAGGATCGCCTCGACACGCTGAAGTATGTGCGCTCGGCAGGCCTGACGGTGTGCTGCGGCGGCATCATCGGCATGGGCGAGAAGATGGAAGACCGGTATAAGCTGCTGCAACAGCTGAGCAATCAGAAGCCGCACCCGGAGAGCGTGCCGATCAACATGCTGCAACGCGTGGAAGGCACGCCGCTGGCGAACCAGAAGCCGCTGGACCCGATTGAGTTTGTGCGGATGGTGGCGACGGCGCGGATCCTGATGCCGACGAGCTACGTGCGGTTGTCGGCCGGGCGCGTGGAGATGAGCGACGAGTGCCAGGCGATGTGCTTCGTGGCGGGTGCGAACTCGATTTTTGCGGGCGAGAAACTGCTGACGCAGTCGAACCCAGGCGTCGATCGCGACCAGGAACTGATGAACAAACTGGGCATGAAGTTCGTGGAGCGGCGGTCGCATCAGAACCGCAAGGACGCGCACATGCTGGTGGCGATTTGAGGCGCTTCGCCCTAAGATGAACTTGTGAAGACTATGCATACGAACCGCGGATACTTTGCGGATATGGTTGCGAGTGTGAAGTCGATTGCCATCGGCATGTCGATCACGCTGCGTTATGCGTTCACGAAGCCGGTGACGATTCAGTACCCGGAGATCAAGATAGATTTTTCGCCGCGGTACCGGGGCATTCACGAGTTTGAGGCGAGCAAGTGCATCGCCTGCGACTTGTGTGCGAAGGCGTGCCCGGTGGACTGCATCTATATTGATTACGTGGGCCGGGGTAAGAATGCGAAGCTGACGCGGTACGCGATTGATTATTCGAAGTGCATGTTTTGTGCGTTGTGCACGGAGCCGTGCCCGACGGAATGCGTGCACATGGGCAAGCTGCACGATATGAGCGCGTTTTCGCGTGAAGACATGGTGGTGGAGTTTCTCGAGCTGGACAAGCAGAATCGCCGGACGCCGCTGCCGTTGTTCTTGCAGAAAGAGAACGACGGGTTGCCGGAGTGGGCGAAGTTGGAGAAGGCGCGTATTGAGGCGGGGCAACTGGCGGGGAGCGAAGGCGACATCAAGCCGGCGGAAGCGGTAAAGCGTAAATGATATGAGCAGTGCGTGGGCACAAGTCCGAACGGTGTTTCTGCAGAGCGCCGGTCGTTGTGCGCTGATGCTGGGGTTTGCGGGGGCGCTGCTGGGGGCGTTGGCGTGGGCCTATGCGGTGATGCGAGTTGATTCGATCGCGCGGGCGGATTGTTTGATCGCGGTGATTGTGGCGGCGATTGGGGCGGTGGTTTGCCTCGCGGGGGCGATGCATTACCTGGATGAGCCGATGATGGGGGCGGTGCCGCCGTGGCCGGTGCGGTGGGCGCTCAAGGTGAATAAGCGGATCATTATGTTGGCGCAGCTGGCGGTGATGGCGTTGGCGATCGCGGCGGCGTATGCGCTGATTTTTGGCTTCAAGGTGCCGGGGGTGGACAAATGAGTTTTGAAAGGCTGGGGCCTTTGCCCTAAGATGCGGACATGAGCACGTTATTGACGTTGACGATTTTCATGGGGCTGGGTGCGTTCTTCGTGTTTTTCAACATGATTGTCGGGGGCATTCTGCGGCCGCGGCTGCCGGTGGATGAGAAGTCCAAGGCGTACGAGTGCGGCGAAGAGCCGATCGGGACGAGCTGGGTGCAGTTTGACCTGCGCTTCTACATTGTGGCGCTGGTGTTTCTGGTATTCGATGTGGAAATCGCCCTGTTTTATCCATGGGCGACGGTCTTTTATGAAAGCAAGTTGACGGCACTGGTGGATTTGCTGGTGTTCATGGGCGTGCTGATGGTGGGGTATGTGTACCTGTGGCGCTTCGGGTACCTGGACTGGGTGCGGTCGTCGGTGACGACGAGCATTCAGCGTCCCGGCGAGCAGAAGGCTGCCGTGGACAAGCTGCGCGAACGGGCGCGGCGTGATCCGGAGTTGATCGAGAATTAACCCGCGGCTTTGACGGCGGCGAGCACTTCGTCGGAGTGGCCGTCGACTTTGACCTTCGGGAAGATCCTCGCAATTTTGCCTGTGGAATCGATGACGAACGTGGTGCGTTCGATGCCCATGTATTTTTTGCCGTACATGGATTTCTCGACCCAGACGCCGTACTTTTCAGCGATGGCGTGGTCGGTGTCGGCCAGCAGGTGGAAGGGGAGCGAGAATTTGTTGATGAACTTGCCGTGGGATTTGAGGTCGTCAGGCGAGACGCCGTAGATGACGGCGCCGGCATCTTCGTAGGCTTTGAAGGCATCGCGGAAGGCGCAGGCTTCCTTGGTGCAACCGGGCGTGTCGTCCTTGGGGTAGAAGTAGAGGACGACTTTTTTACCCTTGAGGTCTTTGAGGGAGACCTTCTTGCCTTCGGACGATTCGAGCGAGAATGCGGGAGCGGCTTTGCCTTCAGCGAGTGCCATAAACACCTTTCGTGATGGATGAGTTTGGTCGAATCGTAGGCGCGGTGTTGGTGCGCGGCAAGTTGGCGGTGTTTCGTGCATGAGCAACGCTGTCAAATACGTTTAGAATATTGGGTGAGGTGACTATGAAACTGTTGTGCGTTGCGTTGGCGGTGGCGTTGGCGTTGGCGGCTTTGCCGGTGATGGGGAACGAGATTGAGCAGGCGGAGCGCAAGGCGGCGGGATTGCCGGACTGGTCGGAGGGGTTGAACGGCGCGTTCGGTCCGTTCACGTGGTCGCGCGCGGCTGACTTGGGAGAGGATGTGCGCTTCAGCGATGCGAAGGGGCTGCCGGCGGCGGATGGGGAGTATGTGTGGTTCTACCAGTTTGCGCGGCACAAGCGGACGAAGGGGTTGCTGGAATTTTTGCATGCGCGGAATAACCTGGTGAACCGCGATGCGGCGATCGGCTACACGGTGCAGCCGATGCAGTTTCTGCACAACACGACCGGGGCGCACAACTCGAAGATTGTTTTTGGGTACATCAACACGACGCAGACGCCGTTTCAGCATGGGGACAACGCGGACCTGGCGCACCTGGCGAAGGGGGACCGGGTGGTGGTGTTTTTTCCGGTACGGAAAGATCGCGGCGAACCGACGGATCAGAACAACTACGTGGTGAATCCGCACTATTCGTCGCAGTCGCCGTGCGTGATTGAGTTCAAGGAAGGGGAGATGATTCACTATGAGTGGTTTCGCGATCCCAAGAAACTGGATGGGCGAATTTTGTTTGATCTGCAGCCGTTTTCCTCAGGGGAGAAGGCGCTGAAGCCGGGCGTGGCGCAGCCGATCGTGAAGTTTGACATTGGTGCGGATGGGGCGTGGACGCTGCGCATCAAGCGGGACGGCACGAAGAATGATGATGCGGCGTGGGATCACGTGTTTACGCACGAATCGCCGGGGGCGAAGAAGTACACGGTAAATCTGCCTGCGGATAAGAATGCGTGGACGATGAGCTTGTTCTCGCCGGGCGGGTCGCCGACGGATACGTCGGAGATCGTGATTGGCCTGAAGCCGTATGACCGCGCGACGGGCGCACCGGCGGCATGGGCGGACAAACGCGTGCGCGTGCGTGATGCAAAACAAGAGAAGTTAGCCGATGCGATCAAGGCCGCCGCACGGCCAAAGTGATCACTTGCCGATGATGAGCTTTTCGCCGTCGAAGCGAACGGTTTGACCGCCGACGGTGATGGCGTTGGCATCGCCCAAGACGACTGGGTGTTCGCCTTTGCCGATGGTTACGACGCAGATGAAGGTGACGTCCTTGTCTTTGGTTTCGGCGGCGACGCCGGTGCTGGTGGAGCGGGTCATACCGTACTTGGCACCCATGCGGAATTGTTCACGCTCTTTCACTTCGACCTTGATAGCCGGTGGGGAGATGAGCGTGCCGGTGAGCGTGGCCGAGCCCTTGGTGACGGTAAAGGCGTTGCCCTTCATCACGGGCAGCACGTCTTTGAGTGCAATGGAGCCGTCATCTTCAACGGGATCGGCGTCTTTCTTGGGCGCGGGCTTGGGCGCTGGGGCTGGCGTTGCGCCCCAAAGTTTGCGCATTTCTTCTTGGGAGAAGGAACTGTACTCGCGGCCCTCGACGCCCTTGGCACCTTTGCCCTCGCGTAGGAATTGCGTGGGCCAGGCCCAGACTTTGGTGCCTTCGCCGGAGATTTTGTCGGCGATCACGACGAGGCAGGGCACGCCGGATTTGCCGGAGTAATCGACGGCGATGCTGCGGGTGGCCTTGATGCCGAGGCTGACGGCCTGCTTGTCGTTTCGCGCTCCGTTGATTTGTTCATAGAGGCCGCGCGTCTTTTCAGAGAGGTAGGCGTCGGAGATGTCCATGGTGATGACGCCGGAGCCGTCGGGCTTGAAATCGGTGTGGGTGACGCGGCCGCGGCCCGTCTCAAGAATGTTGGCGTCGGGCATCTGCACGACGTTTTCAAAGACGCGTTCAACGCCGCCGATGGCCCAGTATTGGCCAAGGCCCTGAATGCGGAAGGCGCCGGCATTCTGTGTGCTGCCCGGGCCGATGTCGCGACTGGCGGCAAAGGCCTGCACGATGAAATCGTTCTGGTCTTTGTAGGCGTTGCGGAAACCGGCCCAACCGAAAGTGGGGGCATACATGGTTTTGGGCATCGCTTCCGCGGGAGGCTTGGCGGCCGCGTTGAGGGGATAATTGACGAACGCCCAGGCGACGTGGGACTCCACGGGGTAGCCGGTGGTGATGCGGCCGCTGTCGTCGAAGACTTCGTGAGCGTCGGCGGGCTGGTCGATGCCGACGTGCTTCTGCCGGCCCCAGAGGACGGCGGGTTTGAGTTTTTCATCGGTGAGGGGGAAGAGCGTGGCGAAGAGGTGGCGGCCGGTGTCGTATGGACGCTCAATGTATTGGCTGGCGGTGAAGTTCTGGGTGTTGTCGAAGGTCTGGTTGAGCGTGACTTTGTCGCCGTAGGCGAAGGTGAACATGGCGCGGGCGAGGTACATGCTCAGATCGCTGTAGCCGGTGACATTGCGGCCGAAGACGTTGCGATAGGCGGTGGCATATTTGGGCGGGCCTTCGAGCGAGATGTGCGACGCGCCTTTGAAACCGCCCTCGCCGATGGTGTTGCGGAAGTAGGTGCCCATCGTGTGGCGGCTGAATTCGAGCAGTTTGAGCGACTCGATGCTGAGGCCGCCGGTGCGTTCCCATTGCGCAATGTCGTATTCATTCTCGAGCATGGCGTCGGCGTGGTCGGCCTTGCGCGTTGCGATTGCAGCCTTGGCTTGTTCTTCAGTGAGGGTAGCGAAGTTGGGACGCGAGAGATCGTTGCCCCATTGGCTTTGCTGGCCGGTGGTGCCGATGTTGATGAGGTGGTAAGCGCCCTTGTCGAGCCTGGCGATATCGGTGGGGCGGAGTTCGCGGCCATTGAGGAAGACGCGACCGCTGACGTCGTGAGCGAGGCGCACGATGCGCGGCGCATCGTTTTCAATCACGGTGTAGAAGATGCCCGTGGTGTAGGCTTCGCGCTTGAGGGCGTCGGTGATGGTGATCGCGTTGCCGTAGAGCTTGTTGTACTTCTCGAAAGGTTTGGTGCGTTCATTAAAGTTGACTTCTTCGCCAAGCTTGGGTTTGATGTTGGCGAACTGTTCGAATCCATCCGTGGCGTTCTTGTTGGGGAGCGCCTTGAAGCCGCCGGCGACGAGCCACTCGGGTGCGGTTTTGTTTTCGCCAAAAGCGGAAACGGGAACGCCATCCGCGGGCTTGAAGTCTTTGTCCGGGGCGACTGTGACGATGGGCTCATCGGGAAAGAGGAACGGGCTGGCGGGGAGTTTGGCGGGTTTGTTGCCCTTCATGCCATAGACGGAGAGTGCAGCCATGGCGGGTCCATAGCGGATGGGCCAGGGGTACGTGCCGTTGACGGCCCAGGAGATTTCTTTCTGGAAGGTCGACATGCTGCGGAAGGGGCGCCAGCCTTGATAGGCGGTGATGTACGTTTCGATGCGGCGTTTGAGGTCGTCGGGGTAGACGTCGAAGCACATATCGTAGGCGAGGGCGACCTGTTCGAATCGCCAGCCGAGGATACGGCCGCGGACCATCTTGTCGCCGGCGCCGTTGTCGAGGAGGAGTTTTTCGACTTCAGGGATGGTGGCTTCGGCAAACTTCTTGTCACCGGTGAGTTGGTATTTGAGGGAGTTGCCGATGACGCCGGTGAGTTTTTCCATGGCGGCCTGGCCGAAGGGGGTTTTGGCCTTTTCGCGCAAGGCGGGGAGGTCGGACTTGCGGAACATGAGGCGCGGGTGTTCGTCGGGTGTGATGGGGGACATGCCGGGGATGGCTGCGGGTGTGGGAAGCGTGGTGGCGTAAGCGGTGCCATGGACGGGTGTGCCGCGGAAGTCAGCATTAAAGGTGCCGGTCCATTGATCGGCGCCGGTTTTCTGCAGCGTGATGGTGCCGCGCCAGCGTCCGCCTTTGACCCAGGCATCGTTGCCGATGTTGGCGCGGAGGTCGAGGGTGAGCTTGTCGCCTTGGAGATCGCCCTTGGCGATGATGCCGGAGTGCACGCCTTTGTTGAAGGACGGGGCGCTGGCCCAGACGCGGTCCCATTGGCCGTTGGTGCGGATGGCATCAAACTGGAGCGTTTTGCCAGCGTGATTGGGTTCTTCGTAGGTGAGCGCTTCGTTGAGAACGACGGCGACGGAGATGTCGGGCTCAACTGCGAGAAGATGCGTGGCACAGGCGGCGTGGAGCAGAAGGGCGACAAGACCGGAACGACGAGCGATGAAACGCATAGGCACCTCAGCCAGAAATGACATGCAAGACTGACGGCGACGCGCGCGAGATATTGCTTGTCAAATCAGCGTTTCATGCGGATCGTGCCTTGCGCGAACATATGGATCGCGTCAGGGTAAGCAATGCATTCTTGCTCGAACACGCGGGCGGCGAGGGTGTCGGGCGTGTCGTTCGGAAGGACGGGGACTTTGCGCTGCACGATGATGGGGCCGGTGTCGTAAGTGTTGTCTGCAAAGTGCACGGTGCAGCCGGATTCTGTCTCGCCCGCGGCGAGGACGGCCTCGTGCACGTGATGGCCGTGCATGCCCTGACCGCCAAACTTGGGGAGCAACGCGGGGTGGATATTCATCACGCGGCCGACGTAGTCGTCGGGAATGGTCCAGAGGGAGAGGTAGCCGGCCATGACGGCCAGGTCGACTTTGTGCTCGCGCAGGGTGGCGGCGATCTTGGCGGAGAAGTTTTCAAGGGAACCGGACTCTTTGCGCGTGATGATGACGACGGGAAGGTTGAGCTTGCGGGCACGTTCAATGCCGGCGCAGTGGTGATTGCTGGCGATGACGACGGCGATGGTGGCGGGAAGCTCGCCTTTGGCGATTTTGTCGGCGAGGTTGAGCATGGTGGTGCCGCCGCCGGAGATCATGACGCCGAGACGTAAGGGATTGTTGGCCATGGGAGCGATTGTCATGAATTGCTGGCGCGATGCAAGAGGCTTAGACTTCGAGTCGAGGTGAAACGATGGCGATGATTAAGAATCCGATTTTGCCGGGGTTTAATCCCGATCCATGTATCCTGCGCGTGGGTGAAGATTATTACGTGGCGACGAGCACGTTTGAGTGGGCGCCGGGCGTGCAGATTCACCACTCGCGCGATCTGGTGAACTGGCGGCTGCTATGCCACCCGCTGACACGCGACTCGCAGTTGCCGATGGCAGGCAACCCGGACAGCGGCGGCATCTGGGCGCCGTGCCTCACGCATGATGGAAGGAAGTTTCACCTGATCTACACGAATGTGCGGTCGCTGCATGGAATTTTCAAAGACACGCACAATTACCTCGTGACGGCGGAGAATGTTGAGGGGCCATGGTCGGAGCCGGTGTACCTGAACTCATCAGGCTTTGATCCGTCGCTGTTTCATGATGATGACGGGCGGAAGTGGCTGGTGAATATGTTGTGGGATTTTCGGCCGGGAAAGAACCGTTTCGCGGGGATCCTGCTTCAAGAATACAGCGAAAGGGAACACCGGTTGGTGGGGCCGATCCGGAATATTTTCAAGGGGACGAAGCTGGGGATCACGGAGGGGCCGCATCTGTACAAGTGGCGCGGGATGTACTACCTGTTGGTGGCCGAGGGCGGGACGAGTTGGGCGCACGCCGTGACGATCGCGCGCTCGAAGAACATTGACGGGCCGTATGAGGTGCATCCGCAGAATCCGATTTTGACATCGCTGAATACGGATGCGACGCTGCAGAAGGCGGGGCATGGGAGCATCTGCGATACGACGAGCGGCGAGTGGTACATGGTGCATTTGTGTGCCCGGCCGCTGATGCCGGAGAAGCGTTGCACGCTGGGGCGCGAGACGGGCATACAGAAGTTGGTGTGGGGTGAGGATGGCTGGCCGCGATTGGCGGGGTCGGGGAACTTGCCGCGGGTGGAGGTGGAGGGGCCGTCCTTGGTGGAGCATAGGTGTGAGAAGTTGCCGGCGCGGGATGATTTTGAGGGGAAGAAGCTGCGCGCGGAGTATGTGACGTTGCGCGAGCATGCGCATGAGAGTTTTGTTTCGTTGAAGTCTCGTCTGGGTTGGTTGCGGTTGGTGGGGCGGGAATCGATTTCATCGCGGCACAATCAGACGCTGCTGGCGCGGCGGGTGCAGGCGTTTAAGACGCAGACGACGACGAAGGTGGAGTTCTCGCCGGAGGACTTTCAACAGATGGCGGGGCTGACGGCGTTCTATGATGTCAACAATTTCTATTACCTCGTGATCTCACGCGATGAGAATGCGGGGCGGTGCGTGCGAATATTGGCGGCCAATGCGGGCAAGCACACGTGGCCGATGGGGGAGGAAGTAATCGCGCTGCCGGCGAGTGGGGCGGTGTATCTCCGGGCGGCGATTGATCATCGCACGCTGCAATTCAGTTGGTCGCGCGATGGGGAGACTTTTGAGCCCGTGGGGCCTGTTCTCGATGCGTCGCTGCTGTCAGATGAAACGACGGGCAGTTGGGCGTTTACGGGGACGATGGTGGGCGTCTGCTGCCAGGATGTTTCGGGCCGGCGAGCCCACGCCGATTTCGATTGGTTGGAGTATCAGGAGGGATGAACGGCGGGTTTGGCATGACGGGCAGCAATGATGATCTGAACAATGATGCCGATGGCCATGACAACGCTCACGCCGAGTGAGATGTTGCGCAGGGCGGGGGCGCCGAAGTCTGAGCCGCCGGCGATGGCGCCGACCGCGGGGCCGATGGCGATGCCCAGGCCGATGAGGGCTTCGTGGATGCCGGCGTGTTCGCCGCCGCCGTCGGAGACGTGCATGGCGTAATACAGGCTGCAGGAGTAAACGATGGCTGTGGCGAGGCCGAAGAGAACTTGCAGGCCGGCGAAGATGACGGGGTCGTGAAAGAGCAGCATGAGGGCAAAGCTGACGGCGAGGGCGATCTGCGAGCCGAGGAGCCAGCGGATTTTGTAATGCCAGCCGTGCCAGCGCCAGGTGATCGCAAAGCCGGCAAAGCGTGAGAAGCCCCAGATGGACGTGATGAAGCCGATGAGTGCGGGGTCGCTGAGACCGCCGAGCGTGCCAATGCGATACTGCACGGGGATGAGGACGTTGATGGCAACGTAGGCAAGGGCGTTGCCGACCCAGGCCATGTGGAGGAGCGTTTTGGCGCGGGCCTGGAGTGCGGGCGTGTCGTGGGCGGTTTCGTGGTCGGCCTCGGTGGGGACGTGGTCGGCGCTGATCATGTGCGCGGGGATGGCGAACTTGATGAAGACGAGCAGCGAGATGAGGCTGGCGATGCTGGTGGCGACGAAGACCATGGACCAGTCGATTTTGAACAATGCGCCGCGGGTGAAGAAGGCGACGAAGCCGGCGCTGCCCCAGGAGAGGTTGTAGATCGCCATCCGCGTGGAGAGGGGCATCTTGGCGGGCGTGCGGGTGATGGCGCTTTCGAGCGCGGGCCAGATGGTGGAACTGGTGATGTTGAACGGCAGCATCACCGCGGCGAGAACCCAGACGTTCCTGGTGTAATAGGCGAGCAGGCCGAGCAACGGCGTGAAGACGCAGAGCATGACCATGAGGCCCACGACGCGGCGCGGGCCGAGTTTTTCAGAGAGACGCCCGGCCATGAGGGCGATGAAGATGTACGCGAATCCCCAGGCTGCGGACATCCACAGGCGCACGGAGGGCGGCTGGCCGAGGACTTCGCCCGCGAAGTCGTAGCAACCGGCGCAGAAGAGCGTGGCCGCGTAGGAATTGAGGAACTCGATCAGGTACCAAGGCAGCAGCGCGCGGCGATCAGAAAGTTGGGGCGGTGAAGTCATCCACCACCCCGCGCGGAAAGCCCCGTCGCTATGCGACGGGGACCGGTTGATAGCACGTCATCCTGCCGGTGCGACCAGACCCAGGCGTTCTCTTTCTTGGCGTGATCCAAAATGTACCGATGCGCGCGCTTGCCGTGGGCGAGGTCGCGAATCGGCTTGGCGCCGCACTCAATTTCGAACATGGGTTGCCGAGCGCTTGTCGTCGGGTCGATCACGGACGCCATGGCAAAGGTGATCTGTCTCTTCACATTCCCAGCCACGGGCTTGGGATTGTCGCGTTTGCACTGCACGAGCAGGTGAATGTTTATTGTGCTCACCGCAACGGCTGACACGGGAATCTGCTGGTGCGTGAGTGACTTCAGGACAAGATCACCAATGGCGGCCTTGTCCTCAGTCTTGATGATGTAAGGCGCGTGTTTCATGAGCTGCTTTGCGTTTGCATGTTTGGCGGTAGCGAAGTCTGTGCGGACAGGGGGCTTCTTGTAGTCACCCTCTACGTGCAGGCGATGGTCCTTCTCTCGCCAGCCGCGGGGATCACCGGGCAGCCAGGTGCCGTAGGTGCCGATCGTGATGTGGTACCAGTGCTGCCAAGCTCGCATGGATCCAGCCTCCGTTTACGTATGGTGTTCGGTCCCTGCCGCATAGCGACAGGGCTTTATTGCCCTTTCAATGCGCGGACCACGACGGCGTCGCGGGCGCTGAGGTCGGGGTGGTCCTTGTCGGACCCGACGTCGGGGCGGCGTTTCCAGCTGCGGTTGCAACTGGGGTATTTCTCGCGGGTGTCGTTGATCTTGATGCTCCAGATGTCGCCGTGCTCGAGACGGTGATAGCCGACGCCGAGAGCGTCTTCGACTTCGGGGCCGTAGGCGTTGATGAGGGCTTTCACCTCGTCGTCCACCTTGGGCAGGATGATCACGGCTTCAGCGTCGAGCGGGTTACCCAAGCCGACGGTCTTTTTGAGGTTGTCGAGTTGCTTGTTGCCGTCCTCGATCAGCGGCATGAGCACTTCCCAGTGCTTGGCGGAGTCCTGAGTGCTGAGTTCTGAACGCTGCGTAATCTTACGCACATGGATGCTGGGTTCGAGATTCGCGCAACCGGGCAGCGCGCGGACGGCGGCCCAGGATTCTTCGGCGGTGAAGGCGAGCACGGGGGCGCTTAGTTCGACGAGTGCCACGAGGGCGCGGAAGCAAACCGTTTGCGAAGCGCGCCGTTTGGCGCTGTAGGGCAGTTCACAGTAAAGGCGGTCCTTGATCGCCTTGGCGTAGATGGCGCTGATTTCAACGTTGCAGAACTCGTAGATCAGCCGGAAGACGTTGTGGAATTCGTAGGTGTCGTAGGCCTTGTAGACGTCCCGCTGCCACGCGTCGAGCTTGGCGCTCATCCACGTGTCGATCGAATGGGCGGCGTGCTCCACGCTGTTCTTCGCAGGATCGAAGTCGTAAAGGTTGCCGAGGAGATAGCGGATGGTGTTGCGGATCTTGCGGTAGGCTTCGCCGGTTTTGTTGAGGAGGTTGGGGCCGCAGGGGATGTCGTTTTGGTAATCGACGCTGCTGACCCAGAGGCGCAGAACGTCGGCGCCGTATTGCTTGAGGGCGTCGTTGACTTTGATGTCGTTGCCGAGGGATTTCGACATTTTGCCGCCCTTTTCGTCCATTACAAAACCGTGCGTGAGCACCTGGCGGTAGGGGGGCTCACTCTTGTAGCCGGCGGCTTCGAGCAGCGTGGACTGGAACCAGCCGCGGTGCTGGTCGGAACCTTCGAGATACATCGCGGCGGGGTAACCGAGTTCTGGGTGCGTTGATTCGAGCACGGCATGATGCGATGCGCCGGATTCGAACCACACGTCGAGAATGTCCATGCCTTTTTCGAGCGACTTCATATCGACATCGGGTGGGAAGCCGAGCGCGGCGGGGTCCGCGCCGAAGATTTGGTCAGGCGCGTCGGTGTACCAGGCGTCAGCACCCTTCGCGCGGAAGTACTCGGCAGCGCGACGGGCGCTCTTCTCAGTGAGCAGGCAGCGGCCCTTGCTGTCGAAGACGGCCGGGATAGGCACGCCCCAACTGCGTTGGCGCGAGATGCACCAATCGGGGCGCGTGTCGAGCATGCCGGCGATGCGGTTCTTGCCCCAGTCGGGGATCCACTGCACGCGATCGACGAAGTTGCGGGCGTTGTCGAGCAACGAGGTGCCGCCGGAAGCTTTGACGAACCACTGTTCCGTGGCGCGCTGGATGGTGGGCTTTTTGCAGCGCCAGCAGTGCGGGTAGTCGTGGTCGAACATCTGGTGATGGAACAGCGCACCGGTTTCTTTGAGCTTGTTGATGATCAGTTCGTTGGCGTCCCAGATGGTTTTGCCGCGGAGGAATTCGGGCACGGTGTCGTCGTAACGGCCATCACTGAGCACGGGGTTATAGACCTCGAGCCCTTCGCGGATGCCGGTTTGATAGTCTTCTTTACCGTGGCCCGGTGCGGTGTGGACAAGGCCAGTGCCGTCTTCGAGCGTGACGTAATCGGCGAGGACGACAGGGCAAAGAATCTGATCATTCAATGGCTGAAAATAGCTGATTCCGAAATCAGCCAGTTCTCTTCCTGTGATCTTGAAATCTGCAATGACGGAGTCGACCGCGCCGTTCATCTTCAGAACTTTGTCGACCAACTGCGAGGCGAGAATGATTTGCTTCCATTCACCCGCTTCGTTCTTGTATCGAGCAAATGAATAGTTGTGTTCGGGATTGGCGGCAATGGCGCGGTTTGCAGGTAACGTCCACGGCGTCGTGGTCCAAATCATCAAGTAATGGTAAACCGCGTGCGACACTTCCGGGCGGAGGCGTGCAAAATCAGCATCCAGGGCCTTGATGAGTTCGTCCCAAGCTTTTCCATGTTTCACTGTGCTGATCTTCATCGCGACGTAAATAGAGCTGTCTTTCTTGGAGGCGTATTCGAGTTCGGCTTCGGCCAATGCCGTGCGGTCGTTGGTGCACCAGTGGACGGGCTTCTTCTGGCGATAGACCAAGTCGCGCTGCACGAGTTCGGCGAAGACTTCGAGGATGCCGGCTTCGTATTTGGGGTCGAGCGTCAGATACGGCCGTGCGTAATCGCCGAAGACGCCGAGCCGGGCGAAGCTGTCGCTCTGCAGTTTCACGTATTTCATGGCGTAGTCGTGGCACTTCTTGCGGACTTCATCCTTGGAGAGTTCGCGGAACTTCGGGCCGAGCTCTTTCTGGATCGCTGACTCGATCGGCAAGCCGTGGCAGTCCCAGCCGGGCACGTAGGGCGAATCGAATCCCTGCATGGTTCGGAACTTCACCACGATGTCTTTGAGCACCTTGTTGATCAGGTGGCCCATGTGGATGTCGCCGTTGGCGTAGGGCGGGCCATCATGGAGGACCCACTTCTCCGCGCCCTTGCGGGCTTCGCGGATCTTGGCGTAGAGATTTTCCTTCTGCCACGCGGCGAGCATCGCGGGCTCGCGCTGCGTGAGGTTGGCCTTCATGTCAAAGGCAGTCTTGGGCAGATTCAGCGTATCTTTGTAGCTTACGGGCTCGGTCATGATAGTCCTCGCATAACCCCGCATTTCCATGCGGGGCTTGGCAATATGTATTGGTTGAAGGGAAGATTTCGGGCTAAACCGCGGGCAAACAACCGCGACTCAGCCCCTGCTAATGGGGATCGGCGTGAGATACGCTCCCGCAGCTATTTTGAACAACGTCACCATGCCAGAATCATAACGGAGGGATTACGCCCGCTCAACCACGGTCTTGCCAATGGCCGCGAAGAGCTTGTCGATGTTTACCGGTTTGGTCAGGTGCATGGCGAAGCCGACGGACATGCTGTTCTTCACATCCTGATCCATGCCGTAGCCGCTAAGGGCGATGGCGGGCATGGTGCGGTTGCGGGCGTTGAGTTCGCGCATAAGGTCGACGCCCGTGCCATCGGGCAGGCCGATGTCGCTGATCAAAAGGTTGAACGTGCGGCTCTCGGTGATGGCCAACGCCTCGGCCACGCTGCCGGCGGTGACCACGCGATGACCAAATTGGTTAAGCACGCGGATCATCACTTGCTGGGTATCGGGGTGGTCTTCAACCAGAAGAATGTCGAGGCCGCCACTGTTGAAAGCGGCCTTGGTGCAGTTTCGCTCGGCCTTGGCCACACGCGGGCGCGATGGGGCCATTGGCAACTGCGCCTGCGGCATAATCACGGTGAAGCGCGAGCCCTGGTTGAGGCCATCGCTGGCTGCGATGATCGAGCCGCCGTGGGCTTCAACAATAGCACGGGCGATGGTCAGTCCGAGTCCGAGGCCGGCCATACGCTGGTACTGCGTGTCGTCGCCCTGGTTGAAGGGGTTGAAGATGCTCTCGAGATTAGCGGGGGCAATGCCAACGCCGGTATCAACCACCTCTAGGGCGAGCGATTCGTTCTCGGCATCTGCGGTGCGAATCGCGATCCCGCCGAAAGGCGGCGTGAACTTGACCGCGTTCTTGATGAGATTCCAGAGAACCTGGTGGAGGCGCGCTGCATCGGCCATCACAACGTGACGCCGCGCTGTGAGATCCGTGGCGATGCGGAGATTCTTTGCGCCAAGGTCGGTGCGGCAGATTTCGAGCACACGCTCGATGACGGCGTGCGAATCGACGGGTTCGATCTGCAGCTCAAACTTGCCCTTGGCGATGCGCGTGAGGTCCAGCAGGTCATCGATCAGGCGGGCTTGCAGTTCAACGTTGCGGCGAATGAGTTCAATGAGGTAGCCGGTCTCCTGGGTGAGGCCGGCGGAGTTTTCGAGCACGCCCACGGCGGCCATCACGGGGTTGAGGGGCGTGCGCAACTCGTGGCTGAGCATCGCAAGAAACTGGTCCTTGGCCTTGTTGGCACGCTCGGCAGATTCGCGGGCACGCTGCATTTCCTCCTCGGCGGCGAGGCGCTTGCGGCGGTCGTCAGCCTCGCGCAGGGCGCGTTTCACGGCCATGCCCAGCCGGGTGATGCGCTGCTTGAGCACGTAATCGGTTGCTCCGCGTTTGAGTGTTTCGATGGCGAGTTCTTCGCCCAGCGTGCCGGAGACGATGATGAACGGCAACTCCGGGCGCGTCTGCCGGGCGATCTCGAGGGCGGTGATGCCGTCAAACTGCGGCAGCACGAAGTCGGCGAGGATGAGGTCGAGCGTATGATCGTCGAGGGCGGCGCAGAACTCGTCGCGGGTGCAGGCGCGGGTGATCTTCACGCTGATGCCGCTGGAGGAAAGTTGTGCGGCAGTGAGCTGTGCGTCGAGGCGGTTGTCCTCGAGCATGAGGACATGCACGGGTGCGGGTGCACGGTCATCTACGGGCGCATGGCGCTGGGGCAAAGTTGCGGTCATCGGTTTCACATCCGTCGCGAGGTTACGCTGCCCGGGGGCGGCTGGTTGATAACTGCCCAGAAGATGCCAAGCTCGGAGATTGCGGTGACAAAATCGGTGAAGCGCACAGGCTTGACGACGTATGCGTTGACGCCCAGGCGGTAACTGCGAATGAGATCCTGCTCTTCCTGCGAACTGGTGAGCATGACGACCGGCACGCTGCGCAACTCGGGGTCCTTCTTGATCTGATCCAGCACCTCAAGACCATCGATCTTGGGCAGCTTAAGGTCGAGCAGAACCACCGCCGGGTTGCCGTTCTCGCGGTTGGTGTAAACCCCGCGTCGAAAGAGATAGTCGAGTCCGTCCTGGCCATCGCGGGTGATGACGACCTCGTTGGCGAGGTGGCTGCGGGCGAGTGCGGCGAGGGTAAGTTGAACGTCGTTGGCATTGTCTTCGATCAGCAGAATCGGTTTAAGGACGCTCATAGATTGGCGATTTCCTTCTTGAGGGGTTGAGGTTGTGCCGGCGGGGGGCCGTCGCGTCGGGGTATCGAGAAGGAGAAGGCTGCGCCTTCGCCGGGCGTGCCTTGGGCCCACACGCGTCCGCCGTGCCTCTCAACAATACGGCGGACATTGGCCAGGCCGATTCCTGTACCTTCGAATTCTTCAGCCACATGCAGGCGTTGAAACACGCCGAACAGCTTATTGACGTAACGCATGTCAAAGCCCGTGCCGTTGTCGGACACGGTGAAAATGATCTCGTCCGGCTTGGTTTCGGCGTTGATGCTGATGTGCGCTTCGGGCTTTTTGCGGGTGTATTTGACAGCGTTGCTCAGCAGGTTTTCCATGACCAGGCGCAGCATCGTTTCGTCGCCCTGCACACTGGGCAGGTGCCCGATATCGAACAGCAGCATGCGGTCGCGGTTCTGCATGGTGAAGTGGCGAACCAGGTCATGGGTGATACGCTCGACGTGCACCGTGGCATAGAGCAGCCCGGTGCGGCCCATCTGGGCGAAGGAGAGCAAGCCGTCCACCAGTGAGCCGGCATACTCCGCCGCTTCCAGCATGGTCTGGATGTAGCCCATGGCCGTGGCATCGAGTTGCCCGGAGGCGTGCTGTTTGAGGAGCTCAGCGAAGCCGGCGATATGCCGGAATGGCGCCCGCAAGTCGTGCGAAACCGAATAGCTGAAGGCTTCCAGTTCTTTGTTTGACCGCCGCAGTTCCGCACTCAGCAGGGCAAGTTCCTGGGCCTGATGCAGCACGATGCTGACGATTGCCGAGCGAAACTCATCGGCCGCGCGCAACTGCGCGGGCGACCACGGCAAGCTCTGGCGGTGGACAATTTCCTGCCATATCTCGAAGCTGCGCCGCCGATGCAGCGAGAGCTTCCCGCCGCGTTCCTCGGCGTGCATATGCTTGCCCGGGTCGCCGCCCCAGTTGATGGTTTGAGCGACCTCGCGGCGAAACCAGAGCACGTACTGACGCTGCGCGCGAGAGATGCATGCGGCCAGCGCGCCGGCGGCATTGTCGATGGGGGCCGCGGCGGCGGCATCGCGCGACAGGTCCTCCGTCGACCAGATGTCCTGCGCATGGTTCTCGCTTAGCCAGGCGGCGAGCCGGCGGACCGTGGCTTCGTCGGGCGTTTGGCCGAGCAGCACGCACTGTTCGTCCAGCAGCAAGGCCGCGCCATCCGCATGGGCGAATCCGAGCAGGTCTTGCTTCTCGCGGATCAGCGCGGCAACAAAATTGTCATCGCGGGCCATCGCCGTAAGAAGGCGCGATTGGATTTCACTCAGGGCGATGCGCTCAGTGGCCGCTTCCTGGATTTGCTTTTCGTAAAGCATCAGTCCCAGCGCTTCGCCAAGGAACTCGCAGGCCAGGCGCAGTTCGTGGCCGAGGATCTTGGGCGTGCGATGGTGGCATGCGATGAGCCCCCAGAGCTTGCCGCCGGCCATCAAGGCGATCGACATTGAGCAGCCGACGTTCATATTGTGCAGATATTCAATATGAATCGGCGATACGCCGCGCAGGCCGCAGTAGGTCATGTCGAGCGGCGTTTCGTCGGCGCCCGGCGCAGCGGTCAACGGCACGGCCGCGTAGCCCACATTCGGGATCATGCGCATGCGCGTAAGGGCGTAGAGTTCTCTCGCCTGCCGCGGGATGTCGTCGGCTGGAAACTTCAAGCCCAGATAGCTGGGCATCTCGGGCGTGCGTTCTTCGGCCACGACCTGACCATGCCACTCATCGTCGAAGCGATAGACCATCACGCGATCGAGACCGGTCAGGCGTTGAATCTCCCGCACCGCATGGCCGCACAATTCGGCGATGGATCGCGTCTGCGCAAACGCACCCATGCTGCGTCGAACCAGAGGGTACATCTGCGGCAACTCGCCGCCACGCTGGTTGGTCGTCGGGTGCAGTTCCAGGATGCACAGTCCGGCGTGTTGATGCGCATCGACCAGGACATGGCGGTTTGCAGAAGTGGCATACGTGCCGATGTATGCGGGCCGGCCAACGGGCACATTCGCGGCGAGGTCCTCATCGACCAGCCCGGGACCAAACAGCGCCTCGAAGCCCCGCTCGAAGAATGCTGCGGGCGTTACACCGGCAATCTCCTCGAGGTTCTGGCTTGCATAGCGCGGACGTCCGGTCGCAATGTTGACGGCCACGAGCGCACCGTGGGGTTGGATGATGCCCGGGATGTGGATCGGCTCGCGCTCACAGTTGTCGACTGTTACCATCGCACCTTGTTCAGTCTGTGACATGGACAACACCTTCTTCCGAAGCACCCGGGGCTGGCGCGAGCGATGCGAAGCGATCGATGAAACGCTGAAAGGTGTCGCATGCGCCGGCGCTCAAAGCCGTACGATCCGCAGCGGTGCGCTCCAACACGTCAAGATACGCATGCCAGCGTTCGAGCGTTCGCTCCCGGTTGGCGGGTGCGAAGAAATACGTACCTGCGTATGGTGGCAGCGATAGCCGCGCGCGAACGTGTGCGGCAAGATGCAGACCACCCAACGCAGAACCTTCAATCACATAGATCGCACCGAGCAGGTAATCGCGATTGTGCAAGTCGGGCCAAAGGGGCGGCGGTACATTTGTGAAATCCGGCGCGTCGACCTGCAGTGTTTTGAGATCGTGATAGAGCCGCAGTGTGTGCGTGTATGGAAACAGGAAATGAAGTTCATCACGCTGCCGGCCGTGGGTGTTCAGCGGGTGCTCGATTTGTGCATAAACATGAATGAACTCGCGCAGAATGCAGGTGTAAGTAGCGTGATTCAGCTTTGCGGAGGTGAGGAGTTGGAGGCGGTCGTCCAGTTCAGCGTGCAAACGCGTCGTCGCTTCCTTGAGAAACGTCCGCCAGATCATTACTTCACCGACCCACACAAAAAGAAGTGCTTATAGTGGGCCGAAAAATCTTGTCAAAAGAAAAATGAAAAATGGACGAGAAGACCGGGCTGTCGTGAAAAAATGACGCAGCTACGACTCAGCCGAACAGTGCCGTTCCAATGCGCACGATGGTCGCGCCTTCCTCGATGGCCACCTGGTAGTCACCGCTCATACCCATGGACAGATGGCGGCACTTCTCGCCGCCGATTTTGCGGAAGCGAATTTCTTCGTAGATCTCGCGCAGGCGAACGAAATGCGGCCGCGCGTTTTCAGGGTTGCTCGAGTACGGCGCCATGCACATGAGGCCGACGAGTTGCACAGCGTCCATGGTGTCGATTTGTTCCGCGAGGTGCACCGCAGCGCCCACGGCGACGCCAAACTTGCTCGACTCGCCCGCGACGTTTACTTCCAGAAACGCCGGCATGATGCGCCCGGCGCGCGTGGCTTCTTCCTGAATTTCTTCCGCGAGGCGCAGGGAATCAATGCTGTGAATGCTCTCGGCAATGCCCATCACCGGGCGCACCTTGTTGCGCTGCAGGTGACCGATCATGTGCCAGCGTACGCAACCGTCGCCGCGCCCGCTCTTGGGAAGTTTCTTTTCGGTGCGGCCCGCAGCGCGATGCAGCCATTCCTCAACTTGCGCCGCCCGCTGCTGCAGTTGCTGCACGCGGCTCTCGCCCAAGTCGTAATGCCCCCACTCCAGCACTTGTCGAATCGCTTCGGGCGAAGCACTCTTCGTCACGGCGATCATGGTGATGTCGCGCGGCTCCCGGCGCGACTTGATCGCCGCCTCGGCGATGCGCTCGTTGATTTGTTTGTATCTATCCAGCAGGCCCATACTTGCTCGTCCTCGACAACGCGTTGCTATTATCGCTGCCGCAGAGCAAGGGGCAAGCGACCACCCTGTCGGCAATTACACCCGTGCGTGGGCAACCGCCGTATAATGCCCCGATGGATGCACACACATACTTGCTCGCCGGGCTGCTGTCGCGTCACTTCGCACTCGGAAGAATCGTGCGTTTTCGCAGTGTGACCCGCGGCCGGCAGGCAACGTGCTACGAAGTCTTCACCGCCGAGGAACGCGAGTTTCTCGTGCACTTGTACCCGCCCGCGTTTCCGGCCGACGCTCTCGAACGCATGGCCAAAGCCGTGAATGCGATCGACGCCGAACGCTTCTCCGTCGTTCCGTTTCAGTCTGCCAACGATGGCCATTACGTCGTCGCCGGTCCGCAGCACAGCCGCATGATGGTTGGTTTGAATCCCGTTGGGACTTACCTCCTGCCCGATCAATACACCGATCACGATCTGTCACAGTTGGGCCTGCGCCTGGCGTGGCTGCATCGCCTGCTGTTTGAACAGCTCGGTTCGCCGCTGGAAGATTCACTCTCCCGGCAACTACTAGCGGTGTCTCCCGAAGCGCAAACCAAGTGGGCATTGGCCGACGCGCCAACGCTGCTGGCGGAACTTGAAGATTCACTGGAAGCCACACCTGCCCCGGCATGGGCCCATGGCGATCTGCAGCCGGCCGCGGTGCTCGTGGATGATGACCATCAGTTGCGCACGGTCGTTGACTTTGCCCTCTTAACCCCGGCCGATCCGCTGGAGGATCTTGTCGATGTCGCGTTGCACTGGTGTATGGCCGGCGACAGTCTGAATGGCGACCGTGCCCGGTCGGTGTTTGAAGCCTATCGCTCGCTGCGGTCGATCGACCCCGAGCGGTGGGGCGGGGCAATGGACCGGTATCTGGCCCGCCGGTTGGTTGCCGCCGCCTTCGCCACCCGCCCCTTGCCGCGCAATCTGTCCCTCCTTATTAACCAAAGGTCAGGATTGGCGAAGTGTTTGGTTGAATTTTCAGATTAGTCCTCGAATTTCTTGCGGATTATCAAATCAGCTGTCGAGAATATGCATAAGCAGAGAGTGATCGGGCAAGACCTCGTCTCAGGGAGCTTTTTGCCGCAAATTTGCGGTTCCTAGCTCAAGTAGCCGATTATTTTGTCCGAAAAAGACATAGGAAGGTCCGGAAAAGTCTTGCTTTGCGGATGCGTCATTCGCTAAGCTATTGTTTAGACACGAAGTTCGAACAGCGTGATCAGGAGGTAGTTATGAGTGCGGTAGTTGTTGAACGTGTGGGCAGTAGTTCGGAGTATCAATCCCGCTCCGAGCCCGTGGCGGCAAAGCGTCTGCAAGGCAAGCCGCGCGATGCCGTCATGATGTTCGCCTGGTCGATCGAGAACGAGAAAGTCGTTGTTGAACGGCCGTGCGATCCGCGGAAGGCCGAATGCCCGCCCGAAACGTACATCGGCTGATGCACTAAGCACAGCCTTGTACGAACTTAGCCGAGGAAGCTCGCGCGACGGATAATCACTGTCCCGCGGGCTTTTGTGTTTTTGCGTTACACCGTTTCAGGTTTTGACAAGGGGCTCTTGCCGGACCACCGCGCGTGCAGGTCATGCTTCACCCGGAGCAGGTCGAGGATTCGGCCGACCACCGTCGCCACCACGTCATCCACCGTTTGCGGAATGTGGTAGAACCCCGGATTGGCCGGGCAGATGATCGCGCCCGCCTGCGCCAACTCCAGCATGTTCTTGATTTCAATCAGCCCCAGCGGCATCTCGCGATGCACGACGATCACAGGCCGCCGCTCTTTCAGGCACACCTGCACCGCCCGCGAAATCAGGTTGTCGCCCAACCCGTGGGCGAACTCCGCCAGTTTGTTATTTGAGCAAGGCACCACCACGATGCCATCGGTCTCGTAAGAACCCGACGCCACGCACGCACCAACATCCTTGTAAGGCAGCAGTGTGAGATTTGCCGGCGGCGAATCGGTGCCGGCCAGTGCTGCCAGGTCCACCTGCTCCATGCCCAGTTCATCATGCAGCAGGCGCCGGCCCGTTTGCGAGACGATCAGGTGCACGTGAATGTTCTCGGCGTGCACGAGCGCTTCAATTAAACGCTTGGCGTACAGGGCGCCTGATGCGCCGGTAACCGCCACGATGATGCGCCGGGGCGTGTTCTCAGGCATGGTCGGAGCCTTTCTTAAGCCGGGCAAAAGCCGAAACCGCGTAGAGCACCGCCGCCAGGCCGAAGATGCCCGACCAGATGAACTGGTCATGGCGGAATTCCACCACGGCCATCACTCCCAGGACAATCACGATGATCGCCTCCACCCAGATCGGAAATGTCAGCGCTTTGCTCTCACGCATTCATGTGGCCTTTTTCGTCGAGTTCTTCTTCGGACAGTATCTTGCGTTCAACAATGGCGTTCACGTTGAACCATTCGTAGATCTTCTTGTGATTCAGAAAATCGTGGCCGTAGGTCGTGCGGAGATCCTCGGAATGATCCTGTTGCCGGCAATCGCGGAGGTGGTCGAGCAATGTCATCGCGGCGAAGAACCACGTGGGCTGGATGATATTAGGCATGTTGTCGCCGTAATGCGCGACGATCTCGCTGCCGAAGCTTTGCCGGCAGTGTTTGCAGACCCAGGTGCAGCGGACCATGGTGCGGGTAGCCAGGGCGTGGGCGCGCATATTCAACTCACGGTTTGGTGCCTTTGTAGCACACGCAGATGCCAAACGTCAGCGGACGGGCAACGACACCCGTCAGGCCGTTGGCTTTCATCTCGTTCTGCATGGCGTCGCGGCTGATGAACGTGTTGACGCTCTCAGGCAGGTATTTGTACGCGCCAGTCTTGTCGCCGGAGATCAGCGTGGCCGTGCGGGGCATGATCTTGCGAAAATAAAAGTTGTAGCCAGCGAGCAGCAGTTTGTTCGTCGGCAGCGAGAATTCCAGAATGATCATCCGCCCGCCCGGCCGCAGCACGCGTGTGAACTCTTTGATACACGCTTGCCAGTTCTGCACGTTACGAATGCCAAACGCAATCGAAATGATGTCGGCCGACGCATCGGGCAGCGGCAGATTGAGCGCATCGCCGTTGATGAAGGTCGCCGCATGGCTGGCGGCAGACTTGCGCCGCGCGATCGGCAGCATTTCATACGTGAAATCGATGCCGACCACATCGCGGCTCTTCGCCGCAAACTTCAGCGTTAGATCCCCGGTGCCGCAGGCCACGTCCACCACGCGGTCGGTCGGCTTCACATCCGCCATCTTCACCGCCACGCGCCGCCAGTACTGATCGCACCACAGCGAGTGCAACCGGTTGTTCAGGTCATACGACGGCGCAATCGCCGAGAACATCTTCCGCACACGCTCGGACTTGTCGGCTACGGCGTGCGGGTTCGCCAGCAGCGGCTCAGACCACTGCGTGGTATCGGGAGTATTGGCGGTTGTTGGCACGTTGGCCATAAAAACCTTGCAATGAATGAAACCAACCATTATAGCGTGCAAACCAGTTTTTGGCTCATTACGGAGATTCGCGAATGTTTATCCATAACGTGCTCTTCTGGGTAAAGCCCGGCACCTCCCAGGCGGCGATCGACGCCCTGGAAAAAGACTGCACCGCGTTGCTCGGCAAGATCCCCGCCGTGCGCCACATCTGGGCCGGCAAGCCCGCCATGACGCCCCGCGATGTCGTGGATAACTCCTACGCCGTCGGTCTCACCGTCGTACTCGAAGACGTAGCCGGGCACGACGCTTACCAAGTGGACCCGCTGCACAAAGAATTCATCGCCCGCCACAAGGAGATCTGGTCGCGCGTGCTGATTTATGACTTCAAATAAATGGGTACTGGCAGATTCCAAAAAATAGGTAAAATGCCCACGTGGCGTCGGTTGTCTTACATCGTAAGAGGTGTCAGGTGATCCATTTCTTGTTCGTTCGCACTCTGGCTGTTGTCTGCGTGTTGGGGCTCGCCTGCGTCGCGCGCGGCCAAGCCGTTTCACCCTACAAATCGCCCGAGCTCACCAGCAACATCTTCGGCGGCGACATCACGCTGCCCGAGGCCGACCGCCAGGCCGTCGCGACGCAACTCGCCCTGCTGACCCGCAACACCCTCAAGTATGATGACAAAGGCGACTACGCCAAGGCCTCGCGCCTGCTGGGTGTCGCGCTGCGGCTCGACCCCAAGAATCGCGCTGCCATCGTGGTGAACGCCAACCTCGAGCAGGGCGCCCCGCCCGAGGCCGAGAAGGGCTTCAACCGCAACGATGCCATCAAGGAAATTCGCGCTGCCGCCAAGGCCAGCGTCGATACCAAGAAAAAGCCCGACCAGACACTCGGTGCTTATCTCTACGGTGCGATCAACACCGTCGCCCGCAATGATGACGACACGTTTGAAATCGAAATGCTCAAGCGCGATGGCATCGTGCTGGATTGGGGCTTTGCCGAGGGCAAGGCCGCCAAGGCGCCTGCCGACACCCGCCCAGCACCCGCCGGCAAGGCCAAACTGCAGGACAAAATCCAGGGCATGGTCGTCCTCGGCCGCGATGAGGGCCGCATGTTCGGCAAGATCGTCGAGATTATTGCGACCAAGCCGCCAACAGCAGTTCGTCCTAACACGCTCCGCCAGATTCGCGTGCTGGGCAACGTCGGCGAGCAGATGCGCATCAGCCTTGAGGAGGCAAGCCGCGTCGTCCGCCAGCGCAACGAAAAGGCCTTCAACGATCTGCACGTCGAGATTTCCTTCGGCGACAAGTACTCGGCCAAAGATGGCGGTTCCGCCGGCTGCGCCTACACGCTGCTGCTCCTGTCCATGATGGGTGAGATCGACCTCGCCACCGACTTTGCGATCACCGGTGATGTCACCATCGACGGCAAAGTTCGCCCTGTCGGCGGGGTCTATGCCAAGATCGCCGGCGCTGCCAAAGATGGGGCCAAGGTCGTTGTCATTCCCACGGTCAATGCGTCCGCACTTCCCGATGCCTACCTGCTCGAAGGCCCGTCCGCATTGTGGACAGCACAGGTATTCGGTGTCGAAACGGTCGATGACGCCATCAAAATCGTCCAACCCAAGCGCGATGAGAAAACCATTGAAGCGATGAAACTGTTCGACGAACTGCGCACCGCCGTGGGCAAGAAGCCCGTCTTCACACTCAACCAGCCGGAGTTCAAGGAGAAACTCGCCAAGATTCGCGAGCTGGCGCCGACACATCTCTCGGCCCAGTACCTGCAACTCTTCGCTAGCGGCAAAGGACCCAAAACCCTCACGCTCAACGCGTCGATCAGCGAGGCGATGGCTGCCATCGGCCCGATGCGTAACGGCCTCAGCGGCTTCGCTGATCCGGCCTTCGGCTCGCGCCAGAATCTCGACAACGCCCGCCGCGAACTCACCAAAATCGATGCGGTCGTTGACCCGGCCTGCAAGCCCTTCACCAAGGCACTTGCCGACTACTGCGTGGCCTACAACCAGTGGAACGCCATCGAAGCCGGAGAAGATATCGGCGCCAAGTTCCGGGCCCGTGAAGCCATGCGTGGCCGCATCGGCGCCGTGCAGTCGGCGCTTGAGAAAATCACCAGCGATAAAGATTCGATGGCCCGCCTGCTTCGCGGCGAGTGATCAATCCGCAAGCTTGTAACGCCCGGCATGCATCGCATGCCAGGCAAAGATGCACGCATGCACCTGCGGCGCGGCCGGATCAAACAACGCATCCGGACGCGACAACTTTCGCCCATCATGCACCAGCCACGTGCCGTCAGCCTGCGGCACCGCCACGATGCGGGCCTTGCGCTCCAACCGCGCATCAGTCCACAGCGGCGAGACCGCAAACTTCAGATCATCATTGGCGAAATAGGGGGCATAGGGATCGCGGCGATATTCCTTCTTCAGCACACGCTGCCCGCGCAGCACCGTGGTGCCGGGATTTTCAACACGCCAGTCTGACCAACGCGCCAGGCGAAAAGGCACTCGCTCCAGCACGTCGCCACGCGTCACGGCCGGCCCGGCAATCGGTTTAAACAGCAGCTGCACCCACAGGCTCTCGTCTTTCTGGTCTTTCTGACGGTCGTACATCACCAGGTTCGAGTTGTAGAGCAGCCCCGACACGCCAAACACGCGGACTTGTCCATTCTTGTCCCGCCGGTCGACCACCACCGCACTGTCGCACAGCGGGTGATACGTGATCGCGACCGGCACCCCGCCGACCACATCGTTCACGATTTCATGCTGATTCAACACCCGCAGCGGGTACGCGCGGGCCTCGCCGCCGATGCTCACACCGATCACCCGGTCCGGGTCGATCAAAAAATTTCCACGCTCATTCTTGTTGATCAGTTCGACTTCCGCCGGCGTGATCGTGTCAACGAGGTCCTGCGTCAACGCCCGAATGCCGTCCTTCGCAAAACCTGATGCGACCAGCACATCGCGTTTGACCGTGAGATTGCCGAGACCAAAGCCGTACGTGTCGATCCGCTGCCCGTCGCCGATGGCGCGTTCGCCGCGCGTGGCGATGATCGGCCAGCCAACAAGCACCGCCGCCAACCCCGTAAAGAAAAGCGACAATAGAATCACCCAGCCGCCGCTGGAAAATGTCAGCAACTTGCGGGGTTGTTCATGTGCGGGCGAATCGTTCATTGCTGGGCCGGATCAACAAATGGCACTTGCTCGGCGGGACGGTGCTGCGTCAGCAGCGACAGCGGTTGCCGCATGTCGCACACCAGCACGCACAGCAGCATCGGCAGGTAGATCACGCTGCACAGGAACAACGCCCGTGCGGCGGCCTTGGTTTTTGTCGCGGCAAAGCGCATCGCCATCCAAACCAGCCATGCCCCCAGCACGATGCTCGTCGCACCGAAGATGATGCCCGCATGGCCGCGGTACACCAGTGCCAACGACAGCGGAATCAGCGCCAACGCATACGTGATGGCCATCAGCCCCGAAGCCCGGCCCGTCGGCTCGGTGTTCGAAAGCATCTTATAACCGCCCCGGGCGTAATCCTCACGGTACAGCCACGCCAACGCGAGGAAGTGGGGGATCTGCCACACGAAGAGAATGCCGCCCAGCAGCAGCGCGCCCGCATCCAGCGTGCCCGTCGCCGCGGCCCATCCGATCATCGGCGGCAACGCCCCGACCACCGCGCCCACCAGTGTGTTGGCGCTCGACATCGGCTTCATCGGGGTATAGACCAGCGCGTAAAACAGAATGTTCAGAATCGTCAGCACTGCGGCCAGCGGCGTGCTGGTCGGACAGATAATCGCCACGCCGATGATGCTCGCCAGCAGCCCGAACGTGATCGCCGCCGCCAGCGAAATCCGCCCCGATGGCACGGGCCGCGTGTGCGTGCGCTGCATCCGCGCATCGCGCTTCGCTTCAAATGCCTGGTTGAACGCACTCGCCCCGATCGCCGCGAGGAACACCCCGAGGCAGGTCCACAGCAGTGTCATCCACGGCAACGGCCGCGGTGCTGCCAGCAGGTAGCCCACTGCCGTCGTCACCACGACCATGGCGTTGAGCCGTGCCTTGCTGAGCTGCACGTACGCACCGAACGTCGTCCGCGCCGGCGCGATCGCCCGAATCGGTGTCTCATCAGGCGCAGTGATGACTTGTGAATTACTCGACATCGCTTTAGAGTCGTCCGGCTCAATGCGCACGCTTGAAACACAGGCCACAGCCGCCCTATAAACAACCGTGCTAGACCCTCAATCATACGCGAGAAAACCATGTCGGTACAGTCTCTCCATTACCTCTCCCCAGCCCAGCAGCCTCAGAAACTGCGCGGCGGCGACATCCTCACCATGGGCTTCGCCACCACCGTGGCCGTCTGGGTCGTGGCCTACGTCTGCCGCATGCCCATCGTCCAGGCACCCGGCAAAATTACCGTGCTGCTTATGCTCGCCATGGTCTTCCTCGGTGGCTTTGCGACGGGCCGCTACACCACCCGCGGCATCCTCGGTGGGGCGCTCACCGGGGCACTCTCCGGCTTGCTCAATATCCTGATTGTCGGGTCGGTTTTCTCTGATTACGTCAAAACCCACAACCCCGCGCTCGTCCCCGCTGCCGCACTGTGGGTGAGCGGCTCCGTGCTCGCCAACGTCGTTATCGCCGCCATCGGCGCTGCGATTGGCCGCATCAAACGCTGTGAATGCGCTGCCAACATCAACTGGCCCATGATGTTCGCCATCGTGCTGTGCGTGGCCACGCTGCCGCTGATCACGATGGGGGGGCTCGTCACGGCATTTCGCGCCGGCCTGGCCGTGCCCGATTGGCCCCGCAGTTACGAATACAACATGTTCCTCCTGCCCCTGTCCATGATGCAGTCGCCCGACGGCTCGAAAGACGGCAACTTCTACGAACACGCCCATCGCCTCATGGGCTCGCTTGTCGGCCTCACGTCCATCGCGGTCGCCATCTATTTCACGCTCGTCGACCGCCGCATCTTTGTGAAGGCATTCGTCTGGGCCATCCTCACCAGCGTCGTCATTCAAGGCATCCTCGGCGGCACCCGCGTCACCGAGAAGAGCCTCACCCTCGCCGTCATGCACGGCGTTTACGGTCAGTTGATCTTCGCGAGCATGGTCTGCCTGGCCGCGATCGCGGCGTGTCGGTTCAAATCCGCTGACAAACCGCACGACGCCCCCGGCGCCTCCACCGATTTCTTCCTGAGCATCGCGCTGGTCGTCACGCTGACGATCCAACTCATCCTTGGCGCCATTCTGCGACACAAAGAAATGATGCTGCTCATGCATATCACGTTCGCCACCGCCCCGATTCTCATCGGTCTTGCGGTCGCACTTCGCAGTTGGGGCATCTATGGCCACCTCAAGCCGCTGCGCACCGCCGGCTTGTGGATCATCGCCCTCATCGGTCTGCAGGTGGTGTTGGGGCTCATCTCGATTGCCGTGCGTCAGCCCGCCGGTGTGCCGCAGTCAACCGCCAGCGCCTTTATCACCACGGCCCACCAGGCCAATGGTGCACTACTGCTGGCGCTCGCGTCGCTACACATGACCTGGGCGCTGCGGTTGCTCAAGAACGTACCGATGCCGCCCGAGGCCGAAGTCGTCGAACCGGCCCAGACGCCACAGACCACCAGCACTTGATCGTCAGACCGCCATGCCGGTGATGGTCGCTTCAAAGACAACCCTGTCGTTGAAGATGCCTTGCGTTTTGCCCACAGCGCGGCGTTTACTCATCTCCAGCAACTGGCAGAGAATGTACAGCCGGCCCGGTGGCACCACCGTGCCGCGAAAACTCACATCGTCGCAGCGGGCGAAGCCGATGAACCCCAGATCCGGACGCGTCATCATGGTGTACCAGGCGCACAGCTGGGCGCCGGCCTCGATCATCATGACGCCCGGCATCAACGGACGGCCCGGAATGTGGCCCCGGGTCCAGAAGTCATCAACCGTGATGTCCTTGTACGCCACGATCTGAACGGGGTTTTCGCGCAGACTCACGATCGCGGTGAGCATCTCAAATTCATAACGCTGCGGAATGACGGCGCGAATGCCCTCGATGGGCGTGTGCACGGCGTTGAGGTCGATGCCGTTCAGGTCGAACAAAAACTGTTTGGCCATAATTAAAAATCAGCGTTGGCGCAGCCTGGGCTGCGCCAACGCATTCACCTTTCAGGGGACAACAGATGTTACGGGGTCGTCGAGCGGGTCTCGAGCACCTTCACACGAATCGCCTGGGCCTGTGACTTGATGTCCTGCATGGCCTTGCGAACGCGCGTGCCGGCTGCTTTGTTGCCGCCAACGGCCTTCTGGTAGTCTTCCTTAGCCGCCGCGACAAGCTTCTCGAGTTGATCGAATTCATCGCCGCCGGGCTGACCGACCGGAGCCGGTGTTTCAGGATTCATGGTCATGAAAATACCTCCGCTAGGACTCAGCGTCGCCGGGCCTCATGCCACAGCCGATGCATGTATTGTCGTCACGAAACAGTGTTTTTCAAGAGATTTGCCGAGATTTCTAGGACTTTTCCCCGTCAACGCGAATCGGGGGGTGGTTTCGTGCTCAAACGGTCAAACTCCTCGATGTTGTCCGTCGGGTCCACCGGACGCGAAGATTTGTACCGCCCGTCCAGCCAGTTGTTCAAGTCCAGCAGCCGGCACCGGTCCGAGCAAAACGGAAAGGTCTTCACCTCCGTGCTCGCCACCAGGTTACGGCATACCGGGCATTTGAAGTTGGTCCCGTCGTTCCCCATGCGTTTTGGCGCTTCGCTCATGATCACTTCTTGGCGGGTGTACTCGCCGCCGGCTTTGACTCGCTCTTCGTTTCCGACTTGCTGCTGCCGCTCGAGGCCGACGAGTCGCTCTTCGCAGCCGACTTGTAGCTCTCCGACCGGTAGTCCGTGATGTAGAACCCCGATCCCTTGAAGATAAATCCAGCTCCGCCCGACACCAGCCGCTTCACCTTGCGCTTCTTGCACGCCGGGCACGTCGTCAACGGCTTAGCCGTGATCGACTGAAATTCCTCAAACTGATGGCCACAAGCGTTGCAGGCATATTCATACGTGGGCATAGCAATTACCTCGACACTTTCACTTTCGCGGGCCGCAAAACGCGTTCGCCGATCTTATACCCCTGTTGAAACGTCTGCGTCACCGTCATCGGCGGGTGCTTGTCGCTCTGTTCCTGCATCACCGCTTCATGGGCGTGCGGATCGAACGGCTTGCCTGCCGGATCAAAGGACTCAATGCCGCGCACCGCAAGCACCTTCTTCAACTCATCGTACGTGATCTTGATGCCTTCGAGAACCGTCTTCGCATCAGCCTTCGCCGGGTCCACCGACAATGCCATATCGAAATGGTCCAGCACCTGTAGCATGCTCTTGGCAAAGTCCGCGTCCGCGTTGGCCTTGCTCTCAAGCACCTCGCGTGCTGCCCGCCGCTGCAGGTTCTGGTAGTCGGCCTGCCACCGCGCGAGCTTCAGCTTCAATGCCTCAATCTCGGCCTTCGTGGCATCGCCGGCTTCAGCTGCCGACGCCTGCGCTGCAGCCTCGTTAATCACGTCCGTGGCCGAGGGATCGGCTGCGGTCGTGTCCTGCGGATCATTTTTCACTTCATCTTGTGCCATGGTGCACCTAATTCATTCTAGGTTTCAGTTCACTTGGTTTCTTCGTCGCCGACCACATAGTCCTTGAGCTTCTCAAAGAAGCTCTTGCGCGCCGGCGCCACATTCAGGTCTTCCAGTTTCGCATATTCCCGCAGCAGGTCTTCCTGCTTCCGGTTGAGCTTCCGCGGCACCTCGATCAGCACCTGCACCAGCAGGTTGCCCGCCTGGCCGCTCCGCAGGTCCGGCACGCCCAGCCCCTTGAGCTGCAGCACCTCGCCATGTTGTGTGCCCGCCGGTACCTTCAAGTTGCTCTTGCCGAAAAGCGTCGGCACTTCCACGTCCGCTCCCAGTGCGGCCTGTGCAAAGCTGATCGGCACCTGCACGATCAAGTTGTTCTCGTCCCGATGGAAAAATGCGTGCTGCTTCACCCGCACATGCACGTGCAGATCGCCCCGCGGCGAGCCCTCTTCGCCCGGCTCCCCCTCACCGCGAACAATCAATTCCTGCCCATCAAAAATGCCCGCCGGCACCTTCACGCTCAGCGTGCGCTTCCGCGGCACACGGGCCGAGCCGTCGCACGTGTCGCACGGCGTATCGACCATGCTGCCCTGTCCCAGGCAGCGCGGGCAGGTCGTCACCATCTGAAACATTCCGCCAAAGCCGCGTTGCACCACCTGGCCGCGCCCGCCGCACGTCACGCATGCTTTGCGCTTGGTGCCAGGCTTCGCGCCGCTGCCGCCACAGGTTTCGCAAATCTCGTTGCGCGTGAAGTTGATTTCCTTCTCGCAGCCGCGGGCCACATCCTGCAGCGTGATTTCAATTTGTGTTTCAAGATCATAGCCGCGCCGGCCGCGACCGCCCCCGCCCCCGCGCCGCCCGCCAAACGGGCTTCCGCCAAAGAACGCGCTGAACAAATCCTCGATGCTCTGCACGTCCATGTTCGAGTAGTCGTGCATCGTCGTGCCGCGCAGACCCTCGTGGCCGTATTGGTCGTACCGCGCCCGCTTCTCCTGGTCGCTGAGCACCTCGTACGCCTCGGCCGCTTCCTTGAACTTCACCTCGGCCTCTTTATCGCCGGGGTTCTTGTCCGGGTGATACTTCAGCGCGGCCTTGCGATAGGCTTTCTTGATCTCATCGACACTCGCGGTCTTTGAGATCTCCAGCACTTCGTAGTAGTCGCGCTTCGTCGTGGGCATGATGAGCCTTTAACCTGAAAAAGCCCAGGCATTGCGATGCCTGGGCTTTTGTGAATCTTCCAACCCCTTCCGACAGGTGTTACTTCACGGCGCCGGCGATGGCGTCACTCTCTTCCTTGAGTTCAGTCACCAGCACGTCGGTCGTCAGCAACAGGCCCGCCACCGATGCCGCGTTCTGCAGCGCCGAGCGCGTGACCTTCGCCGGATCAACAATGCCCAGCTTGAACATGTCGCCATACTCGCCGGTCGCGGCGTTATAACCGTAGCTGCCATCCTTCTCGAGGATGCTGTTCACAACCACCGAGCCGTCTTCGCCGGCGTTTTCGCAGATCTGACGGGTGGGGGCACGCAGGGCCGAGAGAATGATATCAAAACCAATCTTCTCGTCGCCACGGGCCTTGTCCTTGGCCTTCTCCACGGCTTCGATCGCCCGCAGAAACGCCACGCCGCCGCCCGGAACAATACCTTCTTCCGCCGCCGCACGGGTCGCGTGCAGGGCGTCTTCCACGCGGAACTTCGCTTCCTTCATCGCAGTCTCGGTCGCGCCGCCAACCTTGACGACGGCTACGCCGCCGGTCAGCTTCGCGAGACGTTCCTGCAGCTTCTCACGGTCATAGTCGCTCGTGGTCTTCTCGATCTGCATGCGGATCTGGCTGATGCGGGCTTCAATGTCCTTCTTTGTGCCCTTGCCTTCCACGATCGTCGTGTTGTCCTTGTCGATCACCAGACGCTTGGCCTGGCCGAGCTGCTCGAGCTCAACCGCTTCCAACTTCACGCCCAGGTCTTCGCTGATGAACTGGCCGCCGGTCACGGTGGCGATGTCGCCCAGCAGGGCCTTGCGGCGATCGCCGAAGCCCGGCGCCTTGATCGCACAGATGTTCAGCACGCCACGCAGGCGGTTGACCACGAGGGTCGCCAGCGCTTCGTTCTCAACATCTTCCGCGATGATCAGCAGCGGCTTGGCCGCGGTGACCACCTTATTCAGCAGCGGCAGCAATTCGCTGATCGTGCTGATCTTCTTTTCGTAGATCAGGATGTAAGCGTTCTCGAGAACGCATTCCATCGTGCCGGGGTTGGTCATGAAGTAGGGCGAGAGGTAGCCCTTGTCGAAGGCCATGCCTTCCACGAGGCTCATCTCGGTCTTGATCGACTTACCTTCTTCGATCGTGACCACGCCGTCCTTGCCCACGCGATCGAGGGCGTCGGCGATCAAGTCGCCGATCTCGGTGTCGTGGTTCGCCGAAACGGTCGCAACCTTCCGCAGATCGTCCTTGCCCGCAACCTTCTTGGCCTGCCCCTTGATGGCGTCAACGGCAGCGTCAACCGCTTTGTCGATGCCACGCTTGATCACCGCCGGGTTGGTGCCGGTGGTCACAACCTTCAGACCCGCGGCGTAGATCGCCTCAGCGAGCACGGTGGCGGTGGTGGTGCCGTCGCCCGCCTGGTCGTTGGTCTTGCTGGCCACTTCGTTCACGAGCTTCGCGCCCATGTTCTCGAAAGCGTCCGGCAGTTCCACTTCCTTGGCGACGGTGACGCCGTCCTTGGTGACCTGCGGCGAGCCCCAGCTCTTTTGCAGGATCACGTTGCGGCCCGACGGACCGAGCGTGACTTTCACAGCGCCGGCCAGCTTGGACAACCCGTCCAAAACCTTCTGCCGCGCGCCCTGATCAAACATTAATTGCTTAGCAGCCATGGTTCTTCCTCAATTCTGGTTCTTCTTGAATTGCTTCCACTGCTGGCAGAAGCCAGAAGCCAGAAGCCAGGAGCCAGAAGATTTGCAGCAGCCCCGCCGTCTCTGGCTTCTGGCTACTGGCTTCTGGCTACTTCAATTACTTAGTCACCACGCCGAGCAGGTCGCTCTCGCGCAGGATCACGAACTTGTCTTCGTTTACTTTGACTTCGGTGCCGGCGTACTTGCCGTAGTACACTTCGTCGCCGACGTTCACGGCGATCGCCGCACGCTTGCCGCTGTCCAGCAACTTGCCCGGACCAACCGCAATCACCTTACCGCGGGTGGGCTTTTCCTTGGCTGCTTCTGGCAACACGATGCCCGAAGCCGTCTTGGTTTCCGCTTCCGCCTGCTTCACAACAAGCCGATCATCGAGTGGACGAATGTTCATTTCTAACTCCTCTGATAACGTCGATCTGTCGATCGACGGCTAAACAAGTTCTCTTCTAAATTCTGGCTTCTGTCTTCTGGCTTCTTTCTGGGCAGATCACATCATGCCGCCCATACCACCCATGCCCATGCCGCCCATGCCACCCATACCGCCCATGCCGCCGTCCATACCGGGACCGCCGGCGGGGCCTGCATCCTTGGGCTTGGGCTTCTCGACGATGATCGCATCGGTCGTCAGCAGCAGCGTGCTCACGCTCGCCGCGTTCTGCAGGGCAGCGCGTTCGACCTTCAGCGGCGTAATGATGCCGGCCTTGATCATGTCCTGTTCGAAATCGAGCGTCAGGGCGTTGAAACCAAAGTTGCCCTTGCCCGCCAACACCTTCTTCACAATGACGGCCCCTTCTTCGCCGGCGTTTTCGCTGATGCAACGCAGCGGTTCCTGCAACGCACGACGCACAATCTCCACGCCCGTCTTCTCATCAGCACTGTCGGTCTTGATCGCGTCAAGCACGCTCAAGCTCCGCAGCACGGCCACGCCGCCGCCGGGAAGAATGCCTTCTTCCACCGCCGCGCGGGTCGCGTGCAGCGCATCTTCCACACGGGCCTTCTTCTCTTTCATTTCCGATTCCGTCGCAGCGCCGACGTTGATCTGCGCCACGCCGCCGGCCAGCTTCGCCAGCCGTTCCTGCAACTTCTCACGGTCGTAGTCGCTCGTGGTGATGCCGATCTCGCGGCGAATCTGCTCGATACGCCCCTGGATCGCCGCACCCTTGCCGGCGCCTTCGATGATCGTGGTGAAGTCGTTGTCGATCTCAATCTTCTTGGCCTGGCCCAGGTGCGACAGCTCAACCTTGTCGAGGTCGATGCCCAGGTCCTTCATGATGGCCGTGCCGCCGGTGAGAATCGCGATGTCTTCCAGCATGGCCTTGCGGCGATCGCCGTAGCCCGGCGCCTTGACGGCCGCAACCTGCAGCACGCCGCGAAGTTTGTTCACCACGAGGGTGGCCAGCGCCTCGCCTTCAATGTCTTCCGCAATAATCAGCAGGGGCTTCTTGGCCGTCTGAATCTTCTCGAGCACCGGCACCAGCTTGCTGGCCGCGCTGATCTTGTCTTCGTAGATCAGGATGTAGGCCTTCTCCAGCTCAACCGTCATGTCGTCCTGGTTGGTGATGAAGTTCGGCGAGATGTACCCGCGGTCGAACTGCATACCTTCGACGACATTCACGTAGGTTTCGAGGACCTTGCCCTCTTCAACCGTGATCACGCCGTCCTTGCCGACCTTCTGAAATGCGTCGGCCATGATGTTGCCGATTTCGCGATCGTTGTTGGCCGAGATGGCCGCCACGTTCGCGATCTCGTTCTTATCCGCCACGTTCAGTGGCTTGCTGAGCTTCTTGAGATTCTCAACCACCGCGCCGACGGCCTTGTTAATGCCGCGGGCGAGCGCCATCGCATCCGCGCCGGCGGCGAGGTTGCGGTAGCCTTCCTTAAAGATCGCTTCCGCCAGCACCGTGGCGGTCGTGGTGCCGTCGCCGGCCACGTCGCTGGTCTTGCTGGCCGCTTCCTTCACGAGTTGCGCGCCCACGTTTTCAAATTTGTTGGACAGTTCGATTTCTTCGGCCACCGAGACGCCGTCCTTGGTGACGGTGGGGCTGCCCCAACCCTTGTCGAGCACGGCATTACGCCCACGCGGTCCGAGGGTGGCTTTGACGGCTGCGGCGAGCTTGGTCACGCCTTCGAGCAGCGACTTACGAGCCGATTCATCAAAACTGATCAGTTTAGCGGCCATGGAAAAAACTCCCTTGGTCTTCTTAAGAACCCGAAAAAATCCATTAGCGGCAGCCCGCTTGAAATCCCAGCGCGGACTCGCCGGCGGCAAGGCTTATGCAAGATAAATGCCAAGCCCCGCTGTGGCACAGGGCGTGGCATTGTAAGTGCTTATAAAAGCTATTCTTACAAATAAAAATTTGCCTCGCCTTGAGGCCCGTCAACGCCACCTCTGCACCTGCCGCACTGGCAGCGGCAAACAAATTTTGACAGTTTCCCAGATTTTCCTTGACGGGTTTTGCACGTAGTGGATGCATACGGCGGCGCGCCAAAGAAAAGTGTTCGAAAACTGGAAGCCCCGGGATAGACTACGCCGCCAAAGTGGAGAACCTATGAGCATCCAAGCGGCGTGTTTTTGTGGGCATAAGTTTAAGGTCAACGCGCAGTATGCGGGGCGGTTGGTCGCTTGCCCAAAATGCGGCAACGGTGTTGCCGTCCCGATGAAGGCGGCGCGCGTGCAAGGCGCGTCGTCAGGGTTTAACGCGAAGCCGTTGATCATCGGTGGTGTAGCGGTGGTGGTACTCGCGCTCCTTGTTGGGGTGATTGTGGTGGCGGTCAGCCTGCTGTCGCGCGGGAAATCGCTTAACAACATCAGCACGAGCGTGGCGGTGGCGCTTTCGGATATTGAGTTTGACGTGCGGAATGAGGGTGTGCCCGCAGCGGAATTTGAGGAACTGCGGTCGCGTGTGGCCGCGAAAATCGCCGCGGAAAAATACGACATGCCCATCAAGGTGAGGTTGTCAGCCAAGGCGACGCGCCGGGACACTCAGGCGCCGCAGCGCGATGACGACGGCGAGCCGACCACCGGCAAGATCAACGTGTCTGTGCCGTACGTGGAGGTTGCCATCCAGGTGGAGGCGCCCAAGACGCAGGCGAGCCTGAGCAGCACGCACCAATATTATGGTGCGGTCGCCGACATTGGTGGCTCGCTCGAGGAGATCACACGTGCGTCGGAGAAATTAAGCTGGCAGCACTTTCTGAAGGTGGCGGACAAGTTTGCACCGCCGGCCGCCCAGGCTTTGCGAACGAGCACTCGCGGCGGCGGCAGCGGTCCCTACCATTTACCCACGGAGTTGGCCAAGGAACAGCCCGCGTCGCCCATCGAGCGCTACGTCTACGTGCTGCTGAAGAAACGCCTCGCTGACGAACTGCGGCTCACGCTTCCGCAACGCGTTGAACTCGCGATGCTGAAGGGGTCTTTCACCGGCTATCAATTTGTGCCGGGAATGCCGGACAGGGGACGCGAGGTCCGGGATGTGCATGCATATCTCGCTGCCGTGGGGCGGCAGACGCGCGATCTTCTGACGCCGGACCAGCAGAAGAAGTTTCGAGCGATTGCGGCGCGGGAGAATTTTGCCCTGCCGAAGGTGACCGTTTCGAACTACCGGAAGAAAGACAACCCCACGAACAAGGCGTATGCGTGGATCGAGCGCTGGGAATGGAAGATGCAGACCAGCGACTACGGTCCGGAACTGCCGTACCCGCCGCAGCTGCCTTCGCTGGAAGAATTTGACCGGGCTGACCCGATCGCGATGGGCAATCGCCTGAGGGACGATGCCTATTCGCTGGCGAAGGCGGAGATTCAGAAGCCTGAGGACATCGAGCAACTCTTTCCGACGGGACGTCCGTATATTCGCCTGTTCGTGTATCAGTATCTGATCCGCCAGGCCAGTGTCAGTCCGAAGGTGCTTGCGCTCATCAGGAAGGAGCTGATACCGTGGGGGGATTTGAGGAAAGACAATGACAAGCGATTGTTCCGTGGCGAGGAGCTCCTGTTGCTGCGCGTTTACGTGAAGCACAGCGGCCCCGAGGCGGATGCCGATATTCTTGCGATTGCGGAGGCGCTCGACTACGACCCGGCGTGGGAACGGCTGGTCATGTCTGATTTTCCGCGCATGGAAGCGTATGTGAAAAAGCAAATCGCAGCGGGTGAGCGGCCAAAGGGTGTAGGCTGGATGCCAGAAGACATGCGTAACGAGGAGGCGTTGCGCCGGCTGGAGCAGCTTAAGAAGATCGCTTCTGAGGGCGAACGTGAACGCCAGAAACGCCAGGCGGAACTGGACGCGATCGAGGGGCGCGACCCGCCCTTTGAAAAGGTACTGAGTTCGTTGGAGGGCAAGGGGCCGTGGAGCGTCGGCACTGCGTTGGCACGCGTGCCAAACAGTCGCATACCGTTGGACAAGATGGACGCGGTTCGTGAGTTGGTGCTGGTCAGCGTGAGGAAAGATTTGCGTTTTCCGGATAAGGGGAACGCGCTGCGGGCGCTGGCGTTTGTGTCGAAGAAAGAGGATGCCGATCTGTTTGTGGAGAAATTCGAGGCTGCAGCGATTGACCAGGAGCGTGCGCAATTGCTGTTGATGGTTGCGATGTGCGACCCGCCGCGCGGCATGGCCCTGCTGGAAAAACATTGGACCCAAGGGTTGGAATTCGGGGTAGGCGGGGCGGCAGCGCCGCACGTTCTGGCTGCGCGCAACGACGAGTTCGGGAAGGCGCTGCTGCAGTCGCGTCATAAGCAAGTTCGCCAGACTGCGGCGGTTACCCTCATCCGGTACGGCTCGAAGGATGCGATGCCGGCCTTCAAGCAGGCGATGGCAAAGGAAACGAATTCCCATCTCCGCGACTACATGAAGAACCAACTGCCTGTTTGGGAGAAGCGGCTTGCGGAACAGAAGTGATGCGGGTTGGCGCTCCCAGGCGGCAGGTTCGTTTGCAGTGCGGATCCCGCCGGTCCGATCGCGCCTATTCCATTATTGCACCAGAGTATCATGCGCTGCCTTTGCAGCCTTTGCGATGTTTGCCTCATTCACCGGCGTCTGGCCCTTGGTCATGCCCAGGTCTGTCACCCGCACGTGCGCAAAGTTCGTGATGCCAGCGCCGCGCATGCACTCTTTGCCACAGTCCTTTTCGCAGCCGTCGATCACCACGATCTTCGCCGCGGCCCGGGTGCGCTCGACAATATCCGGCACGTGGCCGCCGACGCCGGCAAGGCAAAACATCTTCGCGCCGCCCCCGCGGTGCAACTGGCGCGCAGCGCGATCGGCGATCTCCGCAACGTCAGCCGCGCCCGAACACGAGAAAACTAGCTTTGCCGGGGCGGGGTTGGTGGGTAGGACAGTCATGCTCATGGCAGTCACCTTTCTGCTGCAGCGTGCAGCAAGCAGTTACTTGAGCACCTTGATAGTTGTAGGACATCCGGCATCCGCAGACGCCGGCGTCGCATCAATCGCCTTGAAGAACCGCCGCTGAAAATAGAGCGCCACGTGTACTAATCCGATCAGCACCGGCACCTCCACGAGCGGCCCGATCACCGCCGCGAAGGCCGCGCCGTGATGAATGCCGAACACCGCCACCGCCACGGCGATCGCCAGTTCGAAGTTGTTGCTCGCCGCCGTAAACGAGATCGTCGCCGTGCGCGAATAATCCGCCCCCGACGCCTTGCCCATCCAGAAGCTGACGAGGAACATTACAACAAAGTAAATCAGCAGCGGAATCGCCACCAGCACCACGTTCAGCGGCTGGCGAACAATCTTGTCCCCCTGGATCACAAACATCGCCACAATCGTAAACAGCAATGCCACCAGCGTAATCGGGCTGATCTTCGGGATGAACTTACGTTCATACCACTCGCGCCCGCGCGCCTTCACCAGCACAAACCGCGTCACCATGCCGGCGATGAATGGCACCCCCAGATAAATGAACACGCTCTGCGCAATGCTGGCCATCGTAATCTTCGACAGGTCCACATCGCCCAGCGACAGCCCAATGGCGGGGGGGATCACCTTGATGAACAGCCACGCATACACGCTGTAAAACAGCACTTGGAAAATGCTGTTAAACGCCACGAGGCCCGCCGCATATTCGGTATCACCCTTGGCCAGCGCATTCCACACGATCACCATCGCAATGCAGCGGGCGAGACCAATCATGATCAGGCCGATCATGTACTCCGGGTGATTGTGCAGAAACAACGCGGCCAGACCGAACATCAGCAACGGCCCGATCACCCAGTTCTGCAGCAGCGACAGGCCCAGCACCTTCACGTTGCGAAACACATCGCCGAGTTCCTCGTACCGCACCTTTGCCAGGGGCGGAAACATCATCAGGATCAGCCCGATCGCAATCGGAACATTCGTCGTGCCCACTTCAAAGCGGTGAATGAACGTCTGCGATTCAGGCAGCAGATAACCCAGGCCCACGCCCAGCGCCATCGCCAGAAAAATCCAGAGTGTCAGATAGCGATCGAGAAATGAAAGGCTGCGCGCAACGCCGGCCATGGGTCACCTGTTCCTTAACATCCCGCTTTAACCGCAGCAGCGCTTGCTCGCCGTCACATCAATGCTCGTGATGTAGTCGGCGATGCTCGTGCCCGCCGGCAAACCTTCCGCAATCTTCACGTAAAGCGGATCCTTGAACTGCGACAGTGCCGCCACATACTCCGGCTTCGTCCGGATGCTCACATTCTTCAGGCCCGCGGCCGTCACCATCGCCTCGTAGTCGCTCACCAGCACCGCACCCGCGATGCAGCCGACCATTGCCTCAACGAGCAGCCCGACATTCGCCGGCAATGGTTTGAGCAGCGCCATGTCCGACGCCGCCACGCGCCCGCCGGCCTTCAGCACACGCGAAATCTCACGCCACACCTGCGGCTTATCCGGCGACAAATTAATCACGCAGTTCGAAATCACCACGTCCACGCTCGCATCCGCCACCGGCAAATGCTCAATCTCCCCCAGCCGAAACTCCACGTTGTCCAGCCCCGTGCTCTGCCGATAGTGCGCCACGTTCTTCCGCGCCTTGGTCAGCATGTCCGGCGTCATATCAACACCAATCACACGGCCATGCGCGCCAACCTTCGGCCCCGCGAGAAAACAATCAAACCCGCCGCCCGATCCCAGGTCCAGCACCGTCTGCCCCGGCTGCAGCTGCGCAATCGCCGTCGGGTTTCCGCACGACAGACCCATGTTCGCCCCCTCGGGCAGGTTCTTAATCTCCTCCGCGCTGTAGCCGATCTTCGTCGCCAGATCGTCGGCCGACAGATTGCCCGCGTTCCCGCAGCAACCGCCGCCGGTGGGGGCCGTCACGGATGTCAGCGTCCCGGTCTGGGCAATCTTCGAATAACCCAACCGCACGACTTCCCGCGTATCAACCGCCGTGTTTCCACTTGATGAATTGGAGCAGCAACCCATGTTTACCTCTTTTCCAGTGCCTCAGGCAATGTCCGAATGAACGCCGCAATCTCGTCGCGCACGCGGCGATAGTGATTCAGCGCTTCCTCTTCTGTTTTCGCAGTCTTCGCCAGCTTCGGCGGATCCTCAAAACCCACATGCACAATCTTCGCCCGCTCGCTCAAAAACGTCGGGCACGTTTCATTCGCATGGCCGCACACCGTCACCACGTAATCAAACGGCACCTCGCGCACCGCAGCCGTGGTCTTCGACGATTGCGTCGTAATATCAATCCCCGCCTCGCCCATCACGCGCACCGCGTTGGGGTTCATCCCGTGCGTCTCGATCCCCGCCGAGTAGGCGTTGATCACATCGCTCTTAAACGCCCGGGCAAATCCCTCGGCCATCTGCGACCGGCACGAGTTGCCCGTGCACAAAAACAGAACATTCAGTTTCTTTGGTAGCACGTGGTCAACTCCACCAGGTCACGCTTCTTCACGCAGCACAGCCGCTTGTCGTCGCCGACAATCGCCTTCTCATCCGCCAGCGATTCAATGACCCATTTCACCGCCTGCCGCGCGATAGGGGAGGCGTCTTTGCCGGCCAGTGTGTAGTACTGCCAACGGCCCTCTTTGCGGCGCGTCACCAGCCCCGCCACATACAGCACGTCCATATGTTTACTGATCGTCGATGGCGCCAGTTGCAGCAGTTCAATCAACTGGCACAAACACAACTCGCCGTTACGCAGCGCCAGCAACGCCCGCAACCGGTTCTCATCCCCCAGGGCCTTGGCAATCAGCAGAAACTCTTTCATCGCAGCTTTCTCACTTCGTCAATCAACGAAGTATAGAAAGCCCCGACGCCGCTGTCAAATCCGCGCCGCAAACGTCACTTCGCCACCGCCCCCGCAACCTTCCCGCCGATCTCCAGCTTCTCGCCCCAGGTCACTTCGTACGTCCCCGTAATGCTGCCCGCATTGTCGATCGTCGCGTCAATCGTCACCACGCCCGCCGTGCACGGCGAGGTGTTGTCCGCCGCCAGCAGATAAACATCCTTGTTCACAATCACCGTCACCTTCCCGCTGATGCGATTCTCCTTCAGCGTTAACTGCGATGCATCTACCTCGTGCCACGACTGGCTGTACCGAAACGCATTCGCCCCCGCCCGCGTAAACGTCTTCCCGTCATGATCCATCAGCAGGTTCAAACCCGTCACGTTTTCGCGCAGCGTGACCGCACCGTCCAACCCCATCGCCAGCGTCACCGTTCCTTGCGGGTTCTTGCCCACCGGCGTCCATGGCCGCTCCTTCAACCACGGCGTGGGAAAGCCGCGCGTCGCGCTCCTTTGCCCCAGCAGCGTCCCCTTCGTCGATTTCTTCTCCGCCAGTGCCGGAATCATCCGCGACCACGTCCCGCTGATCTTTTCGCCATCGCGCTGCAGCTTCACCTGCACCGGCGCCTTGTGCGTGCCAAAACTCAACAGCATCGTCCCCGTGATCGTGTTGTTCTCCAACTTCAGATCGCTCACCCCGCACGCTTCCCAGATCGCCCGCCGCCGCACCGTGCCCAGCGGCATCGCCGCCTCCTCGCTATCCGGGATCCACACCTTCGCCCCCGTCACCGTCTTGTCGTCCGTCCACACCCGCACCGCCAGCGGCGGCATCCCCGGCATCGCCCCGTCCAACGCCACCGCCCACGTGCTCAAATTCGCCGGCCGGCGCAGGTCATAGCACGCCACGCGCCCGTCATCTGTCCGCTCAAACATGCGCCCATCCACCAGCGGCACATGCATCAACACTTCATACGCCGTGTCAAAATCCACCAGGTCCGCCCCGCTGAATCGCCCCTCCTGCATGATCGGTTCAAGCTGCCCCGGCTTGGTGATCCACGCAATGAGCGGGTGCCGTCCGCCGTGATTGGCGCCATGCGAATGGTCCGACCGCACATACGCCCGCTCGCCCGTCCACAAAATCAACTCTGACAGCGTCGCCAGGTCCTTGCTTCCGGCGTCCGGCGCCTCCGCCAACACTTTGCCGTCCTTCTCATCCAGCAGCAGTGCGCGCCCGGGCGCCTTGTCGGCCTTCGATCCCTCGGTCACCAGCAGCACCTTGCCGTCGCGCACCGCCGCGTAGGTGCGTGCCCCGTTGTCCATCCAGGTCGGGATCTGGTTCCGTGGCTCGTCCGCCATCTGCCAGGCCAGCTCCGCCTTCTCCGGCGTAATGCGATACGCACCCCAGATTCCCGGCGCGCGCTTCGCCTTCGGGTCGGCCGCCTTGACGTTGACCACCACGGTGTTTTCGCCCGGGCTCAGCGTGCTCCAGTTTTTGCCCAGTCCGTTCACCTGCCACAGGGCCTTGCCAGTCTGCGGATCCACCAGCCGCATCGTGCCGCTGCTTGTCGCCATGAGCAGGTAGGCCTTGCCGTTGTGTCGCCACACATTCGGCGTGCTCCACTGGCTGATGCACTTGCCCAGCGTCCATTTCAATTCGCCGGTTGCCGCGTCATACCCGCGCAAGCCGACATCCTGCGCCCCCACATAATCCCCCGTGACCAGCACGCCATCGGCCACCACCAGCGACGTGAACCACTCCACCCCATCCGGTATCACCACCGTTCCCTTCTCCGCGGTTTCAATCGCCGCCTTCTTGGCGGCCTCGGCATTTTTGTGCGCAGCGCCCACATCGCCTTGCCACAGTTTCTTCCCGCTCACCGCGTCATACGCAAACAGTCTTCCCGTCGATCCCAGTGCAAACGCCCGCCCGCCATCCACCGCCATCGCCACCTGCAACCCGCCGCGCTTCCCGCCCGCCACAATCAACCCGCCCGGCTCCAGGGCCTTCCACAGCACGCTGCCATCCTTCGCGTCATAGCAGACGACGACATCGTCCGCCTCCACCCGGAAACGCGTCGGCACCTGCTCCGTCTCCCCCTTCTGATACGGCTTGTTCGTCTTGTACGGCGCGGTGTACACCTTCCCCGCCGGCAGCCAACTCGATCCATACACGCGCCCATCGGCCACCACCACGCCCGCCCAATTCCCCTTCGTCTCTTTGTTCTCAGGTCCCAGGTAGTACTCCACGCGCGTGCTGTTCACCCACGTCTGCGACCCCGTCTTCGCACTCCCCAGCGAGTTGTCCTTCGTCACCCACGCCAGCCGTGCCGCGGCCAGGTCATCCACCAGCGGCGTGTCACTCCGCAGCGGCAGCCGATTCCCCATCGGCCCCGTCATCGTCGGCCACCCCGTCTTCCAGGCCTCCGCCGCCGGCACCGTCTGCGCCCACGCGGTCGCCGCCATCACCAAGCTCACCGCACCCATCCAACGCATCTGCTTTGCCAACATACTCGCACCTCGAACGTCACGGGTTGCCCGTCCGCTCGAACGAACGGGCCACTCTTTGAAATGTATGACCATGCACCGTGTCGCGGAATTCTCGTTTGCGGCAAACATCGCCGTCATACCGCCACCCCGGCCACCTTTGCGAATGTCTCACTGCCCCCAGCTGGGCACCTTAACGCACTTCCCGCCGGCCCTTGCCCACAAACTTGCTGGCTTGCACACGAGCCTGCTAGAAGGCTTCAACACCCAGCAACGTTCAAAAAATAGGATGTCCATTTACAATGGATGTATCTACATACGTTCACTCAAAAAATGGTCATCCAGACCGCATCTCGCTCGCGCCAGTCCCTTCTGCCCTCTTCCCCCAGAATTCTCTTGACAAATGTTCGGTATGTAGTAAACTTAACATATTACGTACTCAGTAGGTCGCTCTTTGGGGGATTCATGTTTGCGCTCACACACTCAGATAGCCATTCCTGGCGCAGCGATGCCCCTGCACCCCGCTGCACGGGGCCCCGTGCAGAATTCTGCAGCGCTGCAGCCGGCTGCATGGTCCCCCCTGCAACCGGCTGCACCCTACGCACCACCGTGCGTAGTACCCCACGCACCGTGGTGCGTAGTCTCCCGGTTGGTGCCATCGAAAACGCGGTTCAACGTCCGAGAACCAGCCAGCATAAACCAATCAACCCTACGCACCATCGTGCGTAGGGTTGCCGCTTCGCTCTTTGAAATCCGCATACGTCGGTGCCTCCCAGCCCGGGCGGAGGCTCCCTCCCAGTGATGCAAACCCCGTGGCTCGTCCGATAAACACCCTATGTCCACGGAGGGACCTTCATGCTCAATCCGCGCGCTGGTTGTATCTACTATAAGGTCGGAGCCCTGCTGCTCCTCGCGAGTCTTGCCGGCTGCGGCTCCAGCGACAAGGACCTCCCGCCACCCATCGAGTACAGCCTCCAGACACCCTACCCCATGACCCGCACCTTGGCCGTCGCGCCCCTCATCAACCTCTCCGGCTCCAAAGACTTCGACACCCTCGTCGCCACGGACACGCTTTTCAGCGAGTTGCAGCAAGTCGCCGGCCTCAATGTGTTGCCTCTTAACAAAACCCTCGCGGCCATGCGATCGCTGGGCATTCGCGTGATCGACTCCCCCGAAACCGCCAGCCGCATCGCCAATGCCCTCAATGCTGACGCCATCATCATTGCGTCGATCACCGCCTACGACCCCTACAACCCGCCCAGCATCGGCATGACCATTCAGCTCTACGAAGTCCGCGATCTCGCCGCCGCGCCCGAGCCCATCGCCCGCCGGCCCGACGGCTCCCTCGCCAGTGGGGAGGTCAAAGAGGAGCAGCCCCAAACCGCACGCGGGCCGGCCTCCCAGGTGAGCGCCGTCTTCAACGCCAACAACCAAACCGTCCTGCAGGAATTGCGCGAGTTCGCCCGCGGTCGCACCAACTATGACAGCGCCCTGAAGGAGGAACGCTTCCTCCGTGACAGCGAGGCGTACATGCGTTTCGTCTGCCACGCCATGGTTCGTCGGCTGGTCGAAGTAGAGAGGGGCCGGGCATCTGGCCGATAAAACGCGTGGCGCCTTTGAGACATCAGGGGTCGGTGAACGGGCGGCAGGCAAAAAAGAAATTGCACAAAATTCGGACCTTCACTCAACACGCCCGAGAAATGAGCCGACAAATAGCGAAGAAAGGCTTTCGAATGTCGAACGAGACACGCCAACTCACCCTGATCAAGAAGGGCCAGTATTACCTCTTCCGCTACAAGAGCGGCGACGAGGCGGCCTTGATTCGCACCCTGATCGAGAAAGCCGAAGACCCGAATTGTCCCCTCGACTGGTTTGACGCCGCGGTGCTCAGTCACCAGATGGGACATCGAATGGCTAATGAGTTGCAGACGCTGCTGAAAAACAAACTCAGTACGTCCGGCGGATATAAGAAAGCGGCGGACGCCGCTTAAAATTTCGGTTTGGCTTGAAGATGCCCATTCACGCGAGGTGGAACGTCGCCGGGGTGTCGCCGCAGGCCAGAGGCGAAAAGTCATGGACCACGTTGTTCACCCACCACGCGTTCAGCAGTTTTTGAGTTACCTTCAGTTCGAACGCCACTTCTCGGCGTACACCAGCCGGTGCTACGGCGCCGACCTGCGGCAATTCTGCCAATTCCTTCTCGGCATCCCCGCCGAAATCATGCCCGACGAGCATGATGCGGCAGCCGGTGGCGTTGGCGGCGCGGTCGCCGTGGTGCAACTGCCCAAGGTGGATACCTCGCCCGAGCACGCCGAGGCCTTGCTGGTCAACGCCTCTGCCGATGACGTCCGCAACTACCTGCAGTTCATGCGCGAGAACAGCTACTCCAAGGCCACGATGGCCCGCAAGCTGGCGACGCTCCGCAGCTTCTTCAAATTTGCCAACAAGCGCGGCATCACCACCAACAACCCGATGGTGACGATCCGCACGCCCAAGCAGGAAAAGCGCCTGCCCAAGTTCATGACTGAAGACGCCATCGCCAAGTTGCTCAGCACGCCGAAGGACAATGAAGTCCTCGGCTCGCGTGACAAGGCCATGCTCGAATGCATGTACTCCACCGGCGTCCGCGTGAGCGAACTCGTCGGCCTGAATGTCGAAGACGTCGACTTCGCCGGCAGCGTTCTCAAGATCCGCGGCAAAGGCAAGAAGGAACGCATCGCTCCGATGGGCCAGACGGCGCTCGTCGCGATTCAAAAGTACATGGCCCAGCGCGCTGCGGTCGTCCGCGACCCGAGCCCCTCGGCCCCGCTGTTCGTCAACAAGCACGGCCAGCGTCTGAGCACCCGCTCAGTACGCCGCAAACTCGACAAGTATCTGATCGAAGCTGGCCTTGATCCGGATATCAGCCCGCACACGCTGCGGCACAGCTTTGCGACGCACATGCTCAATCACGGCGCCGACCTGCGCAGCGTGCAGGAACTTCTCGGCCACCAGAGCCTGAGCACCACCCAGGTCTACACGCACCTGACGACCAGCCGCATCAAAGAGGTCTACGACGCCGCCCACCCGCGGGCCAACTGAGCGTTTTAAAAGTCCGCGAATTGAAACAGGCCCGGCGCACGAGGGAGGCGCCGGGCCTGATTATTTTTCCAGTGCGTGCAGTTTCGGTCTTACTGGTTCAATAAGGCCAGCCGGTCCACTTCTTTTTGTGCGGCGGCAGCTCGCGCATCCTGCGGCCAGCGCTTGATGAACTCTTTGTACTTGGTGATCGCTTCGGGAATTTGCTTCATCTCGACGAGGCATTTGCCCATGGCGTAGAAAGCCGTGGCCGCCTCGGGATCGTCGGGACGCTCTTTCAGCGCCTGCGTATAGGTGACGAACGCCTTCTCGTACTGCAGCGATTGGAACTGCGACCACGCCTTCTTGTACACATCCATCGAGGCGTCTTCATCCACCTTCTCGGTGATCTTGATGCCGTCGGCACCGACGCTGAACCACCCCATGTACCACCCCGCGCCGCCCACCACGATTGCAATCACAAGCAGAATGCCCAGCAACTTGCCCAGCGACATACGACACCTCTTTCGTTTGGCTCGAAACAACTACCGACATGAGATGCGAGTATTGTAACACGGCCCCGCAGAGGTGCGTCCAGTTTATTTTTGCAGCTTTGCAGCCAACTCGTACAACTTGCGCAACGATTCGGCCCAGTCGGCGGGCACATCATTGCTCTTCATGCCGTTGTTGTTCATCGCGGGCTGAAGGGCTTCGTAACGGGCCTTGGCGGCGGCGAGGGCATCGGGATCTTTGGGGGACGTTTCGAGCAGCAGGCGGGCTTCGGCTTCCTGGGCACCTTCTACGAGCATCTCGTAACGCAGCGTGGGGAGCGCGCCGTTGGGGCCTGGCACGGTGATCTGGTTAGGCTGGCCGCGGTCGAGGCGACAATAGGCCAGGCCCGGGTAGGGGCCACCCCAGATGGTGTCCCACTTGCCATCGGCGGCTTTGCGTGTGGGCCAGAAGTCGAGGCCGACCATAGCAAGTCCGAGGCAAGCGCCTTGCGGGTGGCGGTCGGCGGAAAGGTCGGGCGCGATGCGCCAGCCGAGATCGACGGCCGTCTGTTCGCGCAAGAAGACGCGGGCAGTGTTGAGGGTGATGAATGCGTCGGGACCGCGCCAGCGTGCGCGTCCGAGCCCGCGTTTGCTTTCGCCGTCGCCGATGTCGGGGCCCATGTTGAGGCCAACAACAAAGCCGGTGCTGCCGGTCATCTGTTCGCTTGTACGCTGGTAGCCGTAGCCATGGGTCCACGTGGACCAGCGAATGCCGGGCGCGACGCGCTCGTACATTTCGACGATGTCTTTGTCGGGGTGAATGTCGCAGGCCTGGCCGATGAGCACGTTGTAATCGGCGAGGCCGGTCTTCCTGATGCGTGAGCGCACGCCGTCGAAAAGCTGTTGCCACATCTTCTCGTGAGCGGGCGGGCGTTCAATCTCAATGGGCTTAAGGGCGTTGCCTTCGCGCAGGGTGATGGCGACGGTTTTGGGCTGCGGGCGCTTTTTGTCTTCAGCAAACGATTTGCACCAGACGTAAGGAATCACGTAACGCGGCTTGCCGCAGTGCTTTTGCCACAACTCGAAGTACCGATCGAAGACGCGAAAGTCGGGCTCATAGGAGTTGCCCTTCTTGGTGAAAGTGATCATGCCCACATCCTGGCCGAGATAGCTGCGGCCGATCACGGGCACATACATGATGTTTGTGCCGAGGCGGCCGGCGAGTTTGAGCGATTCCTCAATCTTGGTGAAGTGGGCGTCGGACCAAGGGGCAACGCTGTAGCGCTGGGCGATGGTCTGCGGCGACTGGGGCGTGTTGATGTACAGGAACCGCTCGCCCGCGGCGGGCATGGTGAAGGGCGTGATGGTCAGGGTGATGTTGATGGTGGTGCCGCTGACAGTCCATGCGGCGGTGTAGTTGCCGGGGGCGAAGGTTCGCGGCACGGTGACGGTGAGCAGTGTGGGCTGCAACGAATCGGTGATGGGCGAGGGGCTAAGGGCATCGTAGAAATCGAACGCCGGGAGTGAATCGCCGGCGGGGGCGAGGTCGCGGTAGCGGGTGACGTAGCGAATTTGGACGGCATCTTTGGGAAGAGCCGCAGGACCCTTGAACACCGGCGGGGTGACGGTAATCCGCTGGGGCGAATCGGGCTTGCAGACGACGAGCCCGCTGGCGCTGCCGCCGCGCGGCACGATGAGCGTTAGCTGTTTGCTCGCGTTTGCGGGTTTCGCTGTTTTGGATGTCACGGGGCTGAATGGGTCCTGCACCCAGACCTCTGCCGCAGGTGCCGGCAGTGCAGACAGCAGGAGGAACGTCAAACTGAGCCATCGGCGCATCGGACACCTGTGAAGAACCACCCTAAGCAACTGTGATGCGGGCTATTCTATTGCAGTCGGTTTTGCGGCGGCAGTCCGTTTGCGTTATGAAATCTTGGGGCGATTTTGTAGAATACGTGAGTTATTGGACCAAGCGTGTAGAGCGAAAGAGGCGCGATGCGAGTCGATCCGCGTTTTTTGACTGAGAGCGGCACCGAAATCTTCAACGGGTCAGAGCTGATCCTGAAAGGCTGCCTGGAAACCCCCGGCGGCGTGGCTCTTCTTACCGGCTATCCCGGCAGCCCCCTCGCGGGCTTCTTTGATTCCATGCAGGATTGTGGTGAGCTGCTGCGCGAAAAGGGCGTGGCGGGCAAAATGGCCAACAATGAGGCCCTGTCGGTCGCCATGGTGAATGGGGCCCAGATGGTGGGCGTTAAGGCAATCAGCGTCTTTAAGAGCGTTGGTTTGCACGTGGCCTCGGACGCGCTGGCGCTGGGCAACCTGGCGGGCATTCCGTTTGAGACCGGTGGGGCGGTCATTGTCTCGGGTGATGACCCGTGGTCGGACTCCACGCAGGTGCCGGCGGATTCGCGGTTCTTGTTCGAACATTTGCGTTGTCCGATTTTGGAGCCGTCGAACCCGCAGGAATTGAAAGACTGGGTGGCGCATGCGTTTGATTTGAGCGTGGCGTCAAAGCTCTATATTGGCTACGGCGTGACGGTGCAGATTGCCGATGGCGGCGGCACGGTGGAGTGCCGGCCCAACCAGTGGCCGGCGATTTCGACGAATCAGCGTATCGCCGTCGACACGGGCAAGATTCCCGTGGAGACGACAGTGTTGTTGCCGCCGCGGTCGTGGCGGCAGGAACTGACTTTTGATGAGCGATTTAACTTGCTGCACAAGCGTGTGCGCGAGTTGGGGCTGACGCGGATTGTCTATCCGATCGAGCGCACCTGGCGTGGCGGGCGTTGCGAGAAGGCGCCAGTTGGCTTCATTGCCAGCGGGCCGAGTTATGCGATGCTGTGCGATGCCCTGCGCGAGATGGGGTTGCTGGGCGAGTTTCCGATTCTGAAGTTGGCGATCTCGTACCCGGTGGACATGACCGCGGTCGACCAGATTTTGTCGATGTGCGAACGGGTGCTGGTCGTCGAAGAACGCCGCAGCTTTATTGAGAAGCAGATCGCCGAGTATCTGTCGCGTCTGCGTCAGAATGAGCCGAACGATCCGCGCGGCAAGGCGGAGTTGTGGGGTAAGGAATTTCCGCGCGGGCGGGTGGGTATTCCGGCGACGCGCGGGCTGCATCCGTCGATCTTGATTCAGAAGCTCACGGAGTTTCTGCGCGACACGCCGAATGTGCCGCACGAACTGGCCAATGGCCGGCTGACGGAGGAGCTTGAGACGATTGAGCTGGCGAGCCGGCTGCAGACGAAGGTCAACGTGCGTACGCCGGCGTTTTGCCCGGGCTGTCCGCACCGCGATTCTTCCTCGGCACTGCTGGAGATTCGCAAAAACCTGCTGAATCCGGATTACATGCGCGGCACCTATGGCAAGGACCCGATGGACCTCGTCGCGCATGGCGACACGGGCTGTTACACCATGATGATGTTTGAGCCCAACAAACCGCTGATGCACAACTACAGCGGCATGGGTCTGGGCGGGGCAACGGGGGCGGGCATTGATCCGTTCATTACGAACAAGCAAATCGTGTTCATGGGCGATGGCACGTTTTTCCACTCAGGAAAACTGGCGATTGCCAATGCAATCACGAGCAACCAAGACATCACGTTCATCATCCTGGAGAACCGCACGACGGCCATGACGGGTCACCAGCCCAACCCGACACTGGAAGAGGACATCATTGGCAACAGGGTGTTGAGCCACGACATTGAGCGGGTGGTGCGGGCGTTGATTCCGGATGCGGCTGGTCCGCTGGGCAAGCATGCGAAGGAAGGCCACGACACGCCGCGGGCGCGGGTGATTCGGATGAGCCCGGCGGAGCGCGACAACTATCGCGAGACGCTGGAGAAGGTGATTCTTGAAGACGGTGTGAAGATTGTCATTGCCGACAAGGAATGCGGCATTACGTTCCACCGCCGCCGCCGCCGCGAGGAACAGGCCGAGAAGAAAGAGATCGGCTTTGTTCGCCAGAAGACTTACATGAACATCAGCGACGAGGTGTGCGAATACTGCCTCGAATGCACCAACCAGACGGGCTGCCCGGGCTTGAAGATCGTTGATACAGATTACGGCAAGAAGATGCAGACCGACTTCACGAGTTGCGTGAACGACGGTGCATGTGCGCGAATTGACGCCTGCCCGAGCTTTGAGCAGGTGATCGTGATGCGCAAGCGTCCGCCGCGGCTGCCGGATGAAGTGGTGGATCTGCAGGGATTGCCGGAGCCGCCGGTGCGGAAGATGGGCGACCTGTGGCGCGTGTACCTCGCCGGTGTGGGCGGCATGGGCATTGGCGTCGCGGGTGACATCCTGGTGCGCGCTGCGCATAAAGATGGCCTGTACGTGGGCTTTATCGATAAGAAGGGCCTGGCGATCCGCAACGGCGGTGTGTTCAGCCAGATTCAGTTCAGCAAGCAACCGATCACGGGCAGTCCGGTGACGCCGTTCGGCAAGGCCGACCTGCTCATCGGTGTGGATGTGCTGGAAGCCGCCCGCGCATGCAGTCCGACGGATTACCTGCGCGTGGCGAGTCCGAAGCACACGCACGCTGTGGTCAACATCGGCAAGACGCCGACGATCCTGACGCTGATGGGTCGTGATGATTTTGAGCCGGAGGAACTGGCGGGGATCATCAAAGGCCAGTGCAAGCCGGGGCAGTTCTTCAGCTTTAATGTGGGCGATCTCTGCGAACGCCTGCTCGATTCAAAACTTTATGCCAACATCATGATGCTGGGCGTGGCCTATCAGCTGGGCTATGTGCCGCTGAGCTACAAGAGCATCACGTGGGCGATCCGCCACGCGGTGGGGCGCGAGTTTGAGCGCAATTACCGTGCGTTCAATATTGGACGCAAGATTGTGCTGCGGCCGGACTTGTTCGGCGTCGCGGCGCCCAAGCATATCGAAACGGTTGATCAGGCGATTGAACGCAAGAGCAACATCCTTAAGGTGAGCTCGATCTGGGGTAAGGGCAATGCGGAAGAATATCGCCGCATGTGCAAGGAAGCGCTCGAGACCATGAGCGGCCTTGATGATGCGTCGAAACGCGATTACGTCATTCGGCTGTTTGATGCGATTCAATGGGGGACGCTGAAGTACGCGCGGCAGTACCAGTCGCGCGTGGTGAAGACGTATCAGCAGGACACGGCGGAACGCAATTTTGCGATCACCCGCGCGGTCATCTGGAACCTGGCGAAGGTCATGATGATCAAGGATGAAGTGTACGTGTCGATGCTGTACACGAGTCCCGAGAAGTACAAAAAGGACCGGCGCCGCTACAACGTGAACCCGGCGAACGGTGACAAGATCAAGTATCTCCACCTGAACCGGCCGGAGTTTGTGCTCTGGGGCAAGAAGATCCGCTTCCACTGGAAGGGGCGCGACTGGCAGTTCCGGATCATGCGGCATTGCCGTTGGTTGCGCGACATCATGCCGGGGTGGCATGCGAAGGAACGGGCGTTCCGCGACTGGTACATGAAACTGGTCGATACGTGCGAGCTGCACGAGCCGTGGCGATACAGCCTGTGGCTGGAGATTCTGCGCAGTCCGGAGAGTGTGACGGGCTTCCGCGAGGTGCGTTATCCGAAGCAGGAAGCGGCGACCGCCAAGGTGGCCGAGCTGCAGCACGCACTCGCCAGCGGCAACGCGGACGGGAAGTTCCGCGCGGCCCGGACGGTGAGCCTCACCGGGCAGGTGATGGGTGCGTACCGCGAATAGTCCCCTCGTGAAGTAGTTGAGCGGCAGGTGCGATAATCGCCCCTTTGCGGGTCAGCCGCCCGAGCTATTGACTATTTCACTTTCTATTGTAAAGTTCTTTGCATCCACCCGCCGATAGGCTTCGTAGAACCCCGTGAAAGGACCAACCATGCAACTTCGCGAAGCATTGGGACAGATTGCCGAGATACGCGAGCGTATGGCCACGAGCCAGACGTTCCGCGGGTATCGCAGTGCCACGACGGCCATCTCCGGCGTGGCGGCGGTCAGTGTGGGACTGCTGCAGAGCTTTCTCTTGCCTGACCCGGCACAAAACGTCAAAGCATACATCGCGCTGTGGGCGAGCGCGGCATTGCTCAGCCTGGTGATCGTGGCGATCGAGATGGTCGTCCGCGTTCGCCGGTCGGGCTCCGCGATGCAACGCCAGCTTTCGCTGCTGGCGGTGGAGCAGTTCATGCCCAGCGTGGTTGCGGGGGCCTTGCTGACGTATGTGATCTATGCGTTCATCCGCGAAGCGACCTGGCTGCTGCCGGGGCTGTGGATGATTTTGTTTGCGCTGGGCGTGTTTGCATCGAGCCGGCTGTTGCCGCGGGCGTCGTTCGCGGTGGCGGGTTTCTACCTGCTGGCCGGGGTGGCGGCCTTGGTGGTGTCACGATATGGCTGGGCGTATTCGCCGTGGTTGATGGCGGGCGGGTTTGGCACGGGCCAGTTTGCAATGGCCGCGATTCTCTATCTCAAACTCGAAAAGGTGCGGCATGAGCCGATCGACTGACAAAGCGGAACCGCGGTTTGCCTACGAAGGCATCGACAAGGTCATCCATGAGAAGGCCCGACTAAGCATTGTCGCGTCGCTGGCGTCGCATGCCGACAGCCTGACGTTCAATGATCTGAAGGACTTGTGCGGACTGACCGACGGCAATCTCTCGCGGCACCTCGCTGTGCTGCAGGAAGCTGGCGTGGTGAAGATCGAGAAGTCTTTCCGCAACAACAAGCCGTTGACGACGTGCAAACTGATGGCGGCGGGGCGCAAGCGTTTTGTGGAGTATGTGTCGGAACTGGAGAAGGTGATTGCCGACGCTGCGAAGAAACATGGTGCCAGTTCGTCACTGGGAATTCTGCCCACGTAATCATTTGCTAATGCCATCGCGGTGAATCTGAGCGGTGTGAACTCGGACCGGACAACATCACGTTCTGCAACTTTATAATGCAAAGTACTTGGCTAGGAGTAGGAAATGCGATTGATCAAGGCCGCCCACATGGGCATGTGCTTCGGTGTACGCGACGCCATCGCCGCGGCGCGGCAAGTTGAGACGCCCACCACGATAACCATTCACGGACAGCTGGTTCATAACCCGGTGGTCAACCGTGAACTTGCCGCGCGCGGTTTCTTGATGCAGTCCGAGCGTGATCGCGACATGGCGCCGCCCACGGAACGCGTGCTCATCACGGCGCACGGGGTGTCGAATGCCCATCGCGCCCGGCTCATGGCGGCCGGTAAAACCCTCATCGACACCACGTGTCCGCTGGTGCGTCGTGCCCACGCTGCAGCCTTGGGCCTGGCGGACGCCGGCTACCACGTGCTCATCATCGGCAAACGCAACCACGTGGAGGTCCTCGGTCTCGCCGGCGATCTGCCCGCGCATGACATCATTGAATCCGAGGCCGACGTGCGCGACTTTCACCAGCAACGGCTGGGCATCATCCAGCAAACAACGACCGTGCGCGAAGAGGCCGAGCGGCTGCACGCATTGATCCGCGCGGCGAATCCGCAGGCGGATGTCCGCTTCATCAACACCATCTGCCAACCCACCCGCGACCGCCAGGAGGCGCTGGAGGAACTGCTGGCGAAGGTTGATGTGATGGTCGTCGTCGGCGGGCGCGAGTCCAACAACACACGCCAGTTGAAAGCCCGCTGCGAACAGGGCGGCGTGCGTGCCGTACATATAGAAGGGCCCGATGAACTGTCGGTCACACAGTTTGCGGGCCACGAAACCATCGGCCTTACCGCCGGCACATCGACGCTGCCCGAAACTATCGCGGCGGTTGAAGAGAAGCTTGAACAGATCCTCGCGCAGCATGCGCGATTGCCACGCCTACCGTCACGACCACACAAACGTGTGGCCTGATTGTTGTTCATGCGGAACGTTGTTCGCCGAGGTTTTATGACTGCCATTCGTCGCTCACTCGTGATGTTGCTCGTGCTGCCGCTGGTTCTGGCCGCCGCGGGCGACTACCTGCTTTATAGCAGTTCCATCGGTGTTTCGGCGGCCGTCTTCTTCGCAGTTGCCGTGGTGCTGCTGATCGTGCGCACAGGCATCCCGGGCAAACAGCGCGGGCAATACGCACTGGTGCTACTGGCGCTGCTTGCGGGGTTGCTCATCGCGCTGGCCAAAGAACCTCGGACGCTGGGCGTGCTGCTGGCGATTGTCGTTCTGCTGCTGCTAGCCACCACGATCCGCGGCGGCCCAGAAGCCACGATTCGTCGCTGGCTGGCGCGGCTTGTGCTGGTTTCTGCTGAACTGCCCCTGCGCCCGCTCGTTGATCAGATCAACATGGGACGGTGGTTCTACCGTCACCGCCGGCTTGTGCCGCGGTGGGCGCTGTCATTGCTGTTCTGGGGACTTGCCGGGGCGGCGGGCCTGGTTTTTGTGGTGCTCTTCATCATTGGCAACCCAATCATCTCTGACCTGGCCGAGCGAAGTTTCAACACGGTCATTCGGTTGCTGCGCACGATCCCCGAATGGCTCACTGTCGGCCGCGTGGGCCTGTGGCTTGGATTGATTCTGGCGGGCTACGGACTGCTGCGGCTGCGGCGGTGGGGGAGGCGCACCTCGGTGGCGCCTCGCATCATGCCGGCACCTATCGCTTCGGTCGTGCATGAAGACGCACTAGCGATGCGGGCCCTGGTCGTCTTCAACCTGATCTTCGCTGTGGAAACAGTTATCGATCTGGTCTATCTCTGGGGCGGCGCGGCGTTGCCACGGGGACTCACCTACGCGGACTTTGCCCACCGGGCGGCCTATCCGTTGGTGGCGGCCGCACTGCTGGCCGCGGGCTTTGTGCTGATGCTTCATCGTGAGAACGGACCGGCCACACGATCCCGCTTGATCAAGGTCCTCGTGTTTGTCTGGCTCGCACAGAATGCGCTGCTCGTACTCTCTTGTCTCCTGCGATTGAAGCTGTACGTGGGCGTCTATTCGCTTACCTACTGGCGCGTGGCGGCCATCATCTGGTCGGGGTTGGTGCTGGTTGGCTTGGCGCTGATCGTGCTGAAGATTGTGCGCCATCGCTCCAATCTCTGGCTCATGCGCGCCAACACGATCGCAGCGGTGGTCACGCTCTACGCCTGTGCGTTCGTCAACTTCGAGATGCTCATCGCCAACTTCAATGTACGCCACTGCCGCGAGGTTGATGGCCAGGGTGCACCGCTCGATCTGGCATATCTCTACGAACTCGGTCCCGCCGCACTGCCCGCGTTGCACGAGGTGCGCGATCGGCTCGATGGTGAAGCGCGCGCTGACGCCGACATGGTCGCCGCCGCGCTCTATGCCGACCTGCATGAACAGACCCGCGACTGGCGTGGCTGGACGTTCGACCGGCAACGCACCGCCATGCGTATCGCACCGGCCTACTCCGTAGTGAGCAACCCATGATCACCCGATTCATCAGGCGTCGTCTGGGCAGTTTCGGCTTCGCCTTCGCGGGGTTGCGCGATCTCCTGATGTCGCAGCCCAATGCGAAGATCCATGCCGCGGCAACGGTCGCAGTTTTCATCGCGGCAGTGGTTCTGCAGGCCCCGCTCTGGGCCTGGTGCTGGCTGATCGCCTGTGCTGCCGCGGTATGGTCGGCCGAGGCGCTGAATACGGCCTTTGAGTTGTTGTGCGATCACATCACGCCGGAGCAAAACGCCACGATCGGACGCATCAAGGATCTTGCCGCCGGCGCGGTGCTGGTGGTGGCGTTGGCGGCGGCGCTCGTGGGCGGCTTGCTGCTGATCTCGCTGGCGGACTGATGCCATTGGCGTAAACGGTGAACGATATTTACTTGGCTGCATACAAAAATGCGCAATTGTCCGTAATTCGGAATATTTTACTCACGGCTCGCGGGGCGCATCGTTAAGATGCCCGGCAAATCGCGAGGACCTGTGATGCGGAAGCCTACTTTTTGTGTCTGGTGTTTCGTGGTGGCCATGGGGGTGATAGGGGGGCCTGTTTGTTTTGGCCAGTCAACGCCGGGGCAATCGCCGGTCAGCCAGCCAGCGCTGCCGACAGATCCCGTTGAACGTTCGATAGAGCTGGGCAAACGGTATATCTACAGCATGCAGAACAAGGATGGCCATTGGGAGACGGTACCCTTTGCGCCGCTGGAGTTTGATAAGCGCCGGCATTATTCGCCGGAGGGGCACAACTGGGGCGGGCGGACGGCCTTGGCGGTGTATGCTTTGCTGGCGTCTGGCGAGCGCCCGCGCGAACCGCGGCTGAAGAACGCGATCAACCTGCTGAAGCAGCATGCGAGTACGGGGACGTATGCGGTGGGATTTCGTTGCCTGGTCTGGAAGTATCTGAAGTCCGATCCTGAGACCCTGCGCATGGCGAACCGCGATGTGCAGTTGCTGTTGCGCGGCGTCCGGGCCGATGGGCTCAATAGCTATGGGCCGACATTTGTGAAGGTGGATACGGATTTCAGCAACACGCAGTTGGCGGCGCTAGGCGTTTGGGCGGCCACGGAGCGCGGGGCGGAAGTGCCCAATGCCTATTGGCCGCGGATGGACAAGACATGGCGAACCACGCAGCGGCAGAACGGCAGTTGGCCGTACCGCGTGAAGGGTGAGCATGCCGACAGTGATCACTCAGGCATGACCGCGGCGGCGATTGCAACGCTCTTCCTGGCGCAGGAGTCTATGGAGAAGGGAAAGGCCACACGCAACGGTACCGTGCGCGACGTGCACATTGAGAATGCGCGGCAATATCTCACGCAACAGTTCAACGGGATTTTCGGGGGCAGCTTCGGCGGGAAGGCGAATCGCACGATCTATTCGCTATATGCCCTCGAGCGGGCGGCGGTGGCGGGGGGGTATCGGTACTTCGGCGCGAAGGATTGGTACAAGGAGGCGTCGGCCCACTTACTGCGCACGCAGAATCCCGATGGTTCATGGCGCGGGCAGGTAACCGATGTGGAGAACTCCGGGCTGACGGATACGAGCCTGGCGATCCTGACGCTGACCTATGGACGAGCGCCGGTGATCCTGAGCAAACTCGAGTACATGACGGGCCCGGCGGAGAAACGCGAGGCAGGGAACTGGCATCAACGTCCGCGCGATGCGGCGAGTTTCTCGCGATGGCTGACGAATGAGAGCGAGCGCCTGCTGAACTGGCAGATCCTCACGCTGCAGGCGCCGGTGGAGGATATGCTCGACGCACCGATTCTCTACATCGCCGGCGACAAGCCGCTTGACTTCACCGCTGAGGAGAAAGCGAAGATCAAGCTGTACGTGGAGTCAGGCGGCATGGTGCTCGGCAATGCCGACGGTGATGCGGCAGTATTTACGCAATCGTTCATATCGCTGATGTCGGGCCTGTTTCCGTATGAGTTTCGGCAACTTCCTGACGACCACGTGATCTTTACGCGGCAGCAATTCAACCCAAAGGACTGGGGCGGCAAAGGGCCGAAGACCTTGGGCCTGTCGAACGGATCCCGCGAGTTGGCGATACTCTTTGCCGAGGGTGATCCGTCGGCGGCGTGGCAGGCGCGGGCGGTGGCGCAGATGAAACCCCAGCACGAACTGATGGCCAATATTTATTGGTACATGACCGAGCGCGGGAACACGCGCAGCAAGGGGCAGTCGCATGTCATCGTGCAGCAGCCGAACGCGCCGATGCGGACGAATCTGAAAATGGCGCGGATCGATCATGCCGGAAATGCTGACCCGGAACCGGGCGGCTGGCGGCGGCAGGCGATCTTCATGCGCAATGAACAGGGCATGACACTCACGATCGAGACGGTCAAACTTGGGGAGAACAAACTCGCACCGAACGTCTACCCGATTGTGCACATCACGGGAACCACTGCCGTGAAGTTTGGCGATGCAGGCCTGACAGAACTGCGAAACTACGTTGAGGGCGGGGGCACGGTGTTCATTGATGCTGCGGGCGGCTCGACACGCTTCACCGATGCGGTGCGGGAGCAGTTTGGGCGGCTCTTTGCGGATAAGCCGATGGTGGATCTTGAGCCGACGGAGCCGCTGTTTGCCGCGCCTTATGATGTGACGAAGGCGCAGTACCGTTCATACTTCACGGCCACCTCGGGTGTGACGACGAAGCCCACGCTGAAGGCGATTTTCATCGAGAAGCGCCCCGCGATCATCTTCTCGCCGGTGGACATCAGCACCGGATTGGTTGGACAAAGCGTCGACGGCGTAAGCGGATATGCGCCGGCATACGCGCAGCGATTGGTGGCGAATGTGCTGAGCCATGCGGGGAACAAACCTGGCAGATAGTAGGGGCTAAGCCGGACGGCCGCGTTACGCTGAGCCGTGCGTCTTTAGGAACGTCTCAAGATCGTTGAGCGAGCCTTGGATGCCTTCGAGCGTTGGGTGAATCGCCAACGCCAGACGGTAGCAGCGCCGCGCTTCGTCCCACTGCCCCAGGTGCGCGTGGCAGTGACCCATGCCCGCCATCGCGCCAAAATGCTGTGGCATCCGCGCCAGCGTCGCACGGCAATCTTCGATGGACTCTTTGTAGCGCTCGCTAAGGTAATACGCGATCGCCCGCTGGTTGTACGCCTCGGCGAAGTTGGGGTCTTCAAGGATGGCGCGGGAGAAGTTCTCAATGGCACAAACGTAATTGGCGTGGTGCAAATGACGGCTGCCGCGCTCGACGAGTTTTACGGCGGGGCAGTTGCCGGAGCGCAGCCAGATGGACCACATGGCGTGTTCAACAATTTCGACAACGCACGTGTTGTTGTCGTGGAGAAGGTTTGAGAGGGGGCCGATGCTTTGGCGATCGCCGACCATGGCGAGGGCGAAGGCGGCAACCTTGCGTACTTCCTTTTCTTTGTCTGTCAGAAGGGCTTCCAGTTGCCGTGGCGACCATTGCTCGCGGACGAGTGAGATCGCTTCCTGAAGTCTGCCTTCCGAGAGGCAAGGCTGAAGCGATGCCATGAACATGTGTGGGTCGATTGCGGTCTCGAGCTTCGTGTGCATCAACAGAATCCGTCACAGACCATGAGTTTTAACCTTACATGACATGAGGGCGGCGGAAGTTCGCCACCGAAGACGTGTCGCTTCACACATTCTCAGCGGTCGTGTTACGCCAGAACTGTAGGCGCGACCTGTGCCCATGGCAAGGAAAGTCCATAGCTCAGCCCATCAATTCTGATCCAGGTCGCGCCCGCGTGTGGAAAAGGGTGGAACAATTGTTTATGAAGATATTTGTGGCCATAAATATGTTGTAAGTGGTTGTTGTTTTTGGATTTGCAATCGAAAATCCTGAAAAAGTGCATCCTTGCAGCCTGCAACGCGGTTGCAGAAAGAGGGCATTTTATGGTAACTTAGCCGTTCTATGGCCACGAAACGCCGTTCTCAACCCACTGCAAAACGTTCTGGCAAAAACGCTGGGTCGGTTCGCGTGAAGAGCGCTAAGTCCCGACCCGCCAAGGTTTTGCGCAAGACTGCTAACGGCGCTGTTGGACGGCTCAAAACCGCGGCTCCCCTGAAACCCATCGATCCGCACCCCGCCTATACACGGGCTATCAACAGCCTGCTGGCCCACACTGACTACGAAAAGATGCGCGTCGTGCGCTACAACACCACGACCTTCAACCTCGACCGCATGCGGACGCTGCTCAAGCACCTCGGCAACCCCCAAACCAAATTCAAAACCGCCCATGTCGCCGGTACCAAGGGCAAGGGCTCAACCTGCCACATGCTGGCCGAGATGCTCAAGTCCGGTGGCCTCAAGACGGGCCTCTACACCTCGCCGCACATCCTCGACATGCGTGAACGCATTCGCCTGAATGGCGAACTGATCTCGCGCGAGGACCTGGTGGCGCTGGTCAAACGGGTCGAACCAGTGCTTAAGAAAATGGGCGCAGACCGTCCGACATTTTTTGAGATCTTCACGGCGATGGCGTTCTGCCACTTCGCTGACCAGAAGGTCGATATTGCCGTCATCGAAGTCGGCATGGGCGGACGCCTCGATTCCACCAACGTCATCACGCCGGAAGTCACGGCCATCACCAGCATCAGCAAGGACCACATGCAGGTCCTGGGCAACACGCTGGCCAAGATCGCCGAAGAGAAGGCCGGCATTTTCAAGAAAGACATTCCTGCCGTCACGTGCGTACAGGATCCTGAAGTGCTGCCGGTGTTCCGCCGCGTGGCTGAGCGGGTGAAGAGTCCGCTGCAGATCGTCGGCCAGGACATCGAATTTTCGTACCGCTTTGAGATCACACGCCCGATCGGGCCGCACATGCGTGTCAACCTGAGCACCGAGACCAGCAAGTTCGAGCACCTGACCGTGCCGCTGATGGGCGAACACCAGGCCATCAATTGTGGCCTGGCGCTCGCGATGCTTGATAAGCTCAAGTCCCGTGGCTTGGTGTTTGATGAACAGAAGGCCATCGAAGGTTTGCAGCGCGTAAAGATTCCGGGCCGCATGGAGAAAATCTCCAGCGATCCGCACTTGCTGATTGATGGTGCGCACAACGCGGCGTCGATGCAGGCGTTGTTCCGCGGCATCGGCCAGCACTTGCCGTACGACTCCATGGTCGTCATCTTCGGCTGCAACTGCGACAAAGACGTTGACGGCATGCTCGAGCAGCTTTCGCTCGGCGCCGACAAGGTCATCTTCACCAAGAGCAAGAACAACCCCAAGGCGTCGGATCCGCACGAACTGGCCAGCATGTACGTCGAACGCTTCGGCAAAATGGCCCAGGTCGCCGAAGATTTTGAGAAAGCGATCGAGATCGCCCAGCGGGCCATTACCCGCGAAGACCTCGTCTGCGTGACCGGCAGCTTCTACCTGATCGGCGAGGCCAAGCAGTACTTCCTCGACAAACAGGCGAAAGTAAATAACTAAACTCGGTAAAACGAGACGCGAAACAAAGAAAGCCGGCGACATTGTCGCCGGCTTTTTATATTTTTACTTCTCTTCGCGCAACTTCGTGGCTTCGTGTCTTCGTGTTAGAAGCTGAATTGATAGCTCAACGAAAACTGGCCGAACGAGTCGCAGTTCTTCTGGCCGTTGAATTCTTCAGTGCTGTAAACCTGCGAGTAGCTGAGCGTCCAGCGGTCGAGGAAGTGCACGGCGAAGCCGAACTCCAGCGTTGCGACGAATTGCTTTTCATCGACGGTAACGACGTTGTTGTCACGCCAGTTCAGGCCTTCGAGCAGCACGTTGTGCTCAACATAGCGGCCCATGGGGCGGACGAAGGCGTAACCGGCGAAGCGGTGCTGCGACGGCCGCGTGAAGTCGGGTTGCAGTGCCATGCGGCCGGGGCCGAAGTCGTCGGGCAGCCAGCCGAAACGGAGCGTGCCGCCCACGTTCGCTTCACGCATCAGTGTGCCGAGCGTGAAACCTGCCTCCGGCAGCAACTGCAACTTGGCGCCGTTGTCGCCATTGGACCAGAGATCAAACCGCCAGATGCGGCGATAAACGAAATCGATCTCGAATTCGTCGGAGAGCTGGTTGTCCCAGCCGCGCGGATAGATCTGGTCAAAGGCGTCGTGGATCATCTCCTGGGCGTTCTGGCCGAGCGAGGAGGGGCCGACGAGTCCGAGGTTGATCTGCCAGCTTTCAAAGAGGCCGGAGTATTGCGAGCCCTCGAACCGCGAGGCACGCTGCAGGAACAGGCCGAGGTAGAGGTAGCCGGCCCAGGGGCGGTCGTCGGGCTGCGGTACCGGGTTTTCGATATCGGTGGGGGTGAACATGCTGAGTGAGCCCACCGCGCCGCCAGCGTACTGTGGCGTCTTGTGTTCACGGAAGAGGTCCGGCACGTTGTTGCCCATGGCATCGATGAAATCGGCCTTGAGCGTCAATGATGCGCCAACGCCAGCGGTGTAGTGCCGATCGGTCGAGTTGACGAACTTGCCGTAGTTGCCGTCATTTTCCCAGTGTAGTGTGAGGCGCGCTTGGGGCGTGTCGGCAAAGGTGACAGCAGACGACAGCAACGCCGCGACGAATACAACACGTTTCATAGTAGCCTTTCGGTTGGTTGCGGAGATCGTATGCAAACGGCGGCGGGTGTAAAGGGCAGGCCCGCCGCGCGTTGGTTGGCGGCGGCTAAAACGCTAGAATCACAAGGCGATTGGCGGAGTGTCTATGCGACAAGCGTGGCTGGTGGCGGTGATTCTTGGGCTGATGGCGCACGTTGGCCATGCCCAAACGGATGTTGTCTACGCGCGCGTTGATGGCCAACCGCTGGTGCTGGATGTCTACCGGGCCGAGGGCGAATCGCCGCGGCCAGCGATCGTGCGGATCAGCCCCAGACGCGAAAAGCCCGCCGGACCTGCGTTGACGTTGCAGAAGCAATACACGCTGGTGTATGCGAGTTACCTGACCGCAGACGCGCACAAAACCGGCAAGGTCTTCAACCTCTTCCCGCAGGATGTGCATGCAGCAAAGGCCGCGCTGCGGCATGTGCATGCGAACGCAAACGCATGGAACGTGGATGGTGAACGCATCGCCCTATGGGGCGCCGGGCACGGGGCCACCGTTGCGGCGATCGCAGCGATGACCAACGACATCCCGACCTTTGACGGCAACCTGGGCGATTATGTTGGCAAGGCCTCAAGCCGCGCGGTTGCCGTGTGCCTGGTGGGGGGGACGACCGATTTTCGAAACGCTGAGCTGTATGGTGATGAGACCGTGAACGTGCCGGGCTCACCGGCGTATCAGTTGTTTGGCGCCAACATCAAGGACGCAAGCGATGCGGCCCGGCGGGCGTCGGCGTTGCAGTATGTGCGGCCCACGAGCATGCCCGTGCTGATGATCACGCTGTCAAACGACCCCAACCGCGCCATGCATCTGATCTTTGCGGAAACGCTCAAGCGTGCCGGCGTGGCGAGCGCGCTGTATGAACAACCGCCGGCCGAGATCGGCAAGCCAATCGACGAAACCAAGATGGAGCAGACGATCGTCGCGTTTTTTGGTGATGTGCTCAGCCAGGCGCGGAAGAACCAGCAAATCAGCGTACAGCAGGAGATCGAACGGCTGGCGAATGCCGGGCTGTATAAACAGGCGCGGCGACTGGTTGAAGAGCCGCTTGCCGGTGCACGCGACAAAGACACGTGGCGAAGGGAATTGATCGCACTGGCCAATCGCCAGCAAGAGCCGGCCATCGCCCGCTTGCTGGATGTGCAGAAGGACAAGTCGCTGGTCGCGGGCTTTGGTGGGGCGCGGGTATTTTGGACCATCCGTGAAGTGCTGACCGACCCGGAGCGGATCGGGCAGTACGAAGTCGAGCCTAGCCTGACCAATGCGGAGTTTGCCGCGCGAGCGGAGGCGCTCGGCCAAGTGCAGCGTATGAATCAACTGTTGCGCGAGAGCGGCGTGAAGAATGCCGGCGCGGCGGAGTCTTTCGGTGCATCGCTGGGCCACACCACGCCCGGGCTGGTGAAGCCATACATCGATCGCTGGAAGCTGCTCGCGACGGAACCCACACGATTGAACACGCTGGCGGGCCGCCAGTACGCATGGGCCCAGGCGGTGGGGGAGGATCTTTACGGGCCGTGGCTGCAGATCCGCATTGGCGGGCAGATGGTGCAGTTTCGATACATCACGCCGCCAACCGACGGTAAGACGCGCATTGGTTCACAGAAGAATGAATGGGGCCGCCTGCCCAACGAGCCGCTACGCGATGAAGTGGCGATCGCCAAAGGCTTCTGGATGAGCGAGCACGAAGTGACGCAGGCGATGTACGAGGGGGTAGTGGGCAAAGCGGGGAATCGCAGCACTTTCAAAGAAGCCGTTCTCCCCGTGCACGATGTGAGCTACGCCCACGCCGTCAACTTCTGCGAAAAAGTTGGCCTGGGCGCCCGGCTACCCACGGCGGCGGAACATGAATACGCCACGCGGGCGGGTTCGATCGAACCCATCGGCGGCACCGGCCGGCTGGCCGATCACGCCGTGTTCTGGGATGAACAGAAGCCGCGCAGCGCAGCGACGCAAAAGGCCGATGATGTCCGTGTCGTTTTCGAACTCCAGACCGAAGAGGGCGTCGAAGGACGCAGGCCGGCGGCGGTGAAATCGAAGTTGCCGAACGCCTGGGGCCTTTACGATATGCAAGGGAACGTATGGGAACTGTGCCAGCCGCGTGGCGGCACAGTAACGGATAAAGCGACCGATCCGCCGATCATCCGCGGCGGCAGTTGGCTTTCAATACCACAAAGTTGCCGGGCCGCGCGCACCGCGGTAATCGGCGTTGAAGAACGGGCGTGGCACATCGGCTTCCGAATCGTGCTGCCCGCGGAATAACAGGTGAACAGATGCGAATTGCGATCCCGTTGGCTGACAACAAACTGGCCGAAGACTTCGGTGATGCGGCCACTTTCACTCTCTATGACATCGATGATGAGACGCGCGCCGTGCGCCACGCCGGCCGCGCTGAACTCACCGAGAGCGGCTGTTTCGTTGCGCCCGCCAAGCTGCGCGAACAGGGCGTCGAAATCGTCGTCGCCCACGGCATCTCGCAGAATGGCGTGAACAACCTGCTGGCCCTTGGCATTCTGACGCTGCGCGATGTGGCCGTGATGCCGCCCGATGCCATCGTCGCGCACCTGGTGACCGGCAGCCTCAAGGCCACTCCGCCCGAAGCCGCCATTCACAACGCGCCGGTCGGCGGTTGTGGCAACGGCTGCGGCTGTAAATCGAAAGCTTAAATCGACGCTGTCTTTCACACCGGCAGCGTGGCCCGCAAGCGTTCAATCACCGGCGGCACGATCGCCAATGTGCGGTCAATCTCTTCCGCCGTCGTCGCGCGGCTCAGACTAAAACGCACCGCCCCATGCGCCACCCGATCCGGCAATCCCATCGCCCGCAAAACGTGCGAAGGCTCCAGGCTTCCGCTGGCGCAGGCCGCACCGGCACTGGCGCACACGTCCTGCTCTGACAGCAGCAACAGAATCGCCTCCGCCTCCAGCCCCGCAAAACCAAGGTTCGTCGTGTTAGGAAGTCGGCTCGCGCGATCACCATTCACGTGCGTATCGCCCACGATCTTCAGTAGCGATTGTTCAAGGCGGTCACGCAGCGCCGCCACGCGGTCCCAGTCGCCGAGGGCGCTCAAGGCGAGTTCCGCGGCTTTGCCGATGCCCACGATGCCCGCGACGTTCTCCGTCCCACCCCGCCGGTCGCGCTCCTGCGGTCCGCCGCGCAGCCACGGCATCCAGCGAACGCCGCGCCGCACCCAGAGCGCCCCTACGCCCTTGGGCCCATGAAATTTGTGCCCGCTCAGCGACAACGCCGCGATCGGCAAAGTCGCCACATTCACCGGCAACTTGCCCACCACCTGCACCGCATCCACGTGCAGCGGCACGCCATGTTGCACGCACAACGCTGCAATCGCCGCGATATCAAACACAACGCCCGTCTCGTTATTCGCCCACATGATCGACGCCAGCGCCGCCCCCTGCATCAGCGCCGCTTGCAGCGCCGCCATGTCCAGCCGGCCGTTGGTGTCGACGCCGATCTCAACAACTTCCACACCACGCTTCTTCAGCGTCGCCAGCGGCTCGCGCACGGCGCTGTGTTCTACGGTTGAGGTGATGATGCGTTGCGGCACCTTTGGCCCCCGCCCTTCGAGTAGCCCGAAGATCGCCGCATTGTTCGCTTCCGTTCCGCCGCTGGTGAAAATCAACTCGCGCGGCTCGGCGCCGATCAACGCCGCCACTTGGTGCCGCGCGTGTTCGATGGCTTGCCGCGATTCCTGTCCGAAGCGATGCGTGCTCGACGGATTCCCGTAGAATTCCGTCAGGTACGGCAGCATCGCGTCGCGCACTTCGGCGGCGACAGCGGTGGTGGCGTTGTTGTCGAGATAAATCATGGCACACGCAAAAACGAAACAAGCGGCTGATTCTAGCCGCTCGTTTGCGAAATTCATTGCACCGACTAGGGCTCGAACCTAGGACCCGCTGATTAAGAGTCAGCTGCTCTACCAACTGAGCTATCGGTGCGTTGGTGAGACGTATAATATGACGCAAAGCGTTGCCGATTTCAAGTTGCCGGGGAAAAACCGATGACGATTGAGTTCGATACGATTGGCCCATGGCCCCCCGTACGTGAGAAAAAAGAGCCGCCCATCAAGCTTTCCGCGGTGCTTGCCGTGGATTGCGTAACCCTTGCGGCCCGCGATGTTCCCACCAAAGTCCTCCGCCAGTTCTATACCGAGATGCTCAACTTCGAACTCCTGCGCGAAGACGACAACGGCTTACTGCTCAGGTTCGAGCAGCAGCGCGTGCTGCTCAAGCGCGGACCGGTGCTGCACGAAGAACCGCCGCAGGCGGAAGGCGACGAGCCCACGCCGCGGGTTCGCCTTGGCAAGTTGATCATGGTAACCAACGCATTTGCCGAGGCTGCACGGGTGCTGACCGAGCGCTTTGTGCCGTGCGAAGTGCTGCATACCGATGGTGGCCTCACGCGGTGCGTGCTGTTTGTCGATCCTGCTGGTAACCTGTTGCAGCTGAACGAAACCCGCCCTGTCTAGAAGAAAGCGAAAGTCATGAGCGATGACAAGACCACGATTGCCGACCTGCGCACCATCATGAAGGAATTCATCGCTGAACGGGAATGGCAGAAGTACCACACGCCGCGCAACCTGGCTTGCAGCATCAGCATCGAAGCCGCTGAACTGCTGGAACATTTTCAATGGGCGGAGACCAACGAGGTGCTTGAGCGGCTCAAGACCGATGCCGCCTACCGCCGCCACGTGAGCGAAGAAATGGCCGACGTACTGCTTTATCTGATGTCACTGGCCAACGCCCTCGACCTAGACGTCAGCGCCACTGTTGACGCGAGGATGGCCAAGAACCGCGCGAAGTATCCCGCCGACCAGGTCCGCGGCCACTACCAGCGGCCGCTCCGCTGAATCGACACATCTCAGCCGTGACGTTACACTTTCGGCCATGTCTGACCTGTCGCGCGAAAAGCTGACGTACCGCGATGCTGGCGTTGATATCGACGCCGGCGACCGCATGGTTGATGACATCAAGCACCTGTGCTCCCGGACGTACTCCTCACGCGTGCTGGGCAAATACGGCGGCTTCTCCGGCCTCTTCCGCCTCGATTACAACGAAAAACTCTTCGCCCGCAATTACAAAGAGCCCGTACTGATTTCCTGCACGGACGGTGTTGGCACCAAGATCAAAATCGCAGCCCAGTTGAAAAAATACGACACCGTCGGCATCGACCTCGTCGCCATGAGCGTCAACGACCTCGTCGTCCAAGGTGGCGAGCCGCTCTTCTTCCTCGACTACCTCGCCGTGCACAAACTTGAGCCGGCCGTCATCACCCAGATGGTCCGCGGCATCACCGATGGCTGCCTCGAAGCCGGCTGTGCCCTCCTCGGCGGCGAGACTGCCGAGATGCCTTCCGTTTACGCCCCGGGCGAGTTTGACATGGCCGGCTTTGCCGTCGGCGTGGTTGAGAAATCCAAGATTATCGAAGGGACCGACGTTGAGGCGGGCGATTCCGTCATCGGCCTCGCTTCCAGCGGTCTCCATTCCAACGGCTTCGCACTGGTGCGGCGAATCGTCGAGCGCGCGGGCGTTGATCTGCAAGCCCACGACTCTGAACTGCGTTGCACGCTGGCTGAAGAATTGCTGCGGCCTACGCGCATCTATGCCAAGACCGTGCAGAAACTTCTCGCCAAGTACAAGGTAAAGAAGATCATCAAAGCGATGGCGCACATCACCGGCGGCGGCCTGCCTGGCAATTTGCCGCGCGTGCTGCCTAATGGTTACTCGGTCCGCCTGCGTCGCGATGCCTGGACGCCGCACCCCGTTTTCCATTGGCTCCAGCAGCGCGGCCCGGTTGATGATGATGAGATGTTCAACGTCTTCAACATGGGCATCGGCTATTGCTTCATCGTGCGACCCACGTTCACCAAGGCCATCATGAGTCACCTAAGGGCGCTTGGCGAGAAGCCGTATTTTCTGGGCAAAGTCCGCAAGAGCGATGGCGAGCCCAAACTCGAATGGGCCTGATTAACTCGGCTGCAAGGCGCGGCGTTTCTCAGCGATCAGCTTCAGCAGCGCTTTCTGCGGGTCCGCAAACTTCGTGACGCCCTCAGCCATCAACGCATCTTCCAACTTCTGCGAATCAACCTTCTGGTCAATTTCGTTGAGCACGGCTAACGGCGGCAGCTGATCGACCGTGCGTTGGTATTTCTTGTTCAGCTTCTCGACGGCTTCATTTGTGGCGGGCGGGTTCGTTTGAATATCGCTGCCCGCGAGTGCCGACACGTACTTGTCGGGCGCATCACTCGGCTTCTTGGTGCCGGTACTGGCGAAGATGATCTCCTGCGCCAGTGGCAGCTTCTTGGCCTGCCAGAAATCCCGGTTAATGTGCCACAAGCGTTTGGCGTTCACGATTCCCACCTGGCCTTGTGCGGCCGGTGAGAGGTCCGCCACCTGCTTCTCGGTGTACACATCCACGCGTGACACGAAGATCGAGTACACACTCTTGAACCGCACCAGGCCGCCGGGGCGGCGCTGCGCCCCGCGCCACACGGCATCGCGAGCCAGCTCGTATTGGCGGGCAGTGAAGATCAACGTGACATTCAGCGTGATGCCCGCTGCGGCGAGGTCCTCAAGGGCAGCGATGCCTGCCGCCGTGGCCGGCACTTTGATCATGCGGTTCTTATGGTCTGCGGACCATTGGTTGCCAAGCGCCACATAACGTCGCACGCGTTCGCCATGCTCGATGGGGGCCGCCGGATCTTCCAGCAGCGGGTCCAGTTCGAAGCTCACATAGCCGTCATTGCCGCGGGTCTGTTCCCACACCGGCATGAAGACTTCCTGGGCTTGCTTCACAAGTTGATCGGTCAGCGCCCATGCGATGTCAGAATCGCTCAGTCCTTGGTCCATGAACGCACCAAGCTGCTCATCGAACCGCCCGGTCTTGATCAGGTCGGCGATAATAATCGGGTTGCTGGTCGCACCGGTCGCGCCGAGAGCACGGTTCTTAGCCACGAGCTCCGGATCAATCGAATCGAGCCACAGCTTGGTACCAGTTGCGATCAATGAACGAAGACTCATGGTTCCCACCTTTCGGCAAGTCACCGTTCATCATAGGCAACTTGCGGCTCACTCTTCGCCTTGCAGATCGAATCCCGGCCACAGATACATAAACGTTGGCCGCGGGTTCAACAGTTCAGTCATATCAGCATTAATGTTCACCATGTTGACCTGAGGCTGCGGCGCTGCCGGCGGACTCGCATAGACGCTTCCCTTGTGATCATCCTTGCGCGTATACATGACGAGCTTCGCACTCTTTACGCCGGCCAGTTCCTTGGCCTTCGCAATGGCGCGGTCCATGTCGCCCACTTCATCCACCAGGCCGATCTTCGCCGCTTCGGCACCGGTGAACACCCGCCCGTCCGTCGCCTTGGCCCAGTCACCCTCGGCCACGCGTTGCGGCGAATTCTTCACCACCGCTTTAAATCCACCATAGAACTCGTTGACCAGGTTCTGCACCAGTTCGCGGTCATTCTCGCTCAATGGCTTGTTGGGATCATCGGCAGCTTTGAACGGACTGGCCATATCCTTGTTCGGGCCGCTCTTCACGGCCTCGGTCGAGACGCCGATCTTTCGCAGCGTGCCATGAATGTTCACCGTCTGCACGATCACGCCGATCGATCCCGTGATCGTCGTCGGGTACGCAATGCGATAGTCGGAAGCACACGACAGGTAGTAGCCACCCGACGCACACAGATCGAGCATTGTCGTCACCACCGGCTTCTTCGACTTCGCTCGAAACGCCTGCAGGTCGCGGTACATCATGTCGCTGGCCGTCACCGTGCCGCCAGGCGAGTTGATCCGCAGCACGACCGCCTTCACCGCCGGATCCCGCGCGATCGCATCCAGCGTCTCGCGAAAATCAGAAACCTTGTTTGATCCACCGCCCAGCAACCCGCCGCCGCTGCGCAGGTTCGAGAGCATGCCATTCACATCAATCACCGCAATTGAATCCGCCGTCAGCCAAGTGGCGTCGCTGTACTCAATCACCTGTGGCTCAAGCTTGTCATTCACCGGAACGACATCCACCCGCAACGCCGACCGGCCACAGCCCGCCAGCATCAACAGCACTGACAACAATGCCCATGCACGCATAATCCCCTCACGTCTTCTTGCGTTCGACAATCTGCATCAGGTTGCCTTCGCAGTCTTCAAAGCTGATCAGGCGGCCGCCGCCAATGGCTTGCACAATATCGCCCATGAACTTTACGCCGCATGCCTTCAAGTGGGCCAGTGCTTCGTCAAAATTCTCAACGTACCACGCCGCGTGGCTCAGCCCGGGCTCATGGCTGTTGCGATTGTGCCGGGGCGTGTCGTTTCGCGGCATCACTTCGATCATCATGCCCGCGTGCACACCATCGACGGCGGGCGGACCAATCAGGTACACCTTCTGTTTCTGCGGCGGGTTGGGGCCGGCCGCCACGTGCACGACCAATCCCAGCACCTTGTTGTACCAGGCCACCATCGCGTCGGTGTTGTCCGCGGCAATCGCCAAGTGATCCAAACGACCTGCAAGCTTCATCGCAACCTTCCTTATTCCTGCGGAAATTCTTCAGCGTTCACCGCCGCCTGGTGCTCACGCGGCGGCGAATCGTGATCGGCCGGCTCGGCCGTTGCGTACGTCATCGTCGGCGGCACGCCCTGGCGCGTCCCCTCCGCCGTCAGTCGCTGACTTTGGTTCACCGCGGCATAGCCTTGCTGCTTCTGCCACGTGCGCCCCTCTTCGGCCTTCTTCAGAAAATCTGCCGCTTCCTCGACATCGTCGGTCATACGGAAGAGATTCAGATCGCGCCCGTGAATGTAGCCATAGCGATTGAGCATCGTATCGCGCAGCCAGTCGATCAGGCCCGTCCAGAAATCACAGCCGATCAGTACCACCGGAAACGGATCGATCTTCATGGTCTGAATCAGCGTGAGCGACTCAAAGAATTCGTCCATCGTGCCGAAGCCGCCGGGAAAACAGACGAACGCGTGGCTGTACTTGACGAACATCACCTTGCGCACAAAGAAGTAATGGTGCGTCAGCGAAAGCGTCTGGTATGGGTTGGACTTTTGTTCCATCGGCAGCGAGATATTCAGGCCCACCGATACCCCGCCCGCCTTCTTCGCCCCTTCGTTCGCCGCCTGCATGATTCCCGGCCCACCCCCGGTAATCGTGGCGAAACCGCGCCGCGCCAGCGCCTCGCCCATGTGCACCGCCATCTTGTAGTAGCGGTCCTCCACCGGCGTGCGCGCTGAGCCGAACACGGACACCGCCGGACCCACCCGGGCCATCGTTTCAAAACCTTCGACAAACTCCGCCATGATGCGGAATATCCGCCAGAGATCCTGTGCTGACGGGTCGCCGTTTGCGTTGCCGCGATTCACCGGCGGCATTCCCGAGATCGACATGCGCGCACCTCAACAGAAAAAGATGCACGCATTGTAGCTAGAGAATGGCCAGATGGCGGAACTTGGCCCCGAGAATTTTCTCGCTGTCCGCGGTCAGCCACTTGTCCAGGATCGTGGCGTACACACAACGGAAGTCCGTGTGAAACTTCAGGTCGCCCCGGTCCAATTGCTCCGGCCGCAGCGACGGGTGATCGCCAAACACGCCGGGCTTCACGCCGCCGCCCATGACAAACATCGGCGCCGCCGTGCCATGGTCCGTACCACGCGAGTTGTTCTCGCCCACGCGCCGGCCGAACTCCGAAAAGCTCGTGATCAGCGTCCGTGAAAAATTGCCCTGCGCCTTGAGGTCCTTCACAAACGCTGCGAGGCCTTCGGAAAGCGTCAGCATCAGGCGGTCGTGCTGCTGGCGTTGGTTCGAGTGCGTATCAAATCCTCCCAGCGACACGTAATAGACCCGCGTCTTAAGGTTGCCCGCAATCATCTGCGCCACCATCTGCAGCTGCTGGCCAAAGGGTGTTGCGGGATAGGTGACGCCGCCGCGGTACTTCGTGGTCACAGCGCGAATCTCATCGGAGGAAAGCTGCGCATCAAGCGCCGTGCGCTCCAGAAAATCCAGCGTCGCATTGCCGCTGGCGGTCATCTCGCCTTGCTTCTTGTCCAACTCGTTAACGTCGGTGAAGGTTTCCTTCATTCGCTTGTCCACGCTGCGATTGCCCGCGAACCACTGGTAGGACTCCGGCCGCTGAAAGCTCACCGCCGCAAACTTCGACCCCGCCAGCGCAAGCGGCGCAGTAGCGCCGATGTTCACCGCAGCCTTGGGATCCGGTACGTTCTTCGGATCGTCGCCCTGGCACTGCGCATCAAAGTAGCGCCCGATCCACCCGTCACGCGGCGGCTTCACGGGGTCCGCCGTGTGCCAGATCTCCATCGAGCGAAAGTGCGAGCGATTCGGATTCGGATAACCGATGCCCTGGATCAGCGCAAACTCGCCCGCATCGAACAGGTCTTTGAATGCCGTGAGCGACGGATGCAACGCCACGTTCTTGTTCTTGCCCAACGTCAGCAGGTCCTTCGCCAGCGCCAACTGCGGCCGCGCCTTGCGATAGTCATCATTGTCCAACGGCACAATTGTTGAGAGCCCGTCATTGCCACCCGATAGCTGCACGACAACGAGAATCTTCTCGCCTTGTCCTGCCGCCGCCTGCGTCAACGGCTTATCCGCCGGGTTGTTCAACGCGAACACCGTCCGCTGCAAAAACAACGGCATCGTCGTCGCCGCCGAGAGCACCGTCAGTCCGCTCTGCAGAAACACCCGCCGTGTGTGTAAGTTCGACATGACTCACCTTTCTTAGCAGATCTGGTACTCGGCCATCGCCATAATCAGATGCACCAACGAGCGAATACGGTTCTCAACTTCCGCGGATGTCGGGTCGAGGTGATGCGAGCTTGCATCGCCGGTCGCATTCAGAAACTCTATCAACTCATCGCGCTTGCGCGGGTCGACGTTGTTGCCGATCAGCACACGCAGGTAGTGGTCCACCACGCCGTCGGTGGTCGATGCACGTGCCTCGGCCAAGTCCAACTGCGGCTGCCAGCCCGTGGCCAAGTCGTTGAACTGCCCGCGCATCTCGCCGTCGCCCGGCTTCTTGCTCGTGCTCGGCAAACGCCCCGTGCCCAGGTACGCCGGCAAGTTGTAGCGGGCAAAAAGCGTGCTCGTGTTCACCCACGCCCGGCCGCCGTCCCAGCCCTTCACGGTGGGGGCGCCATACAGTTCCTGCCCCATCATCTTCAGCGCGTTGTCCACCGCACGCGGGTCCGTGATGTTCACGCCCAGCGCCCGCAAGCTGCCGACCACCAGTTGCACCGGCGATTTGATCTGCGTGCGCATCACGTCTTTGCTATAGAACCACGTGCTCGCGAAAAGCGTCTCCAGCACCGGCGCCATCTCATAGCGATTCGCCACGACCACGCGTGCCAATGCGTTCACCATCGACTCGGGGGCCTCGGCGCCGCTGGCGCCATCAAGGGCGAAAAACTTCAGCAACCGCCGGGCGATGTAGCGCGGCGTCGCCTGTTGGTCGAAGATGATGTCGATGATGTCCCCGCCGTCCCAGTTGCCCGTACGGCCGAGAAATGTCTTCTGGCCTTCATCGTGTTCGCCGCGGTTGAAGACAAAACGATCGCCCGCAAAGGTCCAACCCGTGAACGCCCGCGCCGATTCCTTGATGTCATTCTCGGTGTAGTTGCCAATGCCCATCGTGAAAAGTTCCATCAGCTCGCGGGCGTAGTTTTCGTTCGGCTTCCCCTTTTTGTTCTGATTGTTATTCAGGTACTCCAGCATCGCGGGGTCCTTCGACACCTCCAGCGTGAGGGCCTTGTAGTTGCCGACGGCAAACTTGCGGAAAAGCTTGTTCTGCTGGTACAGCGCGTAGCTGTTGCGCACGGTGACGCTCGAGGACACAAACAGCCCGTGCCAGAACAACGTCATCTTCTCTTCCAGCGGGCGGCGGGTGCGCACCATTCGGTCCAGCCACCAGAGCTTCATTTCCTCCAGCTTGCCGCGCTGTGCCGCGAGGCGGATGCTCAGCATCGCCTGCCGCTGGTCCTGGTTCATCTGCTTGAGAAGCTCGCCCCGGGCCTTGAGCTCGCGCATGTTGTCCGACATCTGTCCCGGACGCATCTGCCGCATCTCGTCGCGGCCGGCGAAGAGCGGCCCGGTGAACTCGCCGAAGGTGATCTCTTTGAAGGTGTCAGGCAGTTGCTGATACCGCACGAGATAGGCGACGGCCTTCTCCGGACCGAGGTCAACGAGTTGTCGGACCTCGGCTGCACTGCCGCCAAAACCTGCGCGGTTAAGCAGGTGGCTGGCCGTGGCGTAGGACCACTTCTTGGGCTCGGTGCGCCAAATGGGCGCAAGTAGGGCATCGGTCATGGCTGGCTCCGGGATTACTGACCGTGTGCGAAACGTGTGGCTGCTTGGCTATTCTATCGGCATAACGCTCGAGCGGTTACAGAGTTGCATAAGTTCGCGACTTTGTGAAATGTTTGGACCTCTGGAGCGTTTCTTCCCTATCAGCATGGTGCTGTATTCGACGAGTGAGGTTGTCATGATTCGTTTCGCATGCGGCCATTGTGGCCAGAGTCTCAAGGTACAAGACGGTCTCGAAGGCAAAGGGGTACGCTGCCCCAAGTGCGGCCAACGCAACACCGTGCCAGCGCCGCAGGTTGAGGAAGAAGTCCACGAAGAATCGCACGACGAACTCGTTAGCGATAGCCCCCTCGGCGCTCTCGCGGCCATGGCCAGCGGCGGTGCAGCAGCAGCGCCAAAGCCCCCGGCCCGTCCGGCGGCCGTCATGATGCCCAAGCCCCCGACAGAACCTGCTGAGGAATCACCCGAACCCACGCACGAAGAAGAACCCGCGCCCGTGCCTGCGGCGCGGCCATCGATGCCTGTAACGGCTGCTCAACCCGTCTCGGAGGCCGCTGCGCCTCAGGTCGCCGTACCGACGCCGACATCGGCAGCCGTCGGTTACTCGAGCCCGGCAAAGCTGCCCGGTTATGCGATGCTGATGATCGTGTCGTATCTGCTGATCGCATTCGGCGTGTTGGGCATCCTGGGGTCGTTCTATACGCTTATTCGCGGACTCATCACCGTGTTCCGTAACCTCAGCGGCGACGTGCTGTACAGCGCGCTCACCGGTGTTGTCGCGGCCTTTGGCGCTGGCCTCGCCGCATCCATCGGCGTCATTGCTGCCGGGCTTGTGGCGCTGGCCATTCGCGATATCGCTCGCAACACGCACAGCCTGCGGTCGCGGTGATCACAGGCTGATGATCTCGCCCAGTTTGGCGAGTTGCGGCCTGATGCCAAACTGCTGTTCAATCTTCTCCGCAAACGGCACGCGTGCGCGGTCTTCACCGTGCGTCAACACAATGCGTGGCCGCGCGGGGGCGACGGCGCTTACCCACTTCAGCAGATCCGTTTGGCCCGCATGGCCGCTGAATCCGTTGAGCGTGTGAATGCCCGCCCGCACGGCAATCTTCTCGCCGAAAATCTTCACGTGCTTAGCCCCGTCCACCAGTTGCCGGCCCAGTGTGCCCTGGCCCTGGTAACCCGCAATGATGACTGTCGTCTCGGGCTTCCAAAGGTTGTTGCGCAAGTGGTGCACGATGCGCCCCGCATTGGCCATGCCCGCCCCTGCAAGAATCATGCACGGCCCCGGCACAAAGTTGATGGCCTTCGATTCGTCGGCGCTGGCGGTCGCGTGCGCGTCGCGCAAGTCCTGGTCGATTGAACCCTCCGCGGCGAAGGACAGCATCTCCTCGTCGAACAATTCGCGGTGCTGGCGGAAAATCTTGGACGCCTCGATGGCCATCGGGCTGTCGAGGTAAACGGGCATCGATGGCACCTTCTGGTTGCGGAACATCCACGCCATCAACAACAGCAGCACCTGCGCCCGCCCGATCGCAAATGTCGGCACGATGATCTTCGCACGACGTGCGTGGGCGTCCTGCACAATGTTGATGAACTCACCCATGGTCTCGCGAAACGGCCGGTGGTCGCGGTCGCCGTAGGTTGATTCGCAGAACACCATGTCGGCCTTGGTGAACGGCTCGAAGTCCCTGAGCATCGGCGCCCCCTTGGGACCGACATCGCCGGAGAAGACCACGGTCTTCCGGCGGCCGTCTTCGTCGACCACGATCTGCACGCTGGTGCTGCCAAGCATGTGGCCGGCCTCGGCAAAGTGGGCTTTCAGGTTCGGCGCGACGTTCAGCGGTTCGTCATACCGGACCGGCGTGAGCAGCTTGATCACCTTCTCGGCGTCCTCGATGGTGTACAGCGGCTCCACCGGGGCCTGGCCGGCGCGGAGACGTTTGCGATTCCAGCGCTCGGCATCCTGCTGCTGAATTTTGGCGGAGTCGCGCAGGATGAGGGCGGTGAGTTCGCAGGTTGCGGGCGTCCCGTAGATGGGCCGCTCGTAGTTGGCCCGCGCCAGCAGCGGCAACCGCCCGGTGTGGTCGAGGTGGGCATGCGTGAGCACGACGGCGTCAAGTTTGCGAAGTCTGACGTTGGCCGGCGGGCGGTTTTTCTTGTCGCTCTTGTGCCCCTGGAAGAGCCCCATGTCGAGCAGAATGTTGGTTGCTCCCGACTGGATGTGATAACAGCTTCCGGTAACTTCGCCGCTGGCTGCCCCATGACATGTAATCTGCATTGTTTCACCTCGTTTGGCTATTGTGCACCATTCGTCCGGCGTTGCAATCTGTTGCGCTTCGCTTACACTAACAGGTCTTGTTTTCGAGAAATTGCGTTCTCTTCTGAAAGGGTCCTTTCGTGGCCAATTCTTCTGTTCGCCCCAGTCATTTGTTTACGTCTGAATCCGTCTCGATGGGCCACCCCGATAAGGTTGCCGACCAGATCTCCGATGCCATTCTTGACTCGCTCCTCGCTGCTGACCCCTATGCCCGCGTCGCCTGCGAAACGCTCGTGACCACCGGCCTTGTTGTCCTCGCTGGTGAAATCACCGTGCACAACCAGAAGGGCATCGAAGCGCTCAACAACGCTGAAGCCACCGCCCGCGCGGTCATCAAGGAAATCGGCTACGACGACTCCCGCACCGGCTTCGACTACAAGTCGTGCGCTGTGCTGCGTGCCCTCCACGGCCAGTCGGCCGACATCTCCCGCGGCGTCACCGCCACGAAGAACAAGGACCAGGGCGCCGGCGACCAGGGCATCATGTTCGGCTTCGCCTGCAACGAAACCAAGTCGCTCATGCCGTTGCCCATTTACCTCTCGCACCGCCTTGTTGAGAAGCAGGCCGAGCTCCGCGCCAACGGCAAGATCAAGTGGCTGAAGCCTGACGCCAAGAGCCAGGTCACCATCGAATACAAGAACGAAGAACCCACCAAGCTGCACACCGTGGTGCTCTCGACGCAGCACACCGAAGAAGCCGTCGATCCCAAGACCGACAGCTTCAAAGAAAGCTGCAAAAAGCAGATCATCGACCAGATCATCAAGCCAGTGATCATGGCCGAACGTCCTGAGCTGTGGCACAAGGACATCATTTTCCACATCAACCCCACCGGTAAGTTCCTCATCGGCGGGCCTCATGGTGACTCGGGCCTCACGGGCCGCAAGATCATCGTCGATACCTACGGCGGCCGCGGCTGCCATGGTGGCGGCGCGTTCTCCGGTAAGGACCCGTCGAAGGTCGACCGCTCGGCCTCCTACATGGCCCGTTACGTCGCCAAGAACATCGTCGCCGCCGGCCTCGCCCGCGCCTGCGAAGTGCAGCTCGGCTACGCCATCGGCGTGGCGGAACCGGTCTCGGTGTTGATCGACACCGAAGGCACCGGCATCGTCTCCGAAGAATGCATCTCCGACGCCGTCCGCAAGGTCTTCGACCTACGCCCCCGCGGCATCATCGCCCAGCTCAACCTCCTCCGTCCCATCTACAAAGAAACCGCCCGCAACGGCCACTTCGGCCGCGAGTTCCCGCAGTTCACCTGGGAAAAGACCGACAAAGCCAAGCAACTCCGCAAGCTCTGCAAAGTCTGAGCTTGGTCGAAAAACAACAAACGCAAAACGCCCCGGCCTTGTGCTGGGGCGTTTTTGTTTGGTGGCGACCCAGGGATCTGATCCCTGGGCTTTGCGGCTTGGGCGATATGGGGTTGTCAAAGAGCGCGGGGCGTCGATCAAGGAGTTGGGGCGGGGGTGGCGGCGTCGAGGGCGACGAGTTCGGCGATGCGAGCGAGGAATTCTTGTTCGGTCATGGGGAGGCCGCCGGCAGGTCTTGGTATCACTGGTGATGTCGCGCCCGTTGGGGTTAGTAGGGCGGGGTCATCGGCGTTTTCAGGGGCGCCAGCGGGGTCGGCGGGGTTGTCGCTTGGCATCATTGGTGATGCATGCATCACCGGTGATGTCGCGGGCTGTATCTCGGGAGAGCAGAGGGCGTCCATGTCCACCTGGTAGATGCAGACCGAGCCTTGGCGAACGAGGATGGAAACGAGGCCGCGGGTCTGGAGGTCCGTGATGGCCCGCTGGACGGTTGGACGGGAGATGTCGAGAAGTTGGGCGAGCTGGCGGGCGGAGTAGGAGCAGCGGCCTTGGCTGTCGATGAGTCGGAGGAATAGGCAGTAGACTTTCCACGATGTGGGTGGAATGGCGAGAAATTGGCGCGTTGTAATCATGGATCCACCGAGTTAGGTAATACGTAATACGTTAGGTACTCGCTCAGCAATTGTCAAGGGGGAAGTTTTGAATTTAGGGGAGGGGTAGACGGGAAGATGCCCGGCATCTGAGGCCGGGGCCCTGGGGAGTGGGGTTGCCTCCTTTGTTGCGGGAGTAGGGCGGTCGAGTTGCGGGGCAAGGGGAACGCGGAAGGGCGGGGCAATAAAAGGAGTGAATGGTCGTTTTGTTCGCGGAAGCGGGAATACATTTTGGGAGTTGGAAATGGTTGTTGTTGTGCGCCGCGTGCGGCGTGGCGGGGGGTTTACGCTGGTGGAACTGCTGGTCGTGATCGCGATCGTGGGGATGCTGGTGGCGATTCTGGTGCCGGCGTTGGCGCGGTCGCGTTCGCGGGCGCGCGAGGTGGCGTGTTCATCGAACCTGCGGCAGTTGGGAATCATCTGCCATGCGTATGCGTCGGAGTGGAACAACTTTTTTCCGCTTGAGCCGACGGAACACAACCCACACCCAGGGTTGCTGGCGCTGGCGGCGCAGCAGGGCATCACCGAGAAGATTTTTTACTGCCCAGAAGCGGTGGCCATGGAGAGTTCGGCACAGGATGCGAGTTACACGCCGGCGGGTGATCGGGACAGCGTGATCTATACGCCGACGAACCTGGCGGCGGGGAACATCTCGTATGTGTTCTGGTCGTTCCAGGCGAACAAAGCGTACAACGGCGTGACGTGGCGGGAGGCGACGTTTGCGCCGCGATGGCTGCGGACGACGGAGCCGCTGCGGATTTCGGGGACGCTGCAACCGGCGTCGGCAGCGGAGCGCTGGATGGTTGCCGATTTCTTCCGGCAAGGGGCGCCGTTCCCGCATACGCGCAAGCATGCGACGGGTGTGAACGTGATGTACATGGATGGGCATGCGGACTTGGTGACGAGCCGGCCGCGAACGGCGTTTCGTTAAGAGTGTTTGGCGAGCGCGTTGAGCGGGGATCGAGGGGAACCATTGGACATTTGGAGCGGACGAGACCCAGGGACTGCAGTCCCTGGGCTTTTGGCGATGGGTGGGGTTCGTGGTTCATTGCGGAGAGGCCGCCTTGGGAGGGCTAAACACCGCATTGCCATGCGGTGCTCGGGGAAAACGAAAAACCCCGGCATTTTATGCCGGGGCTTTTGGGTTTCGGGGGAAGGTGTGTTGTGTTCAGGGGGTTAGTCGATGATGGTGATTTTGACGATCTTGGGGGGATTCTTGGGGCGGTCGTTCATGCCGGTGGGGACGGAGACGATTTTGTCGACGGTTTCGATGCCGGAGGTGACTTTGCCGAAGGCGGAATACTGGCCGTCGAGGTGCGGGGAGTCTTGGTGCATGACGAAGAACTGCGAGCCGGCGGAGTCGGGGTTGGAGGAGCGGGCCATGGAGAGGACGCCGCGGGTGTGCTTGCGATCGGGGCGGCGGTTGAATTCGGCTTTGATCTGATAGCCGGGGCCGCCGGTGCCGGAGCCTTGGGGGCAACCGCCCTGAATCATGAAGCCGGGGATGACGCGGTGGAAGATGAGGCCGTTGTAGAAGCCTTTCTTAGCGAGGTCGCAGAAATTTTTGACGTGGCCGGGGGCGACATCGGGCCAGAACTCGACGGTCATGGTGCCGAGATCGGTTTCGATGGTGGCGCCTTTGGGGAGGGCGGGGGGATTGGCTTGGGTCATGGGACACCTTTCTTTTTAAACACGAGGACACGAAGACACGAAGAGTCACGAAGGGGGTTGGAGATGATACGAGGGGGCGAAGCCAGAAGCCAGTAGCCAGGAGCCAGTAGCCGGAGACGAGTGTCGGAGTATCGGGGTGTCGGAGTGTCGGAGTCAAAGCAGAAAGCTGAAAGAAGAAAGCAGAAAAGGGCGGGGGGCTCTATAATGGGCGGCTATGAAGAATGGTCGAATTACGTTGAAGACGGTGCAGGAGATGGCGGCGGCGGGGGAGCCGATCGCGATGCTGACGGCGTATGATTTTCATACGGCGCGGGTGTTGGCGAAGGCGGGGGTGCCAACGGTGTTGGTGGGGGACTCGGCGGCGATGACGGTGCTGGGGTTAGATAGTACCACGGGGATCACGCTGGATTTTTTGGTGACGATCACGGCAGCGGTGCGGCGCGGGGCGCCGGATGTGTTTTTGATGGCAGACATGCCGTTTGGGAGCTATGCGAATCCGGTGAAGGCCGTGGAGAATGCGGCGCGCTTTGTGCGAGAGGCGGGGGCGGATGCGGTGAAGCTGGAGTGTGATGGGCGGCACGCGGAGATTGTGAAGGCAATGGCGGCGGCGGGGATCACGACGTGTGCGCATTTGGGATTGTTGCCGCAGCGGGCGCACCAGATGGGCGGGTATGTGGCGCAGGGGCGGACGAAGGATGATGCGAAGCGGATTGTGGAAGATGCGGTGAAGTTGTACGAGGCGGGGGCGTTGATGATTTTGCTGGAAGCCGTGCCGGACGACGTGACGAAGGCGGTCGTGGGTGCGGTGAAGGTGCCGGTGATTGGGTGCGGCGCGGGGCCAAGTGCGCACGGTCATGTGGTGGTGGTGCATGACATGCTGGGGTATAGCGAGCGGGTGCCGCGGTTTGTGGAGAAGTTGGGGGATGTGCCGGGGGCGATTGAGGCGGCCGCGCGGAAGTATGTGGAGCGCGTGGTGACGCGGAAGTACCCGGCGGCGGAGCATCAGTACCAGGCGAAGAAGTAATCAGACCCTAGGGGTTGGCCTGGACGGTGAGGGTGGTGGGGAAAGTGCTGGGGGTGGCGACGGGTTGAGCGAGTGCGCGATTTTCGATGCGTTCGGTGATCTTGCCGACGAGGAGTGCGGCACAGACGGCGCCGCCGGCGCTGGCGAGGTTTGAGCCCAGGTTGAACCAGCCGCTGATCGTGGTGAGGTTGGGGTCTTGGAACATGGGGAGGACTGAGCCGACGATGCTGAGGAGTGCGGCGCCGACCCACGTGAGCCACCAGATGATGAGGAGGGGCGAGGTGGGGTTGTTGCGCCAGGTGACTTGGCCGGGCGCGGTGCCACCGCTGGCGGCGTAGAGTTCTCGAAGGATGAAGAAGGGGACGACCCAATTGGCGAAGGGGATGAACCACCAGATGATGGACCAGGTGGGGGTGAACTGCATGCCGAGGGTGCCGAGGACGCGGAGGTTGTTGTTGGCGCGGTAGGTCCACATGAGGAAGAAGACGGCGGTGGCGATATAGAGTGCGAGTGTGAAGCACCCGAAGGCGATCATGGCGAGACCGAAGGCGAGGAGTTGGGAGGAGTTGGCAGGGGTGACGGTGCCTGGTTGCTGAATATTGGAAGCGACCAGTCCGAGCGGGGCGGTGGCGAGACTGATGCCCATCATGACCCAGAGAAGGATGACGGTGGGTTTGGCCCGAGGGGGCAGGGGAAGGTAGCTGTGCCCAAGTGGCGTGTGGTAGGAGAGCGGCTGGGGGAGTTGATCGGTCATGGTTATTCTCGCTTATGCAGGTGGTGGTGATTATGCGGGAGCGGCGAGGGGGCGGCAACATTCATCTTTGGAGGCGCTGCATGGAGCGGGGCGTTTGGCTATAATTCGGCAAAGTTTGGAACAGACAAGGCAGCACGCAGATGGCATGGATTGAGAATCGGTTTGAAGAAGGCCTGATCATCACGAGTGTGGATTGGGCGATTAACTGGGCGCGGCAGAGCAGCGTTTGGCCGATGACGTTCGGTCTGGCGTGCTGCGCGATTGAGATGATGGCGGTGGGGGCGAGCCGTTATGACTTGGACCGGTTTGGCGCGGGGGCGTTTCGTGCGACGCCGCGCCAGGCGGATTTGATGATCGTGGCGGGGACCGTGACGTACAAGATGGCGTCGCGGGTGCGGCGGTTGTATCACCAGATGCCGGACCCGAAGTATGTGATGGCGATGGGCGCGTGCACGATTGGTGGCGGGCCGTATTTCAAGTATGGCTATCACGTGGTGAAGGGCGTGGATTTGGTGGTGCCGGTGGATGTGTATGTGCCGGGATGCCCGCCGCGTCCGGAGGCATTGATCGAAGGGTTGATGCGGCTGCAAGAGAAGATTCGCGGCCAGAAGATTGGCCGGAAGATGCCGCGCGATGCGGAGTTGCCGACGAGCGTGCCGGTGAGCGCCTGAGTGAACCGCGAAGGCGCGAAGACGCGAAGGAACCTGAGCGATGGACATGGATGTTTTGCAGCGGGAGCTTCGCGCGGCGATTGAGCGGGTGTGGGGGTTTCGGGAGTTGAGGCCGCTGCAGGGGGAGGCGATGGCGGCGATGCTGGGGGGGCGGGACAGCGTTGTGGTGATGCCTACGGGCGGGGGGAAAAGTTTGTGTTATCAGGCGCCGGGGGTGGTGCTGGGGGAACAGGACCGGACGGCGACGGTGGTGATTAGCCCGCTGATTGCGCTGATGAAGGACCAGGTGGATTCGCTGAAGGCGGTAGGGGTGTGCGCGGCGAGTTTGGATTCGAGTGCGAGCAAACGCGAGAGCGATGCGGCGATTGCGGATTTGCGGAGCGGGGAGCTGCGGCTGTTGTTTGTTTCGCCGGAGCGATTGGTGGGGAGTGATTGGTTGAGGAGCACGCTGCGGAATGTGGGGGTGAAACGATTTGCGATTGATGAGGCGCATTGCATTAGTGCGTGGGGGCATGACTTTCGGCCGGAGTATCGGCAGCTGAGCATGCTGAAGGAGTGGTTTCGCGGGTGCAGCGTGCATGCGTTTACGGCGACGGCGACGGAGCGCGTGCGGGCGGACATCATGGGGCAGTTGGCGCTGGAGGATGCGGAACTGCTGGTGGGGAATTTTGATCGGCCGAATTTGACCTACAGAGTTTTGCCGCGGCAGGACATGCTGGGGCAGACGGTGGAAGTGATTGAGCGGCACAAGGGGGAGGCGGGGATTATTTATTGTTTGCGACGCAAGGATGTGGATGAGCTAGCGGCGGCGTTGAATCGGCGCGGGCTGAAGGCGATGGCGTATCACGCGGGGATGACGCCGGGAGACCGGCACGCGGCGCAGGATGCGTTTGTGAATGAAGAAGTCGATTTGATCGTGGCGACGGTGGCGTTTGGGATGGGGATTGATCGGAGCAGTATTCGATTTGTGCTGCACACGGGGATGCCCAAGAGTATTGAGGCGTATCAGCAGGAGACGGGGCGGGCGGGGCGCGATGGGCTGGAGGCGGAGTGCGTGCTGCTGTTTTCGCAGAGCGATGTGATCACGGGGCTGAAACTGATTGAGAAGAGCGTGGCGGAGGCGCGGTCGCAGGGGACGGAGGTGGATGATGCGTATGTGGAGAGCAGCAAGCAGCACATACGGGATATGGAGGATTTTCTAAGAAGGCCGGTGTGCCGGCATCAACAGTTGGTGAATTATTTCGGGCAGGATTACTCGCCGCCGGTGGATGGGGAGGAAGAGTCGGATGTGGGGTGCGGGGCGTGCGATGTGTGTTTGGGAGACACGCAGGAAGTGGCGGATGGGCAGGTGGTGGCGCAGAAGATTTTGTCGGCGATCGCGCGGACGCAGGAGCGGTTTGGGGCGGGGCATGTGATTTCGATTTTGCGCGGGGAGAATTTGGAGCGGATCAGGCAGTTGGGGCATGACCAATTGAGTGTGTATGGGTTGCTGAAGGACATGGGGAAGGGGGAGGTGCGGGACTATGTGAATCAGTTGATTGCGCAGGGGGCGATGGGGCAGGAGTATGTGGCGCTGAGCAATGGGCAGCAGGCGGCGATTCTGAAATTGAACGCGCGGTCGTGGGCGGTGATGAAGGGGCAGGCGCAGGCGAAGTTGATACAGCCGATACACAAGAGTGCGGAGCAGGAGAAGGAGCGGAAGAAATCGCGTGAGGATTGGGTGGGGGTGGATAGTGAGTTGTTTGAGGCGATGCGGGCATTGCGGAAGAGCATTGCGGAGGCGCGGGGATTGCCGCCCTACACGGTGTTCAGCGATGCAACGCTGCGGGAATTGGCACGTAGCCGGCCGAGCACGATGCAGAAGATGCGGATGATTTATGGGGTGGGCGAGAAGAAGCTGGCGGACTTTGGCGAGAAATTTTTGGGGGTGATCACGTCGCACTGTGCGGCGAAGGGCTTGGCGATGGACCAGGCGGTGGAGTCGCCGAAGGTGGATTTGGCGCCGAAAAAGGTGAGCGTTTCGCCGGCGAAGGTGCAGGCGTTTGAGATGTTTGAACGCGGGGCGAGCGTGGAGGATGTGGCGGGGCGGTTGAATCGCACGGTGGGGACGGTGTCGGAGTATTTGGCGGACTTCATCACGGAGCGGCGGCCGAAGAGCATTGGGGCGTGGGTGCCGGAGCGGGTGTACAAGCGCGTGGTGGAGGCGACGGAGAAGCATGGGACGGGGCGGCTGCGGCCGTTGTTTGTGGAATTGGAGGAGACGGTGCCCTATGAGGTGATTAAGTTGGTGCTGGCGCATCTGCGCGGGTGAGCGGTCCAATTAACCACAGAGGACACAGAGAGCACAGAGGTCTAAGACAAGAAGAAAAACCCGCCGCTGGGGAGCGGCGGGCTTTGAGATAGCAGTCAGCAACTTTTAGATCAGTATTCAACGAAGGGGAGGTTGGCGCTGGGGGTTTCGACGTAGCCGGTGGGGGTGGAGTTGTCGAGGGTGGTTTGGGACATGCCGAGGGCTTTGATGATGGACTGGACGTCGTCGGCGACTTGGATGGGTTTGTTGGCGCGCTTGCCCCAAGTGGGTTCGGCGGGGGGCTGCTTGGCTTCTTTGGTTTTGACGCCGGTGTGGTAGTAAACGGTGGCGTCGGGGTCTTTGAGGCCGTGGCCGGTGAGGATGCAGGCGACGCGTTCGCTGCGGGAGATGGTCTGGCTGGCGAGGAGCTTGATGAGGCCGGCGATGGTGGCGGCGGAGGCGGGTTCGCAGCCGAAGCCGTAGCGGCCGATGAGGGCCTTGGCCTCGAGGATTTCATCATCGGTGACTTCGGTGACGACGCCTTTCATGACGTCGAGGGCGCGGAGGGCTTTCTTGAGGTTCACGGGGCGGGAGATTTCGATGGCGCTGGCGAGGGTGTGGGGGTGATAGTTGGCTTCGTCCATGCCGGCGTAGAGGCCTTTGACCTTGGACATGTCGACGTGGCCGTTGTTCCAGGTGACGCCGAGAGAGTTGACGACGGTGTTGAGGGTGTTCGCCCCGCTGGCGTTGATGATGGCGAGGCGCGGGACCTTGTTGACGAGGCCGAGGTCGCGGAGTTCCTGGAAGGCTTTGCCGAAGGCGGAGCAATTACCGAGGTTGCCGCCGGGGACGATGATCCAGTCGGGGACGTCCCAGGAGAGGCCTTCGAGGATGCGGTACATGATGGACTTCTGGCCTTCGAGGCGGAAGGGGTTGACGGAGTTCATGAGGTAGAGGCCGAGCTGGGCGGAGACATCGCGCACGCGGCGGAGGCAGGCGTCGAAGTCGCCTTCGATCTGGAGGGTGAGGGCGCCGTAGTCGAGGGCTTGGGAGAGTTTGCCGAAGGCGATTTTGCCGGAGCCGATGAAGACGATGCCCTGGAAACCGTTGAGGGCGGCGTAGACGGCGAGGGAGGCGGAGGTGTTGCCGGTGGAGGCGCAGGCGACGCGGCGTGCGCCGACCATGCGGGCGTGGGTGAAGGCGGCGGTCATGCCGTTGTCTTTGAAGGAGCCGGAGGGGTTGAAGCCTTCATACTGGAGGTAGAGCTGGCCTGGCCACATGCCGAGCTGGCGGCCGAGGCACTGGGCGTTTTGCAGGAAGGTTTGGCCTTCGCCGATGGTGCAGACCATGGCGTCGGCGGCGAAGGGGAGTAGGTCGCGGAAGCGCCAGACGCCGGAGTGGTCGAGGGGGAAGCGGCGGTTGTTCCAGCGGTTTTCGAAGTCTTTGAGACGTTTGGGGACGCTGGCCTTGGACCAGTCGTAACGGATATCGAGCAGGTCGCCGCACTTGGCGCAGCCGGTGAGGGTTTGCGAGACATCAAAGGTGGCGGCGCAGGCGGGATTCATGCATTGTTGGTGGGCGATTGTTTTCATAGACCTGTGATAGTACAGAAAAACGCGGTGAAGTAAAAACGTGCGGCGGCGCGTGAAGGCGACGGAAAGTCGGCGTAGCAATTTTTTCTTTGACTTGCTTGGATTCTGGTGTATTTTGGGAACAACACTCGCGCGTTGCGGGTGCAGTACAGGAGTTTTGCCATGACGAAGAGACTAATGACGCTTCAGTAGGAAGTGCGGTCGCTCGTCGTGCGCTTGCTGCCAGCAACGGTCCTTCCCGAGGGGCCAGGCAGTACGCTCGAATGCCCAAACAAGACTGCTCAAACGAATTTTGTTTGATGCGACCGTGAGTGCGGTTCTGCGCGCAGGTAGCGTGTGGGCTCGCGCGTGATGCGGCCTTTGGCCGGCGTTGCGCGTCACTTTCGATTTTTGCGATTGGTTGATGAAGCTGAAGAACAGCGTGCGCGGAAGGTGCGCGCAGAAAGGATGGCGACCATGCAATGCATGAGTGAGTCAGCAGGAAATGGCCACGGCGCAAGGTGCGCTGCGGCGTGAGTTCAAAACGATTTGATGAAAGGTCCAGTCATGGACACGTATATTTTGGAGCGGAAGTTTGCGGCCATGGGCGCGCGGCTGAAGCTCGATCAGTCCCGGGGTTTTGGCGGTGTGCAGATCAACATCGGCCACGATCGCCGGGGTGAATTTTTCGATGTGAAGGTCAATCCGGAAACGGTTGAGGACCTGGATGCCTTGGACGTGCAGCCGAACATGCGGCACCTGTTGCTGATGGCGCGGGTGAAGCAGTTCTCGACGAACGTACGGCGCAATTGGCGGCGGGCGGCGGTGATTGTCACCAGCCTGCCGTCGAAGCCTGTACCGGTGGAGAAGCAGAAGTTTCTCTGCGGTCACGATGAGCGGCACTGGTTTGTCGCGGCGGTGCCGGAGCGCGGTTCTGCGTCGACGGTGCGTACCGCGATGGAAGCACTGAAGCCGCCGGCGGTGAAGGCGGCGCAGCATCTGGCGAAGCTGGATGCGGCGCAGGCGAACCGCCGGAAGAATCGTGCGTTTGTGCGCCAGGGCGAGTGGTTCTTTCTGCCGCGGCCGAAGTTGGTGGTGGATGCAGCGCTGGTGCTGCGTCAGGAACCGATTCGGCGTGGTGCGGGCAAGCCGCACTGGGCGGAAGAGGCCTACCGCGTTGGCGGCGAACGAGTCTGGGTTTCGTCGGAGTATCCGAACGGCGTGAATTTCGCGTCGTATCAACGGATCGTGCGTGAGAGCCCGCAAAAGGCGAAGGAATTTCGCCAGATGGTGCGGAATCCGCAGTTGTTTGTGCGTGGACGGATCAAGCATCCGGACCATGACACGATCAAGTTGTGGTGCTGGCACGAGGTGCTGATGAACACCGAGACCGAAGCCAAGGCCATGCAGCATGTGGCTTTTCTGGATTGACGGGAAGGGGCGGACCGCGAGGTCCGCCCCTTCTGCTTCTCGCGCGGGTGGCCGTGCAGGATGGGCACGGTTGTTTTACAATGGCCGACTCTCGTAGATGAGGTTGGAAACGGACATGATTTCGACGCTTTCGATTGATGAAAAGATGAAGATGCTCGTGCGGGGGACGGAGCATGTTTACTCGGCAGAGGAACTGGCGAAACGGTTGGCGCAGGCGCAGAAGACCGGCAAGCCGATGCGGGTGAAGCTGGGCATGGACCCGACGGCGCCCGATCTGCATTTGGGGCATGCGGTGGTGCTGCGGAAGATGCGGCAGTTTCAGGATCTGGGGCACAAGGCCGTGCTGATCATCGGTGACGCGACGGCGATGATTGGCGACCCGACCGGGAAAAAGAAGACGCGGCCGGTGCTGAGCCGCGAGCAGGTGGATGCGAACGCGAAGACGTATTTCGCGCAGGCGGGGAAGATTTTGGACATGTCGCCGGAGAAGGTGGAGGTGCGGTACAACAGCGAGTGGCTGCACAAGATGAGCTTCACCGATGCGCTGAAACTGGCGGGCAAGATGACCGTGGCGCGCATGCTGGAACGCGATACGTTTCAGGAACGGTACAAGGGGGGCGAGGCGATTTACATTCACGAGTTCTTGTACCCGCTGATGCAGGGCTGGGACTCGGTGTGCATCAACGCGGATGTGGAGTTGGGCGGCACGGACCAGACGTTTAACAACCTGGTCGGGCGCGATCTGCAGATGGACCAGGGGCAGCCGCCGCAGATTGTGATGATCATGCCGATTTTGCCGGGGACCGACGGCGTGAACAAGATGAGCAAGAGTTTGGGGAATTATGTGGGGGTGAGCGAACCGGCGACGGAGCAGTTCGGCAAGACGATGTCGATCCCGGACACGCTGATGGGGCAGTGGTTCAGGATGTGCACCCCGTTGCCAGAGGAACGCGTGCTGTCGCTGGTTGATGCGAATCAAACGCACCCGCGTGCGGCGAAGGAAGTGCTGGGGCGGAGCATTGTGGAGCAGTACTGGAATGCTGCCGAAGCGGAGAAGGCGGCGGATGATTTCCGCAAGCGCTTCACGGAGCACCAGGTGATCGCGGATGAGACGAAGACGGTGCCGGCTGCGCTGCTGAAGGATGGCAAGATTGGGTTGCTGACGCTGATCAAGGAAGTGGGTTTTGCGCCTTCGACGAGCCAGGCACGGCAGTTGGTGGAGGGTGGCGGCGTGACGTTCGCGGGGAACAAGATCAGCGATCCGAAGACGCAGGTGGAGATCAAGGGTGGGGAGATCTTGCAGGTGGGCAAGCGGCGCGTGTGCAAGGTGCAGGTGGGGTGATCCGCGGGGGATGAGGACCGCGTGCGTGTCTGGTCCATGGGCTCTCTTTGCCTGGAGGAAACGTGACTGACGCTACTGCCACCACGAATTGGGAAGACTATCCGGTGTGGCAGGATGCCACGGTCTATAGCAGCACGTTGTTCGTTGCGCAAGGCAATCCTGCTGCGAGTGATACCAATGCAGGCACCGAGGCGGCGCCACTACGCACGATTCAGGCGGCACTTGAGCGCGTGCAACCGGGGCAACGGATTCTGGTCCGCGCGGGCATCTATCGTGAGCAACTCACACCGCGGCGAGGTGGGAATGGTCCCGACAGCATGATTGCGATCGAAGCAGCGCCGGGGGAGGACGTGCATGTCCGTGGCTCGCGCGTGCTGAAGGCAACGTGTGATCGGCCGCGACCGTGGCAGGAGGGGTATGGGGCGGGTGGCCGGATGCCGTCACTGGCCCAGTGTGTTTGGCAGTTACCGTTGGATGAGCTGACAGCCGAAGAGCGGGCGACGGTGCTGGCGCTCAATGTGGAGGCGGCCGACGAGGTGCTGATGCCGTGGATGAAGCCGGTGTCGGGACGTCCGCCGTATACGCTTCGCCGCGGGTTGTTGTTTCAAGATGGGCAGCGGCTTCAGCAGTTGCATCATGCGGGCGATCTTCCGCGTGTGCCGGGGTCGTATTGGTTTGAGCCGGACGGGTCGGCGATTCTGCTGCATCCTTATGGCGGTGGCGATCCGGTGTTGTCGCGGTTGGAGATTGCGGTGCAGCCGCATTTGCTGTGTCCTGCGGATGTGGGAGTGGGCTACATTCGTGTTGCGGGGATCACATTTGAGCAGTGCGCCAATGCGTTTTTGCGTGCGGGTGCGGGCGCAGTGACGACGCTGGGCGGGCACCACTGGATTATCGAGCGGTGCCTGTTTCGCGATATCAACTCGGCGGGGCTTGAGTTTGGCGATCATGCCTTCGAGAACAATTCGACCGATCCGCGAAACCCCGGGCGCACTTGGAAGGGGCAGGGCCATGTGATTGCCCGCCGGAATGAGTTCAGCCAGTGCGGCACAGCAGGGATCCGGTGCCTGGGCGCTACGGAGGCCCGCGTGCTCGATAGCACATTTGAAGCGTGCGGCTGGCAGGAGGCGGAGTATTACTTTGAGTGCGCAGCGATCAAGCTGTTGCTGACGCGGCGGGCGCTGGTGGCGGGCAATCGGATTCGCGGCCTCGTGGGTGCCTGCGGGATTTGGCTTGATTGGGACAACAAACATTCGCGCGTGACGCGGAACATTATTCGCGATGTGCAGTCGATTCAGGGCGGCATTTTTGTCGAGGCGTCCCATGTTCCGAACCTGGTCGATCGCAACGTTATCTGGAATGTTGATGGGCCGGGGATCTTTGGCGGGGACTCTTCGTTTCAGCTTTACTTGCACAACGTGATTGGGCGCACACGAGAGTCGCCGCTGAAATTGTTCTGCCATACCGACCGCTCCGTGGGGGGGCGTCCGGTGACGTGCATCGGCAACTGCGTGGAGGCGAACGTGTTTGTGGATCCGCCGATGCACCGGACGGATGCCGATGACAATCGCTTTGCGGCGAATGTCGTTGTCACTACCACCGGGCAGAATGCGTTTGATATGGCGGCGTGGCAGGCACGCGGGTTTGATCGCGATGTGCGGCAAGTGCGCGGTGCGATTGAGTTTTCTGAGAGCGGTTGCCTGCGGTGGGATTGGAATGTTGATCTGGCGGCAGAGAGTGCGACGCCGGCGCCGGAGGTGGGTGTGGACTTTGATGAGCGGCGTTGGCCGGAGAATGGTTCGGCGGTCGGGCCGCTGGCGCTGGTGGGGAAGCGTGGGTCGGTTGATCTGGGTGATCCGCGGTGAGGGCGGCCGGCCGGTGGCGCGGGGCGATGTGCGATTTGCGGTTGTGGGGTATAGTGGTCGAACCAGCAGACGAAGCACAGAGGACACAGAGCTCACGGAGCTCACAGAGCTAAGGACGAGACGATGGCGGCGAAGATTATTGATGGGAAGGCGATTGCGGCGGCAACGCGGGAGCGCGTGGCGGCGGGCGTGGCGGAACTGAAGGCCGCGGGCAAGCCTGTACGCCTGGTGGCGCTGATGGTAGGGGATAACCCGGCGGCAAAGGTGTATGCAGAGAATCAGACGAAGACGTGTGCGGCAGTGGGCATCGAGTACGAGTTGCGGACACTCCAGGCCAGCACATCGGAGGAGTCGCTCTGGCACGCGATTCACAGGCTGAATGAGGACCCGACCGTGACGGGGATTTTTCTCCACTCGCCGCTGCCGAACGGGCTGAATCTGCAAGAGGCGCAGTACCAGATTGATGTGATTAAGGATGTGGAGGGAGTGAACCCGGCGAACATCGGGCACGTGGTGTATGGGCATACGATCATTGCGCCGTGCACGGCACTGGCGGTGATGGAACTGATCGATTCGACCGGCGTAAGCGTGAAGGGGGCGGATGTGACGGTGGTGGGGGCGAGCCGGATTGTGGGGCGGCCGTTGAGTTTGCTGCTGACGGAACGCAACGCGACCGTGACGCTGTGTCATATTGATACGAAGGACACGGCGGGTGCGTGCAAGAAGGCGGACGTGGTGGTGGTGGCCGTGGGCAAGCCGGGCTTGCTGCGGGCGGGCCATGTGAAGCCGGGGGCGATTGTGATCGATGTCGGCATCAACCGTGTGAAGATCACGGATGCGTTTGGCAAAGTGACTGAGAAGACGGTGGGGGATGTGGATTTTGAGGAAGTGAAGGATGTGGCGGGTTGGATCACGCCGGTGCCGGGCGGGGTGGGGCCGATGACGGTGGCGATTCTTCTGCGGAATACGCTGCGTGCAGCGCGGCTGGTGCATGGGGTGGAGAAGCCGTTTGGGGGTTAATTCGGAAATGGCCACGAAGGACACGAAAGACACGAAAACGGGAATGTATGGGCAGTGTCTTGAAACTTAGCGATATCGGCTTCTTTCGTGAGTCGCGGGAGATATTGCGGGGGGTGTCCTGGGAGGTGCGGCGGCGGGAGATTGCGGCGGTGATTGGGCCGAATGGGTCGGGGAAGTCGACGCTACTTCGCATTGCGTGCGGGTATCTCTGGCCGACGAGCGGGCGGGTGGAACTACTCGGCGGCACGCTGGGGGAGGTTGTGCTCAACGAGCTGCGGCAGCGGGTGGGGATCGTCGAGGCGACGGCGGTTTATCCCTTCGATGATGACATGACCACGCTGGAAGTTGTGGTGTCGGGGTATTTCTCGGCGATGACATTGGGGTACATTCATCCGACACCGCAGCAGTTCACGCATGGGCGGGAGATGCTGGCGCATGTGGGGTTGGCGGATCGCGCGGAGCAGTTGTATCGCACACTGTCGACGGGGCAGCGGATGCGGGCGCTGATTGCGCGGGCGCTGGTGAAGAAGCCGGAGTTGCTGCTGCTGGATGAGCCGACGGCGGGGCTGGATTTGCCGGCACGCGAGGCGGTGCTGGCGACGCTCAGCAAGTTGCACAAGGTGGCGAGCAGTCCGGCGATCGTGATTGTGACGCATCACTTGGAAGAGCTATTGCCGGGGACGGAGAATGTGCTACTGCTATCGAATGATGGCCGAGTGATTGCGGCAGGGGCTGCGGGAGAGGTGCTCACGGATGCGAATTTGTCAAAGGCGTATGGGGTGGCGGTGCACGTGACACAGCGAAACGGGCGGTTCCATGCCCATGTTGATCCGGCCGCGTGGCTGGAGATGTTCTGAACACGTGCGAAACCGGCGCAGCGCTTCTATAATTCCCCGCTCACTTTTTGGTTCGAAACGGATGAGGTCACGATGTCGGCAAAAACTGGCGTGGAAAAGGTAGTCATCATTGGATCTGGCCCGGCGGGGTGGACGGCGGCGATCTATGCGGCGCGGGCCAACCTCGAGCCGGTGGTGCTGGCGGGCGATGGCCTCAACCGTGACCGCATGCCGGGCGGGCAGTTGATGTACACCAGCGAGGTGGAGAACTTTCCGGGTTTTGTCCACGGCATTGATGGGCAGAAGATGATGGGCACGCTGCAGCAGCAGGCGGAACGCTTCGGCACGCGGGTGAAGAATCACTTTGTGACGAAGATCGATCTGTCGGTGCGGCCGTTCAAGATCTGGCATGTGAACGACCTCTCAGGTGAGGAAGAAACGCTGACGCTGGCACATGCGGTCATCATCTCGACTGGCGCAAGTGCAAACTATCTAGGTCTGCCCAGTGAACGGAAGTTCGAAAATATGGGCGTCTCGGCCTGTGCGGTGTGCGATGGGGCGCTGCCGCGGTTCCGGGATCAGCCGCTGGTGGTTGTCGGTGGTGGCGACAGCGCGTGCGAAGAGGCGAGTTACCTGACGAAGTTTGCGAGCAAGGTTTATCTGGTGCATCGGCGCGACACGCTGCGGGCGTCGAAGATCATGGCCGATCGCACGTTGGCGAACCCGAAAATTCAGCCGGTGTGGTTCAGCGTGGTGGAAGAAGTGGTGGGCAATGACACAGCTGGCGTGACCGGGGTGAAGGTCAAGAACTTGAACACGGGCAAGGTGTCGCTGATTGAAGCGGCGGGCATGTTCGCGGCCATCGGCCACACGCCGAATACGAAGTTTTTGAACGGCCAACTGACGCTCAATGACAAGGGGTACATCGTCCTGAAGGACCCGTTCCGCAGCACGACGAGTGTTGAAGGCGTGTTTGCCGCGGGCGACGTGGCGGACTCGGTTTATCGGCAGGCGATCACGGCGGCGGGCATGGGCTGCAAATCGGCGATCGATGCGGAACGCTGGCTGGCAGAACAGGGCGTGCATTAAGTGCTCGAATTTGCGGTCAAACCGAACGAGGCGATCGAGGTGCCGATCGCTTACGAGGATGCGCACCTGCTGGTGGTGAACAAGCCGGCCGGCATGGTCACGCAGCCGGGCAAGGGGCATACGAGCGATTCGCTGCTGAACGGGTTGTTCGCCCGGCACGGCAAGTTGCTGCAGAACCTCGGCGTGCGGCGTGACTTCGGCCTGCTGCATCGGCTGGACCGCGAGACGTCGGGCCTGCTGGTGGTGGCCAAATCGCCCAATGCGTATGACCAGTTGCGGCGCGATTTTGAAGCGCGGCACGTCGACAAAGAATATGTGGCGATCACCGTCGGCACGCCGAAGCCGATGCAGGGCGTGGTGCAGGCGCGGTTGAAAGAGGTTGTGGTGCCGGCGCCGGATGCCAAGTATGCCGGGGCCACGGTGAAGAAGGTGATCATCAGCCAGCAGGGACAGGAGGCGATTTCGGCGTACCAGACGCTGGCGACTTCGCCCACGCACGCGCTGGTGAAGGTGAACATCAAGACGGGGCGGCTGCACCAGATTCGCGCACACATGCAGTTCCTGAATGTGATGGTGGCGGGGGATGATGTGTACACGCTCACTGCGCCGAAGGGCGCGAAGTTGCCGAACCCGCCGCGGTTGGCGTTGCATGCCTGGCACTTGGGATTCAAGCACCCGATCACGGAGAAGTGGGCGCATGTGTATGCGGCGTTGCCGAAAGACCTGACGCTGTTTGCGGCGAAGGTCGGGCTGGCGTTGCCGGCGCAAGTGGCCGAGAGCCGCCTAGCCCTTGGGCAGTAAGAACATCACTGTATTCATGACGTTGAAGAGCGTGTGCAGGGCGATGGGGGCCCACAGGTTGTTGGTGCGTTCATAGACGTAACCGAGCGCGACCGACAGTGCGAACAGCACCGGTAGATGTTCAAAGTTGCCGGCGTTGTAGTGCATGGCGGTGAAAACGACGGACGAGATGAGGATGGCACGCCAGCGGAGTTGGTTGCGGAACGGCACGGTGTCGCCGCCTTGTTGCTGCGGACCGATATCGCCGAGCAGCCAGCGTCGTTGCAGCAAGGCAGTTTGAAAGAGCCCGCGGAAGAGCAGTTCTTCGCCGATCGGGGCGATGATCGCCGCGCCCACCGCAAGAAAGACGGTCAGGGCAATCGACGGATGCTCGCGCATGGCTTGCAGCACTTCGTGGGGTTGGACCTCGGGGCGTTGCAGCTGTTTGCTGATCAGCAGCGTGAGGGCGTTGATGCCGATGAGGAATGGGAAGATGAGGATGTAGGCTTGGAGACCCCGCGTGAGCCCGGGGATGAGTTGCTGACCGCCCAGCCCGATGCTGGCGAGCCCGTTTGGCGCGGTGCGATGGATGTACAGGATTGCCAGTGCCGATGCCGTGATGACGCCGAGATTGTGGGCGACCAACTGGCGGACGCTATTGAGCAGCGCGGACGAGGGGGTCGTGGCACCAAAGAGGAAATCCAGGGAGGCACGATTGAGCCACACGGTAAAGGCAAAAACCATGACGGCGAAGTATAATAAAATGGTGCCGGCCACGATCAGGAGGCTGAGATTGCTCGGGCGTGGCGGCACTTCGAGCAGCGGGCGCGGCGAGAAGACCCGCAGCTTGATCAGCCACGCAAGGCTGATGGAGCCCCACAGGACGAGTACAAGCGTGAAGCTGACGACGAATAGTTGATTCAAGAGAACCCCGGACCAGGCGAAGCTAGAACCATGTCATTGCCCGATATTCTGCAGCAAATCATCGAAACGAAAAAGCGCGAAGTGGCGGAGGCGAAGAAACGCGTCGACGTGGACACGCTGCGCGAGCGGTGTCTGCAGGCCGAGCCGCCGCGGAATTTCTTCACTGCCTTGACCAAAGAGCCCAAGGGTTTATGCAACATTATTGCCGAAGTGAAGCAGGCTAGCCCGAGCGCGGGCACGCTGAAGGCCGACTTCGACCCCGTGGCGATCGCGACGTTGTATGAGAAGGCCGGTGCGGACGCACTGAGCGTGCTGACGGATGAACAGTACTTCAAGGGCCACTTGTCTTTCATTGAGAGAATCAAGGCCCAGGTGAAGTTGCCGGTGCTGCGGAAGGATTTCATCATTGACCCGTACCAGGTGTATGAGAGCCGGGCTGCGGGCGCGGATGCGATTCTGCTGATCGCCGAGTGCCTGTCGGATTCGATGCTGCTGGACCTGCAGATTCTCGCGGCCGAGCTGCGCCTCACCACGTTGATCGAAGTGCACGAACTCGACAGCCTGCTGCGCGTGCGAAGCACGATTGGCTTCCCGCTGCGCAGCTACTCGCTGCTGGGCATCAACAACCGCGACCTGCGGACGTTCACCGTCGACCTCACCACGGCGATCCGCCTTGCGGAGTTTGTGCCCGACAAAAACGTGCTCGTCGCGGAGAGCGGCATCAAGGACCGCTCCGATGTGCAGCGGATGAACAGCGCCGGCATCAAGACGCTTTTGATCGGCGAAACGCTCATGCGCAGCGGCGATGTCGGCGGCACCATGGCCAACCTGAAGGACATTATGCGGCAGGTGTGAGTTGCTTGTTCTGAGCAAAAATGAAAGCGGGCGCAACGTGAGTTGCGCCCGCTGTTGTTTTTGCAGTGTTATTACGGCTGCGGTGGGGGGCCAAAGCCGCCGCCACCGAAGAGCGGGGCGAATTGCTGTGCCACCTGCACGAGTTGTGCGGCCGTCGACATCGGCACAAACATCTCAACGTGCATGTTGGAACCGGTCACGTTCATGCTGATTACCGTGGGAATGGCCGGCTTGCCCTCTTCCGGGCCGCCCATGCCGGCCATCTTCAGCCAATTCTCCACCGGCAGGTAGAGCACGCCCGACGGGTCGGGCAGCACTTGCGCCTGCACGGCATTGAGTTCGCGGCTCTTGGCGAGTTCTTCTTTCTTGTTGTTCGCCGCATCAATCGCGGTCTCAATCGCCTTCACGTCCTTCGTGGCGATGCCGATGATGTTGCCGCCCACGATGCCGAAGTACGAAATCTGGCCATCAGCGCCGTACATGTTCTGGATAATCTCGAAGGCCTGCTTGCTCTCGTTGGAAATCGGACTCTCGGCCGTTTCTTCGCGAAGCACGTACTTCACCTGCACGCGGTCGAGGGCGACGCCCTTCACGGTGGTGGCGTTTTCTTTGAACTGAATGTCGGCCTTGATGTCGGGATTCATGGAGGCAAGGTCCTTCATGCCCTTTTGCTTGTAAAGGTCGCGGTTAATGGCCATGACCTTCTTGGCGTCCTTGGTGGGCGCCAGGGTCACCGCGGTCATGTTGCCGAAGGAATTGTCCGCGCCGGGCATCATGACGAACGAGAATGACTCGAAGTGCGTCATGGCTTTGACGGCGTCGTCGAAGGCCTTCTTGGCGTCGGCATCGTTGGCCAATGCGGGATTTTTGAAGACCTTTTCAGAGGCTGCCTGCATACGTTCAGAGACAGTCTTGCCATCGAACGCGAAGGCGCCTGCAGCAAGCATGTTGCCCGCGGGCAGCCCGGTGAGTGTCAGCGGCGCCTTGGGCTTCTGAGCGGCAACGAACTTGCCAAGGTCGGACTCAGCCTTGAAGTGACCGGCCGCACCGAGCGTGAAGCCCGCGTCAGACATGCGCACGGTGACGATGCCGGTGTTGGCGTCAGTCATGAACTGCTTGAGGCCGTCGAAGGCCATGCCGATCATTTCTTTGGCCAGAGCGCCCTCTTTCGGCGATGCACCGGAAAGGAGCATCAGGTCGAGCATCATCGAGAAGTCATTACGCTGGGCATCGATGCTCTTGACCACTTCGGGCCCGACGACGGCGATGTTGGCATAGACGACCAGGTCGTTGTTCTCAAAGGCCTTGACGCTCTCAGGGGTGAGGGCCTTGTTGAGCGGGCCCTTCTTGACGAGGAACGATTCGAGCGTTTCCTTGTTCTCAGCGAACGCGACATGCTTGGCCAGCTTCGCCGCGTAGCCCTTCTGGTCGGGGTTCTGCGGCAGCATGACCTCGGAGATGCCTTTCACGGCCTCGCCGGGCTTGAAGGGTTCAAGCAGCGCATTGGCGTCGCTGGTGGGGATAAGCAGGACGAAGGGGGGCGTGGGGTCGGCCGGGGCTTCATCATTCTCAGCCTTGGCCTTGGGCAGCAGCACCACGGCGGCATCGCCGGCCATGTCCACGCCCTTGCTCAGGCCCATGCCAGCGAGCATGGTGTTGAGCGGGTCCTGCGGTCCGCCGAGGTTCATCCGGGTGGAAGCGTTCGCGAGCTTGGTGTTCAAGTCCTTGAGATTCTTAAGGACGATCACGACCGGCGCGTTGTCCGGCACGTCGCTGAGGACTTCCGGCGCTGCAGCGCGGGAGAAGGTCGTGGCCGCAAAGAGCGCCGCGACCGAGACAAGCATGGCCGCACGGCGGCGAACCGACAAACGAAGAGATGCCATAAGTGACCCCAAAGTAAGACCAATAATTCGCCTTCATTCTAGGCAACATTGTGAAAAGATGCGCGGGTTCGCATCACGTTAGCATGAGGGCGATGTTTTATCACACGAGCCGCAAAAAAGTTTCAAATCGGGCGAGTTTTTTCTTGCCACTCGTGTTGTTTGTTATGTAGGTTGTAACACGCAAACAGGCGAAGGTTAGACGAAGCGATTTGGCAGTAGTTCTTTAAGAGAGGTTGCCGATCATGTCCCATCGTCGTACTTCCGGTGCCAAGGTCCGTTCCCACAAAATTGGTGTTGCAGGTTCGAAGTTTGCCAAGGGCAAACAAGCCCGCTTGCAGGATCGCCGCATTCTGAATGACATGCTGCGAAACGGTGAGTGGTTCTGACCCGCCGGGGCCAGACCCGCCAAGATTGCCGTCGGCTGCGCGTGGCCTCAGGGCGCACTCGTGTTATAGTGTGCGCTCTCACTCAAACAGGCGCCACGCACGGAGGTAGTCATGGCCGGCACGAGCATGCACGACACGCATCTGCCCACGAGCACGATTCTCGTGGTCGATGACAATGCGCAGAACGTTGAACTGATGCAGGCGTACCTGGAAACGCTGAACTGCACGGTGCACGTGGCTGTGGATGGCGTCGACGCCCTTGAGAAAGTGCCGCAGGTGAACCCGGACCTCATTCTGCTGGACATCATGATGCCGCGGATGAGCGGGTTCGAGGTGTGCCGTCGCTTAAAGGCCGACCCGGCGACGCGGGACATTCCGATCCTGATGGTCACGGCGCTCAATGAGCTGGGCGACATCGAACGCGGTGTCGAGAGCGGCACCGATGATTTTCTGACCAAGCCCATTAACAAGCTGGAACTGCTGACACGCGTGAAATCGTTGCTGCGCGTGCGCCACCTCAAGAGCGAGTTGGAGCGTACGCTCGCATACCTCAGCGACATGGAAAAACGCGACGACGATTGATGTTCGTGCCCGCGCCGGGCTGCGGAGATTTACTGTCACATGACTCGCTGGACCATCGAACAGGCCCGGGCATGGTATGCCGCTCAACCATGGCTCGTAGGCTGTAATTTTCTTCCGAGCACGGCAATCAACCAACTCGAAATGTTTCAGGCCGAGACGTTTGACCGCGCGACCATCGTGCGCGAGGTCGGCCTGGCCGGGTCGCTGGGCTTCAACACCCTGCGCATCTACTTACATGACCTGCTGTGGCATCATGACTGGGCTGGCTTCATCAGGCGTATAAACGACGTTCTCGCCATCGCCGACCAGTACGGCATGAAGGTGGTGCTCACGTTGTTTGATGATTGCCACCGACCTGACCCCGCCATTGGCGTACAACCGCTGCCCGTGTGGGGCGTGCACAACAGCGGCTGGAAACAAAGCCCCGGCAAACTGCTGGTGGAGCAGCTCGCGGCAGGCACCGCACCGGCCGCGGAACTCGCCCGGCTGCAACGCTATGTGCGTGAAGTGCTGACGACGTTTAGCGGTGACCCGCGCGTGCTGATGTGGGATCTCTATAACGAGCCGGGGCAGTCGGGTTATGGCGATGCGTCACTGGCGCTGCTTAAGCTGACGTGGGAATGGGCCCGCGCGGTCCGCCCGAGCCAGCCGTTGACGTCATGCCTGGACGGCGCCATGGGCGAGCAGAACATCGCCTTGAACGCCGCGCTGTCCGATATCATCACGTTTCATTGCTATGACGGGCCCTCGCTGGCCAAGGTGATTCAGCGCGTGCGCGACGTCGCAGCGGGGCGGCCGATCCTCTGCACGGAATACATGGCCCGCGAGCAGGGATCGACGTTTGAGCACTGCCTGCCGATCTTCAAAGAGTATCGCATCGGCTGCATCAATTGGGGGTTGGTGCAGGGCAAGAGTCAGACGCATTTCAACTGGCAGACCGCAAAGTATCTGGACGAGCGGCGCGCGGCTGGGCGCTTTGTGCGGCCGGGCGAGACCTACCCCGAGCGGGAACAATGGTTTCATGAGATCTTCCGGCCCGATGGCACGCCGTACCGTGCGGAAGAGGTGACATTCATCCGCCAGATGACGGGGCGCATCTGACCATCCGGCGTGTATGAAATTCGCCCGGCAACTCGTATAATCGCGCCCCACGAGTGCGGTGGCACGGCGGCCGCCGACGTTGAATTTTTCCCGATGCTGGCGAGTCATGCTGCGATTTCGGCTGTTCCAGGACGGGCAAGCGCCCGAAACGTTCGACCTCTCGACGGCGTATCTCGTCGGGGCCGACAATGTGCCCATTCGCGGCGAGTTCACGTATCACAAGGGCGAGATCCTTTGCCGCAAGCGCGCCGCCGGCCCGGCGGCGCTGACGGTGATGTGGGTCACAAAAAACTTTGGCACGGTCATGCTTGAAACCACCCGGCTGCCCGAGCGCGACGAGCCGTACCTGCTCAATCTTGAACTGGCCCGCGGTCGCATGATGCGCCTGCTGCAGAAGCGCGAAGAGTGGGGGCTCTTTGACCTTTCTGAGGCGCAGGTGATCAATGAGAAGGCGCTGGAGTGCCGCGACCTTCTGCTTGAAGCGATCACGCACATGGACGAACCGCGGAAGGCCTGCGAGTTTGCCGACAAGTGCCTAGCGATTTCGCTGCCGCTGTCTGAACAAGCGGCGCTGACGCACGCGGATGCCTTGCTCCAGCGGCGCATTCAAACGAAGAACTTTCCGCGCGGCGCATTCGGCGCCACGGCCGACCTCGGCGGCGCTAACGAAGCCTATCGCCGGCTGCTGCTGGGCTTGGCAGATTTCATCCACCTGCCAATGCACTGGAAGCTAATCGAGCCGCAGGAGCAGACGTTTGAATGGGGCGTCTTCGACGAGTGGGTCGATTTTCTGCGGCGGGCGCGCGTGCCTTGCGTGGGCGGGCCGCTGGTCAACTTTGCCGAAGGGGCCGTGCCCGATTGGCTCTACATCTGGGAGCACGACTACGAGACCGTGCGCGACATGCTCTACGAGCACATCGACCGCGTGGTCAATCGCTATGCCCAGAACGTCGCGCTCTGGAACGTCCTCAGCGGCCTTCACGTCAATGCCCAGTTCTCCTTCACGTTCGACCAGTTGATGGACCTGACGCGCATGACGGTGGGGCTGGTCAAAAAAATCAACCCCGGCGCCCGCACCATGATCGAACTCACCCAGCCCTGGGGCGAGTATTACGCCAGCAACCAGCGTTCGATCCCGCCGCTGCTTTATGCCGAGATGATCGTGCAAAGCGGCATCACGTTTGACGTCTTCGGCGTGCAAATGAAGTTCGGCATCCCGCGCGATGGCTGCTGGCAGCGCGATCTGTTCCAGATCTCGGCGATGCTCGATCGCTTCGCCGCGCTCGGCAAGCCGTTGATCATCAGCGCGGTGGAGGTGCCGTCGGTGCAATCGCCAGATGGCGACGCCAGCGGCCTCTGGCGCAAGCCGTGGTCCGAAACGCTGCAGGCCAAGTGGCTTGAAGCCGTAACCGACATTGCCTTGGCCCGGCCGTACGTCGAAGCGATTTGCTGGCATGATGTGGCCGACCCCGCGCCCAAGACCCGCAATATTGTCGGTGGGGGCCTGGTGAATACGGACCTCTCGCCGAAGCAGTCGCACAAAACCTGGACCAGCCTGCGGCGTGCGGTGATGAGTTTCCGCAATGCCCCGCCCAAGGCGGCCGCTCCGAGCAAGCCGTCTTGACCACCAACGTGTGAATGCATGTCTCAGCCCGCAACCAAGCCTGATGATGATGCCAGTGTGGACCTGGTTGCCGACGCCGCCGTTACGGAAGAAACGCAAACCGCCGAAGGGTGGGGATTCACGCGCAGCTACCGTCTCGGTATCGGCGTGCTGTGTGCCGTGCTGCTCGTTTACCTCGTGATCGTGTTCTGGAATCGCCCCGCCCGGTTGGATCAATCGCCGGCAACCACTGCGGCCTTCACGCTGCCGACCCGCGTGGATCCGAACGTCGCAAGCTGGCAGGAACTGGCTCGCATTCCGCATCTCGGCGAAGCGATCGCCAAGCGCATCGTCGCCTGGCGCGACGAGCAACGCTCGCAAAACAACGCCCGCCCGTTTGAGAAACTCGAAGACCTCGATCGTGTGCCCGGCCTCGGACCGAAGACCATCGCCCGGTTTCGCGCTTACCTGGATTTTCCGGAAGAGCGGCCTGCGGATGTGCCCGCTTCACAACCAACGACAATGCCGGATGTGGAGATCGAGAGCGTCATCGTGCCGTTGACGCAGCCCAAGCCTTAACGCTTGTGCTTCTGAATCTCTTCGGCGACCGCGGCGATGAGTTTCTCCCGCGCCTCGGCCAGCGGCACATCAAAGCGACAACCCGACGCCCGCGCATGGCCGCCGCCGCCAAAACGCTTGCACACGGCATTCACATCCACATCGCGCTTGCTGCGCAGGCTCGCCCGCACTTTTCCTTCGGGCGTTTCACTAAGCAACGCGACCACGTTGGTTGTGCCAACGATCATCGGCATGTCGACGAGGTATTCCGTCTGGCTCTGGGCCGCGCCGTTGTCAGAAAAATCACGCTGCGTCAGGCTCATCAAGGCAAACGTGTCATCGCATGCAAAGACCAGGCTGTCGAGTGCCGCCCGCATCAACGCCAGCTTGGGCTTGGTTTCGTTCTGCATGAGCCGCTCGTAGAGGGCATTCACGTTGACATGCGGCGTAAGGTCGGCCGCCATGAGGTGCGTCTCGGCCCGCACGGAGTCAAAGCGAAACCAGCCCGTATCGCCAACGAGGCCGGCCATCAGCGGCAACGCCACGTCCTGGTCCATTGCCACGCCGCTGTACTTGGCGAAGCGCCAGATGATCTCCACGCAAGCCGCCGCCAGCGTATCAATGCACATCACCGGCCCAAGGTGGTCGCGCGTCAGGTGATGGTCGAGCGCAGCGATTCGGTCGTGATGCTGCTTCAAGTACTCCCGCGCCGGCTCCAACTGGTTGTACGTGCACGTGTCCACAACCACGATCGTATCGATAGTCGCCCCGGCACCACTGGCCCACGCAGGCGTGAACATCGTCTGGTTGATGGCCGTCAGTCCATCTTGCAGAAACGCATACTGCCGCGGCGGCTCCGCAAAGTGCATGAGCGAAACGCTCGGCGGGTTGTGCGGTTGCAGCTTGCGGATGATCTGCCCCATGGCCGCCTGCGACCCGAGCGCATCCGGGTCCGGACGCTGGTGCGTAAAGATCGCAACGTGCCGGGCCGACGCCAGCCGCGATTTGAGCGCAGCGAGTTCTGTTTCAGTGCAGTGCATGGAAACCTTTCAGATCGTGGTCAGGCGGCGCGTGTCTTCCACGTCGCGCTGCAGTTGCCGCACGAGTGGATCAACGCCGCCATAGGTTACTTGTTCACGCAGCCAGCGGTGAAACGTGATATCAATCGTCTGGTCGTATAGATCGGCATCGAAGTCGAGCAGGTATGCCTCGACCGTCGTCTGCTGGCCGTTGAAGGTTGGGTTCGTGCCCACGCTGATCGCCGCCCGATGCGTGCCATAACGGCTGATTGCAGCCCCGGCATACACGCCCGGCGCAGGAATGAGTTGCGGACAATCAAGATTGGCGGTGGGAAAACCAATCGTGCGGCCGCGTTTGTGCCCGTGCACCACCACGCCGCGCAGTGCGTAGGGCCGCCCCAGGCAACGCGCCGCATCATCAACGCGACCCTGTTCGATCAGCCAGCGGATCAGCGTGCTCGACACATTCACGTGCGTGAGGTCGCTGAGTGTCACCTGCTGTGCCGGCACGATATGAGCATCAAAACCAAACTCGCCCGCCTGTTCGCGCAATGTCTGCGATGTTCCCTGGGCACCGCGCCCAAACGTGAACGTAGGCCCCTCCACCAGGTGCTTCGCCGCGATGGTGTCGCGCACAATGCTGGCCAGAAATGTCTCGGCGGGCATGCTCAGCAAGTCTCGCGTGAACGGCAGAACTGCCAGCACCCTCGGCTGAAACGCGAGCAGCAATTCCTGCCGCTGGGCCAATGTGGTCAGCGGCTTTCGCATATGGCCGGGCCGCAGCAACGCGGACGGATGCGGGTCAAACGTCATGACCGTCAGCGGCAATTGCTGGCTACTGGCAACCTCGCGAGCGCGGCTCAGCATGGCCCGGTGGCCGGCATGCACACCATCAAAATTGCCAATGCACAGCACGCCGCCGCGCGCAGCTTTCGGAAAATCAGCTAGGTCGGTGAGCACCGTCATCGCGACGATTATACAGACCCGACGCACACGCGCCACGGCGTTTTGACCAAATGCCCGCTTCACGGTCTAATGGCGGCATGTCAGAACAAAATCTCCCGTTGCCTGAAAACCAACCCGCGCCGACCGAGGCCGCGCCCGTTGAAAACGTTCCAACCGACGTTGCCGCCGCTCAAGCTGCGCCCGCCGAGGCGGCTCCAACCGAAGCGACCGAGACGCCTGAGTCGATGCCATTGACGCAGGTCATCGAGGCCTTGCTCTTCTCCACCGATGCGCCGCTGTCGCCGGGCAAACTCGCCGAGATCTGCGGCCTCGATTCCACCAAGCCCGTGAAACTCGCGATCGAAGAACTCAACAAAGGCTACGAGGCCCGCCAGGCGGCCTATCGCGTTGAAGACCGCGCCGGCGGGTATCAACTGCTGACGCTGCCGCAGTATGCCGACTACATCGAACGCCTCGTCCGTAAGAAGGATGAAGGCCGGCTCACGCCCGCCTCGCTCGAGACGCTCGCGATCGTCTCCTACAAACAGCCGATCACGCGCGCCGATGTGGAAGCGATCCGCGGCGTGGCCTGCGGCGAAGTGCTCCGCTCGCTGATGGAACACAACCTCGTCAAGATCGTCGGCCGTGCCGAAGAAATCGGCCGCCCGATGCTCTACGGCACCACCCGCTATTTCCTTGAAGTCTTCGGCCTCGCTAGCCTCAAGGACCTACCCAAGGCCGACTCGCTCAAAGAACCAACCTGACGTCACTCTTCCCCCAGATACGCCTTGCGCACGCTGTCATTGCCCCGGACATCTTTCGCCGGGCCTTCCAGCGCGATCGTGCCCGTCTCCAGCACATATGCGTAATGAGCAATCGACAATGCCATGTGGGCGTTCTGCTCCACCAGCAGCACCGTCGTGCCCGTCGCGTTGATCTGCTGAATCACCTGAAAAATCTGCTCCACCAAAATCGGTGCCAACCCCAGCGATGGCTCATCCAGCAGCAGCATCTTCGGCCGGCTCATCAGCGCCCGGCCGATCGCTAGCATCTGCTGCTCGCCGCCCGACAACGTGCCCGCCATTTGCCTGAGCCGCTCACGCAACCGCGGAAACAAAGCCAGCACCCGCTCGCGATCATCACGCACACCAGGATCGCGCCGCAAGTACGCGCCCAGCATCAGGTTCTCTTCAACACGCATGTTGGCAAAGATGCCGCGGCCCTCCGGCACATGGCTGATCCCTGCCGCCACCATGCGGTGTGCCGGCGTCTTGTGGCAACGCAACTCGCCGTGATCACAGTAAACAATCTCGCCGCTCGCAATCGGCGTGAGGCCAGAGATGGCCCGCAGCAGCGAACTCTTCCCCGCACCATTCGCCCCGATAAGGCAGACAATCCGCCCACGCTCAATGCGCAGCGAGACGCCGTGCAATGCCTCGATCGAGCCATAACGCACGACCAAGTCGCGCACCTTCAACACAGTTTCTGTCGCGGCAGCAACCGTCATACGACCTCAGTTACCCGAAATGCCAACAGGCAATGCCATCAGCAACTTCTCGCGTTGCAGCGTATTGGCCATGCGCAATGCACGCACCACTTCGGCACGGTATTCCCGGGGCAGTCCCTGCATGGCCGCTTCCAGCGTCGGCGATGTCACATCCATCGCAAAACCTTCACGCAGCATGTCGGCAAAGGTCCGCGGTTCGGGCAGAACCATCGTCTGGTAGTTCTTCTCGATGCCCGCATCCTTCGCCGCCGCCACGATCACATCGTTAAGCGACCCAACCTGGTCCACCAACCCCGCCTTCACCGCGGCCGACCCGAAGAACAACCGCCCCTGCGCCACATCCTCAAACTTCGCAATCTTCTTGCCCCGCGCGCTCATCACGCGGTTCTGAAACGTGGCATACGTCTCGGTCATGTTCTTGGCGATCAGCGCCCGCTCGTCATCACTGAAGGGACGCATCATGTTGAAGATCTCGGCATTCTTGCCGCGGGCGTGCGTTTCGATGTTCAGGCCGACTTTGTCCATCAGGCCCTTCATCACGATCTTGCCGCCGACCACGCCAATCGAGCCCGTGATCGTGCCCGGGTCTGCCGTAATGCTGCGCCCGGCGCACGCAATGTAATACCCGCCGCTCGCCGCCACGCGTCCCATGCTGACCGTCACCGGCTTTTTCTTGTCGGCCTCTTTGAGTATCTGCCAAATCTCGTCGCTGGCCGAAGCGCTGCCGCCGGGCGAATCGATCCGCAGCACAATCGCCTTGACCATGTCATCTTTCAGCGCCTTGTCCACAGCCGCGCGAATCGTGCCCGGCGTCACCAGGCCGTCGCCGCCGCCGCTCTCCCCGACATCCGGCATGATCTGGCCCGTGGCGTAAAGCACCGCAACCGTCGGCACCGTGTTCCGCTTCGCTGGCTTCGCAGCCCCGCTGAACATCTGCAGAATCGCAAACGGACTGTCCGCCTCGCCGGCCGGTTTCTTCGGCTGGCCGTAATCCGTCACCTGCAGCGTGCCGTTCTCAAACTGGGAGTTGACCCACGCATCCAGTTTCTCACGGCCAAGCGTGTGATCGACCAGGCCCAGCGCCTTCGCCCGCTTCCCACTAAACCACCCTTCATCAATGATGTTCCGAACGTCCGCAGCCGTCAGGTTGGGCCGGTTCGTGCTGATGGTCTTCACAATGTGGTCATACGCGCCATCAACCAAGCCATCGATCTGCTCCTTAAACTCCGGGCTCGACGACGTCCGCGTGAACGGCTCCTCCGCCCCCTTAAACTTGCCCACCTGCACAAAGTCGGCCGACATATTCAGCTTTTCCAGCGTCCCCTTGGAAAACATCAACTGCATCGCCACGCCCGGCAGCAGCACATTCCCATTCTCCGGCATCACGATCGTGTCCGCGTGCGTCGCCAGCAGATAAGTTGCCGTGTCAAAGTCCGCCGCATAGATCGCCACACGCTTGCCGCCCGCACGCACGCTCTTGAGGGCCGCACCGATCTCATTGGCGTGCGTGATCGACAAATTGAACGCCGACAGATCCAGCACCACGCCGCCCAGCTGCGGGTCCTTCGCCGCGCGATTCAGCGTCGTCAGCATCGTCGCCACGTTCGGCGCCTTGGGGTTGGAGAAGCCGCCAAACAACGAAAAATCAAACGACGCCGGGCGTTCCAGCATCTCGCCAGACAATTTGATCAACGCCACGCGCGTCTTCACCGGCTTGGTCGCCGTCTGCGTTTCGGCCGGCGCAGTAGTGGTGGTCTGGGCAAACGTCGGCGCCACGGTCGCCATCGCCAACGCTAACGCCACAAGCATTCTCTTCATCGTCCAGTCCTTTTGTTGTTGCGTGTATGGCCGCACTCTAACCGACCTTTTCCCACTCGATACGCTCGAGCGTCGGGTCGCGGTGCCTCTCAAATTGTGTCGTGAACATCACCTGGTAAACGCCGCGCTTCTCCAGCAACTGTTCGTGCGATCCCTGTTCGACGATCTTGCCGTCCACCAGCACCACAATGTTGTCCGCATGCATGATGGTGCTCAGGCGATGCGCAATAACAAACGTCGTGCGGCCCTGCATCAGTTCGCGCAGAGACGCCTGTATCAGGTGTTCGCTCTGTGAATCCAGCGAACTCGTCGCCTCGTCCAGAATCAATATCCGCGGGTTCGCCAGGATCGCGCGGGCGATCGAGATACGCTGCTTCTGCCCGCCACTCAGCTTGCTGCCCCGCTCGCCCACAATGGTGTCGTAGCCCTTCTCCAGCGTCTCGATGAAGTCATGGGCATTCGCCTTCCGCGCAGCGTCGATAATCTCCTCGCGCGTCGCATGACGCCGCCCATAGGCGATGTTCTGCGCCACCGTGCCGTCAAACAGGTACACATCCTGCAAAACCATGGCGAACAAACCGCGGTAGTCCTGCAGCTTCGTATCGCGGATGTCCACGCCATCCAGCAGGATCGCACCCTTGTTCACATCAAAGAACCGCGCGATCAGGTTCACCAGCGTCGTCTTGCCGCTGCCGCTTGGACCCACGATCGCCAGCGTCGCCCCAGCGGGAACAAACAAATCAATCCCCTGCAGCACCGGCTTGTCCGGTGAATAGCCAAAATGCACATCGACCAGCTCAAGCTCGCCGCGCGGGTTGTTCAGTGCCAGCGCGTTGGGCTTGTCCGGCATGTCCGGCGTCTGCTCCAGCACATCGACCACGCGATCCAGCGCGCCCAGGTTCTGCTGCAACTGCTGAATGCTCTCAATCACATGCGTGATCGGCCCCAGCAGCATCAGCAGATACGTCTGAAACATCACCAGTTTGCCCACCGTCAGGCGGTTGGGGTCTTCCAGCGGCAGGTGCATCGTGTCCAGCACGCGCTTGCCGCCGTAGAAAATCATGACCACCACCATCAGCGGCACAAACACGCCCCACCCCGTCGAGAGCAGCCGGCCCAATATCGCCGTGAACTGCTGCTTGCGGATCATCGTGTTCTGCCCGGCGCCAAATTCCTTCGACTCAAATCGCTCCCGCTGAAAACTTCGCACCACGCGAATGCCGCCGTACGTGTCGGTCAGCCGACCGCTCAACATGCTGCGTTCATCATGAATGTTCCGCCACAGCGGCCGCAGCCGTTTGAACAAAAAGAAATGCACGATAATGATCGGCGGTATCGTCGCCGCCGCCGCGACAAACAGCCGCCAGTCCGTGAAAATCACGATCAGCAGTGCACCGCCGATACGCAGCGCCGCGCCGAACGGATTGATCAGCGCATTCTGCACGCCGCCCACCACCTGGTCCGGGTCGGACATGATGCGCGACACAATGCCGCCGGTCTTGTAATCGCTCAACTGCGCCAGGCTCAACCGTTGCAGATGATTGTGCAAACGCTGCCGCAGTGTCCCCGCCAGCCGAAAGTTCAGCCGCTGTTGCGCCAGCAGCCTGATCCAATCCAGCCCCACGCCAAACAGCGCCGACACAAACAACAATCCGCCCAGCCAGTACAGCGATCCCAGCGCTGTCGTCGGGAGAAGGCCCGACCAGTTCGTCCCGGCATACTCCGCCAAGCCCCGCCCCGCGCCAATGTAATCAATCAAAATCTTGATCGCCCACGGCATCACCAGCGAGTTCACCGCCATCAGCAACGCCAGCGACAGCAGCACCGTCACCGGCGCGTAATACCCGCGGAGCATCAGCCGATACTCGCTGAGCAACGCCCGCTTCGTCCGTTTGATCTTGTAATCCGCAAAGGCCCGATGCCCGTGGCGCCCGCCCGTATCGCCTTCCGCGCGCCGGCCGTCCTTTTCGCCCAGGCGATCCTTGTCGAGCAAGCCCTTCTTGATCTTCTCCCGGAACTCGGCAAATCGTTGACGAGATGATTTCATCAGTTACTCAATCGCGACTATTCGCTGACGCTATTCTAGCGGACCAGCTTCATCAGGACGAGTGCCGGTCACACGACGACGGCCAATCGCCGCTGCTGGGCATCCTGCACTGCCGCCCAGTCATCCGCCAACGTCATGCCCGGCAACGCGCTCAAGCCCAGTTGCGTGTCGCCGATTGCTGGCAACGCAACCATGGTGAACAACAACGCATCAATCACCGGCGGCGGTAGCGTCACCGTCGCCGTCGTTACCGCTGGCGGCCGGCCGCTGCGCCCATCCAGCGCTCGCCCCGCAATCAACGTGTTCGTACCCATCAACCGGCCCGTCGGGGCGCTGATCTGGATCGATTGTTCATTGCTCACAGCACTGCCGCCCGTGCCGTCCTCGGCCACCAGTCTAAACGTGTACGCCCCAACCCCAAGCGTCTGCGTCGTATACGCCAACTGCAGCACACCCACGTTCGCCAGCGTTTCAAAACTGCCGCCGTTGGTCGACACTTCCAGTCGCTGCGTCGTCGCCGCCACATCCGGTATCGACCAATTCAACACCACGCGCGATCCACCCGTTGCCCGCGCCAGCAAGTCCGACGCCACGAGCTGCGTACTGCCACCCCCGTCATCCGGCGGTGGTGGCGGAGGCGGCGGTGGTGGCGGTGGGGGGGGCGGCGGCAGAGGGACAGGCAACGTTGCCGTGAGCGACCACTGGCCCACGTCGCCCGTGTTGCCAGCAGATGCGACAACCGCATAGTAAGTCCCGCCCGCCAGGTCCACCGTCAGCGTCTCGCCAAGACTCGCCGTGTTCGCCGCAGCGATCAGCGTGCCCGTGCTGTCGAGCACCCGCAACTGCGCATCCAGCATCGGCCCGTTCACCGCCGTTGCCAACGTAAACGTCGCCATGCCCGCGGCACTCTCAAACGCAACAAAATCATTGTCCGTCGTGCGCTCGATCACGCCCTCGGCAGTGAAGCTCCCACCATCTACATTCGCCAGCGTCCCCGCGCCTCCCACGGTATCGCCATGCATGTCCGGCCTGAATCCAAAGCCATTCGGCAGCGGCGCGCCCAGCACCGTCATGTCATTCTGTATCGTCGTCGACGAAACGATGCTCGGCCCGATCCACCACACCGAGCGCACGCCGTTGTACGGCAGCCCCATGATCGGTGCCCGCGACGCATCGCCCGGGTTGTATTCGTTGAGCAGCGCGCCATTCTGGTCCCACACCGCCTGGTGCCGCAGGCCAAACGCGTGCCCGCTTTCGTGCGCCACCGCATCCGCCACGTAGCGCGGGTTACCCGTGAACAGGTAATCCGGAAAAATATAGATCGTGTTCCGCCCCAGCCCGCCCGTGAACGATCCAATAAACGCCACCCCGCCCAGTCGGTCGCCCATCCAATCACTGTTGCCGCCGATGACCACGCGCAGCGTCTTCCGCGGCTCATACACACCCGGGTCCACAGTCGTCACGTTCAGATTGAACGGCGAAAATTTCTCGCTCACGCGAAGAAAAATTTCCTGGACGTTCGCCAGGTCCACATCGCTGAAGGTGCTCGTGTCTGTATCGGTTGAATAGGCCGGAATGATGGGGGCGCCCGTTGTGCCCCAATTCGCCACCGCCGGTGCGCCGTCAAAATCCAAAAACAACGTCGCCTTCGCGCCCGGCAAACTCGACAGCGCCGGCAAAGCGCTCAACGGATAGGTCGTCACCGGTGGCAACGCCGCCGGGACATCAGTCCACGCCGGCGCGTCGAGCATGTGCAGATCGCCATCCTCATGGCCGTGCGCGGCATCAAGCAAAACGCGAGACTCCAACGCCTCCATCGCACGGAAGGACGCTCCGCGCTGCATCCGCCCAAAAAATCTCGCACGCCAACCAGCCATGCCGCCCCAAAACCGTAAATGTAAAACCACGTCCGATAGCGGCCCGCTCCGCGCCAGCCGCTTCATCAGGACCACTAATATACTCAGATTTGCCCACTAAAAGCGCGGGATTATCGGAAAAATCACGAAACTTCCGCATGCCCGATAATATCCCCCGCCACATCCGCCCACGCAAAAATGAAACAGCCGCCGCACAAGTCATCCCTGTGCGGCGGCCGATTTTTTTCCGCATCGTAACTCAACTGCAGCGACACCCTTCGACGTCGCTTCAGCGGCGTTACTGCTCGAGACCTTCGTACATCGCCGTCGAAATGTACCGCTCACCCGTTGAGCACATCACGGTCACGATCGTCTTGCCCTTATACTCCGGCCGCGCTGCCAGCTGCATCGCCGCCCACATGTTCGCGCCTGAGCTGATGCCCGCCAAGATGCCTTCTTCGCTCGCCAGGCGCCGCGCCGTGGCAAACGCATCTTCGTTGCTCACGGTGATCACTTCATCCACCAGGTCCGTCGCCAGGTTCTTCGGAATGAAGCCCGCGCCCGTCCCCTGAATCTTGTGCGGGCCCGGCTTCAGCGGCTGACCGCTCTTAAACTGCGTGATCACCGGCGAGTTCACCGGCTCCACCGCAATCGCCTTGAAGTTCGCGTTGCGCTTCTTGATCACGCTGGCCACGCCCGTGATCGTCCCGCCCGTGCCCACCGCCGCCACGATCGCATCGACCTTGCCGTCGGTGTCGCGCCAGATTTCCTCAGCCGTCGTTTTGGTGTGAATGTCCGGGTTCGCCGGATTGTCGAACTGGCTCGCAATCACCGAATTCGGATTCTGCTTATGCAACTCTTCGCACTTCCGGATCGCGCCCGGCATGCCTTCAGATCCCGGCGTCAGCACCAGCTGCGCACCCAGAATCCGCAACAACCGCCGGCGTTCGATCGACATCGTCTCCGGCATCGTCAGCGTCAGCTTATAGCCCTTGGCCGCGCACACAAACGCCAGCGCGATACCCGTGTTGCCGGATGTCGCTTCCAGAATGTGCGTGTCCTTGTTGATCTTGCCGGCCTTTTCGCCCGCTTCGATCATCGCCACGCCGATACGGTCCTTGACCGACCCCAGCGGGTTGAAGAACTCGCACTTCGCGAGGATCGTCGCGCCACCAGCAGGCGCCATCCGATTAATCCGCACCAGCGGCGTATTTCCCATGGTCTTGGTAATGTCTGCAAACACCGGCATAGCAATCTCCTCGCAATAGGGTAGGTGATGTCCGAAATTGTAGTGGGCCCCCTAGGGGTGTCAATCGCGAACGCGGCGTGTCTGCCGCACTGGACGCCGCCTCCACTAACTTTTTCACTGCTCTGCAGTTTTTGCGGCCCCACATCGGATATGCATAATGAATGACCGCACTTTCCATGCCGCATCCTCCCACTAGCCCTTCCGACGGCGATCTGCTTCGTGCGTACATTGCCGGCGACCAAGCCGCCTTCGCTGCTTTGGTTGATCGCCACGCCCGGCTCGTCTTCGCCGTCTGCCGCAGCGTCCTCGGCCACACCCACGATGCCGAAGACGCCGCCCAAGCCGTCTTCCTCACCCTCAGCAGCAAAGCCCCCACCCTCGTCAATTCACCCTCTCTCGCCGCATGGCTTCACCGCGTTGCCTGGTATGTGGCCCAGCGTGCCCGCGCGGCCCGCGCTGTCCGTCAAAAACATGAACGCGAGGTGCTTCCCATGACCTCATCGCCCGCTTCCGAAAATCTCCCCGACGAAACCCTCCACGCCGCCCTGTCCGAGCTGCCTGAGCGCTACCGCAACGCCATTCTGCTGCATCACCTCGAAGGCCGTTCGCAACAAGAAATCGCGACCCTCACCAACCAGAAGATCGGCACCGTCAGTTCCTGGCTCACCCGTGGCCGTGAACTTCTCCGCACCAAGCTCTTCAAACGCGGCGTCTCCGTTTCGGCCGTGGCCTTGTCCACCGCACTCGCCGCCCAGTCCAACGCCGCCGTCCCCGCGGGTTTCGCCGCGGCGACCGTCGCTGCCACATCGACCAGCGCCGCCTCAGTTGCCCTGCTCTCACAAGAGGCCCTGCACATGCTCCTGCTTGCCAAGATCAAAACGTTCACCCTCGCCACCGCCGTCTGCGTCGCATTCGCCGGTTTAGGTACTGCAGTCACACTCGCCGCATTACCCCGTCCTGTCGCAGCCACCGGCGCGCCCGCCGCAGCCACGCCTGCCGGCGCCATTACCGCCAAGGCCGAAACGCCCATCGACATTCGTGGCCGCCTCGTCGGTCCCGACAACCAGCCCATCGCCAATCACACCATCGTCGTCACGCACATGCTCTTCACACGCCCGCGCGTTGAGACACTCACCACCAACCAGCAAGGCGTCTTCGCCACGCAGGTCCACCCGCGCACCATGCTTCGCCTCACCGGCGTGCAATACCGCGACAATCTCGTCGTCGACGACATCACCGGCCTCGACCCCACACGCAACGTCAGCCCCATCCTCTTTAGCGACGGCCGTTCCGCCAAAGACATCACCATCCGCCTCGCTCCCGGTGAAGCCATCCTGCAAGGCACCGTGACCGACGACAAGAACAACCCCGTCCCCAACGCCCGCGTCACCTTCTATCGCCTCACCAACGCCCTGCAAGGCACCGAAGGCCAGGCCCGCTACTACCACCTCAACGGCAACACCGGCAGCAGCGCCGCCCTCGTCGCCAACACCGACAAAGATGGCCGCTACCAACTCCGCGTCGCGCCCGGCATGTATGGCCAGTGGGACGTTGTCGGACCCGCCGGCTCTTATCTCGCCACCGAAAAGCACTGGGCCGATCGCGGTGGCGTCCGCGCTACCGCCGGCCGCGCCGCGGAGATTCCCCTCCGTGTCTCATCCACCGGCTCGCTGCGCGTCCAAGTCCTCGACGCCGCCGGCAATCCCCTCCCCAAAGCAACCATTCGCCTCAGCGTGAACAAACCCAAGCCCGCTTTCCTCAACCTTCCCGGCATGCCCGTTCGCCAACCCGATGGCTCCATCCTCCTCGAAGGCCTGCCCGCCGGCGCTCTGTCCGTCCTCGCTATCCCCTCCACGGAACATGTCGCCGATGCCAGCGCCTCCGCCGACGTCACAATCACCCGCGGCCAAACCGCTGACCTCACCATTCGGCTTGTTCCCCAACCCAACAAACCACCCGAAACCAACGCCAAGACCGCCACCTTCTACGGCAAGATCACCGATGCCGACGGCAGACCTGTTCCAGGCATCCAACTCACCGTCGCGCCTGACGGCGCTCAGCGCAATCTGCAAACGCCCTCTGGACTTGTCACCACCAATGACAAGGGTGAGTTCGCGCTTGCTGATCTCCCCGCCACCACGCTGTTCATCCAGATCGCCCCGCGCCCCAACGCCGATGAAGCGCCCGCGTCGTTTAGCTTCATCAACCGTATCCGCCGCGCGCCGTTTGCCGGCGCTTATGTTGAACTGCCCGCGTCGGAGTGGGTCAACAAGTCCTACGACATTCGCATGGCGCCGGCCATCGTCACCACACTGCGCTTCACCGCGCCAGGCTCGCCCGCGGCCTTGCCTCACACACCCTACCTCAACATCGCCCGCAAATGGACCGGCTTCACCACCGACAGCGGCGCGTCCGAAGAGTTCGTCGGCCCCAGCGGCGAGATCAAGATCCTCACGCCGCAAACGCTCTTCCGCCCCAATGGCACCACCGAAAAGCTCGAGAAGCTCGAACTCCGCCTCACCAACACCGGCTCTGACCGCATCCCCTCGCCCGCTGGCATCCAGGTCGATCTCAAGCAGAATGCCTCCACCGTCAACGTCGCCCTCGCACAGATGCCCGCTATCACCGGCACCGTCCTTGACCCCGATGGCAAACCGCTCGCCGGCGCCGCCGTCTTCCCCTGGAAGGTCGACAACAACGTCCGCGGCCCCTATGCCCTCGGCCATCTCGTTACATACACCAACAAGGACGGCCTCTTCACCTTAACCAACCTGGTCGATGGCACCTACGACCTCGAAGCCGTCATGCAGGACGAACGCAGCATCTGCACCGCCGACTTCCAGCGCGTCACCGTCGCGGCCGATCAGCCCCTGCCGGCGGGTCTCACGATCCGCACCATCGCCGGCGGCTCGATTGAGGGCCGCGCTCTCGACGCTAAGGGCGAGTTCGTCGACGCGATGATCCAGGTCCGCCGCGATAAGGAGACGGCCTTCCTGTACGACCGCATCGCGCGTTACGCCACCAGCAGTCGCAACTATCGCATCGTCCGTTTGCCGCCGGGCAAGTACATCGTGGGCGTGTACCGTGTCGACCCGATCAGCGGCGTGCCGCTGAACCCCGACGCCCGCAACGAGGAGCGCGTCGAAGTCCAGGCCGGCAAGACGACAAAGCTCGACCTCGACATAGACGACACCACAACAAAGCTGCCCTAGCGCTGCGCGCAGCCCAGCCCGCCGTGGGGCGAGGGGGGCGAGGCAGGCTGAAAGCCTGCCAGACTGGTAGCCGGGGGCAGAGCGCAGCGCCGCCCCCGGAATAGGCCCCTCCCCAACGAGTCGAGCCCGAAGGGCTCGCACAATTCGTCGGCTCGCGCTTTAGTCGCGTGCGTTTCTGATCACCGTTTCGCGTTTTGAGTTTTCTTGATCCGCAGATGACGCAGATGACACAGATTAGCGCCGGCAGTAATGCCACCAAAACCCTTGTGAACATGAGCGATTTTGAATTCTATCCCCGTCCCCGTTCCGGTCCTCCACGGGCGATACGAACACGTTTCCCCAATAGACAAACTTTGGCCCGCACGTTAGAAACGGGCGATCGGCACTGTGCAGACTGAATGCAGGTTGGCGTGGTTTATGAACGAAGACGGGGCAAATCCCACTCGCCGGACGAGAACCGATTTTCTGTGGCAGCTAGGCCTCGTGGTTGCCTTGTTGTTGGTTGTGTTGATCATCAAGTTAACTTACACGCCAAGCGATTCCATTTCAGATGACTCGACGTCGGTCAACGTGGCTAATCGCGTGCTAACGAATCTCGATCAGTTCTGCTCCGGTGCTGAAGAGAAGTATCCGTCGTGGTTCGACCTCGAGCATGTGCAGTACAACCAGCGAAAACTCATCGGCAAGGTAAATTATCTTGCCGCTAAGCTACCAGCCAAGGAAGTTCGGTCGCGCCAGGATCCCCTTATTATTGGGTTCATCGCGAGAGACAATACGCGATTACGGTTCATCTGTTTGCTTAGCGATGGCCGCATCGTCGAGATGACTCGGGGAGCGGTTCGTGATGCCATTGGTGATTTGAATCGCTTTAGGAGTGATCATGGTCTGCCAACACTCAATGCTGAAACGGAGTTGAATACCAGTTCGCCCATCATCTTGGGACGGTAAGTCGTAAACGAGGGGAGTTAACTGCGATCCCTGAATGGAACTTGGGTCGCCAAAGGCGTGTTTTAAAGGGCGATGGGAGATTGTTGGCGACGGCCAATCCCCTAGTCGCCCGTTAGAAGCACGCCACCCAGCATCGTCGCCTCTGTGCTCTCTGTGCACTCTGTGGTGAAAACCGTCTGATCGCATTTGTGTCCATTCGTGTCATTCGTCGCTCATTTATTCTGTCTTCCCCTTTGGTGTCTTTCGTGTCCTTGGTAGCCATTTACGCCTGAGCTCAAAACCCCCTAACTTTATCCTTCCCGCCAGATTGTTTTGTCTAATACGTCAAAAATGACCCCTCCCCCCCGTAAAAATCTTGACAATCTTGACAATCTTTGACAAAAACCCCTGAAAAACCGCAGTTTCTACGAAAAATCGTGACAATCTTCCAAATAAATCCACACTTTTTGCGGAAGGGAAGCAAAGGAATCAACGGAAGCAAAGGAATGAAAGGAAGCACGCGACGACTTCCGTTTCTTCCCTTGCTTCGTTTGCTTCCGTTGCTTCGGCTTCCCATCCGCAACCGAGAAGCGGACGTTTCGCGAATCTTTTTTCCGGGTGCTATGATGCTTGGCTCGCAACAAAACTTTACACGGAGCCAGTGCAATGCCCGGCAAAAAGATCGTTTCGCATGAAGTCACCGAAGGCGTCATCCGCGCGCCGCAACGCGCGTTTTTTAAGGCGATGGGCCTGACGGATGATGACATTCACAACAAACCGTGGGTTGGCATTGCCAGCACGTGGAACGAAGCCACGCCGTGCAACCTGACACTGGATGTGCAGGCCAAGCAGGCCGCAAAAGGCGTCCGCGAAGCCGGCGGCACCTCGCGCGAGTTCGTAACCATCGCCGTCTCCGACGGCATCGCGATGGGCCACGAGGGGATGAAAGCTTCACTGGTGAGCCGCGAAGTGATCGCGGACTCGATCGAACTGATGATGCATGCGCATCGCTACGATGCGCTCGTCGGCTTGGCCGGATGCGACAAGAGCTTGCCCGGCACGCTGATGGCGATGGCCCGGCTGAATCTGCCCAGCGTCTTCCTCTACGGCGGCACCATTCTCCCCGGCAAGTTCAAAGGCAAAGACGTCACGATCATTGATGTGTACGAAGGCGTGGGCGCGCACGCGGCGGGCAAGATGACCGACGCGGAGTTGTATGAACTGGAATGCAATGCCTGCCCGAGCGCAGGCAGTTGCGGCGGCCAGTTCACGGCCAACACCATGGCCTGCGTAGCCGAGGCGTTGGGCATGGCGTTGCCGAACTCGGGCAGCCCGCCAGCGATCGATAACAACCTGCGGTTGGACTATGCGTACCAGGCGGGCAAGGCGGTGCTGCACCTGCTGGAGAAGAACATTCGTCCGCGGGACATTATCACCCGGGAGGCCCTCGAAAATGCGATCGCCATTGCGGCGTGTACGGGCGGATCGACGAATATCTTTTTGCACTTGCCGGCGCTGGCGCGGGAGTGCGGGTTGAAGTTGAACTTCCGGGATATTGATGCGGTGACGCAGCGGACGCCGCACTTTGTGAACCTGACACCGGGCGGGAAGTACACGGCCTATGACGTGTACAAGGCGGGCGGGATCAAGGTGATCATGAAGATGCTGCTGGATGCGGGGCTGCTGCACGGCGACTGCATGACCGTGACGGGCAAGACGCACAAGGAAAACCTGGCGGGTGTGACGGTGCCGGGCAAGGAGCAGGATCTGTTCTACCCGGTGAACGAGCCGATCAAGGCGACGGGCGGCTACAAGGTGCTCTATGGCAACCTGGCGGAAGAAGGTTGCGTGATCAAGGTGGCGGGGGTGAAGAACCTGAAGCATCGCGGGCCGGCGCGGGTGTATGACAGCGAGTACGAGGCGATGGCGGCGGTGCAGTCGCTGGAGATCAAGAAGAATGATGTAGTGATCATTCGGTATGAAGGGCCGAAGGGCGGGCCGGGCATGCGCGAGATGCTGGCCGTGACGGCGGCGTTGTATGGCCAGGGGTTGGGGCAGGATGTGTGCTTGATTACGGACGGGCGCTTCAGCGGCGGCACGCGCGGTTTGTGCATCGGTCACCTCGGACCGGAGGCGCAGGTGGGCGGGACTGTCGCGCTCGTGAAGGATGGCGACATGATCGATGTGGACGCCATCAACGGCACCATCAAGCTGGAAGTGAGCGACGCGGAGCTGGCGGAGCGGCGCAAGAGCTGGAAGCCGAAGAAGACGGTTTATACCAGCGGCGTGCTGGCGAAATACGCGAAGCTGGTAGGCCCGGCGTGCGATGGGGCGGTGACGCACTAACGGGGCTTGACGGTGTAGGTGAGCGGCTCGTTGGCGGCTTCGCGGCCGGCGGAGCGCACGTAGGTGATGGTCGCCTGGGCGGGCGTGACGTCGACGCGCATGTGGCCGGAGCTGCCGGCGAGAGTGCCGGATTTGTAGCCGTAGTCGGCGGCGCTGCGGGTGGTGCCGCGTGGATCGGACGGTTGCGGCACTTCCTGGTAGATGATGCCGTCGTGTTCTTGCTTGGCGTAGAGATGGTCGTGGCCGTGGAAGACGACCTGGACGCCGTGTTTTTTGAGCAGGTCGTGGATGGGCATGGGGAGGTTGGGGCGGTGGGTTTTGAAGCCATCGGTGCCGTCGGCGTTTTTTCCGCCCCATTCATACAGGCTGGCGGCTTCAGCACCGCCACGGGCCTGCAGATCGAGGCCGCCGACAAGGTGGTGGATGAAGACGAAGGTGTATTTGGCGTCTGAGGATTCGAGTGTTTTTTTGAGCCAGGCGTATTGGGTGGGGCCGAGTGTCCGCGACCAGTTGCTCTCGGTGCGGCGTTGGCGCGGGGAGTACCAGAAGGGGTCGAGCACGAGGATGTGTGCATCGCCCCAGCCGAAGGCGTAGTAATTTTGCAGATCGCCGGCGACGGGGTGGCGCGTGGTGTTGCCGGTGAAGAAGTTGTCGGGCACGGGGTTGGGAAAGAACTTTTTGCGTGTGAGGTTGGACCAGACGGCGAGGGAGTTTTCGGTTTCGGCTTGGCCGCGGGGGTACTCGCCGTCGTGATTGCCGAGGACGAAGAAGAATGGGGCCGATTGGGCGATGCTGCCGAGGAAATAGCGCTGGGCGAGGTATTGGTCGTGAGCGGCGGCGCGGGTGGGGTGCTTTTCGTTCATGAAGGTGTCGCCGAGGTCGATGTGGAAGTCGGGTTTGGCCGCGGTGATGTTTGCGAGTGTTTTGCGGTAGGTGTCGAAACTGCTGTGTTCATCGAGGTGCGAATCGGCGGTGATGGTGAAGGTGAAGGACGTGCCTGCGGGCCGGGCGGTGTGGAACGAGCCGGTGGCGAGAGGTCTGCCGTCGGCGTCGTGCAGGGCGTAGTGGTAGTGCGTGTTGGGCTTGAGGCTGGTGAGGAGAAAGTTGTGCGGCGTGCTGGCGGTAAGTGGGGTGTCGGCGGTGGTGTTGGTGAGGGCGGTGGGCGAGGTGCCGTAGAGGAGACGCACGCGCACGTCGCGGTAGGCGAGGACGCTTGCGGTGATGGCAGTGTCGGTGGGGCGGGCGAGGATGACGTCGATTTGATGGGTTGCGGGCCGGGTGAAGGCGGGCATGGTTTGGGTGGGTAGCCGGGCGCCGGCGGGGCGCGTGGTGGTGTCGGCGGCATGTCCGATGAGGGCGCCGAGTGCCAGCACCATGCATGCGAGGGCGAGTTGTCTCATCGGCGGCCTCGGGACGAGTTGGCGGTGGTTGGCTTGGCGGGATCGTACTTGGGATTCGGTTGGGGGAAGGTGGCGTTGACGGATTGGAGATAGGCGGTGAGTTGGGCCTGGAGTTGCTTTAGTTTGTCGGGCTGTTCGCGGGCGAGGTCGTGGGCTTCGGCGGGGTCTTTGGCGAGGTTATACAACGAGAAGGTGTTGTCGCTGTAGTGATGAACGAGTTTGTCGTTGCCGACGATGATGGCGGAGGCGGGGCCGGCGGGGTCTTTGTCGTAGTGTGGGAAGTGGATGACGAATTCGGTGCGGGTGCGTTCGAACTTGCCGGTGTTGAAGATCAGCGGGGAGATATCGGCGCCTTCGACGGCCTTGGGGAGTGGGGCTCTGGATTTGGCGAGTGATGCCAATGTGGGGAGCAGGTCGAGTGTGCTGACGCGTTGGTATTGGAAGGTGTTGGGTTTGATGCCGGGGCCGCGGATGATGAAGGGGACGCGGAGGCCGCCGTCGCTGACGGTGCCTTTGCCGCCGGCGAGTGGGGAGTTTTTGCCAGGCGTGCCGTGATCGGTGGTGAAGATGACATAGGTGTTCTTGGCGGCGCCGGAGTCGTCGAGCGCTTTGAGCAGGCGGCCGAGGGCGAGATCGAGGTCGTAGGTGGTGGCGGCTTCGCCGAGTTCGCGCTGGGTGAGCGCGGGGTTGCGGTTTTTGACGACGGCGATGGCTTCGGGACTGGCGGTGGCGCCCTGGCGCGAGGCGTAGTGGGACAGTTGGAGGTAGAAGGGCTTGGCGGCGGCGGTTTGGCGTTGCAGGAAGGCGATGCCGCGGTCGGTCATGCCGACGAGTTGCTTGGGGTGCGGGTTGTCGACGTGGTCCGGGCCGCCGTTGTTGGTGGGGCCGTCGCTTTCGTCAAAGCCGTGGACGCTGGGATCGGTGCGGCCGACGTGCCATTTGCCGAAGTGTGCGATGGCGTAGCCTTCGGTTTTGAGCAGTTCAGCGATCGTGGTGACGTCGCGGGGGAGTTCGGTGGTGGATTCAGCGGGGAGCAGGCGGCCGTTGGTGACGAGGCCGTCGTCGGCTTTGCCTTCTCCGACGAAGGTCATGCGAAGCGCGGCGGGGTTGATGCCGGTGAAGAGGGCGGCGCGCGAGGGCGTGCAGCGCGGCGAGGGGACGTAGAAGTTGGTGAAACGCAGGCCGTCGGCGGCGAGTTTCTCGAACTGGGGCGTCAAGGCGGTGCGGGACTTGGAGGCGGCGACGCGATCGTCCATTTGCACAGAGGTGCTGGCCCAGCCGTGACCTTCGCCGAGGATGACGATGAAGTTGGGCTTGGCGGGCTGGGAGGTCTGGGCGAGGGCGGGCGAGGCGGCAAGCGTGCCGACGGCTAACAGTGCCGCCGTGAGGATGGGATGGCGGAATGCTATGGGCATCTTACTTTGACTCAAAGAAGGTGTCGGTGTTGGCGACCGTGGGCATGGCGATCACTTGGGAATAGAGGAATGGGCCCTTGGGATTTTTGGGGTCATCGTGGCGCAGCTTCGCCAGCTCTGTCTTTTGCTCGGGTGAGAGGGTGCGGGCAATGGATGCGAATGTTGAGGCGTAGAGGTAGGAGAGTTCGCCGTCGAGTTCTCCGTAGCGCTTGGAGAGGTCGGCGATTTTCTGTTCGTCGACGGTTTTGCCGGACTGGAATTTGCGGAGTTCTTCGGAGATTGTGCGGCGCGTGGTGACGATCTCGGTCATGGCTTTGCGTTGCTGATTGGGCAGGTCGGTCATGAGTTTGCGCTGGGCTGGCGTGAGCAGGGCGAGGAATGCGGCGCCGGTGTCGCCGGTGAGATCGGTGCTGATGGCGTAGTCCTTTTTGCCCATGGCGGGAGCGGTTTTCAGGCCGAAGCCTCCGAAGTACATGCCGTGGCGCTCGGGGCAGAAGTAGGTGTCGGCCTCGATGTTGCCGGCGTACCAGGCGAACATTTCGCTGGCGTAGGTCATCATGGCGACGTTGTTGGCGTGAGACATGGTGCGTTTGTCGAGCTGTTCGGGGATGTCGGGCCACGTGCGGGAGTCGTTGAATTTGAGCTTCGCGAACTTGGCCTTTTGTTCGGGCGTGAGGCTGGCGATCACGGCGCCCATGGTGCGGGCACGGTCGAGAGCGATCTTGCCGTCGAGGGCGTAGAGTTCGGCGGAGTACTTGATGACGGCATCACGGTTGAGACCTTTGCTGCTTGCGGGGAGGTCGCCGGCGAGATTGCGGCGGAAAGCTTTGATCATGGGGAAACGCATCTCGGCGAACTTTTTGACGTCGGCTTCCTGGGCCTTGGCGAGGGTGAGCAGTTGGGCCTTTTGGTCAGGAGTCAGGATGGCCAGCGTGTTGCTGGCGATGCGGGTGAGGAATGATGTGTTGTGGCCGAGCTGGCCGAGGTCGTTGTCACGCATGTACTGGAAGCCGAAGTAGTCGGAGACTTTGCCGGGGGGGAGGAAGGTGTCGGCAGCGAAATCGCCGGTGAGGAAGGCGACGCCATCGAAAGCGATCGTGTGGAGTTGGGCCTTGTCGGAGCAGGCTTGTTCGATGTTGTGGCGTTTGATGTCGGGGCCGGGGCGTGGGGGACGGTTCTGGGCGAAGGCGGGAACAGCGAGACAGACGAGGCACAAACTGAGTAAGATCGGTTTCATACAGCACCTGTGAAATGGTTCTAATGGCTATCACGCGGGGGGCTGCGAAGAGTTTCACAGATTTTTCGCATGTCGAGATGGAGGTCCGGTATGACGGGACGTTGTCCGTGGGCGAAGATTGATCTGGCGATTGCGTATCACGATACGGAGTGGGGTGTGCCGGTGCATGATGACCGGAAACATTTTGAGTTCATCATTTTGGATGGGGCGCAGGCGGGTTTGAGCTGGGACACGATTTTGAAGAAGCGGGAGAACTATCGCCGGGCGTATGACGGCTTTGATGTGGCGAAAGTGGCGCGGTACGGCGCGAAGAAGATCGCGGCGCTGCTGGCGGATGAGGGGATCGTGCGGAACCGGCTGAAGGTTATGTCGTCGGTGCAGAATGCGCGGGCGTTTATCAAGGTGGTGGAGGAGTTCGGGACGTTCGATAGATTTATTTGGCAGTTCACGGGTGGGGGGACGATTGTGAATCGGTTTGAGTCATTCAAGCAGATACCCGCTGAAACGGCGGAGAGCAGGGCGATGTCGAAGGATCTGCGGAAGCGTGGGTTCAATTTTGTCGGTCCGACGATTTGTTATGCGTACATGCAGGCGGCGGGGATGGTGAATGATCATTTGGTGACGTGCCCGCGTCATGCTGTTTGCCGCAAATTGGCAAAATAAGTTGCGGGGGTTTGAATTTCAGTGGCACTTCGCTAAATTGTGGACCGTTTAGTCCTTTATTTTGGCGGAGTGTGTGTTATGCAGGTCAAGCTTACGAATGGTCAGTTGCTGCCGATCGAGATGCACAAGGTCAAGATTGTGCAGAAGTGCCGGTTGCCCTCGATCAGCGAACGTCTGACGGCCATTGAAGCGGCCGGCTACAACACGTTTCTGCTGCGGACGCGCGATGTCTTTATCGACATGCTGACCGACAGCGGCACGAACGCCATGAGCGACAACCAGTTGGCCGCGATGATGGTGAGCGATGATGCGTACGCGGGCGGTGAGAGTTATTACAAGCTCTTGGATGCGGTGCGCGATGTGTTTGGTTACGAGATGTGTTTGCCGGTGCACCAGGGGCGTGCGGCGGAGCACTTGCTGGCGAAGATTTTTGTGAAGCCGGGCGACCAGGTGCTGATGAACTATCACTTCACGACGACGAAGGCGCATTTTGAGTTGGCGGGTGGGACGGTGCATGAGATTTATGGGGCGGATGCACTGCAGACGGAGAGCAAGAACCCGTTTAAGGGGAATTTGGACCTCAACAAGTTTCAGGCGCTGATTGACAAGCATGGGGCGAAGAAGATCAGTTTTGTTCGCATGGAGTGCACGACGAACCTCATTGGCGGGCAGCCGTTCTCGATGGCGAACCTGAAGGACGTGGCGGCGCTGGCGAAGAAGCACGGCATTCTGGTGATGATTGACACGTCGCTGGTGTCGGAGAATGCGTACTTCATCAAGCGGCGCGAGGCGGCGTATGCGAATAAGAGCATCGGCGAGATCATCAAGGAAATGATGAGCTATGCGGATCTCACGTACATGTCGGGCCGAAAGAGCACGAGCGTGCGCGGCGGCATGATTGCGACGAACAACAAGCCGATCTTTGAGAAGCTTAAAGCGTGGCTGCCGGTGTATGAGGGGTTCTTGACGTACGGCGGCATGAGCTCGAAGGAAGTCGAGGCGATGGCGGTGGGCATGCGCGAGATGTGCGAGTACGAGGTGGCGTCGAGCTCGGCGGACTTGATTGAGTATTTTGTGAACAAGATGGTGGCGGCGGGCTTGCCGGCGGTGACGCCGCCGGGCGGGTTGGCGGGGCATCTGGATGCGATGAAGTTTTTGCCGCACATACCGCAGAGCCAATACCCGGCGGGCTGCCTGGCGGCGGCGGTGTATTTGGCGTCGGGCGCGCGGCCGATGGAACGCGGCACGATCTCGATGGACCGCGACCAGAACGGCAATGACGTGTTCAGCGACATTGAACTGGCGCGGTTGGCGGTGCCGCGGCGCGTGTATTCGATCAGTCATATCGAGTATGTCGTGGATCGCTTGAAGTGGCTGCATGAGCATCGGAACCTGATTGGCGGGCTGAAGTTTGTGGAGGAGCCGCCGGTGCTGCGGTTCTTCTTTGGCCGACTGGTCACGCTGAACGACTGGGGCAAGAAGCTGGCGGACGCGTATCGCGCCGACTTCGGCGAGTGCATGTAACGCTGCTGCACTGGCGACACGTTGGTGCGCTGTGGTACATTTCGCCCATGGCTGAAAATTGCACGACGACGGTCTATCTGGTGGGCGCCGGTCCGGGCGACCCGGGTCTGATCACGATGAACGGCATGAACGCGCTGCGGCGTGCCGACGTGGTGGTCTACGACTACCTGGCGAACGCGCTGCTGCTGGGCGAAACGCCCGCGGGGTGCGAGCGCGTGTACGTGGGCAAGTCGAGCAACCAGCACACGATGACGCAGGACCAGATCAACGCGGTGCTGGTGCAGAAGGCACGCGAGGTTGCCGCGAGAAAATCCGGCGGGGTGGTGGTGCGGCTGAAAGGCGGCGACCCGTATGTGTTTGGACGTGGCGGGGAGGAGGGGGAATTTTTGCGGGCGCATGGCGTGCCGTTTGTGGAAGTGCCGGGGATTACGTCGGGCATTGCGGCGACAGCGTATGCGGGCATACCGGTGACGCATCGGGATTTTACGAGTTCGATCACGCTGGTGACGGGGCATGAGAAGGCGGACGCGGATCCGAACGATCCGCGCGTGAATTACGAAGCGCTGGCAAAGCTGAATGGCACGATGGTTTTCTACATGGGGGTGAAGGCGCTGCCGCAGACCACGACGCGATTGATGGCGGCGGGACTGTCGGCGGATACGCCGGCGGCGGTAATACGCTGGGGCACGCATCCGCACCAGCGGACGGTGGTGGGGACGGTGGGGACGATTGTCGATGCCGTGACCAAGGCGGGCCTCACGGCGCCCGCGATCACAGTGATTGGGCAAGTGGTGACGCTGCGTGACACGCTTAACTGGTTTGAGCAGCGGCCGTTGTTCGGGCAGCGGGTGGTTGTCACACGGACGCGGCAGCATGCGAGTGAGCTGACGACGCAACTGACGGCACTGGGGGCACAGGTGCTGGAGGCACCGACGATTGAGATTCGCCCGGTGGCGGACACACGCAAGGCTGATGGGCTGCTGTCGAACTTGGGCACGTTTCATTGGATTGTTTTCACCAGTGCCAACGGTGTGGAAGCGGCGTGGCAACGGGTGCGGGCGCTGAAGAAGGATGCACGGATTTTCTTCGGTCTGCGCGTCGGGGCGATTGGCCCGGCGACGGCCGAGGCGTTGGAACGGATCGGCATTGTGCCGGACCTGTTGCCGGAGAAGTTTGTCGGGGAGGAGCTGGCGAAGGCGCTGATCGAGACGATCGGCAGTGAGCAGATGCGTGGGAAGCGGTTTTTGATGCTGCGGGCGGATATCGCCCGGCCGGTGCTGCGCGAAGAGCTGAAGAAGTGCGGCGCGAGTGTTGAGGACGTGGCGATCTATGAAACCGCCCGGCCGGAGAAGTTGCCGGAGGATGTGCTGGCGGCCATCGATGCGGGCAAAGTGGATTGGCTGACATTCACCAGCGCTTCAACGGCTGAGAATCTGCATGCGTTGTTGAGTGATGCGCAGCGTGAGAAGGTGAAGGCGGCCAAGCGGTTGTCGATTGGACCGATCACCTCGGCGGCACTGGCGAAGTTGGGCTGGCCGGCGACGGTGGAGGCGGAGCAGCACGATATTGGCGGGATGGTGGCGGCGCTGGCGAAGATCAGGCCGCAGCAGCCGGTTGCATGACCGCGGCGCGGGATTCATCGAGCAGTGCGAGTTCGCTGAGCGCGAAGCAGAGGTTGGCGCGGATGTTTGCCGCTTCGCGATGAGCGACTTGGCCGGTCATCATGGAGACCGCGCGGGCGAAGTGGGCGGGGTCGGTGGCAGCAACGGCAAGGTCGTAGTAGCGGCGCAAGGTGGCGTCGGGCAGTTGCACGGCTGCGGCGAGTAGGCGGAGGGCATCATCACTGTGACCGCTGCGATGGAGGCAGGCCGCCAGGCGTGCTGCGGCGGGGAGGTAATGCGGGACGATGGCAAGCACGCGACGGAAGGCGGCGATGGCCCCGTCGGTGTCGCCGATGGCGCGGCACAGCAGGCCGAGGCGGTAGTGGAGATTTGCCTGCTGGGGCGAGGCCGCGACGGCCTCGGTGATGCGGGCGAATTCGCTGATGAGGAGGGTGCGGACGTGTTCGCTGCCGGTGGCCCAGAGTGCGAGGTCGGAGCGGAGGTCGCGCTTGCGCAGGCCGTCGGCGAGCGAGGCCGCGAGCCGGCCGCGGGCTTGCAGACGGAGCAGGATATCGCTGAGTTCAACGAGGGTGCTCAGCGGCGTGAGCGCGTCGGTGTTGTCTTCGGTAACGGCGAGCGTGGCCTGGGCGGCGATGAGTGTTTCGACGCGGCCCATGATGGCTTCGATGCGCTCGAGCGCGCGGACGAACAGGCCGCTGGAGAGATCGCGCTTGGCCTGGTCGAGGAGATGCTCGAGGTGCGAGGGCATCGGGTCGTGGGTTTCGGTCGCGTGCATGGCGGGCTCTTTCGTGGGCAAGTGCATTGCGTCGTAGAGCATGGTTTGAAGGGCGAATGCGGCTTCTTCGCGGCGTTGTGCGCGAAGTAGGAGCGACGCATGAATCACCAGGTCGGACTCCGTGGCGGACGACTGGGTGATGAGCTGGTCATAGATGGCCAGTGCGGTGAGGACGTCGCCGTGGGCGAGGGCCATGGCTGCAGCACGCTGATTGGTGCGGCGGTGACTGGGGCGGCAGGCGTCGTCGGTGATGCCGCGGCCGAGGATGAGCAGTAGTGGGTGCATCGTCTGATATTCTTGTGTGAAAGCGCCCACGGGCCGGTCGAGCAACCGGTGCCTCGGGCACTGATTTTTCTTGGGGGATCGGGCGTTTTCTGGCGTCACAACTTTGCCCGTACTTGTTAGTTGCGACAGTACTTGCATCGGGCAGATTTCGCAGATGGTTAACGAAATGTGCAAAAACTGCAGGCCCGAAAATGTGGCGGAAGGTGATGCTGATCAGTTGCGTCTGAGCAGGCTGGCCATCGCGTTGAGCGGATTGGTGAAGCGCGTCCAGAGGAGGCTGAAGATGATGACAAAGAGCAGCACGGGCGTGGCGACCCAGTTGACGACCCAGGGCGGTGCGAGCAATGCCAGTGGTGCGAGGCTGTAGATGATGACGGGAATCGACGTTGGCGTGAGACGCAAGGGGCGCCAGGTGAGGAGCGGGGCGATGCAGAGTAACGCGGCGCCGATGCCGACGGCGCTGGCGTAAAGGGCGGCGGGCTTGGGGTCGGTGGCGGCATCGACGGGTGAGGTCAGGATCAGCAGCAGCTGGATGACTACGGCAGAAAGCCAGAGGGCGGCGCCGAACTGGGGGCGCTCGTGGAGATCGGCGAGCATGGTCGCGAAGCTGAGGAAGCTGAACCAGAGGAAGACGGCGAGTGAGGGGGGCAGGAGGACCGAGAGGGGTTGTTGGTAGGTGTAGGGTACGAAGTTGGTGATGATGTCGCGGGTGAAGAAGAGAAGTGCGGCCGTGAGGTAGAGCAGCAGGCCGGTGTAGTACATCATGCGAAACAGCAGGAGGCGCGAGCGCGAACGATGGCCGGGGGCATAGTGGCTGGCGGCGATGCCGTAGATGCTGGACCAGGCGGTGACGGCGAGGAAGGCGAGGAGCTGTGCGAGACGATAGGGCAGGGAGAACTCGGCTGTATGTTCTTGCGGGGAGGCGGCGCCGGTACGCATGGCGAGATGGCCAACGGACCAGATCGCGATGAACGAGAAGGTCATAACGAGCAGCAGACGCAGGAGGGCCCAGAAGGCGAAACCGCGGAAGGCGGGTGTTGGTGGGGCGTCGCTGGTGGGTGGGGCTGGAAGGAATTGGACCAACTTCACGAGGTAGAACGCGAGAGGAAGGGCGAGCGAGAGTGCATAGGCGACGACGAGCAGCGTGGCTGAGGCGGCGAATGCTGCGGCTATAGACAGGGCGAGGAACAGGAGGGCACTGGCGAGCTCAAGGCCGACGGTCGCGCGGTAAGCTCGCAGGCCGCGGAGCATCGCCGCGACGAACTGGAATGCGGCAAGGAGAACAACGGTGACACCGGTTACGACCACGAGCGGCGTGAGGTGCGCGGCGGGGGTGATGGACCAGATGTGGCGGAGCAGCCATGGTGATGCGATGAGGCAAAGGCTGATGATCACGCAGCCCATGATGGCGATGCGGGCGAGTTGCTTGTGGAGCAGTTGGCGAAGGACAGCGGAGGCGCTGAGCGAGGAGGCGTAGCGCTCGGCGACATCACCCATGCCCAGCATGAGTAGCGGGACGAGCCAGTTGATGAGTTCAAGTGCGGGTTGATAGAGGCCGAACTGGGCGCGGTGAGCATCGCCGAGGATGAGGGCAACCAGGAGCAGTCGGATGACGGAGAAGCCGCGGGCGATGATGACGGCGGGGAGATAGATGCGCGCGGAGGAACTGGCCGAATCGAGCGGTTCGATGCGCATGTACGCTTTGATGGCCACAAGCACCTGGCAAGCAGGACGCGGTTAAGGCACGATCGTCAGCAGGGGGAACTTGGCTTGAAGTTTGGTCCGCTCGAACTCGGCTTCGTCCATGGTGCGGTAGCTGCCTGCCTGGACAAGCCACATGAGGACTTCATCGCGCAGTTCGGAGGAGACGCGGGCGTTGATGCCGGCGGCCTTGAGGTCGCGCACCATGTCGGCGGCACGCGGGCCTTCTTTGAACGCGGCAAACTGGAGCGAGAAGCTGCGGGCGCCGACGCGCTGCAGCGAGCGGTTGAGGAGCAGCTGGTCGCCTTCAGCCCGGTTGCTGATGATCTGTTGGAACAGCGGCCGCGCTTTGTCCCACTCGCCAATGGCCTGGAGGGCGGCGCCGAGGCGATAGGTGGCGTGCACGTCGCCGCGGCTGGTGGGATCGGCCTGGATGCTCTTGGTGTAGTAGTCGATGGCCTGTTCGTAGCGGCGGCCTTCGAAGGCCATGTCACCGAGTACCCGCAGCGACTTGGCTTTAAGGTCGGCGCGCTGGGTCTTGGCGAGGGCGACGTTGAGGTCTTTGGCCGCATTGGCCCGGTCGCCCTGGCCGTAGTTGGCGAGGCCGCGAAGGTAGTAGGCCTCGGCGACATCGGGGGCGTCGGCGTTGTCTTTGATATAGGCGGAGGATTTTTTCTCCGCATCATCGAAGCGCCGCGCGCTGTAGTCGGTGAAGGCGTTATTGAGTGTTTCCTGGGTAGCCTTGCCGGTGGTCTCGCAACCGGCGAGAAGCAGGGATAATGTTGCCAGACCCAGAGAGATAGCAGACCGAACTATCGTCATTGTGACCTCGCGTTTGTTCGCTTGCCGAACCATCGGCCGTCAAGCATAGTACATCATGAGGAAATTCCCGCAAAACGCGCCCGGTGCGGTTGCTGCGTAGAATAATCGCGTTATCTGCCCGAGCGGGCGCTAGGCCCGCGGGACGGTCAAAGGAGCCAGGCCATGATTCTCGAGAAGGTTATTCAGCATGCGGTTGATGCGCCCAATCATGTGGCGATCGTTGATGACAAGCGGACGCTGACGTATCGCGAGCTTGTGTATGGGGCGAATTTGTTTGTCGATCATCTGGAGACGCTGGCACCGCGGGCGGAGTTTGGCGAGAAGGTGGGGCTGCTGGTGCCGCCGTCGGGCGGTTTTGCGGTGGCGTTTGGCGGGACGCGTTGGGCCAATCGTGTGCCGCTGCCGCTGAACTATCTGCTCAAGCCCGAGGAGATGGTTCCGATCATCAAGGACTCGGGGTTGAAGATCATCTTTACGATTGAGTTCTTCAAGCCATTTTGTGAACAACTCAATGCCTTGTGCGGCAACACCCTGAAGATTGTATTTCTTGACAAACTGACATGGGAAAAGCCATCGATGATGGCGATGGCCCAGATTGCGATGAACTCGGAGAACCTGAAGAAGTATCTCAAGCCGGTGCCGCCGCGGGCGCCGGATGATGTGGCCGTGATCATGTACACTAGCGGGACGAGCGGCGTGCCCAAGGGCGTGATGCTGACGAACAAGAACCTGGAGTCGAACGCCATTGATGCCTGCACGCATGCGAAGTTCACGGAGAAGACGGTGTTCTTCGGGATTTTGCCGATGTTTCACACGCTGGGATTGATGGGAACGATGCTGATTCCGTTGATGCTGGGCAGCAAGGTTGTGTACCAAGCGCGTTTCAGCCCGGTGGCGGTGTTTGAGGCGGTGCAGAAGCATGGCATCGAGGTGCTGATCATGGTGCCGACGATGTATGCGGTGATGGCGGGGGCGAAGTCGGCGAAGAAGGAGTCGCTGGCGAGCGTGAAGATCGCGATCTCGGGCGGCGAGCCGCTGCCGGTGACATTGATTCGGCAGTTCGAAGAGACATTCGGCGTGAGGCTGCTGGAAGGTTTTGGCTTGACGGAGACGTCGCCGATCGTGGCGCTGAGCGTGCCGTGGCTGTTCAAGCCTGGCAGCGTTGGCAAGGTGATACCGGATGTGCAGGTGAAAACTGTTGATGACAACGGCAATGATCTGCCGGTGGGCGTTGATGGCGGCGAGTTGTACATCAAGGGGCCGAACGTGATGAAGGGCTATTACAACAAGCCCGATCTGACGGCCGAGGTGATGACGGCTGATGGATGGTTTAAGACGGGGGACGTGGCGCGGGTGGATGAAGAGGGATACCTGTACATCACCGGGCGCAAGAAAGACATGATCATCATGGCGGGTGAAAAGGTATTTCCGCGCGAGATCGAGGATGCGATTAAGCAGCATCCGGCGGTGCTGATGGCGGCGGTGATCGGCGTGAAGGATGAATCGCGCGGCGAGATGCCAGCGGCGTTTATTCAGTTGAAACCAGAGTTGGAGCAGCAGGGGATTGCCAAGCCGTCGGCAAGCGACATTCGCAGTTTTGTGCGCGAACGCATTGCACCGTACAAGACGCCGCGTGATATCTATTTTCTGGAAGAAATGCCGAAGGGACCGACCGGCAAGATTCTGAAGCGGGAATTACTGAATCGTGTACAATCCGCGGCATGAGCGAAATACGCAGTCCGATTAGCGTTGTTGATCCGGTTAATGCGGCCATGCGGCGGACCGGCCAACTGTTATTCAAGCCGTTCAATTTTCGCCGTTGGGTCGCGATTACCTTTGCATTGTGGCTGAGCGCCTTGGGCGAAGGCGGCGGCGGATTCAACTTCAACATACCGACAGGCGGCGGTGGGGGACCGGGCGGCAGTGGCGGTTCGAGCGACGTCTTCGGCGATGCGCTCCGCTGGATGAATGATCACCTGGTGCTCGTCATCGGCCTCGTGGTCGTTGGCACATTACTTCTGTTTGCGATCTACATGGTGCAGCGGTGGTTGAGTTCGCGCGGTCACTTCATGGTGCTCGATGCGCTTACGCGCAGTGTTTACACGGTGGGCACGTCATGGCGAGCGAACGCGGAGCCGGCGTATTCGTTCTTCAAGTTCCGACTGGTCGCCGATTTTGTGGTGTTCAACGCGATCTTCGTGCCGGTCGTGATCGGGGGGCTTCTGGCGTTGATCGACCTCTACAACGTCTGGCCTAATCTGGAAACCTACCGTCCTGGCGTGATGACCTTTGTGGGGATCGGCGTCGCCGTGGTGGGGGCATTGGTGATGGCGCTTCTGTTCCTGGTGCCGTACGGCCTGCTTCAGATGTTTGTGCCGGTCATCATGCGATCGCATGGCATTAACGCATGGCCGGCGGCGAAGTTGTTCCTCAAGACCTTGCTGCGGCCCAACCTGGGGTCGTTTGTCCTATTCGTGCTGGTCAACATCGTCATTGGGTTCGTGGTTGGTGCGGCGAGTCTGGTAGTGACGCTTGTTCTCATGCTGGTCACGTGCTGCATTTTCTGGGTGATCATGGCTTTGCCCTTGGTCGGCAACGTGGCGTTGTACGCCATTTTCCTTGGCATTCTGCCGGTGCTGGTGTTTGCCCGATGCTATGCCTTGTACTTCCTGGCACAGTTTGACCCGCGCTACAACCTTTTTGAGGATGATGCAGCGCCGGTGAGTGGCTTTATGGTCGTCGTTGACCATGCGGGGCAGACCCCCGCGCAGTGAGTGAAAGGGGGTTAACTCGGCGATGCAGCATGTTTTGTTTGGGGCAAAAAACAAAAACCCGCGCCGATGGCGCGGGTTATTGCTTTTCGGAAAAAAGCAGGCAGTTAGCTCTGTTTGCCGCGCTTTTTCTTGCCGTACTTCTTTTTGGGCTTTGATTTCTTCGGCATGATCTGACCTCTTACGCGTTGGTGTGGCGTGACGTCCGCCACGAGATGAGGCGGATTGTAGCGTGAGGGCGGCGCTGCGTACAGATGAGAACGCCGTGTCAGGGCGTCTCGTCTGAAAGCTCCTGGAGGCGCGCGTTGCGCCGCTTGCGGATCATGTAAAGAAGAATGGCCCCCAGTGCCAGCACAAGCACGATCGGGAAGATGATTTCCTTAAAGCGCTCGATCGTGGCCATGAGCCAGTTGAAGCGGTCGGCAAAGTAGTAGCCCAGCAGGATGAAAACGGGAACGGAGATCAGCGCGGCGAGGCCATCGATCAGGAGGAAACGCAGGTAGGACATGCGGCTCATGCCGGCGAATGCGAAGATGATCGAGCGGAAGCCGGGCATGAAACGGCCGACAAAGACGGTGAGGTTGCCATGCCTGGCGAAGTGCCGTTCGACTTTTTCGCGGCGCTTGGAGTGCAGCACCTTGCGGATATGGCGGGCGGCAAAGTGGTTGCCATTCACGCCCTTGCGGCCGATATTGAAGACGATGGAGTCCCCGAGCATGACGCCGACCATGCCGGCGATAATCATCAGGTAGATATGGGGCACATCGCTGCGCGTAATGGGAGAGTGCTCGGGGTTGCAGAGGTAGCCGGAGAAAAGCAGGGGAATGTCTTCGGGGATGGGCACACCGAGGCCGGCGATCACCAGCACCAGCACGAGCGCGAGGTAAGTGAAGTGCGTCAGAAATGTCTTAATCAGCAGCATGCGCTCGCCGTGTATGAATCCACCAAAGCGCAGCATTCTAGCCGTGAACAGGCTGGCAGGAAACGTTCAGGCGAAGGTGTTACGGTTGTGACGCGGCGAGTTGCTTGAGCGCTTCGTTGGCTAGCGGGACCTCGGGCAGTGATTTGCGGTCGCGGGCGAGGTGCTGCACGTTGGCGAGGTGAAGTTTCGCCAGCAAAGGCTGCCCGGTGCGGGCGTAAGCGAGACCTAGATGGTAGTGCATGGCGGGCTCAAGCCGCAGCGTGGGCAGCGCCTTGGTGAGCGAGGCGAGCGCTTCGTTGTTCTGGCCCGAGAGATACTGGATGAAGCCAAGGGTGTCATGCAGCGGCAACGCCGTGGGGCTGTCGCCGGCCTTGGTGATGGCATGTTCGATGTGCGTCCGTGCTTCGGCAAGCTTGGCCTTGTCGCCGCGGGCAGAGAGGGCGAGAGTGTAGGCGAGGTTGTTGGCAGCAGTGATGTCGTTGGGGCGGTCTGTCCGGAGTTGGCGATGAATGGCGACGGCACGGTCAAGCTGGCCGGCACGTTCGAGGTATTGCGCCAGCGTGGTCAGCAGGTCTGAGCGCTTGGTGGCGGCGAGTGGTTCCAGCATGGCCACAGCGCCGGGGAAGTCGTCGCGCTCGACAAGGCGACGTGCCTGCAACTGCCGCACGACCGGCATCTGCGGCGCGGCGGCGAGCAGGGCGTCGAGCGTGGCGTTTGCTTCGGATGTGCGGCCAAGGTCGAGCATGGCCTGGTAGCGCTGGAGCAATACCACGGAAAGTTCTTTGGAGAGATTTTCGTGCAGATCCAGTGCGGCATTGGCCCAGCCGGACTCGACGAGTCGCTGGGCGAGCGCGAGCGTGCGAAGCTGGTCAGCGGGAAGGGGGGCGATCTGACTCGCGATGAACTCGCGATCAGCGGGCAGCAGACGCACGTGCTGGACCGTTGCGAGAAAGCTACGCCGGGCATCTGGCGACAGCTCTGCAGCCTGGGCGAGCAAGGTCGATAGATTGGCTTGGGCCAGTTGTTCGGGCTTGAGTGGCGGTGTGTCCGTTGCGGCCGCGATGGAACGCAGCGTCGTACGAATGAAGTGAGGCGCGGTGTCGCTGATGGTCTCGGTGAATGCGGCTGCATCGGCGGGCTTGTGCTGCAGCAGGCGGATGAGGGCGAGGTCGATCGCGGCGGGCGATGCGTCCTGCGAGGGCTTTAGGGATTGCAGTAGCGATGCAGCCTCGTCGTAGCTTCGCTGTTCGCGTGCTGCGGTGGCGGCAAGAATCGTCCAAGCGGGGAGCTGCGGGGCGTTGGGTGGCAGTTGCGTGCGGGTTTGCTGCGCCAGCGCGAGTGCGGCGTCGGGCTTGCGTGCGCGCAGGAGTGTCTGCACCAGCAGGACACGTGCCGGCAGATTTGGCGGTGATGCCGCGGCGTAGGGCTGAAGCAGGTTGATCGCGTCCTGATGGCGTGACTCGTCGCTGGCGATCTGCGCCAGAAGCATCTGCGCCCGCAGGAACTCCGGCAAATCTTTCTTGATCTGCATCGCGGTGGTGCGGGCCTGTTCGCGCTTCTGCAGCGAGGCGAAGGATGTTGCTATTTGCAGCAGCTCGCCGTCGCTTTCGTTGGTGTTGTCGTTCTGGATTGCGGCAAGTTCATCTGCGCCGGCCTGCAGGAGACCCAGAAGCACGTAGAGCCGCGCCCGGGCGAGGCGCCCGGGTGTGGTGGTTGCAGCGGGCGCTTCGGCCGCGAGGGCGGAAGCTTTGGCAATTTCGCCCAGCTGTGCATGCATTAACGCGCGAACCTGCTTGATATCGGGGTTGTCGGCGGCGGGGGACTTCTCGAGCAGCTGCAATGCGGGCAATGGCTGACCGAGTGCGGCCCACCTTCCGGCCACGGCGATCAGGGCCGGCGGCGGCAGCGACTCAAAACTGGCCTGGGCGTCGATTGTGGTTACGCGGGATGCGGCAATGTATGCGTGGGTGCGCAGCGTCGGAAGATCCAACTGGCCGGCGTATGCGGCAAGGACCCGGTCTCCATCATCAAGAGCGCCGTGGGTGGCCAGCAGGCGAGCCAACTCGGGCCGTGCATCATCAGGGAGCGATGGCTCGCGGCTGAGCGCCCGCAGGCGTTGGAGCATGTTATCAACGTTGCCGGACCGCTTTTCGGCGGCGAGTTGTGCCGACCACGCGGGCATGTAGAAGGGCTCTTCACGCAGGATTTGGCTGGCGAGGCGAGCGGCTGCGTCGATGTTGCCGGCCCGGACTTCGGCGTTGAGCCACGCACGGCGCGCGGCGACCAGGCCGGGATTAAGGGCGAGTGCCTTGCGGAATGCGTCAATCGATTGGGCGAACTGGTCGGATTGCAGCTGCGCGAGACCGAGCAGGTACCAGACCTGCGCCACTGAGCCGTGGGACGAGAGTAGTGGCGAGAGCTGCTTGATCGCGTCGGCCGGCTTGTTGTCGCGAAGCGTGCAAGCGACAAGAAGCAACTGGGCATCGAGGCCCCCGCCACCAAGTGCTGTCGCACGATTGGCAAGTAGTGCAGCGTTCTTCACGGCGTCTGGGGTGTTCTGTTCAAGCTGCAACTGGCCGAGCGCCACGAGGATACGCGGCTGGTCCGGATGCTTCGCATCGTAGTCGCGCAACAGGGCGATGCCCGCGTCGAGCCGGCGTTTGCGGTCGGCGATGGCGCGGGTGTCGGCGATGACAGCGTTTGCCGCTGTGATGGTGAGCGATTCCGTCGCGACGCCCGCAGCCGCTGCTTCATGCGATAGCTTTGAAACGGCAGCGTAATCGCCATCTTCGAAGTGGTAGGTTGCGGCATTCTGCCATGCGGCGGCGAAGGTTGGGTTGGCTTTGCGGGCCGAGGCGAGCAACGCATAAGCACGCGTCTTTAGAGCAGCGGGATCGTCAGTCCATTCGCGCAGGGCGGTTTCGGCCCGTTGTGCGGCGGCAGCGTCGTTGGCGGTCTTGGCGGCATCGAGATCGGCACGCAGCTGCCGCGCCTGCTCGCTTTGGATTGCAGCGATAAGGCGCAGCAAGTCGGCACGGGCGACATCAAAGCGGGCATTGGGGCGCATGGCGGCGAGGGCATCAAGGGCGGTGATGTGCGTTTGCGCGAGCGTGATGACCTCGCGGGCTGCGGCGGCACTCAGGGGTTTGATGGATTGCTGCATCGTGCGGACGGCGGGCTGAACGTGCGTCTGGGCCAGCAGATCGACGCTGCGACCATCATCGGGCGACTTCTGCAGGTTGGTTGTCAGTACCTGGCGTGCGTCGTCTTCGCGACCGGCGTCAAGGTAGGCCTTGGCCAGCAATGTGCGGATGTTGAGGGCGACGGTCTCGTCAGGATTTGCGGCCATCGCGCGATTGAGGAACTCGATGGCACGCTGCGGGTCACGCTGCTCAATGGCGAGTTGCGCCTTGGCGGCCAGATGCGAGGGCGAACGGCTGCGCCAGTAGATGGCCGCTCCCAGGACGATTGCGGCGAGTCCCAGCACTGCCAACAGGCCCAGCACCATGCCGCGAAATGTGATCGCTCGATTGGAATGCATTACGACCCTCGGGTAAACGGCGTGATTAGTGGGACAGGTTCAGCTTCGACTTGATGTGCGGGAAGGTGACTGCGAGCAGTTGGTCTACGCGGGCTCGCGCGTTGGGCAGATCCTGCGGGTTGTCGAGCGTCACGGAGTAACGCACCAGTGCCCCGGCAGCGTTGCGATTCATCAGTCCGTTGAGAACGATCTGCGCTTGCTGGCGATAGAAGGACGGCGTGAATACGTCGCCACATTTGTAGAAGTATGCGAAATAGGAGTAGCGCCCGGGTCCGTTGGTGGTGATCAATTCCCGGAGCTGCAGGGCGACGCCGTCGACGTTTACGGTGCGGTCGAACCGCATCATGATGCGGGAGCCGGAGCCCTCGAGGCATACATCCGGCGGGTGGGTGCCCTTGCGGTTGTCTTCAGAGAAGACGATGACGAGGTCGATGGGTTTGCCGCGGCCGTCGGCATAGGTGCGAAACACGTAATCGCGTGTTTCGAGCACATCGAGTTCGCGTTCAGAGAGCATGAGTGAGCTGGAGGTCCAGGTGTGAGCGGGCGACTCGATTACTGCCGGGATCGCGGACGCAGCCAGCGCGGCGACCCGCGTGGTGCGTTGCTGGGTGTAAACGAGCCACAATGACAGGGCCGTCATCGGCACGAGGATGAGGACCAGGTGAAGGGTGCGGCGATTCAGTTTCGCGGCTGTTTCAATGGGGAGTGAAGTTGACGGGTTGTCAGTGGTCATAGGACTGCTCAGAGTTAGTTACGCCTGTGGCGCCCGTGACAGATGGGGGACGAGGGTTGATCCGAGCCAATTGCCCGATCGCGCGCCGGGGAGCAGGTCGAGGAGTTCCTCGAGCAGGAACATCAGCAGGAACGCGATAACGAAGACGACGAAGCCCATCAGGTCGTGGACCCAGCCGCCCGGCACGCACAGGGCGGGGTCGTAGTGATGGGCGACCATCGTCAGCACGCTGATACGCACGATGTTTGCGGCGATGGCGATGGGTACTGCGGAGAGGAAGAGGAGCAGCCGCTTGTAGCCGCGAAGCTTACAGGCGTAGGCGAAGAGCGTCGCGAAGGCGAGGAGCGAGATCAGGGATTTGAGGCCTGAACAGGCATCTTCGACGGTCAGGTGCTTACCGGAGGGGAGGAAGATATCGGAGCCTTTGAGGAACGCGGGCGTGCCCAGACCGTTGACGATGGCCGTGCTGGCCTGGGCTGCGACTATCTTGAGCTTGAAGTTGATGTTGTAGATGGTCAGGTCGGGCAGCGGGACCATGAAGGCCAGGAAGGCGATCGGAAACCAGAGCCGCGATAGCATGGGGAATCCGCCGAGGTAGAGCACGCAGGCAGCCATCACGGGCAGAAGCATGAACCCCGAGACAAAGGTGACGCGAGCGAACATGGATGCGAGGTGCCCGACCATGGCGACCGCGAGTAACGCAAGGGCAAGGCGGCGTGACCAGGGGGTGGAATGCATCGGCAGGCCGCGGGCGCGGATGATCAGCCATGCGGTGACGATGGCGATGGGCAGTATCAGTGGTCCGTGCGAGTAGTAACCTGCCGGCGCCTGCCAGCGGTCGAACATCCGGGCCAGGGTCCAGGAGAACAATGCTGCGAGTGTGACCGCGAGGATCACGAGGGGCCAACGCAGTGCGCGGGGTGTCTTGAAAGTAGGCCGGCGCGCCGCGTAGTCGATCGGGAGCCTGCCGGGCGCAGGGCCGACGGGCGAAGAGTCCTTGGCGGCTTTTGCGGCGTGCATGCTGGCGGTATCCGTCATGTGCCCTCGACAGTCACTTCGCGCGGCCTGTCACAACGCGCGCAAGGAACTACGCTAGGCACGTTTGGAAAGATGCTTGGAACAAAGGTTAAAGCGCTATGACGGATTGACGCGGGTAGCTGCGACCGTGTTGAGCGTCTCGAGGATCAGTTCGGCCGCACGCCGCCAGCGGAACCGCTCAACGCGGCGGAGTCCGCGATACTTAAGCTGGCGGCGATACTCGGCATCCTCCAGCAAACCCGCGATGGCCTGGCTCATTGACTCGGGATCGTCATGAGCGAAGTAAACGGCGGCTTCGCCGGCGACTTCGCGCAGGCTGCGCATGTCTGAACAAGACACAGGTATGCCGCAGGCCATCGACTCAAGCACGGAGAGGCCGAATCCCTCAAACGAGCTGGCACAGCACGTAATGGTGGCGCCGCGGTAGAGCTGAACTAGCTGCGTACTCGTGGGGCTGGTCACGAAACGGATGTGCTGAAGCACGTTGGCTTCACGCGCCGCGTGGTAGATGTCGGTGATCTTCCAGTCGCTGCGACCGGCAAGCACCCAGCGGACGTTCAGCCCGCCTTGCCAGACGCGCTGCATCGCGGCCAGCAACCGCGTGTAGTTCCGCCGCGGAATGTCGGCGCCAACGCTCAACACGTAAGGGCCGGTGATGTCATGCTCGACAAGCACGGGGTAACGCTCAGGCGGGCCGTCGTGCGGGCTGAATTCGGGGTCGATGCCGTTATAAACAACATCGATGCGGCTCGGGTCGATGCGGTAGATTGCGGCCACGTCGTACTTCGTCTGCGATGAGACGGTGATGATGCGATCGGCATAGGCGATGGCACGGCGCAGGCGCCGGCGCATGATGCGGCTCTGAACGTCTTGGCGCATGAGCGGGTCGAGCTCAAACGAGAGATCATGAATGGTGGGCACCAGGGCGCAACTGCTGGTGCGCGGCACCAGCGGCGTGAAGCTGTGATAGACGTCCGCCTTGCTGCGATGCAGAGCCCGCGAGAGCGCGTTAAGCAGGCGCGACCCGAAGTGAAAGCGGGGCGGGAAGTCATAGGACGCCAGCGGGAAGGGGCGGAAGTTGGCGGGCAGTGCGGTAATGAGCGAATCGTCAAAATCTGCCGCGTCGTCGGGTTCAACATAGAGCAGCAGGAACTCGTGCGGCAGTTGAAGACGCGACCACTCGCCCACGATCGAGCGCGCACGCTGCTCCGCACCGGAGATACGGCGCGTCACGAGGGGGCGGGCGTCGATTGCGATCTTCATGACTCGATTATGAGCATACGGCACCCGCGCGACAACTCACGGTGCGTGGGTAAGAATGGCGTGCTTCACCGGGACGTTGAGGGAAGCCATGCGGCGAACGGCTGTTTGCACTTGGCGTGCCGACGTGCGGCCGATTGCCGTAACAAGCACAAGGCCATCGCTCATGGTGCCAAGCAGCCCGGCGTCCGGTCCGCGGTCGATGGCCGGTGCATCGATCAGCACGTAGTCGAACATGGTGCGTAGTTGGCGCAGGCCCGTTCGTGCCGAGGGTAGCCGGAGTGTTTCAGCCGATGCCGATGCCGTTGTGGTGGCGCCTGCGGGCAGCACGAAGAGATTGTGCCACGGTGTCGGGCGAACGAACGTGCTGGCCTCGGCCGGTTGTGCGAAGAACTCGGATGCGCCGCGCTCGGCGTGCAGATGGAGCACGTGCGACAGGGGCCCGCGATGGCCATCGCCCAGACAGCCATCGACGAGCAGCACGCGATGAGATCGGACCTCGCAGAGCGCCAAGGCGAGATTCAGGAGGGCGGTCGTCTTGCCTTCGCCGCGTCGCGCTGAGGTAAAGGTCAGCATTGGCTGGTCACGGGTCACGTTGGTGGCCATCAGCCGATCGCGCATGTCGCGGAATTGCTGCGCCACCGGGCCAGCGCGGTCATGGTATACGACGATCGTCGCCGGCAGGTCGAGCCGTCGCTTGGCCTGGTAGTCTTCAATGATCGTGTCGCTCGCGAGTTGCTGGCGCTGCACCGCCGGTGGGGGCGCCGACGTTTGCTGCTCGAGTGCGGCGGTCAGGGGGGCTGCCAGTGCTTCATGCACGGGCGCATCTGGCTTGGATTCAGGCGCAGCCTTGCGCAGAACGACCGAGGCGAGCGACGGACCTGTCGGCGGTGCGCTTACAGCGGCGGGTGGCCGTGTGGCACTGCCACGGAGGCGTTCACGCTCCTGCTGGGCGCGGCGAAGTGCATCAGCGATTGAACTCATTGCGATGCCTCGGCCAGGAGTGAACGGAGAGATTGGCGATCGAAGCCCTGCGGGAAGTCGGGCTGTCCAAGGCGTTGAATCATCAACGCCACCGCACCCGCGAACAGCAGGACGATGCCTGCAGTGAGCACACGCGAGCCAAATCGGAGCATGCGCTCGGTCATGCGTCGTTGTGTGCTTTGTATCTCAGATACACACCCCAATACGGGCACCTCGACCAGCGCCGCAAAGTGGCCGGCGCTCTGCAGTGAGTGGACGAGTCGATGCCGCAACCATGTGATGACCGTTGCGCCGAGAAGGCCCAGCAGAAGCGCGCCAAGCAGCGTCACATCCAGTCGTGGGCTCACGGGCCATCGCGGTGCGTCGACCGTCGGTGGTGACACGACCCATGCGCGGGCCAACTGTTTGCGGACGGCGCTCGCTTCAGGAGTTTCGTCCGGCTGGCTGATGGCGCGGTCGAGGGCCGCGAGCGTCGTTTGTGCCTTCTCACGCTCGGCCTCCGCGGCAGCCATCGTCTTCTGCAGATGATCGAAGCGCTCGCGCACCGGCAGAACCGAACGCACCTTTTGCTGCTGCTGGGCAAGTGTGGCTTCAAGCGACCGGATCTGGTCGGCAAGTCCGTCACGCTCTGCCCGCAATGTCTGCAACTGCACATCAAGCGACTGGTTGGCCAATTGTGTTGCATCGCGATTGGCTGGCGTCACCGGCGGCGGCTGGATGTTGGCCGGCGGTGGCGAGCCAGCGGCAGCACGCTCTTCCGCTTGTTTGAGCTTCTTTTCAAGCGACGCAGTTTTGTTTCGCAGGTCGATCACATAGGGGTGTTGATCGGTGCGACGCATCGTGTGCAGTTGCTCTTCCAATTGTTCCGCGAGCAACTGCAACTGTGCCTTGATGGCCAGTACTTCGGGATCTTGATCAACCGGACGGGGCGCTGGCGGCACGTGTGCGGGGGCCGGCGGCGGTTCAACGGCACGGCCGGTGGAGCGATCCCGCGTGCGCAGTTCCTCGAGACGCGGGATCTGGTTGTTCACAACAGCCAGCCGCGCCTTGAGCTCGTCATAGCGCGTCTGGTTCTTTTCGAATTGGGCGATGATGCCTGATGGTTCATCCGGCAGCACGCCGGGGTTTTCGTTGCGAAGCTGGGTCACGCCCAGTTCGGCCTGCTTGAACTGGGCTTCCGTCCGGGCTAAGGCCTTGACCAGCTCGGCTCGGCGCTCGGTGATGGCGTCCTGTGTCGCCTTGTTAAAAGCCAACAAACCCTGATCGATTCGCGTATGCAGCTCACTGATGGCTCCGCTCAGCCGTTCATGCTTGGTTTTGAACTGAAACGTTCCCGCTGCCGGTGACGCGTTCAAGCTCATTGCTAACGTGCGCTCGGCACTTTGCAGTTGGATGATGTCCGGTGAAATCTTAGGGCTGTAGGAGAAACGCGCTGTGGCCTCGTAGCGTCGCGGCAGCAGCGGCGCCAAGAGCAGCACTGTTCCCGCGATGATGCAGAACGCATTCAGCCAGAGCTTGGGCCGGCGCCGAAGCGCTGCCCACACCGAGCGTGAGGGCTCTTCTGCCCTAAGACGCACGTGGGTTTCGTTTGTGGCCAGTTCATTGTGATTCGCTTGAGTTGCGACGGACACGCCAAGACCTCCGCAGACCATGCGGGCCTGCGTCAGACTTTACGCGCCCCGAAATCGTACGGATGGCGTCAGAATGTCGCACTAATTCATACAGCAGCCAATGCGTCCACCATGGTGCGGGGCACCGGTACCGCCCGTGTGATCTTGATGTGGCCGTATTCTGGGAGTGAAAGGTCAACCATGCTGTCGCCTAGTGAGGCGCCAAGCATTGGCCGAACCAGAGGCCGGTCAATGCGTGTTGCGTTGGCGCCCACAACTTGGGCCTGCGTGTTGTTGCTCAGCAGCACCCACGAACCAACCGGGAACAAAACGATTGCCGCAAGGAACGCCTTGATGACGCGTGCATCAAGGAAGCCTTTGTGGGCCATGTGCACGAGTTCTTCAACTGCGTTGTAGGGCAGCTTCTGGGACTTGTACGCCCGCGGGTTGGTCGTCGCGGCATAGATGTCCGCAACCGACACCACGCGGGAGAATTCCGAGATCAACTCGCCCGCAGCGGCAGCTGGATAGCCCTTGCCATTGAGACGTTCATGGTGTTGATAACCCATGATGCGTGGAACCGGCGACAAGCCGGGGATCTGTTCCATCATCGTCAGCGAATAGATTGGATGCTCATGCACGCGGCGGCGGTCCAACTCGGAGAGTGTGGCCGAGCCGGTGCGGATGCGCTTTGGCACCAGCAGCATACCGACATCGAAGAGGAGCGCCCCGACGATAACTTCACGAACGAGGTCGTGGGCCAGCTTCATGTGCGTGGCAATGGCCATCGACAAAACCGAGACGGAGAGCGCATGGTCCGGCAGATAATCTTCGCGCCGCGCGGTCATCAGCGCCAACTGCGAGAATTGCCGCGGTTCAGTCCGCATGAGGTCAATGAGGTCGTCGGCCACATCAATCAGTGTCTGAAAATTGGGGCTCTTGCCCGTTTCGAGTTGGCCAAACACGGGCTGCAGGCGACTTGACAGTCGTCGGCGCATCACCTGCACCGATGCCAGGTTGAGCATGTTGCTTGCGGAATTTCGCGGAATGCTATCAAGCAGCGGGCTTACGGCCTCGGGCGCACGTAGGTACTCACCGCGGCGAATTTGCGATTCCACCCGCCCTACGACCAAACGTGAGAGATCGTGCAACGTTGCCCGAAGGCCCTCAATGTCCGCCGGTGGCCGCACGATCACGTAGTCAATCCCTGAATCTTTCAGTGCCGCGATGTGATGTTCTTCGATCTGCTCGTTCTGCTGCACGATGATAGCGCCGTCCGGCGTCAGCAGGTCAGTCTCAGCCGTGTGACCAAGAATGAGGTCTGCCACTGCAAGGAGTTTGACCGGACCTTCGCCGAACTCAAGCACATCCCGCGCGGACTCGGCCATGAAAACCTTTTCCACGCCGGAGCGCAGCAGCGCACTGATATGGTCGCGCGTAAGTTGGGTATTGGCGGCCAGCAGTTTGCGGCCCGTTGTGTGAAAGAGCGGGTGCTGGAAAGTCTTTCCCGGTTGCAGATGAGCTACGTCCAGAATTTGCATGTTATCGGCTCGTTCGCTGGGTGGTTTCGAGTCAGTGCATCAGCCGGTCGCACGTGCTGCCTCACATGCAACTTGCCACGTGCCAGAACTATCGGTGAATTCGGGTAGGTACTTTTCTACATCTTGCAGATTGCAATCGCGTTCTGGCGCAAACCCGCGTGATATTTTCAGACACTGAAGGCCCTCATAACGATTTAATGGCGCTTCTGGCAGGATGGGCAAAATACTGTCGTTCGCCCGGCAATCGTCGCCGATTTCAGCGTGGTTCCGCACCGCCGGCATGGCTCATTTCCACGGCCATAGACCTTCAACTCACGAACAAATGCCCCCGGCTGGTCCGACACGTTGCGGTAATCGCGTAGCGTCGTGCCGCCAACGTTGATGCTGCGTTGCAGCACGGCAAGGACCTCCTGCACCAGTTGTTCGATCATTTCACCCTTGAGGCGATGCAACCGCTGCAACGGATGCAGCCGTGCCGCCCACAGCGCTTCATCAACATAAATATTCCCCAGGCCCGCAACGTCGCGTTGGCTGAGCAGCCGGGCCTTCAGGAAGCCACGCGTCTTGCACCAGTGCCGGAGGTGTGCGGGGGTCAGTTCCAACGCATCGATACCCAGCCCGCGGGCGAGTTGGGCCGCATGGGCTTGTTCATAAGTACGATAGAACCAGATGCCGCCAAATCGGCGGGGATCGCAACTTCGCACGTCGATGCCGTTGGCAAGTTCAAGTACGACGTGCGTGTGCTTGCGCACTGGCGAGTCATGTGGCACAACGTCGACGCGTCCGGACATGCCCAGGTGCAAATGCAAGGTCTGGCCGTCGTCAGCGATCAGGAACAACTTCTTGCCGTGGCGGTGGGTGCGCACCATCTTGTGCCCGGCGAGACCGGTGATCTTGCTACAACCCACGCACACAAAGCTGCGGCGGTGGACCCGCACGGCGGCAATCGGCACATTCAGCAAGTGCGGTTCAAGCGAGCGCCGCACTTCTTCGACTTCGGGCAGTTCAGGCATGGCTCTAGCTCAATAGCACGGCGCCGCGCGCCTTCTGCGCGATCGGCACCTGCTCCTGAAGGTACTTGTAGATCTTTCGCGCCTGCGGCACCTGATACAAAACCAGTTCGGGGTTAGACGGATCGTTTGATTTGATCTTGACGCTGCCGATGCCCAGCAGTCGTTGGATGAATCCCTGGTCGAGTTCGAGATCCAACACGCGGTACAGTTCCAGCGAATCAATCTGCTTGGAGAAGATACCGGTCTCCGTTTCGATGCGTGTGCGACGAATAAAGCATTTCGACGACTTCGCTGAGAGAAAGAAAAAGTATGCCATGAAGCCCATGAGGGCCAATGCCGCGAAGATCACCGCGGGGGCGACGGACTTGAGTGCCGGCACGAACAGCACTACCGCCGAAACGATCAGCACAATGGTGATGCAGACGATGTAGCGGAAGAAGTTGTCCCATTGTGAGACGCTCACGCTGAACACGGGGGGCGTGTTGTCGGGTGCTTGTGGCGGGGTGGGGGTGTTGGCAGTGGGCTTCTGTCCGTCGAGGTATTCGCCGCAGTGCTTGCACTTGCGGGCAATCGCAAGGATCACTTCACCGCAGGCGGGGCAACGCTTGGTGGGATCGGCTTGGGCAGCGGCGGGCGTGTTGGCCGGTTGAGAAACGACCGGAATGAGTGCCCGGTGGCACGCGGGGCAAGCGGTGTGTTTGCCCGCCTGCTCGGCAGTGACGGTAAAAACATGGCCACAGACGCAGGTCACTTGATAGTTCATGCAGGTATTGTGCGGTTGCATGGCCGGAAAGTGAAGCGTTCGAACGGTCAGAGCGCTTCATCGACCGGCGCGTATAACCGTGGGTGCGGCAGCATTCGTTCCTGCACGCACTGCCCGCACATGTAGAACATCGCGGCATTCGGGTAATCCGTGTCGTCCGTGTCGTCGCCTTCCAGCCACCGCCGGCACGATACACCGGACTGGCCGCACAACGCGCAGACCGTTGGCGATCCGCCGTCGGGCAGAACAAGCTGATCCGATAGCCGCGGATGCTTGACGGTTTGTCCACGCCCCGTGGCCGGCTGCACCACGCCCTTGAGCGCATGGCGTTTGAGGTAGGATGAGACGGCCTCAACTTCGTCCTCATCCGCGAAGCGAACCCAGGTGCGGTGGGGCGGGTCAAAGAAAAAGCCTGCATCTTCCAGCCGTTCCTGCATCAGCGGGTCGGGCCACGATCGCAGTAAGATGAGTTTCCGTGGTTTCATAGGCGTGGGCAGTGTTGGGTTCTTCGCCCTGCCTGTCAAGCACCGGCAAGGTCGAGCGCTTTCGCCGCAACGCCGGTGACGTTAAGCTTTCGCCATGAGAATTGCGCTCGTGCCAAACCGGGAGAAAGCTGACGCGCTCGCTGCTGCGGCGGAGTTGCGCGACCTGCTGACGCCGGTGGCCGATGCACTTATCGCTACCGATAGCGCGGCCGAAACGTTGGCGGCGCTCAAGCCGGATCTGCTCGTCGTGCTTGGTGGCGATGGCTCGCTGCTGGCCGTGGCCCAAGCCATGGCTGAGATTGATGTTCCGGTCGTCGGCGTCAACTTCGGCAAGCTTGGCTACCTCGCAGCGTATTCCATTGACGATTTCCGCCGGCATCTGCCGCAGATCCTCGCCGGCAATGCACCCATGACCGAACGACTCATGCTGCAGGCGGGCATCTACCTCTGTGGCCTAGATCGCGCGACACCGCAGAACGTTAGCGAGATGCTCAAGCAGAAGCCCATCGCCCACGCCGTGGCGCTCAACGATGTTGTGATCAATGCCGGCGACCCTTTTCGCGTGGTCGAACTTGAGGTGCAGATCAACGGCGCTCGAACGACGACGTTCCGTTCCGACGGCGTGATTGTTTCGACCAGCTCCGGCTCAACGGGCTACAACCTCTCGGCCGAGGGGCCGCTGATCACGCCCGATGTGCACGCCATGGTGCTGACGCCGATCTGTCCACACAGCCTGAGCTTTCGCCCGGTGGTGTTGGCGGACAGCGCGCATGTCGTGATCGTGCCGCATCATCTGAATGCCGGCAGCAAAGTGAACTTCGACGGCCAGACGACATTTCCACTGCGCGAGGGCGAATGCCTGTTGATCCGCCGGTGGCCCAAGCCGCTCAAACTGATCGAAAACCCCGAGATCTCGCACTGGCAGATGCTGGGGGCCAAGCTCCAATGGGCACGCAGCCCGAGCCAGAAGTAGTTGCATTGAACTGAGGCACAGTCCCTATGAGTGAGAAGGTGCAAACACCCGCCAACCGCATTACCGCCGCACCGGTCAAGCCGGTGACGCTCGGACGCATTGATTTCGCCAGCGTGTTCGACTTCGTACACGTGTTTCGCAGCTTCCGGCTGGCGATCAACCCCGCCAAGATCGTCATTGCCTTGATCGCCATCGCCATGATCTACGCGGCAGGCCGGTTGTTTGACGTCGCATGGGGCCCGCAGGTGTCGCTGGGTGAGATTGAATTCTTCCAGACCGAACGTCGCGAAGTTTACGCCCGCCTGCATGCCGAGCGTCGCGAAAGCCGTGATGCCGCGCTGCAAAGTCTGCTGATGACCTCTTCGTGGGACAACGCCGCAACGGCTGAGCAACTCCAGACGCTGAAGAACAGCCCGCGTGCCGCCTACCGCGAACTCACCCGCCGTTACACGGGCGATTTTCATCGCGACATCCAGGCGGCGGCCCAGCGCCGCGCCGACAGCGAACGGTCTGGGAGCACTGCTATTGGCGTTGATGCACGCTCGCCGCGCGAGATTGAACAGGATGAGCGCGCCTTTGCCGCCAGAAAGCTGCAGGGCCGCATCCGCACCGCCAAGGACGCGGCTGGACGCGGCATCTTCGAGGCTTTTCTCGACTACGAACTCAAACAGTTCGACCTGCTCGTCACCAACACGCTCGGCCTGGTGAGACTGGCTCCGGGCCGCACGGACGATGGCAGCGATGGCGCGTCGCTTTCGACCTCGCTGGTGTCGACGGCCGGTGACCGCCTCTACCGCAACGACACCATCACGGGCAACATCGCCAATATCTTTATCACCGGTCCGCTCTGGCTCTTCACCGGCACGGCGCCGCTCAACGACCGCGCGCCCGATGCCGGTACTGCCGCGGTCTATGGCATGCGAGCCCTCTACCTCGTCTCCATCGGCCTGTTCGCCGTGTTCAGTTACGTCGTGCTTGTCCTCAGCGGCGGCATCATCGCCCGACTGACTGCCCTCGAGTTTGCTGGCATTGAGCGTCCCTTGCTGAAAGACATCTACTCCTTCGTGCTCAAGCGTGCCGCCCTGTTCATTCGCGTTCCGCTTACGCCGGTGGCGATCTTCCTGGTCGTTGCCGTGGCGATTGCCGCGTTGTCGCTTGTGGGCGCAGTACCGGTGGTCGGCGAAGTACTCCTGGGCATTATGTTCATCGTGTTTATTGGCATCGCCTTCATCCTGATGCTGCTCGTGCTGGGCATGATCGGCGGCTATCACCTGCTGGTGCCCGCCGTGGCTGTTGAGTCGGCTGACGCCTTCGACGCCATGTCGCGAGCGTTTGCCTATGTCTATGCCAAGCCATGGCGGTTGCTGCTGCACACGGTTGTGGCGCTCATCTACGGCGTCATCACGTTGCTGTTCCTCTCGTTTGCGGTGTTCATCCTGTTGAAGATCACGCACACGTTTGTTGGTTGGGGCACTTCGCTCTTTGGCTATCAATACGCCTGGTATGCCGGCGTGGACAAACTCAGTGGCATGTGGCCCGAGCCTCGCTTTGGCCGGCTGACAAGCCTGCCCAATTGGGCCGCCATGAGTTGGCCGGAGTTCATCGGCGCTGCCGCACTGCACTTCTGGGTATTCACACTCGTGTCATCGCTCGGCGCTTACGTAGTCAGCTACTTCCATTCGAGCAGCACCATTGTCTATATGTTGCTGCGCCGCGCTGCTGACGGCCAGCCAGTTGAAGAAATCTATCTCGACCCCGAACCGGCGAAAGCGGCAGCGCCCGTTGAGGCCGCACCAGCGCCCGCCAACGCCAACGGTTGATACATGCGACATTCTCTCCCGATACATGTCTCACCCGAGACGTATGACAAATTCAATGCGTGCGTGCACTGCGGGCTATGTCTGCCGGCTTGTCCTACGTACGTCGAAACCGCCAACGAGGCCGACTCGCCCCGCGGGCGCATCCACCTGATGCGCGCTACCGTCGATGGGGTGATCGAGCCGTCCGCCATCGTCAACGAGCATCTCGATCGCTGCCTTGTTTGCCGCGCCTGTGAAACCGCTTGCCCTTCCGGCGTGCAGTATCATGCACTGATCGAGGCCGTTCGGCCGCAGCTTGCCCAGCACGTCCATGGCCGCACTTTGCAGAGCCCGATCCTCGAATTCGTGGTGAAACATATCTTCCCATACCCGCGGCGAGTCGCACTGAGTGTGCTGCCGCTGCGACTTGCCAACGCTGTCGGCCTAGGCGGGCTGGCCCAGAAGGTTGCCCGCATGATGCCTGGCCCGCTCGGCGCTATGACCGAAGTGCTGCCCGATGGCCCGATCCTGAGCCGCAGCCTGCCGGCCTTCACGCCCGCGCTCGGCGAGCGGCGGGGTTCTGTCCTGCTGCTACAAGGCTGCGTCGGCAGCGTGGTGTCACGCGACCTCAATGCCGCCTGCATCACCGTGCTCACACGCAACGGTTTTGATGTGCACACGCTCAGTGCCGAGCCTTGCTGCGGCGCTATGGCCGCCCATGCAAATGATCCGCAGGGCGCCGCCGACTTTGCTGCCCAACTTGTTGAGTTGCTCGCAACCCGTGACGACGACTATTTCGTCTCGCCCATTGCGGGTTGCGGGGCACAGCTCAAGGCACTCGATCATGTGCTGCACGACCAGACACGCTACCACGACAAGGTACGTGCTGTTGTCCGCAAGATGCGCGATATCAACGAGTTTCTCGGTGAAGTCGGCCTGCGCCCGCCGCAGGGCCGCATTGAACGCACGGTTACCTACCACGACCCGTGCCACCTGCTCAACGCCCAGCGAATCTCGGAAACCCCGCGGCAACTGCTCCGGCAGATCCCGGGACTGACGTTGGTGGCACTGCCTGAAACCGACCTTTGCTGCGGCGCAGCCGGTACCTACAACCTCAGCCAACCGGAAATGGCGGCCCAGCTTGGGCAACGCAAAGTTGGCAACATCCAGACCACAGGCGCGACCGAGTGCATCACGGCCAACGTCGGCTGCCAACTGCAGATTGAACGGCACTTGAAAGCCGCCGGCCAAGACATGCCCGTGCGGCACGTAATCGAATTGCTCGCTGAGTCCTACGCCAAGTCGCCGGTTTAACGCTGATAGATCGGCAGGTAGCGGTACTGCACCGCCAACGCGAGAATCGCCATTGAGGTCGCGTACGCTTCGCCGCCAGACTGCTCAAGGCCGCCCGGTGCCGGCCACGCACCATTCGAACGCTGCCGCTGCAACAACGCATCACGCAACGGCGGCAAAATCTGGTCGTAATACTTCCCGCCCAACTGGTTCGCGGCCTGCGCGGCGTAGTATGCCCCGTAATAGAAGAACTCGCCAAATCGGTCGTCCGTCACCGGGTTGCGCATGAGGAAGTCGCCGCCTTCAAGCGATTCCTTCGAGTGATGCTCGCCGAGCAACTCGAGGCACAGCACGCCGGTGGCCGTCCGCGCGACGTTGGGATTCGTGTTGCCAACATACGAAAAGCCCCCGCCCGGCACGCTGCGCCGTTTGATATAACTCATGCCGTCGGTGATCGCCTGCCGCGGCACGGCGGCGCCGCAGTTGGCCGCACCACGCAAGGCCATGAGCTGCCAGCCGGTCACCGAGAGATCCGATTCCGTTGTCGTCGGCGTGTAGCGCCAACCACCCTGGTGCCGCGGTTCCTTACGCACACGTTGCGCATCAATGATGACACGTACTGCCTTGGCGATCGCCTCGTGGGCACGCTTCTGTCGCGCATCATCCAGCATCCCATAGACCTCGCACAGTGCGATTGATGCGATGCCGTGGTCGTACATGGTCTGGATCTGTCGCGGCGAGGCAATCAGCCCCGACTCCTGCTGCATGCCCAGCAACGCATCAACGCCGCGATTGAGGTGATCGCCATACGGTCCCTGGCCGGGCACATGACCGCGTGCCAGAAACGACATGATCGCCAGCCCGGTGATCGCGGGCGAAACGCCGTTAGCACTTTGCCACGCACCGGTGCTTCCCTGTGTCGCCGCGAGACGCTCGAGGCCGCGGTCGATCGCCGACTGCACCGCGGGCGTGATCGGTTCGTCAGTCGCGCCGCGAACTGCGGCCGGCACCGCGACCAGCGCCAACGTAATGCTCGCAAAGATGGCAAGACGCTGTTTCACTGTCCCTCGTCCGGCTTCAGCCGTGAAATGCGTGTGTAGTAATTCTTGATCTGCTCGCGATATGCCGGCGGACCTGATTGCTTCGCCGCATTCTCCAACTCCGACTGCACACGTGGCGGCAAGCGTGCCCAGTCGCTTGGCGCAATGCCCAGATCCTTTACGCTTGAGGGCATCGACGCTTCAGCACCGCCTTGCGCGGGGCCAAGCGCTGCACCAGCCGGTTCGCTTCCGCCTCGTGCCGTTGGCTGTTGGCTTCCAGAACCCGCCGCAGTTCCACGCTGGGCGATCGCCCGCGATGCCTGCTGCAACTGCTCCGCGGCTTGCCTGGCTGCTTGCGCATCACCCTTGGCCGACTTCGACTGGGCCTCGTGAGCATTCTGGGCGGCTTGCGCCGCGCTGTCAGCATTGCCCGAGCTCGGCGTCGCCTCACGCACTGCCTCACTCGCCTGTGACAGGGCCTGGCCTGACTGTGACTGCCGTTGCGCCGTTTGTTGCTGATCATGTTGCCCTGTCGCGCTGGCCGCCTGTGACTGCTCACGTGCCGCGCGTTCCAGGGCCTGTGCCGCCTGCTCTGCACCCTTCGCAGCTTCGGGCGACGTGCCCGCATTTTCCTTCGCCGTCTGTCGGGCCTGCTGTGCCGCTTGGCTCATGCGCTGGGCCAGTTCCTTCTGTTGCTGCTGAATCTGCTGGGCCTGGTCCTTCGTTGTCTGGGCGTCGGTCGTTGATTGTGCCGCCTTCCGTGTCTGCTCCGCCAGCTGTTGCTGCCGCTGCGCCAGAGACTTTGCTTCCTCTGCGGCCGCTTCCTGCGCGTTCTGGCCCTTCTTAGTTGCCGCTTGCGCCTCGTCGGCCGCCTTCTTCAACTGGCCCGTCGCCTCGGCCAGCTTCTTCTGCGCCTCATCGGCCTTGCCTTGCTGGGCCAATCGCTTTGCTTCCTCCGCTGCGCGGGAAGCATTCTCGGCCGCGTTCTTCTGTGCCGGCGACTGCTGCGAAAGCTCCTTCGATTCCTGTTTCACCTGTTCTGCCAGCTCACTCGCCTTCTGATTGGCCGGGTCAGACGGTCTTGTCGGCGGCGCGAGCTGCTTTTTCGCCTCGTCAATCTGTTCCTTCAACGCCGTCGCCTGCTGATCCAGTTGCGCCGCATCCTTGGCATTCTGCGAGGCGCGCTCGGCGGCTTTCGCATCTGGTGCGTTTCGTGCGGCCTGCTCCTGCATCTTCTTGCCGGCCTGGTTCAACGCCTCCGACTGCTTCTCCTGCTGTCCCGCTGCCTTGGAAAAATCCTTGTTCTGCAGGTCCTTCACGATGGGCTCGAGATCGTCTTGCTCGGGCGCCCGCGCCCCGGCATTGCGCAGGGCTTCCTGCTGCCGACGGTTAAACTCCTGCACCTCGCGATTCAACTGCTCCTGCGACTTGGCAAGATTCTTCGCCCGCTCCCCGGCCTTTGCGGCCTCCGCCGCCGACCGAGCCTTCTCCTCCTGCTGTTGCTGTGCCTTCCGCAACTCCTCAATCTTGCGGTCAAGCTCAGCCATCTGGCCGCGGGCCTTCTCATCGCCCGCTTTGCCGAGTTCCTTGTTCTCCTGCATCAACTTCTCAAGCTCCTTCTGCAATTCCCGCTGCTCTGCGGCCACTTTCTCAGGATCCCTGCTTCCCTTGGCCATGGCCTCAGCAAGTGCCTGCTGCCTCTCCGCCAAGTCGTGTAGCGCCTGCTCCGTGCGGCGGTCATCCGCCTGCTTTTCGAGTGACTTCGCCAAGGCATCCAACTTCTCGCGCGACTCCTGCGTGGCTTTCTTCGCATCGCCGAGCTCGCGCTGGGCATTCGCACGATCTTCCGCCAATGCCGCCTTGCCGGCCTGCTCGGCCGCTTGTTTCATCGGTTCGTTCGCAACCTTACCAGCCGCTTCCGCAATGTTTCCAAATGCTGTACCACGGTGCCGCTCCGCCGCCTTCTCCAGCCGTGCAGCTTCCTCACTGAGCGCCTTGCGAATCTCCGCGGCTTCGCGTTTCTGGGCCTCGGTCAGGGGCGACTTTTCCGCCGACTTCTGCAACGCCTCCAGACGGCTCTCCAGTTCGCGCATCCGCTCGCGGCTCTGCTTGATGCTCTCCGCCAGTTCCTTTACCGCGGCCGCATCCTCGCGCTGCGCCAGTGGCGCCGCCTTGCGGTCCAACTCCAGCGTCTGCCGCTGCGACAACGTCGCCTGTCGCTCCGGCTCGCGGTTATCTGTGACCCGGACCTGGTAGTTCAGCCGCCGCGCATCCAGCCCCTCGTATTTTTTCAGCACATCCGTGAGCGCAATCGCATGCGTCAGCTTTAGCGGCAACGCGGCGCGTGCATCAAACGGCAGCGGGCGCGTCTCCACGGCGTGCTCGTCCACCTGCAACAGCAGTTCCACCGCAGAAACCCCAAAATCATCTGACGCGGTGACAGCAAGTGTGACCGTGTCATCAGGACGCACGCGCATGACGGGACTGGCCGGTGTCGTGATCGCAACGGTGGGGGGCAGGTCGGGGCGAGCCGTGATTGTTCGCGTTCCGGGCTCGCGGTTCTCCAGTTGCCGTTCATCCCGCAGTGCGATGCGGTAGACCGTCGATTCCAGCACGTCGAGTTCGGCGGCGTATGTGCGCTCGCCCGTTGGTGTGAGTGCCACGATGCGTGTCTTCTCGCGCTCGCCGATTATCAGCTGTGCCGATGTGACCGCCTGCTCCGTCGTCAGCACGAAACCAACGCGCGTCCCGACGAGTGCATCAATCGCCCCATCACGTGAACTCGCCTGCTTCGGCCCCAGCTTTGTGTACTTCGGGTACGTGTATGTCAGGTCAATCGCCTGCACGGTGGGGCGGCTGTGAACCGTCACTCTGTATGCTTCCGTCGTCGCAGTCCCGGCTGTCACGCGGTAGTTGAACGACTGCTGCACGTTGTCGAACACCGCCCGAAATGAACGCTCGCCCGTTCTCTCGAGCGGCGCTGCCACGGCTTGTGATTCGCCGCCGGTTAGGAAACGACTCTCAATCTCGGCGCGATCAACTGTGCTCCCGGGGTTTCCGACCGGCGGCGTGATATCTACTTCGATCACAACGCGATCGCCCTGTGCAACCTCCACGTTGCCTGGGCGAATCTGCAGCGTCGGCACCGTCGGCGGCGCATGTTCGCGCCACGGTGTTAGCGTCCGGCGCAAACCCGTCTGCACATACGGGCCGAACAACAACACCGCCACCACCCACGCCAGGCCCAGCGGCAGCACCATCGCCGCCCAGAAGCCCGTTCGCTTTGCCGACACAACCCGCGATGCGTCAATCTTGGCCGCATCGCCCTCTGCCTGCCTGAACAACTGCGCGACCAACTCCGGTGATCCCTTGAACCGCGCATCCGGCTCATCTGCGATCGACAGTGCACTGCTGATGCGTTCGTGCGTCTCGGGCACAGCTTCATCAACCAGCCGCGCTGCGGTGAAAACGTCGGTAGAACGCGCCCCGCGTTTGATCATCACCACCAGTGCCACGCCAAGTGCGGCAAAAAGCACCAGCGAGACCGCGATGCTTACCGGCGTTGCTACGCGCTCCACCAGCCCCAGCAACATCACCACTGCGAGAAGCCCCACCCCCGCAAACACCGCAAACTGCAGCAACGCCTTCAAAAAATGCAGCGTCGAAGCTCGCCCCGCCACGTGCATGAGCGGCTCTGTCACGCGCTCTGACAACTCCGGCGCGGCAACTTGCGGCATAGGCTTGGCGGCAGTCTGCGTCATCGGGACCCTTCAATAAGCCTATTGTAGCATCGGCACATCAGACCAGCCCCGATAACTTGCGCACCAACCATTCAACCCCAATCAGCAGCGCAAACAACGCGAGAAACGCCCCGTGCGCCCACCACGTGCCTCGCGCCCCCGGGTCAGTGAAGAACCCCGCTTGTTCGACCGTGGTGAGCCGCTGCCGTATCGCCGGTAAGTGCGCCGCCAGCACGTCCGCATCTGCGGCATCAACGGCAAACCCGCCGCCTGCCTGGGCAATCCGCGCCAGCAACGGCCCATCCGTGTTGATGTTGCGCTGCTCGATGTTCAGCCCCGGCGTCACAGTGATGGGCAGTGCCCGCAGCGTCACCGATGGGTCGATCTGCAGCAATCGCTCCACAACGCTGCCTGTAAGCGTCAGTTCCAACTCGCCCGGCGGCAAGCCATTCAGCGTCGCACGGTAATAGCCCGGCGCTTCCACCGTCTCGACAAACTTTGCCTCTCCCACGATTCGCGAACTCGCGGCATTCGGCCCCTGCGCATCGCGCGGCGGCAGCAACTTCGCCGTCACGCTGAAGTCCATGTCCGTCGCCGGCGTCAGGTCCTCGCGCAGCACGCGCGCTGTCACGAGCACCGGTTCGCCTGCAGCATAGCGCGGCCGATTGCTTCCGAATCGCACAAACTTGCCACCCGCCGGCAGGTCGCTGCCCGAGGCCCACCGTAGCACACGTCCCCAAAAACGATCCTGCAGGTTCTGTCCGCCCACTTGCCGCAGCCGCCACGTCTGGTCGCTGGTCAGGTGCAGCACGCGTCCGAGGCCAATGCTGCTCGTCGCCAGCAACGACCGCCGTCGCGACGTTTCCAGCGCGTTCGGGCCCGTCGGACCAATCGCGGCGTTGTCCGGTTCTGCAATCTGCCAGTGCACCGTCGCGCCCGGCTTCGCCTGCGTGAACGGACTATGCCAATACCACAACGGCGTCTGGCTCCATCCGCCTTCCACGCCGTCCGTACCCATTTGGCCCAGCGTGCTTGCCGCTCCCTCCGGCGCCATCGTCGGCTTAAAGCCAAACCGCGTGTGCCTGGCCAACGCATCGCCCGCCCATTGCTGGTTCAGCGTCACCGGCAATAGCTCCGCCAGCGGCTGCCCACCGTACGCTTCCGGCATGTGCCGTGGCCCAGCGAGCGTAATCAGTGTCGCCCCCCGGTCACGCACCGCCGTAGCCAGAAACTGCTGCTTCCTCACGTCCAGCACCTGTGGTGCGACGTCGCCCAGCACAATCAGATCAAACTTCGACCAGCCCTCTTGCGTCTCCGGCAGCAGTTGCGCCTCAAGATTCTGGTTCTCCGGGGACGCCATCACTGGCCCCGGCTCGACAATGCCGCGAATCGTCGCCGGCTGCAGCAGCACAACCTGTGTCTTCATCCGCGGATCCGTCGCGAAATAGCTGCTCACATAACGAAACTCCCACCGCGGGTGCGTGTCCACAATCAGGACGTTCGTCCGTTCCTTCTTCACCGCCACACGAAACGTCCCGCGATTGTTCGCAAGGTTCGTCTCGCCCGGCGCCTCTGATACCCGCACCTCGTACTCAATCGCCGTCGCATTCTCTGGCGGCGTGTCTGAAAACGTAAGCCGCTCTGAATGTTGATTGGCCGTCGACACCACGGCCTGCGTGTCGATCAGCGTTCCCCCGCGGAACAATTGCACCTGTGCCTTTTTCCCATTCAGCCCATCGAGCCGCACCAGCGCATTCGCCTTCAACTTGTCATCGCGAAAGACCCATTCCGGCGCATCGATCTGTTCAATCGCCGCATCGGGCGACACTTCATTCGATCCGGTTTTGATCGCAAAAACTTTGATGCCGCGCGCGGCCAGCAGCCGCGCCGGTTCTGTCGGGTCGCCGCCACTGTTGTGCCGGCCGTCGCTGATGATCAGCACGCTCGCCGGCTCGTCCGCCGCGATTTGCTGCCCTGCCAGCAGCAGCGCTGAAGTGATATTCGTCGCCTGTCCGTTCACCGCAAAGGCGCTGCGCAAGCTGCCGTCAAAGGCCGCGCCATCGGTCGCTGCGCCCATTTGCGCTGTGTCCGAAAAGGCCGCCAGTCGCATGCGATATTGCTTGATGACGTCGGGCAAAGGCTTATCGCCCAGTCGCGTGTGGGCGGTGGTGAGTGCCGCTTGCCCGCGGGCATGCCGCGGCAGCCCCTTCACCCGCGCCAACGCCGCCTGCACGCCCGCATCCAGCGCATGCCCCTGCACATACTGGCCATCCAGTCGATCCGCCAGCATCCCCATATCGCGGGTTGCTAGGTCGAGATTCGTCTGCAGCATCGGCCACGGCAGCATGTCGTTGGCGACACGTAGGTTGGCCGCCTTCTCGGCATTCCGCTGCCAATACTCGCACGCCGCCGTGATGCGATCGATGCTGTCAACGGCCGACTGCGCCTGGGTCCGCAACGCGGCATCAGCTTCAATCCCCTTGCTGATTGCCGTGAGGCGATCCGTCCACGCCTTGATTCGCTCCTTCAGATCGCGCACCCGTGCCCGCTCCGCTGCATCATCGCCCGCGGCGCCCAGGGCCGTCAGCGGCTTAAGCGTCGCAAACTCCGATCGGAGCGCCTGCAACTGCACATGGAACAAGCCCGCCCGCGGCCGATCGCTCTTTGGCAATAACCCTTGTCCATCCGCCCACCGCAACAACTCCACCGGCGTCGCCTGCGGATCGGCTGCAGCCATCGAAGGGCTCTGGTCCACCAGCAGCCAAAGCGTGCCTGACAGGTCGCGTGTGCGCGTCCATTGCAGCGCCGGCGAAATCATCAGGACGACCACGAGCGCCACCAGCCCGCACCGCAGCGCGGTGAGGCTCAACACCGTGGCCAACGATGCGATGCGTCGCTGCTCAACATACAGATACGCGATCGCCGCGAACGCCAGTGCTGCTGATACAAACAACAACCACCCCGGCATGGCCGGATGTGTCGTCAGCGACAGTTGACTGTCGCCCGCAGCAAGCATTGTCAGCGGCACCGAATCTGGCACGTGTCTCAGCCCTATTCCTGCCCTGAAGTGTATCGCGCCGCACCGCCCAAGTCGCAACCCCGCGGGCTATTCCCCGGAGTTCTGAAAATACACCTCTTCATAAGGCTGGATCACCACGAACCCGTCGCCGCGGAACATCATCTGCAGGCTCTCGCCGCTGCCCCGGCCCAGAAACGTCTTCAAGCTGACATCCGTGCGGAACTCCGGCGTCAGGTTGCCCGACCACGCAACGGTCGCGTTCGGGTCCGTGAAGACCGGCACTTGTGGCGTCACCCGCAGTGTAATCGGGTCATAGTGCGTCGTGATTGCCAGCAATCCCCGTCCCTCAAACCGCAGGTTGAACAACCCGCCTGCCAGCATCGCCGAAACCTTCCGCATCATCGTGATCTTGTACGTGAGCGACGTCTCGAACGCGAGCACATCATTCCCGTTCACGAACAGGCTCTCGCCGTTCAGCGCCAGCACCGTCACCTTCTTGCCGCTGTCCGCGAGGTACAACTTGCCCTGTCCCACGGCCTTGGTCAACTGTGCCCCTTCGCCTGACAGCGCCTTCTTAAAAAAGTTGCCGATGCCATGCTCCAGCATGCCCTCCCGTTCGTACTTGATGTTGCCCAGATAGCTGACCATCGATCCAGTCTTTGTCCAGACCATGCCGTTCAGGTTGATCTCCAGCAACCGCTCATGCTCCAGTTCAAACGTCCCCTGGCCGCGGTCCTGCTGCGCTGTGCGCTTCACAAATTCGCTGATGGAGTAACGGTTCGCTTCCTGTGTGGGCGGTACTTGCTGACTCATTGTGCGTCCTTTCAGAAAAGAGGTTGCGGCAGTTATACGACTAAAATGATGCGATGTTCAAGCCGTTTTATCGCGGGCTTGTTTTGCGTATCATGCCCGCTCTTTGCCGATATGAGGCTTGATGGCTCCACATACTGGTCAAACAAGTCCCGCGCCCCGCGCTCGCAGTATCGCGGGCAGCGCCGCCACCGCCCTGACTGATCGTCAGTTGCGGTTCGTGCTGAAACGGCGATTTGGTAAAGACAAAGAGTTCCAACGCCAGTCGCACGCCCTCCACACCAGCGATTCCCTTGTTGATTTCCTGGTCGCCACGGCAAACGGCCACGATCCCCATCTTCCCGATGAAGTCTTCCCCATGTTGCGGTGGGGCGGTCAGTTCGTCTTCGCCTCGCGCCAGCAGGACCAGGTCGTCGATCTCGCCAAACGCTTCAACACCCACGGCGCCTGGGTCATTGAGCAACCCCCGGCAACCCTGAACAGATACCCCCTCAACTTTCGCCTCCTGCTGGTGCACAAGCGGCTGCACTACTTCGTGACCCGCAAAACTTCTCTCATCAAGCCCGGCGAATCCAGCGAACGCTTTACCTACAACGTCAACCTCACGCGTCACGCCGAATCCGGCAGCTATATCGTTATGAAGCAGGTGCCCACCTTCGACCGGGTCGTGGCGCGGCTTCGCGAAAAATTCCCCGACGCCGACATCGAGACCCTGCGCCGCCGGGCCCGCAAGTTCACCGAGAAAATCTTCCCCGTCTTCCTCACGCGTGAAACGGCCATCCTTAAGCTGCTGCAGCGCGACCTCCCTTCGCAGTTCGCGGCGAAAGTGCCGCAAGTCGTCAGTGCTGAACAAGACAGCCAGGGCTACGTGCGCACGCTTTATCTCAAGTGGCTCCGCAATGGCCGTGGCGACAAGCCGCCCCTCACACAGTTGCAGTTCGCCCGCCAGGCCGCTGAACTGCTCGTGGCCATCCATGACACCGCCCGCGTCATTCACCTTGACCTCCGCCTCGACAACGTCGTCATCACGCCCGACGGCGTGGGCTTTGTCGATTTTGGCTCGGCAGTTCGCGTGGGCGAGTCCTTCCCCGAAGCCTCGCTGCTTTCCACCCTGTTTGAAGAAATGATGCGCACCAGCCAGATCCAACGCATGCTCGGCAAAATGGCCGAGGGCGGCATGGTCACCAGCCAGGAGATACGCAACTCCTACCACCGCATCGACAAGGCCGTCGACTTCTTCTATCTCGCGGTGCAGATCAACGCGCCGTTGTCCAATCCGGACTTCCGCGGACTCGTTACATTTGAGAAAGACAGCCCCGAGGCCCGCGAACTCGCCACGCTCACTGAGCTGATCCTCCGCCCCAAAGACCCGGAAAAGCCCGCCTTCAAGAGTGCCCGCGATATCCTCGACGGCATCCTCGAGATCGAACGCCGGCTCAAACGCTGATCCCTTACTTACGAATCAGTGCCGCATTTACCCAATTCACACGCCCCAGCACATCCAGCTTGTCGGCCGGGTCAGCCTTCAATTCCAACGTGCGGCCATTCTTCACCGGCAGCGTCAGCTCCGTTGAAATCTCGCCGGCCTTCATCGTTTCTGATTGCCACAGCGTTTTGCCGTCCAAAACAATCGACAGCTTGGCCTGCCCATGGGGCGCTGCCGAGTCATCCAAGCCGCCGCGAATGAGTAGCGTGTCAAATGAGCCGTCCAGCTCAAACGTCAGCGCCGAGCGTGTGTGTACGCCCAGGCCGCGGCGGTACTCCGTCTTGCCCATACGCATCGGGCCGCCAACAACATTGCGATTCGACTGGGTCGGCCACTTCGTGCCCATAAACGTCGACTGCACATCCTTGGCCGGATCGAGTTCTGTCAGCCACACCACGCGTCCGCCCAGCACCTCAACCTGCAGCAACTGGTCACTCGAAGTCTTGCGCGATTGCCCCGCCGGGTCGCTGAATGTCACTTCCGCGATGCGCCAACGCAATCCCTCTTTGCCTTCCATCGGCACTGTCAGCACGCTGCCGCTGATCGTGGTGATGCGAGCGCTGAGCGGCGGCACCGCGCGCGGTGAGAACGCCCCGCCAAGCGTCAAACGCTCCACCCGGGCCAGTTCAACTTCTGTGTCACCAGCGTCATTTTGCATCTGCAGCTTGTCGCCCGTGATCGTGACAAAAATGCCTTCAATCGCGTCGCCGTTCTTCAGGCGAACAAGATCCCTGTCGGCAGGCGCCGCCATCACAATGTTCTTCGCATCGGTGCTCGTCATCGCGGCAACGTTCTTCAATGGCACGCCGACCGTGCCCAGTTCTGCAACCTTGAAGTTCAGCGTCTGGCCGCTGATGCCCGCCGGTTCTCCCAGCAGCGAATCGCCGTTACGCAGCGCCAACTGCCATTTGCCGGTGCGCGGCGCAGGGCGCCGATCCGAAACCAGCGTCACCAATTCGCGCGACTTCACCTTCACCAGTTCGCCGTTGTCGGGCGTGAACGACAGCCCCTCGGCCACCGTCCACTCGTTGATCGTGGCACGCTTCACTTCCTTGAAGTCGGCTGTGGTGATGGCCCAGTCCGCACACGCTGTACCGGCAGACCATGCCAGCAACGTGACGACCGCGGCGGCAAGTATTTTCTTCATGTGTGGCTCGCGTTACTTCTGCAAAATCGGTAACAGGCGGTTCGGCATCTGCAGGATGATCAGCGCCATGCCCGTGGCATACACGTTCCCCGCTTCGCCTGACCATCCGCCGTCATTCTGCTGACGCTTCAGCATGTCCGCACGAATCGCCGGCCAGTACTTGGCCCATGCGTCGCCCCCGGCCATGAACATCGCCTGCGTGTTGTAGTAGTGACCATAGAAATAGTGATACTCGCCGGCGCCCATATTGCCGCGATCGCCCGGGATGAATTTCGCCAGGTACTTGATCGCGTTTTCGACTTCTTTGCCTTCATACACGCCCGCGTAATACAGGCACGCCAGACCCGCCGCCGATCGCGGAAATGCGCTCCCGCGGCTCTGCAGCGTGTACGAAAAACCGCCATCCGGTTCCTGGCTCTTCTTCACGTAGTCAATCGCCCGGTCGATCGTCAGCTTCGGTACCTTGACGCCCGCATTACGCGCTGCACGCAACGCCATGATCTGGCAGATCGTGACCGAAATATCCGCATCCACCGGCTGCGGTTGATACCGCCAGCCGCCTTCTTTGTTTTGTGTCTGCACCAAGAGGCGAACCGCGTTCTGCAGCTTTTCCTTCAAATCCGCCCGCTGCGTCTGGCCATAGGCTTCCGCCAGGAAGAGCGTTGCGAATCCATGCCCATACATCGGTGAGCCATCGCCGGGGCCGGCGATCAGGCCGCTCTCCTGGCAGTTCTTCAGCACGTGATCCAATACGCGCGACACTTCGCGGCCATACGGGCCCTCGCCCGGCATGTTGCCGTCAGCCATGTATGCAAGTCCGGCGATGGCGATGATGCCTGTCCCGCCATAGCCCTGGTTCTGGCCAAATGTCCCATCATCGCGCTGCTGCTTGGCCAGCCACGCCAGGCCTTTCTTGATGCGTTCACGCACCTCCGGCGTCATCTCATCCTTGATTGGGCCGCTCCCGCCCATGGTTGATTCCCCCGTGATGCGCTTGCTCTGCGCAAGTGCCGGTACGGCGAGTGTCATGGCGGCGATTGCTGCAGCGATAAGCCAAGTGCTTTTCATGCGGGCCTCATTACGCGTCGTACTCGCGTGTTTGGGCGCGAGTACGAGGCAGTGTGTTCAGATTAACGATCGCGGGCGGCTTTGCCCAGTTCGGCCAGAGCCTGATAGTACTTGTCAATGGCTTCCCGGTACGCCGGCAGGAACTGCTCCTGTGCGCCATTGCTGACCAGATCGCGATCGCGGTCCGGCAACTGCGCCCATTCACGCGTGCGTTCCTTGATGTCTTGACCATTGCTCTGTGCTGCTGATTGGCCGCCGCCGGGCGCCTGGCTCTGTTGCGCCGCATTCTGACCTTGCGGGTTGTGCGGGCCTTGGCCCTGGCCCTGTTGCTGCCCCTGCGACTGCTCGCGCTTCTGGCCCTGCTGCTGGCCCTGGCTCTGCGATTGGCTCTGGCTCTGTTGCTGCTGCATCTTCTTAGCCAGTTCGATCAGCACATCCAAGTCCATCACGATGCGCCGCTGTATTTCCTGCGTCTCTGCTCCCGCGTCCATTTCCTTGGTCAGACGCTCTTTGCTCTGCCCCATGCGCTCGACGATTTCCTTGAACTTATCGCCGGCCTTCTTTTCCGTTTGAATAAGATCATTCTCGAGGTCCTGGTTGTCCACATTCTTGACGGCCTCAGGGTTGATCACTTCCTGCTTCACCGGCGGCTTGGCCGGCTTCACGGCGGGCTTCGCATCCGTCACTGCCGGCTTGCTGGCCTCGCCGCCCAATCCCTGGTCGAGCAGGTCCTCAGCCGAAACGGTGCCCAGACCAAACGCCGCCATCGCCACGGCCGCTGCTAAAATCGCTTTCATGTTCATATCGCACCTTTATCTTGGTCTTCTACGTTTGACGCGTGAACACACGCTTTGTGCCAACCTTACCGCTGCAATTTTTCCATCACTTTGCCGGCCATCTGCTCGATCTCGCCTTGCTTCTTGCCCAGCTTCGCGACATCGCCCTTGATCGCCGCCTTCTCCGCTTCGACCTTCACGCCCTCGAGTTCCTTCGCCCGGCCGACCGTATCGGTGTTCACCACCGTCTGCATCGCCTTGAGTAGCTTCAGTTGCGTCACCGGCGGAATCAGCGGCGGCTTGCCACCACCTCCACCGCCACCCCCGCCACCGCCGCCCTGCGGTTTCTCGAACTCATCCTTCTTCTGCTGTTCCTGCTTGAGCGCCTCGATGATGTCGTTCAGACGGTCAATCGCCGTCTGCTGGGCCCGCGCCAATTCCCGCCCCGTCTGGGCGCGGTTCATACGCTCCCGCGACACATCCATATTCCCCTTGATGTCGTTGTTCATCCAGATGATAACTTCATATTCCGCCAGTTTCTCGTCCTTGTTCAAGGCGAGAATCATGTCGATCAGGTCGTTCTGTTCCTTCGACTGCTTTGACAACTCCAGCAGCCCCGGGCGGTCGATCTGCTTATCGCTGGCCATCGTGCGGCGCTTCTCAACGTCGTCGCTCGCCGCTTTCACGGCCACCTGCCGGTCGCGAATCTCTTCGTACTGCTTCTGAAACTGCGCCAGGTCCTTGTCGCGCAGCTGGTCGTCTACCTTCTTCTTCTGTTCCTCAAGCTTCTTAATCGCCGCTTCAATCGCGTCAATGGCGTCCGTCGCCGGCTTCACAGCCTGCTGCTGTTTGATCGCATAAAGTGCTGCCGCCGCATCTGACATGTAGTCGGCCGCACGGCGAATATCGACGGCCGCCGTCACCGCATCGCGTGTGCTCTCGGCCTTCTTCTGGGCCACAATCGTGTTCGTGTGATTCGTGCCCTGCTTGTCGCCCAGCTTCTGCAGCGAATCCTTGTCGCTGCCCGCAGCCTGGCCCAACACGCTGCCGACCATGCCGGCGCACATCATTATCACAACTGCTGTCTTCATCATCTTCATCGAGCGACCTCGCTACCATAATAGATGCCGCAGGGCGGCATTTTCTTTCGTTTTAACGCGATTCGCCGGCCTTCGCCGCCTCATCGCGAACCGACGTCTGAACGTCCTTGATCTGCTTCAATTCATCGATCAGCGCCCGCAATTCACGTGAGAGCGTTTCGAATCGACGCGAGCCCAATTCATCAAAGGCGCCAATCATACGCCCCAGGCCCTCGGTGCCGCGCCGCTGATTTCCGGTCGCCGGCCCGATCTTGTTGTCGCCCAGGTTCTGGCCCGCCTGACGCAATGCCTCCGGCACGCCCTTCGCCGTCTCCAGCACTTTCCCCAAAGTCTCAGCCGTCGGCTTGTCGCCGCGCCGCTCGGCCGCTTCCTTGGCCTCGCCAATCCGCTGCAGCAGCTTCGTCACATCATCCGCCAGCTTCGTCTGCTTGCCCGCCGTGCCGTTAAGCCTATCCGCTTCCGCACGCCCAAGCTCACTCACGCTCTTCCCCAGGTTGTTCTTGCTCCAGTCGCCCGTCTCCTGGTTCAGCCGCACTTGGTCGCCAAGTGCCCGCACCGCGACCGCCCGCAACGCATCCACATCGCCCGCCGTCTCCAGCAGATCCAGCAGGTGCTGCATGGTGTCGATCGCCTGCCGCTGCTGCCCCGCGGCTGCCGCAGTGGCCTTTGCCGTGTCACCGGCTTGCACGGCCGCAGGTGCCATCGCGAACGCAAGCAGAATTGCACAGAGCTTCTTCATGGCGTCCCCTCTTACTGCTTCTCGTTCTTCTTCTCGCCAACCTTCACCGTGTCATCGCGCACGGTCGTCTGCACGTTCTTGATCTGCTTCAGATCCTCAAGCAGCTCACGCAACTGCCGCGACAGCTGTTCGAGCTGCCGGCGGTCGTGATTGTCGAGTTCTTCCTTCATTTGTTGCAAACCGCGCGAGGCGTTCTGCTGGGCACTTGATGCCCGCGACATCTGGTTCTGGCCAGCGCTCTGCGAAGCCTGCCCCTGCTGCCCACTGACATTCTGTGACTGGCTGGTCTGTGCGGCCTTGCTCAAGCTCTGGCTGCCCGCCTGGTCGCCCTGCTTCGACATGTTCTCCGCGGTTTTCTGCATCTCTTGTGTCAACTGCTGTGTCTTGTTGGCGAGATCCTTCTGTTCCGCCGCAATCTTGGCCAGGCGATCCTGCATTTCCTTGCTCAGCTCGCTCATCGGCTTGCCAACGGTGTCACGGGCAGTCTCTCGCGTCTTCTTGTTCAGATCATCTTGCTTATTAATGATGTCGTTCAGCTTGCTGCGCATCGCTTCAAAGTCGCCCGCAGCGCCGAGCTTCGCGATCATGTTGTCCATCTTGTCGATAGCTTCTTTCTGCTGCTTGTTGGCGTTGTTCGTGGCCTGGGCCGTGGGGTTCTGCTTGCCCTGCTGACCCTGTTGTCCCTGCTGCCCTTGTTGCCCTTGTTGCCCTTGCTGCCCTTGCTGGCCCTGCTGGCCTTGCTGCCCTTGTTGCCCCTGCTGACCTTGCTGTCCCTGCTGGCCTTGCTGCCCTTGCTGGCCTTGCTGGCCCTGTTGGCCTTGCTGCCCTTGTTGCCCTTGCTGACCTTGCTGACCCTGTTGCCCCTGCTGGCCTTGTTGACCTTGTTGGCCCTGCGCGCCAGCCGTCTGCTCAGCCTTGCTCAATTCGCTCGCAGCCTTCGGCATATTGTTGCCGCCGACGTCCTTCATCCCCTCCGCAACTTCCTTCGCGATCTTGCCCAAGTCCGAATCCGACAGCTTGTTCTCTTTCAGCTCCTGCCGAATCTGCTCCACGCGCGCCTGAATCGACATCGCGCTGCTCGCATGCTGGTTGGTCGTTTGCGCCAACTCGCCCAACTGCGCCTTCTGCTGGTTCGTTGAGCTGTTCGCCTCCGACACGGCCTTTTCGATCGCCTTTGTGCGCTCGTTCACGGTTTCATGCTGCGTCTTCAAGTTCCGAATCTGGTCCTTGATCTCGTTGAGCTTCTTCCGGTTCTCTTCCACGATCTGCTCATTGCTCTTGATCGTCAGCGACAGTGGGGGGCTCTTCACCCAGTCGTGCCGCTTGCCGGCCACGTCATAGTTATCCTGGACCATCGCGTAGAACGTCAGCCGCGCGCCCGGCTGCAGGTTCAGAGACGCCAGCGACCACTCATACGTCGCCTTGCCCGTCGTGTTGCCGACCGCCGCATCCACCGTACGTTCCGCCCACTTGATGTCCGTCTCAAACACCGGCGCATCGCCCGGCTTCGCATCGAAGCGCTCGGCACGCAGTTTGAGCCCGTCCAGACCCAGGTCGTCCGTCGCCTGAATCGCAATGTTCACGATCGCATCCGGCGCACGCTCCACCTGGCGGCGCGGCTCCGTGATCACGATCGTCGGCATGCCGTCCGGCACAACTTCCACCGTCAGCGTCCCGCCCACGCGGTTCTCAAAGTTATCCGTGTCGCGAATCATCGTCCGCGCCTGCAGCGTCTGCGTCGCCACAAACGTCACTTCCGCCACGTCCGGCGCAATCAACTTACGCTGCGCCGCAAACACCAGCGGCACGTCCTTGTTCTGATCGAAGAACGCAATCGACGGCTCACCCTTGGCATCAACCATGAACGGCTTGCTGCTCTTCAAACGCAGCGCCACGGTCGATCCCTGCACCGTCCGCCCCGCCTGGCTCAGCAGGTCAATCACCACTGTCGGCGCCGGCTTGCCCGGTTCACTGATGTTCTTCACATACGCCGGCGGCGAAATCGCCGCAGCCATTTCCATGATTACCGGCCGGGGCGCCAGCTTGATGTTGATCGGGTCCTGCTCCGTGTCGTCGCCCGCCTCAAGCTTCAGCGACAACCGGGTCCCCGTCGGAATGATCTCACGCTGAAACACCATCGCGCTCGCGCCGCTCTGTTCTTTTTGATACGTCATCTGCTCCGTGCTCTGGCGCGGCTGCTGGTCGGTCCACGACGTCAGATACGCACGCAGGCCGGGCTTCACGCCCTTCTCAACCCGCGCGCTCACCACAAACCCTTCGCCCACCGGCAGCACCGTCGGCTGCTTCCCGTCCGCCCAGTCAAACGCGATGTGCGTGACCCGCGGCCAGTCCAGCGGCGACGTCGTCAGCCACCGGCTCGCCGCAATCTTGCTCAGCGCCGGGTTGCTGATTGCCAGCACCGTGCCAATGATCGCCAGCAGCACCGCCGCCGCGATCATCTTGTTCGACGCGCGAAAATCGAGTGAGTCCTCAAACTTAATGGCCGCGGTGTGTGCCGCCGCCGTGTCGATGTGCTTCGCCGCCAGGGCGTTCTGCTGGGCCGCGCCCCCCTTGATAAACTGCACGGCCGAGATCAACTCGTCCGACAGCGACTTGTGCATGTTCTCAACCCGGCTCGCCAGGAATTGGTCTGTCAGCTTCGTCGACAATGGTGCGATGAGTTTCTGGTATGCGATAACGCCCACCGCCACGATCGTCGTCAGCGTGAGAATCACCCGCGTCGCCGTTGAGAAGTGCAACAGGTAATCCGCCAGCGCCAGCACGATGGCCGCCGCAAACAGCGCCGACAGCGTGATGCCCAGGCCGTACAGTCCCAACACCAGCCGCGTACGTGAACGCAGCCGGGCGATCCTCTGGACCAGCGGGTGATCAAACGTCATCTGAGTCATACGGCACCTTTGGCTTAGTCGCGCAACATGTGTCTCAATCAACGTTGCCGACACGCTTAAAACGTTTCGATTCCAGGTCAATACAACCAACGCTGATACGGCTTAGATCAGGCCCGCGCTCTTACGCAGCAGCCATTCCGCCGTCAGCAGGGCGATCAGCAGCAACAACGCGATAGGCTTATACCAGAGCTCTTCGCTCAGCCGAATCGTGATCGGCAGCGAGCGGTCCGGCACCAGCTTGGCCGCTTCCTCGTGGCGATACAACGGCAGCACCTGGCCCGCCGTCCGCACGCTCACCGTCGTCAGGCTCTCAATGTCGGCCGCGGTCTTCTCAAACTCCCGCTCCGGCGGCGTCACCACCACCTCCAGCGGCTGCACGTCCACCGGCGTATCGCCGGGCGACACGCTCAGGATCATCTCACCCAGTTGCCCCGCAGTCGTGATGCCCGCCAGCCGGTCCTGCTGGCCCGGCATACGCGTCAACGTGATCGTATCCAACGCCCGGCCCTGGCCGTCCGTCAAACGCACCTTCACCTGCGCCGGCACCTGCGTTGACAGCGTCGGGTCCTTGATGTCCATCGTGATGCGCACCGGCTGGCCGATCTCCACCCGCGTCGATTCCGCAATCAACTCAATCCGCTTGCTCTGACCCAGCGCCTTGTTCCGGTACAGCAACCGGCACATCTGCAGCCAATAGCTCTGAAACAGCGGCTCGCCCGTGTAACGGCGCCAACGCCACGTGTCACGAATACCCGAAAACAGCGTCCGCCCCTCACCATAGCGCCCAACGACGACCAGCGGCATCGGCTGGCCGCCCGCCGTACGTGTCGGGTGCATCGCAAACACTTCCGCGCTCCCCTTCAACCCCTGCACCGGCTTGAACCAATACAGCTCCGGCAATTCCGCCAGTTGCTTCACATTGTCTTCCGACCTGTCAAACCAGCGGAACAGATTGCTCTCCTTGCCCGCCGCCGTCAGCATCAGGTTAAACGCCACGTTGTCCGACGGCGCCATGATCCGCGCCCGCGGGTCCAGTTCATCCGGCACGATCGGCAGCAGCACTTCCAGCGGCGTCCCGCGATAGCTTTCGGGGTTGTGCGTGTCGCCGGCGACAAACGCAATGCCGCCGCCGGTCTTCCGCACAAACTCCACAATCAACCGCTGCTGCGTCGGCGAGAAGAACGTCGGTTCCACATCGCCAATGATCAGCACATCATATTTGTTGAGCTCTTCCTGCCGATCCGGAAATGCCTTGATCGGGCCCAGGAACGTCGTGACGCCATCCGGCCCCTTCTCTTCCGCATCACCTTCCTGCCCGAAGTTCTCATCTGCCGACAGCAGAATCGTGCTGATGTTGACCGTCTTCTCGCGAATCAACTCGTTCTTCAGGTAGCGATACTCCCACCGCGGGTAGCCTTCCACGTAAAGCACGTTGACCTTCGCATCGAGCACCACCGTGTGCCCCGTCACCACGTTGTTCTTCAGCGTCAGTTCCTCGGCCGCGATCCCGCCGCCGATCACTTCCGCCTTCGCAATGATGTCATACCGCTCGCTCTTCTCGCTGCCCTTCTTCTCGGGCTTGAACGACATGTCCACATCTATCTTGTTCTTCTCTTTGTCGAGCACAAACTCCTGCGAAGTCAGCGGCGTCTCCGCCAGCCCTTGCCGGCGATACAGCGTCACCTTCACCGGCGTCGCCTTGTCCACGCCTGCACCCGTCAGCGTCATCCGCGCGCTCACCGGGTCCTTGATAAACGTGTTCTCAGGCAACTGCAGGTTCGCAATCTTCAGGTCCAGCGGCTCTTCCGCCTGCCCCAGCGGCAACGCGATAACCCGCGCCCCCGCACGCTGCGCCGCCGCTGCTGCCAAATCCAACCGCGATCCCTTCTCCGTCGTCTGCCCGTCCGTCATCAGCACAATCGCGCTGATTCGCTGCCCCTGCCCCGTCTGCAGAATGTCATTCACCACCGTCGGCACGTCTGTCGTCTCGCCCGTCGGCTTCTCCGCCTTCAGTTGCAGCACTTTGTTCGCCACTTCCTCCGGCTTATTCGCAATGCCCAACAACTGTGCATGCCCCGACCCCGTGAAGATCGCCACGTCCTGGCTCTCCGCCAGCGTGCTCAGCCACTTCGCCCGCGCCAGCGTATCCACCGCCAGCTCAAAGCGATTCACCCGCGCGCTCAACGACGCCATCGTCGTCGGCGCCGTCGTGGCCGGCTTGTTCGTCGCCAGCTTCACCAGGTCGCGCATCTGTTGTTCCTTGTACGGGTCTTCCAGGCTCATCGACGCTGAATTGTCCACCCACACCGCCACGATCGACCGCGTCTTCTCTTCCCGGTCCAACACCAGCTGCGGCCGGCAGAACAGCAGCAACACCACGACCAGGATAAGCCCCCGCACCACGCCCGCGGCAATGCGCTTTGCTGGCGTCGCGCTCTGCTTGCGATAACTCACATATCCCAGCACCGCCAGCGCCAGGCACGCCGGCAAGATCCACCAGGTCGACCCCACGCCAAACGCAAACCGCGTATCCGGCGTGAAGGTCACACGTTCCAGCGAGAAGAGAAAATTCAGTACGTTCTGCAGCATTGCGTTCGTTTCTTTCAGAGCTTAACGATAAACCGAGAACAAGCGGGCCATGACGGTTTCCGCGACCAGCAGAATCAGCCCCGCCAGCAGCAACGCCCGGGCAATGTTGCTCCCGCCGCTGTCGCCGTTGGTTTCGGTGCGTGTCTCCAGCGCCTTCACGTTCTGCAAGATGTCGCTTGTCTCAACACCCAGCGCGGCGCTGATCTGTGCCGCTGATTGATGCCGAATGTCCGCCTCGGCAGCGTCCACGTTCACCGCCACCACGTTCGGGATGTTCCCCGTCGCCGGTGCGTAATAGCCCGCCAGCGTCAACGCCTGCGACTGCAACCGCGCCCGGCTGTCCTTGTCCACCACCTGTGTCACATTAATCCGGCCATTCTTCGGCGCGGTCCACGCGCCCGGCACCGGGGCCTTGCCCGTCTCGGCGCTGCTCGCATCTGCCAGCAGGTTAATCCGCTCGCCCACCGTCAGCGTCAGGCCGTCCGTGTCCCGCGGCAAACAATAGAACATCAGTTCATGCATGAACGGCACAAAACTCGGCTTCGCGCCAAAACTATTCCACCGTGTGTCCGCGGTGCTCGCAAACACGGTCACGCGCCCCTTGCCCACCTGCTGCGTCACTACCGCCGCGTCGTTCGCATCGCTCTGATAGCGCAGCACCACTTCGCTGCTGCCGTCCTTCGGCACACCCAGCTTAAAGTATTGATTCGTCTGCACGCTCAGGAAGCCTACCTGCTCGCCGCGCTTATACGCATCGCCAAACTTCGCCAGCACCGGGTGCGTGAACCCTTCAGCATTAAACGCCAAGCCGCGCTGGATCTGCTCGCTTCCCTCCAACTTCACCGGCTGGCCAAACGTCGCTGGCAGCATCTTCGCCCCGCGCTCGCCCAAGACTGCATTCATCTGCTCCGCATTCGTCCGCGGCCCCGGCAGAATCATCAACAATCCGCCGTCATCCCTTACATAGCGCTGCAACGCTTCCAGCACCGTGCCGCGCGGCTCTGCGGTGTCGCTCATGATCACCGCGGCATAATTCTTCAATGGCGTCGTCGCCAGTTCCAACTCGCTGATAATCCGCGGTGCAAACAAGCTCGCCGACTTCGCATCGCTGCTCAGGTTGTACGCCACCCACAAATACGTCGCACTGCCCAGCGTACGTGCATCACCCGGGCTGCCATCCACCAGCAGCAGCGGCACCTCGCGCTGCACATTCACCATCAGCCGCCGCACGTCATCCACCGGCAGCATCGAGTTTTCCAACCCAATCCGCGCCTCCAGGTGATGCCGCCCCGGCGTCGCAATCGTCACCGGCACCACGATGCTCCGGCTAGCGCCCGCATCGATCTTCGCCACGCGGTCCGTATGCACGATCACGCCGTCCAGCAGTACCGTCACCGGCAGATCGCTCTGCGCTGTGTTCGTTGCGTTCTGAATCGTGACGCGAAACTCCGCCGTCATCCCCGCCACCACCACCGGCCGCTCCGGTCGCAAATCCGTCACCGCCAAGTTCATCTGGTCGCTAGTGCCCACATCCACAATCTTGAAGCCCGTCGTCAACTTCCTCAGGTTGTCCGTGCTCTTCTTCAGGCGATCCGTGTCCGCCGCCTGCCCACGCCCGCCCGCCTGCCCCTTCAAGCTTGATGCCGAGCCATCCGTCAGCACCACGACCTGTCGGCTGCGCGTGCTCTTTTCCAGATCCTTCAGTACATCAGCCCCCTGGTCGAACGCCGCGGCCAGATCCGTCCCCGCATCGCTCACGGTGCTCGCTTCAATCGCCCGGCGAATCGCCTCGCGATCCAGCGTCGGCTTACTCCCCGGCAACTGGCCGCCCGTGCTTGCGCGAATCACCATCACGCGGTCACCCGCCGGCAGCCCCGCCACCCACTCCGTCAACAACTTCTTGCTCTTCTCAAATGCCGACGGCGTGTTTGGCCGCGCAAAACCCATCGAGTACGAATCATCCCAGATCGCCACCAGCACGCGGTCGCCGCTCAACATTCCGCCGATCGCCGTGCTCGACAGCGTCAATTGTGCAATCGCCGCCGCCAGCACCAACAGTGCCAGACACCGCAAGGCCAACAGCAGCCACCGCTGAAACTTCAGCCGCCGCGCATTCCGCCGCTGGGCCGCCAGCAGAAAGTCCATCGCCGCCCACACCACGATGCGAAAACGCCGCTTGTTCAGCAGGTGAATGATGATCGGCACCGACGTCGCCGCCGCACCCGCAGCAAACAACCACGGCGTGATAAATCCGAACGCAAGAATTGGCATCAAACCAGTCATCTATGCTCTTCTTTGCCTGAAAGACTTCGTGTCTTCGCGCCTTCGTGGTTAAGAGATCACTTCATCCGCGCCGCACGCGTCGCCAGGAAGCCCGGCAACGTCACGTCCAGCGGCAGACTCGTATCCACCTGCACATAGTCCACGTGCATCTTGTGGCACGCGTCCTTGATGATCGAAGCATGCTTGTTCAGTTCCTCAAGGTACGCCTCGCGCAGCGCCCGCGGCTCAGCCACGATCTCGCCCGTCTCTTCGAGGCCCTTGAACAACGTCGTCGACTCAAACGGAAACGCGATCTCGTCGTGATCCAGCACCTGCATGATGATCAGATCGTGCCGCTTGTACCGCAGATGCTGCAAACCCTTCACAATGTTATTCGGATCGTCAAACAGATCGCTGATCAGCACGATCAGCGACCGGTGCCGCAACTGCTCTGCCACTTCATCCAGGATCGCGCCCGTCCGCGTCTTCTGCGTCTTCGGCACCGTCGTCAGTTCATCCACGATCGTCCGCCACTGCTTCGGGTTGTTGCTCGGCTTGATGAAGTGCCGGATCTTCTGATCGAATACCGCCAGGCCTGCCGAGTCCTGCTGGTGCAGCGCCACGTACGCCAGGCTCGCAGCCATGCTCGTGGCGTGGTCAAACTTCCGCCACCCGCCCGGCTTCCAGCTCTTCGCATCGCTGCCGGCGTACGTCATCGATTCCGACGCATCCACCAGCAGCATCACCTGCAGGTTCGTCTCTTCTTCATACTGTTTAATGTAGTGACGATCACTTCGACCGAAGACCTTCCAGTCGATGTACCGGATGTCATCGCCCTGCACGTACGGCCGGTGCTGCGCAAACTCCACCGAGAAGCCCTTATACGGCGACCGGTGCATACCCGTGATAAAACCTTCCACGATCAGCCGCGCTCGAATATCCAGCGCCTGAATCTTGGCCAGCACCTTCGGATCCAGGTACTGCCGGTAATCAACTTTTTCCGCAACGCTCATAGAGCCTCAGAAGCCAATAGCCAGAATCGGAAAAGCCAGAAGCCTGCACCGCAGCCATGGCCAAACTTCTGGCCTCTGACTGCTGGCTTCGGGCTTCAGCTCACTTCGTGCCTTCCGCAAAAACCTTCGGCAACGCCGCCGCCGTCTTCGCGTCTTCCGCATCACGCGGCGTCTGGTCGATCAGCATCTTGATGATGTCGTCCGAACGAATGCCTTCGGCTTCCGCGTTGAAGTTCGTCAGAATGCGGTGCCGCAGTGCCGGCGAAGCTACAGCGCGGATGTCATCCGTGCTCACGTGATAACGCCCATGCAGCAGCGCCCGCGCCTTGCCCGCCATCACCAGCGTCTGGCTCGCACGCGGACCCGCGCCCCAGCTCACATAATCCTTGACGAACTTCGGCGTGTCCGGCTGATTCAAACGCGTCTGCCGCACCAGCCGAATTGCATACTTCACCACGTGATCCGCCACCGGCACCTTGCGCACCAGCTCCTGCAGCTGGATCACATCTTCGGCCGTCAGCACGTGCCTCAATTCCACCTTGCGCGGCGCCGTCGTCAAGCGCACAATGTCAAACTCTTCCGACTCGCTCGGATAATTCACCATCACCATGAACATGAAGCGGTCCAACTGCGCTTCGGGCAGCGGGTACGTACCTTCCTGTTCAATCGGGTTCTGCGTCGCCATCACAAAGAACGGCTCCGCCAGCCGGTGCTGCACGCCGCCGGCCGTCACCTGGTGCTCCTGCATCGCTTCCAGCAACGCGGCCTGCGTCTTCGGCGGCGTACGGTTGATTTCGTCAGCCAGAATCGCGTTCGCAAAGATCGGCCCGCGCACAAAACGCAGCGCACGCTTGCCGCTCGTCTTGTCCTCTTCAATCACTTCCGTACCCGTGATGTCCGAAGGCATCAGGTCAGGCGTGAACTGAATGCGGTTGAACGACAGGCTCAACGTCTTCGACAACGTCGAAATGAGCAGCGTCTTCGCCAGGCCCGGTACGCCCACCAGCAGGCAGTGACCGCGGCAGAAAAGCGCGATCATCAATTCTTCCATCACCCCCGACTGCCCGACAATCACTTTGCCCAGCTCGCTGCGCAAAGCTTTGTACGCATCCTGCAACTTCTGCACGCTTGCCAATTCTTCCGGCGACATCTGGGCGACTTCCGTAGTTTGCGACATGACCACTCCTAAAAATAGGCCCCTAATGAAGGGCTCGCATCAATTCCGATAATCACCTGCAAGGAAAGCACCGTGCCTCGCCTCGTAGGCAGTACTGCTTAGTTGCCACCCTCGCGCAGTTGTTTCACACCATTTTGTCTTATTCTGGCCCCCGACGCTCGCCGCTCGTCATCCACGCCGTTTGCCGGTCCCACTCCGCCAGCAATCGCATCAATCCCTCTCGCGTGTCGGCTTGGTCCTTCCGTCCGCGATTCAACTGGTAGGCATCATCACGCAGGTCGGTAAAGTAGTGGGGCGCCTCGCCAATACTACGAGTGTCGCCAACCCACGGCAATCCCAGCAAGTGCGTCGGCGTCCGAATCCCTACCCCGTCGCCAACCGTTTCAATAAAAGCGTGCGCCCGCGCCGCTGTCGCGCGTTCGCCCCTCAAAATGCAGCCCAAATCCTGCCCCGCCATGTGCGGCGGAGGGGCTATCCCGGCGCACGCGAGCAGCGTTGGCGCCAAATCCGCCAGGCTCGCCACCTGCTCCTTATTGTGCTGCTCGCGAATCCCCGGCCCCGCCACCATCAGCGGCACCCGTATCGATTCCTCGTTCAACGTCGCCTTCCCCATCCGCCCCTGACTGCCCAGGTTGTCCCCATGGTCTGATGTAAACACCACGATCGTATCATCCCGCAAACCGACTGCCGCCAGCGACGCCATCATCCGCCCGAGCACATCATCCACCCATGTCGTCAACCCCATGTACATCGCCGTCAATTTCTTCAGGCTCATCCCCGCCGGCAGCGCCCGCGTGTGCGGCATGTGATCGCGATAGTACCGATAGTCCCACAAGTACGTCCGCATGTGCCAATCAAATGCGGCTGTCGTTTCGTCCATCGCCACGTTCGGCCGCGTGATGACATCCCCTTCGCCATACATCTGCTTATAGCGCTCCGGCGCTTCATCCAGCGGCATGTGCGGCGGCGAGATGTTGTAATAAAGAAAGAACGGCTGCTCCGTCCCTCGCGCGCTCGCAAACAACTCCTCCACGATGCGCGCCTCGTGGTCCACGCTCCAGCCTTCATGGCTGTACGGCAGCCCGCCATCGGTGATGAACCGCTGCGCCACGTGCGCATGATGATGCGCTGCAATCGTATAGTGATCGAAACCAATTCTGTCTGGCCAACTGTCGATGTGCCACTTGCCCACCGCGTGCGTCGCATAGCCCGCGCGCTGCAGCAACTCCGGCATCGTCGCCTGCGGCATGCCCCAGCGCTCTTTCCTCGGCCACAGCGGAAATCCCGCACTCCAGAACGGCACGCCGCCCGGCCAGCCCGTGTTCGACACATGCCCTACGCACGTCCGCGCATACTGGCCCGATAACAGCATCGAGCGCGCCGCCATGCATACCGGCTCATTGCTGACCGCATGCTCAAAACGCACCCCCTCGGCCGCGAGTCGATCCATGTGCGGCGTCCGAATCCGTGGATGCCCATAACTTCCCACCTCAAACGCCCGCAACTCATCACACACGCACAAAATGATGTTCGGCCTGCTACCCAAAACCAATCCTCCGTTATCGGCCCCCGCGCCAAAACCGTCCCCAATCTTCCGCAAATTACCCATTTTTGGCAAAGTCACACGCCATATCGTACGAATAGGGATGTGCACCCAGAGTGTTTCCACACGTCGTCTGCGGGGCTACCGCGACCGCACGCAATCGCCAACGTGAGGCAGTCTTTCACAAGGGCATGAACCATGCGCTCGCTTAACAGACCCTCGGGTTTCACGCTCGTCGAGATACTGATCGTCGTGATCATTCTCGGCGTCCTCGCCGCCATCGTCATCCCCAGCTTCGCCAGTGCCACCGGCGACTCCAAGACCAATAATCTCCGCCAGACCCTCCGCACCGTCCGGACCCAGATCGAAATGTTCAAAGCCCAGCACAATAATCAGGCCCCCCAGGCCACCAACCTCTGGACGCTCATGCTCACCCACAGCAGCACCACCGAAGCCACCTCCGCCGCCCCCGTCGGCACCGCCCACGGCCCATACCTGCAGGCCGCTCCCATCAACGTCTTCAACGGCAAAACTGATGTCTCCACCGCCGCCGTCGACACCAACGCCGGCTGGTACTACCAACCCGCCGGTCTCGGCTTCACCTTCCAGGCCCGCAACGCCGACGGCAGCATCAACACGCAGTACTGATGTACGCCAACCCATAAAACAGGAATGGGCCGCTCAATGAGCGGCCCTTCTTCTTTTCTATTCGCTATCCACTAACCACTGGCCACCACGCATCACTCCGCCTTCGGCGACCCTTGAAAATGCCCCCACACCAAAAAGAAGAAAAACGTCCCGATCACAATCCCCGTGCACACCAGCGCAATCCAATCCAGAATCCACTGCGGCTCACGCAGGTAGTTCCAGAAAAACAGGCAGCCCCCGGCCACGCCTGCCGCGCCTGCCAGTGACGCCAATACTGTGCCAATCGCTTCTTTCTTCATGCTTCCATTATCGGCTCGATCGCCGCTCACCTTACGACCGGCTGCTCACCAACTGCAACCGCAGCATCAGCAGCGCCGTATCCAACTGCGTGTCCAACGCCGCTTCCTTCTGCGTGCCCGGCTGCGTCGCATTCTTATGAATGATGTCCGCATCCCGCCGGTACTTCAGCAGGTCGCCCAGCTGCTTCGGCGTCAATTCAATATTGATGTTCGGATCAACGCCCCATTCCCGCGCGCCATCGCGGCGGTGCAGGCTCTCGCCGTCCGGCAGGTAGTAATAGCTCATCGTCAACTTCATCATCGCAATCGAGTCGCCGCGCTTCCCGATCGGAATCAGGTTCTGCACGCTGCCCTTGCCAAAGCTCCGCTGCCCGATGATCAACCCGCGGTTCAAATCCTTCATCGCCCCGGCAAAAATCTCCGAGGCCGACGCTGAATACTGGTTCACCAGCACCACCACCGGCATGTTCGTCGGCACCAGTGTGTTCTTGTCTGCACGCCACACGTGCGTCCGCGTGCTCCGCCCCTTCGTCATCACGATGTTGCCATGATCGACAAACATATCGCTGATCGCGACGGCAGCATTCAGCAGCCCGCCCGGGTTAAACCGCAAATCCATGATCAGCCCGCGCATCCCCGCCGCCTGCAGTTTCTCCAGTGCACTCTCAAGTTCCTGCGCCGTGTCTTCCTGAAAACCCGTGATCCGGATGTACCCAACCTTGTTGTCCGGGTCCAGCATGAAGTCCCACTTGCTCGTGTCCGCCGCATCACGCTTGAAGCCCTTCACGCTGCTCACCTTGATGACTGCCCGCGTGATCACATACTCCTTCTCCGTCGTCTGTCCTTCGCGCTTGATCTTCAGCGTCACGTTCGTCCCGGGCTTGCCCATGATCGAGTGCACCGCCTGGTCGATCGAAATCCCGACCGTGCTCTTCCCGTTGATCGCCGTCACCACGTCGCCCGCCTCGATCCCCGCGCGAAACGCCGGCGTATCTTCCAGCGGGCTGATCACTTTCAGCTGCCCATTCTCCAGGCTGATCTGAATCCCCACGCCCCCGAAACTCCCCTTCATGTTCTTCTCAAATTCATCCACTTCATGCGGCCAGATCACCGCCGTGAACGGGTCCAGCTTTTCCATCGCCCCATCCGTAAACTCCATGATGATCACCTGGTCGGGCAACTTCACCGTCGCCCGGCTCAGCGTCACAATGCCGCTCACCGTCTCGACCACGTCCGCCGCAGCCATATCCTGCTTGGGGTTCAGCTTCGCCAGCGCCGCATTCAATCCCTTGTCAAAATCCGCCCGCGCCTGCGCATCGCCCAGCCCCGCGAATTCCTTCGCCAGCTCCGGCGTCGTCAAAAACAACCGCAGCGCCTCCAGCCCGCCTGCCGTCATCGCCGCGTAGCTGGTCTCTTCCACCCAGTCATTCCGCGCGCGGTCAATCGCGTCGCGCAGCATGTCCGATGTCACGCCCTCAATCCGGTCCTGCCACTTCGTAAATGTCGGCGGCTCATCATCGCTCGCCGCTTGTGTACTCGGTTGTGTGCCCGGCTGCGTCTCCGCGCGTTCACGTTCCTGCTTCGCCAACGCCGCCTTCCGCATCTCGAAGAACGTCCGCGGCGTATACATCAGCAGCAAACGTGACCGCCGCGCCAGACGCTGCATGTCCGCCTTGTACCGCGTATCAATCTCATACAGCGAGTGCAGATCCGTATAGAGTTGCAGCGACTCGATCCACTGCCCCTTCTTCTCATAGTCGGCCGCCTTCGCCGCCACCCGCTCCGTCAGGTCCTTCACCCACTCCGTCTTCAGGAAGCCCGGCTGATCCTTCGCAATCTGGTAGGCCGCGACGACCTTGTCCATCGCCTCGTCATACTTGCTCCGGCTCAGCAGGTCCTGCGCCTTAGCCACCGCTTCATCAAACTGCTTCTGCCGCTGCTCTTCCTGTTTCTTGATCTGCGTGACGTACTGGTCCTGCCAGCTCTTGAGCTTCGTCACCGGTCCCTCTTCGGTGGGGGGGCTCAGCTTCGCCAGCTCATCGAACTGCCGCTTCTGCACCAATCGTGTGATCTGATCTGCATAGTCGACAATCGCCGTGTCCGTCGCTGCTGCTGGCGCCTGCGCCTGCAATTGCGCCGACCACACCCCGGCCGCTACAAGAGACACAACGACAAAACAGATGCACGCGACCTTGGTCGCGACTCGGCTCTTGAGCATTTCTTCACCACGCAATTAAACCGTGTTCGGCTCGTAACCGTTGCTGCCAACAGCCACGCTCTTTCACAAATCGTACCGATGCATGTGACGCAAGGTCAAGAAAAAGCATCATGTTGCGCTCAATACCCAATAACTTCTCGCCCTAAGCAAAACAAATCCCACCCCGCGGCAACTTTATTCTTGACGCCTAAAAACTTAGGCTTAAACTCATTCCCGTCTCACAAAAAGGACCTGACGCATGAGTCGCCGCGCGTTTACCCTCATCGAACTCCTCGTCGTCGTTGCCATCATCGCACTCCTCATTGCTGTGCTAATCCCTGCCCTCGGTATCGCGCGCGACAAAGCCAAAGCCACCGCCTGCGGCGCCAACCTCAAGTCCATCGGCACCGGCCTCGTCATCTACCACACCGACAACGACGGCTACGTCGTCCCCTCCTACAACATGACCGGCCACGGCCAGGGCGTCGACACCACCCTCGACGGCTGGGCACCCATCCTCGATCGCGACGGCGTCGTCAAAGGCACCCGCTCCTCCGCCACCAACATCTACTACTGTCCCTCTACCCTCGACATCCTCGGCATGGCCGGCGGCGACACCGGCACCAACCCCGACAACCCCCGCGGCTACTTCGAGTGGCCCACGATCCGCGACGCCCTTAAGCAGAACAATCCCACCACGATCCCCCAGTTCGGCTTTGACCGCGTCATCCGCGTGTCTTACTGGATCAACTCCGCCAACCCCATCGGCTCCTCCTCCGCCGCCATCCAGCAAGATACCTTCTATACCGCCTCCGTCGGCTTCACCAACGCCAGCGGCGGCACCCTCAAGGCCACCCGCTGGACCAAGTTCACCCGGCCCCAGGCCCTCATCGCCATCACCGACGGACTCTACGCCGGCAAACAAGGCTCGAACCGCCTCAACGGCACTGACGGCGTCAAAGACTCCCGCGTCGGCTTCCGCCACACCCGCGGCACCTATGCCAACGCCGTCTTCGCCGATGGCCACGTCGAAGCCATTCGCTACAGCGACTTCCCCCGCACTGCCAAATCCGAAAACACCGGCCAATACACCATCTACGCGGATCCTGAATCTATCCCCTGACCGCTCGCTTTGTTACACTGCTCTTTCGCACGAGGTTCGTTATGCCTGAAAGCAATCCGCTCCCCGTCACCCCGACAGAACGTGAAACCGAGATCCTCAAGATTCTCTGGGCTCACGGCCGGCTTTCTGTGCGCGATGTCTACGAAATCATGCGCGAGCGCGAAAACATTGCCCAGAACACCGTGCAGACCTTCCTCCGCATCATGGAAGATAAAGGCCTCGTAAAGCACACCGTTGAAGGCCGGGCGTTCATCTATGAACCGCTTTACTCCCGCACCCGCTCCGTCACCCGCTTCCTCGATCACGTGTTTGACGGCGCTGCCGACCAGCTGGTCCTCAACCTCTTCAAGGCCAAAAACGTCAGCAAAGACGAACTGCAGAAGATCGAAGACCTCATCGCCTCCGAAAAGAAAAAGCGCGGCCTCCGTTAAGCGAGTCTCATGACCGCCCTTCAATCCATCTTCTACTGGCTCTTCGACACCGCCGTCGCCCAGGCCCTCCTGCTTGCCCTTGCCGCCCTTTATATATGTCTCGACCCTCAGCCTGCCCGCCGCGTTCGTGTCACCGTCGTCACGCTTTTGGGCTGCCTGCTCATCGCCATCCTCACCGCATCGCCTGTTCTGCCCCGCTGGTCGGTCCACGCCATGAACGTCAAAGCCCCCGAGCGTCTCCCCTGGCTCCAGCAATCACCGCTTGATGTGACGGCCACCGCCGCACCTGCCGCAACTGTCAGCGCGCCACCGCTCGCCGCCCCGTTCACCTTCCCCTGGCGCGAAGCTGTCGCCATCACCTTCATCCTCGCCGCCGCCGTTATGCTCGCCCGTTTTCTCCGCGCACTCGTCGCCGTGCATCAGCTCCGCCGTCGCAGCGCTGCCCTCGCTCATCACAACAACATCCCTATTCTCGCCAACGATGCCCTCGCCTCCCCCCTCGCCTGTGGCCTCCTGCGTCCCGTGATCATCACGCCGCCGCACTTGGCGCACAGCAACCTCGCCCTCGCCCATGAACTCGCCCACATTCATCACCGCGATCCGCTGATCCGCGCCCTTGAGCGTCTTGCCGCCATCGTCCTGTTCTATCAGCCCGCGTTTTATCTGCTGCGTCGCCAGCTGCATCGCGATCAAGAGCACCTTGCCGACATCGCCGCCGCGCGCCTGACCGATCCCATCACCTATGCCGAGAGTCTTCTCCAACTCGCCACGCACGCCCGGCCCGATCTCGCCCTTGCCATGGCCGCCCCTAAGTCCGATCTCCTCCGTCGCGTCGAAGCGCTCTTCCGCCACGGCCAGCACTGGCACGCCCGCACGTCCCGCGGCTTCACCACCCTCGCCACGCTCCTGGCCCTCGCCGCCGCCACGCTTGCCGCCTCGCTCACCTTCTCCGCCAACACCCTTGCCGGCGATGCCCGCGCCGCTGAACTCCGCGGCGTCGCTTACCTCCTCCGTACTCAATCTCCCGACGGCGGCTGGCTCACCCACATCGGCACAGCACCGACCGCCCTCGCCGGTCGCGCGCTCCTCCAGGCCGGCGTGCCGCACGATCATCCCCAACTCCTCCGCGCCAAGGCCTACCTCCTCGCCGCCCAACAATCCGACGGCTCCTTCCGTGGCGATGCTGAGCCCGCCTACCAAACCGCTGTCACCCTCGGGTTCTTCGCTGCCCTCAATGACCGCGAAGCCCATGCCGCCATCGCCCGGGGCCAATCTTTCCTTCGCTCGCTCGATCGCCGCAACGCCCCGGTGGGGGACTGGTACAAAGCGGCCCGCAGGGGCCGCATCAGCGATGAGCGTGCCCCCGACACCGTCCTCGACTCCTACGGCCACATCACCTACGCCCACTGGAAAAGTTTGACGTACGCCACGCTCAGCCCACGCGATCCTGCCGTCCAACGCACGGCCCGCTGGCTCGAGTCGCACTGGTCCGTCGAGCACCACCCGGGCACGGGTTCCCATGATGGCCACCACTTCTACCTCCTTGCCGCTGCCCGCACGCTGAACACCACCGGCAGCACAACACTATCTTGGCGTGCTGACATGACGCACTATCTGTTAAAGACGCAATCCCCCTCCGGCGCGTGGACGAACGAAAACTCCCCCCGCTGGCTGGAAGACCAACCGGCGCTGGTGACGGCGTATGCGTTGCTGACGCTGCAAGAATCGCGCGCAAGCGAATGACGAATTGCGAATGACAAATGACGAATGGCACGGGGCGCGGTGCGCTTGGTGGCGTGGTGGTGGGTTTGGCGGGTCTATCGAGGGCGAGCCGCGTTTTTGGGGGGGGGAACGGGGGGTGAGGTTGATTTTGGCTTGGTGCGCTTGGCTATTTCTGGGGCGGGGTGTCGTTTTTGGCATGGGTGATGGCGTGGCGCGGCGACGTTTTGTAACCGCGATGGCGCAAAGGCACGAAGAGAAAACAATGAAAAGACAGGGGAAAATGGAGTAGGGGAGCATCTGCGTGTCGGTGTATCGGAGTAAGCGCCCACGCGCGCAGAACGTGTCAAGAGAAAAATGGAAAAGATGTTTGGATTTGTATAAAGCAAGGAGTAGGGCGGGGTTGTGGGAGAATGGGGTGCGAAGTGGCGGGCGAAAAGTTTACGTAATGGCGCAGAGAATTTGTGGACAGGCTGGGCCACAGAGACTCCGAGACACCGAGTGGGCAAAGAGGATGAGAAAGTGGTGGGCGTGGCTGGGAGGTCAGACAGTGTTTTTCCACAGATCACACAGATGACGCAGATAAGTCCGAGACTGGTTTGTTCTTTGTAATTCACATAATGTAGACATATAGATACGTCCATTGAAAATGGACATCCATTCTGGTTCTGCTGGTAGTGAGTTTCTACTGTGTTCTGTCTGCGAGTGTTCTTGTCTGTTTGCTGGTGTTGCGCGGAGGGGTGGTGAGGAGGAGGAGCGAACTTGACCCGGGGATTGAGGTGTTGTGTGGTGGGGATGGGGTGAGAGGTGGCGGATGGAGGGGTGCGTTATGGCGTAGAGAACTGGCTCGTCACGAAACCGATTTCTTACTGGCAATTTCCTGAAGCCATTTGAGAAGTACGTTGCCCGACTTGAGTTCTATTCTGTAAGGAATAAAAGGCTTCAGCAATGCATCTGACTCCACGCCTGGCGCAAACTGCGAGGTTGTTGTGATTACACCTTTCGATGTACCTGCATCAGCCGTGACGACTCCGAGCATTGCGCGGACTTCATTTGCCGTAACAAGATGGCCAGGTTTGTACTTCTTCACCTGGTCTAGTATGCGAATTGAGCCAACGCCTCGCTTCGTTGCGATCACATCGCGTCCCAAGTCGCCGCTTCTAGGTGTGAGTACGACTTCATCGAATCCGGCTTGTCTGTAGGCTCCAGCCACAATCTCCTCCCACTTGCGCCAGTCAATCTGGTGCATGAATGCCGGGTCACATTTCATTCTATTGATCAATTCGAACCACGGAATTGATACTGCCTCAATCAATGTGCCTTCGTGTGTTGGGTGACCGGGAACAATGATGGACTGCATGAGTAGTCCGCCGATCTTGTCTTCTTCGATGATGCGGACACGGAAGCGAGCAAGATCGTGTACATAGTTTCTGCGGTAGAGACGTTGCCGTGATCCCGAACGTGTGCGAGGTATTTTGCGTGGTTTCATGTGTGGGGCGATGTTAACGCAGTCCTACCTTTGCTGCCATCATTTGGGCGGCGTCGTGGCTTGTCATCTGGGCGAGTTCGGTGGGTTGGAGTTTCTCGCCGGTGAGCGCCTCACACAGCATTACCAATCGCCACCCCCAATCGAGCCACCCCGACACACGCACGCCTGGCCAGAAACGATCGTCCATGGCCGCGCACGCGGGGCGAATTGCCAGGAGCCTCTCAAACAGCAAGCGGTTGAGTTCCTGATGAACGTAGTGGCCGGGCTCACTGAATGGTGGCCCGAGGTCGGGCGCTGCCAGCAGTGCGAAGATCACCCAATCGTGCTGGGTGTGTTTTTGCCACCACGCCACCTGCTGTTCGCGCGGGAATACTTCCGTGATTTCTTCTACCAACAGGTAAAGGTGCACAGCTAACACGGTGTGCTTGTTGTTAAGGTGGTCGTAGTAGCCAAGCGTTGCTGCCGCATCATCGGATAACAGGATCGGCCCATCGAATAACGTCACATCACGCAACGTGAGTTCGCCCGGATCAGAACCCATCTGCACGATGCGGCGTATCAATCTGCGATTGGGACGCGTTGCCGGGGAAATGAATGCCTCCGGAACCAGCAAGCTGTGAGTCCATATTGTGTCTGCGCCGGGGGGTGATTGGGTATTGCTGGTTGTGTGGATTAGTGAGCGGCTTTGCCACGCTTCGCGCGCTTGGCGCAGACTGAGTTTGTTGGCGCCGCCAGCGTGCTCGGGGTCGGCAGATTGGACGGGATCATCTTCCCAATTGCAGATGGGGCAGATTTCGTACTGGCCGCGCGCGGTGAGTACGTTCGCTTCGCAGCAAGGGCAGGCGTGAAACTGGTGTGGTTCGCCAGTGCTCATGTGTTTCTTACGAGTTCCGGTTTCACTGGGTAGTATCAGCACAACTTGGCGTTCGTTCAACGCGGTGTGGTGGAACGGACACGGCAAATGTGTATGGACCGGAGACATCGGTGACAGGTGTGCGGGGACATCGGTGACAGGTTGCATGTGATTACAACGGCGACGCGGAATCAGGATCCGGTTGGCCGCTGACGTTAAAGTCGC
>Ga0073934_10000122_pt1 | contig 226575 bp, 205 predicted proteins | sample LarsenN4metaG_FD_76834 | JGI IMG/M metagenome (GOLD analysis project Ga0073934, IMG submission 76834) | Hot spring sediment bacterial and archeal communities from British Columbia, Canada, to study Microbial Dark Matter (Phase II) - Larsen... ... | reverse complement strand
TGGCGCCCCGGGCAGGAATCGAACCTGCGACCCGCTGCTTAGAAGGCAGCCGCTCTAGTCCGCTGAGCTACCGGGGCGCGCGGGCGTACAGGGTAGCGGGCGCGGAGGCCGGGCCGGGCGAGCGCCCGTCTTCGGGTCGGGAGGCCCGGGACCCGGTCCCGCCCGGCCGGCGCGCGCGCGGGGCGACGCGGCCGGGCCGCTGCCGCGCGGCCGCGCGCGCGCGCGGCGGCCGTCAGTCGTCCTCGTAGCGCCGCTCGTACCGGTCGGTGTCGCGGTCGTCGTACGGGTAGGCCTCGTCGTCGTCCCAGTCGGCGTCGTCGGCCGCCTCCTCGTCGAGGGGGCGCAGCGAGCTGATCGCGTTGTCGAGGTCCCAGGCGCCGAGGTCGGGCATCGAGCGGCTCGTGATGCGGCACTCGCGGTAGCCGGGGTCCTTGCAGACCTGCCACACGCCGCGGTGGATCTCGAAGGAGGAGATGTCGTCCTCGACCTCGGGGATCTCGCGCTCGAGGTCGGCGTAGCCGTCGCGCAGCGTCATGCGCGCGCCGTGGAAGTCGCGGCGCGAGTAGACGGTGATCTCGGGCGGCGGCGGCGAGACGCACGCCGGAACGCTCGACGCCATCACGGCGGCGGCGACGAGGACGAGCGAGCTGCGGTGCATGGGACCTCCTGCGCGGGCATGGGCGTGCGGCTCTTCCAGGGTAGCCGCGGACGCCGCGCGGTTTGACACCCCCCGGGAGGGGGGTACGTTGGCTGCCTTCCGGTGGGCGTAGCTCAGTTGGTTAGAGCGTCGGACTGTGGCTCCGAAGGTCGGGGGTTCGAAACCCCTCGCCCACCCCAGCTTCCTCCTTGCGCCGCGCGGGGCGGCCCGCGCGGGGCGGGGACCGCGTGAGGGACGGGGTCGTCTACGACCCCGCCGCGCCGGAGTTCCAGGCGCGCCTCCCCGAGATCTACCGGCGGCTGCGCGACGAGGCGCCCGTCTACCGGAGCGACGCCGGCTGGTGGGCGCTCTCGCGCTTCGAGGACGTGCGCGCGGCCGCCGGCGATCCGGCGACGTTCTCGTCGGAAGGCACGGACATCAGCCAGGGGCTCCTCCCCTTCCTCCAGTCGCTCGACCCGCCGCGGCACGACGCGCTGCGCGCGCTCGTCTCGCGCGCGTTCACCTCGTCGCGCGTCGCCGCGATGGAGCCGCGCATCCGCGCGGTCGCGCGCGAGCTCCTGGGCGCCTTCGCCGGCGCGGGGCGCGGCGACCTCCTCGCGCAGTACGCGCGCCAGCTCCCGAGCCGCGTGATCGGCGAGCTGATCGGGATCCCGCCCGAGGAACGCGAGGACTTCCTGGCCTGGACCGACGCGCTCGTCGAGGCGCTCCCCGGCGATGCGCCCGACGCCGCGCGCGCGCCCGCCGCGCGGATGTACCAGGCGTTCGCGTCGCTCCTCGAGGCCCGCCGGCGCGCGCCGCGCGACGACCTCGCGAGCGCGCTCCTCGCCGCGGAGATCGACGGCGTCCGGCTCTCCGAGCCCGAGCTCCTCGGCTTCTGCTTCGTGCTCGTCGTCGCGGGGAACGACACGACGACCAACCTGATCGCGAACGGCGCCGTCCTCCTCGCGCGGCACCCGGACCAGCGCAAGGCGCTCGCCGAGGCCCCGGCGCGCCTCCCGAACGCGATCGAGGAGATGCTGCGCCTCGAGTCGCCTGCGCAGGCCCTGCCGCGCGTCCTCCGGCGCGACGTGACGCTGCACGGCGTCACGATGCCGGCGGGCGCGATGGTGCGCCTCGTCTGGGGCGCCGCGAACCGCGACCCGCGCGAGTTCGCGGACCCGGACCGCTTCGACGCCGCGCGCGCGATCCGCCGCCAGCTCGGCTTCGGGCACGGCGTCCACTTCTGCCTCGGCGCGCACCTCGCGCGGCTCGAGGCGCGCGTCGCGTTCGAGGAGCTGCTCGCCCGCATCCCGGACTACGCGCTCGCGCGCGAGCCGGGCTGGCGGCGCTCGATCTGGGCGCGCGCGCACGACGCCGTGCCGGTCGTGTTCGAGCCGCCGCCGGCGGCCTGACCGGGAAGAGGGGCCCGCGGCCCGCCCCCACGGGCGTCGCGACCCGGTCCGCCCCCCCTGCGGCGCCCGCTCTACCGGAGCCGCGGCGAGCCGCCGATCATCTCTCCCGTGGGCCTCCTCGAGCTCGTCTCCCGCGTTCCGTTCCCCTACTTCGCGCGCTGCCCGATCCCGACCGACCTCGAGGCGGTGACGGCCGTCGGCCACGAGGCCCCGCCGCGCGAGGGGCGCACGACGCGCGCGGCCGTCGACCGCATCTGGGCGGCCGCGGAGGCGCTCTACCGGACCGGCGTCCACCCGGCGATCCAGCTCTGCATCCGCCGCCACGGCGCCCCCATCCTCCACCGCGCGATCGGGCACGCCTCCGGCAACGCACCGGACGACCCGCCCGACGCGCCGAAGCGCGTGATCGATCTCGACACGCCCTTCACGCTCTACTCGGCGTCGAAGGCGGTGACCGCCCTCGTCGTGCACAAGCTGGACGAGCGCCGCGCGCTCCACCTCGAGGACCGCGTCGCCGAGTACGTCCCCGAGTTCGACCGCCACGGGAAGCGCTGGATCACGATCCGCCACGTGCTCGAGCACCGCTCGGGCCTCCCGAACCTCCCGCCCGAGGTGATGGACCTCGAGCTGATCGGCCATCCCGAGAAGGTGGTCGAGATCCTCGCCCGCGCGACGCGCGCCTCGCGCCCGGGCCGGCTCGTCCAGTACCACGCGGTGTCGGGCGGGTTCGTGCTCGCGGAGGTCGTGCGGCGCGCGACGGGCGACGACATCCGCACCGTCCTCGACCGCGAGATCGCGCGCCCGCTCGGCTTCCGCTGGATGCGCTACGGCGTGCGGCCGGAGGACGTCCCGCTCGTCGCGCGCGACGCCGTGACGGGCCCGCCCGTCCCGCCTCCGCTCTCCACCCTGCTGCGCCGCGCGCTCGGCGCCAGCATCCCCGAGGTCGTGCGGATCGCGAGCGACCCGCGCTTCCTCACGGGCATCGTGCCGTCCGCCAACGTCGTCTCGAACGCCTGGGAGCTGTGCGCCTTCTTCGAGTGCCTCCTGCGCGAGGGCGAGCTGGGCGGCGTGCGCGTCTTCGAGCCGCGCACGATCCGCCACGCGACGAACGAGCAGAGCTACCGCGAGATCGACCTCACGCTCTTCGTGCCGCTCCGCTACGGGAGCGGTCTCATGCTCGGCGACCGGCCGATCGGGATCTTCGGCCCCGACACGCCGCGCGCGTTCGGACACCTGGGCTTCACCAACATCTGGGCGTGGGCGGACCCGGCTCGGCAGCTCTCCGTGGCGCTCCTCACGAGCGGAAAGCCGGTGGTCTCGACGCACGTCGTGCGCCTGCTCCAGCTCCTCTTCGAGATCGACGCGCTGCCGAAGAGCCCCGTGAGCCGCGAGTACGTCCCGCCCGTGGCGCGCCGGCAGAAGCGGCGCGGGGGCTGAGCGGCTCAGCCGCGGCGCGGGCGCACGTAGGGGAGGAGGCGTCCCTCGGGCGCCGGCTCGAGGACGACCTCCACCGGGAGGCCCGGGCGGAGCGCGCCGAGCGGGAGATCGCGCACGCCGGAGACGAGGCGCACGCCCTCCTCCAGCTCCGTCACGACGACGGCGTAGGGCACCTCCGCCGCGAAGGCGGGATGGAGGGCCTGGTGCGTCACCGTCCACGTGAAGATCGCTCCGCGGCCGGAGACGGGCGCCCAGCGCCAGCCGTCCGACCCGCAGCCCGCGCACAGCGTGCGCGGCGGATGGCGGAAGGCGCCGCAGCCGTCGCAGCGCTGGAAGCGCAGCTCGCCCTTCGCGAGCTCGCGCCAGAAGGCGCCGTTCAGCGTGTCGTCGAGCGGGGGGAGCGGGCGCTGCACTCGTCGTTCCTCCGTGTCGGCCGCGCGCGCCCGGCGGCGGGGCGTGCCCGGCCGCCTCAGCCGCGGCGCAGGACGGCGAGGCTGCCGTCGCCGAAGTCGCCCCAGCCCGTCACGAGGCCGAGCTCGGCGCCGTGCACCTGATTCTCGCCCGCCTCGCCCCGCAGCTGGCGCACCATCTCCACGACGTGATTCATCCCCCACATGTGGCCCTGCGAGAGCAGGCCGCCGTGGGTGTTGACGGGATGCCGGCCGCCGAGCTCGATGTGGCCGTCGGCGACGAACCCGGGCGACTCGCCGGGCGCGCAGAGGCCGAGCGCCTCGAGCTGGAGGAGCACCACGTAGGTGAAGCAGTCGTAGATCGCGAGGACGTCCGCGTCGCGCGCCTCGACGCCCGCCATCGCGAGCGCGCGCGGCGCGGCGGCGTGGAGGCCGATGCGCAGCAGGTCGGCGCGGCCCGCGATGTCGTCGGCGGGGAGCGGGTGGCCCTCGGCGGCGCCCGCGATCACGACGGGCCGCCGGCGCAGGTCGCGCGCCCGCTCCGCCGACGTGACGATCACCGCCGCCGCACAGTCGGTCTCGAGCGAGCAGTCGTAGAGCCGGAACGGCTCCGAGACCCAGCGCGCGGCCAGGTACTCGTCCATCGTGAGCGGGCGGCCGCGCATCAGCGCCTTCGGGTTCCCCTGCGCGTGGCGGCGGCAGGCGAGCGCGACGCGGCCCGTCGCCTCGTCGGGGACGTCGTACATTTTCTTGTGTCGCATGCAGATCCATGCGTAGAGCTGGACCGGCATCAGCGCGCCGTAGGGGAGGTAGTGCGAGAGCAGCTGCTCGGCGGCGGGCGACGGGAAGAAGCCCTGCTTCGGGCGGCGCGCGCCGGGCTTCGGGCGGAACGCGCTGAAGCCGTTCCAGCCGACGACCACGAGGACGTGCCGGGCCACGCCGGCCGCGACGGCCAGCGCCGCGCTCTGGAGCGCCGCCACCGGGCTCGCGCCGCCCATGTGGCAGAGCACCGTGTAGCGCAGGTCCGCGAGGCCGAGGTTCGCGGCCAGCGCCTCCGCGCTGGTGAAGCCCGCGGGCGGGATCAGGCCGTCGATCTCGCGGAGCGGAAGGCCCGCGTCGTCGGCCGCCTCGCGCGCCGCGCGCAGCATCAGCTCCTCGGGCAGCGCGTCGGCGCCGCGGACGTACTCCGTCTCGCCGACCCCCGCGATCGCCGTCCGGCTCGCGAACTCCACCTTCGACCTCCGGCGCCCTACCCTAGCCCGGGTCGCGCCCGACGGTCGCGCCCGCGCTTCCTCGGGGGACGTTTCTAAACAACGGGGTCTGACCCCTTTCTAAACAGGGGACGTCGTGGAGTACGAGCAGATCGCGTTCGAGGTGAAGGACGGGGTCGCGACGATCACGTTGAACCGGCCCGAGCGGCTGAACGCGTTCACGGGGCGCATGGGGCTCGAGTGGGGCGACGCGCTCGCGCGCTGCGACGAGGACGACGACGTGCGCGCCGTGGTGATCACCGGGGCGGGGAAGGCGTTCTGCGCCGGGGCCGACCTCTCGCGCGGAAAGGACGCCTTCGCCGGACCGAACGAGGCCCGCCGCGAGCGCCCGAAGCCCGAGCGCGCGCCGCTCCAGCCCTGGCAGGTGCGAAAGCCCGTCGTCGCGGCGATCAACGGCCACGCGATCGGCGTCGGGCTCACGTTCCCCCTCCAGTGCGACGTCCGCTTCGTCGCGGAGGACGCGAAGCTCGCATTCGCCTTCGTGCGCCGCGGCGTGATCCCCGAGCTCGGCTCGCACGTCATCCTGCCGCGCGTCATCGGCCTCTCGCGCGCCGCGGACCTCCTCCTCTCCGGCCGCGCGATCACGGGACGCGAGGCCGCTGAAATGGGCCTCGCGAGCCGCGCGCTCCCCGCCGCCGAGGTCCTGCCCGCGGCGCTCGCCTGGGCGCGCGACGTGGCGGTCTACACCGCGCCCGCGTCCGTCGCGCTCTCGAAGCGGCTGCTGTGGGAGGGCCTCGCCGACTCCGTCCCCGCCGTGATGCGCAAGGAGGAGGCCAGCTTCGCCTGGATCAGCCGCCAGCCCGACGCCGTGGAGGGCGTCGTCTCCTTCGTCGAGAAGCGCCCCCCGCGCTGGCAGCTCCGCCCGAGCCGCGACCTCCCCGCCACGCTGGCGGCCGCGACCGGGCCGGCGCGCGGGGGCGACGCGGCGGAATGACGGGATCGTCGTCCCCCCGGGCGGAGGTGGCGGCTCGGGGCCATCCCATCCTCTCCCCTTCCCCGCTCGCCGCGCTCCCGAGCCGGTCTCCGGGCTCGTGAACGATGTGCTGCGGGTCGCCGGCCCCGGGGTACGACCGCCCCGCCCCACCCACGGGGAACCCTTCAAGATCGCCTAGATCGGGCGCCTGGCCGCCGCTTTCGCTGATCCCCTGCGAGGCCCTCCGCGCTAGAATTTCCGTCTACCCGACGGACCCGGAGCACGCCGATGAACCGGATCCGCGCTGCCCGACAAGCCCGCGGTTGGACACAGGCCGAGCTCGCCGAGCGCGCTCGCGTGGCGCCGCGCACCGTGCACGCCATCGAGAAGGGCCATCCGTGCCGTCAGGCCACGAAGCGCCGGCTCCTCGCGGCGCTCATGGTGCCGTGGGAGCTGCGGCACGAGTACTTCCCCGAGCCGCGCCGCGTGCGCCGCGCGCCCGCGGCGGCCGCTGCGCCGCGGCAGGAGCGCGACGCGCAGACCGCCTGACGTCTACTTCGTCACGGGCACCAAGTGGAGGACGTCGCCGGACGTCTCGTCCTCGATCGAGACGGCGCCGCGGACGTGCTTGCTCGACGAGGTGATGCGGCAGTACGCGGAGGCCGGCCCCGGGACGAGGACGCTGCAGAAGCCGTGGGGCGCGAGAGGCGCTTCGCCGTCGCAGCCCGCGAAGGTGAGCGTCGCGATGTTCGCGCCCGCGGAGTCGACGAGCTCCACCAGGACCGTCGCGGGCTTCTTTCCCACGTTGACCACCCGGCAGCGCAACTGCTGGGGCCCGCTCGCCGTGTACCAGCTCGTCGTGAGCTCCACCGCCCGTGCCGGCGCAGAGGCGCCGATCCCGAGACCGAACGACAACAAGGCAGCGGCCGAAGCCGCGAACGCGCCGCGAGCCATGTCCCCCCTCCGATCGTGATGCCCGCCGCACGCGGTGCGCGCGGGCGCCGGCGACGGTAGCGCACGTGCCGGCGGGGTCCCATGCGGCCTACGCGCCGAAGTGCCGAAGCGCATGCGCACCGCCGGGGCGGGCACACGAGGGTCCGACGCGGGCTGGGCGAGTCGGCGGATGCGTCGGCCGGGCCGCTATCCTCCGCGCTCATGCCGGCGTCCGAGACCCCGCTCCAGCGGCTCTACTGGCGCCACTACGACCGCCACCCCGCGGCCGCGATCGCCGCGTACCTCCGCTACAACGGCCTGCGCCCGCGCGCGCTGCGGGGCTTTCGGCCGGCGTGGATCCGCCGGGCCGTCGAGCTCGGCCTGCTCACCTGGCCGCACCGCATCGCGCCCGACGTGCGCGGCCGCGACGTCCTCGACGTCGGCTGCGGGAGCGGCCTCGAGTCGATCGGCTTCCGCCTCGTCGGCGCCCGCCGCTACGTCGGCGTCGACCCGCGGCTCGCGGCCGACGAGGACCGCGTCAAGAACCAGCGCACGCTGATCTACGAGGCGTTCGGCGCGACGCCCCGCGAGGTCGCGCGCCGGCTCGGCGGCGTCGAGCTCGTGCGCGGCAGCGTGGCGGATCTTCCGGACGGCGAGCGCTTCGACGTGGCGCTCCTCCACAACGTGACGGAGCACCTCGACGACCTCGAGGGCATCTTCGCAGCGATCCACCGCCGGCTCCGCCCGCGCGGGCTCGTGCTCTTCAACCACCACAACTTCTACTGCTGGAACGGCCACCACGAGCAGCCGAAGACGGTCGCGGAGGTCGACCCCACCGACGAGATCCAGAAGCGCTTCGTCGACTGGAACCATCTCGACGGCGACGAGTGGAAGGAGAAGCGCTACCGCGGGCGCCTGAACCGCATCCGCCTCGACGAGCTGCGCGAGCTCACGGACCGCCTGTTCGAGATCCGCGAGTGGCGCGAGCTCCCGATCGACGAGCGCCGCGGCGCGGGCCGCCTCACGCCGGAGATCCGCGCCCGCCACGCCGCCTACACCGTGCGGGAGCTCACGACCCAGGCCGTCGTCTGCCGAGCCCGCAAGCGCGCCGCCCCGCTGCAGAGGCTCGCCCCGCTCGCGCCGCCCGCGCCGCCGGACGCCGCCGCGGCCGCCGGCTCGCGGTAGCGGCGGCAACCCGGTGCTCGCGGCGCCCCGGCCGGGTCCGGCCGCGGCGGCGACGACGGCCCCCGCGTTAGCGCCGAATCGCCCGCTCGGGTATCAACGCAGGACCCGCGCCGGTAGCTCAGCTGGATAGAGCATCAGGCTTCGAACCTGAGGGTCGGGGGTTCGAGTCCCTCCCGGCGCGCCAACGAACCTTCGGCTTCGCTTTCCGCCGCATCCTCGATCGACGGGCCTGCGCGTGCCCGGCTCAGCGTGCGCGAAGGAGCCCGTTCAGTCGGGCATGCCAGACCAGGAGGATCGGCATGCCGGCGAGCTCGATCGCGAGGATCGCCACGGCCACGCCGCCGGGATACCCCTCGACCCACCAGCCGGTGAGCCGCGCGAGGCCCGCCACGAACGCGGATCCGACGATGATGCGAAACACCGCGGCGCGCTCGGGCAGCACCCCGAGCGACCAGATCACGAGCGGCACCCACGACACGAACGCGCAGCAGACGGCGCGGAAGTGGTTCCGCAGCGGCAGCGGGACGGTGAGCTCGCCGCCGGCGCCGAACAGGCGCGCCATGCCGCCGATCCCTCCGAACGCACCCGTGAGGCCGCCGACGAGCGGAACGAGGAGCACGAGCCCGACGACCGCACGAAAGGCTCGCAGCTCCGATCGCATCTCCATACCGCGACCTCCGAAGGGCTCAGGGCGCACCGAGCATGCGCCACGCGAGCAGGCGCACCAGCGCAGCGCTGACGATCCCCACGGTGAGCGCCGTCGCCAGGCCCGCGCCGAGCGGCGCGAGCCCGAGACGGCGCAGACGATCGAGACGCGTCGAGAGACCGATCGCCGCCATCGCCACCGCGAGGCACGCCGTCGACGCCGCCGACGCCAGTCGGACGGCCGCCGTCCACGTCGCGGAGTCCAGGGACCCGCCGGAGCCTTCGACCGCCCGGTCGCCGAGCGTGCGGACGAGCGCCAGCGCCAGGAACCCCCACACGAACGCGGGAAGGAGCCGACGCAGCGGCCACCCGCTCGTCGCGCGCGCCCGGGGCCCCACTCCCCGGTGCAGCAGAGCGATCAGCGGAATCACCGCGACCATGAACAGGTTGCGGACGAGCTTGGTCAGCGTGGCCGTCTCGAGCGCGACGGGCGCGCCGTAGTGCTCGGCGTAGAGGAGGCCCGCGCCCGCGACCTGCGCGGTGTCGTGGATCGCCGTGCCGAGGAACAGCCCGGCGAGGCGCGCGTCGCCGTCGAAGAGGGCGCGGGCGACGAACGGGTGGATGCAGAGCGCGATCAGCCCGAAGAGCGTGATCGTGCCGACGGCGTAGCTGGTCTCGTCCTCGTCGGCGCCGATCACCGGAGCCACGGCCGCGATCGCCGCGTTGCCGCAGATCGCGGTGCCCACGGCGACGAGGAGGCCGAGGCGCCGGGGGAGGCCGAACGCGCGCGTCATGCACGCGGCCAGCAGCAGCGCGGCCGCGATGCAGGACACGACGACCGGCACCCCCGCGAGCCCGAGGCCCGCGAGCGTGCGCAGGCTCAGTTGGATTCCGAGCAGAGCGACGCCGACCCGGAGGATGGGCCCCGCGGCGAGCTGCACGCCGGCCTGGTAGGCGGGCGGAAGACCGATCGCGTTGCGGAGCGCGAGCCCCAGAAGGATGGCGAGCAGGATCGGGCCCAGCGGCGCCGCGCTCGCGAGCGCGGCGATGCTCACCGCGAGCGCGAGCCCCGGCGCGAGTCCCCCGGCGCGCTCGAGGAGCGCGTAGCCGCTCGCGGTCTGGTCGCGCCACGCGTCGCTGATCGCCATCGCTAGATCCCCGCGCCTCGGAGCAGCTCGGCATCCTGGCGGCCGCGCTGCTCGATCGCGAGCGCGACGGGCCGCGCCGCTGCCTCGCACCCGCCGCTCGCGGACGCCACGAGGCCCGACACCTGGTTGGCGGGCACGGCGACTGCGATCCGCTTCGGGGGAGGAAGCCGCAGCCCGGTCATGATCGCGAGGAACTCCTCGCGCGTCTTGCCGAGGTGGAGCCTCGGATTGAAGCGCTTCTCTTCCGCCACCGAGGTGACGGTCCGGCCGGAGTAGTCGTGAGCCGGATAGAGGAGCGTGGCGTCTGCCAGCGCGAAGATCCTCTCGCGGACCGAGCGGAAGAGCGCGCCTGCGTCCCCGTCCTGGAAGTCCGTCCGCCCGCAGCCGCGGACCAGCATGGCATCCCCGGTGAAGGCCATGCCCGCCTCGCGACACAGGTAGGTGACGCATCCGGCCGTGTGTCCGGGCGTCGCGAGCACCTCGAGCTGCACGTTGCCCACGCACACCGTCACCCCGTCGGCGAGCGCCCAGTCGGCGTTCGAGACGCCCGCGCGCGCGCCCGCTCCGACCTTTGCGCCGAGGCGCTCGCGGAGCCGCCCGGACGCGGTGATGTGATCCGCGTGCACGTGGGTCTCGAGGCTGCAGTGGAGCCGGAGCCCGAGCTCGCCGAGCAGAGCGCAGTCGCGCTCGATCTGCTCGAGCACGGGATCGATCAACACCGCCCGCCGCGTCGCTTCGTCCCCCAGCAGGTAGGTATAGGTGAAGGACTCCGGGTCGATGAGCTGCCGGAAGATCATCGCGCCGCCGCCCACGGTGGAATCGGCAGCCCCCTCGCCGCGAGGAACTCCGGATCGAAGAGCCTCGTGGCGTAGCGCGAGCCGTGGTCGCAGAGCAGAGTCACGATGGTGTGGCCCGGGCCGAGCTTGCGTGCGAGCCGCACGGCGCCCGCCAGATTGATCGCGCTCGAGCCGCCGGCGCAGATGCCCTCTTCGGCGAGCAGCTCGAACAGCAGCGGGAGCGCCTCGGCGTCGGGGATCCGGTAGGCGACGTCCACCCGCGCGCCCTCCACGTTGCCGGTGACGCGCCCCTGGCCGATGCCCTCCGTGACCGAGCTGCCCTCGCTCGCGAGCACGCCGTGCTCGAACCACGAGTACATCGCGGCTCCCATCGGATCGGCGAGGGCCACCACGACGGTACGCCTCTGCTCCGCGAGGAAGGCCGCGACGCCGGAGAGCGTTCCCCCGGTTCCGATCGCCGACACGAAGCCGTCGAGCACGCCGCCCGTCTGCTGCCAGATCTCCGGCCCGGTGGTCTCGTAGTGGGCCTGGCGGTTGGCGCGGTTGTCCCACTGGTTCGCGTAGAGGACGCCTTCGCGTTCCTCGTCGACGAGCGACTCGGCAAGCCGCGCGGCCACCTTCACGTAGTGGCTCGGGTCGCTGAACGGGACGGCCGGCACCTCGACCACCTCGGCGCCGCAGAGCCGCAGCATCTGCTTCTTCTCAGGGCTCTGCGTCTCCGGGATCACGAGGCGCGTGCGGTAGCCTCGCGCGCGCGCCACGAGCGCGAGGCCGATTCCCGTGTTCCCCGCCGTTCCCTCCACGATCAGGCCGCCCTTGCGCAGCACGCCGCGGCGCTCGGCATCGAGCACGATATAGAGGGCGGCCCGATCCTTGATCGAGCCGCCCGGGTTCATGAACTCGCACTTGGCGAAGATCTCGCACCCGGTGCGCTCCGAGAGGCGTCGCAGCCGGACGAGCGGCGTGTTGCCGATCGCGGCGGAGAGGTCGCCGCACGCCTGCGCAGCACGGTCGCGCCGCAGCATCGTCGCTACCACCGGTGCACCTGGTCGTAGTGCGCGAACAACGTCGCGAGCTTCGCGCGGGAGATCGGCACGAGGCCGTCGAGCAGGCGCTCCGGCCCGATGCCGCGCTCGACGGCGTCCTCCTCGACGTAGTAGCAGGCGACCTGGCGGTCGAGGAGCCGCGCCAGATCGAGGGCGAGATTCGGCGCGTGGTGCTGGCGGCGCTGTCCGATCGCGAGCGGCTCGACGCGCTGCTCGCGAACGCCGTAGGCGACGGCGTTGCCGGCGAGCACCAGGTCGAGCTCGGCGCCCGCGCCGCGCATGGCGTGGCATAGCCAGACGATCGGGTCGTCCTGCTCTTCGAGCGTCGCCCGGTAGGCGACCTCCACCACGTGAAGCTGCTTCTTGGCCATCCCGGTTCTCCTCAGTCGCCCGTAGGGATCACGAGCGTGTTGTGCGATTCCTCGACGAAGCGCGCGAAGTCCGCGGGCGAGCCCCGCCGCGGCCCGGCGATGCTGTCGTCCGCCCCGCGCTCGTCGACGCAGAGCCCGCAGTTCACCCACTCGAGACGCGCGCCTCGTACGGCCGCCGCTTCGTGGAGCGCGGCTACCCAGTCTCGTGTCAGCGGATGGTCCTCCTCCTCCACGCTGGTGCCGTGCACCGAGTTGGGATGGGGCTTCTGCCGGGCGAAGGAGAGCATCACGGCGCCCTCGTAGGCGAATACGTTGACGTCGTGGCCGCACCGGATCGCGCCGTCGATCAGGCGGAACGCGGTGGTGGAGCGTGCGCTCTCGAAGGGCGGATCCATCAGGAGGAAGGTGAGCTTGGCGGTCATGCGATCTCCGTTCGGTATGGGGTGTCAGTGCCAGAGGACCTTGGCGCCGGCCGCGAGCGCCTCGACCACGAGGTCGAGCGGCGCGACCGAGACGCCGGGGGCGAGCGCGCTCTGCGAGATGCCGCGCTCGCGCAGAGAGAAGTCGTCGGCGCGGATGTCGACTCCCCGGGCGGCGAGGCGGGCGAGCTCCGCGGAGCCCGCGCTGGGGCGCGCGGGCAGCACCCCGTTCTGGACGAGGAACAGCGTCACGCGGTTGCCTTCGTCCGCGAGTGCCGATGCCAGCTCGTAGCAGCGCCGTGCGCTGGCGTGGGTGTACGGATCGCGCGAGGCGATCAGGACGTACGAACTCATGGTCTCCTCCGATCCATCGGATGGGCGTGTCATGGAGCGCGGGCAAGGCTGCCGCGCGGCCGGACGGAAGTCCTTAGGAGGCTCGTAGGCCTGGCTTAGGAAACGCGGAGGCCGCGGCCGGTGCGGCCACGCGGGCTCAGCGAAGGCCGGCGGCGCGGAAGGCGGCGCGCGCGTGCGCCACGGAGGCGCGCGTGCGCGCGAACGGGAAGATGCGGAGCGCGTCCTCGGCGTCGAGCCGGGGGTTGACGCCGAGGATCTCGCGGCCGAGAGCCTCGGCCCGCCCGAACTCGCGCTCCTCGGCGTACAGCGAGATCAGCGCCAGGCGCGGGGGCACCATCTCGCGGTTCGTCTCCCGGACGCGCTCGAGGAGCGAGAGGCCGACGTCGCGCCGGCCCGCCTCCGCCTGGAGGAGCCCGGCCATCAGCCAGTATAGGTCGGGGTGGCGGGGGTTCAGGCGCAGCGCGCGGTCCAACGAGCGCAGCGCTTCGAGGGGTTCGCCGGCGTACGCGAGCGCCGCGGACTGCACCCCGAAGCAGACGTCCGAGCTCGGGCCGAGCTCGACCGCGCGGCGCACCTCGTCCACCGCCTCCTCCGGGCGGTCGTGTGCGATGTACGCCATCGCGAGCGTCGTGTGCGGAAACGGCGCAAACGGGTCGAGCTCGAGGGCACGTTGCGCGAGGGCACGCGCTCGTTCGATCCGCTCGGGCGCGACGTCCCAGCCGAGGAAGTAGGGCGCCAGCTCGAGGCCCGCCTGGTAGCTGACGGCGGGCGCATAATCCGGGTCGAGCTCCAGGGCGCGCTCGAGCAGCGCCGCGGCGCGCGCGTGGCGCGCGCGCGTGTAGGAGAAGAAGTCCGCGCGCGCCTGGACGAACAGCTCGTACGCGTCGAAGTCGTCGGTCGAACGGCTGCGCAGCCGGTCGAGCTCCGCCTCGGCGATCCGGACGCCGAGGGCCGACACGATCCGCTCGGCGAGCTGCCCCTGCACCGCCGCGGCGTCCTCGAGCGCCAGCTCGAAGCGGTCGCCCCAGACCTGGACGCCGGACGCCGCGCCGACGAGCTGGCTCGTCACGACGAGCTTCCGCCCCTCGGCGCGCACGCTCCCCTCCACCGCGTAGCGGACGCCCAGCTCACGGCCGATCGTCTCGACCGACACGGTGCGCCCGGCGTAGGTGTAGGCGGAGCTGCGCGCGATCACGAACAGCTCGGAGAAGCGGCCGAGGGTGGAGGTGAGATCCTCCGTGATGCCCTCGGCGAGGTGTGCGTGGGCGCCATCCGGCGAGAGATCGCGGAAGGGAAGGACCACCACGGACGGCTCCGTCGGCAGCGCGGGCGTGCGCGGCGGTACCGCGGAGCCGGTGAGCGCGAGGAGCCAGCCGACCGGGCGGGGCCAGGCGAACGCGAGGGCCAGGGCGAACGCCAGCGCGCCCGCGGTGAGGGCTCGTAGTCGCCTCCGACCGGGCGAGCGGCCGGTGCGCAGGGGCTCCCGTGGCGCGAGCGGCGTGGCCGGTGCCGGCTCGATCTCCTCGGTCGCAGCCCGCCAGCGGTAGCCGCGGCCCGTCACCGTCTCGATGGCGTGAGGCTCCGCTGCGGATTCGCCGAGCGCGGCGCGCGCCAGGCTCACGGCCCGCGTGAGCGTGCTCTCGGTGACGTGCACACCGGGCCAGACCTCGCGAAGCAGCTCCTCCTTGGCGACGAGGCGATCGCGTTGGCGGACCAGGTAGAGCAGCAGGTCGAGGACCTTCGGCTCGAGCGCCACGGGGGCGCCGTCGCGGCGCAGCTCGTATCGAGCGGGGTCGAGCTCGTATCCGTCGAAGCGGAAGATCACGGGGTCCCCGGCGCAAAGCCGAGCTTAGAGCAGGACGGACGCGCAGGGTGGATGGCGAAGGGGTGGCATCCCGACACCCTCGATCCTTCTCCGGCGCGCGCCGCCGGCGCTAGATCACTTCCTGCTCCCGCAGGCGCCCGATGCGCTCCCAATCGAGACCCAGCACCTCGAGCAGCACCTCCTCCGTGTGCTGGCCGAGCTCCGGCGCCGGCGCGCGGACCGCCCCCGGCGTCGCCGAGAGCCGCACCGGGACGCCGAGCATGGGGGTCGGGCCGTGGGCGGGGTGGTCGAACTCCACCACGTAGTCGTTCGCCCGGATCTGCGGGTCCTCGGGCAGGTCGTCGACCGCGTTCACCTGCGTCACGATGAAGTCTCCCGCGTCCTCGCGCAGGAGGCGCAGCCAGTCGGCGCGCGGGCGGCTCGCGAAGGCCTCGTCGAGGATCGCGACGCACTCGGGCGCGTGCTTCGCGCGCGCGGCCAGGCTGTCGAAGCGCGGGTCGGTCGCCAGCTCCGGCCGGCCGATGGCGCGCGCGAAGTCGGGCCAGTAGCGGTCGGGCTGGAGCATCGCGAGCGCCAGCCACTTCCCGTCGGCGCAGCGGTAGTGGTTCCAGAGCGGGTTGAAGGCGCGCGCGCGGAAGCTGCGCGGGAAGGCGATGCCCGCCATCAGCTTGCAGGAGACCGAGAGGCCCTGGAGCCAGGCCATGCTGCCGAGGTGGGAGGCGTCGACGGCCTGGCCGCGGCCCGAGCGCTCGCGCGCCAGGAGCGCCGCGAGAACGCCGTAGGCGAGCATGATGCCGCCCATCTGGTCGGCGATGCCGCCGGCGATGGCGAGCGGCGGCATGTCGGGCTCGCCGACGGCGAGCATGAGGCCCGAGCGGGCGAGGCCCAGGAGGTCGAAGGAGGGCTCGCCGCTGTCGGGGCCTTCGGGGCCGTAGCCCGTCGCGCTCGCGTAGACGAGGCGCGGGTTCACGCGGCGCAGCGTCTCGTGGTCGAGGCCGAGGCGCGCCGCGACGCCCTTGCGGAAGTTCTGCACGAAGACGTCCGAGCGCGCGACGAGCGCGTGGACGATCTCGCGCGCCTCGGGCCTCTTCAAGTCGAGCGCGAGGCTCTTCTTGTTGCGGTTGTTGGCCTCGAAGTACCAGTTGGGCCGGTTCGAGGTGTCGGCGCCGCCCACGCGCGCCAGGTGGCGGCCCGGGTCGCCGGTGCCGCGCTCCTCGAGCTTGATCACCTCCGCGCCGAGGTCGCCCAGCATGGAGGAGCAAACCGGGCCCTGCTGCCAGATGGTCCAGTCGATCACGCGGATCCCGTCGAGCGGCATGGCCATCGCATCGCTCCTGCTTGGAGGTCTACTGGAGGTAGTTGGAGCCGCCGAGCCGCCGCGCCTTCGGGTCGACGCGCACGTGCACGACGGCGACGCGGTCCGCGGCGAGCGCGCGCTCGAGCGCCGGGCGGATCTGCTCCGGGCGCTCGACGTAGGCGGCGTGTCCGTCGACCATCTCCGCGATCTTCTCGTAGCGGGCGGGGAGGAGGCTCGCGATGGGCGGCGAGCCGGGCGGCAGCATGTGGTCCTGGATCATGTGCCCCGCGATGCCCTCGTTGTCGGCGACGACGAGGACCGGGCTCGCCCCGACGCGCGCCGCGGTCTCCACCACGAGCGCCGCCGCGCCGAACGCGTAGTCGCCGAGCACCGCGACGGAGGCGCGCTCGGGGCAGGCGAGCTTCGCGCCCACGGCGTAGGGGGCGCCGACGCCCATGCAGCCGGTCGTCCCGGCGTTCAGGCACGCGCGCGCGCGGTGGCTCGGCAGCACGGTGCGGCAGATGCCCATGATGGTCTCGCCTTCCGAGGTGACGATCGCGTCGCGCGGCACGACGTCGCGCACCGCGGCGGCGAGGCGGTACGGGTTGATCGGGACCGCGTCGTCGGCGAGGGCGCGCGCGGCCGCCTCCTCGTTGCGCCGGCCCTGCGCGCGGAGCGCGTCGCGGAACGCCCCGGCGGCCGGGCGGAGTCGCCGTCCCTCGAGCGCGCTCGCGAGGGCGTCGGCGGCGACGGCCGCGTCCGCCACCACGCCGAGCTCCACGTCGGCACCGGAGGTCATCTCCTCCGCCTCGACGTCGATCTGGGCGATGCGCACGCCCGGGGCGAGCCGGCGGCCGAGCCCGAAGATCCAGTTGAAGCGGCCGCCGATCATCACCACGACGTCCGCCTCCGCGAGCGCCTTGGAGCGCGCCGCGTTCACGAAGCCCGGGTGGTCGTCGTCCACGACGCCGCGGGCCATGGGCGAGGCGACGTAGGGGAGGCCGAGGTCGGCGAGGCGCGTGAGCGCGGCGCCCGCCTCGGCCCAGGCGGCGCCCTTGCCGACGAGGAGCAGCGGGCGCTCCGCCTCGGCCAGCCAGTCGGCGACGCGCGTGATCGCCGCCGGATCGGGGTACGGGCGCGCCACGTCGGGTGCGCGCGCGCGGAGCGCCGCCTTCTCCTCCGGGATGCGGCGCGCCACCACCTCGCCCGGGAAGTCGAGGTACACCGCGCCGGGACGCCCGGCCAGCGCCTTCCCGAGCGCGAGGTGAACCCACTCGCCCACGCGCTCGGTGGAGTCGACCTGCCCGGTCCACTTGCAGGCCGGCGCGGCGAACGCGATCTGATCGGCCTCCTGGAACGCGCCGAGCCCGCGCGTCGGCCGGAACGCCGAGCCGCCGAGCACGACGAGCGGCATCGCGCTCTGCGTCGCGACGTACATCGGTGTGACGGCGTTCGTCATGCCCGGCCCCGAGCCCACCACGACGACGCCCGGCCGGCGCTTCTGGTAGCCCCACGCCGACGCCATGAAGCCCGCGTTGAGCTCGTGACGGCAGCCGATCACGCGAAGGCCTTCGGCCTGGGCGCCCGCCAGCACCTCGATCATCGGCCCCGCGACGACGCCGAAGACCGTGTCGATCCCCGCGGCTCGGAGCTGCCGCGCCGCGATGCGGCCGCCGTCGATCCCGCTTCCCCGATCCGCCATGCAGCCTCCTGCGGCGCCGCCGCCGGGAATCATCCCGGCGATCGGGCCGGCCGCGCAAGCCGGCCTCGCCGGGGCCGAGCTCGACCGAGCGGATCGCGTCGCTACGCCGCCGCGGACTCCGCTTCGCCCACCGCCGCGGCAGGCGCGCGCTTCGAGAGCTCCAGCACGCCGTCCTCGATCGGGCCGAAGCGGAGCGCGCGGAGGTCCGCGAAGTAGCTCTGGTTCGCGCGCCAGGGCGCGGCGGCGCCCTGCTTCGGCCACTGCGCGATCGAGCGCTGCATGTAGCCGGGGGTGAAGTGCTCGACGAAGGAGGCGACGGCCGCCTCGTCCGCGCGCGGGCGCGGCGTCGCCGCCGCGGCGCCGGTCTCGTCCATGTGCGCGAGGAGGCGGCAGACGAAGCGGCAGACGAGGTCCGCCTTCAGCGTCCACGAGGCGTTGATGTAGCCGAACACCGAGACGAGGTTCGGAACGCCCGCGAACATGACGCCCTTGTAGGTGAGGGTCTTCGAGAAGTCGACGGGCCGGCCGTCGACGGCCACGCGCGCGCCGCCGAGGAGCTGCATCACGAGCCCGGTCGCCGTGACGACGACGTCGGCGGGCAGCTCGCGTCCCGACGCCAGCCGGATGCCCTGCTCGGTGAAGCCCTCGATCGTGTCGGTCTCGACGCTCGCGCGCCCCGCGCGGATGGCCTCGAAGAGGTCGGCGTCGGGAACGAGGCACATGCGCTGGTCCCAGGGGTCGTACCGCGGCGTGAAGTGCTTGTCGACGTCGTAGTCGGGGCCGAGGTGCTCGCGCACGCGGTCGAGCAGGAAGCGGCGCATCCGCTCCGGACGCCGGCGCGACATGCGGTAGCCCCACTGCTGCATCAGCGTGTTGAGCCAGCGCGCGACGAGGAAGGCGGGCTTCGCGGGCAGCACGCGGCGCAGCGCGGAGGCGACGGGATCGCGCTCGGGCCGCGAGACGATCCACGTCGGCGAGCGCTGGAGCATGGTCACGTGCGCCGCCGTCTTCGCCATCGCCGGCACGAGCGTGACCGCCGTGGCGCCGCTCCCGATCACGACCACGCGCTTTCCGGCGTAGTCGAGATCCTCGGGCCAGCGCTGCGGATGGACGATCGCGCCGGCGAAGCGCTCGCGGCCGGCGAACTCCGGCGTGTAGCCCTCGTCGTAGCGGTAGTAGCCGGCGCACCCGACGACAAAACCGGCGCTGAAGACGACGGTCTCCTCGCGCCCGCAGTCGTCGCGCCGGACGGCCTCGATCGTCCAGCGCGCCTCGGCGCTCGACCAGTCCGCGCGCACGACGCGGTGGCGGAAGCGGATCCGCTCCATGAGCCCGGCCTCGCGCGCCGTGTCCTCGATGTAGCGGCGGATGTCGTCGCCGTCGGAAATGGTCTTCGGCTGGGTCCAGGGCCGGAACGAGTAGCCCATGGTCAGCATGTCGGAGTCCGAGCGGATGCCGGGATAGCGGAACAGGTCCCAGGTGCCGCCGACGCGCTCGCGGCCCTCGAGGATCACGAAGCGCTTCTCGGGGGCGTAGCGCGCCAGGTGCCAGCCGGCGTCGATGCCCGAGAGGCCGGCGCCGATGATGAGGACGTCGAAGTGCTCGCTCGGGGTCGCGGGCATCGGCTCTCCTGGGCGCGGTGCAGAGGGTAGCGAAGCGCCCGCCTTCCCTCGGGGAGCTGCGGCGCGGGGATCGGGGGCCTGCGGGCGACGCGAGCCCGGATCGCGCCGGCGACCGGCTCGCGTCAGGAGCCGGGCGGGGCCGGGGGGGCGGGCGCAGCCGCGACGCCGAGCAGGCCCTCGCGCCGCAGGAACTCCTGCAGCGCCTGCGCCACCACCGCGTGGCCGCGCGCGTCGAGGTGGCACTGGTCGAGGAAGGCCGCGGGGCCAGCGTCGCGCCGCAGGACCGGCAGCAGGTCGAGGAACGGAAGGCCCAGGCGCGCCGCGCGCTCGGCGAGCGCCGCCTGCGGGCCGCGCTCCAGGAACGCGGCCTCCACCTGGTACACCACCGGAAAGGCCAGCACCGCCGCCCGGAAGCCGTGCGCCTGCGCGAGCGCGCGCAGGCGCGCCAGACCCTCGTCGACGGCGCCCCATGCGCCGGGGTGCCACGCCGCCCCCCAGTCCGCCGCCGCCGACTCCGCGAGGGCCCGCAGCGCCTCCGGGCTCGCGCGCCAGTCCAGCGTCTCCGCCTGCGCCCGCCACGCGACGAGCGGGCTGTCCCGCAGCCGGCGCAGCGCGCGCAGCTGCTCGAGCGCCTGCAGCAGCACGCTGTAGCGCTCGATGCCCGGCTGGGCGGGCCCCCCGAAGACGGCGCCCCAGCTCGGCTGTGCGTCGTTCAGGTAGAAGGCCAGCAGGACCACGTCGGGCTCGATCGCGAGGCCGCGATCCTCGAGCAGCGCGATCTCCTCCCGGATCCCGACGTTGCCGACGCCCGCGTTCACCACCTGCACGGGCCCGGGCTCCAGGCCGGAAAGCCCGGCCAGGAGAGCCTGGAGCCGCGCGGTGTAGATCTCCTCTCGCCGCAGGTAGTCCGCCGCGGTGACGGAGTCGCCCAGCACGAGGATGCGCCGCTCCCCCGGCGCGCGCGGGCCGAGCGGGGGATGCCGGAAGCCGTGCGGCCCGACCTCGATCCGCACCTCGCCGCGCGCCAGCGGATGGTGGTGCACGCGCACGTCGGCGCCGGCGCGGTAGCGCCGGCCGCGGTCGCTCGTCTCGATCAGGAGCGCGGGCGAGGCCTCGAGCCGCTCCGCGAGCCCCGAGGGCCGCGCGCGCGTCACGTGGAAGACGCGCTGGCGCGCCGCCCACTCCGCGGCGGCGAGCAGCGCGGCGAGGGCGAGCGCGGCCAGCGGCACGCCGACGGCGAGCGCGCGGAAGCGTCTCCGGCCCCGTCCCATCGCCGCGCAATGTACGGCGGCGCGCGCGCGTGCGCCGCCGCACGCGCGACGGCTTGCCGCGCCGCGCGGCCGCGGCGACACTCGTCGGATGAGGCGCCGGCGTCTCGCGCTCCGCACCGCCGCCGCGGCGGCGGCCCTCGCGCTCGCGCTCGCGGGCTGCGGCGAGCGCGAGGCCGCGACGCGCACCGCGGCCGCGCCCGCGCGCGGCGCTCCCGCCGCGCCCGCCGGGCGGCCCCACCTCGTCCTCGTCGTGATCGACACGCTGCGCGCGGATCACGTCGGCTGCTACGGCTACGAGCGCGACACCACGCCCCACATCGATGCGCTGGCGGCGGGCGGGCTGCGGTTCGCGCGCGCCATCGCCCCCTCGTCCTGGACGCTGCCCTCGTTGGTCACGCTGATGACCGGGCGTCATCCCGATCCGGTCCACCTCTCGATGCAGGCGCCGGACGGAGGGGGCGGCTTCGCCGCGCTGGCGCCGCAGGCGTCGACGGTCGCCGAGCTGCTGGCGGCGCACGGCTACCGCACGGCCGCCGTCGGGACGAACCCCTACCAGATCCAGTCGGTGTTCCAGGTCATGCAGGGGTTCCAGTCGCTCGAGGTGCAGGTCTCGGCGAAGGCCGACTGGGTCGTCGACCGCGCGATCGCGCGCCTCGACGCCGCGCGAGACGGTGCGCCGCTCTTCCTCTACCTGCACTTCATGGACGCGCACACCCCCTACGACCCGCCCGCTCCGTTCGACCGGATGTTCCTCGACGAGGACGCCCGGTCGCGCCCGCCCGCGGAGGGCGGGCCCGACTGGCGCGAAGCGGAGCGACGCAAGGCCATCGCCCTCTACGACGCCGGCATCCGCTTCGTCGACCACGAGCTCGGGCGCCTCGTCGAGGCGCTCGAGGCGCGCGGCCTCCGGAGCGACACGGTGCTCGTCGTCACCGCCGATCACGGAGAAGCCTTCGGCGACCACGCCGAGCTGGAGCGCCGCCTCGGCCTGCGCGCCGCCGGCTCGCGGCACTGGGGCGAGGGGCACGGTCAGTCGCTCTTCCCCGAGCTGCTCCACGTGCCGCTGGTGATCCACGGGCGGGGCGTGCCGCAGTCCGTCGAGATCGGCCAGCAGGTGCGTCTCATCGACCTCCCGGCGACGCTGCTCGCGCTCGGCGGCGTGCCCGCGATCGGCGGGCGCGGCCGCGATCTCCTGCGCTTCGCGCAGGAGCGCGAGCGCCAGCCGCTCCACGCCGTGACCGAGACGGGGGCGGGCGGCGTGCCGCTGCGCGGCCTGGTGACGCCGGAGCGCACGCTGCTCGACGTGGGGGGCGACCCGCTCCTCCTGCGCGAGGGGCCGGACGGCACGATGCGCGACGCGACGGCGCGGGAGCCCGCCGCCGCGGCGGAGCTCGACGCGGAGCTCGGCCGGCTCGCGGAGGTGGTGCCGCGCGCCCCCGCCGTCACGAAGCAGATCGAGGGCGTGGACGCGCTGAAGGCGCAGCTCCGGCGGCTGGGCTACGTGCGCTAGCGCCTCGAAGCGCGCCGGAGCCCGGACGCCCGGAAGCCGGCAGGGCACGGAGCACCCCCGGGGCCCGCGCGCTCAAGCCGCCGCCCCGACTCTCCGATGCGGATCGCTCCAGCGCGCGCCGGAGGGCCTGGTGGGACTTCTCGCCACCGCCAGCTTCGCGATCTTCTTCCTGGCGAGCCTCGCCGTCGGGGTCCGGCTGCTGCTGCTCGCCCGCCGGACGCGCCAGCTCCCCGAGCTGGCGCTCGCGATCGGCTTCCTGGTGGGGGGCGTCCTCGGGTACGGGCTCCTCGCCGCGGTGACCGCGGACCTCACGCCCGCCGGGGTGCTCGGGGACGTCGCGGTCTACCTCGGCTCGGCGTCCCTGCGCCTCGGCGCGCTCATGGTCGCGTTCTTCACGTGGCGCGTCTTCCGCCCGGACGAGGCCTGGGCCAAGGGCTGGTTCACGCTCCTCTGCGCCCTCGCGGTCGCGGGTCTCGTGACGCGGGTCGCCGTCGGGCCGGTGAAGCACACCCAGGACTCGGCTCTCCTCTTCTGGACGGCGAACCTCCTCACGACCGGCTGCTACACATGGGGGACGATCGAGTCGGTTCGCTTCCACCGGGTGCTCCGCCGGCGCGAGCGGCTGGGCCTCGGCGACCCGGCGGTCGCGACGCGCGTCATGCTCTGGGCGATCGGCACCGGCTGTCCGGCGCTCGTCACGCTGCTGAGCTACCTCGCCTGGTTCCGCGGCGAAGACCCGCTCCGCTCGCCGTTCCAGTCGGTCTCCTACCTCCTGATCGCGACCTCCGCGGTCGCCGCGTGGCTGGCGTTCTTCCCGCTCCGCCATCGCGGTCGGAGCGCCGACACCGCGCCCGGAGCGTCCGGATGAGCGAGACCAGCCAGAGCGCCGTGTTCGACCGCACCTGCGAGGAGCTCGAGCGCCTCACGCCGCTCGACCGCCTGAGCGCGCGCGGCACGGTCCGCCTGGCGCTGAAGAGCGCCGGGTTCGAGGCCCGCTCCATCGGCGCGCGCGAGATGAGCGTCGTCGTGGCGAAGCTGCTCCCGGCGGAGCTCGCGTCGCGCGGCGTGGCCGACGCGAGCGGGGTCTGCGCCCGCCTCGCGGAAGCGCTGCGCGCGATGCCGTCGGGCGCGAGCGCCTCCCTCGCCTCCCCCGAGGAGGTCTTCCGCCGACTCGGCGGCTGAGGCCCGCGGCCGCGCCGCCGGCCGACCCGTCCGCGAGCCTTCGCGCAGCGCGCGCGACGAGGCGCCTGCGCGCCTCTCCTCTGCGCGCGCTCCGGATCGGGAGCCGCCGCGGGGGCGAAGCGACCGCTCAGCGCCCGCCGCGCGTGGGCTCCTCGAAGATCCGGTACGGCGCCTCGTGCATGCCCATGCGGCGGTACGTGGCCTGGGCGCCCGCGTTGTCGTTCTCGACGTACAGGCGCAGGCCGCAGACGTCCGGCTCCGCGGCGGCGAGCGCGCGGACGTGCTCGTGGAGCGTGCGGTAGTGGCCGCGGCGCCGCTCCGCGGGCTCGACGTAGACGCTCTGGATCCACCACCAGAAGCCGTTGCGCCAGTCGCTCCACTCGAACGTCAGCATGAGGGAGGCGACCACCGCGCCGCCGCGCTCGACGACGAAGCTGCGCCCGCGCGCCGGGTCGGCGAGCAGCGCCGCGACCCCTGCGCGCAGGGTCGGGCCGTCGAGCGCCTTGCCTTCCGTCTCCTGCGCCATGGCCGCGGCGAAGCGCGTGAGGGTCTCGAGGTCGCGCGGCTCCGCGGAACGCACGCGCACCGCCCCGACGCTCGCATCCGCGCCCCCGCGCACCTCCGCGGCTCTCACGTCCGCGCCCCCCCGAAGGCCGCCATCCCCGACAGCGCCCGTTCCACCACCTCGCGAGCTCGCCTGCACACCTTCTCCTTCCATTCGTCGCGGTCGTCGAAGAACGCCTCGCGCATGCCGTGCTCGATCGCGCGGCCCCGCGCGGAGCCGCGGTCGCCGTGGTGGTGCAGCCAGTTGTCGGCGAGCACCGCCATCATCACGGCGTCCATCTCGCGCGTCCCGAACTCGAGCACGACGCCGAGCGCGGCCGCGCCCGGGTGAGCGGCCACGAAGGCGGGGCCCATGAGCCCGCTCACGAGCGCCGCGTCGCCGCCCGCGGCCGGCTCCGCGCGCAGCACGTCCGGCCACCACGCCTTCGCGAGGCGCGCCGCGGCGCTCGTCTCCGGCGCCGTCTGCATCACCAGCCCGATCCCGTTCGAGCCGAGCCCCGAGTGGAGGTCCACGCAGGCGGCGAGCTCGACGCCCTCCGAGTGTCGCGCCCAGAGCGCTCGCAGCGCTCGGTTCGACCAGGCGGGCTCGACGCCGCCGTACTGGACGCCGCGCGGATGGCGATACTGGCCGCCCGAGAGCGCGCGGTAGAGGGCGGCCGTCCCGTGCTCGCGGGCGAACGCCGCGACCGCCTCGCGCACGGCCGCGACCGCGCCTTCGTCGAACCGCGTCGGGTTCACCACGTCGGCCAGGCGGTCGTAGTCCGGGTTCTCGGGGTGACCGGCGCCGTGGTCGAGGAAGTTGCGGTTCAGGTCGACGTTGTCCTCGTTCACGCGGCGCAGCCAGGCGAAGCCCCATGGGTTCACGGCGTGGACCATCACGAGCGCGACGCCGGACGGCAGGCGCTCGGCGATGCCGCCGCGCAGCAGGAACGTCTGGATCCCCGAGCCGCAGAATCCCTCGATGCCGTGCGTGCCCGAGGCGAGGTAGAGCACGCGGCGCGCGTCCGCCGGCCCGAGGCGCGCCTCGTCGAGGAAGAGGGCGGCGCCGTCCGGGCCCGGCCGCGGATGGCGCTGCGACGCGACGCGCGCGCCGGCGGCCTCGGCCTCGGCGAGGAAGCGCGCGCGCGCGCCGGCGTAGTCGCTCGCGAAGCAGGACGAGGGGGCGACCTCCGTCACGGGAGCTCTCCGGCGTCGTGGGTGACGCGGCCGCCGCACACGGTGCGCAGGACGCGCAGGCCCGAGATCCGCTCGGGCGGCACGGCGAGCGGGCTGTCCGAGAGCACGACCAGGTCGGCGCGCTTTCCCGGCGCGAGCGTCCCCTTCTCCGCCTCCTCGAACTGGAGGCGCGCCGCCTGGCGCGTGAAGAGGTCGAGCGCCTGCGCGGGCGTGAGGGCCTGCTGCGGCTCGAAGCCTTCGCGGGTCACGCAGCACTGGATCGCGTGCAGGACGTCCGTGGACTCGACCGGCGCGTCCGAGGCGCCCGCCACGAGGACGCCGGCCTCGACGAGCGCGCGCAGCGGGTACACCTGGCGCGCGCGCTCGGCCCCGAGCCGGCGGCGCAGCCAGCCCTTCTCCGAGTGGATGAAGAGGGGCTGCGTGGAGACCCCGACGCCGAGGGCGGCGAGCCGCGGGATCAGCTCCGGCGGCACCACCGAGGCGTGCTCGATGCGGTGCCGGTGGTCGCGCCGGGGGCGCTCGGCGAGGAGCCGCGCGTAGAGGCCCGCGCAGCGCTCGACGGCGGCGTCGCCGATCGCGTGCACGCACACCTGGAGCCCGGCCTCGTGGGCGACCCGCATGCGCGCGAAGAGCTCCTCCTCGGGCAGGGCGGCGAGGCCGCATTCGCCCGGCCGGTCGGCGAACGGCTCGCGCATCGCCGCCGTGCAGCTCCCGAGCGTGCCGTCGGCGAAGAGCTTGTAGCCGCCGACGCGCCGGCCGGCGGCCGGGTCGTGGAGGGGCGTGGCGCGCGCCGCGATCGCGGCCGCGGGCGTGCGCCCCATCAAGAGCGCGTAGGTCGCGAACGGCGTCACGTCGAGGAGGAGGCCCATCGCCAGCCCCTCGAGCCGTCCGGCGGCGCCGCCGGGACCCTCCTCGTCGGTCTGGAGCACGACGCCCGCCGAGGTGATGCCGCAGGCGGCGAGGCGCCCGAACGACGCGCGCGCCGCCTCGCGCAGCCGCTCGGGCGCGGGCGTCGGCACGGCGCCGAGCAGGAGCTGCGCGGCGGCCTCGCGGCACGGGCCCGCCGGCGCGCCGCGCCCGTCGCGCTCGATGCGCCCGCCCGGCGGGTCGGGCGTCCCGGCCGCGAGGCCCGCGGCCGAGAGCGCGCGCGTATTGCCGGCCGCGCTGTGGCCGTCGTGGGCGACGACGACGGCGGGGCGGTCGGGGCACGCCGCGTCCAGCTCCTCCCGCGTCGGGAGGCGGCGCTCCGCCAGCGCCTCGACGTCGAGCCGGAGCCCCACCGCCCACGCGTCCGCCGGCGCACGCGCCGCGAACGCGGACAGCGCCTCCCGCGCCGCCCCGAGCGTGCGCGCGCGAGAGAGGTCCGCGTGCAGGTCGAAGTAGAGCAGCGCGATCGGGTGCAGGTGCGTGTCGACGAAGCCGGGCAGGAGCGCGCGGCCCGCCAGCTCGACCGTCGCCCAGTCGCGCGCGCCCGCCGCGCGCAGCGCCGCGCGGCACTCGGCCTCGGCGCCGACCGCGACGATGCGCCCGTCGCGCGTCGCGAGCGCGTCGGCGGCCGCGCGCGCAGGCTCCAGCGTGACGACCCGCCCGCCGCGGTAGAGCGTCGCCTCGCAGGGCGCGCTCATCGCGCGAGCACCACCGGCGGAGCCACCGCGTAGCGGTCGAGGGCGTCCTCGTCCAGCGTCACGCCCAGGCCGGGGCCCGCCGGGACGCGTACCCGGCCTCCCGCGTAGTCGAGCGGCTCGACGACGAGGTCGTCCTCCAGCATCACGTGGCCGAACAGCTCCATCGCGTGGCCGAGCACCGACGCGCGCGCGGCGCCGAGGTGCACCTGCGCCGCCGACGCGATCCCGAGCGGCTGGTTGTGCAGGACCGTCCCGAGCCCGCGCGCGGCGTAGTGGTCGATCGCGCGCAGCGCCAGCGTGAGGCCGCCCGGCCGCTCCGTGTTGACGCCGAGCACGCCGACCGCGCCGAGCTCGAGCAGCGCGATCGCGTCGGTCAGCGAGAAGCAGCCCTCGTGCGCCATGAGCGGCACCGCGCTCGCGCGCTGCACCTCGGCCATCCCGAGCCAGTCGTCGGCGCGCACGGGCTGCTCGGCGCAGTCGATCCCGAACGGAGCGATCGCGGCGATCGCGCGGATCGCCTCGGCCGGCGCGTAGGCCTGGTTGTAGTCGACGCGCAGCCGCACCTCGGCTCCGAGCGCCTCGCGCACCGCCGCCACGATGCGCCGGTCGGCCTCCGCGCCGCGCCCGAGCTTCAGCCGGAAGCTGCGCGTGCCGCCGCGGTGGAACGCGAGGGCGAGGTCCACCATCGCGCGCTCGCCGGTGAGCGGGATCAGCGCCGCGAGGGGCAGCTCCGTCGCGCCGCGGCCCGCGAGGCGCTCGCAGACGGGCTGCCCGGCGAGGCGGCCCGCGAGGTCGTGGCAGGCGACGTCGAGCAGCCCCTTGGCGACCTCGCTGCGCGCGACGTTCGCGTCCATGCGCGCGCGCAGCGCCTCGAGCGCGAAGGGATCGGCGCCGAGCACGTAGCGGGCGAGGCCGTGGCTCACGGCGTCGATCACCTGCGCCGGCGACACGCCGGTCTCGGGCAGCCAGACGAACGCCTCGCCGAGCCCGACGCTCCCGTCCTCCGCGGTGACCCGCGCGATCACGAAGTCGCCGCCGGTCCAGGGCTCCTCGGCGGGGATCGCCATGCCGAGGCCGCCCTCGCCGGCGGCCATGGCCTCGCGCACCTCCGCGCGGAACGGGACGTGGAGCGGCCACAGCTCGAGGCGCGCGACGGCGGGGGCGGTCATCTCGGCGCGCCATGGTAACAAACGATTCTCGTGCTATTCAATCTGTAATGAACGTTTCAGATGGCGACTCCGCCGCGCGCTGGGGCGGGGAGGTGCGCGCGGCGCTCGCGGCCACCGCGGCGCGCCTGCCGGCCGCGGAGCGGCGGGTGGCCGAGCTGGTGGCGCGCGAGCCCGAGGCGGTCGCCTTCGGCACCGTCGCGCAGATCGCGGCACGGGCCGGAACCAGCGGACCCAGCGTCGTGCGGCTCGCCGCCCGGCTCGGCTTCGGGGGCTTCGTCGGGCTCCAGGCCGCGGTGCGGCGCGACCTGCGCCGGCGGCTGCGGCCTGCGGTGGAGCGGGTGCGCGCGCCGGAGGCGCGCCGCGCGGACGTGCTGCCGCGCGTCCTCGCCGTCGAGCTCGCGAACGTCCGCCTGAGCCTCGAGGGCCTCGACCCCCGCGTGTTCGCGACGGCGGTGGAGCGGCTCGCCGCGCCGCGCCACCGCGTGACCGTGCTGCCGAGCGAGCAGTGCCGCGGCGTCGGGCTCGGCTTCGCCGGCGAGCTGGCGCTGCTGCGCGACGGCGTGGCGCTCGCCGGAGGCTCGCCGTTCCGAGTCGCGACCCAGCTCGCCGCGCTGCGGCGCTCCGACACGGTGCTCGTCATGGACGTGCAGCGCCACGAGCGCTGGCTCGTCGAGGCCGCCGAGCAGGTGCGGGCGAGCGGCGCCGCGCGCGTGGCGCTCGTGGACTCGGAGCTCTCCCCGCTCGCCGAAGGCGCGCTCGCGGTACTCACCGTCGGCGCGGAGGGCGCCGGGCCGTTCGACAGCCAGGTCGGGATGATGGCGGTGGCGAACGCGCTCCTGGCCGGCGTGGCGGCGCGCCTGCGCCGCCAGGTCACGCGGCGCGTGGACGCGCTCGAGCGGGTCTGGGTGGAGCGCGGCGCGCTGCTCGACGAGCGCGCGGCGCCGCGCTGATCGATTCCGCGGTCACGCCCGTCGCAGCGGAGCGTCGGCTAAGCCCACTCCGCGAGGTACGCGAGCTGCCGGTCCAGCTCGCGCGGGTCGGGCAGCGCGACGAACGCGGCCTTGCCGCCGCCGAGGTGCACGATGAAGAAGCCGTGATCGGCGGCGCGAGCGAGCTTCTCCTGAACGGCGGGCGCCATCACCTCGTCCAGCTTGCCGGGCGCATCGCCGAACGCCGCGACGATCGACTCGCTCCAGGCGTGTGCCGCGACTTCGAGGCGCGGCGAACGCTCGCCGAGCTCGAGGACGCCGGCCAGCAGCTTGCGCGCCACCCTCGAGCCGGGCGGGAGGACGTGCACGCTGACGCGGCCGCGGCACAGCGAGTCCGGGTCGCGCACGTCGAGCAGCCAGACCGCCGTCGAGCCGCCGGGATGGGGCGTCTCGTCGCTCCCGCGCGCAGGCGGTCGCTCGCGCACCGTGAAGCGATGCAGCATGCCCCACCCCGCGGCCCGCCGGCGGCAGCGGGCGACCCGCACCTCGGCGTCCGCGTCGCAGCGCGCGAGCGCGCGCCAGACCGCTTCCAGCGCGGGCGCCTCGGCGTCGCACGGCTCGAAGCCGAGCGCAGCGAGACGGCGCTCGAGTGCGCGCAGCTGCCGCCCGCGCCAGAGCGCGCAGAGCGCCGCGAGCGCGAAGACGCCGATCAGCGCCAGCACACCGGGCTCCGACGCCAAGCGTCCCTCCCGGGCGGCGTCTCGTCGCGACACGGGCCCGGCTTGAGGCGCGCGAGCCCCCCGCGGCGCCCCGCGTCGCTGCGGCCGGCACGCTCGGCGGAGCGCCCCCGCCCGCACCGCCCTGCCGGAGGCCGCCACGCGGCGCCGCTGGGCCCACGCGCTGCGCGGAGGTGGCGACGACTCGCGGGGGCCTACCGCAGCGGCAGCGCGAACACGTCGATGCGGCCCGTGCGACCGCGGATGGCGACGTCCTCGTGCCGGACGAAGTCCGCGCACACGTAGCCCGCCCGCTCACGGGTCGGCTCGTCGAGCGCGACCGAGGCGTCGAGCTCACGGGTCATGCCCTGGAGCCGTGCGGCGAGGTTGGTTGTGCTGCCGACCGCGCTCCAGATCAAGCGGTCCGTCGAGCGGATGCTGCCCACGAAGGCCATGCCGGTCGCGACGCCGACGCCGACCGGGAGGTGCGCCGGCATCGAGTCGACGATCTGGCGCGCCGCCTCGACGGCCGAGCGCTCCTTCTTGGGCAGCGGATCCGGCGCCCCGAACACCGCCATCAGGCCGTCGCCGTGGAACTCGACGATGGTGCCCCCGTTCTGCTGCACGATCCGCGAGACGCCCTCGGTGTACTCGTTCAAGGTCGCGAACACGTCGGGCGCCGCGAGCCGTTCGGCCATGCCCGTGTAGCCGCGGATGTCGACGAACAGAACGGTCACGTCGTGCTCGGTCGGCTCGAGCGTTTCGCCCGCGAGCACCCGCTCGGCCACGACCGCCGGCACGTAGCGTTGCAACGCCGATTGCATGGCCTGGGACTCGCGCGCGAGCGTCTCCAGGTCGATCCGCTCGATCACTTCCCCGCACCGCGCGGATACTGACGCCAAGAGCGCGAGATCGGTCGCCGTGTAGATGTCGCCGGATCTCTTCGCGCCGAGGCAGGTGAAGGCGACGAGCCGGCTCTCACGAAGCTGCGGCACCACCACCTCGGCGCCCAGGGTCTCGAGCGCGGCGCGCTCGAAGGGGTCGATCTCCTTCGCGCCCGCGAACAGCGGCGCGCCCCGTCCCTCCAGCACCTGCACCAGCATGCTGCTCGCCTCGAAGGCCGGGGGAAACGCCCGGCCCCGCAGGAAGAGCGGCGTGAAGGCCTCTCCCGCGCGGCCGTAGATGGCAACGGACTCCGGGTGGAGAAGCGCATCGAAGCCCTCGCCCGCGCGCGTCGCCATCTCCTCGACGCCGCGCGCGGCGCCGAGCTCCGCGCGCAGGCGCTCGAAGCGCTCCGCCAGCGCGTGTTGCTCCGCGAACATTCGCCGGTCCAGCCAGGGTCGAAGCCGCCGGTACGCGGGTACCAGGACGGAGGCCAGCGCCATGGAGAGTCCCAGCCGCCCCGTCTCGGGGTCGACGCCGAGCGTCGCGCTCGCCGCGCTGGCGACCGAGGGCACGACGGCGAGCAGGCCCCCGACGAGCGCCACGCCCACCAGCGTGGCGGCCGCGCTCGCGCTGATCACGCGGTCGATGTCGAGCCAGCCGTACCCGACGATCGCGACGGCGTAGCCCAGTGGAATGGCGACCAGGAGCGCATAGGACCCCGCGTACACCGCCTGGCTCAAGACCGGTACGAAGTCGCGTAACGAGAGGACCAGGGCGAACGGCAGCATCGCGACGAGGTGCGCGTAGAGGATCCACCGCAGCTTGCGGCGCCCGAGCGGGTCCGAGCGGCGATAGGCGCCGGCCAGCGCGGCCAGGCAGATCCCCATGAACAGGAGCAGGCAGACCTGCAGCAGCCCCCGAGGAGCGGCGGGCAGCGTCCAGGACCAGCGCAGCGCATTCGTCGCGCCGCTCGCGAGGCCGACCGCCGCCGCGACGATCCCTGCGAAGGGCCCAGGGCGAGATCCTTCGTGCCACGAGAACAGGAACCAGAGGGTGAGGCCCTCGGCCAGTCCGACGGAGACGGCCTGGCCGGCGAACACGAGGAGCGGGTGGACGGGGGCCAAGGTGGGGCCCACGAACCCCCAGCAGATACACAGCACGAAGAACAAGCGTGCCAGATGCCAATGGGGAGCTCGGATCAGCAGGAATGCCGCCACGGGCACGAACAACGGCGTGCCGAGGAGCGGCCACCACCACGACTGGTTCGGGATCGCCTCCACGCGCGTCACGAGCCGCTCGTCCCCCCGCTCGATCTCGATTTCCAGGGGCGTGCCGTCGCGGAGCAGCGATCGGGTGCGGTAGAGGGCGTCGGCTCGCGCGAGGCCGCGGAGCTCGACGTCCTGGACGCGGAGCAACCGATCGCCCACCTCGACGCCGGAGCCAGGCACGAGGAGCGAGTAGACGACGGGGTGCTCGTCGGCGCCGCGCGCTCCCTCCACGCGAAAGGGAAGCATGCGCGGGCTCGCGAGATGCGCGTGGATGGCTGCGATCAGCACCGCGGCGTAGAGAGGCAGGAGCGTCGCGAGGAGCAGCCAATCTCTCGCTCGAGAACGTCGCATCGACCCGACCCGAACGTCGCCGGATCATGCCGCAGCCCTCGAATGGGATTCAAGTGCGATTCCGGCCGGGTGGCGCGAAACAGTGTTCCCCGGAGACGCGTCTCCGATCCCGGACGGGGCAGCGCGGGGGACGAGACGTCCCCCGGGCCCGCCCTCCCGGTGCGGACCCTACACGCGCCGTCCGGGTCGCGAGGACGTCGCCGCCGCAAGGGCGGACGTCATGCGCTCGAGGAACGTCCGCGTGATCGGTGCCGCCGGCGCGAGCCGATCGGCGCCGTGATACATGCCCGGCACCACGTAGAGCTCGCAGGGCACCCCTGCGGCGCGCAGCCGGTTCGCGTAGTCGACGCACTCCGCGTGAAACAGGTCGATGTCGCCGATGCCGATCCAGGCGGGAGGCAGCCCGCGGAGGTCGACGCGACGCGCCGCCGACGCGTACGGCCGCGGCTCGGCGTCGCGGAGCCCACCGAGGTAGGCGGACCAGCCGAAGCGGTTCGACGTCTGGGTCCAGACGAACGCATCGAGCCCCGCGCGCAGCGCGGTGCGGTCGTCGAGCATCGGGTACTGGAGGAGCTGGAAGGAGATCGCCGGTCCGCCGCGGTCGTGCGCCAGCTGGGCGAGGCACGCCGCCAGCCCGCCCCCCGCGCTGTCGCCGCCTATCGCCACCCGGGTCGGATCGATCCCGAGCGCGTCGGCCTGCGCCGCGAGCCACGCGAGCGCGGCGTAGCAGTCCTCGAGCCCGGCGGGGAACGGGTGCTCCGGCGCCAGGCGGTAGTCCACGCTGGCGACGACGACGCCGAGCTCCTCGACGACCCGGCTGCAGAGCTCGTGACCCTGCTCCGGGGTGCCCATGACCAGCCCGCCGCCGTGGATCCAGAGCAGCGCGCCGCTCGGCCGGGTGCGGTCGGGCGGCTCGTAGACGAGCACGCGCACCGCGGGGCGCCCCCCGGCGGCGGGAACGCGCTCGCTGCGAAGGCGCACGGCGCCCGTCACGACGGCCGCGGACGCCGCTCGCGCGATCAGGCGTCGCGCGATGCGCAGGCTCGTGGCGCCGCGCAGCGAGATCGGGACGTACAGCGAAGGGTGGCGGAGCTCCGGCGGGACGACGCACACCCGGCGATGGCGGCGCGCCGCGGCGAGGCCGGCGAAGACGCCGAGCGCCGCGGCCAGGGCGGCGAGGCTCGTCATCGGGCACGCCCGCGGCGGACGTGCGCGACGGGGGCCCTTCGCTCCGTGCGGCCGTCGCGAAGGACCGCCCACCCGCGCGCGCGGCGGATGCGCCCGCCGCCGAGCCCCCCACGCGTCGCGTGGCTCGGTCCGGCGATCACCGCGTGCTTCGACGCCCCGTGGACGAGATCCCCTCCCGGATGCTGCGCGATCATCGCACGGACCGCCGCGTGGGCGGCGCGGAAGCTCTCGTTCGGCATCGGGTCGTGCATCGGGTGGACCTCGGGGACGGAGGTTTCGAAGGGCCACGGCGCGCCGTTCGCGACGGTCCGGTACCGCGGACGGCGAGCCGCGCGTCGGGCCACCGTCCATCCCCACGGGGCTTCTTCATAGTTGACGCGGTTACAATACATAGTTATTCATGTGGCTATGGCATACCTCCACCGCCGCGGCGCCCGCGTCGAGGTCCGCGAGAGCGTCGCGACCCCGCGCGGTCCGCGCTCGCGGGTGCTCGCGAGCTTCTCGGGCCCTCTCACCCCGGAGGTGCTGGCGCAGGCCGAGCGCAAGGCGGCCCGGCCTTTCGACCCGATCGCGCTCGAGCGGCGCGCGCGCGCCGCGGGCATCGAGGTGCGGCCGGTCGGGCACGAGCCCGAGGCGCGCGCGCTGCTGGCCCGGCTGCGGCGCCGCGACCCGGTGGATCCGCGCCTCGTCGCGCTGCTGCGCGAGGCCCTCCAGCGCGCCGCGTCCGCGCCCCTGCCCGAGGACGTGGCCGACGTGGCCGACTGGATCGGCGCCAGCGATCGCGAGCGCGGCGTCGCGCTCCACGATCTGCTCGGCCTCGCCGAGCGGATCCTCGCCGCCACGCCCGAGCGGCGGCTCGCGCCCGAGCTCGCGTTCCCGCGCTTCTCCTCCGAGCGGCGCGCCGCGTGAGCGCGGCGTGAGCACGGCGGCTCCGCCGCGGATCCCGTTCACCGAGAAGATCGTCGCCCTCGACCGCGCCTTCGCCGAGGCGGGCGTCCCCTACGCGTTCGGCGGCGCCATCGCGCTCGCGTACTACGCGGCGCCGCGCGCCACCGTGGACATCGACGTCAACGTCTTCGTGCCCGTCGAGCGCAGCGACGCGGTGCTCGCGCTCCTCGCCTCCCTCGGCGTGTCCCCACTCGACGCCGCGCAGGCCGAGCGTCTCGCCCGCGACGGCCAGGCCCGGGCGCGCTGGGAGACCACCCCGCTCGACCTCTTCTTCTCCTACGACGCGCTCCACGAGAGCTGTCTCGCGCGCCGCCGGCGCGTCCCGTTCGGCCGGGGCGGCGACACGATCCGCATCCTCGCGGCCGAGGACCTCGCGATCTTCAAGGTGCTCTTCGACCGCGAGAAGGACTGGCGCGACCTGCGCGAGGTGCTCTTCGCGCTCGGCGGCGACTTCGACGCCGGTTACGCGCGCGAGTGGCTGGCGCGCATCCTGCCGGAGGACGACACGCGGCGGAGGCGGTTCGAGGACGCGCTGCGCGCGTAGCGCCCGCCCCGCGGCCGACCGGCCGTCACGGCGGCGTGCGCGCTCCGAGAGGCACGGCCCTTGCTGGAGACCCACGAGGGAACGCGCAGCGGCCGCCGCGAGCGGCCGGCTCCACCGAGGTCGCAGATGCCGTCGTGGCCGAAGCTCGCGTACACGACGTTCGTGTCGGTGCTGATTCCGGTCTACTGGGTCGAGAACGGGCCGGCGAACTTCCTCTGGTTCTCGGACGTGGCGCTGCTCGTCACGCTCGCGGCGCTCTGGCTCGAGCATCGCCTGCTGGCGAGCGCCATGGCCGTGTCCGTGCTGCTGCTGGAGGCCGTGTGGGCGATCAGCTTCGCCTCGCGCCTCCTCCTCGGCGTCGACCCCTTCGCGATGACCGGGTACATGGTCGATCCGCAGACGGCGGCGATCACGAAGATCCTCTCGGGCATCTTCCACGTCGGCATGCCCGCCACCCTGCTCTGGATGCTCGCGCGCTGCGGCTACGACCCGCGCGCGCCGTGGCTGCAGACGGCCCTCGCGTGGGTCCTCCTTCCCGCGACGTACGCGCTCACCGAGCCCGCCCAGAACGTGAACTGGGTCCACGGGTTCGGCACGCCGCCCCGGACGCCGCTTGCGCCGCTCGGGCACCTCGCGGCGCTCATGGTCCTCCTGCCCGTGCTCGTCTACGCGCCGACCCACCTCGTCCTTCGGCGCCTCTTCCCGCGCGAGCTCGGCTAGCCGCGACCGCGCCGTGCGAGCGGACCTCGTCCGCGCCCCTCACTCCGTGTCCGCCTCGTCCGCTCGCGTCCGCGCGCCCTCCGGCAGCGGCCGCGTCTCGAGCGGCGGCGCGGGCGGGAGGCCGGTCGCCTCGAGGATCTCCTGCTCGTTCAGCGTCTCGCGCTCGAGCAGCGCCTCGACCAGCGCGTCGAGCTGCTTTCGGTGCTCGCCGAGGAGGCGCAGCGCCTCCCGGTGGCTCTCGCCGACGATCCGCTGCACCTCGGCGTCGACGATCCTCGCCGTCTCCTCGCTGAACGGGCGCTCGCCCGCGAAGCCGGGGGCGCCGGCGAGGAACGGGTTGGCGCGCGGGGCGAGCTGCACGAGGCCGAGCCGGTCGCTCATGCCCCAGCGCGTCACCATGTCCCGCGCGAGCCGCGTGGCCTGCTCGATGTCGGACTCGGCGCCGGTCGTGCGCGTCCCGTAGACGATCTCCTCGGCCGCGCGGCCGCCCAGCATCCCGACGATGCGGGCGCGCAGGTACGCCTCGGGGTAGTTGTAGCGGTCGCCCTCGGGCCGCTGGTAGGTGACGCCGAGCGCCTGCCCGCGCGGGACGATCGTCACGCGGTTCACGGGATCCGCGCCGGGCACGACGAGACCGAGGATCGCGTGGCCGCCCTCGTGGTAGGCGATGCGCTCGCGGTCCTCGCGGCTGAGGAGGAGCGGGCGCTCGGGGCCGAGGACGATCTTCTCGAGCGCGTCGAGGAAGTCCTTCTGGCGCACCTCCTCCTGGCTGCGGCGCGCGGCGAGGAGCGCGGCCTCGTTCACGAGGTTGCGCAGGTCCGCGCCGGAGAGCCCCGGCGTCGTGGCCGCGAGCTGCTCGAGGCTCGCGTCCGCGGCGAGCGGGACCTTGCGCGTGTGGACGCGCAGGATCGCCTCGCGCCCGTTCTTGTCGGGGAGATTGACGACGACGCGCCGGTCGAAGCGCCCGGGGCGGAGCAGCGCCTTGTCGAGGATGTCGGGCTGGTTGGTCGCGGCGAGGACGATGATGCCCTCGCGGCTCGAGAAGCCGTCCATCTCCGTGAGGATCTGGTTGAGCGTCTGCTCCTGCTCGCCGGCGCCCCCGATCGCGAGCTGGCCGCGCGCGCGACCGATCGAGTCGAGCTCGTCGACGAAGATGATCGCGGGCGCGTGCTCGCGGGCCTGCTTGAAGAGGTCCCGCACGCGCGCCGCGCCGACGCCTACGATCATCTCGACGAACTCCGAGCCGCTCATGGAGAAGAACGGCACGCCCGCCTCGCCGGCCACGGCGCGCGCGAGGAGCGTCTTCCCCGTGCCCGGCGCGCCGACGAGGAGGACGCCCTTCGGCGCCGTGCCGCCGAGCCGCGTGTACTTCTCCGGCGCCTTCAGGAAGTCGACGATCTCGACGAGCTCGTTCTCCGCCTCGTCGATGCCCGCGACGTCTTCGAACGTGACGCGCTCGTCCTGCGCCTTGTCGTAGCGGCGCGCCTTGCTCTGCCCGATGCCCGTGAGCGCGCCCGCCATCCCGCCGCCCTGGCGCGCCGCGCGCCGGAACAGCCACACGTAGAACCCGATCAGGAGCAGCGCGGGGCCGAAGCCGTAGAGAAGCGTCGCCCACGGGCTTCCGTCCTGGATCGGGACGGCGCTGATCTCGACGCCGTGCGCGATGAGGAAGGCCTCGAGTCCGGGGTCGACGAAGGCGGGAAGCGTCGTCTCGAAGGCGGTCGCCTCGCGCGGGGCCTCGGGTGCGGGCCCGCCGAGGAGCCGTGCGATGGGCGAGGCCGGCTGTGCCGTCTCCGGCTCCGGCGTGTCCGGCTCGGCCGCCGGCGCGGCGGCCTCGCCCGCACGCGCGGGGGGCCAGGTCACGGGCTCGCGGAAGCGGCCCTCGATGCGGGGACCCTGGCTGTAGATGGAGGCGACGTTGCGCTTCGCGACCTCCTGCTTGAAGACCGTGTAGGGCACGGTGATCGGCTCGGGGGCGGGAAACAGGAGCCGCATCGCGAGGTAGTTGCCGAGAATCAGCGCGAGGAACGCGAGCCAGATCGCGCGCGGCGGACGCGAGGGCTTGACGCCCTCGGCGGCGGGACGGCGCGGATCGTCGGGCGGCGCGCCGGAGCGGCCGTCGGCGCGCCCAGGAGGCGGTCGGCGTGCGGCGTCGGCCATCGGAACAGGATAGGCGAAGCCGCGAGCCGGGCGCGTTTCGGGGCGAGACGTCGTCGGAGGACGCTGCGTCGAGCGACGCCCCCGCCACGATGAGCGCCGAGAGTCCGAGGAGCTCGGCCGCGCCGAGTCGGGGCCCGGGAGTCTCGGGTTCGAGCCCCCGAGGGAGCCGTGCGCTCGCGGAACCGATCCGCCGGCCCGTCCGTTCCTCCGCCGTGCCGCGCCCTCTTCCGGCGCGGATCGGAGGAAGCCATGCGAGCTCGCTTTCACACCGCGCTGTGTCTGGCCGCCGCGCTCGGGGCGCCGTCGGCGGCGCCCGCCGCCAGCCACCGCGAGGCCCCGCTCATGACGCTCGACCCCGCCGCGGACATCACCGACGTCTACGCCTTCGTGGGCTACGACGCCGCGAACCTGGCCCGCGCGCCGGCGGACCGGAAGGTCACCCTCATCGTGAACGTGCTCCCAGGCCAGGAGCCGAGCTCCGGGCCCAACTACTACGCCTTCGACGACCGCGTGCTCTATCAGATCGCCGTCGACAACGACCGCGACGGCGCCGCGCTCGACGACGTCGTCTACGAGGTGCAGTTCGAGACGGAGGTCGTGAAGCCGGAGCAGTTCGTCTACCCCGTCGGCGTCTCTCCCGTGACGGCGCTCGAGGGCGACGGCGCCTCGGCGCTCGCCGCGATCCAGCGCTACCGCGTGACCGAGCTGCGCGGCTGCAGGAGCACCGGCTTCGGCCTGAAGAAGTGCCAGCGCACCGAGCTCTTCGGCGGCGCGCTGCGCCCGACGGTGCCTTCGAACATCGGCCCCCGCACGACGCCCGAGTACGGCGACCTCGCCGCGCCGGGCGTGTTCGAGGATCCCGAGACCGGGATCCGCGTCTTCGCCGGGCAGCGCGCGGAGACGTTCGCGATCGACCTCGGCGCGGTGTTCGACACGGTGAACCTGCGCGTCGAGAACGCGGCGCCGATCCCCGGCGCGCGGCCGCCGCTCCCCGTGCAGACGGCGGCGGAGGACGCCGACGACGCCTCAAACCCGTTCGGCGTGAACGCCTTCAGCGGCTTCAACGTCCAGACGCTCGCGCTCGAGGTGCCGATCCGCCGCCTCACGCGCGACGGCGAGGCCGCCGGCCCCGCGAACGGGACGATCGGCGTCTTCGCGCGCACGCTGCGGCAGGCGAAGACGCTGCGGCGAGGCGCGCCGCGCCTGCGCTTCGCGAGCGCGCTCCTCGAGGGCGAGGGCCCGTGGGTGCAGGTCTCGCGCATGGGCAACCCGCTCGTGAACGAGCTCATCGTCCCCTTCGGCCGCAAGGACCTCTGGAACGCGCGGCTCCCGGAGGAGGAGTCGCTCTTCGTCGACGCGTACCGCGCGCTCGACGTCGCCGCGGCGCTCGAGCTCGTCTCCGGCGTCCCGGTGCCGGAGCCGCCCCGCGACGACGTCGTGCAGCTCCTGCTCCAGTACGCGGGCGATCCCGCCGGCGCGCTCTCGGACCTCCTGCGCCTCGACATGACGGTGCCGCCGACGCCGCCCGACCAGATCCGCCGGCTCGGGCCCTTCGCGCACGACGCGACCGGCGCGCCGACGCCCGACCCGGCGGGCTTTCCGAACGGCCGGCGCCCGAACGACGACGTGACGGACGTCGTCGTGCGCGCCGCGGGCGGGCCGAACTTCGTCGCGGCCTTCGTCGGCGACGGCGTCGGGGTGAACGAGAAGGGCATCACGCCCGAGTTCCCGTTCCTCCCCGATCCCTTCGACGGCCGGGACCGCCGGCACGTGGATCCCGGCGAGTGACCCCCTCCGCCGCCGGGAGGGCGGCGGCGATCGCGGCCGCGCTCGCGATCGCCGCCGCCCCGCTCGCGTGCGCGGCCCGTAGCGCTCCCTTCGTGCCGGCGCGCGACGACGCGGTGCTCGAAGAGCTGCCGCGCCCGCGCGGCGGGGAGGCCCGCGAGCTGCGCGCGCTGCGGCGCGCGCTCGCCGCGCGCCCGCGCGACCTCGGCGTCGCGACGCGGGCGGCGCGGCGCTACCTCGAGCTGGCGCGCGCGGAAGGCGACCCGCGCTTCCTCGGGCGCGCCGAGGGCGCGCTCCTTCCGTGGTGGGCGCTCGCCGAGCCGCCGGGCGAGGTGCGGCTCCTGCGCGCGGCGATCCGGCAGAGCCGCCACGCGTTCGCGGAGGCCCGCGCCGATCTGCACGCGCTGCTCCGGCGCGAGCCGGGACACGCCGAGGCGTGGCTCGCGCTCGCGGTGATCGAGCAGGCGCGCGGGGACCTCGTCGCCGCGCGGCGGAGCTGCGCGCCGCTCCTTCGCCTGCGCCAGGAGCTCGCCGCGGCCGCGTGCCTCGCGGGCGCCGCGCGCGGTGCGGCCGAAGCCGAGCGCGCGCGGCGCGCGCTGCGCGACGCCCTCGCCGCGGCGCCCGACGCCGCGCCCGCGCTGCGCGCCTTCGCCCTCGCGGTCTGCGCCGAGCTCGAGGCGCGCCGCGGCCGGCGCGAGGCGGCGGCGCGCGCCCTCGAGGAGGCGCTCACCGTGACGCCGCGCGCCCCCGCGCTCCTCGCGCGCTGGGCCGACGTGCTGCTCGACGCCGGCCGCGCGCGCCACGTCGCCGCGCGTCTCGCGGACGAGACGCGCGACGACGGCCTCCTCCTGCGCCTCGCGCTCGCGGAGCGCCGGCTCGGCCGCCGCGCGGCCGAGGCGCGGGGCGCCGAGCTGCGCGCGCGCTTCGCCGCCGCGCGACTGCGCGGCGACCGCCTCCACCTCGGCGACGAGGCGCGCTTCCGGCTCGAGCTGGAGGGCGACGTCGCGCGCGCGCTCCCTCTCGCGGAGGAGAACTTCGCCGTGCAGCGCGAGCCGCGCGATGCGCGCATCCTCCTCGAGGCCGCCCTCGCCGCGGGCGCGCCCGGTGCCGCCGAGCCGGCGCTGCGCTGGCTGCGCGAGACCGGGCTCGACGACGCGGCGCTCGCGCCCCTGCGCGCGCGGCTGGAGGGCGCGCGATGAACGCGCGTCGCGGGCGCGCCGCCGCCGCGCGGCGCCTCCTCGCGCGGCGCCTCTTGGCGCCGGCCGTCCTCCTCCTCCTCGCGTCCGGCGGCGCGCGCGCCCACGAGCCGAGCACCGCCCATCTCACGCTCGCCCGCGCCGGCGACGCCTGGGAGGCCCGCCTCGACGTCGCGCTGCGCGACCTCGAGGACGCCGTCGGGCTCGACGAGGACGGCGACGGCCGCATCACGTGGGGCGAGCTCCGCGCGCGCGGCCCCGCCGTGGACGCCTACGTCCTCGCGCGCCTTCGGCTCGGCGGCCCGGCCGGGGACTGCGACGCGCGCGTCGCCGGCCGCGAGGTGGACCGCCACGCCGGCGCCGCCTACGCGGTGGTGCGGCTGCGCGCCGCCTGTCCCCCCGGAGCTCGCGAGCTCGCCCTGCGCTACGACCTCCTCTTCGACGTCGACCCGCAGCACCGCGCGCTCGTCCGCGTCGAAGGCGGGGCCGCGGGCGCGCAGGCGGCGATCCTCGCCGCCGACCGGCGCACGCGCGCGCTCGACGCCCCCGCGCCGGAACGGCAGCTCGCCGAGCTGGCCGGCGAGGGGCTGCGCCACATCGCACAGGGGTACGACCATCTGCTCTTCCTGACGAGCCTCCTCCTCCCGGCGGCCCTGCGGCGCGCGCGCGGCGGCTGGCTCCCGGCGCCGTCGCTCGGCGTCGCGCTCGCGGAGACGGCGCGCGTCGTGACGGCGTTCACCGCGGCGCACGCGCTCAGCCTCGGCGCCGCGTCCGCAGGGCTCGTGGCGCTGCCCGCACGGCTCGTGGAGTCGGCGATCGCCGCCTCCGTGATCCTCGCGGCGGCCCACAACGTGGCGCCGCTCTGGCGCGGCGGCGCCTGGCGGGTCGCGTTCGTGTTCGGCCTCGTGCACGGCCTCGGCTTCGCGGGCGCCCTCGCCGACCTCGGCTTCGGGGGCGGCGCCCTCGCCGCGCGCCTGCTCGCGTTCCACGTGGGCGTCGAGGCCGGCCAGCTCGCCGTCGTCGCGTGCCTGCTGCCGCTCCTCTACGCCGTGCGCGCGACCGGCTGGTACCCCCGCATCGCGCTCCCCCTGCTCTCGATCGCGATCGCCTACGTGGGGGCGTGCTGGCTCGCGGAGCGCGGCCTCGGGCTGGCGCTGCCCTAGCCGGGCGGCGGGCGCGCCGCGGGGCGGGCCGGTCGCGGGCGCGCGGGCGCGGTACCGTTGGCGGCCGGCCGGCCGAACCCTTCGGGAACCGTTCGAGGGGCCCGTCCGTATGGACCCAACGCATGCAGCCCGCGGCCGATCGCGAGGCGCCGGAGGCGTCGGACGCCGAGCTCCTGGCGCGCCTGGAGCGGCGCGACGGGTCCGCCCTCGCGCGGCTCTACGACCGCTACGCCGGCTGCGCGCTGGCGGCGGCCCAGCGCGTCCTGCGCGATCGGGCCGACGCCGAGGACGTGGTGCAAGAGGTCTTCCTCCAGCTCTGGCACGGGCGCGCCCGCTACGACGAGCGGCGCGGCCGCTTCGCATCGTGGCTGTTCGTGCTCGCGCGCAACCGCGCGATCGATCGCGTGCGGCAGCGCCGCGGCCGGCCGTCCGACCCGTCCGACCCGGCGCGCGAGCCCGCGGCCGCGGGCCCCGACGCCGAGCAGCGCGTCCTCGCGGGCGAGCGGGAGCGGCGCGTGGTCGAGGCGCTCGCGGCGCTCCCGGCCGGCCAGCGCGCGGCGATCGAGCTCGCCTTCTACCGCGGGCTCTCGCACAGCGAGATCGCGGTCGAGCTCGCCGAGCCGATCGGCACCGTGAAGAGCCGCATGCACCGCGCGATGGCGGCGCTGCGCGAGGCGCTCGGGGGGGTCGCATGACGGACCACCGGGAGCTGCGCGAGCTCGCCGTCCAGCTGCCGCTCGGGACGCTCGCGGCGGACGACGAGCGGCGCGTCGAAGCCCACCTGCGCGGCGGCTGCGCGGAGTGCGAGACCGCCGTGCGCGGCGCGGCGGAGGTCGTCGACGCGCTCGTCGCCGCGGAGCGCCCGCTCGAGCCGTCGCCCGCGCTGCGCGCGCGGATCCTGGCGCAGGCCGCCGCCGAGCCGCCGGCGCCGCCGGTGCGCACGCGCACCGCGCCGGGGCGCCTCGCGCGCGCCGCGTGGCCGCTCGCGCTCGCGGCGAGCGTCCTCGTCGCCGTCGCGCTCGGCCTCGAGGTGCGCGCGCTGCGCGAGCGTGAGGCGGGCGTGCGCCACGAGATCGCGTCGCTGGAGCGGCGGCTCGCGGAGGCCGCCGAGGAGCGCGATCGGCTCGCCGCCGAGCGCGATCGGCTGGCGGGCGATCGCGACCGGCTCGCCGGCGAGCTCGCCGCGCGCGAGGACGTCCTCGCCGATCTCACCGCGCGCGAGACGCGCACGGTGGCGCTCGCGGGCACGGGCCCGGCGCCCGAGGCGTCGGCGCGCGCGTACCTCGACCCGGAGAGCCGGCGGCTCGTGCTCGTCGTCTACGAGCTGCCGCCTCCGCCGCCCGGCCGCGCCTACCAGCTCTGGGTCATCGCAGGCGGGGAACCGCTGAGCGCCGGCGTCTTCGAGCTCGACTCCTCGGGACGTGCCCGCTACGAGACGACCGCGCCGCCTCCGCTCGGCGGCCCGGTCACGATCGCGGTCACGCTCGAGCCGGCGGGCGGGGTGCCGAAGCCGACCGGCCCGATGGTGCTCGCGGGGACGTGACCCGCTCCGCGCGGGCGCTCGCCGCGCGAGGGCGGCCCGGCGTACGCTCCGAGCCGGGGGGCCGGCCGCGAAGGAGGAGACCGTCGTGCGCTTCGATCCGCCGCTCGGACCGCTGCTCGACCGCCTGCACGCCGAGAGCGAGGCCCAGAACCCGGCGCTCGGGAGCTACTTCGCCGAGCGCGCGCGCGAGGGCGGCCTCGACCCGCGCGTCTTCGACGAGCGCACGCACCGCTTCATGGCGGACAAGCTGGTCGCCCTCGACCGGGACAAGGCGACGCTCTGCTACCAGCTCTGCCGCGCGCTGCGCGCCCGGCGCGTCGTCGAGGCGGGGACGTCGTTCGGCGTCTCGACGCTGTACCTCGCCGCCGCCGTCCGCGACAACCTGCGCGAGGACGGCGGCCGCGGCGTCGTGATCGGGACGGAGCACGAGCCCGCAAAGGCGGCGCGCGCCCGCGCCCACTTCGCCGAGGCCGGGCTCGCCCACCTGGTGGACCTCCGGGAGGGCGACCTGCGCGAGACGCTGAAGGACGTGGACGGAGCAGTCGACTTCGTGCTGCTCGACATCTGGACCCCGATGGCGCGCCCTGCGCTCGAGCTCGTGGCGCCTCGCCTCCGGCGCGGGGCGGTCGTCGTGGCGGACAACACGGCGGCGTTCCGCGACGCCTACGAGGAGTACTTCGAGCTCGTGAACGACCCGGCGAGCGGCTTCACGACCCAGACGCTCCCGTACGAGGGCGGGCTGGAGCTCACCGTTCGGGGCTGAATCGAGCCGTCCCGCGCTGCGTCGCGGCCGCCGCTCCGCGTGCGGGGCGCCGCGCACCGCCGGCGGCCCACCGGCCTCGGCACGGGCCGCGCCGCGGCGGGCGCCCGGCAGGCGGCGGTGCAGTACGCTCCCGGCGTGCGGCGGCCCCCGCCCCCGAAAGCCGCAGTGCGTTTCGCGCGCGCGCGTGTCGCCGCGCGGGCTCTCGCGGCCCTCCTCGCCTTCTCGCCCGCCTGCGGCGGCGAGCCCCCGCCCGCTCCGGCGACGGCGCGGGCCGAGCGCGGGCGAATCGAGCGCGTCGTCGTCGCGACCGGGACGATCGAGCCGGCGAAGGAGGTCGAGGTGCGCCCTCGCATCGCGGGGATCGTCGAGCGGATCCTCGTGCGGGAGGGCGACGCCGTCGAGAAGGGTCAGGTGCTCGTCGAGATCGAGCGCGACCTCCTGGAGGCGCAGGTCCTCGAGGCCCGCGCGGCGCGCGACGAGGCGCGGATCGCGCAGCGCTTCGCGGCGTCGGAGCTGGAGCGCGCGCGCCGGCTCGTCGAGAGCAAGGCGCGCTCCGCGCAGCACCTCGAGGACATGCAGGCTCGCTTCGACGGCGCCGTCGCGCGGGTCGCGAAGGCCGAGGCGGCGCTCCAGAACCTGGAGACGCAGCTCTCCTACGCGCGCGTCGTCTCGCCGCTCGCGGGCCGCGTGCTCGACGTTCCGATCGAAGAGGGCAGCGCCGTCGCGCCCGTCACGGCCGTCACCGGCGGCAGCCTGCTCCTCTCCCTCGCCGCGACGGACGCCCTCCACCTCGAGGGGCTCGTGGACGAGAACGAGATCGCGCGCGTCGCGGTGGGCCAGCCCGCGCGCATCCGAACCGAGGCCTTCGCGGACCGCGTGTTCGAGGGCCGCGTGCGCGAGATCAAGCCGGTCGGGGAGCGCGTGCAGAACGTCACCTATTTCCGCGTGGAGATCGACGTGACGGACCCGGACCAGGAGCGGCTCCAACCGCGCATGTCGGGCGACGCCGACATCGTGACCGAGGTGGTCGAGGACGCCGTCGCCGTGCCGGAGACCGCCCTGCGCTACCGGGGCGACGAGATCTTCGTCGTGTGTCCGGACGGCGCGGCGGGAGCCGTGGAGCGTCCGGTGCGAATCGGGATCGTGGACGGGAGCCACGTCCAGATCCTCGACGGCCTCGCGGCCGGCGACACGGTCCTGCTCCCGTGAGCGCTCCGGTGATCGCGCTCGAGGGCGTGCACAAGCACTACGCCGCCGGCGGCCAGGACGTGCACGCGCTGCGCGGCATCGACCTCGAGATCGAGCGCGGCGAGTTCGTGGCGGTGATGGGCCCCTCGGGCTCGGGCAAGACGACCCTGCTCGAGATCCTCGGCTGCCTCTCCCGGCCGAGCGCCGGACGCTACGCGCTCGACGGCGCGCCGCTCGACGGGCTCGGCGAGGAGGCGCTCGCGCGCCTGCGCGGCCGCACCATCGGCTTCGTCTTCCAGGCCTTCAATCTGCTGCCGCGCCTCACGCTCGCCGAGAACGTCGAGCTCCCGCTCGTCTACCAGCGCGTGCGCCGCGCCGAGCGGCGCGAGCGGGCGCTCGACGCGCTCTCGCGCGTGGGTCTGGCGCACCGGGCGGCGCACCGGCCCGCCCGGGTCTCGGGCGGAGAGCGCCAGCGCGCGGCCATCGCGCGCGCGCTCGTCGTGCGGCCGACGCTGCTCCTCGGCGACGAGCCCACCGGGAACCTCGACAGCGAGACCGGCGGCGAGGTCCTCGATCTCCTCTCCGGCATCCACGCCGAGGGGGGCACGGTGGTCGTCGTGACGCACGACGCCTCGATCGCGGCACGCGCGGCCCGGCGCGTGCGCATCCGCGACGGGCGCATCGAGGACGACGGGCGCGGGACGAGCGGGTGACCGCGCGCGAGGCGCTGCTCCAGGCGCTCCGCCTGCTGCGCGCGCACCCGCTGCGCGCGGCGCTCACGCTCTTCGGGCTCGTCTGGGGCACGGCGGCCGTGATCTTCCTCTCGAGCTGGGGCGAGGGCGTGCGCCGCATGAACGAGGCGGCCTTCGAGCGGGCCGGAAAGAACCTGCTCCAGACCTGGCCCGGGCGCGTGTCCGAGAGCTATTCGCCCGCCGCCGACCGGCGCTGGCTCTGGTACACCATCCACGACGTCGAGGCGCTGCGCGAGCGCGCGCGGCTCCCCGCCCTCGTCGCCGGCGAGGCGCGCGCCTACGTCCCGGCCGCCTTCCACCAGCGCGCGCTCAGCGTGGAGGTGCGCGGCGTCGAGCCGGCGGGCATCGCCATCCGCGGCGCGCCGCTCGCCGCCGGGCGCTTCGTCTCGCACGCCGACGTCGCGCACCGGCGCCGCGTCGCCGTGCTCGGTGAGCGCGCGCGCGAGCGGCTGCTCGGCGCCGAGGGCGGCGTCGGGAGCGCGGTGCGTCTGGCCGGCATCCCGTTCCGGGTCGTGGGCGTCCTCGGTCGCGTGGGGACGCAGCTCTCGCGCGACGGCGAGGCGATCGACGACCAGGTCTGGGTCCCCCTCACGACGCACTTCCTGCACTGGCCGAATCCCTGGATCGCCGAGGACATGCTCAGCTCCATCCTCGTCCGGGTGCGGGACCGCACGCTGATCGAGCCGACGGAGCGCGAGGTCCGGCGCATCCTCGCGGAGCGCCTCGGCGTCGGCGCGGACGACGAGGAGGCGATCCCGACCTTCAGCCCGATCGAGATGCTGGGCCGGCTCCCGCTCGACGAGCAGAACTTCGTGAACTTCCTGATCGCGGCGACCACGATCCTGATCGGCGGCATCGGCATCCTCACGATGATGGTGGACTCCGTGCGGGAGCGGCGCGTCGAGATCGGCATCCGGCTCGCCGTGGGCGCGCGGCGGCGCGACGTCGTGCTCCAGCTCTTCCTCGAGACGTCGTTCCTCGCGGCGCTCGGCGGACTGCTCGGCGTCGGGCTCGGCGTGTCCTGCTCCGAGCTCCTGGCGAGCCCGGCGCTCCGGGCCGGCATCCCGCCGGGGCTGAACGACCTGATCCCGGTCCCCGCGTTGAAGCCGCGCATGATCGCCGGGGCCGCGGTGCTCCTCGCCGGGACGGGGCTCGTCGCCGCGGTCGTCCCGGCGTGGCGGGCGTCGCGCGTCGAGCCGGCGCTCACACTCCGGGCGGACTGAAGCGTGGCGGACCTCCTGCGCGAGACGGTCCGCAGCCTGCGCGCGCACGCGCTCCGCTTCGGGCTCACGTCGCTGGGCATCGCGTGGGGCGCGCTCCTCCTCACGTTCCTCTCGGCGCAGATGGGCGGCGTGCGCCGGCACTTCATGCGCGAGATCGAGGAGGTCGGGCCGAAGCTCGTCTACATGGGGTCGGGCGTCGTGCTCGACTCCCGGGTCGGCGCGCGCGGGGCGCGGCGCGTCGAGCTGGAGGCCGAGGACCTGGCGCGCGTGGAGCGCGCCGGCGCGGTGGAGGCGGTGACGCCGAACCTGATGCTGCGCAACGAGCCGATCCGACACGGCCGCCGCAGCAAGCTGCTGAACGTGGCGGGGTACGACGAGGACGCGGCCCGCATCCGGAACCTCGTCGCGGCGGAGGGTCGCTTCCTTTCCAGGCTCGACGTCGCGCGCGGATCACGCGTCGCGTTCCTCGGCCCCGAGGCGAAGCGGCGGCTCTTCGGCGCGGAGGCCGCGGTGGGTCGCCGCATCGCGATCGGCTCCCAGCTCTTCACCGTGATCGGCGTCGGGATCTCGAAAGGCGAGCAGCTCTCGAACGTCGGCAATCCGGACGACCAGCTCGTGGTCGTCCCCTACACCACCGCGCTCCGCTGGCTGCTTCGCAGCGACGAGGTGAGCGAGTTCCTCGTCGCCCCGCGCGTGCGCGAGCGAGGCGACGCGACCATCCGGCAGGCCCGCGCCGTCCTCGGGCTGCACCACGGCTTCCACCCCGACCAGGACACCGCCGTCTGGGCGGGCGACACCTGGGACGCCCTCAAGCTCGTCTACGGGATGTTCTACGCGCTGCAGGGGTTCTTCGTCGTGGCGGGGACGATCACGCTGCTGGTCGGCGCGGTCGGGGTCATGAACATCATGCTGGTCGTCGTCGGCGAGCGAACCGCCGAGATCGGGCTGCGCAAGGCGGTCGGCGCGCGCGGGCGGGACGTCTTCCTCCAGTTCCTGCTCGAGGCGCTCGCCGTGGCCGGGCTCGCGAGCGCCCTCGGCATCGGCGGCGGCGTCCTCGCGGTGCGCGCGGTGGCCCCGGCTTTCGCCGCCGGCGGCATCCACCTCGAGACGTCGCCCGACCGCGTCACGATCGCGGCGATCGCCGCCGCGCTCGTGCTCGTCGCGCTCGTGGCCGGCGTCGCCCCGGCCGTGCGCGCGGCGCGGATCCCGCCCGCCGAGGCCCTGCGCAGCTACTGATCTCGCGAGCGCGTGAACGGTGCCGTCGCGCCGGCTCGTCGCCGCCGGGGCGAGGCGCCTCCACGGCGATCCGATGGCCGAGGACCCGCCGCCTGACCGCGGCGGCTCCCGGCGCGGCGTGCGCGCAGCGCGCGCGCCCCTGCTACCGTGCGGTGGCCGCCCGCAGGAAGCGCCATGGCGATCGACTTCGACCCGCTCGTCCCGCTGGCCGACCCGTATCCGGTGTACCGCCGCCTTCGCGACGAGGCGCCGGTCCACCACGCGGAGGCGCGCGGCGTCTGGTCGGTCACGCGCTTCGAAGACGTGATGGCCGTGCTCCAGCAGCCCGAGGTCTTCTCGTCGCGCGCCATGTTCACGATGATCATGGCGGGCGGAAGCGAGAAGCTCCCGCCGATCAGCTTCGGCTTCCTGCGCTTCCTCTGGAAGATGGCGTTCCAGGCGCGCATCAACCCCTTCGGGTTCGCGAGCGCGCGGAACCTCATCTCGGAGGACGGCGAGCGCCACGCCTCGATGCGCGCCGTCGTGAACCGCGGCTTCACGCCGCGCCGGATCGCCGCGTGGGAGGGCCGCATCCGCGAGCTCGTCGAAGGCTGCGCCGCACCCCTGCGCGACGGCCGCGACTTCGACGTGATCGGCGACCTCGCGGTGCCGGTTCCGGTCACGATCATCGCCGAGATGCTGGGCGTCCCGACCGACCGCCTGGCCGACTTCAAGCGCTGGTCCGACCTCGTGATCGAGGTCTCGACCGGCGCGGGGCGCGAGCGACCGTTCGAGCGCCGCCACACCGACGGCTTCGTCGAGCTCTTCCGCTACATCCGCGAGCTCGCGCGCGAGCGGCGCGCCCGCCCCCGGGACGACCTCGTGAGCACCATCGTCGCGCACCAGGACGGCGAGGTGGCGCTCGCGGACCGGGAGGTCGTCCAGTTCGTGCTGCTCCTCCTCGTCGCGGGCAACGAGACCACGACGAACCTGATCGGGAACACGGTGAACGCGCTGCTCGACCACCCCGAGCAGGCCGCGCTCGTCGCCCGCGATCCGAGCCTGGTTCCGGCCCTCGTCGAGGAGGGCCTGCGCTACGACAGCCCGGTCCAGGTCGTGTTCCGGACGACGACCCGCGACGTCGAGCTCCGCGGCGTGCGCATCCCGGCGGGCCACTTCGTCGCCGCGTTCCTCGGCTCCGCGAACCGGGACGAGCGCCGCTTCCCCGACGCCGACCGCTTCGACGTGACGCGGCGGCCCCAGGGCTTCCCGGGCTTCGGCTTCGGCAAGCACTTCTGCCTGGGCGCCTCGCTCGCGCGGCTCGAGGCGCGCTTCGCGCTCCAGGCGATCGTGCCCGAGCTCCCGCGCCGGGTGCGCGCGGACGGGACGCTCGCGCGCGTGGACTCGTTCATCGTCCGCGGCCCGAAGCGCCTCGCCCTGCGCCGGGCGGCGTAGCGCGGCCGACGGAGGGCGCGACGCAGCCGGCGCCTCGCGCGCGGGCCGGCGCCCCGGCCGGGGCCGACGCGCGCCGCGCGCCGGGGCTCGCTTCCGCGGGCGCGGCGCTCGCCGCCGCCGCCGCGCTCGCGGCGGGGGCGGCCGCGATGCGCGGCGTCCCGGCGCTCGCGGACGAGACCCATCACTTGCGCCAGATCCGGACGCTCCTCGAGGGGCGTTTCGAGCGGCTCGACTCGCTGACCACGCTGCCGACTTATCACGCGCTCGTCGCCGCGCTCGCTCGGGCGCTCGGTGCGTCGAGCCTCGACGATCTCCGCCTGGTGACGCTGCTCTTCTCGGTCGCGACCGTGGTGGTGTTCCGCGAGGCCGCCCGCGCCGTCGCGCCGCGGGACGCCGACGCGCGCGCCCTCGGGCTCGCGCTGCTCCCGATCCTGTTCCCGTTCCTGTTCCTGCTCTACACCGACGTGCTCGCGCTGCTCTGCGTCGGCGCATCGGTTCTGGCGTGCCTGCGCGGCGCCTTCCTCGCAGCCGGGCTCGCCGCGACGGCGGCGGTCGCGGTGCGTCAGAGCCACGCCGTGTGGCTCGTCATGGTCTGGGCGATGTGCGCCTTCGAGATGGGAGGCGCCGCGCTCTCGTGGCGGTTCGCCCGGCGCTTCCTGGCGGCGACCTGGACCTTCGCCGCGGGCGCCCTCGGGTTCGCCGCATTCGTCGTCTGGAACGGAGGCGTCGCCCTCGGCGACCGCGCCATGCACCCGAGCGCAGGCGTGCACGTGGAGAACGCGTACTTCGCGCTCGCGCTCTTCTTCCTGCTCCACGTGCCGGTCTGCATCGCTCGCGCGGACGCTGCGCTGGGGCGCCTGCGCAGCCCGTGGGCCGTCGCCGGCGTCGCGCTGCTCGCGCTGCTCTACCTCGTCGCCTACGACGTGGACCACCCGTACAACCAGCCCGTGTACCACGGCTTCCTGCACAATCGCCTGCTCCACGCGTTCGAGGCCACTCCGGCTGCGCGCGCGGTGTTCGTCGCGGCGGCCGGGTTCTCGGCGCTCCTCCTCGCCGCGCTGCCGCTCGGGCGTCCGTCGTTCGCGCTGCTCTACCCCGCGGCGCTCGCCTCCCTCCTCCCCGTGTGGATGGTGGAGCCTCGCTACGCCCTCGTCCCGCTCGCGCTGTTCCAGGTGTTCCGCGCGCCCTTCGGCGCGAGGATCGAAGGACTGCTCCTCGCGCTCTGGGCCGCGGCCTCGGCGTATCTCCTCGCCGGCGCCGTCAGCGGCCGGCTCTTTCCGTGACCCCGGCGCGCCTCCGGCGCGCGAGGCCGGCCAGCGGCCCGCCCGCGAAGGCGGCGGCGGACACCGCGAAGAGCGCCTTCTGATACGTCGGGTTCCGGTAGCGGAACACGACCTCGTGGCGGCCGGGCGGCACCGAGACCGCCATCAAATGGGGCGCGACGCGGAGCAGCTCGGCCGGCGCGCCGTCGACGCGGACACCCCAGTACGGGTGGTGGCTCGCCTTGAGGAGGAGGTCCTCGCCGCCCGCCGCCTCGACGAGCGCGCGGTACTCGTTGCGCCCGCGCGACGCCTCGAGGACGCGCGAGCGAGGCGGCCCGGGGGCGTACGACGCGAGCGCGCGCGCGACGCTCTCCCCGGTGGGCTCGCCGTCCGCGAGCGCCGCGAGCGCGACGCGCGTCACGCGGCCGTCGGGGCCGACCACGATGCGGTCCCCCGTCCCCGGGTCGCGCTCCGCGAGGCGGGGCAGGACGCCCTTCTCGTAGAGGCGCACCGCCGAGACGCGCAGCAGCCGGCGCACCGCCCGCGCGTCGCCCACCACGGTGAAGGGCGTCCGCACGAACGCGAACCAGCCGGGCGGCTCGGGCGGCTCGAGGAGGCGCAGCTCGCCGTGGGACCACGTCTCGCGGAAGCCGTCGGGAAGGCGCTCCCCGCGGCCGCCGCGCGCGACGGCCGCGCCCACGTTGTAGAGCGAGAACGCGGACGGGCTCCAGTCGAAGTACTCGAGGTAGTAGACGCTCGGCGTGTCGTGGTAGCCGCGCGCGTACGACTCGAGCTGCGGGCGGCCGGCGAGCGCGGGCAGCAGGTTGAGGAAGAAGTGATTCGCCGTGCCGAGACGGCCGTGGACGAGGAAGCGCGAGCGCGTGTCGGCCGCGAGCCGCTCCCTGAGCGCCGCGAAGCCGCGCTCGCCCACGTCGAAGCTGCGCAGGTAGCGGCGCCCGTGACCCCACGTGCCGAGCAGGAACCCGGCCAGGACGACGACGCCGATCGCCGCCAGCGTGCGGTCGGGCGAGAGCCAGGCGGGCCCCGAGGCGCGCGCCAGGAACGCGCGCAGGCGGGGCACGGCGCGACGCGCGGCGAGCGCCGCGAGGGCGAGCCCGCAGACGTGGAGGCCGGCGAGATAGCGGATCACCTCGAGCTCCCCGTGCAGGGGGAGCGCGCGGTACCACGGGCCCCAGGTCGTCGGCCCGAGGAGGAGCGCCGCCGTCGCCGCGAGGAGCACGAGCAGCCAGCGGTCGACGTCCGCGCGGCGGCGCCACGCGGCGACGGCGCCGGCGAGCGCGAGGTAGGTGAGCCACGGGAGGCGGCCGTGGTCGAAGAGCGCCCCCGAAGCCGCGCGGCGCGCGAGCGTCGCAAGGGCGTAGCCGTTCTCGCTCTCCGACTTCCACGGGAGGCCGCCCTGGTGCTCGAGGTTCGCGAGGAAGGGGACGAGCCAGAACGCCAGGAGCGGCGCGGCGAGCGCGACGACGGCCGCGAGCCGGCGCGCGCGCGCCGCCGCGCCCGCGCGCCGCACGACCACCATCGCGGCCGCCGCGAGGCCCGCGTAGAGGCCGAGGAAGGCGTGCGAGAGGGCCGTCGCCGCGAAGAGCAGCGCGGGCCGGCCGGGCCCGCCCTCGCCGCGCACGACGAAGCGCCAGGCGTGTCCGAGCGCGAGCGGCAGCAGCAGCGCTCCCCACGCCTGCGTGTAGAGCCCGTTCGCGAGCCCGCTCGAGAGGCCGAGGCCGAACGCGCGGAAGTCGTTCACGACGAGGAGGAGGAGCCCGAGGAAGAGCGCCCCCAGGCGGTCCATCCCGAGCGCGCGCGCGCCGGCGTACCAGGCGACCGGCATGAGCGCCCAGAGGAGGACGATCGACAGCTTGAAGAGGAGGAGCGGCGCCACGGCGCCGCCGAGGAGCGCCACGAGCGCGCCCATCAGGAGCGCGGGCAGCGGCTGGTAGGCGACGAAGAGGGGGTACCCGAGGTTCGTCTGGTCGAACCAGAAGTCGGTCTCCCCCGCGCGCAGGTGATCCGCGACGGCGAGGATCTCGGCGAAGTGCGAGGAGTTGTCGTTGCCGTAGGGCGCGCCGTCGCCGAGGAAGAAGCCCGGCACGGCCGACGCGGTGAGAGTCAGTGCGGCCGCGCCGAGCGCGAGCCGCGCCCAGCGCGCCGGGAGGTCCGGAGCGTCGTCCACGATGGACGCGAGTCCCCCTCCGCCGGACGGTTCGCGGCGATTCGGCGGGCCGCCGGCGCGAGCCGGCGCCCGGAGCGGCCGCGAGCGCCGCCCCGGCGCCGGAGCGCCCTAGCGGTCTAGTCGTCCTCGTCGCACTCGAAGCCCGTGCAGGCGTCCAGGCACTCCCTGGCCGCCTCGCGGACCGCGGCGCTGCCCGGTCCGCGCGCGAACAGCGCCCCGAACAGGTCGAGGTCGCTGCGGCCACCGCAGAAGTCGCCGCAGCCGAGGCCGAACCACTCGTCGGTGTGCGTCTTGTAGAACCCGTGCGAGCAGCCGTCGCCGGTGCCCGTGCCGGTCCCCGTGCCCGTTCCGGTGCCCGTGCCGGTGCCCGTCCCGGTTCCGGTGCCCGTCCCGGTGCCGGTGCCCGTTCCCGTGCCCGTCCCGGAGCCTGTGCCGGTGGCGAGCACCTCCACCGGACCCATCGAGAACAGCGCGAGCGACAACCCGCACGCGACGACGATCGCCAGGATTCGTCCCATGTGACGTGCCTTTCTGTCCCCCCGTGGAAACGCGGGCAGCGCGAGACGTCGACCCTATCATGCGTTGGGAGATCCCATCTAGGGAAATTCGCGGGGCGCCGTCCCGGCGCGTGGGAGCCGGCGCGCAGCCCGCCCCGCCGGCCGGGCCGCGCGGGCCGGGGCCGAGCCGACGCGCTCCGCGCCCCGCGGGCGCCCGCGCTATGCTGCGCCCTCCATGCGCCCCGCCGACGGAACGGACGCCGAGCCGAGCCCGGCCGGGCGCACCGCGCTCCAGCCGTACTGGGAGCGCGTCTCGCGCCACGCGGCGACCGACCCCCTCGGCGCGGTCTGCCACCCCGGCGCCCCCGCCTTCCTGAACCGCTTCTTCGCGCGCTTCCAGGAGCGCGCGGTGGCCCGCTGCCTCGGGGGGCTGCCGCTCCGGGGCGCCCGCGCGCTCGACGTCGGCTGCGGCTTCGGCCGCTGGACGCGCTGGCTCGCCGCGCGCGGCGCCGACCCGATCGGCGTCGACCTCACGCCCGGCCTCCTCGACGCGGCGCGCCGGCTGTCGCCGGGGCTCGAGTTCCGGCGCATGTCGGCGACGGCGCTCGAGCTCCCGGACGCGAGCTTCGACCTCGTCGTCTGCGTGACCGTGCTCCAGCACCTCCGTCCGGACGAGCAGGAGGCGGGGGTGGCGGAGCTCTGCCGCGTGGTGCGCCCGGGCGGGCGCGTCTTCGCGCTCGACCTCATCGACCTCCACGACGCGGGCCGCGTCGTGCACCCGCGGCCGCCCGAGGGCTGGATCGCCGCCTACGAGCGGCGCGGGCTCGCGCTCGAGCGCTTCTCCGGCCAGGAGTTCGTCCCGCTCGTCCGCGCCCTCCAGCGCGCCGGCGCGCTCGGCGCGCGCGGCGGCGGCGGCCCGGGGGGCGAGGCGCCTCCCTCGACGTTCTTCGAGCGCGAGCGCGGCGGGCTCGCGCGCGCGCTCGTCCACGGCGCGCTCTGGCTCGGCGTCCAGGTCTCGACGCCGCTCGAGGTCGCCTGCGAGGCGCTCCTCCCGGCGCGGTGGGGGCGGCACGGCGCGTTCCTGTTCCGCAGGCCGTGAGCGGAATGGAAGGCGCGCGCGTCCTCGTGCTCAACGAGCGCGACCTGCGCCACCCGCGCGCGGGCGGCGCCGAGGTCCACATCTGGGAGGTGTCCAGGCGGCTCGCCGCCCACGGCTTCGAGACCACCGTCGCGAGCTGCTCGTTCGCGGGCGCGCCCGCGCGCGAGCGCGTGGAGGGCGTGGAGGTGCTGCGGCTCGGCCCGCTCCCCCTCTACTACCCGCGCGCGCTCTGGGCGTGCCGGCGCGAGACGGGGCGCGGCCGCTACGACGTCGTGGTGGAGCACCTGAACAAGCTCCCCTTCCTCGCGCCGCTCTACGCCGCGGCGCCGGTCGTCGCGGTCTGCCATCACCTCTTCGGCGAGGCGGCGTTCCTGCAGGCGCCCTGGCCGGTCGCGGCCGGCGTGTGGGCGGCGGAGCGGCTGATCCCGCCCTGCTACCGCGACGTCCCGTTCGTGGCGGTGTCGGAGAGCACCGCGCGCGACCTCGCCGCGCGCGGCGTGCGCCCGCGCTGGCTCGAGCTCGTGCACAACGGAATCCGCCAGCCCGCGCTCTCGCCGCCCCCGCCCTCGCGCCGCGCCTGCCGCATCGCGTACCTCGGCCGGCTCGAGCCGTACAAGCGCGTCGACGTCCTCCTCCGCGCCGCGGCGCGGCTCGTGCCACGGCATCCGGCGCTCGAGCTCGTCGTGATCGGACGCGGCCAGGAGCGCGAGCGGCTCGAGCGGCTCGCCGCCGAGCTCGGCCTCGCCGAGCGGACGCGCTTCGCGGGCTTCGTCTCCGACGACGAGCGCGACGCCCTCCTCGGCGCGTCCCGCGTCTGCGTATGCCCCTCCGCGAAGGAGGGCTGGGGCATCACGGTGATCGAGGCGAACGCGCTCGGCGTCCCGGTCGTGGCGAGCGACGCGCCCGGCCTGCGCGACGCGGTGCGCGACGGCCGCACGGGCCTGCTCGCCCCGTTCGGCGACGTCGACGCCTTCGCCGAGCGCATCGATCTGCTCCTGCGCGACGACGCCCTCGTCGACCGCCTCGGCGCCGAGGCCCGCGCCTGGGCGCGCGAGTTCGACTGGGACCGCGCGGCGGCCGCGATGGCGGCCTGCCTGCGGCGGGCGCGGGCGGAGGGGCGGGCGCGGCGGGGGTAGCGGCGTCGCGCCCCGCGGCGCGGCGTCGCGGGCGGCCCGGGACGCGGAGCACCGCTCACGCGCCGCGTGCGAGCCCGCACTCTCGCGTGTCGCGAAGGCGGGGGGAGGAGAGCCCGCCGGGCCGTGCGGCGCCGACGCGCGGGCGATCTCGCTACGCGGCCGCCCGCGCCTGCGCCGGCCGCCGCGCCACCACGCGCTGGTTCGACGTCCGGAAGCCCAGCCGCGCCGTGGCCCAGTCGAGCGCCACGAAGAGCGAGAGCAAGGCCGGGTTGCGATACGTGAAGAAGCGCACGAGGGGTGCGGGGGCGCGCCGGTCCTTGAGCGCGTTCTGCAGCGAGATGACCCAGGTGGCGGGGCTGATGAGGGGCTCGCTGCGCACGATCTCGAAGCCCGCGCGCTCGAGCATCGCGTGCAGGGACTCGCGGGTGAAGAGGTGCCAGTGGCGCGGGAAGTGGTAGTGACCCCACCAGGAGCGGCGGAACAGGCGGTGGTCGAGCCCCGCGAGGTTCGGGGTCTCGACGATGAAGTGACCGCCCGGCCGGAGGAGCGCGTGGACCTTGCGCGCGATCTTCGCGGGGTCCTCGACGTGCTCGATGAGCTGCAGCATCACGACGCAGTCGAAGCCGCCGCCCTGCTCCTCGGGCAGGTCCTCGACGCGGCACGCGTGCGCCTCGAAGCCGCGCGCGCGGCAGCGCGCGACGGCCTCGGCGTCGAAGTCGACGCCCACGAGGTGCCAGGCGGGGTCGCCGTGCTCGCGCAGGAGCGCGAGCAGGCGGCCGTCGGCGCAGCCGACGTCGAGGATGCGGCGCGGGCCGCCGCCCACGAGGTCGCGGTACAGGCGCACCTTCCCGGCCTCCCACACCCGCCGCACGCGCGCGACGAGCCCCGCCGACTCCTCGGAGAACGTGTAGTAGTTCGGCGGGTAGATGACGCCGAGGTCGTCGCTCGACGGGCGCGGGTTCAGGTAGACGTGCCCGCACTCGCGGCAGCGCACGAACTGGAAGCGGTTCGCGGCGGTGCCGTACTCGAAGTCCCCGCCCGAGGCCACCGGATCCGCGTCGCGCGCCCCGCACAGGACGCACGGCCGCTCAACGAGCGAGAGGGTCGGCGGCGCCGGGGGCAGGGACGGAGGCTCGGCGGGCGAACACGCGGTGCTCGATCGGGACGCCATGGCTTCGCAGGTACTCGAGTTTCTCGCGGAACACGGCCGGGTAGCGGTGCCACGGGACGTGCGGCCAGAGGTGGTGCACGGCGTGGTAGTTGTGGCCGAGGACGAGCGGGGTGAGCCACGGCACGTCGACGACCCGCGTGCCGAGGAAGCGGTCCGGCGGGAGGCCGACGTGGGGGAGGTAGTTGATGTACCAGTCCATCACGAGCTTCGCGACGACGACCGGCACCAGCCAGAGGAGCACGACGTCGAGCAGGACCCCGTGCCAGAACGCCGCGGCGTACACGCCGGCGATCGCGAGCACGATCGCGAGGTCGCCCACGCGCTCCGCGCGCGTGCGCGGGTCGCGGCCCATCAGGATCTTCCGCGCATAGCCCAGCGCGCGCGGGTAACGCAAGGGCAGCGCCCAGAACGGCCCGTCCGTGTAGATTCGGTTGGGGTCGCCGTCGCGGTTCAGCTGGCGGTGGTGCTCCAGGTGGATCCAGCGCTGGATGAACCAGGGCGTCATGTACGGGAACATCCCGACGACCCCGACCGCGTCGTTCACCCAGCGCGTGCGCGAGACGTTCCGGTGGGCGGCCTCGTGCCAGATCGTGAAGGCGAGGTGGATGGCGGCGACCGAGACCAGCAGGTGGGCCGCGAGCGGGAGGGGACGGGTCCAGTAGACCGCGAAGTTGCCGAGCCACAGCACGTACATCGCGCCCAGCAGCGCGAGCGTGGTCCAGTCCAGTCGTGCGCGAGCCTGGCGAGGCAAGTCCTCTATATTACTTGCCCCGAACGACGAGCGTCAATCCAGCGACGACCGTCGATCCAGCCGGGGAGAGAGCTGGCCGAGGGCGGCGCCGCGCGCCGCGGGAACCGGCAGGGCGAACGAAGGCCGATGCACCGACCGCTCCGTCCGCTGCTCCCCGCTGCCGCGATCGCCGCCGCCAGCGTGCTGTTCCAGCTCCCCTTCTTCGATCGCTGGTGGAGCCTGATGGACGAGGGCCACATGCTCCAGTTCGCCGACGTGGTGGCGAACGGGGGCGAGCTCTACCGCGACGCGACCGTCTACCCGCTTCCGGGCGCGTTCTACCTGCTCGCGGCCGCCTTCCGCGCCTTCGAGCCGAGCATCCTGCTCTCGCGCTGGATCGTGGTGATCGAGTTCGGCCTCTTCGCCGCGTTGGCCTGGCTCCTCCTGCGCCGTCTCGTGTCGGTTCCCTTCGCGCTGCTCGGCGTCGCATGCCTCTGGCTCTACCGCGTCTGGGCGTTTCCGCACTGGCAGATCTACAGCTACTCGACCACGGCGCTGCTCGTGTTCCTCGCCTCGCTCCTCGTTCTCCTCGCGGCGCTGGAGCGCGACGACCGCCGCCTGCTCGGGCTCTCCGGGCTCCTCTACGGGCTGGGCGTCTTCTGCAAGCAGGACTACGGCGCCGCGGCGCTGCTCGCGACGCTGGCCGTGCTCGGCGTGCACGCGCGCGCGTGGGAGCCCGCGAGACGCGGCGGCTTCTGGGCGCGTCTCGCCGTGTTCCTCCTGCCCGCGGCCCTCGTCGGCGGCCTCACGGGCCTCCACTTCCTGCGCCAGGGCCTGCTGCCCGACCTCCTCCAGTTCACCGTGCTGAACCACTTCGTCGGGATGACGAGCTACGAGTACGCCACCTTCCCCGACCTCTTCCCGCTGCTCGGCCAGGACCCGGCGCTGCGCGGGCCCGTGGCGGTCTACCTGTACTGGCCGGCGCTGGTCGTCACGGCCGATCTCGCCTCGATCCGGCAGTCGTGGTGGTACGCGAACACCGGCCTCGGCGAGCTCGTGCTCCGGGTCTTCTACTACGGCCCCTATCTCCTCCTCCTCCTCGGCGGCGTGCGCCTGTGGCGACGGCGCGACCTCTTGCGCAAGCCCGAGCGCCGCGGCGCGCAGCTGCGCGAGCTCGCGCTCTACGCGCTCGCCGCCTCGCTCGTCCTGCTCGTGACGCTGAACCGGCCGCAGGACTACGTCCACCTCGCGGTCCTCTACTGGCCGCTCGTCCTGCTCGCGGTGGTGTACCTCCACGACGCGTCGCGCGGCCGCGTGCGCGCGCTTCCCGCGCTGCTCGCGCTCGCGGCGATCTCGGCGGCGGGCGCCTACACCGCGCGCATGGTGGCGGCGCTGCGCGCGCAGTACGACACGCCGATCCCGCTCGAGCGGGCCGGCGTGCGCGCGCGCCCGGTGCAGGCCCGCTTCCTCGCGGACCTGATCCGGGAGGTACGCGAGGCGTCGAGCCCGGCGCAGTCGGTCGCCGCGCTTCCCTACGCGCCGCTCCTCAACTTCCTGGCCGAGCGGCGCGGCCCCCACCGAGCCGGCTACATCGTGTGGCCCTTTCCCGAGATCCCCGACCGCGACGCCGCGGTCGTCGAGGGCATGGAGCGCGACCAGACCCCCGTCGTCGTCTACACCTACAGCGGACACTTCCCGACCTTCCCGCCGTTCGACGTCTACGCGGACGGGATCCACGACTACCTGGTGGAGCGCTACGAGATCGCGCAGATCCTGAGCTACGACGTATGGGATGCGATCTACGCGATCCTGCGCCGGTCGGAGCCGGCCGAGGGCGGCGGCCGCCCGCTTCCGGCGGCGGACGCGACGGTGCGGTGGACCGATCGCGCGGGCGCGACGGCGGAGGTCTCCGCCGAGCGGGCCGCGGACCGCTTCCGGAGCGGCGACTGGGCGTTCGAGCCGGTCTGGACGCTCCACGCCGAGGGCGGCACGTCGATCGAGCTGCGCGTCGACGTGGAGGTCGAGCCCGGCGAACGCCTGCGGACCGCGGTCGGGCTCCACCCGAAGGACTGGTCGATGATCTTCCCGACGCCGTCGCACTTCGCGATCGACGTGGAGGCCGACGGCGTGCGCGAGACCCTCTACGAGCGCGCGCTCGAGCCGACGTACCAGCCCGGCGACCGCGGCTGGTTCCCGGTCGAGGTGGAGCTCGAGCGCTTCGCCGGGCGCCGCGTGCGGCTCGCGTTCCGCAACCGCCTCGGCTCCGAGAAGACCGACTCGCCGGGGCGCTTCAGCTGGGCCGCGCCGCGGCTCGTGCGCGAGGGCGCGTCGTGAGCGCGGCGGCCCGCGAGCTCGACGCGGACGCGCGCTGCCCCGTGTGCGGCGCCCGCGAACCCGCGCTGCGCTACCGCATCACGCGCTTCCGCATCCTCGACTGCCGCGGCTGCGGTCTCGTCTACCTGTGGCCGCGCCCCTCCGAGGCGGAGATCGACGCCCTCTTCTCGCAGCTCTACACCTCGGGCGAGGGGTCCGTCCCCGAGCTCAAGGAGTACTACGGCTTCTGCTACCGCGACGAGCCCGACAACCCGCTCGTCCAGCTCTACGAGCGCTGGCTCGACGCGATCGAGCGCCTGCACCGGCCCGGCCGCATCCTCGACGTCGGATGCGGGACCGGCCTCTTCCTCGCCGTCGCGCGCCGGCGCGGCTGGCAGCCGTTCGGGATCGACGCGTGCCGCGAAGCCCTCGCGCACGCGCGCGCCGCGTTCGACCTCCCGGTGTGGGAGGGCGAGTTCGCCGACTTCGTGGCGGAGGACGGCGGCTTCGACGTGATCACCGGCTGGGACGTCATCGAGCACGCGCGCGAGCCGCTCGAGCTCCTCGAGGCGATGCGCTCGCGGCTCGCGCCGGGCGGGCTGGTCGCGCTCTCGACGCCGAACCAGCGCAGCATCCTCGACCTCGTCGCCGGCGCGCTCTACCGCGCGAGCGGCGGGCGCTTCACCTGGGCGCTCGAGAAGTTCTACATCGAGCAGCACTTCCTGTACTACGACCCCGACACGCTGGCGGATTCGCTGCGGCGGGCGGGGCTCGAGCTGGTCGAGCTGCGGCGCGAGCTCACCGACCTGCGCCGGCTCACGCTCGGGCCCGGACTTGCGCTCGTCCTGCGCACGCTCTTCGCGGCGAGCCGGGTTCTCGGCCGCGAGAACCGCCTGTTCGCCATCGCCCGGGCGCTCCCGGGCGGGCCGCCTCCGCCGGCGCCGGCCGGCGCCGATTCCGTGTAGAATCCCGGGTTCGGCCGTCTCCGGGCCGACGAGGAGCCCGCCCTGCACCCGCGCACGCTGGTCGTGATCCCGACGTACAACGAGGCGCAGAACGTCCTCGGCCTCGCGGCCGACGTCTTGAAGCAGGACCCCTGCCTCGAGCTCCTCGTGGTCGACGACGCCAGCCCGGACGGGACGGGCGACGTCGTGGAGGAGGCTCGCCGGACCGAGCCGCGGCTGCACCTGCTCCGCCGCGCGGGAAAGCTGGGCATCGGCTCGGCCTATCTCGCCGGCTTCCGCTACGGCATCGAGCGCGGCTTCGAGCAGATCTTCACGATGGACGGGGACCGCAGCCACGACCCCGTGTACCTGCCCGCCCTCCTCGCGGCGCTGCGCGAGGCCGACATGGTCATCGGCTCGCGCTACTGCGCGGGCGGCGGCGTCGCGAACTGGCGCCGCGACCGCCAGGTCCTCTCGCGCTTCGCGAACTGGTACACGCGCGCGCTCCTGCGCCTCCCGATCCACGACTGCACCTCGGGCTACCGGGGCTACCGGCGCGAGGTGCTCCAGCACGTCGACGCGTTCTCGGTGCGCGGGTCCGGGTACTCCTTCCTCGAGGAGACGGCGTGGCGCGTCCACCAGGCGGGATTCCGGATCGCCGAGGTGCCGATCGTCTTCACGGACCGCTCGGCCGGCGTCTCCAAGATCGACCAGTCGGAGATCCTGAAGGCGGCCTGGCACGTGCTCGCGACGGCGCTGCGCCCGCCGCGGATCGCCGCGGCGCGGTCGGCGCGGCGCGAGGCCGAGGCGGGCGCCATTCCGGAGCCGGCGGGCGAGGCGAAGCCCTAGGCGGCGAGCGGCCCTTCGGCCTCGTCGGCGCCCGCGCGCGCGCCCGCCGGGAGGCGCCAGAGCAGCGTCGCAGCGAGGGCGTAGGCCAGGAGCCCCAGCACGAGGACCGTGCGGAAGCCAAAGGCCATCGAGAGCATCGTCGTGAGGACGGAGCCGAGGACGGAGAAGAACCCGTTCACGGCCCAGCCCCAGGCGACGTACGCTGCCGAGTGGCTCGTGAGCGAGGCCACCGTCGCGAGGCCGAGCGGCATGAAGGCGCCGAGCGCGAGGCCGAGCGGCGCGATCATCGCCGCCGCCACCGCGACCCGCAGCGCGAGCGGGCTCCCGAGGAAGGCGTCGGTCACCGGACCCATCGCGGCGAGATAGAACGCCGTGAGGACGGCGATGCCCGCGAAGAGGAGGCCTGCGGCCCGCTCGCGCCGCCCCTCCGTCCAGCGCCCGGCGAGGAGGCTCCCGAGCCCCGTGGAGACCAGGATCGAGGCCAGCGTCACGGTGAGGGAGTACGTCGGGTAGCCGAGGAAGAGCGTGAGCTTCTGGATCAGCGTGATCTCGAAGAACATGAACCCGAGCCCGATCGCCGCGAAGAGCCCGAACGAGTGCGCCTTCCGCGGAAGCGCCGCCCACGTGTCGCGGATGGCGACGAAGGGAAGCAGCAGGAAGGCGCCGGCGAAGAGCGCCGACACCGCGACGAGGACGATCAGGACCCGCTCGCCGATCGAGTCCTCGGTGTCGCCGCGCAGCGGCTCGGCGAACTCCGCGAGCACCGTGCGGAAGCGCGCGAAGTGCCAGAAGAACGGGGCGTCGTCGAAGATCGGCCGCACGTCGTACGGGTAGTCGGCGTAGAAGCGCTCGAGCGCGGCCCCCGAAAGGGTGATCGCGCGCGTGACGGGGCCGTCGTCGAGCTGGCGCCCGGGCGCGAAGCGCGCCACCGCGCCGGGCAGCCGCGCGGTGTTCGCGAGGAAGTTCTCCACCTCCTTCTCCGTGAAGGGCTGGCGCTTCACGAGGATCGTCGAGAGCTGCAGGAAGCTCGGCGTGGTGGCGACGAGGAGGTGGCGCTCGGGGTGCTCCACGCCGAGCCGAGCGAGCGCCTCGCGAGCCGTCCCGACGTAGCGGGCGGTGCGGTTCGGCTTCGCGTCGTACGCGAACTCGCCGAAGTGCATCGCGATGATGCCGCCTTCGGTGAGGTGCTCCAGGCTCTCGACGATCATCTCCACCGTGTAGAGGTAGCTCTCCGAGAGGACGAAGGCGCCCGCGGTCGCGGCGTTCATCGCCGAGTAGCTGTCGGGCGCGACGAAGAAGATGACGTCGTACCTCCCGCCCTTCCGGGCCAGGAACGAGCGCCCCTCGTCGTTCACGAGCGTGAGTGCGGGATGGCGGGCGAGGTCGCCCGTGTAGTCGGCGAAGTGGGTGGTTAGGAGGGACTGCGTCACGGGGTTCAGCTCGACCGCCGTCACGCGGTCGGCGCCGAAGTAGAGCGACGCCAGGATCTCGTGGCCGCCCGCCGCGCCGATGATCAGCACCTCGCGGGGCGGCTCCTCGGTGACCTTGAACGGAAAGGAGCGCTCGTCCCGGTCGAAGCGGGTGAGGCTCCCGACGTTCCCGTCCCAGCGGTGGAGCGTCGAGCCCCAGAGGCCGTCGTGGTGGATGATGCGGACGTCGTCGGGGCGGTCGCCGCCCACGAGGGTGAGGTCCACGCGGAAGACCGGGCTCCAGCGCGAGAAGAGCCGCGGCGTGTCGCGCTTGATGGTCTTGTGCGCCTCGGTGACGGGCTCCGGGAGGAGGTCGGGCCGCAGCGCGCCGAGCCCGAGCGCGACGCCGAGCGCGGCGCAGGCCGCGAGGAGCGGCCGCGACAGCCCCAGGGAGAGCCGCGCCCCGCAGAGCGCGAGCACCGCGCCGGCCAGGAACACGCAGCCGGGCGGCGTCAGGAGCCGCATGAGCGGGACGACGGCCGCGCAGGCGACGCCGGCGCCCACGAGGTCGGCGAAGTAGAGGGGGTGGATCGACTCCGGATGGCGGGCGAAGAGCGAGGCGATCGAGACGCCGACCGCGAGGAACGTCGCGAAGAGCGCGGCGCAGATGAGGAGCAGCTTCCCGATCTCGAGGACGCCGGGACCCCAGATGCGGTCGGTGGCGAGCGGGGTCTCCGAGATGACGAGGTAGCCGAGGCCGGTCGCCGCCGCGCCGGCGAGGCAAGAGAGCGCGAGGAGCCGCTGGAGCGGCGCCCGCGAGAGGCGCGTCGAGATCGCCACGAACACCCCGCCCGAGCCGATCCCGAGCAGGGCGAAGCCGATGATGAGGTAGGTGTAGTAGTAGAAGAGCTTGAACGAGACGACGCGCGTGTAGCTGATCTCGAGCAGCAGCGCCGCGAAGCTGATCAGGAAGATGTCGAGATAGAAGCGGCGCGGGCGCTCGGTCATGGGCGGGGGATGCTAGCCGCTGCCCAGGTCCCCGGCCGGCCGGGACGCGGCGCGCGGCCCCGCGGGGGGGCTTCAGTTCGACCGGCTTCGGGACGACCCATGGCCTGCACCCTCACGCCGGCCGTCCCCGCGGCGCTGCCCCCGTCGCACGAGGGCGTTGCTTCCGCGTGTACCGCCGTACGAGAGTACACGTCCCGTGTCGTCCAGCCTTCGCCGCCGCCTGCGCGCAGACCTCGTCGAGCGCCCCAAGACGAGCGTCCCCGCGCTGGACGGAATCCGTGCGCTGGGCTCGGTCATCGTGCTCGTCTTCCACTGCGCGGTCTTCTGCGGCGCCTTCCATGCGCAGGCGATCGAGAGCGGGCGCTTCGCCGTCCCCCGAGCGATCGCGGCGGGCCTGTGGAGCGGGGTCGACATCCTCTTCGTCCTCTCCGGCTTCCTCATCGGGCGCATCCTCGCGACGAGCCTCCACGCGAAGGGGGCGCTGCAGCTCGGGCGTTACGTGGTGAGGCGGGCGTTCCGGATCCTGCCGGCCTACTACCTCGTCCTGACGCTCGCGCTCTTCGCCCTCGTGCCGCTCGCCGGCCGGCGCGGGGCGTTCCCGCTGCTGTTCCAGTTCGCCGGCTACGACGAGCTCCGCGCCGGCGCGTGGACGAGCTACCTCTTCGTGAGCAACTACGAGGACCCGGCGCGGCCCAGCCTGATGCCTTGGGGCTGGTCGGTGTGCGTGGAGTGGCAGTTCTACGTGCTGGTGCCGCTCTTCGTGTGGGCGTTGTTCCAGCTGCAGAGCGCGGTCGCGCGCGGTGCGCTGCTCGCGGCCGGCGCGACGCTCCCGGTCGCCGGCCGCGCGTTCCAGTTCGCCCGGGATCCGGAGCTGCGGGTCCTCGACGGGCTCTACTACTACTCCCACAACCGCTTCGACGAGCTCATGGTCGGCGTGGTCGTGGCCTATCTCTTCGCGGTCCACCGCGACGCGCTGGAGCGCTGGGTCGGGCGTGCCGGCTCGGCGCTCGGGGTGGCGGGCCTCTCGTGCTGGGCGCTCGTGTGGACGCTCGGAGGCGTGCACGAGACGGGCGCGTTCGCCGTCGTCGCCCAGTTCTCGGTGGTGGCGATCGGGACCGGCTTGCTGATCGTCCACGCGCTGTTCCGCGAGGACGCCATCACGCGCTTCTTCGCGCACGGCGCGTGGTACCCGCTCTCGCGCATCTCCTACGGCACCTACCTGCTGCATCCGTTCGTGCTGTTCGGCCTCATGAGCGCCTACTTCGCCGCGGGCCGGCCGAACCCGCTGGGCGAAGACGCGCTGTTCGCCGGGCTCACGCTCGCCACGTTCGCGGTGACCTCGCTCCTCGCGGCCGCGATGTTCGTCGCCTGGGAGCGGCCGTTCCTAGACTGGGGCGGGCGCCTCGCGGATCGCGAACGGCGCCCTCGCGCGGCCGCGCCGGACGGCCCGTCCCGCCCCGCCTGCTAGGCTGCGGCCGTGGCGGCCCGCAAGCGCGCCCGCAAGGCGAAGCCGGGACGGCCGCGGCGCGCGGCGTCCTCGCGCAAGCGCCTCACGCCCGCGCGCGATCGGCGCGGGCTCGCCGCCTCCGAGATCGCGCTCGGCGCGGATGCGCCCGAGCTCGAGCCGCTCGTCGCGGCCGTGAAGGAGGCGGGCGGCGCCTCGATCGGCGCGTACCGCGAGCCGCTCGCGGGCCACGCGGTCCTGCTCGCGACGCTCCCCCTCGAGGCCGTGGAGCCGACGCCATTCCAGCGCGAGCTCTCGCCCACCCACGCGAAGCGCCTCGCGCAAAAGATCGAGGAGACCGGCTTCTTCCTCGACCCGCTCGTCGTCGTGCGCGGCGCGGAGGGCCGCTTCTGGACGCCGAACGGCCGCCATCGGCTGGCGGCGGCGAAGGTGCTCGGCATGCGGCAGATCACCGCGCTCATCTCGCCGGAACGGGAGCTCTCCTTCCGCATCCTCGCGCTCAACACCGAGAAGGCGCACAACCTGCGCGACCGCAGCCTGGAGGCGATCCGCATGGCGAAGGCGCTCGCGGCCGAGGCGCCCGCGACGACGGAGGCCTCGCACGCCGCGGCCCTCGAGGCGCCGGAGCTCCTCACGCTCGGCCTCGTGTACGAGCAAGAGGGGCGCTTCGCGGGCGGAGCCTACGCGCCGTTCCTGAAGCGGGTGGATCGCTTCTCCGGAAGGCGACTCGAGGCGAGCCTGCGCGAGCGCGAGGGCTTCGCGGCGCGCCTCCTCGCCATCGACGCGGAGGTGAAGCGGATCGTGGCCGCCCTCCAGGCGCGCGGCTTCCGCTCGCCCTACCTGCGCAACTACGTCGTCGCGCGCGTGAACCCCGTGCGCTTCGCGAAGCGCGCCGCGGGCGGCGCCCCGCCGATGGCCCTCGGCGCGGCGCTCACGCGGATGGCGGCCTCCGCCCGGAAGTTCGATCCCGCCTCGGTGCGCGAGCGCGACCTCGCGCTCGTCGCCGCGGTGGCCGCCGGCGAGGAGGCGTAGCGCGCGCGGTCGCGCGCCTTCGCGAGGCCGCACGGCCCGGTCGGGGCTCGCGGGCCCGGTCGTCGAGAGGCGCGCTAGTCGCGTCCGCCGGCGACCGCGGAGCCCGCGAGCGCGCCCTCCCCGGACCCGGGCGCGGCCTCGGGCTCCGGCTCGGCGACGCGCTCGCGCGATACCGCTTCGTAGACGGCGGGGACGAGGAAGAGCGTGAGCGCGGTCGAGAAGAGGAGCCCGCCCGCGACCGCGATGCCGAGCGACTGCCGGCTCCCCGCCGCGCCGCCGAGCGAGAGGGCGATCGGGAGGACGCCGAAGAACGTCGCGGCGCTCGTCATGAGAATGGGCCGCAGGCGGGCGGCCGCGGCGTCGCGCACGGCCACGGCGCGCGAGAGGCCGGCTCGCTTTCGCTGGTTGGCGAACTCGACGATCAAGATGCCGTTCTTCGTGACGAGCCCGATCAGCATGATGAGCCCGATCTGGCTGAAGACGTTCAGCGTCTGCCCGAAGAGCCAGAGCGCGGCGAGCGCGCCCGCGACCGAGAGCGGTACGGTCACGAGGATGATGAGCGGGTCGCGGAAGCTCTCGAACTGCGCCGCGAGCATGAGGTAGACGAGCGCCACGGCGAGGCCGAAGGCGAAGAGCAGGCTCGCGCCGGCGTCGGCGAAGTCGCGCGACTGGCCCGCGAGGCTCGTGCGGATTTCGGGCGGAAGCGTCCGCGCCGCGATCGCGTCGAGCGCCGCGATGCCGTCGCCCAGCGTCCTTCCGTCGGCGAGCCCCGCGGTAACCGTCGCCGAGGTGAAGCGGTTGAAGCGGTAGATCGCGGCCGGGCCCACCGTCTCGTCCACCTCCACGAGGTTGTCGAGCGAGATCATGTCGCCGCTCCCGCCGCGCACGAAGAGGCTCGCGAGGTCGGCCGGCTCGTTGCGGTCCTCGCGCTCGACCTGGCCGATCACCTCGTACTGGCGGTCGTTCCGCACGAAGTAGCCGAAGCGCTGCCCGCCGTACGCGAGCTGGAGCGTGCGCGCGACGTCCTGCACCGAGACGCCGAGCTCGGCCGCGCGCCGCCGATCGATCCGCACGGCACCCTCCGGACGGTTCACCTTCAGGTCGGCGTCGACGAAGCGCAGGGCCGGGCTAGCCGAGGCCTCCTCCAGGAACCGGGGCAGGACCTCCAGCAGCGACTCCAGCGACGGGGCCTGGAGGACGTACTGGACCGGCTGTCCCGCGCGGCGGTCGCCGATCGTCGGCGGCTGCGCGGGGAAGGCGCGCACCGCGGTGAACTGCTCGAGGTCGCGCGCGATCTGCTGGAACACCTCCTCCTGCGAGCGCTCGCGCTCGTCGGGCTCCGCCAGGTAGATGCTGAAGAGGCCGGAGTTCACGGCCCCGCCCGCCGAGCCCGGCGAGGCGATCGAGAACGCGCGCCAGATCTCCGGGACGTGATCGCGCAGGTAGACCGCGATCCGGTCCATCTGGTGGGACGTGTACTCGAACGAGGCGCCCTCCGGCGCGCGCACCGCGACGCGGATCGCGGAGCGATCCTCGAGCGGCGCCAGCTCGCTCGGCAGCACGTTCCAGAAGAGCGCGATCGCGCCGAGCGCGGCTGCGAGGAGAGGCGCGGCGAGCCCGCGCCGCGCCAGGAAGCGGTCGAGCGCCGCGCGGTAGCGCACGTCGAGGCCGTCGAAGAAGGACTGCGTCGCGCGGTAGAGGCGGCCGTGCTCGCCGTGCGGGCGCAGGAGGAAGCGGCACAGCATGGGCGTCAGGGTGAGGGCCACGAGGGCCGACGCGAGCACCGCGCCCACCACGACGACGCCGAACTCGCGGAACAGCCGGCCCGTGAGCCCTTCGAGGAAGAGGATGGGGACGAAGACCGCGGCCAGCGTCACGGTGGTCGAGATCACCGCGAAGTACACCTCCCGCGAGCCCTCGATCGCGGCGTCGAGCGGCCGTCGGCCGCGCTCCACCTTCGCGTAGACGTTCTCGAGGACGACGATCGCGTCGTCGACGACGATGCCGATCGCGAGGACGACGCCCACGAGCGTCAGCACGTTGATCGTGAACCCCGCCAGATACATCACGAAGAACGTGGCGACGATGCTGACCGGGATCGCGAGCACGGGGATCAGCGTCGAGCGCCAGCTGCGCAGGAAGGCGAAGATGATCACCACGACCAGGGCGAAGGCGACGATCACCGTCTCCTCGACCTCGCGGACCGAGCGGCGCACGAACCGCGTGAAGTCGTACCCGATCTCGATCTGGACGTCGGGCGGCGCGCTGCGCTGGATCTCCTCGAGCCGACGGTAGAACTCCTCCGCCACGGCGATCGCGTTGGTGTTCGGCTGCGGGATGACGGCCAGGCCGACGAGCGGGACCCCGTCCGCCTCGATCCCGGTGCGCAGCTCCTCCGCGCCGAGCTCCGCCCAGCCGACGTCGCGCAGCAGGACCTGCCGGCCGTTCGACTCCTTCAGGATCATCGCGTCGAAGTCGGCCTCGCTCTCGAGGCGTCCCGCGGTGCGGAGCGTCATCTCGACGGCGCTCCCCTCGATCCGGCCGCTCGGGAGGTCGACGTTCTGCCGCTCGAGCGCGGCCTGGACGTCGAGCGGCGTGAGGCCGTGGGCGGCGAGCCGCAGCGGGTCGAGCCAGAGCCGCATCGCGTAGCGCTTCTCGCCGAAGATGCGCACGTTGCTTACGCCCGGGATCGTCTGGATGCGCTCGCGCACCACGCGGTCGGCGAAGTCGTTCACGTCGAGGATGCTGCGCGTCGGGCTGCGCACGCTGATGAAGAGGATCGGCTCGCTCTCCGCGTCGGCCTTCTCGACGACCGGGGGGTCGGCGTCGACGGGAAGCTGGCGGACCGCGCGGGACACGCGGTCCCGGACGTCGTTCGCGGCGGCCTCGAGATCCGCCCCCACCTCGAACTCCACGCGGATCTGGCTGCGCTCCTGGCTCGAGATCGAGGAAAGCACGCGGATCCCGTCGATCCCGTTGATCTGCTGCTCGAGCGGCTCGGTGATCTGGGAGGCGATGACGCTCGGGTTCGCCCCGGCGTAGCTCGACGTCACCGTGACGATGGGCGGGTCGACCGCCGGGTATTCGCGCACGCCGAGGATCCCGAACGAGATCGCGCCGAAGAGGAGCAGAACGAGCGAGACGACGGTCGCGAGGACCGGGCGCCGGATGCTGAGCTCGGAGAGGTTCATCCCGCGCCGCCGGCCGCGCTGGCGACCTCGACCTTGACGCCCGGCCGCAGGCGCAGGAGGTTGCTCGTCAGCACCGTGTCGCCGACCTCGAGGCCGCGCAGGACCTGCACGGCCTCGGGCGTGCGGACGCCGATCTCGACGGGCTGGAGCTCCGCGCGCCCCTCGCGCAGCACGTAGACGGCGTGACCCTCCACCGACGGCACGATCGCCTCGGCCGGAACGAGGATGCCTTCGCCGGGCTGCTCGATGGGGAGCTCCACCGTCGCGAACGCGCCGGGGAACAGCGTCCCGTCCGGGTTGTCGTACGCGCCGCGGACGACGAGGCTGCGCGTCGGCGCGTCGATGGCGGGCTCGATCGCCATGACGCGCCCCGTGAACGCCTCGCCGCGCCCGGCGACGCGGAAGCTGAACGGGGCGCCGACGGCGACTCCGCCGGCGTAGCGCTCCGGAATCGTGAAGTCGAGCTTGATGCGGCTCGTGTCCTGGAGCGTCGTGAGCTTCGTCTCGGGCGTGACCCAGGCGCCCTCGCTCGCGCGCCGGAGCCCGACGCGCGCCGGAAACGGGGCGCGGATCTCCGTCTTCGCGAGGGTCACGCGGAGGGCGGCGATCTCCGCCTCCACCGCCTCGAGCTCGGAGACCGCCTGGTCGTACGCCTGCTGGCTCAGCGCCTTGCGGTCGTACTCGAGCAGCTTGCGCTGGCGCGCCTCGGTGCGCGCGGCCAGCCGGCGGCGGGCCTCCAGCTCGGCGAGCTGCGCGCGCAGGTCCGCGTCGTCGAGCTTGAAGAGGAGCGCGCCCTTCTCGACCGCCGTCCCTTCGGCGACCGGCGCGGCCACGAGCCGGCGCGCGAGCTCGGGGACGACGTCGACGGACTCGTTCGCGACGAGCGTCCCCACCGTGCGGACGACGTCGCGCACCGGCGAGGGCGTCACGACGTACGCCTCCGCGCGCAGGGCCGGCGCCTGCGCGCCCGCGCGCGCCTCCTCGGGCGCCGCGGCGCCGCCGGCGAGCGGTCCGCGCAGCGCCCAGACCAGCCCGGCGAGCGCCAGCGCCGCCGCCGCGAGGCGCAGGCCGCGCCTCATCGGAGCGCCAGCTCCTCGGCGCGCTCCCAGCCGCCGCCGAGCGCCGCGAAGAGCTCGACGAGGCTCGTGGCCACGCTCGTCTCGCTGCGGGCGAGCAAGCTCTCGGCGGCGAGCAGCTCCCGCTCGGCGTCGAGGACTTCGAGGAACGGCGCGAGGCCGTTCGCGTGGAGCCGGCGCGCGAGCTCGGTCGCCTCGCGCTGGGCCTCGAGGGCCGCGGCGAGGTCGCGGCGGCGCACCTGCTCGCGCGCGTGGCGCGCAAGCGCGCTCTCGACCTCCTCGAGCGCGCGCAGGACCGCCTGCTCGTAGCGCGCGCGCGCCTGCTCGGCGCGCGCGCCCTGCGCCTCGACGTTCGCGAGGATGCGGCCGCCCGCGAAGATCGGCCACTCGACGCCGGGCCCGAGCGAGCCGAAGTCGCTCCCGGCCGCCATCGCCGCCACGTCGTCGCTGCGCAGGCCGACGGAGCCGACCAGCGTGAGCCGCGGGTAGAGCTCGGCCTCGGCGGCGCCGATCCGCGCCGTCGCCGCAGCGAGCTCGCGCTCGGCGCGGCTCACGTCGGGACGGCGGCGCAGGAGGTCCGCGGGCACCCCGACGACGAGCGCCGCCGGCGCCGGCGGGATCGGCGCGCCCGTGCGCAGCGCCGCGGCGAGCGCGGCGGGTGGCTCGCCGAGGAGCACGGCGAGGCGGTGCTCCGCCGCCGCGACCGAGGCCTCGAGCGGCGGGAGCTCGGCGGCCGTGCCCGCCGCGAGGGCCCGCGCGCGGTCGACGTCGAGATCGCTCGCGAGCCCGACGCGGGCCTGCGCATCGGTGAGGTCCAGCGTCTCGCGCTGCGCCGCGAGGTTCCCGCGCACCGCCGCTCGCTCGCGCTCGAGGCCGCGCAGCCGGATGTACGTCGTCGCGACGTCGGCGACGACCGCGAGGAGGACCGCGCGGCGGTCGTCGACGGCGGCGTCGCGGTCCGCCCGCGCGGCCTCGACCGAGCGCCGGATGCGGCCGAAGAGGTCGACCTCCCAGAACAGGGAGAGGAAGCCGAGCGCCTCGCTCGGCTCGCGCCCCGTGCCGCCGACGGCCTCGCCGGCCGCGCCGAGCGCCGGCCAGCGATCGGCGCCCGCCACGCCTTCGAGCGCCTCCGCCTCGCGGACGCGCGCCGTCGCGACGCGCACGTCGAGGTTGGCGCGCGCCGCGCGCTCCACCAGCGCGGTGAGGAGCGGGTCCTCGAAGCGCTCCCACCAGGCCGCGAGCGTGAGCGAGGGATCGAGCTGCTGGGTGACGTCCGCGCCGCGCCAGGCGGGAGGCGGCGCGAGCTCGGGCCGGCGGTAGTCGGGGCCCACCGCGCAGGCCGCCAGCCCGAGGCACGCGAGCGCTGCGTAGGATCGTCTCAAATGAGGGGGCTCCGCACCGAGTCTAGGAGGGGGTCGGCGCGCCGCCATGCGCGAGTCGTAAACAAGTCGTAAATCCCGCGCGCCGGGGCTCGCGGCCCGCGCCGCGCCGCGCCGAGCGGCCGGTATCCTCGGACGCGGTCATGCCGGACGCCGCCACATCGGGCGCAGGACGCGGCATCCGCGCTCGCGGCCGCGGCCACCGCCGCGGCGTGGGCCTCTCGATCGCCGCGACGGCCGTCGTCGCCGCCGCCGTCCTCCTCGGCCTCCAGCTCCACGCGCTCTCCGAGCTCCGCGAGACGGCGACCGCGACGCAGCGCGCGGCGCTGCGCAGCTACACGAAGGCGGTGCTGCGAGGGCTCGAGGACTTCTACCGCCACAAGGCGCGCGCCGCGCTCGACGTCCCGGCGGCCGCGCTGCGCTCGCCGGAGGCGCTCGCGGCGCACTTCGGGGCCCAGGACGGCGACGGCGTGCGCTCCTTCTTCGCCGTGGCGCTCGGCCGCGGCGAGCGCGCGCTGCGCTTCTTCTCGCCCGGAGGCCGCCCGCTCGCGCTGCCCGCCGACGCGCCCGAGGCGCGCGCCGCGCGGGTCGCCTCCGCGCCGTGGCAGCTCGTCGCCGAGGACGGCGGCCGGCTCGAGGCGGTGACCTCGGTGGTGAGCGAGCAGTTTCCCGCGCACCGCGTGATCGCGCGGCCGGTGGTCGACGCGCAGGGCCGCCCGGTCGGCGTCGCCGGACTCCTCGTCGACGAGGCGTTCGTGCGGGAGCGCTACCTGCCCGCGGCGATCGAGGCGGAGCGCGCGCGGCTGCCGGAGCCGCTGCGCGAGGGGATCGCGGCGACGGTGCGCACCGGTCTCGACGACGCCGGGCGCGCGCCCGGGGCGGACGAGCCGGACGCCGTCGAGCTGCCCTTCCGCTTCGTCTTCTCCGACTGGGCGCTCGCCGTCCAGGCGCGGCTCGTCTCGCCCGAGGCGTGGGCGCGGCGCAGCCTGCGCATCAACCTCGGGCTCTCGCTGCTCATGACGGCTGCGCTCCTCGCCGCGGTGTGGCTCGCGCTCCGGAGCGCGGCGCGCGCGACGCAGCTCTCGCAGATGAAGAGCGAGTTCGTCTCCCACGTCTCGCACGAGCTCAGGACCCCGCTCGCCTCCATCCGGGTGTTCGGGGAGTTCCTCCGCCTCGGCCGCGTGAGCGAGCCCGAGAAGGTGCGCGAGTACGGCGAGTACATCGAGGCGGAGAGCGGGCGGCTCACGCAGCTCGTGAACGACATCCTCGACTTCTCGAAGATCGACTCCGGGCGCCGCAGCCTGCGCTTCGAGGACGTCGACCTCGCCGACGTGGTCGACGAGACCCTGCGCGGGCTCGACGTGCGTTTGCGCCAGGGCGGCTTCGGCGTCGAGGTGCGCGTGCCGGCCGAGCCGCTGCCGCCGATCTGGGCGGATCGCGCGGCGGTCGTGCAGGTGCTCACCAACCTGCTCGAGAACGCGCTCAAGTACTCGGGCGGAGCGCGCGAGGTGATCGTGGAGCTCGCGCCGGAAGCGGGCTGCGTGACACTCTGCGTGACGGACCGCGGACCCGGCATCCACCCCGCCGAGCAGGAGCGGATCTTCGAGAGGTTCTACCGGGCGGGCGGCGGGCTCGTGCACGAGGCGAAGGGCAGCGGCCTCGGCCTCGCGATCGTGCGCCACCTGGTCGAGGCACACGGGGGCTCGGTCGGCGTGCGCAGCCGGCTCGGCGAGGGCAGCACGTTCCGCGTCCGCTGGCCGACGCATGGCGCCTGAGGCGGAGCCGCGCCGGCTGCGCGTCCTCGTGGTGGAGGACGACCCCGCGATGGCGCTCGCGCTCCGCGACGGGTTCGAGTTCGAGGGGCACTCGGTCCTGCTCGCCTCCGACGGCGCGGAGGGCATGCGCCTCGCGAGCCAGGCGGAGCTCGACCTCGTCGTCCTCGACGTGATGCTCCCGAAGCTCTCCGGGCTCGAGGTCTGCCGGCAGCTGCGCGCCGCGCGCAGCGACGTCCCCATCCTCCTCCTCACGGCGCGCACGCAGGAGAGCGAGAAGGTCGAGGGCTTCCGGCTCGGCGCCGACGACTACGTGACGAAGCCGTTCAGCTTCGTCGAGCTCATGGCGCGCGGCGAGGCGCTCGTGCGCCGGGCGCGCCGGCGCGAGGAGCCGGCCTCGCTCCACTTCGGCGACGTGGCGCTCGACTTCCGCCGCCTGCAGGCGACGCGCGGCGGCGCGCCGCTCGACCTCTCGCCGCGCGAGTTCGCCATCCTCGCCTTCCTCGCCGCGCGGCCGGGCGAGGTGGTGACGCGCGAGCAGCTCCTCCAGGTGGTGTGGGGCTACGAGCGCCTCCCGACGACGCGCACCGTGGACATGCACATCGCGAAGCTGCGCCGCAAGATCGAGCCGGACCCCGCCGAGCCGCGCTACGTGCGCACCGTGCACGGCCGCGGCTATCGCTTCGCCCCCGACGCCGCCGAGAGCGACGCGGAGCCCTAGGCCGCCGCGCGCCCCCGGTCGCCGCGGAGCGGATCGCGTCAGTTCGCCCAGTACACGTAGTCGTCGCCGTCGCGGATGGGCTCGGCGGCGGTGTGGTCGACGGCGATCGGCCCCTCGATGAGCGCGGGCCAGAGCGGCAGCGTCATCTGCGCCTCGTGAGCCTCGAGGATCGCCCGCAGCTCGGCGACCCTCTCGGGGCGCGCCTGCGAGAGGTCGCGCTGCTCCGTGGGGTCGGACGCGAGGTCGAACAGCCAGGTCCGCTTCGGCCGCTCCGAGACCTGCAGCTTCCAGTCGTCGGCCAGGATCACGCGGTAGTGCCCGCTGCGCCAGAAGATCGCACCGTGCGGCCGGCCCTGCGCCTCGCCGCGCGCGAGCTTCACGAGGTCGACGCCGTCGATCGCGCGGTCCGCCGGGAGCGGCGCGCCCGCCGCGCCCGCGGCCGTGGCGAAGATGTCGACGTGCGCGACGGGCGCGTGGAAGCGCGCGCCGGCGGGCAGCCGCGCGGGCCACCTCGCGAAGAACGGCGTGCGCACGCCGCCCTCGAAGAAGGTCATCTTCCAGCCCCGGTACGGCTTGTTGAGGTCGGGGAGGCCCACGTAGTCCGCGCCGCCGTTGTCGCTCGTGAAGACGACCAACGTGTCGTCCTCGAGCCCGTGCGCGCGGAGCGCCTCGAGGACGGTCCCGACGCCGCGGTCGAGCGCGCGGATCATCGCGGCGTACGTCCGCAGCGTGTGGCCCTCGACGCCCGCGAGGGCGTCGTAGTCGGCGCGCAGCGCCTGGAGCGGCGTGTGCGGCGCGTTGAACGCGAGGTAGAGGAAGAACGGCCGGTTCCGGTTCGCGGCGATCGCGCGGGCCGCCTCGCGCGCGAGGTAGTCGGTCAGGTAGGCGTCCGGCGCGAAGCGGGGTCCGCCGTCCTTGCGCACGGCGAACGCGAGGTTCGCCCACAGGAAGCGGTCGATCGGGTCGAAGTCCTGCCGCGCGTTCACCGCGTCCGGATGGTCGACTGGAAGGTAGAGCGAGGCGCCGGCCAGGAAGCCGAGGAACTCGTCGAAGCCCTGCGCGTTCGGGTGGAAGCGCGCGGACTCGCCGAGGTGCCACTTCCCGATGCCGAGCGTGCGGTAGCCGCGCTCGCGCAGGAGCTCCGCGATCGTGATCTCGCCGGGCGGGACGCCCTGCTCCGCCATCGGCGGCACGTCGTCCTCCCGCTCCTCGAAGTAGAGCGGCGGCACCAGCTCGTCGCGGCGCATCCAGGCGATGAGGCGCATGAACGCTTTCGGCGCGGGCGTGAACTCGAAGCCGAAGCGCGTCGGGTAGCGGCCCGTCATGATCGCCGCGCGCGAGGGCGCGCAGGTGGCGTTGCCGCTGTAGCCCCGCGTGTACTCGATCCCCGCGCGCGCGAGGCCGTCGAGGTTCGGCGTCTGCACGGAGCCGTCCGCGACGCCGCCGCCGGCCCAGGTGAGGTCGTTGTAGCCGAGGTCGTCCGCCACGATCACGACCACGTTCGGAGGCCGCGGGCCGCGCGCCGCTTCGGACGGGCCCGGCTGCCAGACCACGGAGACGTTCGCGCCGATCGGGTCGACGAGCCGTCCCACGACGCCGGGAGCGCGCAGCAGGATCGTCCGCCGCTGGCTCCACGCGGCGCCGGCGAGCGCGGCGAGGAGGAGCGCGGCGATCACGAGCTTGCGCATCGACCTCCTCCGGCGCCCGCCCGCGCCGCGCCGCGCGGCGCACGCCCGGCCCGTGGCATTCTATGGGCCCCGCGAGGAGGAGGGCAATGCTCGCGCTCTACCCGAAGAAGGCGCAGCTCGAGGCGCTCGCGCGCGGAGCGGACGGCGAGCCGGTCGTCATGCTGAACCTGCTCCGCTTCAAGGAGCGCGCCACCGCGCCCGACGAGGGCGCGAGCGGCGAGGAGGCCTACCGCCGCTACGGCGACGCCATGCGCGCGCTCGTCGAGGCGCGCGGCGGCCGGGTGCTCTGGCAGGGGCGCCTCGAGCGCCAGGTGATCGGTGAAGGCGCCGAAGGCTTTCACGTCGCCGCCCTCGTCGAGTACCCGTCGGCGCGGGCGTTCGTCGAGATCGCGACCAGCGCCGAGGTCGCGGCGATCGCCGTCCACCGGGCGGCGGGCCTCGAGGGCCAGTGGCTCGTCGCGGCCCGCACGCTGGCCGACTGAGCCGGGGCGCCGCGGCCGCGGACGACGCGCTCGTCGCCCGCGGCGCGGCGCCGCGCACTCTCAGAGCGACTTCAGGAACTCCGCGAGGTCGCTCTTCTCGCCCTCGCCGAGGCCGAGGCCGAGGAAGCCGTCGTAGTGGTCGATCACGTCGCGCAGCGTCGCGAAGCGGCCGTCGTGGTAGTAGCCGCCCTTCCCGTGCGTCCAGAGCCCGCGCAGCGGCGCCGTGCGGTAGCCCTGCGTCGGCGAGCGCTCGGCCTGGAAGGCGTCGATCCCGATCTCGGCGGGCGCGTGGAGGTTGTGTCCCGGTTCGGTGTAGAGCGGCGGCACGTGGCAGGTCGCGCAGCGCGCGCGCCCCTCGAAGAGCGCCTTCCCGCGCGCCGCGGCCTGCGCGTCGAAGCTGCCGCGCGGGGGCCGCGGCGCCTCGAGCGCGAGCTGGTAGAGGTGCAGACCGGGAAGCTTCGGCGTCACCCGGTCCGGCGTGCGGCGCACCTCGGAGAAGCCTTCGCGCGCCGCGATCGGGAAGCGCTCGGCGTCGTCGAGGCGGTGGTCGACGAAGGTGCCCTGACCTCCCATCTCGAGGTTCGCGACGAGGGCGTTCCAGTGCGGAACCGAGCCCCAGCCGGTCCAGGTGTGGAGGTTCACGCCCGCGAGCCCGAACGCGGGCGGGATCAGGACGGCCGCCGAGCCCGTCGGGCCCTGCGTCTTGCCGTCGAGCAGGAGGGTCGCGTCGAACTTCCCGGGGCCCCAGCCGAGCAGGACCTGACGCACGGTGTCGGCGTCCACGCCGAGGAGCTGCTCGAAGGGCGAGAGATCGGGCGCCGCCGCGATGACCCGCCCGACGTCGAGGTCGCGGTTCGCCCAGCCGTCGAGGCGGCGCCCGACGCCCGGCGCGAGCGAGTCGTCGACGGTGGAGTGGCAGAGCGCGCACTGGATCCCGACGGAGACGAGCCCGCCCGCCTCGTCGAAGAATCCCGTGACGCCGACGACCGCGCCGAGGCGCAGCAGCGCGACCGTCGTGCGCGGGTCGTCGAGGTCGACGCGCCCGGCGCGGAGCTGCGCCGCGAGGCGGTGCGGAAGGGCGTCGGCGTCCACCTTGAGCCCGAGGCCGAGGGCGTCGCGCGGGCTCAGCTGCGCGACGGCCTCGTGCAGGCGCAGCGCGCCGCCCCAGAAGGCCTCGTCGCCGAAGGTGTCGAAGCGGAACGTCCGGCGGCCCTCGGCGACGAGGCGCAACGCGTCGGCGAAGGGCGCGAACGGCGCGAACGGGTGGCCGTCGTGTTGGAGGATGAGCCGCTTCGCGGCGCGCGGTGCGTCGCGCTCGGCGTGGCGCGGCAGCGCAGGGTCGGCGGCGCCCGCGGGCGCCGCGGTGAGGAGAGCGCAGGTGAATGCGAGGATGCGGAGCGGGTGAACGGCGATCGGCATGGTGCACCTCCCGAGCTGCGCACGGACGACGCCCCGCCGCGGCCGGCGGCCGCTCGTCCCCTCCTCGCGCGTCCGGCTCTCTCTCCATCAGACGCGCGAGCGGCCGCGCCGTTCCCGCGCTCCCGACGAGCCCGGCGGGTTCGGCATTTCCCCGATTTACCCGCCGAAGGCGCTGGCGTACGCTGGAGCGACGCGGGGCGCTCGGGGTGTGGGTGGTGACGGCAGCCGGCTCGGCGCGCGAGTGGAATCTCGGCCCTTCGGACGAAGAGATCGTCGATCTGGTGCGCGGCGGCCACGCGGCCGCGTACGAGATCCTGATGCGACGGCACAACCAGCGCGTGTACCGCGCGGTGCGCGCGGTCCTCGCCGACGAGTGGGACGTCGAGGACGTGATGCAGGAGGCGTACCTCGCGGCGTACCGCCACCTCGCGAGCTTCGCGGGGCGCGCGCGGTTCTCCACCTGGCTGCTCCGCATCGCGGTGAACTGCGCCATCGACCGCGTGCGCCGCGCGGGGCGCTCCGTGGCGTTCGATCCGCTCCAGGAGGAGGCGCTCTTCCTCGAGACCGGCCTCCCCGCGTGCGCCCGCGCCCGGGACCCGGAGCAGGAGGCGGGCGACCGCGAGCTCGCGCGCTTGCTCGAGCACGCGATCGACCACCTGCCGCCCGTCTACCGCGCGGCGTACGTGCTGCGCGAGGTCGACGGCATGACGCCGTCCGACGCCGCTCGCTGCCTCGGGGTCGAGGAGGCGACGCTCAACACCCGCGTGCACCGCGCGCGCCGGTTGCTGCGCGACGCGCTCGGGCGCGAGGTCGGAGCGGAGGCCTCGGCGGCGTTCCGGTTCGACGGCGCCCGCTGCGACCGCGTCGTGGCGGGCGTTCTCGCGGCGCTGCCCGCGCCGGTCAGCGCGGCGGAGCTCCCGCGCCCGTAACGCGGGAGGCGAGCTCCTCCTCCACCCGCCACAGCCGGTCCTGTCCCCAGGTCGCGTAGTCCGGCGCGCCGCCCCCGCGCACGCAGAAGCTGGGAACGCCCCAGAGCCCGAGCGCGAAGAGCTCGGCGCGGTTCGCCTCCAGCTCGGCGCGCCAGCCGCCGTCGCGGTCGAGGTGCTCGCGCGCCTCGCTCCAGGAGAGCCCCGCGCGCTCGACGACGAGACGCAGCCCCGCGTCGGCGCCGGCGTCGACGCCCTGCGACCAGGCCGCGCGCATGAACTCGACGAGCAGCTCCGCGGCGCGGCCCTGCGCGCGCGCCCACGGGTAGAGCGAGAAGCAGCGCTCCACGGGCCGTCCGACCGGGTCGCAGATGCGCCCGAACGCGACGCCCGCGTCCTCCGCCTCGCGCTTCGCGTCGAGCGCGATGTACCGCCGCTTCGCGCGCGGCACGGGGAGCCCGCGCATCACCATCGGGAGCACCGGGCGCAGCACGAGCTCGGCGCCGTACCGGCGCGCGAGCGCGACCACGCGCTCGCTCGCGATCCAAGTGTAGGGGCTGCGGAGCGAGAGGAAGAACTGGAGCGCGACCGGCCCACCGGCCGCCGCGCGTCCGGCCGGCGGCGGCGCGCCGCGCGGGGCGGGGCGCGGGGCGACGAGCGCGGGCGACGCGCCGGGACGCCGCGCGCCCTCGGCGACGAGGCGCCGCTCGAGGTGGTGCAGGCGGTCCACGCCCCACGTCCACTCGCCCTCGTAGTGGAGCGTCGCGCCGAGATAGTGGCCGAGGCGCTCGCGAAGCGCCGTCCCTTCTGCGACTGCGGCGCGCGCTTCGGCGTCGGACGCCTCGCCGAGGTCGTCGGCGAGCGCGGCGAGCGCGGCGTCGTCCCCGCGCCAGAGCGCCGCCGCGGCGCGCGAGGCGGCCGCGGCGAAGCCCTCTCGCGCGAGCGCGGCGGCGAGGACGCGCTGCGCGCGCGCGACCGCCTCGGGCTTCGGCGCCGCGACGCCGGCCGGGAACGCGAGGCCGAAGCCCGGCGCGACGTCCGCCGCGTCGCGCCGCGCGAAGGCCTCGAGGAGCGCGCGCTCGGGCGCGGCCGCGTCGCTCGGCGGCGCGACGAGGTGCGGGCGCAGCGCGACGTCGTAGCGCTCGGCGAAGGCGCCGAGCGCCTGCGCGAGGAGCGCCCCGTAGGGATCGTCCACCTGGTGGAACCAGTGCACCTCGCGCGGGCGCCCGCGCAGCCGGCGAGCCGCGCGCGCCGCGCGCCGGCGGAGCGCGCGCGTGCGCGGGCTCGTGAGCGACGCCGCTCCCCACGGCGCGAGCTTCCGGGCGAGCGTCACTCGCGCGCGTCCTCGGGCGCCGGGCGCGCCGCGGCGCGGGGTGCCGCGCCGGGGTGCGGGAGGCGAGGCGGCGCGGGACGGTGTGCCGCGGCGCGCGAGCGGCGCGCCGCGTGGCGCGAGCGGGAGCGGCCGGCATGCAAGCGGCGCACGGGGACCTCGCCGGCGACGGTAGCCCGCCGGGCGCCGGGCGCCTGCGCCTCGTTATCCTCTTCGGAGCGCGATGCTCCGCGCTCGGCCGCGCTCTCCCCGCGCGGCCCCGGAGGCGGGCGGAGACGTGAAGGCCATCTGGAACGGCGCGGTGCTCGCCGAGAGCGACGACACGCTGGTGGTGGAGGGAAGCCACTACTTCCCGCCCGAGTCGCTGCGGCGCGAGCACTTCCGGCGCAGCGCCACGCACACGACGTGTCCTTGGAAGGGCGTCGCGAGCTACTACGACGTCGTGGTCGGCGGCGAGGTGAACCGCGACGCCGCCTGGACGTACGCGCAGCCGAAGGACGCCGCGAAGCAGATCGCCGGTCGCGTCGCGTTCTGGCGCGGGGTGCGGATCGAGTAGCCGCGGGGCGGGGCGCCGGTGGGACCGCGGCCGCGCGCGGCGCGGAGCCCGAAAGGCGCGCACCGGCCCGAGCCGCGCGTCGCCGGCGCGCTGGGATCGCCGCGCCTTCTCAGCCGCCCGCGAGCCAGCCTTCGCGCGTGGCCCACGCGGCGATCGCGGGCGCGGCGCGCTCGAGCTCAACGAGGGGGTCGCCGCGCGCCGCTCGGGCCAGCAGCGCGGCGAGCGCGGGCGGGAGCGGGAGCACCTCCACGGCGCCGCTCCGCCAACGCGCGGCGAACGGAAACCGGGCGCGCGGCGCGCGCCGGGCCACCTGGTGGAGCGCGTCGAAGCCGCTCGCGTCGAACCGCCCGGAGACCTGCGCGCGGCCGGCGAGATGGCGCTCGAGCGCGGCGGCGGCGTAGAGGAGCTCGGTGAGGTCGACGTCCGCCTCGCCGAGCCCCACGCCCGGCCCGAGGCCGGCGCGCCCCGGCGCGGGCGGCGGGCGCCGCCGCGCGCGGCTCGCCGCGGCGCGCGCGTCGCGCTCGAAGCGGAACACGGGCTCGACGTGGGGGGCGACGCGCTCGGCCGCGTACGCGCCGAAGCGGTCGCCGAGCGAGCCGCCGCCCCCCTCGTAGGCCGCGCGGAAGAAGCCGGACGCCGCGAAGGCCGCGAGCCCGGCCGTGTCCGGCGCGACCAGCCGGCGGGTGCGCGGCCACTCGCGATCGAGGAGCTCGGCGAGGACCGCGAGGCGGAACTCGGCCTCGAGCGACGCGCCGATCGCGTCCTCCTGCGCGCGGGTCGCGCCGAACGTCTCGTCGAAGACGCGCCATGCGCCGTCCCCGGGCGACGCGGGCGGCTGCGCGCCGCGCGCGCGCGCGCCCGCGGCGTCGGGCGCCAACGCGCGCGCGCGCGGCGCCGCCGCGGCGCGGCCGCCCGTCGCGGCCGCCGGCGGCTCGCGCGGCACGTCGCGGCGCAGCCGGCGCAGCGCGAGCGCCGCCACCGGGTCGGGCTGCCCGTCGCCCTCGAGCGTGACGGCGCGCAGCGCCGCGCAGCGCGGCCGCACCGCCTCGAGCAGCGCGAAGACCTCTTCGCGGACGGGCAGCGGGTGGTCGTCGACGTAGACCCGGCGGCCGCCGCGCCGCGTGACGACGCCGCCCGCGACGTGGATTTCGACGACGGCCTCCCACGCGAAGCCCTCGAGCCCGGCGTCCGGCGCGAGGTCGCGCGCGAGCTGATGGCTCAAGAGGTGTCCCAGGTCGAGGACCAGACCGCAGCCCGTGCGCGCATGGAGCTCGGCCATGAAGTCGAGCACGTGCATCGCTCCGCGCACCGCCACGAACGCCGGGTTCTCGAGGAGGAGCGGCACGGAGAGCGCCGCCTGCACGTGGACGGCGTGGGCGGCGCAGTCGTCGAGGCCGGTCCGCGTGAGGGGCGGCGCGAGGTAGCGATGGCCCGGGAAGACCCGCCCGTCGACGTGCCACCAGGCGACGTCGTTGCTCACCCACGGCGAGCCGACGGCGCGCGCGTGCGCGTCGAGAGCGGCCAGCGCCGAAGGGCGCTCGAGCGCGGGCCCGTAGAGGTTGAGGTGCACGGGGTGGAGGAGCGCGCCGAGCTCGGGCCGCCGCCGCTCGAGCTCGCCGAAGCCGTGGGCCTCGCGCCGTGCGTCCTCGAGGGAGAGGGGCGCGCTGTACTCGAGGTAGTCGAAGGCGGTGGGGTCGACGTCGAGGAGGCGCCACGGGTCCGGGGCGGGGCGCGCGTCGAGGTTGCTCGCGAGGCCGAGGCCCATCCACGGCAGCCCGTGCGCGAGGTCCCTCGCGAGGCGCCGGGGCGAGGAGGAGCTCTGGGTCGGCGGGGCCGCCATGGGGGCTCCGGACGCGCGGCGCGCGCGGAGCGAGAGGCGCAGCGCGCCGGGCGGGGCGTCCCGCGCAGGCGAGCGCGGCGGGACGAGCGTCGCGGCGGGATCGCCTCAGCTCCGGCCGCGGCGGACGGCGTCCGGGCGCGCGGCCGCGCCCCCCGGCCAGACGTACGGCAGATCGTCCGGGACGTCGGGGAAGAAGCGCCGGTAGTGCGCCGGATCCTTGCGCACGAGCGCCGACTGGTGCGAGCGATGGAAGCGGCGGCGTCCGAGCCACCAGGGGAGCCGGCCGCGCGCGCGCAGCTCGGCCTGCGCGGACACGCGGCCGCGCGGCGCGGCGGCGCGCAACGAGTCCAGCACGGTGTCGCGGTGGCCGAGCGCGCACCAGCGCTCCGCCACGGCGACGCCGTAGCACAGGAGCGCCTCCTCGTAGCCCCGCCACATCGCGACCACGGGATGGTGGCGCCAGCCGTACCCGGGAACGCGCAGCGCGCGCAGGACCTGGAGCGCCTCGACGCGCTGCTTCCCGAGGCGCCGCACGTCGAGGACGCGCGCGCTCCGGCTGAAGCTCGGGTACGGGAGGAAGGTCTGCACACGCCGGACGTCCGCTGCGCGCGCAGGAGGCGGAGGCGCGCCGCTCGCGCGGCGCCATCCTGCGCGCGGCTCCCGATCCGCGCGGCACGCCGCGCCGCGCGAGGTCGCTCGCGAGACGAAGCGCGCCGGCGGACGTCAGCGCGGGACCGCGGTGGTGCGGGTCGCTTCCGGGACGCGGTCGGACGCGAAGCTCGTGGCCGCGAGGACCACGCCGGCGACGCCGACCAGGATGTAGACGATCCGGGCCAGCGCGGCGTCCGGGCCGCCGAAGATCGCAGCCACCAGGTCGAACTGCGCGAGGCCGACGAGGCCCCAGTTGAGAGCCCCGATGACGACGAGGATCAGGGCCGTGAGGTGAAGCGGTCGCATGGAATGCCTCCACGAGGCCGCCGGGAGATCCGGCGGTCGCAAGCCCACCCGATGCACGGCACGTGCCAGCTCCGGACCCGGCGCAGCCCCGTGCGAGCGCGCGCGGCGTGCGACGCGGCGCGCGCGCAGTCCGCCCTTGGCCGGCGCGCGTCTCGGCGCCGCGACCATTGTGCAAAGGCGCGCGCTGCGGCGCGGCGCCACGGCGGCCTGCGCGCGTCCCGGCGCGCTCACGTCGCCGGCGCGACGCGCGCGGCGAACGCGGCCACCGCGCCGGCGAGCTCGCCCGGGACGTCGCGCGCTCCGCCGCCGTCGGCCTTCCGCAGGCGAAACCCGTGATCGGCGCCGTCCACGACGACGAGCGACGCGCGCGCGCCGAGCGCTTCGCACGCCGGCCCGAGGAGCGAGAGGTCGGCCAGCGCGTCGCGCGTGCCCTGCAGGAAGAGCATCGGGAGCGGCACCGAAGCCAGGTGGGCGGCCCGCTCGCGGCCCGGCCGCCCGGCGGGATGGAGCGGGAAGCCGAGGAAGACGATCGCCCGCACGCCCGCGAGCGGCGCCTCGGCCGCCGCGAGGGACGTCATGCGGCCGCCCATGGACTTCCCGCCGGCGAGGAGGGCGAGCTCGGGCGCGCGCGCCGCGGCGGCGGCCACGGCGGCGCGCACGGTCGCGACCAGGAGCGGGCGCGGATCGGGGCGGCGGCTTCCCGCCTCGGCGTAGGGGAACTGGTACCGCAGCGTCGCGACGCCGCGCGCCGCCAGCGCGTGCGCGAAGTCCTCGAGGAACGGGTGCCGCATGCCGGCGCCCGCGCCGTGCGCGAGGGCGAGGACCCAGCGCGCGTCGGGCGGCCGCAGGAGCACGCCCGAGACGGCGCGCTCGCCGACGCGGAGCGCGATCGGCTCCGGGCGCGCTGCGTCGCGGGTCACCGCGGCTCTCCTCCTTCGGTCGGCGCCCCGCGCCAGCGTGCAGGGGTCGGCACACCTCGAAGGCCGCAGCCGCCGCGGCGGGCCGACGCGAGCGCGAAAAACCGCTCCTCCGCGGCACGAATCGGCCGGGCTCGGCCGGATCGGGGTATAGAATGCCGCGGCGGCGGCGCCGCGCGCCGCCGGGGGGAGGATTCACGTGCCCGAAGGCCTCGACCGCGGCGACACCGCCTGGATGCTCACCGCCACCGCGCTCGTGCTGTTCATGACGATCCCGGGGCTCGCGCTCTTCTACGGCGGCCTGGTCCGTACGAAGAACGTGCTCTCCATCCTGATGCAGTGCCTCTGCCTCACCGCCGTGGTGACGCTCGTCTGGCTCGCGGTCGGCTACAGCCTCGCGTTCGACCCGACCGGCATGGAGCCCGGCGTCGTGGGCCTGCACGCCGTGATCGGCGGCGGGGCGCGCCTGTTCCTCGCGGGCGTCGGTCCCGACACGCTGTGGGGCTCGATCCCGGAGGTGCTGTTCTTCGCGTACCAGCTCACCTTCGCGATCATCACGCCCGCGCTCATCGTCGGCGCCTTCGCCGAGCGCATGCGCTTCTCGGCGATGCTCGCCTTCTGCGTCGTCTGGCTGCTCGTCGTCTACCTCCCCGTCTGCCACGCGGTCTGGGGCGGCAAGGGCTCGCTGCTGGGCGACCTCGGCGTGCTCGACTTCGCGGGCGGCATCGTGGTGCACACGACCGCGGGGATCGCGGCGCTCGTCGCGTGCCTCGTGATCGGGCCGCGCCGCGGCTACCCCGAGACGCCGATGCCGCCGCACAACCTCACGATGACGGTGATGGGGACCGGGATGCTCTGGGTCGGCTGGTTCGGCTTCAACGGCGGCAGCGCGCTCGGCGCCACGGGGGGCGCCGCGATGGCGATCGTGGCGACCCAGGTCTCCGCCTCCGCCGCGGCCGTCACCTGGATGGCGATCGAGTGGGTGCGGGTCGGAAAGCCGAGCGTCCTCGGCGTGGCGACCGGCGCGATCGCGGGCCTCGCGGCAGTCACGCCCGCCTCCGGCTTCGTGGGGCCCGTCGGCGGCCTCGTGATCGGCATCGCGTCGGGCGCGCTCTGCTGGATCGCCGTGGCGCGCGTGAAGCAGCGCTTCCTCTACGACGACTCGCTCGACGTGTTCGGCGTCCACGGCGTGGGCGGCTTCCTGGGGACGGTCCTCACGGGCGTCTTCGCCTCGTCGGCCTTCGGCGGGACCCAGGCGGACCTCTCCGTCGCGCGCCAGGTCGCCCTCCAGCTCGGCGCGGCGACGGCCGTCGCGCTCTACACGGCGCTCCTGTCCTGGCTGATCCTGCGCGGCGTCGCGCTGCTCGTGCCGCTCCGGATCGAGGACGATCACGAGGGGCAGGGGCTCGACCTCACCCAGCACGGAGAGACCGGGTACAACTTGTAGGGTCGCCGCGCGTCCCTGCGCTAGGGTTGCGCCGGGAGGGCGGCGTTGGCCGGTTTCCTGCTGCGCGCGGTGCTCGTCGCGTTCGGCCTGCTCGTGGCGGACGAGCTGCTGCCCGGGCTCGAGATCCGCGGCGCGGGGACGCTGCTCGTCGCGGGCGCCCTGCTCGGCGTCGTGAACGCGTTCGTGCGGCCGGTCGTGGTCCTGCTCACGCTGCCGCTCACGATCCTGACGCTCGGCCTCTTCCTCCTCGTGGTGAACGCGGCGATGATCGGGCTCGTGGCCGCGATGCTGCCCGCGTTCCGCGTCGCGGGCTTCTGGCCGGCGCTCTTCGGCTCCCTCGTCGTGAGCGTCGTCTCGCACCTCGTCTCGTGGTTCGTCGGGCCGCGCGCCCGGTACGAGCGCCTCGTGCTGCGCGGCCGGGCATGAGGCGCGGTGGGCGCGGCGCACCCGCCGCGCCCCGCGTGGAGGCTTGCAAGGCGACGCTCGCCTCGGCCGACGGCAGGGCGAGCGACGAGGACGGACGGCCTAGCCCTCGTCGCCCTCCGCCGTCCGGTAGTCGCCGAACGGGCGGTCGCGCTCCGAGAGCGCCGCGGTCAGACCCTCGGCGCGCACGCGCTTCAGGAACTCGTGCAGGCTCTTCTGGTGGGTGCCGAGGGCGCAGAGCTCGGTCCCGACGCGAAGCGCCGTCCGCATCCCCATCATCTCCATCTGGCGGTGCACGAGGCGCTTGTTGAGCTGCACGAGGTCGGCCGGGAGCTGGGCGACGCGCGACGCCATCTGCGTGACGCGCGCCTCGAGCTCCTCGGCCGGGTACGCGCGCGTGGCCCACCCGAGCTCGGCCGCCTGCGTCCCCGAGATGGAGTCGCCGGTGAGCATCATCTCCATCGCGACCCGCATCCCCACGAGCCACGGGTGGAAGTGCATGTCGGGGACGCCGAAGCGCACCGCCGGGTACCCGATCTTCGCGTCCTCGGCGACGTAGACGAGGTCGCACCCCGTCGCGAGCTCGCTGCCGCCGGCGAGGCAGTATCCGTGCACCTGCGCGATCACGGGCTTGGCGAGGTCCCAGATGCTCATCCAGCCGGAGGTCACGTGGCGCGGCCAGTGGCCGTCGCCGCCCGCCGTGTAGTAGGGGAGCTCCTGGCCCTCGTTGCCGCCCCCGAGCTCGTAGCCCGCGGAGAAGGACGTCCCCGCGCCGCGCACGATCTGGACGCGCACGTCGGGGTCGCCGTCGCCCTCGACCAGCGCTCGCAAGAGCTGGCCGCGGAGCGCGTGGTTCAGCGCGTTGCGCTTCTCGGGCCGGTTCAACGTGACGCGGCGAACGTGCGGCGCGGGCTGGTCGATCAGGACGACGGGCTGCTCCACGGCGGAAATCCTCCGATGCGGGGAGGATGCCGCGCGCGGGCCGCGGCGACGAGCGCCTCCGGGGCGGCTCGCCCGACACGCGGCGCTGTGGCAGCCTCTCCCGCCATGCGCACGCTGCGATGGGCCACGGGCCTCCTCGCCGCCGTGGCCGTCGCGGGCCCCGCGCCCGCGGGCGGCGGCGGCTCGGGCGATCCCGAGAACCCCTACCCCGGCTACCAGAGCGCCCTCTACGGCGACCCCGCGAGCTGGCTGTGCCGCCCCGACCAGGACGACCCCTGCGACCACGACCTCGACTACACCGTCGTGAAGGCGAACGGCCGCGCGCGCGCGAAGCCCTTCCGCCCCGCGCGCGACCCGAAGTTCGACTGCTTCTACGTCTACCCGACGATCTCCACGGACCCCGGCGGCAACAGCGACCTCGTGCCCGGCGAGAACCAGGAGATCCTCGTGGTGCGCACGCAGGCCGCCCGGCTCTCCGAGGTCTGCCGCGTGTTTGCGCCGATGTACCGGCAGGTCACGCTCACGGCGCTGGCGGCGAGCCTCGCCGGCAACCCGATTCCGACCGACCCGGCGCTCGCCGACGCGGACCTCCTCGACGCGTGGAAGCACTACGTCGCGAACGACAACGGCGGGCGCGGCGTGCTCCTCATCGGCCACTCGCAGGGCGCCAGCCGGCTGACCCGGCTCATCGCCGAGGAGATCGACCCCAACCCGGTGCTGCGCGAGCGGCTCGTGTCCGCGATGCTGCTCGGCACCAGCTTCCAGGTCCCGGACGGCGCGGACGTCGGCGCCCACCTGCAGAACATCCCGCTCTGCCGCAGCCGCCGGGACGTCGGCTGCGTCATCACCTACTCGAGCTTCCGCTCGACCGCGCCGCCCCCTCCGACCAGCTTCTTCGGCCGCTCGCTACAGGAGGGCTGGAAGGCGGGGTGCACCAACCCGGCCGATCTCGCGGGCGGGAGAGGCTGGCTCGTGCCGTACTTCGGGGCCGGCGGCACCGCGTGGGTCGACCCCGCCCTCGGCGTCGAGATCGAGACGCCCTTCGTGACGCTCCCGCGGTTCGTGGAGGCCGAGTGCGTCGAGCACGAGGGCTTCGTCGTCCTCTCGCTCGTGGTGCACGGCGACCCCGCCGACCCCCGCGTCGACGACATCGGCGGCGACCTGACGCCCGAGTGGGGCATGCACCTCGTCGACGTGAACGTCGCGATGGGAAGCCTGGTGGAGATCGCGAAGAGTCAGGGCCGCGCCCACCGGCGGCGGCGCTGACGAAGGGGGCAGGACATGGATCCGCTCGCGCGCGGCCTCGTCCTGGCGGGGATCGCGCTCGTCGCGCTCGGGGTCCTGCTCCAGCTCGGACCGTCGCTCCCGCTGCTCGGAAAGCTGCCCGGGGATCTCCGCATCGAGCGGCCGGGGCTGCGCGTCTACGTCCCGATCGCGTCGTCCATCGCCGTGAGCGCGGCGCTCTCGGTCCTGCTCTGGCTGCTCGCGCGCGGGCGCTGACGCCCCCTCGCCGACCGCGCCGCGACGCCCGCCGTCGGGGACGCGCCGCGCCGGCCGAGCCCTATCCCGGCGCGCACGCGTCGCCCACGCGCCGGTGGCCGGGATCGCAGCTCCAGCCGTCTCCCGCGTCGTCGAGGTGGGCGTTCGGGGGGAGCACGACCGCGGCGCACGTGCTGCCCTTGCGGTACCCGCGCGCACACGTCCAGTCGTGCCCCGACGCGTTCAGGTGTCCGTGGGGCGGCACTTCCACCGCGCTGCAGAGCCCGCCCTCCCGCCGGTAGCCGCGCTCGCACTCCCACTCGTTTCCCGTGCCGGCGAGGTACGCGTGGGCGGGCACGACCAGCCGCTCGCAGCGATCGCCGTCCGCTCGGTAGCCGCGCTCGCACGCCCAGCGATCGCCGGTCGCGGCGAGATACCCGTTCGGCGGGACCGCCACGGCGACGCACGCGCGCTCTACGCGGCGGTAGCCCCGCTCGCAATCCCAGCTGCGCCCCCGCGGCTCGAGGAACGCGTGAGGCGGCACCTCGACGGGCGCGCAGGCGTCCTGCGACCTCACCGACCCGCGCTCGCAGTCCCAGTCGTCGCCGGCCGCGTCGAGATAGCCGCCGGGCGGGACCGCCACCGCGGCGCACGACCCGCCCAGCCTGCGGAACCCGCGGTTGCACGCCCAGCCCCCGTACGGCCGCACGTGCGCGTTCGCGGGAGTCCCCGCCACGGCCGCGCCCCGCGGGAGGACCTGCGCCGGGGCCGGACACGGGCCGCCCGCCCATGCGATCGCCGTGAGGAGCAGAGCCCCGCATCGCTGCGCCGCGTTCACGTTCCCCCGCTGCAGCCCCCGTCGGCCGACCCGCTAAGCAGGCTATGCGATCCGAGCCGACTTAGCAATCCGCTTGATACGCGCTCTCGCGGGGCCATACACTGCGGGGGTGGCGATCCGCGGTCGGACGGAGCGCGGCGCACGCAAGCGCGCCGCGTTCGTGGGACACCCCAACGAGCTGGGGCGCCTGCTGGCGGACCTGCGCTCCGCCAAGGGGCTCTCCCTCCGCCAGGTCGAGCAGGCGACGGAGGGCGCCGTGTCGAACGCGTACCTGAGCCAGCTCGAGAAGGGCAAGATCCGCAAGCCCTCGCCGAACGTCCTGCACCGATTGTCCGCGGTCTACGCGGTGCCGTACGACGCCCTGATGGAGAAGGCGGGGTACCTGCTCCCGACGCGCGGTCGGGACGCCGGTCGGCGCCGGAGGCTCGCCGCGTTCGCCATCGACGACCTGACGGCGGAGGAGGAAGAAGAGCTCCTCAAGTACCTCGCGTTCCTGCGCTCCCGCGGCAAGCGCGCGTGACGCGGACGGACGCGACGGGCTTCGCTTGCTCGATTTTGCAATTGATCTATCCTTAGCAGCCCGCGGCGCCATCCACGGCGCAGCGGTCGCTCGGCGCGCGGAGGCCGAGCCGAGTCGCGTATCTCCTCCACCCTCCCCGTCGCCCAGCTCCTGGACCCCGCTCTCGAGGCGGGCGTCTCCGCCTGCTTCTGGTGTGCGCGGCCGCACCCCGCGGCCCGTGCGCTCTCGGTGTGCGCGGCCTGCGTCACAGCGCTGCGAGAGAGGCGCTTCTCCATGGCGGCTCTCGACATGAAGGGCGCCTATCCGCTGGACGCGCGCACGATCGACGCCGTCGTGCGCCGGACCTCGCCGGGCAACTTCGCGCTCGGGTATCTCGATCGCCTCTCCTTCGCGGTGTTCTACGTCGGGCGCGCCGACGTCGACTTGAGGAGCGGGCTGCATCGCTGGGTCGGAATCCCCAGCCGCTACGAGCGCTATGCGCCGGCCACGAAGGCCCCTTGGCGGCTGTCGCCGCGCGCGGGCGTCCCGCAGCGCGCTCCCGCGCTCGGGCGCGTGGACGCCTCGGAGGGCGGCTACACGCACTTCGCGTACAGCTACGCGAGCTCCCCCGCCGCGGCGCTCGAGAAGCAGTGCCTCAACTACGCGGACTTCGGCGGCAGCGCGGGGCTGGACAACGCGCGCCACCCCGAGTCGGCCGCAGGGGGCCGAGAGGACGTCGCGCGGAGCTCCTGCGCGCGCCGCGCGTCGCGCTTCCTTTGAGGTCCGGCGCTCGTCCGAAGCGTCCGGCGCCGTGCGCGCGCACACGCCGGAGGCACCACCCAGGAGGGACGCGATGCTGCAAAAGCGCTGCTTCAACGACAATCACGGCCGCGCCATCGTCACGGTGCGGTTCTGTGCGAGCTGCGGCGCCGTCGTGAACGACCGGATCGCGCTGCGGCGGTGCACCGAAACACGCCACGCGGAGCGGCGCAGAGACCGCAGCACCCACTGCGTCGACTGCGGCGTGCGCCTCCTCCAGCGCGGCTGAGGCGCCGCGCCGAGCTTCGAGCAGGGGCACCACGCCCGCGCGGGCGATCTGCGGCGCGCGGACGCGAGGCGGCGGGCCGCGGCGCCCCGTCGTCCGTCGACGCGGTCCGACGGCGGCGAGCGCGGCCGCGGCCAGGCAGCGCGTGGGACGCTGGAGCGAGCCCGGCCCTCGCGCCACACTCCCGGCCGGGGCGGGGACGCGGAGGGCGCATGGGCGCGGGGCGCGGGCCGGCGAAGCGGCTCACGTGGGACGAGGCGGTGCGGGCGGTGACCGGGCCCGGCGCGCCGTTCGAGATCGTCGAGGCGGTGGTCGCCGGCCGCCGGCAGAAGGTCTGGAAGAGCGCCCCGCCCTCGCTGCGCGCGCTCTTCGCAGCGGCCCGCGCCCGCGGCGACGCGACCTTCCTCGTCTACGAGGACGAGCGCTGGAGCTTCGCCGACGTCATGCGGAAGGTGGACGCGCTCGCCGCGGCGCTCGTGCGCGACTACGGCGTCGCGCCCGGGGACCGCGTGGCGATCGCGATGCGCAACTACCCCGAGTGGGTCGTCGCCTTCGCCGCGATCACCTCGATCGGCGCGATCTCGGTCTCGCTCAACGCCTGGTGGACGACCGAAGAGCTCGACTACGCGCTTCGCGACTCGGGCAGCCGGGTCGCCGTGGCGGACGCCGAGCGCGTGGCGCGGATCGCACCGCGGCTCGAATCGCTCGCGCTCCGAATCGTCGCGGTGCGGGCGCAGGGCGCGCTCCCGCCCGGCGCCGCGCGCTGGGAGGACGTCGTGCGCGAGGGCGACGCGCTGCCCGAGGTCGACGTCGCGCCCGACGCAGACGCCACCATCCTCTACACCTCCGGCACGACCGGGCACCCGAAGGGCGCCGTCTCGACGCACCGGGCGGTGCTCTCCGCGCTCCTCGCGTTCGCGGCCCGAGCCGCCGTGAACGCGGCGATGGGGGGCGGGCCGCCGGCGGGCCATCCCTACCGTCCCTGCTTCATCCTCGTGGTGCCGCTCTTCCACGTAACCGGCTGCGTGCCCGTCATGCTGTCCTGCTTCGCGGCGGGTCACGAGCTGGTGATGATGTACAAGTGGGACCCGGCGCGCGCGCTGGAGCTGATCGAGCGCGAGCGGGTCACCCACTTCGTCGGCGTTCCCACGCAGTCCTGGGACCTCCTCGAGTGTCCCGACTTCGCGCGCCGCGACACCTCCAGCCTCGTGAACGTCGGCGGCGGCGGGGCGCCGGCGCCTCCGGAGCTCGTGCGCCGCGTGGACAGGAGCTTCGCCACGGCGCGGCCGAACATCGGCTACGGCATGACGGAGACGAACGCGTACGGCCCCGGCAACTCGGGCGACGACTACCTGCGCAAGCCCACGAGCTGCGGCCGCGCGCTGCCCATCCTCGAGCTGCGGGTCACGGACGCGGAAGGCCGCGCGCTCGGCGCGAACGAGGTCGGCGAGATCTGGTTCCGCGGGCCCAACCTGATCCGCGGCTACTGGAACAAGCCCGAGGCGACGGCGGAGACGATCGTCGACGGCTGGCTGCGGAGCGGGGACATCGGCCGCATCGACGAGGAGGGATTCGTCTACGTCCAGGACCGCGCGAAGGACATGGTGCTGCGCGCCGGCGAGAACGTGTACTGCGCGGAGGTCGAGGCGGCGCTCTACGAGCACCCGGACGTCTACGAGGCCGCCGTCTTCGGCGTGCCGCACCCGCGCCTCGGCGAGGAAGTCGCGGCGGCGATCGTGCCGAGGGGCGGCCGCTCCATCGACCCGGAGGCGCTGCGCGGCTTCCTCGCCACGCGCCTCGCGCCGTTCAAGATCCCGTCGCGCGTCCACGTCCACGCCGACCCGCTGCCGCGCAACCCCGCCGGCAAGATCCTGAAGCGCGCCCTGCGCGACGCCGCGCTCGCCGCGCCGGTGTGAACCGCTTCACCGTTCCGCGCGGAGAATGACCCCCCGCCGCGCCCCGGTGTGAACCGCTTCATCGCCGCCGCCCCTCCGCGCGGTCGATCCTCGTCCCGTACCCGGGAGACGCGCCGGACTCGAGGTCGAGGAAGGCGGCTCCCGAGAGACTCGGGAGTTCCAGACCATGCTCCGTCCCCTCGCCGCCCGCGCTCTCGTGCTCGCGCTCCTCGCCGCCTGGGTGCTCGCCAGCGCCGAGGCCAGCGCGATCCCCGGCTTCGACCCGTCGGACCTCGTCGACGACATCGGCGACGTGCTCGATCCCTGCAGCCTCGCCCCGGAGCTCTGCGACCCGATCGACCCGTGCGAGACCAACCCGCTGCTCTGCGATCCCGTCGATCCGTGCGCGCTGAACCCGGAGCTGTGCGAGCCGCCCGATCCGTGCGAGGAGAACCCGAAGCTCTGCGAGCCGGATCCCTGCGACGTCAGCCCGCTCCTCTGCAACGTCTGCGAGTTCGCGCCGGTCCTCTGCGAGGACGACCCGCCGGTGCTCGATCCGGGGGATCCCGAGGATCCGGAGTTCCCCTTCGCGACCGACCTGGAGGGCTCCGCGAAGGTGAAGGGCGCGGGCTTCAGGCAGACGCGGCCCTTCGGCTTCCAGGTCTCCTTCGGCGACGGCGCCTTCTCGGCCGTCGACGACTCGGGCAAGGTCTACACCGGGCTCGTGGCGACGCGGGGCAAGTCGGGCGTGAAGCTCCAGCTCTTCCTCGACGACGCGTCGCGCGAGGCCCTGTGGGCCCGGATCGTCGTGTTCGCGGAGAACGCGTCCGGCCGCAGCGCCGGCCCGGCCGTCGGCGAGGGCGCGAAGCTGCTGCTGAAGCTGCGCGAGGACGGGAGCGCCTCGCTCCGGGTGAAGAGCGAGATCCTGATCGACGGGATCGGTCCGGTCGTCTTCAAGGCGAGCGCGTCCGGCCTCGTGACGACGCGCTGAGACCCGGGGACTGCGCGGCCCCCGCGCGCTCCCGCACGCCCCGCCGCGCCCGCGGCGGGGCGTGCTCGCTTTCGGAGCGCCGCGCACGGCCGCCGCGCGGGTCCCGCCGCGCGAGGCCCGCCCGCGGGCGCCGCGCGCCCCGAGAGCGCGAGCTCAGGAGCGCGTGATCTCGACGACCACCACGTCCGGGCGAGGGCGCCGGCTGTCGACGCGGCGTCCCGTTCCGATGATGTGCTCGACCGCCCACTCCACGAAGCCCTGCACCGCGAAGCGCCCCGCCTCCGGCAGGGCCGCGGCGTCTCGGATCTCGAACCGGAACGTCTTCCCCCGCCCGCCGTCGCGCACGACCTCCCAGTCGCCGAAGTTGTAGAGCGTGCGGCCCACCGTGAGCATGAGCCCGATCAGGGAGTTCTCGTCCTTCGTGGTGCGCTGCTCGATGGCGCGGTCGAGCTGCCGATAGATGCCCGAGCGCAGCAGGCGCTCGGCGGCGCGCCGTCCGCGCTGCACGTGGTACTGCACGCCGCCGCCGTGCGCGTCTCCGAGGACGTCGAGGACGCGGCCGTAGGTCTCGATCGGGTACCAGCTGCTGGGGAGGATCTTCCCGTCGATGATCTCGAGGTCCTCCGCGCGCAGGCGCGCCTCGAGCGCTTCGCGCGTGAGCCGGCCGGACGCGAGCAGCTCCTCGAGGTCGCTGATCGCAGACACGAAGGCCGTGCCCTTGATGGCGGGCCGATGCATGCGGGGCTCCTTCGGGCTCCCTTCTCCATCGGCTCGACCGGGGCCGGCTTGAGCCGGCCCGGCGGCGCGCGCAGACCGGGCGCGCCGCCGACGGAGACCGGCTCCATGGCGGCCCCGCTCCGCGGCGCCTCGGCCGGGCCCCGCCGCGCGGGCGACCGCGCGGCGCAGGGGGGTTCGCGCGGCCGCCCGCGCGCGCGCCGCGCGGCCGGCGACGGCGACCGCCCGCGCGCGGGCGGCGTGCAGGATGCGCGGGTGGAAGCGAGGGCTTCTACAAAAGCGCGGGGCGCCGGTGCGCCGTCGCTGCGCGCGCGCAGCCGCCCTTCGCCCCCGCGGCGCCGGCGTCCGCGCGCCGCGCGCCGCGCGCGTGCCGGCCCCTGGCAAGCGCCTTGCACGCACGAAGCGGGACCAGGTGAGGAGACGAGCCATGATGACGCAACGCACGACGAACGGCGGCACGACGGGGAAGCTGCTCGCCGGGCTCGCTGCGGCGAGCGCCGCGCTCCTTCTCGATCCCGCCGGAGGCGCGCGCCGCCGCGCGGTCGCGCGCGACTGGATCGGAAAGCGCGGGCGCCAGATCGGAGACTTCCTCGGGAAGGCGCAGCGCGACGCGCGCAACCGGGCCTCCGGCGTCCTCGCGGAGACCAGCGGCTCGCTGTTCGAGGAGTCGGTCCCGGACGCGACGCTGGAGCAGCGCGTGCGCTCCGCGATCGGCCGGGCCGTCAGCAACCCGCACGCGATCCAGGTGGAGGTGCAGAGCGGGTGCGTGACCCTGCGAGGGCCCGTGCTCGCGCACGAGGCACCCGCGCTCGAGCGCGCCGCCGCGCGCGTGCGCGGCGTCCACGCCGTGGAGTCCCAGCTCGACGTGCACGCGACGGCCGGCCGCGAGCCCGCCCTCCAAGGCAGGGGACGCCGGCGCGACGGGCGCGCCGGGCTCGCGCCGCGGACGCCGACGGCCCGCCTCGGCACGCTCGCCGCGCTCGGGGCGCTCGGCGCCGGGGCCGTCTACGCGCTGCGTGGCCCGCAGGGGACCCAGGGGATGCTGTCCGGCGCCCGACGCTCGCTCGCGCGGCTCGGCGCGAGCGCGCAGGCGGGCGGCCGCGGCGCGCGAGGCGAGACGCGCACCCACCACACGGTGCGCGAGGTGATGACGCGCGACCCGGTGTGCTGCCCGCCCGACGCGACCGCGGCCGAGGCGGCGCGCCTCATGAAGGAGCGCCACATCGGCGACGTCCTCGTGTGCTCGGACGGCCACCTCGAGGGCATCGTCACCGACCGCGACCTCGTGGTGCGCGCGCTCGCCGACGGCGAACGGCCGCAGGAAAGGCGCCTCGGCGAGATCTGCTCCCACGACATCGCCACGGTGACGCCCGACGACGCCATCGACCGCGCGGTGGAGCTGATGAAGCGGCACGCGGTGCGGCGGCTGCCGGTCTGCGAGCCCGACGGGCGGCTCGCGGGCGTGGTGTCGCTCGGCGACCTCGCGGTGGAGCGCGACGAGCGGTCCGCGCTCGGCCAGATCAGCGCGGCGCCGCCGAACGCCTAGCGCGGGGGCGTGGGTCTTCCGCGACCGCGCCGACGCCGGACGCCGCCTCGCGGCGCGCCTCGCGCGCTATGCGCGCCGCGGGGACGTGCGCGTCTTGGGCCTCCCGCGCGGCGGCGTCCCCGTGGCCGCGGAGGTCGCGCGGGCGCTCGAGGCGCCGCTCGACGTGCTCGTCGTCCGCAAGCTCGGGGTTCCCGGCCACGAGGAGCTCGCGATGGGGGCCCTCGCGCCGGGCGGCCGCATCGTCGTCCAGGAGGACGTGCTGCGCGAGCTCGGCCTCGGGCGCGACGCGATCGCCGCCGCCGCGCGCGCCGAGGCGCACGAGCTGGCGCGGCGCGAGCACGCCTACCGCGCCGGCCGGCCGCCGCTCGACCTCGACGGGCGCACGGCGATCCTCGTGGACGACGGGCTCGCGACCGGCGCGTCGATGCGCGCCGCCGTGGGCGCGGCGCGCGCCCTCGGCGCGGCGCGCGTCGTGGTCGCCGTCCCGGTGGCCCCGCCCGGCGCGGCCGATCCGGCTCTCCTCGGCGCCGACGAGGTGGCGTGCCTCGCCACGCCCGACGCGTTCGACGGCGTCGGGTGCTGGTACGACGACTTCACGCAGACCTCCGACGAGGAGGTGCTCGCGCTCCTCCGACCGGGCGGCCGCCGGGACGCCGAAGCGTCCTGACGGCGCGCCCGCGTGTCGGGCGAACGGGAGGGGTCCCGAGGGCCTCGCGCGTGGACCGGCGGGACACGAGCCGTCCCGGGGGCCGCAGGCGTGCGCGCGTCAGTCGACCTGGTCCTCGAACTCCTCGGCCTGCTCCTCCGCCTGGTCGCCGAGCCGGTCGGCTTCGCGCTCCGCGTCCTCGCGCATCTCGTCGACGCCCTCGCCCGCCTCCTCGAAAGCGCCCTCTCTGCGGTCGCAGGCGGGACCCGCGAGGCCGAGGCCCCCGAGGGCGAGCGCAAATGCCGCGGCGTTCAGCCAGGAACTCGTTCGCATCATCGTCGTTCTCCTCTCCTCGACCCGCGCGCGGAACGCCGAGCCATTGCGCCGGAGCGGAGCAAAGGACGTGCCAGGGCGCGGGGGAGAGGCTCGTCTCGGCCCCGTGGGGCGTCGTCTCCCGCGCCCGGCGCCGGGCTGGCTCCGTCGCGCCGCGCGGGCGTCAGCGCGGCGCCGCGCGGCCGGGCGCGCCGTCGCGTCGGCGCGCGCCGCCCATCCGCGCGCCCGGGGCGCTGCGCGGCGAGCCGGGCACGAACGCGTCGTCGCCCTGCTGCTCGCGCTCGAAGCGGAGGAGCTCGAAGTAGCCGCAGCGCGCCGCCTCGGGATAGGCCCGGCACACCCGCGGCCGCGCCTCGTACACCGTGCAGCGACGGACCTCGCGGTCGAAGAAGAGGCACGTCGAGCGGAACACGGCGTCGCGTCGATGGCGCAGCACGCGACGCCCGGAGTCGCGCTTCGTGAAGCGGCGCCGCGCCTCGGCGCGCCCGACGCCGTGGTGGCGCGCGAGACGCGCGAGGTCCGCCTCGGTCACCTCGATGAGCTCGTAGCTGCAGCAGTACCCCGGGCACTGGGCGCAGTCGTAGCGAGGCCGCGGCATGCGCCGCCTCTCATAGCAGAGCGCAGGTCGTGCCGTCGCATGCACGCTGCCGCGTACGCAGCGGTGCGCCCGGGACGCGCGCTCGCGCGCTAGGACGGCCGGCGCGGCGTGCGCGGCGGGCCGCCGGTGCGACGGCGCACCTGCTCCTCGAGGTCGCCCGCCGGACCGTGGATGCGCTCGGCGCGGCGCGTGCCCGGCCGCATGCCCTCCTGCTGGTCGCGCTCGACGCCGACCGGGCGGTTGCCGATGCCCGTGGCGCGCGACGGGTCGAGCTCCCGCGGATAGCCGCCGGGTCCGCGCCTCCGTGCCGAGGCCGGCTTGGCGCGCGCGCGCTCGGCGCCCGTCGCGCGGCGGGCAGCTCGCGGGCGGCCCTCCGCCTCCTCCGTTCGAGCGCCCTTCCCGCGCGCGCCGGCGGCGGCGCCGGTCTTTCCACGCGGACCGCTGGACCGAGCGCGCAGGACGCGGCCGCCCGCGGTGCGCCCTCCGCCCGCCGCGTCGCGCCCTCCGCCGCCCTTGCGCCGCGCCGTCACGTCAGGGCGTCTGGCCCTGCTCGGCGCCCCGCTGGAGCTGCTCGGCTTGCTCTTCCGCGCGCTCGCGCTGCGGGTCGGTGGCCTCGCCGGTCTCCTCGAACGCGCCCTCGTTGCGCTCGCACGCCGCTCCGAGGCCCAGCCCCGTCGCCAACGCCACCGCCGCGGCCGCCGTCTGGAACCGTCTCCGCGCGTCTCGCCTCATGCGTCACCTCCCGTGCTCTCGCGAGTGGAGCAAGGAACGTGCCACCGCCGCGAGACGCGCGCGGGGCGTCCGGCACGGGATGCGTGGAGCGCCCCGGCCGACCGCCGCGCTTTGCAGAATGTGCCGCGCGCGTTGCGCGCCGCGACGGGTTCGAGTAATACGCCGCGGCGGGACGGCGCTCCAAGCGGCACGGTGCTCCTCGGCGCGCCCTCGACGAGGAGGTCTGGCCATGGACCGCCGATCCGCGCTCGCGCTTCACGTCCTCGCCTTCGCCGCGCTCGCCGGGCTCGCGACGCCCGCGCTCGCGCAGGAGGAGGAGGAGCCCTCCAGCCGCTTCTCGGGCGCCTTCCAGCTCGACATCACGAACGTCTACTTCTTCCGCGGCCTGCTCCAGGAGCGCGACGGCCTCATCGCGCAGCCGTGGGCCGAGCTCTACTTCGACGCGTACTCCTCGGAGACGGGCTTCATCCGCAACGTCACGCTCGGGGCGGGCGTCTGGAACAGCATGCACAGCCGCGAGACGCTCGCGTCCGACGAGCCGGGTTGGATCTACGAGACGGACTGGTATCCGCTGATCTCGATCGGTCTCCCGCAGGGGTTCACCCTCTCCACCTATTACTACTGGTACACGAGCCCGAACGACGCGTTCCGCACCGCGCAGGAGCTCAATTTCAAGCTGGAGTGGGACGACAGCGAGGCGCTCGGCCGCTTCGCGCTCGCGCCGTGGGCGAACCTCGCCATCGAGACGAACCGCACGGCATTCGGGCCCGACGAGGGTGTGGGCCTCCAGCTCGGGGTCGAGCCGACGCTCTACACCTTCGAGCACGAGCGCTACCCCGTCTCCTTCACGGTGCCCGTCGAGGTGGGCCTCGCGATCGACGACTACTACGAGGAGGAGGACGGCCGCGAGGACACGTTCGGCTACGTCAGCTTCGGGCTCTCGATGAGCGTCCCGCTGCCGTTCGTGCCCGAGAGCCTCGGCGCCTGGAGCTTCGGCGTGACCGCCAAGGGCTACTACTTCAACGACACGCTGGAGGAGCTGAACGAGGGCGACGAGCTCTACCCGATGGTGATGGGAAGCCTCGGCGTCGAGTTCTGACCGGCGCCGCCCGCCGCGGCGGCACCGGCCGGCGCGTCGTCGGCGGGCAGCAGGCGGGCCGCGTCGGGCGGCCACGAGACCCACACCGCGGCGCCCGGCTTCGCGTCGCCGGGGCCGCGCGCCGCGTCGAGCATCGCCACCAGCTCGGTGCCGTCCGGGCCGCGCAGGGCGCAGCGCAGCACCGGGCCCTGGAACACGAGATCCGCGCAGGTCGCGGGGAGCGCGCCGCGCTCCCCCGCCGGCTCGCGCGCGCCGACCTCGAGGCGCTCCGGGCGGACCATGAGGATCGCGGGCCCGCCGGCGGCGACGCGCAGCGCCCCGGCCGGCGCCTCGGTGCGGCGCCCTCCCGGAAGCCGCACCGCCGCACGCCCGCCCGACGCGCTCTCGACGGCGACGGCGATCAGGTTGGCGCTCCCGATGAAGCGCGCGACGAAGGCGGTCGCCGGGCCGCCGTAGACCTCCTCCGGCGTCCCGATCTGCTCGATGCGTCCGGCGCGCATGACCGCGATCCGGTCCGACATCGCGAGCGCCTCCTCCTGATCGTGCGTCACGAACAGGAACGCGATCCCGAGCTCGCGCTGGATGCGCTTCAGCTCGAGCTGCATCTGGCGGCGCAGCTCGACGTCGAGCGCCGAGAGGGGCTCGTCCAGGAGGAGCGCGCTCGGGTCGTTCACGAGCGCGCGCGCGAGCGCGACGCGCTGGCGCTGGCCGCCGGAGAGCTGGCTCGGCATGCGGCGCGCGAGGTCGCCGAGCCTTACGACGTCGAGCATCTCGCGCACGCGGCGCTCGAGGGCACCCCGGTCCATGCGCCGGACGCGCGGGCCGAACGCCACGTTCTCGAAGGCCGAGAGGTGCGGGAACAGGGCGTAGCTCTGGAAGACCGTGTTCACGGGGCGGCGGTACGGCGGGACGCCCGTCGCGTCGGCGCCGCATAGGCGCACGACGCCGCGCGTCGCCTCCTCGAAGCCGGCGACGACGCGCAGCATCGTGGTCTTCCCGCAGCCCGAGGGCCCGAGCAGCGAGAAGAACTCGCCGGGCCGCACCTCGAAGCTCACGTGGTCGAGCGCGAGGAAGGCGCCGAAGGCCTTCGCGACGCCTTCCGCGGCGATGACCGGGGCGCCGTCCGCGCGCGGCGCGGAGGGCGCGCTCATCCGGCCTCGCGCACGACCGCGCCGACCGGCGGGACGGCGTCCTCGCGCGCGCGCTCGCCCGCCGCCGGCGCGGGCGCGGGCGGTGCGGGCTCGGCGCGCGCCGCCGCGGGGGGGGCGATCGGAGCCGCGGGCGGTGCGGCCGACGCCACCGGCGCGGGCGCCGCCGGCGCCTCCAGCGCGTCGGGGTCGGCCGCGCGCGTCGCCTCGCTCTCCGGGTCGAAGCCCTTGTCGCGGCTCGCGTAGACGAAGCGCTGCGTGCGCGAGAGATCCTCGGCGATGCGGGCCAGCTCGCCGTCGAGCCACTGCGGGCTCGCCGCAGCCTGGCGGGCCTCCTCGCCCTGCAGGTAGGGGTCGGTCGTCGGGCCGGGCCCGTAATGGCGGCGGTAGACGTCGTAGCGGAAGAGCGCGCGCAGGCGCTTCAGATCGTGCGGGCCGGTGGGCAGCGGGAGGAGCGCCACGTCGTTCTTCCCCTTCGCGCGCCGCTCCTCGAGCCGCGAGAGGACCACGTCGAGGCTCGTGGCGAGGTGCGTTTCGTCGCAGAAGATGGCGAAGTCGTCGTACAGGAGCTCCATCACTGCGCGCGCCTCGTCGATCGGAAGGCGCGCCTCGCGCTCGCGCCCGACCCGCCGCAGCAGCAGCATGAACGGCACGGGGCGGTCGCCCGTGCGCTCGATCTCCTCGGTCGGGCGGAAGTCGGGCTGCCGGTACGGGAAGTGGCGCGGGTCGATCACGTCGAACCCACCGCGCCCGTAGAAGAGGATGCGCTGGAGCGAGAGCTTGTCCTCCGGGCTGAAGTACTCCATCTCGGCCGCGAGATCGACCTTCATCCCGAAGTAGCGGCCGGGCGCGTCGGGCGCGGGAAGCACGATCTTCCCGGCCTGGTGGAGGGTGTGGAGGTACGTCACCGCGATGTCGAGCGGCGCGATCCGCAGCCAGTAGCTGAGCACCGTCCCGCGCGCGTCGGGCAGCATGAAGATGTGCGAGAGGTAGACGACGCAGAGGTCTGCGGCGTACGAGGGGTTGAGGAGGACGCGCCCGTCGCGGACGCCCCGGATCGCGCCGGTCGCGCGGTCGCGCGCGACGAGCAGGAAGTAGCGGGAGTAGGTCCCCGACGGGAGCGGCGCGGTCGGGTCCGCGACGAGCATGCGCTCGATCACGTCGCGGCGCTCCATCTCGCCCGTCCCGCCGAACGCCCCCCAGAGGACGTCGAACGCGGCCCCGAAGTCCGGGTGGCCCGGGTGCTCGATCGACTCGACCTCGTATCTTCGCGTCTCGCGCTCGATCATCTCGACCACGTCCTGCGCGTAGAGGTCCTTGAGGCACAGGCGGACGCGGGTGCCGAGCGGCGTCACGGAAGAAGGTCCCCCAGGGGAGCCCGGCCGGCGTCCCCCGTTCGAGTCAGGGTAGGCAGTTTGCCCGGATGGCTCATCGGCAGGCCCGACGAGGTTCCGGTGTGGCGCGCCGAGTGCGCGGCGCCGGCACCCGCGCCCGCGCTGCGCGGCCGCTGCGTGGCGGACGTCGCCATCGTGGGGGGCGGCTTCACGGGCGTCTCCACCGCATGGCACCTGGCCACGCGGCGCCCCGGGCTCGGCGTGGTCCTCCTCGAGGCGGGCGTCCTCGGCGAGGGCGCGAGCGGCCGCAACGCCGGGCAGGTGCTGCACGGGATCCCCGGCGTCGACCCGCGCACGCCCGAAGAGGCGCGGCGGATCCACGAGGCGACGGGGGCGGGCATCGACCTCGCCGAAGCCCTCGCGGCGCGCTTCGCGCCGGGCGCCTTCCGCCGCGCGGGCGCGCTCGAGCTCTACACGGACGCGCGCCGGGCGGAGAGTGCGGCGCGGCGCGTGGAGGCGCAGCGCGCGGCCGGGATCCCGGCTGCGTTCGTGCCCGCGGGCGCGCTCCGCATCCGCGGCGCCGCGGGCGCGGTCCTCGACCCGGAGGCGGGCCGCCTGAACGGCTTCGCCTTGCTCCAGGGAATGCGGCCCGCGCTCGCCGCCGCCGGCGTGCGCGTGCACGAGCGCACGCCGGTGCGCCGCGTGCGCCCGGGCGCGGAGGTCGCGCTCGAGACGCCCGAGGGCGAGGTGCGCGCACGCGCGCTCGTCCTCGCGACGAACGCCTACACCCCCGCGCTCGGCTTCTTCCGCAGCGGGATCCTGCCGCTCCACTCGCACGTCCTCGCGACGGCGCCGCTTCCCGCGGAGCGCTGGGACGCGATCGGCTGGGGCGCGTGGGACGGCTTCAGCGACGACATGGACCGCATCGCCTACGCGAGCCGCACGCCCGGCGGCCGGCTCCTCTTCGGCGGCGGCGGCAACGCGGCCTACGCCTACCGCTTCGGCGGGGCGACGGCGCCTTCCGCGCGCGGCGCCGACCAGGCGGCGCGCTTCATGCAGAGTGCGCTGCTGCGCTACTTCCCGGCGCTCGCGGACGCGCCGATCGAGCGCCGCTGGGCGGGGACGCTCGCCATCACGCTCGACCGGGTGTGCTCCATGGGCGTCGGCGGCGACGCGCGCAACGTCTACCACGCGCTCGGCTACAGCGGCCACGGTGTCGCGCTCGCGCTCCTCGCCGGCCGCGTCCTCGCGGACCTCTACGAAGGAAACCACGACGCCTGGCGCGACCTCCCGTTCTACCAGAAGCGCCTCCCGCCGCTTCCGCCGGAGCCGCTCCGCTGGCTGGCCTACCAGGCCTACACCCGCCTCACCGGCCGCTCCCCGCGCCGCCAGCCCGACCTCGCGAACGCCCGCCGACGCGGCCCGGACACTTAGGGGACGTTCCACCGAGCTGACGAAGGGGACACCCCTCGCGGCGCTGGCACCGTCGCCCGCGCCGTGCTTCCGTCGCGGGCATGGATGCCCCCTTCGACCTCGCGGCGCTGCGGCGCCTCGACCGCGCGCACCATCTCCATCCGTTCACCGACCACCGCGCGATGCACCGCGACGGAACCCACGTGATCCGCGCCGCGCGCGGCTCGACGCTCGTCGGCGAGGACGGCCGCGAGCTGCTCGACGGCCTCGCCGGTCTGTGGTGCGTGAACGTCGGCTACGGCCGCGAGGCGATCGCCGAGGCGGTGGCGGCGCAGATGCGCGCCGTCGCCTTCTACCCGTCGTTCTTCGAGACGACGACCGAGCCCGCGATCCGGCTCGCGGCGCGGCTCGCGGCGCTCGCCCCCGGGCGGCTGCGCCGCGCGCTCTTCAGCAACTCCGGGTCCGAGGCCAACGAGACCGCGCTGAAGCTGATCCGCGCCTACTGGAAGCTCGCCGGCCGGCCCGAGAAGACGAAGGTGCTGTCGCGGACCTTCGCGTACCACGGCGTCACGCTCGCGACGACGAGCCTCACCGGGCTCCCGTCGTGCACGGAGCCGTTCGACCTCCCGCTCCCGGGCTTCGTACACGTGCCCGGACCGAACCACTACGGCACCGGGCGCTCGCCGGAGGCGTGGGGCGCGCACTGCCTCGAGGAGACGGAGCGCGCGATCGCCCGCGAGGGCGCCGACACCGTCGCGGCGATGTTCGTCGAGCCGGTGCAGGGCGCGGGCGGCGTGATCGTGCCGCCCGAGGGACACCTCGCCGCGCTGCGCGCGCTGTGCCGCCGGCACGAGATCCTGTTCGTCGCCGACGAGGTGATCACCGGCTTCGGGCGCCTCGGCGCGTGGTTCGCGTCGGCGCTCTGGGACCTCGATCCGGACCTCATGACGATGGCGAAGGGCATCACGAGCGGATACGTGCCGCTCGGGGCGACGCTCGTGAGCGAGGAGCTCGCGTCCGCGCTCGAGGCGGGCGGCTACCTCGCGCACGGCTTCACGTACACGGGGCACCCCGTCGGCTGCGCCGCCGCGCTCGCGACGATCGACGTGATGGAGCGCGAGAAGCTGGTCGAGCGCGTGCGCGACGACGTCGGCCCGCGCTTTCAGGCGCGGCTCGCCGGGCTCGCGTCGCACCGCGCGGTCGCGGAGGTGCGCGGCGTGGGGCTCATCGGCGCGCTGGAGCTCGTCCCCCCCGCCCGCGGGCGCTTCGCGCAGGCGGCGCCCGGCACGCTCGGCCTCGCGGCGCACAAGCTGGCGCGCGAGGAGGGCGTGGTCGTGCGCGGGATCCGCGACCTCGTCGCGCTCGCGCCCCCCCTCGTCGTGACCCACGCCGAGCTCGATGCCATGTTCGACGCGCTCGGGCGCGCCCTCGACCGCCTCCACGGCGCGTAGCCGAAGGGACGAGGGGGGCGACCAAGGGGACGCTCCACGTGCCTCACGAGCGGGACGCTCCATCCCGACGGGGGGCCGGCGCCGGCGACGCGGCGGCGCGTCCACGAGTGGCCCCGCCGTGCGGCCCGTGGAACGTTCCGCCCGACGCCCTCCGCGCCGTCGCCGCCGTGGCGTCGGCGCCGGCCGCGCGCGAGGGGTGTCCCGGAAGTGGGGTTTGTGGAACGTCCCCTAAGTCTGGCGCTGCGGGCGGAGGATCTTGCGCCGGGGGATCGGGCGGTCGCGGAGCGCGACTGGTCGGACGTCGCCGTCCGGCGCGTGGCGGACGCGGCCGATCCGGACTTCGCGCCGGCCTACGAGCGCCTCTGGGCGGAGTTCGGCGCGCGCGGCGAGATGGAGCGGCGCGAGGTCGTGGCGGCGCGGCTCGCCTGGGACCCGGCGCGCCCCGAGCGCGGCGCGGCGCTCGCGTACGAGCTCCTCGTCGTGCGGCGCGCCGGCGGGCTCGCCGCGCTGCGCGACCACACGGCGGTCGTGCGGCTCGACGCGCGCGGCCGCGCGCGCGAGCCCGTCGTCGTCCACCTCTCCCACGCGCTCGTCGAGCCGGCGCACCGCGGGAGCGGCCTCGCCGCGTGGCTGCGCGCGCTCCCGCTCCAGGCCGCGCGGCGCTGCGCGGCGGCCGCCGGCTGCAACCCCGGCGCGCCCGTGGTCCTCGTCGCCGAGATGGAGCCTCCGGACCCGGCCGATCCGGCGCGCGGCGTGCGCCTGCGCTCCTATGGGCGCGCCGGGTTCAAGAAGCTCGACCCCGCGGCGACGCCCTACGCGCAGCCCGACTTCCGCGCGCCCGACGCCTGGCCGAGCGGCGCGCCCGCGGCGCTCCCGCTCGAGCTCGTGCTGCGCCGCGTAGGACGCGAGGACGAGGACGAGATGCCGGCCGCCGAGGTCGCGGCGGTCGTCGAGGCGATCTACGCCGTGTACGGCGTCCACGTCCCGGACGCGGCGCTCGCGCCGCTACGCGCCGCGTCCGCGCAGTGGACCGCTCGCCGCGCCCGTTTCCGCCTGCTACCTCCCTCGCCGTGATCGTGGCGTACCACCACCCCGGCTTCGCCGCGCCGATCGGCGACCACGTGATGCCGATGCGGAAGTTCCAGCTGGTGGCGGACGGGCTCGCCGCGCGCCGCTTCGCGCGCGTCGAGGCGCCGGCGCCGGTCGCGACGCGCGACCTCCTCCGGGTTCACACCGAGGCGTACGTCGACGCCGTGCGCACGGGAGAGCCGCGCGCGCTCGCCGAGAGCCAGAAGTTTCCCTGGTCGCCCGCGCTGTGGCCCTCGGTGCTCCTCACGAACGGCGGCGCGCTCGCCGCGGCCGCGCGCGCCCTCGACGACGGCCTCGCCGCCGCGCTCGCGAGCGGCTTCCACCACGCGCACGCCGACCACGGCGAGGGCTTCTGCACCTTCAACGGGCTCGTCGTCGCCGCCGAGGCGCTGCGCGCGGCGGGCCGCGTCCGGACCGTCGCCGTGCTCGACCTGGACCTGCACTACGGGAACGGGACGGCGTCCCTGTGCGCGTCGCGACCCTGGCTCTTCAACTGCTCGATCTACGGCAACGACTACTGGCGCAACACGCCGTACCGCGACGTCGAGACGGTGCGGCACGAGGACGGGCCCAACCACGTCTCGTTCCCGCTCCCGAACGGGAGCGGGCGCGCCGCGCTGCTCGCCGCGCTCGAGCGCGGCACGGAGGCGATCCTGCGCTTCGGGCGCCCGGACCTGGTCCTCTACCAGGCGGGCGCGGACCCGTACCGGGAGGACCCCTACTCTCCGCTCGACCTAGACCACGCGGACCTGCGAGAGCGCGACCGCTACGTGTTCGCCTGGGCCAAGCGCGAGGGGCTCCCGCTCGCCTGGGTGCTCGCGGGCGGCTACACACGCGACGTCTCCAAGGTCGTGGAGGTCCACCTTGGCACCTTCGACGCCGCGGCCGACGTCGCCGGCTGAGCGCCCGGGAGGGCCGCGCCCGTGAAGGGCGTCCGGCTCGCGTTCGCCGGGTGGACCGCGGCCGTCCTGCTCTTCTTCTACCTTCCGATCGCCGTCCTCGTCCTCTTCTCCTTCAACGAGTCGCGCCTCAACATCGTGTGGACCGGGTTCACCTGGGAGTGGTACGCCGCCCTCTGGCGCGACCGCGGGCTCGTCCGCACGCTGCAGAACAGCCTCATCGTCGCGGCGGCGACGACCGCGTGCTCCGTCGCGCTCGGAACGGCCGGCGGCTGGCTGCTCCACCGCTTCCGCTACCGCGCGAGCGCGGTGCTCGAGACGCTCGTCTTCCTGCCCATGATCGTGCCCGAGGTGATCCTCGGCGTGAGCCTCCTGATCCTGTTCGTGACGATCGGGCTCGAGCTCGGCTACACGACGATCGTGATCTCGCACGTGACGTTCTGCGTCCCGTTCGTGCTCGCCGCCGTGCAGGCCCGCCTCGCGGGGCTCGACCCGGCGCTCGAGGAGGCGGCGCTCGACCTCGGCGCGACGCCGGCGCAGGCGTTCCGGCGCGTGCTCGTTCCCTACCTGATGCCCGCCATCGCCGCCGGCGGCCTCATGGCGTTCACGCTCTCTCTCGACGAGCTCATCGTCACGTGGTTCACCGCGAGCGCCGGGACGCGCACGCTGCCGCTCGAGATCTTCGGGCGCGTGAAGAAGGGGCTGGACCCGTCGCTGAACGCGATCTCGACCGTCTTCGTGGTCTTCACCGTCGGCGCCGTGCTCCTGATCGAGCTCCTGCGCCGCCGCAACGCCTGAGAGCCCGGCGTGCCCGGGTGGAGGAGAGCCATGCACCGCATCGCAGTCCGCATCGTCGCCGCGCTCGCGGCCGTCCTCGCGTGGGGGGCCGCGCCGCCCGCGGCCGCCGAGGAGATCAACCTGTTCGCGTGGTCGGAGTACGTCCCGCAGTCCGTGCTCGACGGCTTCCGGCAGGAGACGGGCATCGAGGTGAACTACGAGACGTACGCCTCGAACGAGGAGATGCTGGCGAAGCTCCTCTCCGGCGCCGCGAGCTACGACCTCGTGCAGCCTTCCGAGTACACGGTCGAGGCGATGCGCAAGGAGGGCCTCCTCGTCCGGCTCGACCACGCGAAGCTGCCGAACCTGAAGAACGTCGGGCAGGAGTACTACGGGCGGCCGCACGACCCGAAGCTCGAGCACAGCGTCCCCTACATGCAGGGGACCGTCGGGATCGTCGTCAACACGGAGAAGGTGAAGGAGCCCGTGAACGGCTACGGCGACCTCTTCCAGGAGAAGTACCGGGGCCGCATCGTGGTGCTCGACGACGCGCTCGAGATCGTCACCTGGGCGCTCGCGACGCTCGGCCACGGCCCCGAGGCGGTCACGAAGGAGAACCTCGAGAAGGTGCGGCCCGTGCTCGCGCGCTGGCTGCCGCTCGTGAAGGTGTACGACTCGGACAGCCCGAAGACGGCCCTCCTCAACGGCGACGTCGACCTCGGCGTCGTCTGGTCCGGCGAGGCCGCCATCCTGCTGAAGGAGGCGCCGGGCAAGTTCCGCTACGTGCTGCCGAGCGAGGGCGCCCACATGTTCATCGACAGCCTCGCCATCCCGAAGGGCGCGAAGAACGTGGAGGGCGCGCACAAGTTCATCGACTACGTGCTGCGGCCCGAGGTGAGCCGGAAGATCTCCGAGGAGTTCCCCTACACGAACCCGAACGTGGAGGCGCGCAAGCTCCTCACCGAGGAGGAGCGCCGCAACGCGGCGAGCTACCCGCCCGGGAGCCCGAAGCTCGCGACCTTCCGCGACATCGGCCCGCTCGCGGCGGACGTCGACAAGCTCTTCACCGATCTCAAGGCGCAGAGCGGCTCCTGAGCGCGGCGGCCCAGACGGCCCGCGCGCTCGACGCGGGGGCGGCGCCGGCGCCGCCCGCGGCGGGCGGGGCGCAGCGGCCGCCCGGGGCGGTCGGGTGGCTGCTGCTCGCGCCGCTCGTCCTCTGGGCGGCCGCGTTCGTCGTCGCCCCGGCCGCGATCATGCTGGTCTACAGCTTCGCCCACCGGGGCACGCTCGGTGGCGTCGTGCTCGGCTTCACGCTCGAGAACTACGCGGGCGTCGGCGACCCGGTGTACCTGCGCATCGTCTGGCGCTCGTTGGTCTACGCCGGGATCACGACGGCGATCTGCCTCGCGGCCGGGTACCCGGTCGCGTATCTCATCGGGCGCGCGCGGCCGCGCCGGCGCAGCCTGCTCCTCATGGCGGTCATGGTCCCGTTCTGGACCAGCTTCCTCATCCGCACGTACGCGTGGGTCACGATCCTGAAGAGCGAGGGCCTGCTGAACGCCCTCCTCGTCCAGCTGCGGCTCGCGGAGGCGCCGCTCCCCCTCCTCTACACGCCGGGCGCGGTCCTCGTGGGGCTCGTCTACACGTTCCTCCCGTTCATGATCCTGCCGATCTACGCGAGCGTGGAGAAGCTCGACGGCGCGCTCGTCGAGGCCGCGCTCGACCTCGGGGCGCGCCCGCTGCGCGTCTTCGCGCGCGTCGTCGTCCCGCTCACCGCGCCCGGCATCGCGGCGGGCGTCCTCCTCGTCTTCGTCCCGGCGCTCGGGATCTACGCCGTGAACGACATCCTCGGCGGCGGGCGGGTCGACATGATCGGCAACATCATCGAGAACCAGTTCAAGGGGAACGCGCGCAACTGGCCGTTCGGCGCCGCGCTCGGCACGGCGCTCCTCGTCGCGTTCGCGCTCGTGTACGCGGTCGTCGCCCGTCGCACGCGCGTGACGCGCTTCTGACGCGGGCGCACTCAGCCGCGGATCCAGGCGTCGGCGCGCTCGGCGAGCGCCTCGATGAGCGCGCGCCGGCTCACGTCCTGCGGCGGGTCGAAGACCGCCTGGAGGATGGTCGAGCTCACCAGGTTCACCAGCAGGTGGAGCGAGGCGTCCGAGAGGTCGCCGCGCACGAAGGGGCCGGCGCGGCCGCGCAGCTCCCGAGAGAAGGCGACGAGCCGCGGCCCGAGCCCCTGGATGACCTCCAGCTGGCTCGTGTAGGGCACCTGGTAGAGGAAGACGCCCACGAGCGCCTTCTCGCGCGCCACGGTGTCGTGGACGAGCTCGATCCAGCGCCGCACCGCGCGAGACTCGCCCGCCTCCATCACGCCGGCCGCGCCGCGCTCGAGTCGTGCGAGGACGCGCTCGACGAGCCGCGCCGCCACCTGCGCCACGACGGCGTCCTTCCCGGGGAAGTACTCGTAGAGAGAGGCGACGTTCACCCCGGCGCGCTCCGCGATGTGGTTCGTCGTGGTCCGCGCGTAGCCGCGCTCGACGAGAAGCCCAGCACACGCCTCCACCAGGGCCTCGAACGTCTCCCGCGAGCGGCGCTGCGAGGGCCACTTTCTGGGCGCGAGATCGGGCAGTTGGACGGCCGGACGCGGGCGCGGCCGGTGCGCGCGGCGAATCCGAGCAATCCGAGCATTCACTTGGATTAGCTTAGCGCGGCGCGCCGGAGGTACGAGCCGTGCCGACGTTCCCTGTCCGCCATCCCGAGCGCCGCGGCCTGCGCGAGCGGCTCCGCCTCCGCCTCCTCGCCGAGATCGAGGCGGCCGGGGGCCGCCACGACGAGCCCGAGATCTACGGCGGCCCCCCCGGCGACCCCGGGCTCGCGGGCGGGCCGGGAAGCGTCTCGTGGGAGATCCACGGCGACCTCGCGACGCTCGCCGCCGCGGGCACCGCCGCGATCCTGCTCGAGCTGCTCCACCCCTCGGTGATGGCGGGCGTCGCGGAGCACTCGGCGTACCGCACCGACCCCGTGCGGCGCGCGCGCAACACGCTCGGGTACGTGCTGCGCACCACCTTCGGCAGCACGGCGGCGGCGACGCGCGTGATCGAGCAGGTGAAGCGCGTGCACGCGCGCGTCGTCGGGACCCGGCCCGACGGCGTCGCCTACCGCGCGCTCGACCCCGAGCTCATCGGGTGGGTCCACACGGCGATCCCGTGGACCGTGATGACCGCGTACGACCGCTACGTGCGCCCGCTGCGGCGCGAGGAGAAGGACCGCTACCTCGCGGAGCAGGCGGTGATCGGGCGCATGGGAGGCGCCGAGCGGGTGCCGGAGAGCCTGGCCGAGCTCGAGGCGTATGCGGAGCGCATGCGTCCCGCGCTGCGCATGACGGAGCAGACGCGCGACTTCCTCGACTACGTCGCGGGGCGGAGCGCCGACGCGCCCGTCGGCCTCGCCGACCGGCTCGACCGCTGGATCTCGATCCGCGCCTCCATGGGCCTCGCGCCCGCGTGGGCGAGGGGGCTCACCGGCACCGGGACCCCGGCTCTCGTGCGACGCCTGCTCCTCGACCCGCACGCCCGGGCCAAGAGCGCCCTGGTGCGGTTCGCCTGCCCGCAGCTCCCGTGCAAGGCGATGGCGCTGGCCCGCGTCGCCGCAGGGGCGCCGCGCCCGGGCGCCGGCGCCCCGGCCGCCCCGCGCGCGGCGCGGCCGGCGGCTCTGGCGCCCGCCTCGGCGTAACCGGCTCCCAGCGGGCGGGCGGCGCGGGCGAACCGGCCGCCTGCGGCCCGCGCCGGCCGCGCTCGGGGGCCGCGCCGGCGCCGCGGCTCGGCCGGGCGCGCGGCCTCGTCCGCGCGCGAGCTACGCGAGCGCAGCGGGGCTCAAGGGCCCCAGTCGTCGCTCCGAAGCGTCTTGCGGCGGGGTCGGCCCCCCGCCGGTCCGCGCGGAGGACGCCCGCGTGCCCGAGGCGAGGCTCTTCTGGCTCCCGTGGATCGTGGCCGGCGGTGCGCTCTACGTCTGGCTCGCGGCCGCGCTCGTGCGACGCCCCACCGGACCGGGCTCGCGCACCATGGGCTTCGCGCTCTGCGCGGTGGCCGTCTGGCTCGCCGCGGCGGCCGCGGAGGTGCTCGTGCCCGGCGAGCGCGCGTACCTCGTCGCGGTGGCGGTCAAGTACACGGCGATCGCGCTGGCGCCGCCCGCGTTCCTCCTCTTCATCGCGCACTACACCGAGCGATACGCGATCCGGCCGGTGCACGTGGCGCTCCTCTTCGCGCTCCCGCTCGCGACCATCGCGCTCGCGTGGACGAACCCGTGGCACGAGTGGATGTGGGCGCACCCGCCGCTCGGCCCCGACGGCGCTCGCCTGGTGCGGCTCGACTGGGGTCCCTGGTTCCGCTTCGCGCACCTTCCGTTCTCCTACGGGACGTCGGGAGCCGGAATCCTGCTCGCGTTCGTGGAGCTCTTTGCGCAGTCGCGCCTCTACCGCGCGCAGATCGCCACGCTGATCGTCGCGGTGCTCATCCCGGCGGTCGTGAGCGCGGTCTACATCGCGGGCTACGGCTCTCCGCGCGTGGGTCCGACCCCGATCGCCTTCGCGGTCTCCGGGACGCTGCTCGCCTTCGGCTTCGTGAGGCTCGGGTTCTTCCGGCTGAGCCCGATCGCCTACCGCTCGATCTTCGACCACATGCGCGACGGCGTCGTCGTCGTGGACCGCTACCGCCGCGTGGTGGACCTGAACCAGGCGGCGCTGACCCTCGCGGGCCGCGCGGCGGGCGACGTGATCGGCTACCGCGTCGAGCACGCGTTCCCGTGGCGCGACGCGCTCGCGGCCGCGCTCGCGGCCCCGGGCGCGCGCACGGAGACGTGCCGGGCGGCCGACGGGCGCACGCTCGAGCTCGGCGTGTCGTCGATCAAGCCGAGCGGCGATCGGTCCGTCGGCGAGATCGTGCTGATGCGCGACGTGACCGAGCGCGAGCGCGCGGAGGCCGCGCTGCGCGAGAGCGAGGCGCGCGTGCGGCGCCTGATCGAGCACTCCCCGAGCGGCATCCTGCACCTGCGCCCGCGGCTCGGCCCCGCCGGCGACGTGCGGGACTTCACCTGCGTGCTCGCGAACCCCGCGGCGGCGGCGATCCTCGGCGAGCCGTCGCAGGACCTCGTGGGGCGGCCGTTCAAGAACGCCGTGCATCCCCACACGCCGGCCCTCTTCCAGGCGTTCCGGGACGCGATGCGCACGGGCGAGGCGTGCGACGTCGAGCGCCAGGTCGTGCGCGACGGCCGCGAGGCCTGGTTCCGCTTCATCGCGGCCCCGGTCAGCGCGGATCTCCTCGTCACGTTCTTCGACGTCACGGAGCGCCGGCAGCGCGAGCGCGAGATGCACGCCGCCGCGACCCAGGACTCGCTCACCGGCCTCCTCAACCGGCGCGGCCTCGAGACGGACGGGCCCGCGGTGCTCCGCGCCGGCGCCCACGCGCCCATCGGCAGCAGCCTGCTCTACCTCGATCTCGACGGGCTCAAGCAGGTGAACGACTCGCTCGGGCACGAGGCGGGCGACTACGTCCTGGTCGAGTTCGCCGCGCGCGTGCACGGCTGCACGCGCGGCCCCGACCTCTTCGCCCGCGTCGGAGGCGACGAGTTCGTGCTGCTCCTCCCGGAGACGGACGCCGCCGGCGCGGACGACGTGGCGACGCGCGTCCTCGAGGCGCTGCGCGAGCCGTTCCGCGTGGGCGAGGCGGCCGTCGTGTGCGGCGTGAGCATCGGGATTGCGGTGCAGCCGACGCACGGCCAGGAGCTCAAGGACCTGCTCCAGGCCGCGGACCGCGCGATGTACGCGGCGAAGGCGCGCGGCGGGGGGGTCGCGCACGCCACGCCGGCCGAGGCCGCGGCGGGCGGCTGAGCGGGCGGGCGCCGCCCCGGCTCGCCGGGACGCGGCGCCGCACGGGGACGAGGCCGGCCGCCGGCGCCGCGTGCGTCGCGCCCGCGCGGCCTTTCGCGGCGCGCTCAGGGCACCAGCACGACGCGCCCGAACGGCGCGCGGCTCTCGACGTAGGCGTGCGCCGCGGCGGCCTCGGAGAGCGGGAACGTGCGGTCCACGACGACGCGCAGCTCGCCGCGCGCGAGGTCGCGCAGCAGGCCGTCGAGCATCGCGCGCACGCGCGCCGGCTGGAGCAGCGCCTCCGCGCCGAGGAAGACGCCGGTGAGCGAGCGGTTGCCGGCCGAGAGCGGCGCCGGGTCGACGCGCAGGTCGCCCCGGCTCGCGTTGCCGACCGTGATCGCGCGGCCGCGGTAGGCGAGGCAGAGGAGACTCCGCTGCAGCGTGTCACCCCCCACCGGGTCGACGACGAGGTCCACGCCGCGTCCGCCGGTCCGCTCCCGCACCGCCTCCACGAAGTCGACCTCGCGGTACGGGATCGCGTGGTCCACGCCGAGCTCGCGCAACCGCTCGAGCTTCTCGCGGCTCCCAGCCGTCGCGAAGACGACGCCGCCCGCGCGCTTCGCGAGCTGGACGCACGCGAGCCCGACGCCGCCGGCCGCCGCCTGCACGAGCACGCTCTCTCCGCGCTCGAGGCGCCCGAACTCGAACAGGCAGTCGTGCGCGGTGCCCCAGGCCACCGGGACGCACGCCGCGTGCTCGAGCGAGAGCCCGTCGGGCACGAGCCAGGTCTGCGCCGCGGGCACCGCGACGCGCTCCGCGTGGGAGCCGTGTGCCATGAGCGCGGTCACCCGGTCGCCGACGCGGCGGTCGCCCACCTCGGCGCCGACCTCGCGCACGACGCCGGCGCAGTTGTAGCCGACGACGTGGGGGCGCGCGGGCATGACGCCCCGCGCGCGGTTGCCCGCGTCGCCGCCCTCGATCCCGATCGCCGCGACGTCGATCACGACGCCGCGCGGCGCGCACACCGGGTCCGGGATGTCCTCGTAGCGGAGGACCTCCGGCCCGCCCGTCTCGTAGTAGACCGCCGCCTTCACGGGCGCGGAAGGTATGCCACACTGGCCCTTCCCCGCTCGGAGGACGCCGTGGCCCGCCAGCGCATGACCCCCTCGGAGGCCTTCGTCGAGGTGCTCGTCGCCCAGGGCGTGCGGCACGTGTTCGGCATCGTCGGCTCCGCCTACATGGATGCGCTCGACCTCTTCCCGGCGGCCGGGATCCGCTTCGTGCCGACCGTGCACGAGCAGGGCGCGGCGCACATGGCCGACGGCTACTCGCGCGCGTCGGGGCGCCACGGCGTCTGCATCGCGCAAAACGGCCCGGGTGTCACCAACTTCGTGACCGCGATCGCCGCGGCGTACTGGGCGCACAGCCCCGTCGTGGCGGTGACGCCGGAGGCGGGCAGCCTCACGACGGGCCTCGGCGGCTTCCAGGAAGTCGACCAGCTCGCGATCTTCTCGAAGATCACGAAGTACCAGGCGCACGTGAACCACCCCGCGCGCATGGCCGAGCTCGCCGCGCGCGCCTTCGACCGCGCCCACCTCGAGCTCGGGCCGACGCAGCTCAACGTCCCGCGCGACCACTTCTACGGCGAGATCGAGTGCGAGATCCCAGCCCCGCTGCGCGTCTCGCGCGGGCCGGGAGCGGGGTCCGACCTCGACGCGGCGGCGCGGCTCCTCGCGCAGGCGCGCTTCCCCGTGATCGTCGCGGGCGGCGGCGTCGTCGCGTCCGACGGCGTCCCGGCGTGCGCGGCGCTCGCCGAGCGGCTCGGCGCCCCGGTCGTGAACAGCTACCTCCACAACGACTCGTTCCCGGCGAGCCACCCGCTCGCGTGCGGGCCGCTCGGGTACCACGGCTCGAAGGCCGCCATGCGGGTCGTCTCGAGGGCCGACGTCGTGCTCGCGCTCGGCTCGCGCCTCGGGCCGTTCGGGACGCTGCCGCAGTACGGGTTCGACTACTGGCCGGCGCAGGCGAAGCTGATCCAGGTCGACGCGGACCCGCGCGTCCTCGGCCTCGTGAAGCGGGTCGACGTCGCGGTCTGCGGCGACGCGCGCGAGGCCGCGGAGGCGCTGCGCGCGCGGCTCGCGGATTGCGAGCCGCCCGGCGCCGCCGCGCGCGCCGAGCGCGAGCGGGCCGTGGCGGCCGAGCGCGAGGCGTGGGAGGAGGAGCTGCGGCGCTGGGACCGCGAGACCGACCGCTGGAGCCTCGAGGTGACGGCCGGCGCGCGCGAGCTGCACCCGCGCCAGGTGCTGCGCGAGCTCCAGCGCGCGCTCCCCGACGACGCGATGGTCTCGACCGACATCGGCAACGTCTGCCAGATCGCGAACGCCTACCTGCGCTTCGAGCGCCCGCGCAGCATGTTCGGCGCGATGATGTTCGGGAACTGCGGCTACGCCTTCCCCGCGGTCGTCGGCTGCAAGGTCGCGGCGCCGGAGCGCCCGGCCGTGGCCTACGTCGGAGACGGCGCGTGGGGCATGAGCTTCGGCGAGCTCCTCACCTGCGTGCGCGAGCGCATCCCCGTGACCGCGGTCGTGTTCAACAACCGGCAGTGGGGCGCGGAGAAGAAGAACCAGGTGGACTTCTACGCACAGCGTTTCGTCGGCGTCGAGCTCGAGAACCCGAGCTGGGCCGCGGTCGCGCGCGCGCTCGGGGCCGACGGCGTCGCGGTCGAGAAGCTCGCCGACGTCGCGCCCGCGCTGCGCGAGGCCTGCGACGCGCAGCGCGCGGGACGCACGACCGTGCTCGAGATCCTGATCACGCGCGAGCTCGGGGACCCCTTCCGGCGCGACGCGCTGAAGCCGCCGAAGCGGCTGCTGCCGAAGTACCGCGCGTGCTCGGCGGACGCCTAGGAGGCCCCCGTGGCGCGCGTCCCGCTCGAGCACCTCTGGCTGCCCTTCACGCCGAACCGCGACTTCAAGGCGGAGCCGCGCCTCCTCGCGCGCGCCGAGGGCGTCCACTACTGGACCGACGACGGGCGCCGCGTCCTCGACGGCTGCTCGGGCCTGTTCTGCGTGCCGCTCGGCCACGGCCGCCGCGAGGTCGCCGACGCCGTCGCCCGGCAGCTCGTGGAGCTCGACTACGCGCCCTCCTTCACGCGCGCGCACCCGAAGGCGTTCGAGCTCGCCGCCCGCGTGGCCGGCTTCACGCCCGCCGGGCTGGACCGCATCTTCTTCGCGGGCTCGGGCTCCGAGGCCGTCGACACCGCGATGAAGATCGCCCTCGCCTACCACCGCGCGCGCGGCGAGGGGCAGCGGACGCTGTTCGTCTCGCGCGAGCGCGCGTACCACGGCGTCAACCTGGGAGGCGTCGCGCTCTCGGGGATCGCCGCGAACCGCGAGGCGTTCGGGCCGGGCCTCCCGGGCGTGTACCACATGCGCCACACGGCGCTCCCGGAGAACCGCTTCGCGCGCGGCCAGCCCGAGAAGGGCGCCGAGCTCGCCGACGACCTCGCGCGCATCTGCGCGGCCGTGGGCGGCGGCAACGTCGCGGCGGTCTTCGTCGAGCCCATCGCGGGCTCGACCGGTTGCCTTCCCCCGCCGCGCGGCTACCTGGAGCGGCTGCGCGAGCTGTGCGACGCGCACGGGATCCTGCTCGTCTTCGACGAGGTGATCACGGGCTGGGGCCGCACCGGCCACGCGTTCGCCGCCGACGCCTTCGGCGTGAAGCCGGACCTCCTCGCCATGGCGAAGGCGATCACGAACGGCATGCAGCCGATGGGCGCCGTCGCGGTGAAGCGAGAGGTGCACGACGCGGTCGTGGAGCGGGGACCCCGGCACGCGCCCGAGCTGTTCCACGGATACACGTACGGCGCGCACCCGGCCGCGTGCGCGGCCGCGCTCGCGACGCTCGACGTCTACGCGCGCGAGGACTCGTTCGCGCGCGCGCGCGAGCTCTCCGTCGCGTTCCAGGATCGGGTGTTCGGGCTGGCGGATCTCCCCGCCGTCGCCGACGTGCGCGGCTACGGGCTGCTCGCGGGAATCGACGTGCGCCCGAAGGACGGCCGCCCGGGCCTCGCGGGGCACCTCGTCCAGAAGCGCCTCTTCGACGCGGGCCTCCACCTGAAGGCGACGGGCGACGCGCTCCTCCTCGCGCCCGCGTTCGTCGCGGAGCGCGCGCATCTCGACGAGGCGGTCGGCGTCCTGCGCGAAGTCCTGGCGGCCGTGGAGTGGGCCTGAGCGGCGCTGGGAGGCGACGCCGGGGCGCGTCGGCGCGCGCGGCGGGCCGCCGGCCCGCCGAGAGGGACGGAAAGCGCTTGACACGCACCCGCGGCGCTTCGCAGAATCGCCCGGGAGGACGCGTCATGTCCGATCTGCTTCGCGCGGCGCTCGCGTCGCGAGCGCTGATCGTGGCCGGCCTCGTCGCGACGGCCGGCGTCGCTCCGGAAGCCGCGCGCGCTCAGTTCCCGCCGTCTGCGTGCGCCGACATCAACGGAACGGGGTTCGTGACGGAGGCGGACGCCGGCATCGCATCGATCTACTACGGCGAGAGCTCGCCCCCGGCGCCGGCGCAGGTCGACCAGGACGACGACGGGGACGTCGACATCCGGGACCTCCAATACGTGTTCGGCCGCATCGGCACGGCGCTGAGCTGCCAGGTACAGCCGATCCAGTGCATCGACGTGAACGGAACCGGCCTCGTCACCGAGTCGGACATGCGCATCGTCGCGCACTACTGGACGCAGACCGTGCCGCCCGCTCCGGTGCTCGTGGACATCAACGGCGACGGCACGATCTCCGTGGCCGACATCCAGTCCGTGGCCGGCCGGATCCCGACCGAGCTCCAGCTGGGCTGCCAGGAGGGTCCGCCGATCCTGCACGCGTGCTCGAACGAGGTGGACGACGACGCCGACGGAGCGCTCGACCACCTCGATCCGGGCTGCGCCGATCCCCTCGGCGGGGTCGAGAATCCGCAGTGCAACGACGGCGTCGACAACGACGGCGACGGCCTCGTCGACCTCTCCGACCCCGGCTGCGCGTCCGCCTCCGACCCCCAAGAGGCCACGTCCGGCGGGGGCGGCGGCTGCGGCATGGGGATGGAGCTCGGGTTCGTGCTGCCGCCGCTCCTCTGGCTGCGCGGGCGGCGCGCGCGCCCGGGCGCCCGCGCCCGGCGCTGAGCGGCCGCGCGCGGGACGCGCGGGCCTAGATCTCGATCTGGGCGCCGAGCTCGACCACGCGGTTCGGCGGCAGGCCGAAGAACTGCGTCGCCGGGCGCGCGTTGCGCGTGAGGTAGGCGAACAGGTGCTTGCGCCAGCGCGCCATGCGCGAGCCGCCCCCCGTGAGGAGCGTCTCGCGGCCGAGGTAGTAGGACGTGTCGTCGAGGTCGACCGCGAGGCCCTCGGCCAGCGTCGCCGCGAGGAGCCGCGGGACGTTCGGCGTCTGCATGAAGCCGTAGCGCGCCGTCACGCGGTAGAACCCCTCGCCGAGCTCCTCCACCTCGAAGTTCTTCCCGAAGGGCACCGTGGGCACCTGCTCCGTGATGATCGAGAGCAGCACGACCTGCTCGTGCAGCATCTTGTTGTGCTTCACGTGGTGGAGCAGGACGGGCGGGATGCCGTCGCCGCTCGAGGTCATGAAGACCGCCGTGCCGGGGACGCGCAGGAGGCCCGTGCGGCGCACGTCGTCGAGGAAGAGGTCCACGGGCAGCGTGGAGGCCGTGAAGATGCGCGCGAGCTGGATGCGCCCCTGGCGCCACGTCGTCATCACCAGGACGAGGCCGGTCGCCACCAGCACGGGGAACCAGCCCCCTGCGCGCAGCTTGGGCAGGTTGGCCCCGAAGAACGCGAGATCCACGGCCAGGAACGCGGCGACGAGCGGGAGGGCGCGCAGCCGGCTCCAGCCCCACACTCCGCGCGCGACGCCGTAGAAGAGGACCGACGTCATCGCCATGAGGCCGGTCACCGCGATGCCGTACGCGCCGGCGAGGTTGCCCGACGTGCGGAACCCGAGGACGAGCGCGAGGCAGGCCACCATGAGCGCCCAGTTCACCTCGGGCACGTAGATCTGGCCCTCGGTCTCTCCGGACGTGTGCACGATCCGCACGCGCGGGAAGTAGCCGAGCTGGACGGCGCTGCGCGTCAGCGAGAACGCGCCGGAGATCAGCGCCTGGGAGGCGATGACCGCCGCGCAGGTCGCGATCGCGAGCATCGGGTACAGCCAGAGGCCGGGCGCGAGCGCGTAGAAGGAGTTCTCGACCGCGCCGCGGCTCTCGATGAGGACGGCGCCCTGGCCGAAGTAGTTGAGCACGAGGGCGGGCATCACGACGCCGTACCACGCGAGCCGGATCGGGCGCCTGCCGAAGTGGCCCATGTCCGCGTAGAGGGCCTCGCAGCCCGTCACGACGAGGACGACGGCGCCGAGGAGGAGGAATCCCTCGCTGCCCTCGCGGCCGAGGAATGCGAACGCGTGCCCGGGGTGGAGCGCCGCGAGCACCCCCGGCTCGCGCGCGACGGCGACGAGGCCCGCCGCAGCGATCGCGAGGAACCACGCACCCATCACCCAGCCGAACACCGACCCGATCCGGGCGGTGCCGTGGCGCTGGACCGCGAAGAGGCCGAGCAGGATCAGCGCCGCGACCGGCACGACCGCGGCCTCGAGGGCCGGCGCCGCGATCTCGAGGCCCTCCACCGCGCCGAGGATCGAGATCGCGGGCGTGATGGTGCCCTCTCCGTAGAGGAGGCCGGCGCCGGTGAGGGCGAGGAGCGTCGCCATGCGGGTCCAGCGCGGCCGGCGCACGCCGCTCTGGAGCGCGAGGAGCGCGAGGATCCCGCCCTCCCCGCGGTTGTCCGCGCGCATGATGAACGTGAGGTACTTGACCGCGACGACGAGGACGAGCGCCCACACGACGAGCGAGAGCACGCCGAGGACGTTGGCCTCGCTGGGCGCCACCGCGTGGTCGCCGCCGAAGCACTCGCGCATCGCGTAGAGCGGCGAGGTTCCGATGTCGCCGTAGACGACGCCCAGCGCGGCGAGGGCGAGCCCGCGCAGCCCGGGCTCGTGATCGCCTTCGGCCGCGGGCGGCGCCGGACGCGGCTGTGGTCCCATCGCGACGGGACCGTGACGGCGCCGGCGTCGCCCCGCAAGCCCGCCCTCACCCGCGGGGGAGCTCCGGCGGCGGGGTGGACCGACGTTCTCCACGTCCGCGGCCGCGGGCGGCGTGTGCGTGGCGCCGGGCGCGGCCCGCGCTCCGCGCCGCGCTAGATGCGGGCGGTATCGGGCTCGGGGATCACGCGGTTCTCGAGCGCGCCGAGGCCTTCGATCTCGACCCGCACCACGTCGCCCACCTGCAGGAGGCGCGGCGGACGCCTCGCGATGCCGACCCCGGCGGGCGTCCCGGTCGCGACGACGTCCCCCGGCTCGAGCGTGAAGGCGGTGGAGAGGTGCTCGACGAGCGCGAAGCAGTCGAACACGAGCTGCTTCGTGCTCGAGTCCTGGCGCAGCTCGCCGTTCACGAGCGTGCGCAGGCGCAGCCCGTGCGGGTCGCCGATCTCGTCGGCGGTCGTGAGCCAGGGTCCGAGGGGGCCGTGCGTGTCGAACGACTTCCCCATCGTCCAGGTCGGGACGCGCAGCTGCCAGTCGCGCACGGTGACGTCGTCCACCACGAGGTAGCCGGCGATCACCTCGTGCGCGCGCGCGCGCGGCACGTGCCGGCAGCGGCGCCCGATCACGAAGCCGAGCTCGCCCTCGTAGTCGAGCGCGCTCGAGACGCGCGGCATGTGGATCGGGTCGCGCGGCCCGGCCACGCAGGTGGACTGCTTGTTGAAGACCGTCGGCAGCTTGGGCGGCTCGACGCCGCTCTCCGCGGCGTGGTCCAGATAGTTGAGGCCGATGGCGAGGAGCTTCGGAGGGCGCACGATCGGGGGACCGAGGTCGACCTCGGCGAGCGGTCGCCGCCGCCGCGCGTTCGACGCCGCGGCGGCCGCGCGCGCGAGCGCGGCGGATCCGGCCTCGAGGAGCGCGGAAAGCTCGCGCGGCAGCTCGGGCGCGGCCTCCGCGAGGTCGACGACCTCCTCGCCGAGGACGACGCCGACGCGGGACCCCGCCGGATCGCGGAGCGTGCACAGGCGCATGGGCCGAGAGGCCTCCGTGGGCGGCTCCGGACGCTGTACCACGTCCCTCCTCGCGCCGCCGCCCCGGCCGCCGAGCCGCCCCCCGCGCCGCGCACCCCCGCGCGGCCTAGATCTCGTAGTAGAGGCCCTCGCCGGACGCCGCTCGCTCGCGGCGCGGGCAGCGCGCGCAGCGCGCCTCGCCGATGAGCTCGTAGGCGTGCCGCACGGCGAGGAGCGTGCTCGTCTGCCGCACCGGCTGCTCGAGGAAGACCTTCTCGCGCAGCCGCTCGGCGAGCCCCGTGCGCTGCAACGCGGCGAAGAGGTGCTCGCGCACGCCGCACATGAGCACCCGCACGCCGCGCGCGTGGGCGCGCTCGAGGAAGCCTTCGAGCAGCGTGAGGCCCACGGCGTCGGGGTTGCGCACCCGCTTCATGCGCAGCACCACGACGCGCGTGTCGTCGCCGGCGCGCGCCTCGATCTCCGCGAAGTGCCGCTCGAGCGCGGCCGACGAGCCGAAGAAGAACTCGCCTTCGAGCCCGAAGATCAGGATCCGCGGGCAGGGGACGTCGCCCGGAAGCCGCTCGTGGATGCCGCCGTCGGGCGCGAGCACGAACTCCGTGAGCAGCATGCGGCCCGCGCGCGGCACGGTGAGCAGGAAGGACATGAGAACGCCCATGAGGACGCAGAACTCGATCGAGATGGCGATCGCCGAGAACGCCGTCACGCCGATGATGGCGGCGTCGAAGCGCGTCGCGCGCAGGTGGTACGCGAGCGCCCGCCAGTCCACCATGTTGTACGCCGAGACGACCAGGATCCCCGCGAGCGCCGCGCGCGGGATGAAGTGCGCGTACGGGGCGAAGGCGAGCACGATCGCCGCGACCGCGGCCGCCGAGATGACGCCCGACCACTGGCTCGCGGCGCCGGCCTGCTGGTTGATCGCCGAGCGGGTGAGCGAGCCCGAGCCGGGGATGCACTGGAAGAAGCTGCCGGAGAGGTTCGCGAGGGCCTCGCTCAGGCACTGCTGGTTCATGTCGAGCTTCTGCCCGGTCTGCGCGGCGATCGCCTTCGCCATGGAGACCGCTTCGAGCAGCCCGAGGAGGGCGATCGCGAGGGCGCCCGTGGAGAGGTCGCGCATGCGGGCCGCGTCGAGCGGCGGGGGCGCGAAGCTCGGCAGCTTCGCCGGGATCTCGCCCACCACCGCGACGCCGTCGCGGTCGAGCCCGAGCCACGCGACGAGCGCCGCCATGAGGCAGACCACGAGCAGGAGGTCGGGCAGCAGGCGCCAGCCGAGGAAGCGCTTGAGCGCGCGCAGCGCGACGACGAGCGCGATCGCGCCGAGCCCGATCGCCGCGGTCGTCGGATCGACGCCGCCGCCCTCCGCGAGCGTCCGCCAGAAGCGCCACAGGAAGTGGTCGTGGACGCCGCCGACCGCGCGTAGGCCGAGCAGGTTCTTGAGCTGGTCGAGCACGAGGAGCGCGCCCGCGCCGGCGGTGAAGCCGACGATCACCGAGTGCGAGATGTAGCGCGTGAGGTCGCCGAGCCGGAGCAGGGTGATGCCGAGCTGCACCGCGCCCACCATGAAGGCGAGCAGGATCGCCCCCGCCACCTTGCCCTCGGGCGCGATCGGCGCGAGCGCCGAGAAGACGGCGATGGAGATCGCGTTCGTCGGCCCGTTGATGAGCTGCTTCGAGGAGTCGAAGACCGCTCCCACCGCCGTCATCACGATTGCGGTGTAGAGCCCGTACTCGACGGGGACGCCCGCCACCATCGCGTACGCCATGGCCTGCGGCACCGCGATCGCGGCCACCGTGAGCCCCGCGACGAGGTCGGCGCGCGCCTCCCCCGGGCCGTAGCGGCGCAGCGAGTCGAGCGCCGGAACGACGCGCAGGAGCCGCGAGGGCGCGCGCGCGGCGGCGGCCTCGGCGCTCACGGCGCGTCGCCCCGGTCGCGTCGCCGGCGCCGGCCCGCGGTCGCCCGCCGCCGCGCCCGGCCCTGCGCGCCGCGCCGGCCCGCCGCACGCGGCGCGACGGCGCAGCGCCGCGACGCCGGCGCGGCTTCGAACGACTGGGCAGCCCGGCGGCGCTCCATGGGCGCGCAAGCATGCCCGAGCCGGCGCGCCGTCGCCGCCCGCGCCGCGGCGCCGGCGCGACCCGGCCCGTGTGGTATCGAATGCCGCCGTGACGGCATCCGGCGAGGCGCTCTTCGCGCGCGAAGGCGAGGGCTTCCGGCCGAGCCCGCTCGCACGCGGGCCCTGGTCCGCGTCCGCGCTCCACGGTGGCCCGGTGGCCGCGCTCCTCGCCCGGCTCGCCGAAGGGCTGCCCCAGCCCGTTCCGATGCACCCGGCGCGCGCGACCGTCGAGCTGCTGCGGCCGGTGCCGCTCGCCCCGCTCCGCGGCGAGGCGCGCATCCTGCGCCCGGGCCGGAAGGTGCAGCTCACGGAGAGCACCCTCTTCGCCGGCGACGTCGAGGTCGCGCGCGCCACGCTCCTCTGGATCCGGCGCGAGGCGCAGCCGCTGCCCGAGGACCACGGCGGCGGCCGCGCGGCGCCGCCCCCGCCCCCGACCGGCGCCGCCGCGACGCCGCCGCGCTGGGTGACCGACGCGCCCGCCTACCACAGCCACGCGGTGGAGCACCGCGTCGTGCGCGGGAGCTGGGGCGGGCTCGGGCCGTGCACCGACTGGATCCGGCTGCGGGTTCCCGTCGTCGCGGGCGAGACGCCGACGCCGCTCCAGCGCGTCGCCGCGGCGGCCGACTTCGGCAACGGGATCAGCGCCGCGCTCCCGTTCGGCGCGTGGCGCTTCATCAACCCCGACCTCACGATCCATCTCGAGCGGCTGCCCGCCGGCGCGTGGGTGTGCCTCGACGCCGTGACCTGGCTCGCGGGCGAGGGCGTCGGCGTCGCGGAGAGCGCGCTCTTCGACGAGCGCGGCCGGCTCGGCCGCGCGCAGCAGAGCCTCCTCCTCGAGAAGGCCTGAGCTCGAGAACGCCCCAGCCCCCGGGGCCGGCGCGCCGCTCAGCCCCCGTTCGAGGCCGGGACGAACGCGCGGCACGGCTGGCCGCGCAGCCCGGGGCACGGCGGCGCCTCGGGCGGCGGCGCGACGCCGTCCAGCACCGGGAGCACGAGGCGCGACGGCTGCGCCGCGGTGTGGGACACCTCGTTCGTGACGAGGCCCATCGTCTCGGGCGTGGCGAACGCCCAGCGCGTGCGGTCGCCGCCGGGCGCCTCGATGCTCACGCGGATGCGCGAGCCGGCGCGGAAGACGTGCGCCACCGGGAAGATGCCGATCCGCACCTGCGTGAAGACGCCGGCCGGGAGCGGCGCCGCGTCCTGCGCCAGGTGGGTGGGCCGCGGATCGGTCTCCGTCGAGGTCTTCGGGTCGAGCGCGCGGTGGCTCGCGCGGAGCCAGCCGCTCTGCACGTACGTCTCGAGGCCGTCGCCGCGCACCTCGGAGAGCGTCACCTGGAGGTCGGTGTCCTCGGCGCTCGAGCGCAGCCAGAGGTCGACGCTGCCCGGCCCGACGATGGTGACCGGCGCGCCGAGGGGCGGCGTGGACCAGGCGAGCGCCGCGCCGTCGGGAAGCGGCTGCCAGTCGTACGGAGGGATCAGGTCCCAGGAGTCCGCGTCGCCGTCGCCCGGGAGCGTCTGCATCGGACGCAGCGACGGATCCGGCGCGAACGCGTCGACGCCCTCGTCCGCGCCGGCGGGCGGCGCCCCGAGCAGCACGCCGTCCGCGCCGAACCAGAACGCGCGCGCGCGCGCCTCCTGCGGCGGCCACTTCGCGAAGCCCAGCTCGAAGGTCGGCGCCGGGAGCCCGGGCGTCTCGCTGCCCGCGCCGTTCTCGAAGAGGACGCGCACGCGCGAATCCGCCTCGAACCGCTTCTTCGCGCGGCGCCAGGTCGCGACGCCGGCGAAGCGGTCGTCGGGAAGCGGCGGCACGGGCGCCTCATCGCCGAGGATCTCGGCGTAGATGAGCCCCGCGAAGGGGGCGACCCGCGCGGCGCCCGGCACCTCGCGCGCGACGTAGAGGTCGAGGAACTCGAGCCAGCGCCAGAGCACCTCGGGCTCGATGGGGGTCGCGTGCACGCCGTTCGCGAGCGTGATCTTCACGTTCCGGCGCTTCGGCAGGAGGTGCAGCATGGAGGCGAAGTGCGAGCCGGTCTGCTCGTCCTGCCACGCGCCCGCGAAGAAGACGGGCACCTTGATCTCCGAGACCCAGGTGCGCGGCGAGCGCGCGTCCATCAGCGCCGGCTCGTAGTACGGGTGGCTCTGCACGAACTCGATCGGGTCCAGCGTCTGGAGCCGCAGCCGCTGGTTCGCGAGGCAGGTGAGGTCTCCGTCCTCCACGCGGATCTGGGCGTACGCCTGGCCGCCGGCGGGCGCCGGCTCGGCGTCCTCCTTGCGCTCCTCCAACCAGCGCTGCGCGAATCCGTCGTTGAAGATGCCGCCGGGGAACCCGGGGGCGCGGTAGATGTCCGCGATCACCGAGAGCGGCGCGATGGCGGCGAGGTGGGGCGGGCGGGCGCCCGCGACGAAGAGCTGCGAGATCCCGGGAAAGGAGATGCCCACCATGCCGACCTTTCCGTGCAGCACCCAGGGCTGCGCCGCGACGGTCTCGACGACGTCGTAGCCGTCGGCGGTGGTCGGGTAGTCGAACAGGTCGAGCACGCCGCCGGAGCAGCCCGACCCGCGCATGTTCACGCCGACCGTCGCGAACCCGAGCGCGCTCGCGATGAGGGTGGAGGGCTGCGGGTTCTCGGGGTCGGCCGCGGGGTAGCCCGAGTACTCGATCACGGTCGGGAACGGCCCCTCCTCGAGCGTGCGGCCGAGCGGAGGCCGCACCATCGCGGCGAGCCGGGTCCCGTCGCGCGCCTCGATGTACTGGAAGCCCTCGACGAGAGTCTGGGCTCGGTAGAAGGAGTCGGGCGGGTGATCCTTGAACCGGCGCGTGCGCGCGCGGGTCGCCTGGCCGCCGGACGCCGTCTCCCGCACCACGTAGCGCGCGCCCTGCGCGAGGTCGCGGAAGACGAGGCTCCCCATCGCGTCGGCGTGCGCCCGCGCGAGCTCGGCACCGCGCGCGTCGAAGAGCGCGATCTCGGCGCCCGGGGCGGCGTCCTGGACCGCGAGGAATCCGATCCCCTCCTGGAGCGCGAACGCCGCCCCGGCGGGCGCCGGCGCGGCGAGCGCGAGCAGGGCGGCCAGCCAGGGCCGGGCGGCGGCGGCGAGCGGGAATCGCGGGGGACGCATGCGGGGGGCCTCCGGGGCGCACGCCGGGGAGCCGGCGCGGACCCGGAAGGGACCCATGACGCGTCGCGTCGGGCGCGGGGCTCGGGGGGCGGGCGTGTTGAACGTTCGTTCAGTGGTACGCTACCTCGTGGCCGACCCCGGCTTCAAGCCGTGGGCGGCCCCCCATCCCTTCGAGCCGGAGGCGCGCGCGATGAGCCCGTTGTCCCACCCCCTGGTCCGCCGCAGCTCGACCTCGTTCGGTGTCGCGGCGGTCGCGCTCGCGCTCGCCGTCTCCTCCGCACACGCCGCCGGCGAGCAGCCGACGACCTTCCGCGGCAGCCGCCTGGTGGCGACCCCGAACGCCGGCTGGTGCGCCGAGATGCGCGGCGCGGCCGGGGACGTCGGGCTCGAGGGCCAGAAGCTGGTCGTGGAGGCGAAGGGCAAGGGCGGCCCGGAGCGCGCGTCCTTCCAGTTCTCGACCGAGAAGCAGCAGGCGGCCCTCCTCGCGCCGCTCGACCCGACCACCGGCTTCAAGGTGCTCGTGTACGGCACGGGGGACGCGGGGCACCACAGCGCGCTCGCGGAGCTCGACCCCACGAAGTGGAAGCCGATCGGGAAGGGCTCGACGCCGAAGGGATGGAAGTACAAGGACAAGGACGGGACCGAGGGCGGCATCGAGTCGGTTCGGATCCACAAGGGCCAGCTCAAGATCAAGGGCAAGGGCGAGGCGTTCGGCTTCGTTCCCGACGGCAGCGACCCCGAGGTCTGGGTCGACGTGCACATCGGCAACCAGCGTTACTGCGCGGTGTTCGCCGACGACGCCGTGAGCCGCAACGAGCCGGGGACGTTCAAGGGCCGCGGCGCGGCGGTCCCCGACGCGTGTCCGGATCCCGTCTGCGGCGACGGCATGGCGGACGTGGGAGAGGCGTGCGACGACGGCAACCTCGATCCGAAGGACGGCTGCGCGAACGACTGTGCCGTCTCGGCGTGCGAGGGCGACGCGTTCGACTCGACCTTCGCCGCGATCCAGACCGTCATCCTCGACGGCTACGGGTGCACGAGCAACCGGTGCCACGGGACCACCGTGCCCGAGGGTCACGTCTCCGGGCTCACGCTGGTTCCCGGCGGCGAGCCGGGCGCGCTGGACGCGAACCACGCGGCGCTGCTCGAGTCGACGCCGGAGAACAACGACAACTACGAGCACTTCGTCGTCGAGGGCGACAGCAAGACCAGCCTCTTCTACCAGGCGATCTGGCGCAAGCGCCACTGCGACGGCGACCCGGATCCGGCGGAGTGCGCCGTGCTGGACGCCGAGGGCGTGCAGAGCATGCCGTCGGCGGTGCCCGAGGCGGTCACCGCCGAGCAGCTCGAGGCCGTGGACCTCTGGATCCGCGGCGGCGCGCCGAAGGACCTCGTCGTCGCCGGCACCGCGGACAAGTTCGGCGCCTGCCTGCCGCCCGCCGACCCGCTGAAGGTCGACCCCCCCGCAGCGCCCGGCGCGGGGAACGGCGTGCAGCTCGTCTCGTCCGCCTGGCCGCTGCCGAAGAGCAGCGAGAACGAGGTCTGCTTCCCGATCTACTACGACTTCAGCCAGACGGACCTCATTCCCGAGGAGCAGCAGATCGACTGCCCGGTCGACTTCGGGCCGCTCAACACGGGGAACAAGTGCTTCCGCTGGCACAAGCAGCTCCTGCTCCAGGATCCGCAGTCGCACCACTCGATCATCCACCTCTACCGCGGTGCGGGCGGCGTGAACCATCCCAATTGGGCTCCCTGGACGTACAAGTTCGACGACCTCGACGACCCGCGGAACGGCGATCCGTGCGACCCGCTCGACGTGGGACCCACGGGGCAGAACATCGGCTGCAGCGGCAACCCCGTGCGCGGGGCCGCCTGCCTCAGCGGCCCGCCGCCCGACTTCCAGCTGAACAACAACTCGCCGCAGTTCAGCGGCTCGCAGGAGACGCACTACGAGCAGGAGCTCGCGGACGGCGTCTACGGGATCCTGCCGATGAAGGGCGTCGTGGCGTACAACTCGCACGCCTTCAACCTGACCGACGAAGACACCACGATGAACCAGTACCTGAACCTCTGGCTCGCGGGGCCGGAGGACACGCTGTACCTCGCGCGCCAGATCTTCGATGCGGACAACATCTTCATCCAGAACGTCCCGGCCCATCAGAAGCGCGAGTACTGCGCGACGTTCGAGATCCCCGACGGCGCCAATCTCTTCTGGCTGAGCTCGCACACGCATCGCCACGGCGTGCGCTGGCGCACCTGGGGTCCGCCGAACGCGGCGTGCACGCCGGGCGCCGCGTGCGGCGCCGCGCCGTGCGATCCGGGGAGCGAGGGCTGCGCCTGCACGCCGGCCCCGGGAGTGTGCGCGCCGCCCGGGCCCGCGGGCGACGACCGCCTGATCTACTTCAGCACGGTCTACAACGACCCGGTCCAGCTCTCGATTGACCCGCCGCTTCCCTTCACGGGAACCGAATCGGAGCGCAGGTTCCTCTTCTGCGCGCTGTACGACAACGGCAGCGCGCCGACGAGCCCGTCGGTGAAGAAGCAGTCGACCTCGCCGGAATCGCCCGTCCCTCTCGTGGGCGGGCCGTGCGAGGACGCCGAGAAGACGTGCATCAGCGCCGATCCGGCGAAGCAGGGCCAGCTCTGCGCCGACAAGCCGGACCCGGACCGCTTCTGCGACAGCTCGCCCGGGGCCTTCGACGGCGTCTGCGACGCCTGCCCGCTCCGCGGCGGCTTCACGACGGAGGACGAAATGTTCATCCTCCTGGGCAACTACTTCTGACGCCGTGACGCCCCACGAAGGGGACGTTCCACTTACCTCACGAAGGGGACACTCCCCACCCCCATGGGGGCCCCGCGAACGGCACGAAGGGGACACTCCGCGCAAAGGAGTGTCCCCTTCGTCATGTCCGTGGAACGTCCCCTTCGTGGGCGGGCAGCAGGGCGAGGGCGGCGGCGGCGGCGCGGAGGTAGGCGGGCGACGGGCGCAGCGCGTGCTCTCGCAGGCAGGCCTCCGCCAGCTTGATCGCGTGCTCGTCGCCGTGGGCGACGGCGCGGTCGGCGAGGTCGTCGGCGGCGGCCGCGGCGGGGGGCGCCCCGGCGTCCTCGTCCGCGGGAGGCCGCACGCCGAACGCCGCGTAGAGCGCGCAGCCGGCCTGCCACGCGTAGCGAACGGCCCCGCGCGCCGCCTCGCCCTCGAGAAGGGGAAGGAGGCTGCGCACCGCGGCCGCGCACGTCACGCCGTGCGCGAACACGATCGCGCCGAGCGAGTCGCGCGCGTTCGCGAGGAAGACGCGCGCAAAGGTCTCCGTGACCTCGGACAGCCGCCGCGCCGGATCGCCCTCCGCGTCGAGGAGATCGATCGCGCGCGCGAACGGCGCGTGGTCCGCGAGCGCCTCGAGCGACGACACGATCGTCCCGGCGAAGCGCCGCTCGGCCTCCGGCACGAGGACGACGCGACGGATCGCCTCGGACGCCGGTCCGCGCTCCGACGCCTCGGCCCGCGCGCACGGCAGCGCCTGGTACGACGACGCGAGCAGCGCGAGCGCGTCGGCCAGCTCGTGCAGCCGCGCCGGCGAGGCGCCGCGCTCGAGCGCGCGCACCGCGTGCCCGACGCGGATCACGCCGTGCGTCGCGTCGCCGGCGAGCCCCGGCGCAAGACGCGGCCCCCAGGCGCGCACGACGTCGCGCCACGGCGCCTCGGCGAGAGCGCGCGCGAAGAACGCGGCCCAGTCCGAGAAGCGCTCGACGCGCCCGAGCGCACCGCGCCAGCCGGCGGCGTCGATCGCCTCGCCCACGGGCGCGCGCGCGACGAGACCGCTCCGGTAGCGCTCGAGCCACGGCATCACCGCGTCGGCGCGATCGAGCGCGCAGAGCGCCTCGACGACCATCGGCGCGTGGCTCGTGAGCCCGCTGGAGAGCTCGGGACCGTACGGCGCGAGGCGAGCGAGCGCCTCGTCGAGGACCGCGTAGGAAGCGCACGCCCTCGGGGCGTCCGCCGCGGAGGGTCGGAGCGGCATGACCGGGACCTCTGGGCGCACGCGGAGCATGCCGGAGACCGGGGCGGCCTGCTATCGTTCGTTCCTTCCCGTCGTCTCCGACATCCGGACGTGCCGCGACCCCCGGGTCCGTCGCTCCCGCGTGGAGGTACACCCGTGGCCGGCAAGAACCCCACGATGCTGAAGCGCGAGCGCGAGCGCGCCCGCGCGGACAAGGCGGCCCGCAAGCGCGAGGAGCGCGAGCGGCGCCGCGAGCAGCGCTCCGAAGGCGCCGGCCCGGCGGTCGCGACCCGCAGGGACCTCGACGGCTATGGACTGCCGCGTGGGACCTCGGGAGACCCGTTCGGGGACGAGGGGTGACGCCCGCGGGACCCGTCCGGGTGTACGCCTGCTTCGACCCCGCCCACGACGCCGACCTCCACGCCCTCCTCGCGCGGCAGTGTGTCGCGCCCGGCTCCAGCCTCTCGCTCGTCGACTGGTCGCGCGAGGAGACGCCGCATCCCCACTGGGAGGAGCGGCTGCGCGAGCGCATGGCCCACGTCGACGTCGTCGTCGTGATCTGCGGCGAGCACACCGAGAGCGCCCCCAACGTGAGCCGCGAGCTCCTCATCGCCAAGGAGCGCGGCAAGCCGTACGTCCTGCTCTGGGGACGCCGCGCCGGGGCGTGCACGCGGCCGGCGGGCGCGCGCGCCGACGACTGCTTCTACACCTGGATCTGGGACATCTTCGCCGCCCAGGTGCGGCTCGCCGGCCGGAAGCGCGAGCCGTAGAGCGCCGGCGCCCGCGCGCGCCCGCTATGCTGCCCGCCCATGCGGCTCCCCGAGCGCGGACGCGAGCCCGGCGAGGTGCTGGAGGCGCTCGAGGCGCTGCGCGCGGGCGACGTCGACTGGCGCGGCGGCCGCGCCTTCACGCTCGCCTACCACGCGGGCGACGAGGTGCTCGCGCTGGCGCGCGAGGCCTACGCGCGCTTCTCGGCCGAGAACGCGCTCAACGTGCACGCGTTCCCGAGCCTGCGCGCGATGCAGGCGGACGTCCTCGCGATGCTCGCCGAGCTCCTCCACGGCGGCGCGGAGGCGGCGGGGTTCCTCACGAGCGGAGGCACCGAGAGCCTCTTGATGGCGGTGCTCGCGGCGCGCGAGCGCGGGCGCGCCGAGCGCGGCGTGCGCGCGCCCGAGATGGTGCTCCCGACGACGGCCCACGCGGCGTTCGAGAAGGCGGCGCACTACTTCGGCGTGCGCTCCGTGCGGATCCCCGTGCGCGGCGACTGGCGCGCGGACCCGGACGCGATGGCCGCCGCAGTGGGCCCGAACACGGTCCTCCTCGTCGCCTCGGCGCCGCAGTACCCGCAGGGCGTCGTCGACCCGGTGGCCGAGGTCGCCGCGATCGCCGAGGCGCGCGGCATCCCGTGCCACGTGGACGCCTGCATGGGCGGGATGGTGCTGCCCTTCCTCGAGCGCCTGGGCGAGCCCGTGCCGCGCTGGGACTTCCGCGTGCCCGGGGTGACCTCGGTCTCGGTGGACCTCCACAAGTACGGCTACACCGCGAAGGGCGCCTCCGCGATCCTCCACCGCACGAAGGCGCTGCGCCGCTACCAGACCTTCCAGACGGACAACTGGCTCGGGGGCGCGTACGCGAGCTCCGGCGTCCTCGGCACGAAGTCCGGCGGCGCGATCGCGGCGGCGTGGGCGGTGATGCAGCACCTCGGCGCCGAGGGCTACCTGCGCCTCGCGCGCAGCGCGCGCGAGGCGTGCCTGCGCGTCGCGGCCGGGGTCGAGGCGATCCCCGGCGCGCGGCTCCTCGCGCCGCCGGAGGCGACGCTCCTCGCCTTCGGCTTCGACGACGCGGACCCCTTCGCCGTCGCGGACGCGCTCTGGCGGCGCGGCTGGTACGTCGACCGCCAGGGGCCCCCGCCCAGCCTCCACCTCACGGTGAACGCGGTGCACGCGGCGGTCGCGGACGCCTTCCTCGCGGACCTCGCCGCCAGCGCCGGCGAGGCGCGCGCCGCGGCCGCGCGCGGCGCGCGCGGCGCGTACGGGACGCTGGAGTAGGGGCCGCCGGACCGTGCGGGCCCGCGCGCCAAGGAACCGCTAGAGTCCGTGCGCCGTCCCGCCGATGCGTTCCGCACCGGCGACGGCAGGCCTCTCCGACGGATCCTTTGCCTGGGACGCCCGCGACGCGGGCCCTCCTCCCACCAGACGGTCTCCCGCAGAAGCCGACACCGGGCCGCGCACGGCGCGAGGCCCGGACCCACGCCCGGCGGCGACGCGCCGCCCGGCGCACGAGGCGGCCACACGCGCCGCAGGGCGCGCGCGAGCGGCCCCGCGGCCCCGGCCGCGAACGAAAGAAGAAGCACGCAAATGGACTCCTTGCATCGATTCGAAGACCTCTCTCTCCTGCCCGCGCTCCTCGGCGCCGTGCGCCGCGCGGGCTGGACCGCCCCGACGCCCATCCAGGCGCGCGCCATCCCGTCGGTCCTGGCGGGCCGCGACGTCCTGGGCTGCGCGCAGACGGGCACCGGGAAGACCGCCGCCTACGCGCTTCCGCTCGTGCAGCGGCTCGCAGCCGCCGTGCGGCCGGCCGGCGCGCGCGCTCCCCGCGCCCTCGTGCTCGCGCCCACGCGCGAGCTCGCCGCCCAGATCGGGCTCGAGCTCGAGCGATGCGGCGCGGCGGCGGGCCTCGCGACGGCGGTCGTCCACGGCGGCGTGCCGGAGGGGCCGCAGCGGCGCGCGCTGCGCGCGGGCGCGGACGTCGTCGTCGCGACGCCGGGCCGGCTCGAGGACCTGATGCGCGCCGGGGCCGCGGATTTGCGCGCCGTCGCGATCGCGGTCCTCGACGAGGCGGACCGCATGCTCGACCAGGGCTTCCTCCCGGCCGTGCGGCGCATCCTCGCCGCGACGCCGCGCGCTCGGCAGACGCTGCTCTTCTCCGCCACGCTCTCGCCGGCGGTCCGCGCGCTCGCGCGCTCGGTGCAGCGGGAGCCGGAGGAGCTCGCGGTCGCGCCCGTCGCCACGCCGGCGGCCGCCGTGGACCAGCGCGTCCTGTTCGTGGCGCGGCCCGACAAGGGCCGGCTGCTCGCGCACCTGCTCGACGACCCGGCGGTGACGCGCGCCCTCGTCTTCACGCGCACCCGCCGCGGCGCCGAGCGCGTCGCGAAGGCGCTCCGCGAGCGCGAGGGGACCGAGGCGATCCACGGCGACCGTTCCCAGGCGCAGCGCGAGCGGGCGCTCGCGCGCTTCCGGAGCGGCCACTCGCGGGTCCTCGTCGCGACCGACGTCGCCGCGCGCGGGCTCGACGTCGCGGGCATCTCGCACGTCATCAACTACGAGCTGCCGGACGACACGGAGAGCTACGTCCACCGCATCGGCCGCACCGGGCGCGCGGCGGCCTCGGGCGTCGCGCTCTCCCTGTGCGACGCCGGCGAGCGCGGGCAGCTCGCGCGCATCGAGCGGCTGATGGGGCGGCGCATCCCGGTGGAGCCGGGGCACCCGTACGCGGAGCGCGCCGGCGCGCGCCCCGCGCCGGCCCCGCTCGGCGCCGGCCGCGCGCGCCGCGGACCCGGCCGCGGGCGGCCCGGCGCCCCGCAGGCCCGGAGGCCCGGGACGCGCGCCTGAGGTAGGCGGGCGCCTCGTCTACCCTTCGGCGCCGTGCCCCCTGCGCTCGCCGCGCTGCGCGTCCATCCGGTGAAGGCGTGCCGGGCGATCGAGCCGCTCGCCTGGGACGTGGACCGCTTCGGCCTGCGCTTCGACCGCGCCTTCGTGGTCGTGGAGGCCGCGAGCGGCGTCTTCCTCTCACAGCGCGACGAGCCGCGGCTCGCGCGCGTCGAGACCGAGCTCGACGGCGCGGCGCTCGCGCTCTCCGCGGCGGGCGCGGGCTCCGTGCGCGTCCCGCTCGAGCCGCACGACGGGCCGCGCCGGCGCGTGCGCGTGTGGCGACACGAGGGCGACGGCGTGGACCAGGGCGACGAGGCTGCGGCGTGGCTCTCCGCACTCCTCGGCCGCCCCGTCCGCCTCGTGCGCACGCCGCCGGACCACGCGCGGCGCGTGAACCCGGCCTACAGCCCGGTCGAGGCGCACACCGCGTTCAGCGACGGCTACCCGCTGCTCGTCGCCTCGCGGGACTCGCTCGACGACCTCAACGCACGCCTTCCGGCGCCGATCGGGATGGAGCGCTTCCGCCCGAACCTGGTCGTCGCCGGCGCCCCGCCCTACGCCGAGGACGGGTGGAAGCGAATCCGGATCGGGACGCTCGAGCTCCTGCTCGTGAAGCCGTGCGACCGCTGCGCGGTGACGACCGTCGACCCGCACAGCGGCGCGCGCGCGGGCGCGGAGCCGCTGCGTACGCTCGCGCGCTACCGGCGTCGCGACGGCGCCGTCTGGTTCGCCTGGAACGCCGTCGCGCTCGGGAGCGGCCGGCTGGCGCGCGGGGCGCCGGTCGAGGTGCTGGAGACGCGGCCCGCCCTCCGGTTCGATGCCTGATGGGCGTTGCGGACGCAAAGGGCGGGCCGGGCGGCTCCGCGGCGAGCGGCTCGCCGGGCGAGCCGGGCGGGCGCAACCCGTTCGCCTCGCGCGCCTTCGCGCGCTGGTGGGCGGCGTCGCTGGTCGCCGGGACGGGGGTCGGGATCCAGGCCGTCACGGTCCCGCTCTTCCTGCGCGACCGGGTCGCCGCGGACGACCGCGCGCCGCTCATCGCGGCCGCGCTCGTCGCGCAGACGCTCCCCGGCGCGCTGCTCGCCCTCGTCGGCGGCGCGGTCGCCGACCGCGTCCCGCGCGCGCGCATCCTGCTCCGCACGTACGCGGTCGCCGCCGCGGTGTCGGGCGGCTACGTTGCGCTCGCGGGCTTCGACGTCCGCGCGATCTGGCCCGTCTTTCCGCTCGCGGCGGCGGTGGGCTCCGCCGGCGCCTTCACGAACCCGGCGCGCGCGAGCCTCCTCCCGCAGCTCGTGGAGCGCGCGCAGCTCCAGAACGCCGTGATCCTGGGGACGATGGGCTTCATGGCGGCGCTCCAGTTCCTCGGCCCCGCCGTCGGCGGCGTCGTCGCCGAGGCGCGCGGGCTCGCCCTCGCCTTCGCCCTCGAGGCGGTGCTCCTGGCGGCGGCGGCGCTCCTCTTCGGCCGCATCCGTACCCCGCAACCCGCGCCGAGCGGCCGCAGCGTGCTCGGCGACCTCGCCGACGGCGTGCGCTACGTCGCGCGCGAGCCCGCGCTCCGCGCGCTCGTCGCGCTCGGCGCGATCCCGGGCGTCCTCTTCGTCGGGCCGTTCGCGGTCACGATCGCGATCGTGGTGCCCGACGTGCTCCACGCGAGCGACAAGTGGGTGGGCCTCCTGTGGGGCTGCTTCGGCGCGGGCGTGTTCGCCGGCTCCGTCCTCCTCACGCTGCGGCCGCTCCCGCGCCGGGGGCTCGCGGTCTGTCTCGCGAACGTGGCGGGGGGGATCATCCTCGTGCTCTACGGCGCGAGCGAGACGCTCCCGCGCGCGGCGGCGCTGCTCTTCGCGTGGGGGCTCGGCGCGTCGGTCTTCATGAACTACGTCGTCGCGCTCCTCCAGGAGCGCGCCGACCCCGCCCGGCTCGGGCGGGTCATGAGCATGTACTCGCTAGTCTTCTTCCTCTCGATGCCGCTCGGCTACGCGCAGTCGGGGGCGCTGACGCGGGCCTTCGGGCCGCAGGCGACGCTCGTCGCCAACGGCGTGGTCGCCGCGGCGATCGGGCTCGCGTGCCTCGCGTTCCTGCGCTCGGTGCGCGCCCTGCGCTGAGGGCGCAAGCGGTCCGCCGGCCGGGAGGGCCGCGCCGAAAGGCGCTCAGTGGGCCCGGCGCCGTCCCGCGGCGGTGAGCCCGGCGAGCCCCAGCGACACGAGGAGGAGCGTGGTGGGCTCGGGAACGACCTGGACCACGTAGAAGCTCGTGAGGCCGACGCTGTCGCCGGGCGTCAGCGTGAAGCTGTGGCGGATCGAGATCGTCGAGAGCGCCGCGGGCCCGGGGAGGGTCGGCCCCGGCAGCCCCGCGAACGCGCTCGTCGTGTTGCTGCCGCCCGCGAAGGGCACCGAGAGGGAGAAGCCCGGGCCGAGGAGTCCCAGCACGTCCGTCACGTCGTTGACGCCCGTGTAGAGCGTCCCCGCGCCCGCGCTCGCGACCGTCCCGACGCCGTCGAAGTTCGAGTCGGTGACGGTGACGCCGATCGAGCCGCCGACGAGCGAGCTCGGCGTCACGGCCGGCGAGATCGGGAGCGTCACGGTGAACGTGTACGTCTGCGTCTAGCTCGTGTTGTTCAGGATGCTGAAGTTCCCGCTCACGAACGGGTCGACGTCGACGGTCATGTCCCAGGTGAGATCCCACCCGTAGCCGTCGTAGGAGCCGTCGAACGTGAACTGGTCGGGGTCGCCGGTGGGGGCACCGGTGGGGTAGAGGACGGTCGCGGGGTCGCTTCCCACCTGCACCGTGACCGTGACGGCGGGAATCGTGGCTGCGCCGGCGGCCTGCGCGACGCCCGCCAAGGCCAGGATCGGGAGCCAGAGCCAGCGACGCGTCATGGTGCCTCCACGCGGCGGAGTCCTGCGCCGCCGGTTCCTCGCAAGCCTCGTGCCGAGGCTGCCGAGGGAGCAACCACGCGGAAACACGAGCTTTTCCCCCGGGCGCGCCGAGGCGGTGGGAACCCGCGTTCCATGCCGGTGGAAGGCCGTTTCCCAAGCGGCGCGCGCGGCGTCTGGGCCGCCTCCCTTCGGCTAGCGTGCGGCGCGTGGGGAGGGGCTTCGCGGGCGCGGCCGTGATCGGGCTCTGCCTCGCGGGCGCGCCGGCCGGAGCGCTCGCCGCCGAGCGCGGGCTCGCCCTCTGCCCCGCAGCGCCTGCCCGCGCGTGCGCCGCCGCCGGCCCGGGCTACGAGGCCGATCCCGTGCGCCGGGCCCTCGTCGGGCGCGGCTACCGGGCGCTCTGGACGGCACCCGTCGAGGTCCCGCTCCTCGATCTCGCCGAGGCGGTCGGCGGGCTCGCGCCCATCCGCGTCGTCGGCGGCGGGCAGAGCGAGAACCTCGCGCTGCGCGGCGCGGACGGGCGCGCGTACACCTTCCGGCCCCTGGAGAAGGATCTCTCGCGCCTCGTCTCCCCCACGCTCCAGCGCGCCGTGCCCCGGCTGCGGCGCCTCGTGCGCGACCAGGGTGCGGCGCTCCACCCGGGCGCCACGGTGCTCGCGTCGGCGCTCGGCCGCGCGGCGGGCCTCCTCGAGCCGGAGCTGCGGCTCGTCGCGCTGCCGGACGACGCGCGCCTCGGCACGTTTCGGGCGCGCTTCGCCGGCCGCCTCGGCACCTTGGGCGAGCACCCGACGCCGGCCGCGGAGGGCCGCGCCGGGACGTTCGGCGCGACGGAGATCGTCGACACGGAGACCCTCGTCGCGCGCCTCGACGAGGGCGGCGGCGCGTGCGTCGACGCGCGCGCGTACCTGCGTGCCCGCCTCGTCGATCTCGTCGTCGGGGACGCCGACCGCCACCCCGGCAACTGGCGCTGGGCGCGGGTCCCCGGGCGCGCCGGCTGGCAGCCGCTGCCCGAGGATCGCGACCTCGCGTTCGCGCGCTTCGGCGGCGCGCTGCTGCGGCTCGTGAAGCCGTTCGCACCGCTCCTCGTCACGTTCGACGAGGGCTACGAGATCGAGCGCCTCGCGCACGAGGCGCGGGCGCTCGACGAGCGCTTCCTCGCGCCGATGTCCGCCGCGGCCTGGGACGTCGAGGCGCGCGCGCTGCAGCGGGCGCTCGCCCCCGCCGCCCTCGACGAGGCCTTCGCGCGCCTCCCGCGGGCGTGGCAGCGCGCCGACGGCGGCTGGCTGCGGCGCACGCTCGAGGCGCGCGTCGCGGCGCTGCCGGCCGCCGCGGCGGCGCTCCGTGCGCTCGTCGTGGCGGGCGTTCCGGCCCCGGCCCCCCGGGCGTCGGATCCCACGGCGCCCGCGGCGCGGCATGCGGCGCACGCGCGCGGGCACGGCGCCGGCCTCCGCCCTGGAGGGCGCTAGAGGACGTCGAGCCGGCGCAGGTGCGCCGTCACGGCGTCGGCCACGCCCGCGCGGCCGAACGGGGCGAGGTGGCTCCCGGCGAACCAGTGCACGGGGATGCCGCCCCAGTGGCGCGCGAGGGCGATCGCGTGCGAGGCCGGGACGACGCGGTCGCCGCGCCCCGCGACGACCAGAGCCCGCTCGCGCGCGATGCGGAGCGGATGCGCGAGCGGCGAGTGGACGCGGAAGGAGCGGCGCAGCTCGAAGGCGGTGAGGGCGCCTTCCGCGCGCGCGTGCTTCGTGCGGCGGAAGAAGCGCCAGGCCAGGTCGCCCATGCAGACGGGCGCCGCCATCGGCACCGCGAAGGCGAGGTCGTCGAGGAGCCCGGCGGCGAGCGCCGTGAGGTAGCCGCCGAGCGAGAGGCCGAGGAGGCCCACCGGCGCGTCCGACGCCTCGCGCAGCCAGCGCGCGCTGAGCGCGACGTCGTGGATCGCCTCGCGCACGGCCTCGGCGAGGCGCGCGACGTGGGGGACGGCGAACGCCTGGCCCGAGAGGCGCGCCTCCACCGGCGTGCGCGCGCCGTGGTGCGGGAGCACGAGGAGCGCGACGTCGAGGCCGGCCTCGAACCAGCGCGGCGCGAGGAGCGCCGCGGCGTCGAGGCGCGGGCGTCCCATGCCGAACCCGTGGAGGAGGAGCGCGGTGGCGCGCGCGCGCCCGCGCTCGTGCATCCAGTGCTCGAGCAGCACGGGGCCGCTCGGGCGCTTCGGCTCGGCTCCGACGTACGGTCGGTACGCGCTCCGAAGGCGCCGCTCCAGGACGCGCCCGCCCGCGATCGCGCGCACGGTCCGCGTCTCGACGCGGGGCGCCGGCGCCGGCTCGTCGAGGAAGGCGAAGAAGCGCCGCGGCGCCGCGTGGAGCGCGGGGTCCAGCAGCGGCTCCGACGACGCGCGCAGCTCGGCGAGGTCGGCCGCCGTCGGAATCAGCGCCCGCTCGACCACGACCGCGGCGGCGCACAGGATCGTGGCGTCGACCGCGCCCCCGAGCTCGGCGAGGAGGCGGTCGGCCCACGCGGCGCGCGGCGGACGCGCGCGCGGCAGCTCCCCGAGCTCGGGACGCTGCCCCCCCGCGCCCCAGCCCATCGCGCCATCGCGGACCGGTCGCACGCGCACCCCCGCGCTCGGACGAGCGCCCCGAGAACACCATCGGACCCCGCCGCCCGCCTCGGTGTTCGCTGCGTCACGCCGGCCGCGACCCGCGGGGCGCCGAGAGCGTACGGGCTCCCCGCGACGCCGCCAGCGGGGTCCCGCGTCCCGCTACACTCGTCCGGTGCGCCTGCGCGAACGCGTCCGCCGGGCGGCCTTCGCCGCGCTCGCGCTGGCCGCGGCGGCCGCCACTCGCTCCCCGGGAGCGACGCCGATGCCGTTCGCCCTCCGCTCGCCGGCCTTCGAGGACGGCGACGAGATCCCGCTCCGGCACACCTGCGAGGGCGAGGACGTCTCGCCCGCGCTCGCCTGGACCGACGCCCCGGCCGGGACGCGCAGCTTCGCGCTCGTGATGTCCGATCCGGACGCGCCGGATCCCGCGGCGCCGAGGACCACGTGGGTCCACTTCATCGTGTACGACCTGCCCGCGGACGCGCGCGAGCTGCCGGAGGCGGCCGGGCCGGGCCGCCTGCCGCCCGGGGCGCGGCTCGGCACGAACGACTGGAAGCGCGCCGGCTGGGGCGGGCCGTGTCCGCCCATCGGCCGCCACCGCTACGTGTTCGAGCTCTACGCGCTCGACGCGGCGCTCGGCGACCGCGGCGCGCTCCGAAGGCCCGATCTCGAGCGCGCGCTGGAGGGGCACGTCCTCGCCCGCGCGCAGCTCATCGGCACCTACCAGAAGCAGAAGGGCCGCTGATCCGGCATGGTGCTCGTCCAGCCGAACAAGACCGTCGTCTCCGGCCGCGTGCGCGCGATCCGGCCCGAGCCGGACGGCCAGGGCGCCGAGCTCGAGCTCGAGGTCCTCGCCAACGAGTCGCCCGCCGCCGAGCGCGACTTCCTGCGCCCCGCGCCGGGCTCGGTCCTCACCGCGTTCGCGGCCGACGCGCCCCGCGACGTGCGCGAGCGCGACCTCGTGCGGGTCGAGGCCTGCCTCCTCGCCGGGCCGGGCGGCGGGCGCGCCGTGATCGAGTCGATCGAGCGGCGGCCGCGCCGAGGCGCACGCGAAGGCTGACGCCCGCGTCCGTCTCCGCGATCGCCTCGAGCGCCACTCCGGCCGGCGTGCCGTCGCGCGCGCGCGCGGCCGGCGTCGTGGCGGCGTCGAACGCGCGCGCGCCGCGCGCGCCCGGGAAGAGGTCGCCGGCGTCGCCCGCGTTGCGGTTGCGCTCGAGGTCGCGCGCCCCGTCCGCCTGCACCAGCGCGACGAGCGGCGCAGCCGCGGTGGCGTTCGCCGACTGGCGCTCGTCCACGTGCCAGACGGCGAGGCCGCGCGCCGGGAGCGCCGCGTCGCGTCCCTCGGGCCGCCGACACTCGAGGAGATAGTACTCCGGGCCCGGGCCGCCCCAGACGCGCACGCAGGCGCGGCGGTCGCGCGCGAGCGGCGCGAGCTCGAGGCGCGCCGAGCGCCGCAGCGCGCGCGGTCGCACGAAGCCGAGCCGCGCGAGGCACCACGCCGAGAGGCGCGTCGGGCGGTCGCCGCCGCCGCCCCAGGAGCCGCTGCCCATGAGGCAGAAGTCGCCGACGCCGCGCGAGCGGTAGGTCGTGTCGTAGAGGTCGGGGAGGCCGAGGACGTGGCCGAACTCGTGGGCGAAGACGCCGACGCGGCCGTCCTCCGGCTCCGTCGAGTAGGCGTAGACGCGCACGCCGTCGGACTCGAACGGCGCCGGCAGCACCCACTTGTGCGACCAGATCTTCGCCGCGCGCCTCGCCGGATCGGGCTCGGCCTCCGCGCCGCCGCCCGCGTGGACGAGGAAGATCCCGTCGACGTAGCCGTCGCCGTCGACGTCGAAGCGCGCGAGCGACTCGCGGGCGACGAGGAGCTCGAGCGCCTCCTGCAGGAGCCCGGGCGCGTTGCGCGGGAACGCCGGGCCGGTCCCGCTCTGGCCGTCGGCGAAGAAGGAGAGCGGGCGCGTCGCGCGCAGCCAGCCGACCGCTTCGCCGGTGACTCGCAGCCGCCCGCCGGAGAGCTCGTCGTAGTAGGCGGCCATCGAGCCCGGGTTCGAGCGGTCGAAGAGCAGGCGCTCGAACTCCGCCGGGGAGCGGGTCGCCGGCTGGTCGTCGAAGTCGACGAGGAGGGCGAGCGCGTGGAGGCGGCGCAGCCGGCGCGTCCGCTTCGCCACGCGCTCGAAGGGGCGGAGGCGCGGGCCTTCGGGCGCCTCGTCGAGTGGGTAGAAGAGCGGGTCGTTGAAGCCGAGCGGCCGCCGCGTGTCCGCGGCGACGAGTCCCATCGCCTCCGCGAGGCGGACGTCCGCGCGCGAGAGGACGCGCGCGCCGGCGAGCTGGCGCCGGATGCTGCGCACCACCGCGGGCGTCGGCGCGCACGCGGTGGGCCCCTCGGCGTAGCGCGGCTCGGGGACGACGCGCGGCCGCCGCGCGCGCGGCCGCGCTACTGCGCGGCCTCCACCACGGTCGCGCGCAGACCGGGATCCGCGCCCAGGGCGTCGGCGAGCGCGAGCACCGCGTCGATGTACGCCTCCGAGCGGTTGTAGTGCCAGATCGCGCGCCGCTGCGCGACGCGCTCGATGCGCGGCCCCTGCCAGCCGTGGCTCGCGAGGTAGTGCGCGGCCGAGGCGGCGGCGTCGTCGACGTCGTAGAGGTCGACCACGCCGTCGCCGTTGCCGTCGGCGCCGAAGCGCAGGTAGCTGGTCGGCAGGAACTGCGGGTACCCGAACGCGCCCGAGCGAGAGCCGCGCAGCGCGAGCGGGTCGACGCCCCAGCGCGCCGCGAGCTCGAAGACCGCGCGAACCTCCGGGTAGAACAGGCCGTCGAGCTGCGCCGCGCGCGCGCGGATGCGCCGCTCGAGGTCCGGCTCGAGGACGCCCCGCCCGGCGAGCGCCGTGCGGTCGAGGATGCGCGCGAGGTTGTCGGGCTCGTTCGCCATCGCAAGGCGCGCGAGGCCGTGCAGCACGAGGCTCTGCCCCGTCTGGCGGCCGCAGCGCGTCTCGACGTGGAGGATCGCCGCGACGACCTCGGCCGGGACGCCGGTGCGCGCCTCGGCGTTCTCGAACGCGCGCCCGTGCTCCGCGCGGCAGGCGCGCGCCTGCTCGACGCTGCGGCGCTGCAGCACCGCCCGGTACATGGAGCGGGGCTCCCGCGGCTCGAGGCTGAAGGAGAGACCGTCGAAGGCCGGCATGCGGGCGTCGGCGAAGGCGGCCTCGACGCGGGCGCGCGGCAGGCCGTCGGCGACGAGGCGCTCGACGAGCCAGGTCCATCCCTTCGCCGCGAGGATGCGGCGCTCGAGCGCGCCCGCCTGCGGCGGCGCCGGCGCGGCGCGCGGGACGGGGGGCGCCGAGACGACCGGCGCGGGAAGCGAAGGGGCGGGGGGCGGCGGCTGCGGCGCGGTGGCGCAGGCCGCGAGAGCGAGCCCGAGCGCGACGCCGGCCGCCCGCCGGGCCAGCCGTCCCGCGCCCCGATCCGCGTCTCGCGCCGCCGCTGCCACGTCGTTCCCCCCCCGAGCCCGCCTCATCGGCCGGCGTGGCGGGGATCTTGCGCGCGACGCCGGCGCCGATCAAGCGTGGGTGCCGCGCCGGCGGCTCGGGTGGCGGCCGGCGCGCCGCTCGGGAAGCGCGCGCATGGCCCGTCCGCGCCGCGCCGGCCGCTCCGAGCTTCGTCCCGCGCGGCACCTCCGCGTCGGGGTGCGGGCGCGGCGCGCGGCGGTTGCCGGCGCGTCGCGCGTGGCCCGCGCGGCAGGCCGAGCCGGCGCGGCGTCCCGGAAGCCCGCCCGCCGCGGCGGCGTGCGGCGCCGGCGTCCTCGTGTCGATCTCGCGAGCGGATCGTAGATCCCGCGCGCCGCGGCAGCGCCGGGAGCGCAGGCGCGCCGGCACCGGAACGAGCGCCGCCGGCGCGCGGCCGGGCGGCGGGGCACGTGGCTTGCACCCTTCGAGGCCACCCGATCGCCGGGAGGAGTGCCATGGCCCAGAAGCACGAGAACGAAGGCGCGCGGCGCGGCGAGGGCCGGACGCCGCAGCAGGCGGGCTCGCACGAGCCCGCGCGCGAGACGGGGCGCCCCCGCGAGGAAGGAACGCAGGCGCCCGCGCGCTGGGATCCGTTCCGAGAGCTCGACCTGTTCCGCGACCTGCGGCTCGGCCGTCCGCTCACGAGCCTGCTCGACGAGCTCTTCGGCGAGCGCGGCCTGCGCGGCGGCGGCGGCGGCCGCTGGATGCCCGCCGTCGACCTCGACGAGAGCGCCGACGCGTACACGCTGACGGCCGAGCTTCCCGGCGCGAAGCCGGAGGAGGTCGAGCTCGAGGTGCGCGAGAGCACGCTCACGATCCGAGGCGAGAAGCGCTGCGAGCGCGAGGAGAAGAAGGAGCGCGGCCACTGGATGGAGCGCAGCTACGGGGCGTTCGTCCGCAGCTTCACGCTGCCGTCGGACGCCGACGTCGACCGCGTGGAGGCGAGCTTCCGCGACGGCGTCCTCACGGTGCGGATGCCGAAGTCGGACGTCGCGAAGCCGAAGCGCATTCCGATCCAGTAGGAGCCCGACCGGCGCACGGCGGACTGAACATGGTTTTCGGCGCGTGGTCGGCGGCCCGGGTCGCCTCGTTGCAGGCTCCCAGGCCGTGCCCTAGGCTCCTCGACGAGTGGTCGTCTCGCACCGGTCCGCGCTCTCGGTCTCCACCGCCTGCACGTGAATCCCAGTCGAGTCCCTCTGCTCCGCGTCTGCGTCCGGGTCCACCGGCCGCCGACGTGTCGCTTCGCCGTGAGGCCGGAGGCGGACGTTCCGCAGGCCGGCGCGGCGCAGACCGCCCGCGTCGCGTGAGGACACGGGCGGGCACAGGATGCAAGGTTTGGGCAAGAAGCTTTACGTCGGAAATCTTCCCTTCAGCACCACCGAGGCGGAGCTGCGCGAGTTGTTCGGCCGCCACGGCACCATCGAGCGCGTGAGCGTGATCACCGATCGCGAGACCGGTCGCTCCCGCGGCTTCGCGTTCGTCGAAATGGACCAGCGCGGCGCCGAGGCCGCGATGCGGGCGCTCGACGGCTCGCAGATGGGCGGCCGCTCGCTGCGCGTCAGCGAGGCGCAGGAGCGCAGCGGCGGCGGCGGCGGTGGCGGCGGCCCGCGCGGCGGCGGCGACCGCGGCCCGCGGCGCGACCGCTACTAGGAGCCCCCGAGCGGGGGCGGCCCGGATCGGGCCGCCCCCGCTCGACGTTCCGCGCGCCGCGGCCCCCTCCGCCCGCGGCGCGTCCGCGGCGCCTTCGCGGGCGCGGCACAGGTCGGCGCTCGCCCGTCGCGAGCCGCCCGTCCCCGGCGCGCGCGCGCCAGCGAGCGCCGCGTCACGGACGCCGCGGCGCTACGCAGGCCGGAGCTTGCAGCGGATCGGCAGGTGCTTCACGCCGCCGACGAGCGACGAGTGCAGGCGCTCCACCGGGCCGGCCAGCTCGATCTCCTCGATGCGCGGCAGGAGGTGCTTGTACGCGACGAGCAGCTCGAGCCGCGCCACGTGCGCGCCGAGGCAGAAGTGCTCTCCGACCCCGAACCCGATGTGGCGGTTCGGGTGGCGCTCCACGCGGAACGTGAACGGATCGGCGAACACCTCCTCGTCGCGGTTCGCCGACGGGTAGAAGAGCGCGAGCGCGTCGCCCGCGCGGATGCGCTTTCCGCGCAGCTCGAAGTCCTCGGTCGCGGTGCGCGCGAAGTGGATGATGGGGCTCGTCCAGCGCACGACCTCCTCGACCGCCGAGGGGAGCAGCGAGGGATCCCGCTGCACCTTCCGCAGCTCCCCCTCGTGCTCGATGAACGCGAGCATCCCGCCGCTCGTCCCGTTGCGGGTCGTTTCGTTCCCGGCCACGACGACGATCAGGCAGAACGTGAGGACGTCCATCGGGGGGAGCGGCTCGCCGTCGACGCGCGCCTGCGTGAACACCGTGATGAGATCGTCGCCGGGCTTGCGCCGCTTCTCCTCGACGAGCTTCGTGAAGTAGGTGAAGAGCTCGACCATCGCCTCCTGCGCGGTCTCCTCGGGCGTCTTCCCCTCGCGTCGATACTCGGGGTCGCCCGCGCCGACCGTCCGGTTGGTCCAGTCGAACAGGAGACCCCAGTCCGAGCGCGGCACGCCGAGCATCCACGCGATGACTGCGATGGGAAGCGGCGCCGCCACCTTCTGCACGAAGTCGCACTGGCCCGAGTCGCCGCCCTCGAGGAGACCGTCGACGATCTCCTTCCCGATGCGCTCGATGTCGTCGTGCATGCGGCGCAGCGCGGCCGGCCGGAAGCGGTGCGAGATGAGCTGCCGGTAGACGGCGTGCTTCGGCGGGTCGAGCTGGATCAGGGTCGGCGGGAACAGGTTCGGGCGCTCGGGCTGGTGGCCGATCACGAGCCGCGGCCCGTTCAGGAACTTCTCGGGGCGCTTTCCGATCGTGGTGATGTCCGCGTGCTTCGTGATCGCCCAGAACGGCACGCCCTCGGTGTGGTCGAACCAGTGCACCGGGTCCTCGCGGCGCAGCCGGGTCCACACGTCGTGCGGGTAGCCCCGCGCCGCGTAGTGGTCCGGGTGCGCGAGGTGAAAGTCGCCGCCTGCGCTCGACGCCATCGACATCTCCTCGGCTTCGCGTGCGACCGACTTTATCCGAGCGCCGCGGGGGGCGCGCGCCCGAGGAGCGCGGCGCCCGGCGCGCACGCGGCTTCGAGCGCCGCGCGCTCCTCCGCCGCGAGGCCGGGCGCCCGCCGTGGGCCGCCGCCGCGCACGAGCGCGGAGGCGCGCTCGAGCCACGGGCCCGGCGGGAGGCCGAAGAACGCGGCGACCCGCGCCAGCGCGTCGCGCGGCCGCGCGAGGAGGTCCTCGAACGCGAGCTCGGCGTAGCGCGCGCCCAGCGCGCCCCGCGCCGCGAGCCCGCGCGCGAGCTGGTCGCTCCAGTAGCGCCCGAAGAGCGGCGCGGGCGGGCGCGCGCGCAGGATGCGCGAGATCGCGTCGTCCGGGCGCGGCGCGGCGGCGAGCTCCAGCGGCCCGAGGGCGTCGGCGGAGACGCCGTCCACCGGGGCGCGGTAGAGGAGCGCGATCGGAAGCCGGTAGGCGTGGTGGGCGCGCATCGAGAGCGCCGTCTCCGGGCCGTCGCGATGGAGGTGCAGGAAGCGCGCGCCCGGAAACGCGGCCGCGAGCGCGGGCAGGTACTCGACCGAGGAGCCGGAGCGCTCGATCCAGAGCGGGCGCCCGCTTCGCGCGGCGAGCCACGCGAAGGCGCGGCGCAGCTGTGCCGCGGCGGGTGCGGGGGGGAGCGCCCGCGCGAAGTCGCGCAGCGCGTCGAGGAGCGCGTCCGGGTGCTCGGAGAGGCGCGGAAGGCACGCCGCGGCGAGATAGGGCATGGGCTCCCCCCGCCGGAAGCGGCCGCGGCCGAACGGGTAGACGACCTCCTCCACCGGGTAGCCGCGGCGCAGGACCGCGGTGAGGAACGGCTGCTCGGCCAGGAGGAGCCGCGCGAAGTCGGGGCCCGGCAGGGGCTCGCGTGCGAAGCGACGCGCGGCGTCGAGCCCGTTCAGCACCTCGAACAGGCTGCAGACGGCCGGGCACTCGGCGAGCATGCGCGAGAGCAGCGTCGAGCCGCAGCGGCCGGTGCCGACGACGAAGCGTCCGGCGTCGCCCGCCGCGATATCCTCGGCCGCCGTCATGGGCGCGCGCGAGCGTACCGGAGATCCCGCGGCGGACGATCCCGCCTGGGACGCGCTCTGCGGCGCTCTGCGCGACGCCGGGCGCCGCGCGCTCGCCGGCGCGGCTTCCGGGCGCGAGCGCGCCGAGGCGCTGCGCGCGCTCACCCGCTTCCTCGCGGCGGGAGTCGCCGTGTGCGTCGAGCACGCCGACGCGGAGCAGCCCGAGCTGTGCCGCATGATCGAGGCCAGCGCGAAGTGGGGCCTCGACATGCCCGACTGCCTCTATCTCTACGCGCCGGTGCGCGAGGGCGCGCGCTACCGCCTGTTCGGGACCCGCGGCACGGCGTGCCACCTCGACGTCCAGGTGAACGCGGGCCACTTCGCGAGCGGCCGCGTCGGCGCCTGGCGCACGCTGGCTTCGGCGAGCGGCGACGAGCTCGGCGCCGGCGCCGACGGCGCGTTCGAGCTCCAGCTCGGCGGCGAGCGCCGCGGCGGCCACTGGCTTCCCGTGGGCCCGGGGGCGGAGTTCGTCCTGATCCGCCAGTACTTCGCCGACTGGGAGCGCGAGCGCCCGGCCGAGCTCGCGATCGAGCGGGAGGGCGCGCCGCTTCCGGCGCCGCCGCCGAGCGCGGACGCGATGGAGGCGCGCCTCGCGCGCCTCGCCGAGTGGCTCACGCACGGCGGCGCGCTCTGGGACCGCATGGCGCGCGGCCTGCTCGCCATGCCGCCCAACACGCTGGCGTTTCACGACCCCGGCGCGTCGGGCGCCCACACCGGCCTCGCGGGCCAGGCGTACGGCCTCGGGCACTTTCGCTGCGGGCCGGGCGAGGCGGTGCTCCTCGAGTTCCCCGTCCCGCGCTGCCGCCACTGGAGCGCGAGCCTCGCGGACCGCACCTTCGCGAGCCTCGACTACGCGACGCGCCAGTCGTCGCTGAACGGCCACCAGGCGGCCGTCGACGCCGACGGCGTGTTCCGCGGCGTGATCGCGCAGGAGGACCCCGGTGTCTGGAACTGGCTCGACCCCGCGGGCCACGAGGACGGCATCCTGGCCGTGCGCTTCCTCCTCGCCGACCGCGCGACCACCCCGCGCGTCCGCGCGCTCCCCCTCGCGGAGCTCGACGCCGCGCTGCCGCGCGACACCCCTCGCGTGACGCCGGCCGAGCGCGCCGACCTGCTCCGGCGCCGACGCCGCGCGGTGTGGCGGCGCTTCCGCCGCTGATCGGCGTAGGACCGGCTGCCCGACGCGACGTGGAAGAGGGCTTCCCGAATTGGGTAACCGCGTTCGCGCCGCACGCCGTGTGTCCCGGCCCGAAGCCCTCGGGCGCGCCCCGGCCGGCGGGGTCCCGCCCGCGCGCGCTGGCACGGTCTTTGCTCGGGTTACGCCGGCCCATCTCGGCCTCTGGGAGGGATCTCCGTGCGCGACGCGTCTAGCTGGCTCGTCGGTCTCGTCGCCATCGCGCTCGCCGCCGGCCTCGCGCCCGCCGCGCGCGCGCTCACGGTCACCCCCAATCCGTTCTTCGTGCTCCCGAACGAGTTCGACTCGTCGCACGCGGCGATCGAGCTCGTCGACGTCGTGAACGGCGTTCCGACGGGCGGCAGCGTCCTCGCCGGCGGCGTCGACCCCGGCGACGTCACGCTCGTCCTGCGCGCGGACATGTTGGGCGACACGTCGTCTACTCGCCTGGCCGTCGGGATCCGGCCCATCGGAGGGTCGGACTTCGTGCCCATCAGCGGGGTGGGTTGGATCGCCGGCGCGGGGGTCGACGTCGAGGACGCGGTCCTCTTCAACGACGCCGTGGGCTTCGACCCGCTGGGTGCCCTCGTGGACGTCGGCGAGTCGTACGACCTCGTGTTCCTGTCCTACGACGCGCTCGCGGCCGACGGCACGCTCGAGATCGTGGTCGGCGTCCAGCTCGTCCCGCAGACCGTGGGAACCGCGACCCTCGTGCCCGAGCCGGGCACGGCGGCGCTCCTCGCCGCCGGCCTCGCGCTGTTCGCCGGCGCGCGCGGGGCGCGCGTGCGGCGCTGACGTACGCGCGTCGCGCGCGCCGGGCCGCCGCACCCGACGTCGCTACAGCAGCCGTCCGCCGTCCAGCACGAGCGTCTGCCCGGTGACGAAGCTCGCCGCCGGGCTGCAGAGGTAGACGACCGCACCCGCCATCTCGTCGGGCTCTCCGATGCGGCGGAGCGCGGCGTCCGCGGTCGACGCGCGCAGCGTCTTCTCGTCCTCCCAGAGGGCGCGCGCGAACTCCGTCCGGATCAGGCCGGGCGCGATGCAGTTCACGCGGATCCCGTCGCGGCCCCACGTCTTCGCCTGCACCTGCGTCAGCATGATCAGCGCGGCCTTCGAGACGGAGTAGCCGCCGATCACGTCCGAGGCGCGGTAGCCGCCCACGCTGCTCACGTTCACGATCGCGCCGCCCTCGCCGTGCGCGAGCATCGCCGCGCGCGCGAAGTTGGAGAGGAGATGCACGGCCTTCACGTTCGTGTTCGTGATCGCGTCGAAGCCCCGCTCGTCGAGCTCGTGGATGGGCCCGTAGTGCGGGTTCGTCGCCGCATTGTTCACCAGGAAGTCGACGCGCCCGAGCGTCTCCACGGTCCGCTCCACGAGCCGCTCCAGCTCGTCGGCGCGGCGCACGTTGGTCGGCACGGCGAGCGCTCGCCGGCCGAGCGCGCGGACCGCCGCGGCCGCCTCCTCGAGCGCCTCGGGCTTTCGCGCCGCGAGCGCGACGTCGGCGCCGTGCTCCGCGAGCCCGAGCGCGATCGAGCGGCCGATGCCGCGGCTCGCGCCGGTCACGATGGCCACCTTGCCGGCGAGCGAGAAATCGGCGACGGGCATGCGGGCTCCTCCTCCGGGTCGGAGGAGGCTACCCGAGCCCGGCCCGCCGCAGCAGCCCGGGCGCCGCCCGGCCTACGGCAGCGCCTCCACGCCGCAGAGCGCGCTGCAGCCGTCCTCGTCCGCGGTGTTGCCGTCGTCGCAGAACTCGCCGTTCTGCGGAATCCCGTCGCCGCAGACGGGCACGTCGCCCACGAGGCCGTCGGCGAGCGCGCGCAGCTCGCGGGCGAAGCACGCGCCGAGGCACTTCGCGTCGACGCCGCCCTCGAGGCACACGGTGCAGCCGCCGCCGACCTGCGCCACGACGCGTCCGGTGGCGCCGTCGGCGGCCGGGTCCGCAGCACACTCGTTCACGGCATCGAGCTTCTTGCGGACCGCGGCCGCCTGCTGTGCGCGGCACTCCTCGGAGTCGTCGCCCGGGCTCACGCACTCGGACTGGATGCGCCCGGCGAGAGCCGTCATGTACTTGAAGGCGGCCTTCCCGAAGAGCGTCTGGCACTTCACCTGCCCCTCGAGCGTTTCCAGATCGACCGCCTCGCCGGCGGCGACGTCGGTCTGCTGGTCGTTTCCCCCGTGGCCGAGCTCCAGCACGGCCTCGACGTGGTTGCCCTCGTCGCAGAGCGCCGGCTCGATCTCCACGTCCAGGCACTTCGCGACCGCCGCAGCGCCGCCGAGCTTCAGGATGTGCGCGTTGCACTTGCTGCGGAGCTTGAGGCGCTTCTTCGCGTACGCCTTGCACTCCCTCGTGAGCCCGGCCACCGCACGCGACGGCCGCACCGCGAGGAGGCCGGGCGACACCGTCGCGCCGCCCTGCACGTCGTCCGCCGTCACCGCCAGGGCCGCGAAGCCGTGGGCGGTCGTCGCGACGCCGTCCCAGCCGGCCGCGCGGACGCCGAGCAGGCACTCGCCCTCGGGAACGTGCGGCCCGCCGCGCTCCATGCGCACCGTGGCCTGCAGCGCCCAGGTGCCGAGCGTCGCGTCGGGGACGGCGCTCGTCGACGACACCACGCTGCACTGGACGCCCGGCCCGGTGGCCTCCGCCTCGCCGTCGACCGTGACGCGGAGGTCGTCGGGCGCCATCCCCGGAACCGGGACGAGGAAGACCACCTGCCCTTCGATCTGCACGGCGCCCTCCACGTCGAGCGCCGTGGCGGCGCGCGGGGCGGCGGCGACGAGCGCCGCCGCGACGAGAACGCCGAGCGGCGGCGCGGCGCGGAGCCGCCGCGCCGCATGGAGCGGCCGTCGCGGGCGGAAGCCGGGGGGGGTGTGCATGGGGGGCTCCGATTCGTCCTCGAGCGTGATCGTCCGCACGGGGTCGGGCTTTGATCCCGCGGGGACCCGGCGTACCCTGCGCGCGGGGGGCGCGTGGCGCAGGGGAGCGAGCGGCAGGGCGCGGTCGGGGACCTCGTCGCGGGAGGCGGGGCGCCGGCGCGGCGCCGAAGCCCGGGCGGGGCGGCCCTCGTCGTGGCGCTGCTCGCGGGCCTGGCGGCGCTCTGGGCCGCGCAGTTCCACCCGTTCGTGTTCCCGAACAACGACTTCTACTCGTTCCGGCGCGCGGCGCTCAGCCTCGCCGCCGGCGAGCTGCCGCGCAGCCTGAAGCGGGGTCCGCTCCTTCCGGGCGCGATGGCGGCGCTCGCGCCCGCGTTCCCGGGCCCGCACCCGCACCTGGACGCGGCGCTGGCCGCGAACTTCGCGCTCTCGCTCGCGACGCTCGTCGCGCTCTACGCGTTCGCGCGCCGCGCCCTTCCCGAGGCCTCGGCGCCCTTCGCCGCGCTCTTCGCGACGACGCCCGTCTTCCACGCCATGGCGCTCCAGCCCCTCGTGGAGCCGGGCCTCGGGCTCTTCGTCGCGCTCGCGTTCGTCGGCCTCGCGCTCCGCTCGCCGTGGCAGTACGCCGCGGCGGGCGCGGCGGCGCTCTCGCGCCCGGACGCGGCGCTCCTCCTCGGCGTCCTCGCGCTCGCGAACGCGGCGGCGGAGCGGCGCTGGCGGCGCCACGCGGGGCTCGCCGCGCTCGGAGCGCTTCCCTTCGCGTGCTGGAACAGCGTCGGCGCGCTGCGCGGCACCGGCGCCGCGGCATACCTCGAGCTGCGCGAGGGATTCGGCGCCAGCGCGCCCGCGTTCCTCGCCATCGTCCCGCGCGAGGCGTTCGCGGGCCTCTTCGGGACGAGCGCGCCCGAGCTCGCGCTCTTCGCGGTCGCCGCCGGGATCCCGTGCGCCGTCGGGGCGTGGCTCGGCCTTCGCGCGGCGCCGCGCGAGACGACCGCCATGGCGCTCTGGCTCGCCCTCTCCACGGCTCTCGTCGTCCTGTACGGCGTCGGGAAGTCGCGCTACGCGCACGCGACGGTCTTCGTGCCGCTCCTCTTCTTCGCGGCCGGCGCCGTGCGGCTCGCGCGCGGCGCGGCCGGTGCGCTGGCGCCGCGCCCGGGCGCCGCGCGGGCGGCCGCGCTCGCGGCCGGGCTCCTCGCGTCGGCGGCGCTCGCGCGCGCGGCGCGGCGGCTGGCCGGCGAGGAGCGCGTCGTCGCGCCGGCCGCGGAGCTGGCCTTCGCCGCGTTTGCGACGGCGCTCCTCGTCGCGGCCTGCGCGGCGGCCGTGCGCGGCTCCGCGCTGGCGCCGCGGCGCGCGGTGGCCGTGCGCCGGCGCGCCCCGCGGGCCGCCGCGTTCGCGGGCGCGCTGCTCGCCGTCGCGCTCGCGGCGCCGGTGGCGCTCGGCGGGCTCGCCCGCAAGGCGGAGCTGCTCCGCCAGGTGCACGACTTCGACTACGCGGCCTGGCCCGCCGCGCGCTGGCTCGGCGCGCACCTCGGCCCCGGCGAGCGCGCAGCCGTCCTGCACCGCTCGCAGGTGCTCTTCGCGACGGGCCTGCCGAGCGACCGCGTCGTCGGCTGGAGCCGCTTCGGAGCCCTGGATCTCCCCTCGCTCCGCGAGGAGATGCGCCGGCTCGGCGTGACGCACGCGGTCTACACCTGGCGGCGCGCGCCGCACACCGACGCCGAGCGCTTCTACGATCGCCGCCGGCGCGTGGATCTCGCCGCGCTCTTCGCGTCGGGGGGGCCGGTCGAGGGCTTCGTCCACCTGGCGACCGTTCCCGCGCCGCCCCGCCTGCGCCAGCCGCCCGCGCAGGTGTACCGTCTCCTCGACGACGCGCCGCCGGCGGTGCGCGAGCCGCGCGAGACGGCCCCGCCCGGCGCGCCGGCTCGCGAAGCGGGAGGCGCGCGCGGCACGGGCGGCGCGGAGCGCGGCACGGAGGCCGACACCGACATGGAGCGGCGATGAGCGCGGCGACGAGGAGGCTCGCCACCCGGCTGGCGGACGACGCCTCGCTGCCCTGGGGCGAGGTGGGCGGCGGCTTCGCGCTGAAGCTGTTCCGGCGCGGGCAGGACGACGGCGTCTACAGCATGCTGAACCGCTTCGAGCCCGGCTTCCGGGCGCCGACGCACCGGCACCTGGGCGACGTCCACGCCTACACCCTGGAAGGACGATGGCGCTACGAGGAGTACGACTGGGTCGCGGGCCCGGGCGACTACGTCTTCGAGCCGGCGGGCTCGACCCACACGCTCGTCGTCCCGGCCGAGAACGCCGGGCCGACGCTCGTCTTCTTCACCGTCGCCCAGGGGCTCGAGCTCTACGACGCCGAGGGCCGCGTCTTCATGGTCCAGGACGGAGCCGGCATGGAGCAGCTCTACCGCGACGCGCTCGCGCGCCAGGGGGTGCCGTTCCCGGCCGGCGTCCTGGCCTGAGCGCTACGCGCGGGGCGCCCTGTGCTTCATCTTCACCTGCTCGCGCGTGAGCGGCTTCCCGCCCGCCGCGATCCAGGCCTCGAAGACGCGCGGCGCGTCGCGGGCGGGGTTGTAGACGTCCTCCTCCGACGCCCAGAGGCCTCCGCCGCCGTAGACGAGGCGTGTCCAGGTGGGGAACGAGAACGGCCGCCCTCCCGCGTCGTAGGGCGGCGGGAACGCGTTCTGACACTGGAACACGACGGCACCGCCCTCCTCGTCGAAGGCGACCCAGTCCTGCGGGAACGTCATCGTCGGGTACGGGGCCATGACCTTCTGGATCCAGTCGCGGATCGCCTCGCGCCCCGCGAGCTCGCCGTAGGCGTGCTCCACGTAGCGGGCGTCCTCGGTGAAGCGCTCCGCCCAGACGCTCCAGTCGCCGGTGCGCGACGCCTCGTCGCGGGCGGCGTTGTAGAGGGCGAGCGCGCGCTCGAGCTCGGCGCGGGCCGTCTTCGGCATGGTTCCTCCTCGCGCCGCGTCACGCGATCCGCGGCAGCACCTCGTCGGCGTAGAGCCGCAGGCTCTCGAAGCCGAGCGCGGGCGGCGCGCCGCCGCAGAGGGGGGCGTGGACGAAGGTCGCGAGCGGGCCCTGTGCCTTGGCCAGCTCGACGCACGCATCGGGCGTGAGGACGCGGTACTTCCCCTCCGCGCGCAGCGCCTCCACGCTCGTCGCGCGCGAGTGCTGGTAGGAGCGCTGCTCGGGCCGCTGCCAGCCGGCGTAGCTCGTCGCGTCGTGGAGGAGGTAGGGGCCGAGCTCCTTCCAGGCGCGGTCGGGGTCGCGCGCGACGAAGGTCGTCGCCGGCTCGCCGGGCGAGAGCACGAACCCGCCCTGGACGCCGAGCCGCTTGCACTCGGCCTGGTAGAGCGCCGCGAGCTCGGGGTCGTGGAGCGGGGGCGCGAACGGGAGGCCGAAGCGCGCGGCGCGCTTCGCGGCGGCGGGCGTCGAGCCGCCCACGAAGAGCGCCGGGCGCGGCTTCGTGAACGGCGGCGGCGTGACGCGCACCGTGGCGCCGCGGTACGCGAACGCCTCGCCGCTCCACGCGCGCAGCAGGACGTCCAGGCACTCGTCGAGGAGCTTCCCGCGGCGCGCGAAGTCGCGGCCGGCGGCCGCGTACTCCTCGGGCCGGTAGCCGAGCCCCGCGACGACGGCGAGCCGCCCCCGGCTCGCCCAGTCGAGGATCGCGAGGTCCTCGGCGAGACGCACCGGGTCGTAGAGCGGGACGAGGAGCGCGGAGACGTTCAGCGCGATGCGGCGGGTCCGGCCCGCGAGGACGCCCGCGAGGACGAGCGGCGACGGCAGGTAGCCGTCCTCCACGCCGTGGTGCTCCGAGAGCGTCGCGACCTGGAAGCCGCGCTCGTCGGCGAACGCCGCCATCTCGAGCGCCGCATCGAAGAGCTCGCGCCGCGACGCCGGCGAGAACGCCGGCGCGCGCATGTCGAACCGGATCACCGAGATCGCCACGACCCCCCCTCGCCCCCCCCCGACGCCCGCCGAGGGTAGTGGCTGTCAAGAAAGGGGTCAGACCCCTGTGTTAAGAAACCTCCCTGCGGGGCGGACCGGCGGCGGTCGGGGCGGGGGCGACGGCATGCGAGGGGCGCCCCTTGACGGGTGCCATTATTTCTATATTTTTGGAATCATGATGAGCAAGCGCCACGCCCTCGACGCGCTGGCCGCGCTCGCGCAGGAGAGCCGGCTCGACGTCTTCCGCCTGCTCGTGCGGGCGGGCTCGCGGGGCCTCGCGGCCGGCGCGGTCGGCGACGCGCTCGGGGTGCCCGCGCCGACGCTCTCGTTCCACCTGAAGGCGCTGCGCCAGGCGGGGCTCGTGCGAGTCCGCCGGGACGGCCGCTCGCTCGTCTACGCGCCCGACTTCGGCGCGATGCACAAGCTCCTCGCCTTCCTGACGGACCAGTGCTGCCAGGGGGCGGTCGCCGCGCCCACTCGAAGGCCGCCTGCGGGCGGCCGCCCGGAAGGAGAATCGCCGTGCGTTTCCAGCTCGCCCTCAACGTCCGCGACCTCGACGAAGCCGTCGCCTACTACGAGCGGCTGTTCGGGGTGACCGTGAACAAGCGCAAGCCCGGCTACGCGAACTTCGCGGTGCAGGATCCGCCGCTGAAGCTCGTCCTCTTCGAGGCGCCGGACGCGCCCGAGCGCCTCAACCACGTCGGCTTCGAGTACTTCGACGACGACGCGGTGGAGACCGTCGCGGCGGCGCTCGAGCCGCGTGGGGTCGTGGACCGCGTCGAGCGCGACGAGCGCTGCTGCTACGCGAAGAAGCGCACCGTCTGGGCGCGCGACCCGCAGGGCCTGCGCTGGGAGTTCTACCGCGTGGCGTCCGACCTCGAGCACTTCGGCGACGCCGCGGCGGCGCCGGCGCCCGCGCGCGACGCAGCGCCGGCCGCGCCGCCGCCGGCCGCCGGCGCGTGCGGCTGCAGCGCCTGAGCGGCGCGACGCGGTGCCCGCGGTCGCTACCATCCGGCCTGCAATGACGGATGCAGCGCCCGCGGGCACCGACTTCATCCGAGAGCTCGTCGCCCGCGACGTGCGCGAGGGCAGGCACGGCGGCCGCGTCGTCACGCGCTTTCCGCCCGAGCCGAACGGCTACCTGCACCTCGGGCACGCGAAGAGCATCTGCCTCAACTTCGGGATCGCGGCCCAGTTCGGCGGCCGCTGCCACCTGCGCTTCGACGACACGAACCCGGTCACCGAGGAGGCCGAGTACGTCCGCTCGATGATCGAGGACGTGCGCTGGCTCGGCTTCGACTGGGGCGAGCACCTCTACTTCGCGTCCGACTACTTCGGCCGCCTCTACGAGTACGCCGTGCACATCGTGCGGCGCGGCCTCGCGTACGTCTGCGACCTCTCCTCGGAGGAGATCGCGGCGCGCCGGGGCACGTTGACCGAGCCCGGGATCCCGAGCCCCTACCGCGAGCGCAGCGTCGCGGAGAACCTCGACCTCTTCGAGCGCATGAAGGCCGGCGAGTTCGAGCCGGGCTCGCGCGTCCTGCGCGCGAAGATCGACATGGCGTCGCCCGTCCTCCCGATGCGCGACCCGATCCTCTACCGGATCTCGACCTCCACGCCGCACCACCGCACCGGACGCGCGTGGAGCGTGTACCCGATGTACGACTTCGCCCATCCGCTCTCCGACGCGATCGAGGGCGTGACCCACTCCCTCTGCACGCTCGAGTTCGCCGACCACCGGCCGCTCTACGAGTGGGTGCTCGACGCAGCCGAGATCCCGCGCCCGCGCCCCGAGCAGACGGAATTCGCGCGCGGGAACCTCTCGCACACGGTCGTCAGCAAGCGCGTGCTGCGCCGCCTCGTCGAGGAGGGCCACGTGCGCGGCTGGGACGACCCGCGCATGCCGACCCTCGCCGCCGCGCGCCGCCGCGGCTACCCGCCCGCCGCGCTGCGGCGCTTCTGGGCCGAGATCGGCGTCGCGCGCCGGGACAACCTGATCGAGCTGGCGCGGCTCGAGGCCGCGGTGCGCGACGAGCTGAACCGCAGCGCGCCGCGCGCGTTCGCCGTCCTGCGCCCGCTGCGGCTCGTGCTCACGAACTATCCGGAGGACGCGAGCGAGGAGTTCGAGGCGGTGAACAACCCCGAGGACCCCGCCGCGGGCGTGCGCAAGATCCCGTTCTCGCGCGAGCTCTGGATCGAGCGCGACGACTTCATGCTGGACCCTCCCGCGAAGTTCTTCCGGCTCGCGCCGGGGCGCGAGGTGCGGCTCCGCTTCGCGTACGTGGTGCGCTGCGACGACGTGGTGCGGGACGCGAGCGGCGACGTCGTCGAGCTGCGCTGCTCGTACGACCCCGAGACGAGAGGCGGCCACGTCGAGGGCGGCCGCAAGGTGAAGGGCACGATCCACTGGGTCTCGGCGCGTCACGCGCGGCGCGCGGAGGTGCGCCTGTACGAGACGCTGTTCGCGGTGCCGGACCCGATGGCCGAGGAAGGCCGCGAGCTCGGCGAGCTCCTGAACCCCTCCTCGCTCGAGCGGGCGGACGGCGCCTTCGTGGAGCCGGCGCTCGCGTCCGCGCCGGCGGGGACGACCTTCCAGTTCGAGCGCCTCGGCTACTTCTGCGTCGACCCCGACACGGAGCCGGAACGCCCCGTCTTCAACCGCACCGTCACGCTGCGCGACACGTGGGGCAAGCTCCTCCGCCGCGGCGACGCCTGACCGTTGGGAACGGAGCTCCGGCCAGGCGCGCGAAGGTGGCCCCGGCGCGGGCGCGCGTCCGCGGGGCGGGGCATCGCGACGCGCGGCTGCGCCGCGCGGGAGCGCACGGGGAGCGCGCGCGGACGGGACGGGGGCGCGCATGGCCGACGACGACGACCGCCACGGCTGGGGCCCGCTGCTCGAGGAGCTGGCGCGCCGTCGCGCGGCCGCCGAGGCCATGGGCGGCGAAGAGAGGCTCGCGCGCCGGCGCGCGCCCGGACGCCTCGACGCCCGCGCGCGCGTCGCGCGCCTCCTCGACCCGGGAAGCTTCGCCGAGCTCGGCACGCTCGCGGGCGGGGCGCGCGAGGCCGGGGCGCCGCCCACGCCGGCGGACGCGTTCGTCGCCGGGAGCGGCCGCATCGACGGCCGCCCCGTCCTCGTCGGGGCCGAGGACGCGAGCGTCGAAGGGGGCTCGATCGGCCTCGAGGGCGCGGACAAGCGCTACCGCCTGACGCAACTCGCGGCGCAGGAGCGCGTCCCGCTCGTCTTCCTGCTCGAGGGCGGCGGGCATCGCATGACGAACGCGCTGCGCCGTCACGGGCGCACGCCGAACGACCTCCAGGGCCTGGCCGCCCTCTCCGGGCTCGTGCCGACGGTGTGCGTCGTCCTCGGCGCCTCGGCGGGCCACGGCGCGCTCGCGGCCCCGCTCATGGACTACGCCGTGATGGTGGAGGGCGCCGCGCTCTTCGCCGCGGGGCCGCCGCTGGTCGCGGCGTCGCTCGGCGAGCGCGTCACGAAGGAGGAGCTCGGCGGCGTCGCGGTGCACGTCGACGCGAGCGGGGTCGCGCACGACGCGGCGCCCGACGACGCCGCCGCACTCGACCGCGCGCGCCGCTACCTCGGCTACTTCCCGTCCAACGCCTGGCAGACGCCTCCGCGACGCGACGGGCCCGATACCGGTCCACGTCGGATCGACGAGATCCTCGCCCTCGTCCCCCCCGATGCGCGACGCCCCTACCGCATGCGCCCCGTGCTCGAGCGCGTGTTCGATGCGGGCAGCGTGCTCGAGCTGCAGGCGCGCTACGGCGCCTCGCTCGTCACCGCGCTCGCGTTCCTCGGCGGCCGCACGGTGGCGGTCGTCGCGAACGACCCGTCGGTGCGCGCCGGCGCCGTCGACGCCGCGGCGGCGGCGAAGGGCGCGCGATTCCTGGAGGTGGCCGGCGCCTTCCACCTCCCCGTCGTGTTCCTCGCCGACAACCCGGGCGTCCTCGCGGGCTCGCAGGCGGAGCGCGCCGGCGCCCTCCGCGCCGCGGCGCGCATGTTCGCCGCGCAGCACCGACTCTCATCGCCGAAGATCTCGGTCACGCTGCGCAAGGCCTTCGGCTTCGGCTCGTCCATCATGGCGATGAACCCCTTCGACCACCAGACGGCCTCGCTCGCCTTTCCGGGCGTCACGCTCGGCGCGATGCCGGCGGGCGCCGGCGCCGACGCCGCGAAGGCCGACCCCTCCACACGCGCCGCGCTCGCGGCGCACGAGGAGTCGGGCCCCTGGCGCATCGCGAGCACGCTCGGCTTCGACGAGGTGATCGACCCGCGCGACCTGCGCGACGCCCTCCTGCGCGCGCTCGAGCTCGCCGCGAGCCGCCTGGACGGCCCGTTCGAGCCGGTGGCGCGCGTGGGCGTGCTGCCGTAGGACCTAGGGCGGCGTCGCCGCCGTCCCGGCCGACGCCTCGCCCGGCCAGCCCTGCGCGTCGAGGTCCGCGGCCTCGGCCGGAGCGACGGCCGAGGGCAGCGGGTGCTGCTTCAAGAGCGCGATCAGCGCGTCGGCGAAGGCGGTTCCGACCTTGGCGTAGCCCTCGTCGTTGAGGTGCACCTGGTCGATGTAGTCCCGGCGATCGTCGATCAGCTCGAAGACGTCGATGAGCGCGAGGGGGCGGCCGGCCGCGCGGCGCTTCTCCACCTCCTCGCGGATGATCTTGTTGATCGCGCGCTCGACCCGTGTCCTCTTGCCCTTGCCGTATCGCGTCGGCGGGACGGTCGCGGCGACGAGCCGCACGCGCGACTCGGACAGCATGCGGTCGAGCAGCACCGAGTAGCGGATGCGAAAGGCGTCCGGTTGGAACTCGCGCGCGTCGTTCGTGCCGATCATGACGAGAACCACGTCCGGGTGGTCGCGGCGGATCTCGCGGAACGAGACCTCGTCGAGCTTCGCGACGCCGCGCCCGGGGTAGCCCTCGTGGTCCGGGTCCATGCCCTCCGGGCCGTGGCGGTTGCTGCCGAGCATGTCGACCTCGAACCCCGCGGCCCCCATGCGCTCCAGGAAGCTGAGCCGGTAGCCCGCCTGATGGGTGGAGCCGAAGCCCGCCGTGAGCGAGTCCCCGAACGCGACGACGCGCAGAGGCGCTGCGACCGCCGGCGGGGCGGCGGCGAGGACGGCGAGAAGGGCGAGCCAGAAACGGCGCGGACCGGGCATTCGTGCTTCTCCCTGGGAGCCCGGCGGGATTATCATGGTTTCTCCGCGGTTCGCAGCGGGGCGGGGTCGCGCGGCCGGCGCCCGAGGACGCCGGGGAAGCGCCCGGGAAGCGCCAGCACGCGCGAAGGAAGCGCAAGAAGCGGAAGGGAGCCCCATGGCCGACGCCTTCGACCTCGTGATCCGCGGCGGAACGCTCGTGGACGGGACGGGGGCGCCCGGGCGCCCCGGCGACCTCGGCGTCCGGGACGGCCGCATCGCCGCGCTCGGGCGCGTCGAGGGCGAGGCGCGGCGGACGCTCGACGCGCGCGGCGCGGTCGTCGCGCCCGGCTTCGTCGACATCCACACCCACTACGACGCCCAGCTCTTCTGGGACGGGCGGCTCTCCTGCTCGCCGTGGCACGGCGTCACGACCGTCGTGATCGGGAACTGCGGCTTCGGCATCGCGCCGACGCGCCCCGCCCACCGCGACCTCGTCCTGCGCACGCTCGAGAGCGTCGAGGGGATGTCGCTCGAAGCGCTGCGCGCGGGCATCGGCCCGGAGTGGCCCTTCACGAGCTTCCCGGAGTACCTGGACGCGATCGAGGCGCGCGGCGTCGCGGTGAACGTCGGCGCCCTCGTCGGGCACACGCCGCTCCGCACGTTCGTGATGGGCGAGGACGCGGTGGCGCGCGAGGCCACGCCGGACGAGGTGGCCGCGATGCGCGACCTCGTGCGCGAGGCGCTCGAGGCCGGCGCGCTCGGCTTCGCGACGTCGAAGTCGCCGACGCACGTCGGGTACGCCGGCCACCCGGTGCCGAGCCGGGTCGCCGGGACGCCGGAGATCCTGGCGCTCGCCGAGGTCCTGGGCGACGTCCCGCACGGGGTCCTCCAGTGCACGATCGGCCCCGGGCTCTCCTTCGGCGAGTTCGAGGCCGTGGCGCGCGCCACCGGAAAGCCGGTCTCGTGGACCGCGCTCCTCGCGGGCCTCTTCGGCCCGAAGGGTCACCGCGGCGTGCTCGAGCGCCACGCGAAGCTGCAGGCCGAGGGCGTGCGCGTCGTCCCGCAGGTGTCCTGCCGGCCGCTCACGCTCGAGTTCCAGTGGAAGGCCCCCTTCCCGCTCGAGAGCCAGCCCGAGATGCGCGCGGTCTCCGCGGCCGACCTCGACGGGCGGCGCCGCCTCTACGCGGACCCGGACTTCCGCGCCGCGCTGAAGGCGCGCATCGACGGCGGCGCCCTGCGCGGCCGCTTCTACGGAATGGTGCTGTCCGAGCACGGGCCCGACCCTTCGCTGTGTGAGCGCAGCGTCGAGGATCTCGCGGCCGAGCGCGGCGCCCACCCCGTGGACCTCGCGCTCGACCTCGCGCTCGCCTCCGGCCTCGAGTCGCGCTTCCGCTTCGCCGCCGCGAACACCGACGACGAGGACGTGGCCGAGCTGCTCGCGCACCCGGCGTCGATGCTCGGGCTCTCGGACGCCGGCGCGCACGCGAGCCAGCTGTGCGACGCCGGGGCGCCGACGACGCTGCTCGGCCGCTGGGTGCGCGAGCAGGGCGTCCTCACGGTCGAGGAGGGCGTGCGCCGCCTCACCGGCGAGCCCGCGGACATCTTCGGCATCCGCGACCGCGGCCGCCTGGAGGTCGGCCTCGCGGCGGACGTCCCGGTGTTCGACCCGGATGCCGTCGCCTGCGCGCCCGTGCGCCGGGTGTTCGACTTCCCGGGCGGCGCCGACCGGCTCGTCGCCGACGCGCACGGGATCCGCTTCGTGATCGTGAACGGCACCGTGATCCGCGAGGACGGACGCGACGCGCTCGGCGCGGGCGAGCGCCTCCCCGGCCGCGTGCTCCGAGGAGGCCAGGCGTGAGCTACCCGATCATCTCTGCGGATTCGCACATCACCGAGGCGCCCGGAACCTACCGGGACTACATCGACCCCGCGTTCCGCGACCGCGCGCCGCGCATGGAGCGCCTCGAGAAGATCGGGGACGCCTTCCTCATCGACGGGTTCGACCGCCCCGTCGCGCTCGGACTCGTCGCCGCGGCCGGGAAGCCGGCCGAGGAGATCCGCGTCTCCGGCGTGCGCTTCGAAGAGCTCCACCGCGGCGGCTGGGACCCCGACGCCCGCCTCGAGGAGCAGCGGCGCGACGGCGTGGCGGCCGAGGTCATCTACCCGACGGTCGGGATGGTGCTCTGCAACCACCGCGACTTCGACTACAAGAAGGCCTGCTTCGACGCCTATAACCGCTGGATCGCCGCGTACTGCGCGCGCCACCCCGACCGCCTGCTCGGCTGCGGCCAGACCGCCATGCGCTCGCCGGAGGAGGGCATCGAGGACCTGAAGGCGATCGCGGCGCTCGGGCTGCGCGGGGTCATGATGCCCGGCAACCCCGCCGTCGAGGACTACGACTCCCCGGTGTACGACCGCTTCTGGGAGGCCGCCATCGAGCTCGGGCTGCCGCTCTCGTTCCACATCCTCACGGACCGCAACTACGCGTTCGGCCACCGCGTCCGCGGACCCGCGATGAACGCGTTCCTCCAGATCGTGCGCGGCTGCCAGGACATCATGGGCACGCTCGTGCTCGGCGGCGTCTTCGAGCGCCACCCGGAGCTCCGCGTCGTGTGCGTCGAGGCCGACGCCGGCTGGGTGCCGCACTACATGTACCGGATGGACCACGCGTACAAGCGGCACCGCCATTGGCTGCCGGCCGGCCAGAAGCTCTCGAAGCTTCCCTCCGAGTACTTCCGAGAGAACATCTACACCACCTTCCAGGACGACTGGGTGGCGTTCCAGGTCGCGAACATGGTGAACTGGCGGCGCTTCCTCTGGGCGAACGACTTCCCCCACAGCGACTCCACGTGGCCCTGGTCCCAGGAGATGCTGGCGGAGCACACGCGGCACCTCACGGCGGAGCAGAAGCGGGCGATCCTGTGCGACAACGTGGCGGCGCTGTACCGCATCGACGTCGAGCGCCTCGCCTCCTAGCGCGGCGCGCGGCGAGGCCGGGCCGGTCGACGGGGCGGGCGCTCGCGGCGCTCGCGCTGGCCGTGTGCGCGGCGTCCGCCGGCTGCGCGGCCTGGCGCGTCGCCTCGCGCGCGACGCTGTTCGCGCTCCAGGGCCGCGCCGTGGAGCTGCGCCCGCGCGATCCGGGCGCGGCGGCGCCGGACGGGCGCCCGGGGCTCCTCCTCCTCGCGCTCGACGGCGTGGACCGCGCGCTCCTCTACGCGCTGCTCGAGGCGGGCGAGCTCCCCGAGCTCGGCGCCCTGCTCGGCGCGGCGCCGGGCGCGCCGCCGCGCGCGCACCTCGACCGCACGGTCCTCGCGACGCTGCCGTCCTCGACCGCGATCGCCTGGGCGACGATCGCGACCGGGGTGCCGCCCGCGGCGCACGGCGTCGTCGGGAACGAGTTCTTCCTGCGCGGCGAGAGGCGGCTCGTCGCCCCGGTGCCGTCGAGCGTGGACGACCCCAGCGACGTCCTCGCGGCCTACACCGGCGATCTGATGGACGAGCTCCTCCTCGCGCCGACGGTGTACGAGCGGATGCGCGAGCGCGATCCCGGCGTGCGGATCTGGGTCGCGATGCACCAGATCCACCGCGGCGCCGACCTGCTGCTGCTGCCGGACCGCACCGCGATCCTCGACGGCCTGCGCGTCGCGCTGCAGGAGCAGGTGCGGTCGCGGATCCTCGACGCGGACGCCTACGCCGTCTACGAGGAGCTCGACGACGACGTCGTGGACTCGGTGTGCGATCAGCTCGCGGAGGAGCCCGCGCCCGACGTCCTCACCGTGTACCTTCCCGGCGCCGATCTCTACGCGCACGTCTCCCGGCAGGGGCCCGACCGCGCGCGCCGCGCCTACCTGACGCGCGCCCTCGACGGGCGGATCGGCGCGCTCCGCCGGGCGCTCGAGGGCCGCGGCGCGCTCGCGAACCGCTGGGTCGTCGTGACCTCCGATCACGGCCACACCGAGGTGGTGCACGACGACTTCTACTCGCTCGGCGTGGACGAGGAGGGCGAGCCCGCGCAGGTGCTGCGGCGCGCGGGCTACCGCGTGCGCCCCTTCACGCTCGACGTGGGCCCGCTCGAGGAGGAATTCGACGCGGTGCTGGCCTACCAGGGCGCGCTCGCGTACGTCTACCTCGCGGACCGCTCGGGCTGCCTCGAGCGCGGCCGCGCGTGCGACTGGAGCCGGCCGCCGCGCAGGCGCGAGGACGTTCTCCCCGCCGCCGAGGCGTTCTTCCGCAACGACCGCGACGGGCTGCACGCGTCGGAGCTGCTCGACGCGCTCGAGATGGTGCTGGTGCGCACGCCTGGCGCGGACGCGGAGGGCGCGCCCTTCGAGGTGTACGTGGGCGGCGGGCGCACGGAGCCGCTCGACCGCCATCTGCGCGCGCACCCGCGCCCGAACTGGCCGCGCCTCGAGGCGCGCCTGCGCGAGCTCGCGTCCGGGCCGGCGGCGGACCGGGTCGGCGACCTCGTCCTCGTGGCGCGCGCCGGCGACGAGGTGCCGCTCGAGGCGCGCCGCTACTTCTCGCGCCCGTACCGCTCGCACCACGGCAGCCCCGCCGCGAAGGACAGCGAGATCCCGCTCGCCGTCGCGCACCCGCGCCTCGACGCCGAGGCGACGCGCCGAATCGTGGAGCGCGCGCTCGGCGCGGAGCCCTCGCAGGCCGGCATCGGACGCCTGCTGCTCGCGCTGCGGGAGACGTCGCCGTAGACGCGGGCGCCCGCGCGCCCGCGCGCGCTCGCCGCCGGCGCGCCTTGCGGGCCGCGCGCGGGCTGGGCTAGGGAGTCCGCGGGCCCCGCCCGCGAGGTTCTCCGTGTCGTCCCGGCCGCTCCCCCACCGCGACGCGTCGCCTTCCCTCGACGCGCGGCTCGACGACCTCCTCGCGCGGATGAGCCTCGAGGAGAAGCTCGCGCAGCTCGGCGGGGTGTGGTCCACGCAGCTCGCGGAGGCGGGCGGCTTCTCCGAGCGCCGGGCGCGCGCGCTCCTCGCCCACGGAATCGGCTGCGTGACGCGGATCGGTGCCGCGACCGGCCTGCGCCCGCGCGAGCGCGCGGCCTTCGCGAACCGCATCCAGCGCTTCCTCCGGGAGGAGACGCGGCTCGGCATCCCGGCGCTCGTCCACGAGGAGGGCCTGGCCGGGCTCTGCGCGCGCGACGCCGACCAGTTCCCGCAGGCGATCGGCCTCGCCGCGACGTTCGAGCCGGAGCTCGTGGAGGGCATGGCGCGCGTGATCCGCGCGCAGATGCGGGCCACCGGGGCGCGTCACGTGCTCGCGCCGGTCCTCGACGTCGCGCGCGACCCGCGCTGGGGCCGCGCGGAGGAGACGTACGGGGAGTGTCCCTACCTCGCGTCGCGAATGGGCGTGGCGTACGTGCGCGGGATCCAGGGCGAGGGGCTCGCGGGCGGCGTCGCCGCGACGGGAAAGCACTTCCTCGCCTACGGCCTGTCGGAGGGCGGGCTCAACCACGCGCCCGTCCAGATCGGCCCGCGCGAGCTGCGCGACGTCTTCGCCGCGCCCTTCGCGGCCGCGATCGCGGAGGCCGAGCTCGCCGCGGTGATGAACTCCTACGCCGCGGTCGACGGGCTTCCGTGCGGAGGCGCAAGGGAGATCCTGGACGGGCTCCTGCGCGGCGAGCTCGGCTTCGAGGGTCCGGTCGTCGCCGACTACTTCACCACCCGGCTGCTCGTGACGCACCACCGTGTCGCGTCCGACCTCGGCGACGCCGCGCAGCTCGCGCTCGAGGCCGGCCTCGACGTCGAGCTCCCCCAGCTCGAGGCGTACGGCGCGCCGCTGCGCGAGCGGCTCGAGAAGGGGCTCGTGCCGGAGGCCCTCGTCGACCGGTCGGTGCGCCGCGTGCTGCGCCTGAAGCTCGCGCTCGGGCTCTTCGACGCGCCCCTCGTCGACGAGGCGGCGGCCGAGGTGCCGTACGGGACGCGGGCGGCTCGCCGGCTCGCGCGCCGCCTCGCGGCGAAGTCGTTCGTCCTGCTGAAGAACGAGGGAGGGCTGCTCCCGCTGCGCCCCGCCCTGCGCCGGCTCGCCGTGATCGGGCCCGCCGCGGACGACCCGCGCCTCTTCCAGGGCGACTACGCCTACCCCGCCCACGCGGAGATCCTGTACGCCGCGCGCGCCGAGGAACCCGCGCGCGCTGCGGCGGGCGGCGCGGGCGTCGCGCCGCGCCCCGAGGCGAGCGCCTTCCCGCCCGGCCCCTACTTCCCGCCGACGGCGACGCTCCTCGCGGGCCTGCGCGACGCGGCGGCGGGGGAGGCCGAGATCCGCCACGCGCGCGGCTGCGACGTGGCGGGCGGCGATCGCTCCGGCTTCGCGGCCGCGCTCGATGCGGCGCGCTGGGCCGAGGTCGCGATCGTCGCGGTCGGAGGGCGCTCCGGGCTCGTTCCCGAGTGCACGAGCGGCGAGTTCCGCGACGCCGCCGAGCTCGGCCTCCCGGGCGTGCAGCAGGCGCTCGTCGAGGCGGTGGTCGCGACCGGAACGCCGACGGCGGTGGTGCTCGTGAGCGGGCGGCCGCTCGCGATCCCCTGGATCGCGGCGCACGTCCCGGCCGTCGTCGCGGCCTGGGTACCGGGCGAAGAGGGGGGAAGCGCGCTCGCCGACGTCCTGCTCGGCCGCACGAGCCCCGCCGGCCGCCTGCCCGTCACGCTGCCGCGCGCGGCGGGCCAGGTGCCGTCCTACTACGATCATCGCGCGGGTGGGGGCCGCAGCCAGATGCTCGGCGACTACGCGGACCTCCCGGCCGCGCCGCTCTATCCGTTCGGGCACGGCCTCTCGTACGCGCGCTTCGAGTACCGCGCGCTGCGCGTCGAGCCGTCGTCGACCGGGACGCGCGGCCGGGTGCGGATCACGCTCGAGGTGACGAACGCGGGCGACGTCGAGTCGGACGAGGTCGTGCAGCTCTACGTGCGCGGCCCCCTCGCGCGCGTGACGCGCCCCGTGAAGCAGCTCGCCGGGTTCCTGCGTCTTCCGCTGCGCCCGCAGCAGACGCGCCTCGTGGTCTTCGAGCTCGACGTCTCGCAGCTCGCCTTCCACGGCGAAGACGGCCGGCTCGCGGTCGAGCCGGGCGCGGTGGACGTCCTGGTGGGGGCTTCGTCGGCGGACGTGCGCCTCGAGGGCCGCTTCGCCATCGAGGGCGCGCGGCGGCCGCTGCGCCCGGCCGAGCGCGTGCCGACGCTCGCGTGGGCGGTCGCGTGAGGGGCGGCGCGGGCGCTTCGCGGCGCGGCCGGGAGGCCGGCGCTGCGCCGCGCGGCGTCGCGCCGGGGGGGGCGCGCGCGGCGGCGACGGCCCCGGCGCTCCGCGAGCTCGTCCTCGTGGGCGGCGGCCACGCGCACGTCCAGGTGCTGCGCGCCTTCGCCATGCGGCCGCCGCGCGGCGCGCGCGTCACCGTCGTCCTCGACCGACCCGAGGCGGTGTACTCCGGCATGGTCCCGGGGTTCGCCGCCGGCGACTACGCGGCGCACGAGCTCGAGATCGACGTCGTCCCGCTCGCGCGGCGCGCGGGCGCGCGCGTGGTGCTCGCGGCCGCGCTGCGCGTCGACCCGGAGGCACGGCGCGTCGAGCTCGACGGCCGCCCGCCGCTCCCCTACGACGTCGCGAGCCTGGACGTCGGCTCCGTCGTGCGCGGGCTCGACCTCCCGGGCGTCCGCAACCACGCGCTCGCGACGCGCCCCATCCGCGCGTTCGTCGACCAGCTCGACGGCGCGCTCGCGCGCGCGGCGTCCGCGGCGTGCGGGCCGCTCCGGATCGCCGTGGTCGGCGGCGGCGCCGCGGGCGTCGAGCTCTCGGCGACGCTCGCCGCGCGGCTGCGCGCCGCGGGCGCCGAGGCCGCGCTCACGCTCGTCACCGACGAGGCGCGCCTCCTGCGCGGCCACGGCGCGCGCTTCGCCCGCGCCGCCGCCCGCGCGCTCGCGGCGCGCGGAGCGGCCGTGCGGAGCGGCGCGCGCGTCGAGGCCGCGGAGAAGGGCGCGCTCGTCCTCGAAGGCGGCGAGCGGATCGCCTGCGACCTCGCGCTCTGGGCGTCGGGCGCCGCGCCGCCCCCCGTCGTCGTCGCGTCGCCGCTCGCGAAGGACGCGGCGGGCTTCGTGCGGGTCGACGACGCGCTCCGCGTGGTCGGCGCGCAGGGCCTCTTCGCCGCCGGCGACTGTGCGGCGCTCGACCGCCACCCCTGGGTGCCGAAGGCGGGCGTCTACGCGGTGCGCGAGGGCCCGGTCCTCGTCGCGAACCTGCGCGCGGCGCTCGCCGGCGGCGCGCTGCGGCGCTACCGCCCGCAGCGCGACTTCCTCGCGCTCCTCAACCTCGGCGAGCGTCGCGCGCTCGGCGGAAAGTGGGGGGCCGTCGCGTCGGGCCGCGCCGTCTGGCGCCTCAAGGACGCCATCGACCGCCGCTTCGTCGCGCGCTTTCGCGTGCTGGAGCGGCGCCCGCCCCCCGGCGGAGCCGATTCCCTCGCGGAGACGCGCCGGTCGTTCGCGAAGCGGCGCCGCCCGTTCGCGGACGACCTCCGCGACGCGGGCGGGGGCATGGGCGGAGACGCCGCGATGGCGTGCGGGGGGTGCGCGGCGAAGCTGGCGGCGCCGTCGCTCGCGCGCGCGCTCGCCCGGCTCGGTCCGGCGCCCGAGGACCAAAGCGTCGTCGTCGGCCTCGCGCAGGCCGACGACGCCGCGGCCGTCGCGCTCCCGGGCGGCGGCGTCCTCCTCGCGACCGTGGACGGCTTCCGCCCCTTCACCGACGACCCGTACCTCGTCGGCCGCGCGGCCGCGGTGAACGCGCTGAGCGACGTCTACGCGAAGGGCGGGCGCCCGCGCCACGCGCTCGCGCTCGTCACGGTTCCCGACGCCGACGAAGCGCGCGGCGAGGAGACGCTCGTGCAGGCGCTCGCCGGCGTGCGCGCGGCGCTCGACCCGCTCGGCGTCTCCCTCGTCGGCGGCCACACGACGACGGGACCCGAGCTCTTCGTCGGCCTCGCCGTGACCGGTGCGCCGCCGGACGGCGCGGCGCCGCTCCCGCTCGCGGGCCTGCGCCCCGGCGACGCGCTGGTCCTCACGAAGCCGCTCGGGACGGGCGTCGTCTTCGCGGCGGACGCGCGCGCGCGTGCGCCCGGCGCCGCGCTCCAGGCCGCGATCGCGAGTGCGCTGCGCCCCAACGACGAGGCCGCGCGCGTCGCGCGCGAGGCCGGCGCGCGCGCCTGCACCGACGTCTCGGGGTTCGGCCTCGCCGGCCACCTGGCGGTGCTCCTGCGCACGAGCGGCGTCGCGGCGCGCGTCGAGCTCGACGCGCTGCCGGTTCTCCCGGGCGTGCGAGCGCTCCTGGCCGAGGGCGTGCGCAGCACCTCGCACGCGCAGAACGCGGCCCTCGACCCCGCGGTCGAGCTCGCGCCCGCCGCTCCGGACCACCCCCTCCGCGACCTCGTCTTCGACCCGCAGACCTCGGGCGGCCTCGTCTTCGGCGTCGATCCCGCGCGCGCGGACGCCGTGCTGCGCGCCCTTCCCGGCGCGGCGCGCATCGGAGAGGTTCGAGCGCGGAGGGCGGCGGCGGGATGACGAGCTTCTTCGAGGAGACGGCGCGCCGGACGCCCGTCGCGCACGAGACCGAGGTGCTCGTCGTCGGCGGCGGCTCGGCCGGCGTCGCGGCCGCGGTCGCCGCGGCGCGCGCCGGCGCGCAGGTCCTCCTCGCGGAGCGCTACGGCTATCTCGGCGGCCTCGCGACCGGCGGCCTCATCCTGCTCCTCCTCACGCTCGACGACGGGCGCGGCCGCCAGGCGGTCGGCGGGCTCTGCCAGGAGGTCGTGGACCGGCTCGCCGCGCGCGGCGCCGCGATCTTCCCGCCGCGCCCCGAGTGGGGGCGCGACGACCCCGCGCTCGTCGAGCGCGACCGCCGGCTCGGGCTGGTCTGGGGCCGCTCGCCGCACCGCGTGCGCTACTCCGTCGCGTTCGAGGCGGAGGAGATGAAGAGCGCCCTCGCCGAGCTCGCGCAGGAGGCGGGGATCGAGCTCTTGTTCCACGCGTTCGCTTGCGATCCGCTGCTCGAGGACGGCCGCGTCGGGGGCGTCGCGTTCGAGGGGAAGTCGGGACGCTTCGCGGTGCGCGCGCGCTGCGTCGTCGACGCGACCGGCGACGGCGACGTCTTCGCGCGCGCCGGCTGCGCGCACGAGCGCGAGCGCGTGCTGCCGTGGCTGTGGTTCGTCGTGGGCGGCGTCGACGACGCCGAGGCGGCCGCCGCCTCGGGCCACGGCTTCCGCACGCTCGGCGCCGGCCGCGTGCTGATGCCCTGGGGCGCGAGCGAGAAGATCGCGCGGCGGGTCGACGCGACGTCGCCCGAGGACCTCAGCTACGCCGAGCTCGAGTGCCGCCGGCGCGTGATGGCCGAGCTCGACCGGCTGCGCAAGGACGCGCCGGGCTTCGCGAACGCGCACCTCTGCCGGATCGCCGACCAGCTGGGGGTGACGGAGAGCCGGCGCCTCCTCGGCCGCCGCGTGCTGCGCCGCGAGGAGGCCGAATGCGCGTTCGCCGACGCCGTCGCCCTCACCGGCCACTGGACCAAGTACGGCGCCTGGTACCAGATCCCCTACGGCGCGCTCCTCGCGCGCGAGCTCGACAACCTGCTCGTCGCCGGCCGCTGCATCTCCGTCGACCACCGCGTGCACCACGCCACGAAGGAGATCCCGGCCTGCTTCGCGACGGGCGAGGCGGCCGGCACGGCGGCGGCGCTCGCCGTGCGGGCGGGCGTCGACCCCGCGCGGCTCGACGTCGCGGTCCTGCGCGCGCGGCTGCGCGAGGCGGGCGCGATCCTCGAGCTCGCCGGGGACGGCGCCGCGTGACGCCGCCGGGCGCGGAGACGCCCGCGGATCTCGACGCGCTGCTGCGCGAGATCCTCACGAGCCGCGTGTACGAGCTGGCGCGCGAGACGCCGCTCGACCCCGCGCCGCGTCTCTCCGCGCGCCTCGCCGCCGAGGTGCTCCTGAAGCGCGAGGACCTCCAGCCCATCTTCAGCTTCAAGGTGCGCGGCGCCTACAACCGGATGTGCCGGCTGTCCGACGCCGAGCGCGCCCGCGGCGTCGCCGCGGCGAGCGCGGGCAACCACGCGCAGGGCGTCGCGCTGGCGGCGCGCCGGCTCGGCGTCCCGGCGCTCATCGTGATGCCGGACACGACCCCCGCGATCAAGGTCGACGCCGTGCGCGCGCTCGGCGCGGAAGTGCTCCTCGCGGGCGACACCTACGGCGAGGCGCAGGCGCGCTGCGCCGCCATCGCGGCGGACACGGGCCGCACGGTCGTCCACCCCTTCGACGACCCGCTCGTGATCGCCGGCCAGGGCACGGTCGCCGACGAGATCGTGCGCCAGCGCCGCGGCGAGCTCGCCGCGATCTTCGTGCCCGTCGGAGGCGGCGGGCTCCTCGCCGGGATCGCCGCGTACGTGAAGTCCGTCCTCCCCGCCGTGCAGGTGGTGGGCGTGGAGCCGGTCGACGCGGACGCGATGGCGCGCTCGCTGGAGGCGGGGCGCCGCGTGCGCCTCCCGCAGGTGGGGATCTTCGCGGAGGCGGTCGCCGTGCAGGAGGTCGGCGCGCACACCTTCGCGATCGCGCGGCGCGCCGTCGACGAGGTCCTGCGCGTCACGAACGACGAGATCTGCGGCGCGATGAAGGACGTCTTCGACGACGCGCGCGCGATCGTCGAGCCCGCCGGCGCGCTCTCGGTGGCCGGGCTGAAGCGCTGGGTGGCGCTGCGCGGGGTGCCGCGCGGCGGCCTCGTGGCGGTCCTGTCGGGCGCCAACCTCAACTTCGACCGGCTGCGCTTCGTCGCCGAGCGGGCCGAGCTCGGCGAAGCGCGCGAGGCGCTCTTCGCGGTCACGATCCCGGAGCGCCCCGGCTCCTTCCGCGCGTTCTGCGCCGCGCTCGGGCGCCGCGTCGTGACGGAGTTCAACTACCGGCTCTCCGGGCGGACGGAGGCCCACATCTTCGTCGGCGTCGCGGTGGACTCGCGCGCCGACGCGCTCGGGCTCGCCGAGGGCCTGCGCGCCGCGGGCTACGAGACCATCGACCTCTCGGACGACGAGCTCGCGAAGCTCCACGCGCGCCACATGGTGGGCGGCCGCGCGCCGGAGGCGGCCGGCGAGCGCGTCGTGCGCTTCTCGTTCCCCGAGCGCCCGGGCGCGCTGCTGCGCTTCCTCGACACGCTCGGCGGCCGCTGGAACATCAGCCTGTTCCACTACCGCAATCACGGGGCCGACTTCGGCCGCGTCCTCGCGGGCTTCGAGGTGCCCGACGGCGAGCTCGGCGCCTTCGCCCGCTTCCTCGACGCGCTCGGCTACGCCTTCGAGCGCGAGGACGGGAACGACGCCTACCGCCTCTTCCTCGGCCGCGACCCGCGCGGGGACGGGGCGTCTTAGCCCGCGCCCGGCCTCCACTTGATGCTGCAGCCCATGCTCGGCTGCTGCGCGGCGGGGACCGGGCGGCCGGCGAGGAGGGCGTCCGCCGCGGCGCGGAGGTCCGCGCCCGTGACGGGCGTGGGCTGGCCCGGCCGGCTCGCGTCGAAGCGGCCGCGGTAGACGAGCCGGCGTTCGCGGTCGAAGAGATAGAACTCGGGCGTGCAGGCCGCCCGGTACGCGCGCGCCACGTCCTGGCTCTCGTCGTGGAGGTACGGGAAGGTGTAGCCGCGCCGGCGCGCCTCCTCGGCCATCTCGGGCGGCGCGTCCTCCGGATACGCGACCACGTCGTTCGGGTTGATCGCGACGGCGGCGAGGCCCTTGGCCGCGTACTCGCGCGCGAAGCGCGCGACCTCGTCGGCGACGTGCTTCACGTACGGGCAGTGGTTGCAGAGGAACATGACGAGGAGCGCCGGGGCGTCCGCGAAGTCGTCGAACGAGACCCACTTCCCGTCCGGGTCCGGCAGCCGGAAGCGCGGCGCCGGCGTCCCGAGCGGGAGCATCGTCGAAGCCGTGAGCGCCATGCCCCGAGGATAGCGACCGCGCCTCGCGCGGCGGCCGCCCGAGCGGCCGCCGCCGCCGCGGGCTACGGCGCCGCGGGGACGAGGTCCGCGAAGAGCGCGAGGAAGTCTCCGATCTTTCCCACCTCGACGGGGCTCAGCTCGAAGCCGAGGAAGGAGGGGATCGGGAACGACCCCAGCGAACCCGCGAGCGCCGGGAAGAGCTCGGGCACGAGGAAGGCGAGCAGCGCCGTGAGCTGCGCGTCGTTCGCGCCGATCCGGTTCGCGAGCAGCGTGACGCGCAGGTTGGCCGGCGTGAGCTCGCCGAGGAGGAACGCGAGCTGCCCGGCCACGAACGACACGTCGAGCCCGACCCGCGCGTCGACCGCCACCGAGACGAGCACCTGCCCGTTGTCCACCTTCACGAGGTTCGCGACGACGTGCCCGAGCCGCAGGTCGGCGAGCTCGCCGTTCGGTCCCGGCTGGCCCGTGACGACCGGCGCGAGGGTCGGGAAGACGTCGAGCCGGAGCGGCGTGTCCGGGCTCATGCTGCCGAGCTGCGGCAGGAAGGGCGCGAGGTTGCCCGGGACCAGCGGGATGGGCCCGGCGCCGAGGTCGATCTCGGTGAGCGAGGTGCGCAGGAGGCCGCTCTCGGTCTCGGCCTTCAGCAGCTGGTTGAACGCGGAGCTCGAGATCGCGAGCGAGAGCCCGTACGGAAGCCCGCCCACCGGCGTCGTCGCCCCGAACACAGGGAACGCCTCGTCGACGTGGTACGACGCCGTGAGGTCCGGGGCGCCGGGGATCGGCATGAGCGCCGTGATGCGCGCGTCGGAGTCGAGCGTGACGCCCGCGGGATCCTCGAACACGTCGAACAGCGGGGCCTCGAGCGCGACGCCGATCGCCTCGCCGATCGGACCGGTGATGGAGATGCCGGCGAGCGCGGTCTCGATCGCCGCGGCGACCGGCCCGTCCTGCGGGCCGGCGCCGTCCGGGTCGGCGAGGTAGTCCTCGAGCCCGCCCACCACGGTCGGCTCCAGGTCGCCGATGATGGCGGCGACGATGTCGCCGAGGACGGGGAAGTCGCAGATCCCGCTCGTGTAGGTCTGGTCGAAGCTCACGAACGAGACCTGCGGCGCGGTCGCCTGGCTCACGTCGACGTTGGACGGGTCGACCGGGTGCGCGCTCAGCGCGTAGCTGCCGTCGATGTGGGTCGCGGCCGCGGTGAGGCGCAGGCCGCAGTCGGGCACGACGCCGGATCCGTCGATGAAGAGGTTCACCCGCATGTCGTGGACGGTGACGTCGCCGATCACGGCGCTCGTCACGCTGTCCATCGCGATGCCGAAGCTCGAGATCGTGGGCGGCGGGTTCTGGATCCGCACGACGGCCGAGCCGATGCAGCCGAAGAAGGTCACGAAGCAGTCGTTCACGACCACCGTCCCGACCGGGAGGAGCGTCGCGAGGTCGAGGTCCACCATCGCGCCGAGGCTGGACTCGAGCGCGTCGAGGCCGACGTCGCCCAGCCGCATCCCGACGCCCATCTCGCTGAAGCCGCCGTCGGGAATCGACGGCCCGGCGATCACCGTGATGCGGTCCCGCGCGCGCGTCCCATCCGTCCGCCGCACCTCGGCCACAATCGGGTTGAAGACGGCGGCCGCGTCCAGCGGCACGGTGGCCGAGAAGCTGCGCCCGCTGAGCGGGACCGGCACGCCGTTCACCGTGAGCTCGGCGAAGCGCGTGAGCGAGCCGGCCACGGTGCCGGTCACGAGGACGCTCGAAGCGTCCGTGAAGACGCCGTGCACCGGGCTCGCGAGGACCGGGCGCGGGCGATTGTCGCAGGCGCCGCCGGCGAGCGCGACGAGCGGCAGCGCGAAGAGGAGCGGGAGCCACGGGCGGGGGCGACGCATGGAGCCTCCTGGTCGGTCCCTTGTAAACCGGGCTTGCTCCTAGGGTCAAGCGCGGCGTAACGCCGCCGCTCCGGGCTTCGCGCACGGCGCGCAGCCCGCGTGTGGCCGAAGGACCTTTCGCCGGTACCCTTCCGCGCCGCGCCATGGATTTCGGACTTTCCCCCGAGCAGGACCTCCTGCAGGACACGGTGCGGAGCTTCGTGCGGGCGGAGTGCCCGGTGTCCCGCATCCGGGAGGTCTACGAGGCGGGCGCCGACGACCCGGCCCTCTGGAAGGGCCTCGCGCAGCTCGGCTGCGCGGGGCTCGCGCTTCCGGAAGAGGCCGGAGGGGCGGGCCTCGAGTGGCTGGAGGTCGCGCTCGTGGCCGAGGTGCTCGGGGCGGCCGCCGTGCCGGGGCCGTTCCTCGGCCATGCGCTCGCGGGGCTCGCGATTCGGCTCGCGGGAAGCGACGCGCAGCGCGCGCGCTGGCTGCCGGCGCTCGCCAGCGGCGAGGCCGTCGGCACGGTGGCGCTCGGGGAGGCCGGCGAACGCTGGCTGCCCGACGGATGGCGCGCGCGCCTCGAGAGCGGCCGCCTCCACGGCGCGAAGTCGTGCGTGCCGCACGGAGCCTCGGCGGACGTCGTCGTGGTCGGCACGGCGGGCGGCGGCCTCGCGCTCGTGGAGGGCGGCGCGGCCGGCGTGCGCGCGCGGGCCGTGGACGCCGTCGACCGCACGCGGCCGGTCGCGGCCCTCGAGTTCGAGGCGGCGCCCGCGGACGCGCTCCCGGGCGGCGCGGCCGCGGCACCCCGCCTCCTCGACGCGGGGCTCGTCCTCCTCGCCGCGGACGCCTTCGGCGCGGCCTGGCGCATGATCGAGCTCACGCGGGACTACGTCCTCGCGCGCAAGCAGTTCGGCCAGCCGCTCGCGCAGTTCCAGGCGGTGAAGCACCAGCTCGCGAACCTCGTGACCGACACCGAGCCGTGCCGGGCGCTCTGGTGGTTCGCCGCGCACGCGTTCGATCACCGCCCCGACGAGGCGCCGCGCGCCGCGACGCTCGCGAAGGCGCACGGGACGGACGTCGCGATGGACGTCGGCCGCGCCGCGTTCGAGCTCCACGGCGGGATCGGCTTCACCTGGGAGTGCGACCTCCAGTTCTGGTTCAAGCGCGCGCTCTTCGACCGCGCCTTCCTCGGGAGCCCGGACCTCCACCTCGACCGCGCCGCGCGGCGCGCGGGCTGGTGACGCATGGACCTGCGCTACAGCCCCGAGCACGAGGCGTTCCGCGCGGAAGTGCGCGCCTTCCTGCGCGGGGCCTGGCCGCTCCAGGGCGACGAGGCGCGCCTCCCCGAAGCGCGCCAGCACGCGCTCTTCCGCGACCGCGCGCTCGCGCGCGGCTACCTCTACCGCGACGTGCCGCGCGCCTACGGCGGCTCCGAGCAGCCGCCCGACGCGATTCGCGACGCGATCCTGCTCGAGGAGTTCGTCGCGAGCGGCGTGCCGGGGAGCCTCCCGTCGGTGGGCCCCGCGATGCTCGTCCCGACGCTCCTCGAATGGGGCACGGAGGACCAGCGGCAGCGCTTCGTCCCGCCGACGCTGCGCCACGAGATCGCCTGGTGCCAGGGGTACAGCGAGCCGAACGCCGGCAGCGACCTCGCGTCGCTCGCGAGCCGCGCGGAGCTCGACGGAGACGACTGGGTGATCCACGGCCACAAGGTCTGGACCAGCCTCGCCGCGGACGCGGACTGGATGTTCGGGCTGTTCCGCACGGAGCCCGACGCCCCGAAGCACGCGGGCATCTCGTATCTGCTCGTGCCCATGAAGCAGCCGGGCGTGCGCGTCGCCCCGCTCCGCCAGATGAACGGCGGCGCCGAGTTCTACGAGGTGTTCTTCGACGGCGCGCGCACCGCGAAGGGCAACCTCGTCGGCCGGCGCGGCGAGGGCTGGAAGGTCTCGCGCTCGACGCTCGTGCACGAGCGCAAGATGATCGGCGACCCGAACTACATCCGGCGCCTCTTCCAGGGCGTCGTCGAGCTCGCCCGGCGCACGGAGCGCGACGGCCGTCCGGCGCTCGAGGATCCCGGCGTGCGCCGGCGACTCGCGCGCCTGGAGGCGACGCTCCTGGCGCAGGAGTACACGAACCTGAGACAGCTCTCGGCGAGCGCCAAGGGCGACTTCGGGAAGGTGATGGTCGCGATGCTCGTCACCAAGCTGCACTCGACGAACCTGACGCAGCAGATCACGCGCCTCGCGGTGGACCTGATCGGCGCCGAGGCGCTCGTCATGCCCACGGCCGAGGAGGCGCAGGGCTACACCATCCCGGAGCTCACGCCGGGCGCCTTCCTGTCGCAGTACATGTTCACGATCGCCACGTCGATCGCGGGCGGGGCCTCCAACATCCAGCGCAACATCGTCGGGGAGCGGGTCCTCGGGCTGCCGCGCGACCTGCGGCTCGGGGGCGCCTGAGCGCGCGTGCGCGTCCTCGTGACGGGCGCGACCGGCTTCGTCGGCTCCCACGCCGCGGCCGCGCTCGCGCGCGCGGGCCACCGGCTGCGCCTCCTCGTCCGCGACCCGCGGAAGGCCGAGCGCGTGCTGGCGGCGCACGGCATCGCGGAGGCGGAGCTCGCGCTGGGCGACGTGACCGACGCGGCCGCCGTCGGCCCGGCGCTGGCGGGCTGCGACGCCCTGCTCCACGCGGCGGCCGTGGTCGCGCTCGAGGCGCACCGCGCCGACGAGGCGCACCGCACGAACGCGCGCGGCGTGGAGGTCGTCCTCGGCGAGGCGCACCGGCGCGCGCTTCGGAGCCTCGTGTACGTCTCGAGCGCCGCCGCCCTCTTCGCGCCCGGCGCCGGCCCGATCGGGCCCGATGCGCCGGTGGCGTCGCCGCGCAGCCCCTACGCGCGCTCGAAGGCCGCGGCCGAACGCTTCGCGCGCGCCCTCGCCGCGGAGGGCGCGCCGCTCCGCATCGTCTACCCGGTGGGCGTCGTCGGGCCCGACGACCCCGGCCTGAGCGAGATGAACCACACGATCCAGGTGCTGGTGCGCGACTTCCTCGCCCTCACCTCGAGCGGGATCAGCCTCGTCGACGTGCGCGACCTCGCGCAGATCCTCCTCGCGCTCGTGGAGGGGCGCGCCGCGCCGGGGCGCTACGTCGCGGGCGGCCACACCCTCTCGTGGCGCGAGGTCGCGGCGCTGCTCGAGGAGGCGACCGGCCGCCCGGTGCGGAAGCTGCCGATCCCGGGCGCCCTGCTGCGGGCGGCGGGGCGGGTCGGGGACGCGGTGAAGCGGGTCGTCCCGTTCGACTTTCCGCTCACGCACGAGGCGATGACCTTCGCGACGCGCTGGCCCGGCGCGGACGGCGCGGCCGCGGCGGCGGCCGCCGGCGTGCGCTACCGCGACCCGGCCGAGTCGATCGCCGACGCGCTGCGCTGGCTGGCCGCGGCGGGGCACTTGCGGCCGGAGCAGGTCGGGCGCCTCGCGCCGGGCGCGAACGGGGCGGCGGCGGCGCGCCAGTAGGGTGCCGCGGCGCGGTGCGCGCGGAAGCGCGCCGGACCGCGCGCGGCGGCGCGGCGTCGTCGCGGGGTTGAACACGAAGGGGGCTTTCGATGGAGGATCTCGCGGGCCGCGTGGCGGCCGTCACGGGAGGCGGGAGCGGGATCGGCGCCGCGCTCGCGCGGGCGTGCGCGGAGGCGGGGATGGACGTCGCCGTCGCGGACGTCGAGGGCGCGAAGGCGGAGGCGGTGGCCGGCGAAGTGCGCGCGCGGGGCGGGCGCGCGCTCGCGGCGGCCGTCGACGTGTGCCGCCCGGAGGCCGTCGAGGCGTTCGCGGCGCGGACGTTCGAGCAGCTCGGCGGCTGCGACCTCGTCTGCAACAACGCCGGCGTGCTCGTGCTCGGCCTCACGCACGAGCGCTCGCTCGAGGACTGGCAGTGGGTGCTCGGCGTCAACGTGTGGGGCGTGATCCACGGCGTGCGCGCGTTCGTGCCGCGCATGGTGGCGCAGGCCCGGGGCGGGCACGTCCTCAACACGTCGTCGATCCAGGGGCTCGTCCCCTCCGCCGCGAACGGCTGCTACACGACCGCGAAGTTCGCCGTCGTCGGGCTCTCGGAGAGCCTGCGGCTCGACCTCGCGCCGCACGGCATCGGGGTCTCCGTGCTGTGCCCGGGTCCCGTGAAGACCGGCATCCTGACGAGCGAGCGCAACCGGCCGGCCGAGCTCGGCAGCTCGAAGCTCTCGCGCGAGGACGTCCTCGCCGTGATGAAGTCGACCGACGCGGCGAACACGACCTTCATCGACCCCGACCGCGCCGCCGCGCTCGCGCTCGACGCCGTGCGCCGCAACGAGCTCTACGTCGTGACCCACCCGGGCTCGCGCGCCCTCGTGGAGGCCCGCGCCCGCGCGATCCTCGACGCCTACGACCGCACCCGCGCCCACCACCCCGACCTCCCGTGACCCGCCCACTGAGGGGACGTTCCACAAACCTTTCTTCGGGGACACTCCTCCCCGCCGGCGGCGCGGAGGAGTGAACGCACTAAGGGGACGTTCCACAAACCTCAATTTGGGGACACTCCTCCCCGCGCTCGACGCCGAGGAGTGTCCCCTTCGACTGCCTCGTGGAACGTCCCCTTAGTGGGCCGTCCCCTTAGTGGGCGTCCCCTTCGTGGGCGGCGAGGAAGCGGGCGACGGCGGCGGTGGCGCGCTCGGCGAGGAGGGCGTCGCGGACGCGCTCGCGCACGTCGGTGAAGGGCAGCGTCCGGCCCGGCGTGCGCGCCTCCACGAGGAGCGCGTGGACGCCGACCGCCGAGCGCACGGGCCCCGTCCACGCCCCGAGCGGCGCGCCGAACGCGGCGTCCGAGAACGCCGGCCCGAGCATGCGCGCGATCCACGTCTCGGGCTGGAGCGGCTGCGCCGGCGCCGCGAGGCACGGATCGCCGGGCACCGACTCGCCGCGCGCGAGCGCCGCCAGCGCCGCCGCCGCAGCGCGCTCCGCGCCCGCGACGCCTCCGCGCCGCGCGGGATCGAAGAAGACGTGCCGGAACGCGGCGCGAGGCGGCGCCCACCAGCGCCCCGGGTGGGCCGCGTGGAAGGCGCGCAGCGCCGCCTCGTCCGGCTCCGGCCCGCGCCCCTCCGCCGCGATCTCCATCTTCACGCGCTCGACGAGCCGGCGCCGCACGACGACGTCCGTACGGTGCATGCCGAGCTCGCGCGCCTCGCGCGCGAGCTCGGCGAGCCGCTCGCGCTCCGCGCCCGGCTCGCCGCGCAGGAAGGCCGCGTTCGCCGCGAGCCGGCGCCGCACGACCTCGTCCTCGCGGTCGAGCCCGCGCGCGAGCGCCTCGCGGTAGAGGATCTGGTCGGCGCGCGCCGCCTCCGCCGCGACGCCGGCCGTCGCGCCCGCCGCGGCGCGGGCGGCTTCCACGCCACTCCCGCGCGCCGCGTGCGACGGGCTCCCGCCGCCGCGCACGCCGCGCGCCCCGTGCAGGACGGCGCCGAGCGCGAGGAGCGCGAGCAGCGTGCGCAGCCGGCGCCGGGACACGGACGCACGGTAGCCGCCCGGCTGGTCTACCGTCTCCCCGGCCATGGAGAGCGCCACGACGCACGAGACGCCCGACGTCGACGTCCACGACCCCGACGCGTACCTCGCCGGCGTCCCGCACGACCGCTTCCGCTGGCTGCGCCGCCACGACCCGGTCCACTGGCAGCCGCTGCCCGAGGGGGGCGGCTACTGGGCGGTCACCAAGCACGCGGACGTCGTCCGCGTCGCGCGCGACCCCGCCACCTTCTCCGCGGCGCGCCAGTCCGTCCTCGTGCGGGATCCGGACCCCGAGACGCTCCCCATGCTGCGGACGCAGCTCCTCTCGATGGATCCGCCCGAGCACGGGCGGCTGCGCCGCACGGTGCTCGCCGGCTTCACGCCCGGGATGGTGCGCCGGCTCGAGCCGCGCATCCGGGCGCTCTGCACCGAGATCCTGGACGCCGCCATCGCGCGCGGGGCGTGCGACTTCGTGCGCGACGTGGCGGCGGAGCTCCCCGTCCGCGTCATCGCGGAGATCATGGGCGTCCCGCCCGAGGACCGGCACCGCCTCTCGGCCTGGGGCGACAAGCTCACCGGGATGGACGACCCCGAGACCGCCGTCTCGCCGGAGGCGACGCGCCAGGCCTCCTTCGACATGGGCGCCTACGGCTTCCGCCTCGCGCAGGAGCGCAAGGGGCGCGCCGGCGCGGACCTGATCTCGGTGCTCGTGAACGCGGAGTTCGAGGGCGAGCGCGTCGACGAGGTGCGGTTCGCCGGCCTCTTCGTGCAGATCACCGTCGCTGGCAACGAGACGACCCGCACGCTGCTCTCGCAGTCGCTCCTCACCTTGATCGACCACCCCGACGCGTGGCGCGCGCTCGCGGCGGATCCCGGGCTCCTCCCCTCCGCCGTCGAGGAGCTGCTGCGGTTCACGACGCCGCTGCACTACTTCCGGCGCACGGCGACGCGCGACGTCGAGCTGCGCGGCCGGAAGATCCGCGAGGGCGACCGCGTGGCGATGCTCTACAGCTCGGCGAACCGCGACGAGGAGGTGTTCGCGCGGCCGGACGCCTTCGACCCGCGGCGCGATCCGAACCCCCACCTCGCCTTCGGCTTCGGGGAGCACTTCTGTCTCGGGGCGAAGCTGGCGCGGCTCGAGACGCGCGTCTTCCTGGAGGAGCTGCTGCGGCGCGTCGCGCGCGCGGAGCTGCTCGGCTCTCCGCGCCGGCTGCGCTCGAACCTCATCAACGGCGTGAAGGAGATCCCGCTGCGCCTCGTCCCGCGCGAGGCGGGCGCGGCGCGCGGCGCGTAGCGTCTGGTACGTTCGCTCCGATGGAATCGAAAGCCCACCTCCGCTCGCGACCCGCCCGCGCCGTCTCGCGGCGCGCGGCCCTCGCCTGCGCCGGCACGCTCCACGTCGCCGCCGCGCTCCTCGGCTGCGAGGCCACCCGGCTGAGCGACACGGAGACCTTCGAGGAGGCGGTGCGCACGTACCGCGTCTCCGACGAGAAGAAGGCGCTCGCGCTGGCCGCGGACGAGAACGGGCGGCGCGTCTGGGGCGCCCAGTACGGAAGCCTCGACCAGGAGCGGGCGACCGACGAGGCGATGGAGGAGTGCCAGCGCAGCGCGCGCCGCGCCGGCGTCCAGGCGCAGTGCTACCTCTTCGCCGTCGGGGACCGCGAGCCGCCCGCGACGCTGGAAGGCTGCCGCGCCGGCCGCATCAACCCGCGCCGCTGCGCCGCGCAGTCGAGGTACGGTCCCGAGCTCCTGCCCTGAGCGAGCCGCGCGCCCCCGCGCGGTGCGCGCCCGCCACGCGTCCTACGCGGTCGGCCTGCGCGGCGGCGCCGGCCCCGACGGCGGCGCGAGCCTGCGCCGCGCGCGCCTCGGACCGCAATCGCCGCGCCGCGGCGCGTTCCGCGTCCGCCCGCGCTAAGCCCTCGCGCGTCCGGGGCTTTCGCGCGGCGCGCGCGTTCGAGGCGAATTCGCCTCTTGGATTCGCCGTCGATTTCCTTTACAAGCGAGGATCCTGCCGTCGCATGCGCCGCGGCTCCCCGGGGGCGGGGGCAGACGGTAGGGTCCCAGGGTGAGGGGTCTGGGCATCGTGGCCGGTGAGGGGATCGACGACCGGATCGTCGCCGAGGAGGTCGCGCTCCTCGCGCGCGTGCGGGACGGGCTGGCGCGCGCGCCGCACCGCGGCCCGCCGTCGGACGCCGCGATCGTCGAGGAGCTCGAGCACGTGCGCGACCAGCTCCTGCGCGGGCGCGTCGACGACTTCGAGCGCGCCGCGCTGTCGCAGCGCTGGAGCGTGCTGACGGCGCTGCGGCGCCAGCTCGACGAGTCGCGCGCGGCGCCGCGCGTCGACCCGAGCTCGCCGTACTTCGCCCACCTGCGCCTGCGCGAAGGCGGGCGCGAGCGGGACCTCTGCCTCGGGAAGGCGACCTTCCTCCAGGAGGGCGTCCGCATCGTCGACTGGCGGCACGCGCCGATCGCGCGGCTCTACTACCGCTACCAGCAGGGCGAGGAGTACGAGGAGGAGATCACGGGACGCACCCTGATCGGCGAGGTCGTGGCCCGCCGCACGGTCGCCATCCAGGGCGGCGCGCTGACCCGGATCGACGCGCCGGAGGGCGTCTTCGTCGCGGACCCCGACGGCCGCTTCGCGCAGATCGCCCGCGAGGCGCCGCGCCTCGCGGGGGGCGAAGGCGCCGCGCTGCGCGTCCACGGCCCCGGCGAGGGCGTCGAGCGGCGGCTCGGCAGCGACCCCTCGGGCGCGCCGCGCCGCGCCGACAAGCGCCTTCCGGACATCGCGGCGCTCCTCGATCCCTCGCAGTTCGAGCTGATCGCGAAGCCGTCCTCGGGCTTCTTGGCCATCCGGGGCACGGCCGGCTCGGGCAAGACCACCGTCGCGCTGCACCGGATCGCCTACCTGGCCTACGACGACCCCTCGGTGGACTCGCCCGCGACGCTCTTCCTCGTCTTCTCGCCGGCGCTGCGCGACTACGTCTCGCACGTGCTCCCGGCGCTCGGGGTCTCGCGCGTCCAGGTACGCACGTTCCGCGACCTCGCCGCCGAGCTGCGCCAGCGCGTCCTGCCCCAGCTCCCGCCGAGCGGGCGCGAGGACGCGCCCACGGCGGTCCAGCGCCTGAAGCTCCACCCCGGCCTCCTCGTCGCGCTCGAGCGCCAGGTGGAGCGCCACCCCGGCCCCGGCACGCCGGCGCGCGTCGTCGACGACTGGCTCAGCGCGCTCTCGAGCCGCGCGCTCCTCGAGGAGGTCTTCGCCGAGCGGCCGCAGGACGCGCCCACCCCGCGCGAGCTCGACCTCGCGACGAACTGGTGCCGCCGGCGCGGCGAGGAGCTCGCCGCGTGGCTCGAGGGCGACCGCGACGCCGACGTGGAGCTGGACCCCGAGGACGACGCGATCCTCCTGCGCGCGTGGCAGCTCCGCGTGGGGCCGCTTCCCGGCGCCGACGGCCGCCCGCTCCGCTTCCGCCACGTCGCGATCGACGAGGTGCAGGACTTCGCCCCGCTCGAGGTGCGCGTCCTGCTCGACTGCCTCGACGAGCGCCGCAGCCTCACCCTCGCGGGCGACGCGCAGCAGCAGATCTCGGCGTCCGCCGGCTTCGCGTCGTGGAGCGGTTTCTTCCGCGACCTCGGCCTCGAAGGGAGCGAGGTGGAGACGCTCCAGGTCAGCTACCGCTCGTCGCGCGAGATCACGGAGTTCGCGCTCGCCCTGCTCGGCGACGCCCGCGACGACACGCCGGTCGTGACGACCCGGTCGGGCCCTCCCGTCGAGGTGTTCGAGTTCACCGACGCGGGCGCGGGCGTCGCGTTCCTCGCGGACGCGCTCACGCGCCTCGCGCGCGAAGAGCCGCTCGCCTCGGTCGCCGTGCTGGCGCCGAACGCGGAGGTGAGCGAGCTCTACGCGGCGGGCCTGACCCAGGGCGGTGTCCCGCGCGTCCATCGCGTGGTGGACCAGCAGTTCCGCTTCTCGCCCGGCGTCGAGGTGACCGAGATCCAGCAGGTGAAGGGGCTCGAGTTCGACTACGTGGTCCTCGTGGAGGCGGGCGACGCCTCCTTCGGGAGCGACGACGCGTCGCGCCGGCTGCTCCACGTGGGCGCCACGCGGGCCGTGCACCAGCTCTGGGTGACGAGCACGGGCCCGGCCGCGAAGGTCGTGCGCGAGGCGGCGGAGCGCGTCGGAGTGCGGCGGTGAGCGCGCCCGACGACCTGGCGTCGCGCGAGTGCGTCCCTTGCAAGGGCGGCGTGCCGCCGCTGCGCGGAGCGGAGCTGCAGGCCCTCCACGCGCGGCTCGGGAGCGCCTGGAGCGTCGTCGGGGAGCACCACCTGGAGCGCGAGTACCGCTTCCGGAACTTTCGCGAGGCGCTCGCGTTCGTGAACCGGATCGGCGAGCTGGCCGAGGCGCAGAACCACCACCCGGACCTCCACCTCGCCTGGGGCCGCGTCCGCGTCACGATCTGGACCCACAAGATCGACGGCCTCACCGAGAGCGACTTCGTCTTCGCGGCGAAGTGCGACCGCCTGCACGAGCCGGCCGCCGCCGGCTGACGCCCGTGCGACGCGTGCGCTGGGGAAGCGCCCGCGCACGCCGGGCCGTCGCCGCGCCGCGCCCCTCCTCCGACGCGGCCTCAACGAGCGCGGTGGGGGCGCCGATGCGTCCGAGATGGACCGGGTGCTCCGCGTCGCGCTCGTCGCGCAGTGGCTGCTCGCCGCCGCCGGAACGGCGGCCGATCTCGCGCTCGCCGGCCAGCTCCCCGAGGCGCTCCGCCGGCACGCGTGGGACGCGGGCCCCACGCCGCCGGCGTGGGCGCTGGCCGCCGGGCTCGCGGCGCTCGCGCTCTGGCTCGCGGGCAGCGTCGGGCTCTGGCTCCGCAGCCGCCCCGCGCGCGCTCTCTACGCCGCCTCGCTCGCGGCGCTCCTCGCGGCCACGCCGGCCCTCGGGCCCGTGGTCTCGCATCCCGTCGCCTCGGCGCTCTACAGCGCGTGCCTCCTCCTCCAGGGCGCCACGCTCGCGCTCGCCTACGCCTCGCCCGCCGCCGCGGCGTGGGGCGGCGCGCGCCCTGCCACACCGCCCTACGACGCGGCGTCGCAGCCGCGCCTCGGCCTCGGCACCGCGCTCTTCCTCGCCGTCCTCGGCGCGCTCGCGCTGGTGGGGCTCGCCGCGATCGCGATCGCCGCCTGGACCGGGATCTCGGTCGAGCGCGCCGAACGCGCGGCGGCGGACGGCCGCGCGTTCGGAAAGGGGACGACCGAGGCCGGCTGCCTGGAGAAGGCGGAGCGGCGCGTGGCGCCGGCGCCGGACGAGCCCGACGAAACGCACTTCCCGCCTTCGTTCGTCCCGCTCGCGCCGTCGTTCCTCGACGGCTGTCTCGAGACCGCCGGCCCGACGCCCGGCTTCTGCGACGGCGTGCCGCCGCCCTACGAGGCGGGGGCCGAGGCCTGGACCGAGCGGCGCTGCGGGGACGACGAGAGCGGCGCGTGCGCGCTCCTCCTCCTCGAGGTGCAGGAACACTGCCACCGCGGGGACGCGGCGTCCTGACGCGGCGCGCGGCGGGTCCCCCGTCGCGCGCTCAGCCCGCGCGGCTCGATCCGTTCCAGCCCGGCGGCAGCGTGACGATCACCACGCTGCTCTCGCTCTGCTCCAGCAGGTACTCGACCCCGTGTCCCAGGAACGGCCGGCCCGAAAAGCTGCGCAGATCCGCGCCCAGCACGAGGAGGTCGACGGCGCGCTCGCGCGCGAGGGCGAGGAGCGCGTCCGGAACGGAGACGCCGAGGCGGATCTCCGCCTCCGCCTGCGCCCCGAGCTGCGCGGCGAGGACGCGCGCCTCCTCCACGACGCGCTCCGCCACCTCCTCCGCCGCCGCGCGGCGCTCGTCGTCCTCGCGCCGGAAGAGGGAGAGGACGCGGCGCGGCGTGGGCGTCGTGACCACGTGCGCGATGAGCGCGCGGGCGCCGAGCTGGCGGGCGAGCCGGAACGCGACCTCCTGCGCCGCTCGGCCCGTCGGCTTTCCGGCCGCCGGCACGAGGATGCGGCGGAAGGAGAGCGGCGCCGCGACGTCCGCCCGGCGCCCGCGCCGGGCGATCACGACCGGGAGCGGGCTCGACGCGAGGAGCTCGTCCACGAACGGGGAGACCAGCGCGCCTGCGACGCGGGTGTCGGTGGCGCCGACCGCGATCGCCCCGTAGCCGAGGCGGGCGTGCTGGAGGATGGCGGCGAGCGGCTCGCCGCCCGCCTTCTCGTACGCGACGTCCCGGCGCGCGAATGCGCTCCGCACCTCGGCCACGTCCGCCTCGGGGACGTCCGCGCCCACGGCCAGCACGCTCGCCCCGACGGCCTCGGGCCAGGCGTGGTCGACGATGCGCGCGACGAGCACCGAGTTGGGGCCGCCGTGGCTCGGCACCAGCAGGCGATCGCCGCGCACGAGGAGGCTCGCGCCGAGGAGGCGCTCGCGCTCGAGCCGCGCGCGCTCCTCCTCGGAGCCGCTCCAGCCGCGCAGGAGCGCGCGGAGGAGGGGCGGCGCGATCATCGACGTAAACAGCGCGAGCAACACCGCGACGGTGTAGGAGCGCTCGTTCAGGACGCCGATCGAGAGCCCGACCGTCGCCAGCACGATGCCGACCGCGCCGCGCGCGTTGAGCCCGACCCCGAGCGCGGCCGCCTCCCGCCACGGCACGCCTGCGGCGCGCGCGCCGAGGAAGCCGCCCGCGAACTTCGACGCGCTCGCGAGGGCCACCGCGACCACCGCCCAGAGCGCCACCTCCGGCACGCCGAGGAGGGTCATGTCGGTGCGCAGACCGGCCGTCGCGAAGAAGAGAGGCGCGAAGAACGCGCGCGTGAGGACGTCGAAGGGCGCCGCCGTGTCCGCCTCGTGGAACCGCGAGCGACCGAGCACGATGCCCGCGATGAAGGCGCCGAACACCGCCTCGAGCCCGAGCGCGTGCGTCGTCGCGCCGCTCGCGATCGACACCGCGAGGACGGCGGTCAGCGTGTTCGGCAGCTCGGCGCGGCGCGCGCGCAGCCAGCGAAAGAGCGCGTCCACGGCGCGCTGGCCGAGCGTGAACGCGGCGACCAGGAAGACCGCGAGCCCGCTCACCGTGCCCGCGAGCCGCATCGCATCGACGCTGCCCGAGCTCGCGAGGCCCGAGGTGACCCCGAGCAGGATCCACCCGATCACGTCGTCGACCATCGCGGCGGCGATCAGCACCTGCGCGACGTTCCGCCGCATGAGGTCGAGGTCCTGCAGGATCTTCGCGATCACCGGGAGCGCCGAGAGCGCGAGCGCCGCACCCATGAGGAGCGCGAACACCCCGCGGCTCGCGTTCGGGCCGAGGAAGCCCTCCGGCATCGCGAACCCGAGCGCCACGCCGGCTGCGAGCGGGAGGACCAGGCTGCCGGTGGCGACTCGCGCGGTCGCGCGCCCGAGGCGGCGCACGAGCGCGAGGTCGGTCTCCATCCCGGTCAGGACGAGGAGCAGGAAGACGCCGAGCCACGCGAGGCCGGCGAGGAGACCGCGCTGGCCAGGGTCGTCGGGAAAGAGCCACGCGTGCGCGGCCGGCGCCACGTTGCCGAGCACCGTGGGCCCGAGGAGGACCCCGGCGAGCAGCTCGCCGATCACGGGCGGCTGCCCCAGGCCGCGCGCGACGCCGCCGAGCAGCCGCGCGGCGAGGAGCAGCGCGAGGAGCTGACACCAGAAGACGAAGAGCTGGTGCTCGCTCGGCACGGAAGACGTGTCCCCTGCCCGCCCGGCCGGAACCCGGCCGGAACCTACCGGACGCGCCCGGCGCGGGCCAGCGGCAGCGAAGGCGTGCGCTCGCGCCGGCGCGCGCGCTCGAGCCTGCGCGCCGCGCGGCACGCGACGCGCGGCGGTATCATGCGAAGGCGGTGGACACCTTTCGCTACGCGGCGCCGACCACGCTCGAGGGTGCGCTTGCGCTCTTGGCCGGCGCACCGGACGCCGAGCCCGCGCGGCGGCCCGCGCTCCTCGCGGGCGGCACCGATCTCCTCGTGCAGATGCGAAGCGGCCAGCGGCGGCCCTCCGCCGTCGTCGACCTGAAGCGCGTGCCGGCGCTCGCCCGCGTCGAGCTCGACGACGCGGGCCTCTCGCTCGGCGCGGCCGTCCCCTGCGTCGCGCTGCGCGGCCGCGACGACCTGCGCGCGCTCTGGCCCGGCCTCTTGGAGGCGGCCGCGCTGATCGGCTCGCTCCAGATCCAGGGCCGCGCCACCGTCGCCGGGAACCTCTGCAACGCCTCGCCCGCCGCGGACACGGTGCCCTCGCTGCTCGTCCTCGACGCGAAGGCGCGGATCGCGGGCCCGCGCGGCGCGCGCGAGCTCCCGGTGTCCGCGTTCTGCACCGGCCCCGGGCGTCACGCGCTCGCGCCGGACGAGCTGGTGACGTCCCTCTTCGTGCCGCGGCCCGCGCCGCGCGCCGCGGACGCGTACCTGCGCTTCACGCCGCGCGCCGAGATGGACATCGCGGTGGTCGGCGCGGCCGCGCGGGTCGAGCTCGACGGCGACGGCACCTGCCGCGCGGCGCGCCTCGCGCTCGGCGCGGTCGCCGAGCGCGCGCTCCTCGTGCCCGAGGCCGAGGCGGTGCTCGTCGGGACGCGGCTCGGCCCCGCCGACCTCGAGCGCGCGGCGGAGGTCGCGCGCTCGGCCGCGCGGCCGATCGACGACAAGCGCGGGACCGCCGCGTTCCGGCGCCACGTGGCCGGCGTCCTCGCGCGCCGCGCGCTGGCGCGCGCGACCGAACGCGCGAGGGCGCGGCGATGAGCGGGCGCCGGCTGCACGTCGCCGCCCGCGTGAACGGCGACGACGTCGAGCTCCTCTGCGATCCGGAGCAGACGCTGCTCGACGCCTTGCGCGAGGAGCTCCGCCTCACCGGCACGAAGGAGGGTTGCGGCACGGGCGACTGCGGCGCGTGCAGCGTGCTGCTCGACGGGGTCCTCGTGTGCTCCTGCCTCGTGCTCGCGGCGGAGGTCGACGGGCGCGAGGTGCGCACCGTGGAGGGCCTCGCGCCGGAAGGCGGCGCCCGGCTCGGCGCGCTCCAGCGCGCCTTCCTCGAGCACGCGGCGCTCCAGTGCGGCGTCTGCACGCCGGGCTTCCTGGTCGCGGCGGAGGCGCTCCTCGCGCGCGAGCCGGACCCGAGCGAGCAGGAGGTCCGCTACGCCGTGTCGGGCAACCTCTGCCGCTGCACGGGCTACGACAAGATCGTGCGCGCGGTGCTCGACGCGGCGCGTGCGCTCCGGAGCGCCGCCGCATGAGCGAGGCGGGGACGCCGCGCACCTTCAAGTACGTGGGGACGCGTCTCGTGCGGCCCGACGGGCCGGACAAGGTCACCGGCCGCGCGGCGTTCGGGGCCGATCGCTACCCGGCCGGCGCGCTCCACGGCCGCGTCCTGCGCAGCCCGCACGCGCACGCGCGCATCCGCCGCATCGACGTCTCCGCCGCGCTCGCGACCCCGGGCGTGAAGGCGGTGATCACGGGCGCCGACCTCCCGCTCCCCCCGGCGGAGGAGGGCGGCGGCGGCGAGTCGCCGGTCGACTACCGCGACCTCGCGCGCAACGTGCTCGCGCGCGACAAGGTGCTCTACCACGGGCACGCGGTCGCGGCGGTCGCCGCGACGAGCGCGCGCGCCGCCGAGGCGGCGCTGCGCGCGATCGCGGTGGACTACGAGCCGCTCCCGGCCGTCCTGGACCTCGAGCGCGCGCTCGCGCCCGGCGCGCCGCTCGTGCACGAGGATCTCTTCACGCGGGGCGTCGAGCCGCGGCCGGCGCAGCCCTCCAACGTCGCCAAGCGCACCGTGCTCGAGCGCGGCGACGTCGCGGCCGGCTTCGCCGACGCCGCCGTCGTCGTGGAGGGCACGTTCCGCACCGAGACGGTGCACCAGGGCTACATCGAGCCCCACGCGGCGGTGGCCGAGGTGGCGGACGACGGCGACGCGACGCTCTGGTGCTGCACGCAGGGACCTTTCATGGTGCGCGCCCACGTCGCGAAGCTGCTCGGGCTTCCGCTCGGCGCCGTGAAGGTGATCCCGAGCGAGATCGGGGGCGGCTTCGGCGGGAAGACGACCGTGTACCTCGAACCGCTCGCGGTCGCGCTCGCGCGCCGCGCGGGCCGGCCCGTGCGCCTCGTGATGACGCGCGAGGAGGTCTTCCGGGCGACGGGTCCGGCGCCCGCGTCGCGCATCCGCCTGCGCCTCGCGGCGCGCGCGGACGGCCGCCTCCTGGCCGCCGACGCGTGGCTCGCGTACGAGGCGGGCGCCTTCCCCGGCTCTCCGGTCGAGGCGGGCGCGATGTGCCTCCTCGCGCCGTACGACGTCCCGAGCTTCCGCATCGAGGCGCTCGACGTGTGCGTCAACAAGCCGAAGACGACGGCCTACCGCGCGCCGGGCGCGCCCATGGCGGCGTTCGCGGCGGAGTCGCTCCTGGACGAGCTGGCGGAGCGCCTGCGCATCGACCCGATCGAGCTGCGCCTGCGGAGCGCCGCGCGGAAGGGAACGCAGGCGAGCTACGGACCGCGCTACCGCGAGATCGGCTTCGTCGAGACGCTCGAGGCTGCGCGCGCGCACCCGCACTGGCGCGCGCCGCTCGGCGAGAACGAAGGCCGCGGCGTCGCGTGCGGCTTCTGGTTCAACGGCGGCCAGAGCTCGAGCGCCTCGCTGTCGCTCCACGAGGACGGGACGCTGGCCCTCGTCGCCGGGACCCCGGACATCGGCGGCTCGCGCGCGTCGCTCGCCCTCATGTGCGCCGAGGAGCTCGACGTCGACCCCGCGCGCATCCGCCCGCTCGTCGCCGACACGGACACCGTGGGCTACAGCGACACGACCGGGGGCAGCCGCGTCACCTTCGCGACCGGGCTCGCCGTGATCGAGGCGACGCGCGACCTCGTGCGCCGCCTGCGCGAGCGGGCCGCGGCGCTCCTCGAGGTGCCGGTCGAGGACGTGGTCTGGCGCGAGGGCGCCGCGCGGACGAGCGGCGGGCGCGCACTCGCGCTCGACGTGCTCGCGCGCGCCGCGCTCCGGACCGGCGGCCCCCTCGTCGGCCAGGCCTCGCTCACCGCGCGCGGCGTCGGACCCGGCTTCGCGACGCACCTCGTCGACGTGCGCGTCGACCCCGAGACGGGGAAGGTGGACGTGATCCGCTACACGGCGATCCAGGACGCCGGGAAGGCGATCCACCCGGGCTACGTCGAAGGGCAGATGCAGGGCGGGGCGGTGCAGGGGATCGGCTGGGCGCTGAACGAGGAGTACGTCTGCGGGCCCGACGGCGTGCTCCAGAACGCGAGCTTCCTCGACTACCGCATGCCGGTCGCGCTCGACGTGCCGATGATCGACACCGTGATCGTCGAGGTGCCCAACCCTCGCCACCCTCACGGCGTGCGCGGCGTGGGCGAGGTGCCCATCGTCCCGCCCGTCGCGGCGATCGCGAACGCGATCTACGCGGCGACCGGGCTGCGACTGCGCCATGCGCCCTTCTCGCCGCCGCGCGTGCTCGAGGCCCTCCTGGCGCGCGAAGGCTTCGCGCGCGCCGCGCGCTGAGCGTGGCGACGGTCGTGATCCCGCGCGCGCTCCGCGCGCGGACCGGCGGGCGCGAGCGGCTCGAGGTCGAGGCGCGCGACGTGCGGGGCCTCCTCGCCGAGCTGGAGCGCCGCTTTCCCGGGCTCGGCGAGGCGCTCCGGCGCGACGCCGCGGTCGCGATCGACGGCGAGATCCACTCGGATCCGCTGCTCGAGCCCGTAGGTCCCGAGAGCGAGGTCCACTTCCTCCCGCGCGTCGCGGGCGGCTGAGGCCGCGCTCCACCGGGCGCCCGGGCGGAGCTACGCTTCCGGCCGTGCGGGAGCTGCGCGACGTCGCCGCCGCCTTCGAGCGCCTCGCCGCCGGCGCGCGGGCCGTGCTCGCGACCGTCGTCCGGGTCGAGGGCTCGACCTACCGGCGCGCGGGCGCTCGCGCGCTCCTCCTCCCCGACGACACCGTCGTGGGACTCCTGTCGGGCGGCTGCCTCGAAGGCGACCTCGTCGAGCGCGCCCGCGCGGTGCGCGCGTCGGGGGAGACGGCCCTCGTGCGCTGGGACCACCGCGGTGAGGACGACCTCCTCTTCGGTCTCGGGCTCGGCTGCGCCGGCATGATCGAGATCCTCCTGCAGCCGGTCTCGCGCGAGGCGCCGGGCCCGATGCCGCGGCTTCGCGAGGCGCTCGCGGGCCGCGCGCCCATCGCGCTCGCGACCGTGATCGCGCGCGAGGGCGCGGGCGCGCCGGCCCTCGGCGCGGACGCGGCGCTCTCGGAGACCGAGCGGGCGGCGCTCTTCGCGAGCGGCGCGCGCGCGCGCACGCGTTGGCGCGCCGAAGCGGCCGCGCGGATCGAGCTGCTCGAGGAGCGCCTCGACCCGCCCACGCCACTCCTCGTGTTCGGCGCGGGCCCGGACGCGGCGCCGGTCGTGCGTCTCGCCGCGGCGCTCGGCTTCGCGGTCCACGTCGTCGACCCGCGCCCCGCGCTCGCGCGCCCGGAGCGCTTCCCCGACGCTGCTTCCGTGCGCGCGTGCGCCCCGGAGGAGGCGCCCGCCGAGATCGCGGTGACGCCGGAAAGCGTCGCGCTCGTGATGACCCACCACTACCTCCACGACCGCGCGCTCCTCGGCTGGCTGCTCGGGACGCCCGCGCGCTACGTGGGCGTCCTCGGGCCGAAGCGGCGCAGCGAGGACCTGCTGCGCGACCTGCGCGCCGCCGGCGTCGAGGCGTCGCCCGAGGCGCTCGAGCGCGTGCACGCGCCGGCGGGCCTCGACGTCGGCGCCGACGGCGCGGACGAGATCGCCCTCGCCCTTCTCGCCGAGATCACGGCGGTCCGCGCCGGGCGGCGCGGCGGGCCGCTGCGCGAGCGCAAGGGTCCCATCCACGAGCCGCTGCCGTGAGGCGCGCGGAGGCTTCCATGTCCCAGGTGTTTCCGATCACGCCGGCCTCGAGCGGACCGCTCTGGTTCGTCGCCGCCGTCGGCGCCGTCCTGCTCGCCGTCCTCCTGGTCCTCGCCTACACCGCGTGGTCGTCACGCCATTCCCGCGCCCAGATCGAGGGCGACCGGCTGCGTCTGGTGGGCGACCTCTGGGGGCGCAGCATCCCGCTCGCCTCGCTGGACCTCCAGCGGGCCGAGGTCCTCGACCTCCGCAGCGACGGGGCGCGGGCGCCGCGCGGACGCACGCTCGGGACCGGGATGCCGGGGTACGCATCGGGCTGGTTCCGGCTGCGCAACGGGGAGAAGGCGCTCGCGTACCTGACGGACACGAGCCGCGTCGCGTACGTCCCCACCCGCGAAGGCTACGCGCTGCTCCTGAGCGTCGAGGACCCGGCGGCGCTCCTCGCCGCGCTGGCCCGCGCGCGGCCCGACTGAGCCGTGCGCGTCGCCTGCGTCGTGCTCGCGGCCGGCGCATCGCGACGCCTCGGCCGCGCCAAGCAGCTGGCGCGCGTGCGCGGCGAGCCGCTCGTGCGCCGCGCGGCGCGCGCGGCGCTGGAGGCGGGCTGCGCGCCGGTCTTCGTGGTGACCGGAGCGCGCGCCGCGGCGGTGGAGGCCGCGCTCGCGGGGATCCCGGTCGCGTGCGTGCGCAACGCCGCGCACGCGGAGGGCCTCGCGAGCTCCATCCGCGCGGGCGTCGCGGCGGTGGCGGATACGACGCCGCTCTGTGACGGCGTCCTCGTCGCGCTCGTGGACCAGCCGGCCGCCGGCGCCGCGCTCCTGCGCGCGCTGCGCGCGCGCTTCGAGGCGGCGCTCGGCGCCCGCATCGTCGCGTGCGCATACGCGGGCGCGCTCGGGGCGCCGGCCGTGTTCCCGCGCGCGCTCTTCCGGGAGCTCGCCGCGCTGCGCGGCGACCGGGGCGCGAAGGCGATCCTCGAGGCGCGCGGCGAGGAGGTGATCGCGGTTCCGTTCGCGGACGGCGCGCGCGACGTCGACACGGAGGAGGACGCCGCGCAGCTGGACGACTGACGAGCGCCCGGCGCGCGTCCGCCGCGCGGCCGCGTCGCGGAGCTCGTCGGCCTCCCGCCTTAGCGCGACGAGCGTCGCGGCGCGGCCCCCCCGCTCAGGGACCCCGCGCGGTCCGCCGATCCGGGCGGCATGGGATGGCAGCGGCTGCTCGTCGCGCTCGCGGCGCCCTACGTCGCGTGGCTCGTCCTGGCGTACGAGTACCACTTCCTCGACGGGGTGAACCTCGCCTTCCACGAGGCCGGGCACCTCGTCTTCGGCTTCGGTGGGCAGACGCTCCACATGCTCGGCGGGACGCTCGGCCAGCTCTTCTTCCCGGCCGCCTGCGCCGTCCACTTCCTGCGCCGGGACCAGCCGTTCGAGGCCGCGCTCGTCGGCGTCTGGGGCGCGGAGAGCCTGATGAACGTCGCGCGCTACCTCGGCGACGCGCGCGAGCGCGCCCTGCCCCTCGTCGGCGGGCACCTCCACGACTGGAACTGGCTGCTCTCCCGCGCGGGAGTCCTCGGGGCGTGCGAGGAGCTCGCCTTCGCGCTCCACGCCGCGGCGAGCGTCGGGGCGATCGCCGCGCTCACCGCCGCGGCGCGGATCGCCTTCGCCGCGCCCGCGGGGCCGCCGGCGCGCGGGGCGGGCGAGGGGACGCTCGGCGCGTGGACGCGGGAGCCGGGAGACGCGGGATGAGGCTCGCGCGGCGGGGGCGCACCCGCCGGCGCGGCCGCGCGCCGGGCCGAACGCTCGCGCTCGCGGCCGCTTGTCTCGTGGCCGCGGCGTGCGGGCCGCGCCTGCGTCGGCTCGACGACGCCCCCATGTACGCGGGCCCGCGCTTCGAGCTGCGCGCGGTGCGCTACTTCGAGCGCCTTCCTCTGCACTACACCGGCGAGGTCTTCCGCATCCAGTGCCGGTCGGATCGCACGGCGGGCGCGCCCGCGCGCCCGGACCAGGACGCCGGCTGGCGCACCCTCGGGAGCGGGGGCGCGATCGGAACGCGCAGCGCACGCGACGTCGCGGAAGCCGAGCGCGCGCACTACCTCGTCCTCGGCCCGTCCATCCTCGCGTGGCTCGGGCTCGTGATCCATGTGAGCTTCGACGCCTGCGGCGGCTTCGCGACCTGGGATCCGACGACCCTCCCCCCGGATCGCATCGCGCCGGCGCCCCGGCCGGCGTGGTGCGCGCCCGAAGGCGGCGCCGACTGCCGCTACGAGGACTTCCGGGGCGAGCGCGCGCCGGTGTACGAGGACGTGCGGGCCGACGCGTCGGGCCGCGTCTCGTTCCGCGTCCGCTCGAGCGCGCTCCGACCGACCGGTGCGCTGCGCGTGGAGAGCGACGACTTCGGCGCGACGTGGCGGGTCGCGGACGAGCCGGCGCCCGGCGTCCCCGCCGCGCGGCCCTAGAACGGCAGGCCCACCGCGCCCGCGAGGAACTCGACGAGCGGCGCCTTGCGGCGGCACGCCTGGGCGAAGCGGGCGGGGAAGTCGGCCGCGCACGCCTCCTTCTGGCCGAAGGCCGTGCTCGACGTGAAGCTGGTGCGGCGCAGGTCGTCCACGAGCTCGTGCGCGGGGTCGACGCCGCGCGGCGGCCGCTTCAGCGCGTGCGGGTCGTCGTCGAGCTTCGCGCCGCGGGCGCCGCACGTCGCGCGCCGCCAGTCGTCGGGCCGCTCCAGGATCGCGGCGCGCACGGCGCGCACCGCCTCCGCCGGCGGGTGCCACATGCCCGCCGCGGCGAACACGTTCCCCGGCTCGACGTGGAGGTAGAGCACCGGGCCGTGGACGTCGCGGCCGGCGGCGTGGCGGAACGCGACCCCGGCGTGCGTCTTGTAAGGGCTCTTGTCCCGCGCGAAGCGCGTGTCGCGGTGGATGCGGAACAGCGAGCCGCCCACGGGACGCGGGTCGGCGACGAGGTGCTTCGTGATCTTCGCGAGCCGGGGCGCAAAGTCGGAGACGAAGCGGAGCAGCGGGTCGCGCACGTCGTCGAGGTAGCGCTGCTTGTTCGCCTCGAACCAGGCGCGCTCGTTGTGGGCCGCGAGCTCGCGCAGGAACGCGAACGTGCGGGGCGTGATGTACGGACCGGGCATGCCGTGGGCCTCCCTGACCCCGCCACCGGCCCCTAGGATGGCGCCACGCCCCGCGCCCGCAACGCGAACCCGCGTTCACGAGACGTCGCGTGCAGTGTCCCCTTCGTCAGGCTCGTGGAACGTCCCCTCAGTCGACGAGCGGGGCGAGGAGGGCGCGGCTCGCGGGGTCGAGGGCGGCCGGGTCGCGCACGAGGTAGAGGTCGCCGGCGACGTCGCGCAGCAGGATGGCGCCGCCCGGGAGCGCGCGCGGCCATTCGTCGCGCAGCGTCTGGAAGCGCCGCGCGCCCTGGCGCGTGCGCACCCGGAACGCGCGGATCTCGACCTCGTCCTCCACCGCGTCGACCGCCTCGATCTCGAGCACGAAGCCGGCCTCCGCGAGCGACGCCTCGAGCGCGCCGCGCGAGTCGGCGTCGAGCTCGTCGAGGTCGCGCACGAGCGCCACCTCGTCGCCGTCCGCGTCGCGCAGCGAGACGAAGCGCGCCGGCGCGGTCCACGGGAAGCAGCGCCGCACGTGGACGGGGCGCGCGCCGAGCCCGGTCGACGCCCACAGCTGCCCGTCCGCGCCGCGCTCGAGCCGCAGCTCGAGGCCGTCGAGCTCCGGCTCGGGCTTTCGCTCCGCGCATTCCCGCACCATCGTCGTCCCTCCTCCGGGAGCGGCCCTCGTGGCCGCGCCCCGCGCTACGCGCCCGCCGCCGCGGGCGCGGCCGCCGCGTCGAGCTGCTGCTGCATCGCGTGGAGCCGCCGGTAGAGGCCGTCCGGGATCGACAGCAGCTCCGCGTGCGTCCCCTCCTCGCGCAGCCGCCCGTCCTCGATCACGAACAGCCGCGACGCGCGCCGCAGCGTCGAGAGCCGGTGCGCGATCGCGAACACGGTGCGCCCCGCGACGAGCCGGTCGAGCGCCTCCTGGATCGCGAGCTCGGTCTCCGTGTCGACGGCGCTCGTGGCCTCGTCGAGGACGAGGATGCGCGGGTCGTGCAGCACCGCGCGCGCGATCGAGACGCGCTGGCGCTCGCCGCCGGAGAGGGTGTGGCCGCGCTCGCCCACCAGGGTCTCGTAGCCGTGCGGCAGCGCGCACACGAAGTCGTGCGCGTTGGCGGCCCGCGCGGCCGCCACGACGGCGTCGAGGCTCGCTTCGGGCCGCCCGTAGCGGATGTTGTCGAGGACCGTGCCGTGGAAGAGGTACGGCTCCTGGAGGACCATCCCGACCTGGCTGCGGTAGTGGCCCTGGTCGAGGTCGCGCAGGTCCACGCCGTCCACCAGGATCCGGCCCGCCGCCGGGTCGTAGAAGCGCGCGATCAGGTTCGCGACCGTCGTCTTCCCGCCGCCCGACGGGCCGACCAGGCCGATCACCTCGCCGGGGCGGACCTCGAAGCTCACGCCGCGGATCACCTGGCGCACGCCGTCGTAGCCGAAGCTCACGTTCTCGAAGCGGACCGCGCCGCGCACCGGCTCGAGCCGCACGGCGCCGGGCCGGTCCACGACCTGCGGCTCGGTGTCGAGCACCTCGAAGATCCGGTGCGCCGAGCTGGTCGCGCGGTTCATGATGCGCGCGATCTGCCCGATCACCTCCAGCGGCGGCACGAACATCGTGAGGTAGAGCAGGAAGGCGACGAACGTGCCCGACGAGAGCGCCGCCGCCGTCTCGCCGCTCCCGAGGAGGCGCGGCATCGCGAGCACCCAGACGCCGACGATCATCGCGCGCACGGCGAGCATGAGCGCGGGCCAGAACGACGTCCACGCGCGATGGATCTCCTCGAACGCCTGCTCCGCCTCCTCGTTGCGGGCGCCGAAGCGGCGCTGCTCGCGCGCTTCCTGGTGGAAGCCCTTCACGACGCGCATCCCGGGGACGGTGTCCGCCACGACGTCGGTGAGCCGCGACCAGCGCCGCCACGCCCGCAGGAAGAGCCCGTTCATGCGCTCGCCGTGGAGGTAGACCCAGGCGCACAGGAACGGGACGGGCAGCGTCATCACCAGCCCGAGCCGCCAGTCGAGCCAGAGGAGCACCGCGCCGAGGCCGAGCAGCTGGATCCCGGCGAGCGAGACGTCCACGACCCCGAGCGCGAGGAACTCCCACAGGCGATCCGTGTCGGCGGTGACGCGCGTGATGAGGCTTCCGGTCTTCTTCCGCGAGTAGAACGAGAGCGAGAGCCGCTGCAGGTGCTCGTAGAGCTCCGTGCGGAGGTCGCGGGCCACGCGCTCGCCGAGCACCGCCATCGCGCGCAGGCGCGCGCCCGCGAGGAGCTGCCGCAGGAGGTGGGCGCAGCCGATCGCGGCGACGGCCGCCCACGCGCGTGCGAGCGCCTCCGACGCCGGCAGCGCGCCCGCCTGCACGGGCCGCACGACCTCGTCGATCAGCCACCCCGCGAGCCAGGGCGGCACGAGACCGAGCGCGACGACGAGCGCGGCGGAGAGCAGCCCGAACGCGAGCGCGCGCCGGTACGGCCGCAGGTACGCGAGCAGGCGCCACAGCACCGGGCGCCCGCCGCCGCCCGAGACGAGCGCCTGCGCCTCGCGGATCGGCCCGGCGACCGCCTCGGCGTAGAGCGCGTCGGCGTCGCGCGCGGGCGCGGTCCGGCCTTCTAGCTCCTCCTCAAGCGCGGCCTGCACGTTCTCCATCGCGCGGCGCTGGCGCTGCGTGAAGCGGAGCCGCGCGAGCGCGGGGTCACCGGGCGCTCCGAGGAGCGTGAGGACGTGGCACGCGAGGCCGGGCTCGAGGCGCACGCCCTGCACCGCGGCGCGCGGGACGCAGCGGATCTCGGGCCGATCGCCGGCCAGCGAAGCCAGCGCGATCTCGCGCGGCCCGAGCGCGAGCCAGGTCTCCGAGAGCCGGAGCGCGGCGTCGAGGTCCGCGAGCGCGTAGAGCTGCACGGGCCGGCCGTGGAAGCGCCGCTCGATCGAGGCGCGCAGCGCGCGCGGGAGCCGCGGGGGCTGGTCCGTGTAGCGCGCCACGATCGCGCGATCCGCGCGGAGCGAGACGCGCTCTTCGTCGCGGGCGTGCGTTGCGCTGGCGGCGGTCATCGGGCTCTCCGGAAGCCGCGGCTTCCCTGCGTCGATCGAGCACGCCCGGCCGGCCCGGTCGCCTCGGGCCCTCCTCCGCGAGCCCGAGCGCGACCCCAAAAAGCGAAACGGCCTTCCGGGTCCTTGCACCCGGAAGGCCGTCTCCAGACGGCGAGCGAAGCTTCCTAGGGTGCCTTCGGCCCTCCCTGCGGGAGGAAGCCGACGTGAACGGTCTGCGCCGTGCACCAGGCGGAGGACGTACGCGTCGGAGCGGCAAAGCGCATCATCGACGGAAGCCTCCGGTTCGGTAGAAGGGTGCGGCGCAAAAGAGGTGTCTCGGGCGACGAGCGGCGGCTAGCCTACCCCGAGGCGGCGCGGCGCGTCAACCGGACTCGACCGGCGGGGGGCGGCGCCGGCTGAACCGCGTTCGCGCGCGCGTCGCGCGGAGGGCGTGGCCGCCGGGAGGACCGCCCGAGATGGCGAAGCCAATGAGCGAAGCCCCCTTCGCGCGCTACGCGCGCGAGCGCTCCGACGTGCCCGGGCTCCTCGCGGTCGACGCCAGCCGCATGCGCTTCGACGACGGCTTCCTCGCGCGCATGGCGCCCGCGCTCGAGCGCGCGTTCGACGCGATGCAGGCGCTCGAGGCCGGCGCGATCGCGAACCCCGACGAGAACCGCAGGGTGGGCCACTACTGGCTGCGGGCCCCGGAGCGGGCGCCGACCCCCGCGCTGGCGCAGGAGATCCGCGACGCCGTGGCCGCGGTGAAGGCGTTCGCCGCGGACGTCCACGCCGGGAAGCTGGCGCCGCCCGGCGCGCCGCGCTTTCGGGCGCTGCTCTGCGTCGGGATCGGCGGCTCCGCGCTCGGGCCGATGCTCCTCGCCGACGCGCTGGGCGATCCGCGCCGCGACCGCATGGCGCCCCACTTCCTCGACAACACGGACCCGGACGGGATCGCGCGCACGTTCGCCGCGCTGGAGGGCGCGCTCGGCGAGACGCTCGTCGTCGTGACGTCGAAGAGCGGCGGGACGCCCGAGACGCGCAACGGCTTGCGGCTCGCGGAGGCGGCGTGGCGCGCGCGCGGGCTCGACCTCGCGCGCGCGGCCGTCGCCGTCACGCAGCCCGGCTCCGCGCTCGACCGCGAGGCGGAGCGCGCCGGCTGGCTCGCGCGCTTTCCGATGTTCGACTGGGTGGGCGGCCGCACGAGCGTCCTCTCCGCCGTCGGCCTCCTCCCCGCCGCGCTCCAGGGCCTCGACGTCGACGCGCTCCTCGCGGGCGCCGCGGCCTGCGACGAGGCGACCCGCGTGCGCGACGCGCGCCGGAACCCGGCCGCGCTCCTCGCGCTCGCCTGGCACCACGCGACGGACGGGCGGGGGCGCAAGGACATGGTCGTCCTCCCCTACAAGGACCGGCTCCTCCTCCTCGGCCGCTACCTCCAGCAGCTCGTGATGGAGTCGCTCGGGAAGCGCCTCGACCTCCGGGGCCGCCGCGTCGACCAGGGCCTCACGGTCTACGGCAACAAGGGCTCGACCGATCAGCACGCGTACGTCCAGCAGCTGCGCGACGGCGTCGACAACTTCTTCGCCGTCTTCGTGCGCGTCCTCGAGGCCGGGTGCGACGAGGTGGAGGTCGAGCCGGGCGTGACGGCCGGCGACTACCTGCACGGCTTCCTGCTGGGGACGCGAGAAGCGCTCTCCGAGAACGGGCGCGAGTCGCTCACCGTGACGCTTCCGCGCGTCGACGCGCGCAGTCTCGGCGGGCTGATCGCGCTGTTCGAGCGCGCGGTCGGGCTCTACGCCAGCCTCGTCGGGATCAACGCCTACCACCAGCCGGGGGTCGAGGCGGGGAAGAAGGCGGCCGCCGCGGCGCTCGCGCTCCAGGGACGCGTCCTCGCCGCGCTCTCCGACGAGCCGCGCACGGCGGAGGCGATCGCCGGCGCGCTCGGGTCGCCGGAGGCCGCCGAGACGGTGCACCTCCTGCTCGAGCACCTCGCCGCGAATGGGCGCGCGCGCGCCGTGGGCGGCGGCGGCCCCGCGACGGCGACCTTCGCGCGCCTCCGACGGGCCGCGCCGTGAAGGCGACCCTCGGGCGTGCGGGGCGGGCGCCATGAGCCCCCATCCGCTCGCCGGAAAGCCCGCGCCGCCCCACCTCCTCGTCGACCTCGCGCGCCTCGAGCGCTGCTACTACGACCCGCCGCGCTCGGGCGCGGCGCCGCGCGTCGCCTTCGGGACGTCCGGCCACCGCGGGACGTCGCTCGACGGCGGCTTCACCGAGGCGCACGTCCTCGCGATGTCGCAGGCGATCTGCGACTGGCGCCGCGCGCACGGCGCGGACGGTCCGCTCCTCCTCGCGAAGGACACGCACGCGCTCTCGCCGCTCGCCGAGCGCACCGCGCTCGAGGTGTTCGCCGGCAACGAGGTGGAGACGCTGATCGCGCGCGGCGACGCCGTGACTCCGACGCCCGCGGTCTCGCGCGCGATCCTGGCGTGGAACCGCGGGCGCGCGAGCGGGCTCGCGGACGGCATCGTCGCGACCCCGTCGCACAACCCGCCCGAGGACGGAGGCTTCAAGTACAACCCGCCGCACGGGGGCCCGGCCGAGAGCGCCGTCACGAGCGCGATCGAGGCGCGCGCGAACGAGCTCCTGCGCGGCGGAAACGCCGGCGTGCGCCGCATCCCGTGGCAGCGGGCGCGGCGCGCCGCCTGCGTCCACGAGACCGACTTCATGGGCCCCTACGTCGACGACCTGCGCCACGCGCTCGACCTCGACGCGGTGCGCGCCGCGGGCGTCCGCATGGCCGTCGACCCGCTCGGGGGCGCCTCGGTGGGCTACTGGGAGCCAATCCGCGACGCGTACGGGATCGACGTCACCGTCGTGAATCCGAAGGTCGACCCCGCGTTCGGCTTCATGACGCTGGACCACGACGGTCGGATCCGCATGGACTGCTCCAGCCCGTGGGCGATGGCGGGGCTCGTGGCGCGCGCCGGCGCGTACCAGCTCGCCTTCGGGAACGACCCCGACGCCGATCGACACGGGATCGTGACGCATTCGGGCGGGCTGATGAACCCGAACCACTTCCTGGCGGTGGCGGTGGACTATCTGCTCACCGCGCGGCCCGACTGGCCGGCCGGCGCGGCCGTCGGGAAGACGGTGGTGACGAGCGAGCTCCTCGACCGGGTCGCGGCGCGCGCCGGGCGGCGCGTCGTCGAGGTGCCCGTCGGCTTCAAGTGGCTCGCGCCGGGGCTGTTCGACGCCTCGCTCTGCTTCGCGGGCGAGGAGAGCGCGGGCGCGAGCTTCCTGCGCCGCGACGGGACGGTGTGGACGACCGACAAGGACGGGCTCCTCATGGACCTCCTCGCCGCGGAGATCCTCGCGCGAACCGGCCGCGACCCGGCCGAGCGCTACCGCGAGATCGCGGCCGAGCTCGGCGCGCCGCACTACGTCCGCATCGACGCGCCCGCGACCCCCGCGCAGAAGGCGCGCCTCGCGAAGCTCGCGCCCGAGGCCGTGCGCGCGGAGCGGCTCGCGGGCGAGCCGATCGTCGCGCGGATCACCCGCGCGCCGGGGAACGGGGAGCCCATCGGCGGGCTCAAGGTCGCGACCGCGAGCGGCTGGTTCGCGGCGCGGCCCTCCGGCACCGAGGACGTCTACAAGATCTACGCCGAGAGCTTCGCGAGCGAGGACCACCTCGCGGCCCTGGTGGCCGAGGCGAAGCAGCTGGTCGCGGACGCGCTGGGCGGTGACGGGGGCGGCGACAGAGGGACGGGGCCGTGACGCGGGGACGGGGCTCGAGGACGGAGAGAGTCCGGCGGGTCGCCCGCGTCGCGCTCGGCCGCCGGCTATCATCGCGGCATGTGCGACACCGTCGTGCGCGTCGAAGGCGGGCGCGTCCTCTTCGCGAAGAACTCCGACCGCGACCCCAACGAGGCGCAGCTCCTCGAGTGGCATCCGCGCCGGCGGCACCCCGCCGGCGCGACCGTGCGCTGCACCTGGATCGACGTGCCGCAGGCGCCGCAGACGCACGCCGTCCTGCTCTCGCGCCCCTTCTGGATGTGGGGCGCGGAGATGGGCGCGAACGAGCACGGCGTCGTCGTCGGGAACGAGGCGGTCTTCACGCGCGAGCCGCACGAGGAGGTCGGGCTCACCGGGATGGACCTCGTCCGCCTCGCGCTCGAGCGCGCGGCGACGGCGGAGGCGGCCGTCGAAGTCATCGTCTCCCTGCTCGAGCGGCACGGGCAGGGCGGCGGCTGCGGGCACGAGCGGCGCGCCTTCACGTACCACAACAGCTTCCTCGCCGCGGACGCGCGCGGCGCGTTCGTGCTGGAGACGGCCGGCCGCCGCTTCGCGCTCGAGCGCGTGAACCCGGGCGCGCGCAGCATCTCGAACGGGCTCACGATCGAGCCCTTCGCGAGCCGCTACGGCGACCCGCTGCGGACGCGCGCCGCCGGCGCGATCGAGCGCCGCGGGCGCACGCTCGCGCTCGCGCGCCGCGCGCGCGGGCCCGGCGACTTCTTCCGCCTCCTGCGCGACCACGGCGAGGGGCGCCGCGCGCCGGAGCTGCGCCGGCTCCAGGGCGGGCTCTGCGCGCCCTGCGTCCACGCGGGGGGCGTCGTGGTGAACTCGCAGACGACCGCGTCGTGGGTCGCGGAGCTCCGGCCCGACGGCGCGCGCCACTGGGTCACCGGGACGTCGAGCCCCTGCGCGAGCCTGTTCAAGCCGGTTTCGGTCGAGCCGCCGCTCGCCCTCGGCCCGGCGCCCACGGACCGCGCCGACCAGGCGAGCCTCTGGTGGCGCGGCGAGCGTCTCGCGCGCCTCGTCGCGCGCGACCCGGAGCGCCTCCTTCCGCTCTTCGCCGAGGAGCGCGATGCGCTCGAGGCCGCCTGGCTCGCCGATCCGCCCGAGCCCGCGAAGGCCTTCGCCGAAGGCGACCGCCGGCTCGCGGCCTGGACCGCCCGGGTGGCGGCCGCCGCCGGCGACACCGACCTGCGACCGCGCTGGGCGCGCCGCTACTGGGCCGTCCGGAACGAGCGCGCCGGGCTCGCGGCGTCGCGCGCTCCGCGCGTCGCGGGTCCCAGCCGAAAGTTTCTCAACAGAGGGGTCTGACCCCTTTCTGAACATCTACACGCGGAAGCGGCGCCAGTCGACGCCGAGGCGGCGCATCCGGGCGCGCAGGGTGTGCGGGTTCACGGCGAGGAGCGCGGCCGCGCCGCGCGGGCCTTCGATGCGGCCGTGGGTGCGGTCGAGCGCCGCCTCGACGTGGCGGGCCATCGCCTCGTCCAGCGTCGGGAAGCGCGGCTCCGGGGCCGCCGCATGGGGCGCGACGCGCGCGCCGGGCCGCGGCGTGCCGCCCCCGATCGAGTCCGCCGCCCGCGCGGCCGGCGCCGGCGCGCCGAGCGCCGTCGCGACGTCCAGCCGCTCGCCGTGGCCGAGGATCACGGCGCGCTCGATCACCGCGGCGAGCTCGCGCACGTTGCCCGGCCACGGGTAGGCCACGAGGAGCTCGAGATCCTCGGGCGTCGGGATCCGCGGCGCCGTGCCGAAGCGCGTCGCGGCGCGCAGCGCGAAGTGGTTCGCGAGCGGCGGGACGTCCTCCGGACGGTCGCGCAGCGGCGGCACCTCGATGGGGAAGACCGCGAGGCGGTACCAGAGGTCCTCGCGGAACGTGCGCTCCGCGACCATCGCGCGCAGGTCGCGGTGAGTCGCCGCCACGATGCGGACGTCCACGTGCAGCGTGCGCTGCCCGCCGACGCGCTCGAAGGAGCCGTCCTGCAGGATGCGCAGCAGGCGCACCTGCGCGTCGGACGGGAGCTCGCCCACCTCGTCCAGGAAGAGCGTTCCGCCGTCGGCGCGCTCGAACCAACCCTTCCGCTGCGCGGCCGCGCCGGTGAAGCTGCCGCGTTCGTGGCCGAAGAGCTCGGAGTCGAGCAGTCCCGACGGGATGGCGCCGCAGTTGACGCGCAGGAAGGGGCCGGCCGCCCGCCGCGAGCGCGCGTGGATCGCGCGCGCGACCACCTCCTTCCCCGACCCCGTCTCCCCGAGGACCAGCACGGGCACGTCGGACGGCGCGGCCAGGCTCACGCGCTCCATCACCTCGCGGAAGCCCGCCTCGGCCCCGACGATGGCCTCCTGGAGATCGGAGCGGCCGAGGCGGGAGAGCAGCGAGCGCCGGTCCGCCTCGGCGGCCTCGCGCTGCGCCTCGCTCTCGCGCAGCCGCCGGTCGTTCGCGAGGGCGAAGCCGAAGGGCTCGAGCAGCGCGCGCGCGATCGCGACGTGCTCGGCCCCGAACGCCCGCGGGCGCCGGGCCACGAGGACCAGGAGGCCCGCCGGGCCGTGCTCGTCGACCAGCGGGCCCACCAGGACGTCGCCCTCGAGCCCGTCCGGCAGCGCGCCCGGCAGGCGGTGGGCCAGCGTCGCGGCGCGGCGGTGGAGCACGCGTCCCTCGCGGGCGAACGCGAGCAGCTCCTCCAGCTCCTCGGGCGCGAGCTCCGTGCGCTTCGACTCGGGGCACGCCGCGCCCGGGCGGCACGCGCTCGCGGCCAGCGTCTCCACACAGCCGCGGCCGACGTCGAACCAGCGCACGAGCACCACGTCCGCCGGCAGCCGGCGCTCGAGGAGCGGCGCCACGCGCTCCACCGCCTCGTCGATCTCGAGGTGCCGGCCGGCTTCACGCCAGGCCTCGAGCAGCATGGGGACGAGGCGGGCCACGCGGACCTCCCGAGACCGGCGGCGAATGCTAGCGCGCATCACGGCATACCCGCAAATATGACGGGTAACCGTCGTATGCGACGGCGCGCGCCGGCGCCCGCCGCGTCCGTGCCGTTCCGGCGCACGGCACGCGCCGTGCAGTGCGATCCGTCCGACCCGGACCCGACCCGGGGGTCGCAATCGATGCGTGTGAGGAGGGCGATGGGCGTCGGCCTGACGGCGGCGGCACTGCTCTGGACCGGCGACGCGCGCGGCGCCGAGCCGGCGGACGAGGATCTGCGGATCCTCGTCGAGGATCTGCGCTCGGAGCGATCGCTCCTGCGCCGGAAGCTCGAGGTGCAGGAGGAGGCGCAGGCCGCGAAGAGCGGGCAGCCGCTCGTCGGTGCGGGCTCGGACGGCTTCTACCTGCGCAGCCCGGACCGGAAGTTCGACGTCCGGCTCCGAGGCTACGCGCAGCTCGACGGGCGCTACTTCACCGAGGAGGACGAGTCCTTCGACGACACGTTCGTCTTCCGCCGGGTGCGGCCCATCGTGGAGGGCACGCTCGGCGGCGTCGTCGACTTCCGCATCATGCCGGACTTCGCCAGCAGCTCGCCGGTGCTGCAGGACGCCCACATGAACCTCCGGTACGTCGACGAGGCGAACCTCATGGCCGGGAGGTTCAAGGCGCCGTTCGGGCTGGAGCGGCTGCAATCCGCCAGCGCGCTGCTGTTCGTGGAGCGCGCGCTGCCGACGCAGCTCGCGCCAAACCGCGACCTCGGCCTGATGGTCCACTCGAGCAGCCTGCTCGAGGGCGCCCTCCAGTACCAGGTGGCGCTCATGAACGGAGTGAACGACGGCGGCAGCGCCGAGTCGGACGACGCGGACGGGAAGGATCTCGTCGCGCGCGTCTTCGGCCATCCGTTCCAGGACAGCACCGTCGAGTGGCTGTCGGGGCTCGGGCTCGGCGTTGCGGTGGACTACGGCCGTCAGGAGGACGGTACGCCCGCGGGGTACCGCGCTTCCGGCCAGGCCACCTTCTTCTCGTACGCGAGCGGCACCGAGCTCACCGGCAGCCGGCTGCGCTGGTCGCCGCAGCTGTACTACGCCTGGGGCCCGTTCGGCCTGCTCGGTGAGTACGTCCGGAGCTCCACCGACCTGGAGCGCGCGGGGCGGGACGAGCGCTTCGACCACGACGCCTGGCAGATCGCCGTCCACTACGTCCTCACCGGCGAGAACGCCTCCTACAAGGGCGTCGTCCCGCGCCGCGACCTGGCGCCGTCGAAAGGCGCCTGGGGCGCGTGGGAGGTGAAGGCCCGCCATCACGCGCTGCACGTCGACCCGGACGTCTTCGACTTCGGCTTCGCGGATCCGGCGAGGTCCGCCGAGCGCGCGACGGCTTGGGGCCTCGGCCTCAACTGGTACCTGAACCGCTGGCTGAAGATCGCGCTCGACTACGAGCGCACGAGCTTCGACGGCGGCGGCGCCGAGGGAGGCGATCGCGACGCCGAGAGCGCCGTCTTCGTGCGCTGGCAGCTCGCGTACTGACCGAACCGAACGGACCGACGGAACGGAGACCTCGATGCGACTTCGACTTTTCGCCGCCGCGCTCGCGGCCCTGCTCGGCGCCGCGCTCGCGCCGCCCGCGCGGGCCGACGTGACGCTGCTCAACGTCTCTTACGACCCCACGCGCGAGCTCTACGAGGCGTACAACGCGCTCTTCGCCGAGCACTGGAGGGAGACGACGGGCGAGACGGTGACCGTGCAGCAGTCGCACGGCGGCTCGGGCAAGCAGGCCCGCGCCGTGGTCGACGGGCTGGAGGCGGACGTGGTGACGCTCGCCCTCTCGGGCGACGTCGACACCCTCCACGAGCGGGGAGGGCTGCTGCCGAAGGCGTGGCAGAAGCGGCTCCCGAACAACAGCTGCCCCTACACGTCCACGATCGTGTTCCTCGTGCGGGGCAGCAACCCGAAGGGCGTCCGCGACTGGGAGGACCTCGCGAAGCCGGGCGTCTCGGTGATCACGCCGAATCCCAAGACCTCGGGCGGCGCGCGCTGGAACTACCTGGCCGCCTGGGGCTACGCGCTCCGGAAGTGGGGCGGCGACGAGGCGAAGGCGCGCGAGCTCGTCGGAGGCATCTACCGGAACGCCGCCGTCCTCGACACGGGCGCCCGGGGATCCCTCACCACCTTCGCCGAGCGCGGCATCGGTGACGTGATGATCGCCTGGGAGAACGAGGCCCTCCTCGCGCGGGAGAGGCTCGGGGCGGGGAGGTTCGAGATCGTCGCCCCGTCCGTCAGCATCCTGGCGGAGCCGCCCGTCGCCGTGGTCGACACCGTAGCGCGTCGGAAGGGCACCGCAAAGGTGGCCCAGGCCTACCTCGAATACCTCTACGCCCCCGAGGCCCAGGACGTGATCGGGCGGAACTTCTACAGACCCAGCGATCCGGCCGTCCTCGAGCGCTACCGCAGCCGCTTCGCCGACGTGGAGCTGTTCACGATCGACGCCGTGTTCGGCGGCTGGAAGGCCGCGCAGGCGAAGCACTTCGTCGAAGGCGGCGTCTTCGATCAGATCTACCAGCCGGGGCGGTGAGGTCGGCGCGCGTGGCGATCCTCCTGAAGCAGCGCTCCGTCCTCCCCGGCTTCGGGCCCGCGCTCGGGCTCACGCTGGCGTACCTGAGCCTGCTCGTGCTGATCCCGCTGGCCGGGCTGTTCGTGAAGTCGGCCCAGCTCGGCGCCGGCGAGATCCTCGCCATCGTCGCGTCGCCGCGCGCGCTCGCCGCCTACCGCCTCTCGTTCGGGGCCGCGTTCGCGGCCGCGTGCGCGAACGCGGTGTTCGGTCTGATCGTGGCCTGGGTGCTGGTGCGCTACCGCTTCCCCGGCCGCGGCCTCGTCGACGCGCTGGTCGACCTCCCGTTCGCGCTGCCGACCGCCGTCGCGGGCATCACGCTGACGGCGCTCTTCGCGAAGACCGGCTGGGTGGGACGTCTGATCGAGCCGCTCGGCGTCGCGGTCGCCTACACGCCCCTGGGCGTGACGGTGGCCCTGGTCTTCATCGGGCTTCCCTTCGTGGTGCGGACCGTCCAGCCGGTGCTCGAGGATCTCGAGCCGGAGCTCGAGGAGGCCGCGGCGAGTCTCGGCGCGACGCGTGCACAGACCTTCGCTCGGGTGCTCTTCCCGACGCTCTGGCCGGCGCTCGCCACCGGCTTCGCGCTGTCCTTCGCGCGGGCGGTCGGAGAGTACGGGTCGGTGGTGTTCATCGCGGGCAACCTGCCGCTGCGCACCGAGATCGCGCCGCTCCTGGTCGTGACCAAGCTCGAGGAGTTCGACTACCCCGGCGCGACCGCGATCGCCGCCATGCTGCTCGTCGCCTCGTTCGTCCTCCTGCTCGGCATCCACGCGCTCCAGCGCTACGCGAGCCGGCGCCTCGCGGGCGCGGGAGCGGCGTCGTGAGCCTCGCGGGCGCGCGCGTGGCGGACTGGACCGCGGGCGCGGCGCCGGCCGCGCGTCCGGCCGCCCTCGCGGACGCGCCCTGGCTGCGCGTGACGCTGATCGGCGTGGCGCTCGGCTTCCTCGGCCTGTTCCTCGTCCTGCCGCTCGCGACCGTGTTCCTCGAGGCCTTCGCGAAGGGCTGGGGCGTCTACGTCGAAGCGATCGCGGACCCGGTCGCCCTCGCGGCGGTCCGTCTCACGCTCCTCGTGGCGGCGATCTCGGTGCCGGTGAACGCCGCCTTCGGCGTCACGGCGGCGTGGGCGATCGCGAAGTTCGACTTCCGCGGGAAGTCGCTGCTCGTGACCGCCATCGACCTGCCCTTCGCCGTGTCGCCCGTGGTCTCGGGGCTGATCTTCGTGCTCCTCTTCGGCGCCCAGGGCTTCTTCGGCCCCTGGCTCGCCGCGCACGGGCTGAAGGTCGTGTTCGCGGTGCCGGGCATCGTGCTCGCCACGACGTTCATCACGTTCCCGTTCGTCGCGCGCGAGCTGATCCCCGTCATGGAGCAGCAGGGCACCGACGAGGAGGAGGCCGCCGTCTCGCTCGGCGCGAGCGGCTGGCAGACCTTCCGCCGGATCACGCTCCCGAACGTGCGGCTCGGGCTGCTCTACGGCTTGGTGCTGCTGAACGCGCGCGCGATGGGCGAGTTCGGCGCGGTCTCCGTCGTCTCGGGGCACGTCCGCGGGCTCACGAACACGATGCCGCTCCACGTCGAGATCCTCTACAACGAGTACCAGGGCGCCGCCGCGTTCGCGGTGGCGTCGCTGCTGGCGCTGCTCGCGCTCGTCACGCTGGCGGCCAAGCGGGCGCTCGAGTGGCGCATGGGAAGCCGTGCGCGCGCGACGTGAGGCGCGCGCCGACCACGGGAGGTCGGCATTGACGATCGAGGCGCGCGGGATCACCAAGCGGTTCGGGAGCTTCGTCGCGCTCCGGGATGTGCGTCTCGAGGTGAAGGAGGGCGAGCTCGTGGCGCTCCTCGGGCCGTCGGGCTCCGGAAAGACGACGCTGCTCCGGATACTCGCCGGGCTCGAGTTCCCGGACGTCGGCTGCGTGCTCTTCGACGGCGAGGACGCGACCGAGCGCAGCGCGCGGGATCGCCGCGTCGGCTTCGTGTTCCAGCACTTTGCGCTGTTCCGGCACATGACCGTGTTCGAGAACGTCGCCTTCGGGCTCCGAGTGCAGCCGCGCCGCACGCGCCCTGCGAAGGCCGTGATCCGGGCGCGCGTCGAGGAGCTGCTCGACCTGGTCCAGCTCGGGAGCTTGGCCGACCGGCTGCCCTCCCAGCTCTCCGGCGGCCAGCGCCAGCGCGTCGCGCTCGCGCGCGCGCTCGCAGTCCAGCCGCGCGTGCTCCTCCTCGACGAGCCGTTCGGCGCACTCGACTCCCGCGTCCGCAAGGAGCTGCGCCGTTGGCTGCGCCGGCTGCACGAGGAGCTCCACATCACGAGCCTCTTCGTGACGCACGATCAGGAGGAGGCGCTCGAGCTCGCGGACCGCGTCGTCGTCATGGACGGCGGGCGCATCGAGCAGGTGGGAACGCCGGAGCAGGTGTACCACGAGCCCGCGAGCCGGTTCGTCTACGAGTTCCTCGGCGACGTGAACGTGTTCCACGCCCGCGTGGACGGCGCCCTCGCCGGTCCCGGCGGCGCGGCGTTCGAATTCCGCGGGGCGCGGCCGGACGGCGAGGCGCGCGCGCGCGTCTACGTGCGGCCGCACCGGCTCGACGTCGCGCGCCGTCCCGCGCACCCCGACGACGTGCGTGCGCGCGTCGAGCGCATCCACGCGGCGGGCCCCACGGTGAAGGTCGTGCTCGCAACCGAGGACGGCGGCGTCGCGCAGGCCGAGCTCTCCCAGGAGCAGTACGCGGCGCTCGGGCTCGCGCGCGGAGAGGTCGTCTTCCTGCGCCCGCGCGAGACGCGCGTCTACGTCGGCGACTACGCGATCTAGCTAGGCGTCGCGCGGCGGGGGCGGGCGGCGTTCTGCGTCGGGTCCGGAAGCCCTCCCCCGCCGCCTCGCCCCGCGCGCGTGGCCGCCGGGAGCTGCCCTTCCCGCGCGGGGCACGCCCCCTCTCCCGGCGAGCCGGGCTCGCCGAAGAGCGAGCGGAGGGAGCGGATTCTCTTCGAGCCGCGCGGGGTTGACAGGGCGCAGCCCGCCGCCGATCCTGTCGGACTCCTCCCAACCCTACGGATTCACGAAGCAATCGGGAGCAATCGGCATGGCCTCGGCGGATCGCGGACGCAGCGTGGCGGTGGTCGGGGCGACGGGCGCCGTGGGGGAGGTGCTGCTCGAGGTGCTCGCCGAGCGCCGCTTCCCGGTCGCGGAGCTGCGCGCCCTCGCGAGCGGGCGCTCGGCCGGCTCGTCGGTGCGCTTCGCCGGGCGCGACGTGGAGGTGCGGGAGGCGACGCCCGCCGCGCTCGACGGCGCCGACTTCGTCTTCTTCGCGGCGACCGGCGCCCTCTCGAAGGATCTCGCGCCGGAGGCCGCGCGCCGCGGCGCCGTCGCGATCGACAAGTCGAGCACGTGGCGCATGGACCCCGAGGTCCCGCTCGTGATCCCGGAGGTCAATCCGGACGCGCTCGAGAAGCACCGCGGCATCGTCGCGTGCCCCAACTGCACGACGATCGGGTTCGTGATGACGCTCGAGCCGATCCGCCGCGCGGCCGGCCTCAAGAGCGTCGTCGTGACGACGCTCCAGGCGGTGACCGGCACCGGGAAGCCCGGCCTCGAGGAGCTCGAGCGCCAGCTCGGCGAGCTCGCCTCCGGCCGCGCCGCCACGAAGTCCACCTACCCCGCGCAGATCGCGCACAACGTGCTCCCGCTCTGCGAAACGTTCCGCGACGACGGCTACTCGACGGAGGAGATGAAGCTCCTCCAGGAGACGCGGAAGATCTTCTCGATGCCGGACCTCGCCGTGAGCATGACGTGCGTGCGGGTTCCTGTGCGCGTCGGGCACTCCGCCAGCATGCTGGTCGAGACCGAGCGCCCGCTCTCGCCCGCGGACGCGCGGGCAGCGCTCGCCGCCTTCCCGGGCGTGGAGGTGGTCGACGACCCGGGCCGCAACGTCTTCCCGACGCCGCTCGACGTCGCCGGCCGGGACGAGGTCCTCGTGGGCCGCATCCGCAAGGACGTCGGCTCCGAGCGCCTGTGGCTCTGGCAGGCGTCGGACAACCTGCGCAAGGGCGCGGCCACGAACGCGGTCCAGATCGCCGAGGAGATGCTGCGCCGCGGGCTGAAGTAGCCGAGGGCGCAGCCGTGGCGCGGAGCCCGACCCGGCTCCTCGTCCTCGGGAAGTACCTCGCCTTCCAGCTGCCGAGCTGGGTCGCGCTCGCGGCGGCGGCCTGGGGCGCGCACCGCTGGCTCGGCCTCGCCGGCTGGCTCGCCGTCGCGGCGGTCGCGGCGTACGTGCTGAAGGACCTCGCGCTCTACCCGTTCGTGCGCGACGCCTACGAGGTGGAGCCGCGCCGGCCGGGCGCGCACCTCGAGGGCGCCCTCGCCGTGGCGGAGGACGACCTCGCGCCGCGCGGCGTCGTGCGCCTCGGGCCCGAGCGCTGGCGCGCGCGGCTCGCGCCCGGCTCGCCGCCCGTCGCGCGCGGGCAGCGCGTGCGGGTGGAGGCGGTGGAGGGCCTCTCGCTGCGCGTGCGCCTGGCCGACGGCCAGGGGGACGGCGCGCCGCTCTGACGGCGTACGGCCGAGAAGGGCCGCCGCCCCCGCGGTGACGAGCGCCCGGTCTCCCTCCGCGCGAGAGCGGCGAGGCCGTGCACGCGGCTCAGGGTCCCGCCCGCGGCGCGGCGGCCGGGGCGAGCGCGCGGGGCCCGGGTCCCGCGGCGTCGCGCAGCTCGCCGAGGAAGCGCCAGTTGAAGCCGAGCTGGAGGAGGAGGAACGCCGCGAGCAGCGCGCACGCCGCGGCGCGCGGCGCCCGCGCGCGCGGCACGGCCGCCTCGAAGCCGAGCGCGACCGCGAGCACCGTGAAGAGGGTCCAGCCCGCGGCGTAGAGGAAGCGGTCGTTCCCGAAGAACGAGTGGAACGCGAAGTGGAACGCGAGGAGCCCGAGGGCGGCGACCCCGAGCGGCCGCCACAGCGCGCCGCGCAGCGCGCCGACGCCCGCGGCCGCGAGGACGAGCGCCCAGAGCGCGACGGCCGGCCAGCGCGCGCGGTAGTGTGCGCGGCGCGCCTCCTCGATGCTCGCCATCGGAAGGCCCTCGTGCTCGGTCCGGTAGGGCGCCGGCGCGAGGACGTTGTCGAGCAGGAGCGAGCGCCCGAGGATCTGCACCGTCGGCCCGGGGCGCTCCAGCCAGTGCGTCCACTTCACCCACTTCGTCTCCTTCGTGACCGAGTTCGGCAGGAAGAAGAGCGTCGTGGTCGGATAGAGCGCCTGCTGCACGAGCGCGAGCGCGGCGACCAGGCCGAGCGCGAGCGCCGTGGAGCGCAGCGCCCGCGCGGGCGCCGCCGGGAAGGCGGCGCCGCGCAGCGCGTGGCGCAGCCACGCGAGGACGCCGACGGGCACGAGGTTCGTCGTGACGACGCCGATCGCGTAGACCGCGGGCAACTGGAAGCGCCACTCGGGCGCGGAAGGCCGCCGCACGGTCTCCAGGGCGAGCCAGGCAAGCGAGAGCGCGGAGAAGATCCAGGTCTCGGGGATGCTCGCGAAGGCCCAGTGCGCAGCCGAGGCGGCGAGAATCGCGGAGAAGAAGCCGGCGAACGCGAGCGAGACGCCCGCCGTGCGGAGCAGCCGGAACGCGAGCGCCGCGGCGAGGCCGCCCGCCGCGCCGGTCAGGAGCGCGGAGGCGCGCTCGCGCGCCTCGCGCGGCGGGACGCCCGCCGCGCGGAGCGCGTGCGTGAGCCCGCGACCCAGCGGGTGGTGGATCAGGACGAAGAGCGGGTGGGTCGACGTGCGGCGGTGGTCGGCGTCCCAGCGCCCCGTGAGGTCGCGGAAGGCGCGCTCGGTGTCCGAGCGGAAGAACACGTTGTCGCGCTCGTGCATCGCGGTGTCCGCGAGGCGCGCGGCGCCGGCGAAGTAGAGCGCGAGGCCGCCGGCGAACAGGAGGAGCGGCAGCGCGCGCTCGAGGCGCTCGGAGTGGGCCATGGGCGCCGCGACGGTAACGGAGCGCTTCGATTCCGCCCGCGCGCGCACGAAGCTCCGATGAAGACGGGAGCCCGGCGGCTCCGGCGCGCCCCGCGGCGCGGCTACCGCCGCCGGCCGGCGCCGACCGCGCGCCAGCGGGTCGCCGTGCCGGTGAACTCGGACGCGTCCTCGATGAAGCCGAAGACGACGGCGGGGGTCACCCGGTAGACCTCGGAGCGGTCCGGATAGCCCATCTCGTACTTCGCGCGGTAGCGCGTCGCGACGTCGCCGAGCAGCGCGGCGTCGCGCTCGATCGCGGCGCGGCCCTCCACGACGACCGCCTCCGCCGCGCTCTCCGTCGTCACGACGCAGCGCGGATCGCGCTTCAGGTTGCGCGCCTTCCGGCTCGCGCCGTCGGTGCTGAAGAACAGGGCGTCCCGGTGCCACACCGCCCAGACCGCCATCGCGTGCGGCGCGCCGTCGTCGCACACCGTCGACAGCCAGTAGTTCCGGCACGCCGCGAGCCGGGCGTCGGCCCAGGCCCACGGCAGGAGCCCGCGGCCCTCGCCCGGCCCGAGGAGGCCGTAATGGGGCATGTGCGGTCGCGACGCCTCGAAGATCGCCATCGATCCCACCTCCGAAAGGGCGCCCGTCACGCGCGCGCGTAGACGTGCTGACCGAGGACGAGCCGCGGCGCCGGCCGGACGTTGGGCGCGGCCGCGTGGAGGACGCGCAGGTCCATCAGCACGACGTCGCCCGGCTCGCCGGTGAGCTCGACCACGCGGAGCGGGACGCCGCCCGACGTCGTGCCGGCGTCCATGAACGTCGCGATCCGGTCGCCGCAGGGCCCGCTCGAGCAGAGGGCGCGGAGCCAGCGATCGCCGCGCGCGAGGCGCCTCAGGATGCCGGCGGAGCCGCCGAGCGCGGAGGCGGGCGCGTCCCCGGCGAGTGCGGCCACGCGCCGATGGGAGCCCGCCACCGCGAGCGTGCCGCCGCCGCGCGGGTCGACCGCGCTCAGGTACGCGAAGAGGCGCACGCCCGGGCAGCGCGCGAGGGAGGCGCCTCCGACGAGGTCCAGGTGCCAGCCGCGAAAGGGGACGTCCCAGCGCGTCCCCGGCTCGGGAAACGCCAGGAGCGGCTGCCCCCAGTGTCGCGGCTCGTCCCACCCGCCCGGCCCGAACAGCGCGTCGAGCGCGTCGCACAAGGCGGGCGAGCGCATCGCCGCAAAGGCGCCCGAGCGCGTGAGGCGCTGGAATCCCGTCGGGCGCGGGAGCCGCCACGTCGCCGGCGCCGCGAGGACGATTCCGTGCTCCGCGGCGAGCGCCGCGGCGAGGCGCGCTCGCATCGCCGCCACGTCGGGTGCCGGCAGCGCGCGCGGAAGGCGCACGACTCCGCCGACCTCGAACGCCTCGCGCTGCTCCCGGCTCAGCATGCGGACCTCGTCGGGCGCGCCGCGCTCCGCGAGGGGACCACGCGCGGCGGCGTCGGCGGCGCGTCGCCGCGCGCGGCCGAGGGTACCACGGCGCGCTCGCGGGACCGGACGTCGAGGCCCTATGCTGGCCGCGTGGCGGAGGGGGCGCGGAGCCGGGGCGCGGCGGAGGACGCGGGGCCTCTCGCGCGCCTGGTCCAGCGCCTCGCGCTGGAGCGGCTCGACCGCGACCTCTTCCTCGGCGACCCGGGCCACGGGGACGGCCGGCTCTTCGGCGGGATGGTCGCCGGGCAGTCGCTGGTCGCGGCCGGACGCACGGTGGACGCCGGGATCGTGCACTCGCTGCACGGCTACTTCCTGCGCCCGGGGAGCCACGACGCTCCGATCCGCTTCGTGGTCGACCGCATCCGCGACGGCCGCACCTTCACCACCCGGCGCGTCGTCGCGCACCAGGGGGGCGAGGCCGTCTTCAGCCTCGAGGCGAGCTTCGCGCGGCCCGAGGAGGGCATCGCGCACGAGGACGCGATGCCCGACGCGCCGGACCCGGAGACGCTGCCCGACTGGGAGGACGCGCGCGCGCGCATCCTCGGCGATCCGGCGGCCCGCCGCGGCGAGGGACCCGTCGAGGTCCGGCTCTGCGATCCGGAGCACTTCTCCGGCGAGCCGAAGCCGCCGCGCCAGGCGGTGTGGCTGCGCCCGCGCGGGACGCTGCCGGACGACCCGCTCGTGCACGCGGCGGTCCTCGTCTACGCGAGCGACCGCACGCTGATCAACACCGCCGCGCGTCCCCACGGCCTGCCCTGGGGGCGCCGCGTCGCGGCAAGCCTCGACCACGCGGTCTGGCTGCACCGCCCCCCGCGCTTCGACGGCTGGGTGCTCTACGCGAGCCACTCGCCCGCGGCGCACGCGGCGCGCGGGCTCGTCTTCGGAGCGATGTACCGCCGCCGCGACGGCGTGCGGATCGCGTCCGTCGCGCAGGAGGGGCTCATCCGGGTCCCGAGGAGCTGAGGTGGACGGGAAGCGCGAGCGCGCGGTGGAGCTGTTTCCTTCGGTGCTCCTCTCGGTGCTCGGGGTGATCCAGGCCCTCGCGTTCGAGCTGCTGTGGGAGGAGGGTCTGCCCGGCCTCGCGCGCTGGCGCGCGATCGGCGCGCCCGCCACGGGGATGCTCCAGCTCGCCGCCGTGTTCGAGGGCGGGATCGTGATGTGGGCGCTGTACGCCTCGCTCGTCCTGCGGCTGCGCTGGATCCCGTCGGTGCGCGACCTCGCGGTGCCGTTCGTGCTCGGAGCGCTCCAGTTCACCCTCGTCGAGTGCATGGCGCCCGAGCGGCTGCCCGGCTGGTTCCTCGTGCTGGCGGCGCTCTTCGTGAGCGCGACGCTCACCAACTACGCCGCGTACGCCGCCGCGGCGCGGCTCGAGCCGCCCGGCGGCGTCCCGCGCTCGGGGCAGACGCTGCGCTCGTACGCGCCGTCGGCCGCCATCGTGGCGGTCCTGCTCGCGTTCGCGGCCCTGAGCAGGGGGTCCGGGCCGGCGAGCACCCTCGTCGCGGTCGCCATGCTCGCGACGAACGCCGGCATGCTGATCCAGCTCCTCGTGATCCGGCACTACTGGCGCCGCGATCTCCAGCTCGGCGGCTGAGCCCGCGGTCAGGCCGGCGGAGCCGGGTCCGGAAAGCGCGCCGCGAAGGGCTCGAGCTCGACGCGCAGGCCGTTCGCCACGTACGCGATCAGGCGGTAGAAGCCGGCGAGCGCCAGGAGCTCCACCCACTGCGCCGGCTCGAAGTGGGCGGCGAGCTCCGCGAAGCACGCGTCGCTCGGCGCGGCGCCGTCGTGCAGCTCGTCGGCGAGGCGCACGAGCGCACGGGCGCGCGCGTCGAAGGCCGGGTCGTCCCAGCGGCCCTGCGCCGTCGCGCGCAGCTCGGCGTCGCCGATCCCGACGCGCGCGGCGAAGAACGCCGCGTGCACGCCCCACTCGTACTCGCACCCGGCGCGCGCGCAGGTGCGCAGGATGACGAGCTCGCGGTCGCGCCGCTCGAGCGAGCCGCGGTCGAGGAGGTTCCCGGCGCGGATCTTGCCCAAGACGCGCGGGTTGTGGGCGAGCGTGCGGAACAGGCGCAGCGGCTCGTGCCCGGGCGGCATCATCGCGGAGAGCTCCGCGGCGAGCGCCGGGTCGTAGGGCGGCTCGAGCGGGGCCAGGCGGGGCGGCATGGCGGGTCTCCTTCGCGGGCGGGCGCGCGCGGCGCGAGGTCGGGAGCGGCCGGGCGCGGCGACCGGCCACCGGCCGGGCCGCCGCCACGGGACCGCGCGTCCCCGCGCTATGATTTCCGTAGCATATCGCTACGTTTTCCGTAGCGCAAGGAGGAGTCCGGATGCCGACGCCCCGACCCGGGCGCCCGGTGCGCGGCTCGCGCTCGGGGCGGCCGCTGATGGCCGCGCTCGACCTCCTCGGCCGCCGCTGGGCGCTGCGCGTGCTCTGGGAGCTGCGCGGCGAGGCGCTGCCGTTCCGCGCGCTGCGCGCGCGTTGCGGCGGAGTCTCGCCGAGCGTCCTCAACGCGCGGCTCGGCGAGCTGCGCGAGGCCGGCCTCGTGGAGCTCGCGGGCGCCGGCTACGCGCTCACCACCCACGGCCGCGCCCTCGGAAGGGCGCTCGCCCCCCTCGAGCGCTGGGCCGCGCGCTGGGCGGAGGACGAAGCGTGACGCGAGGGAGGCGCGCCCGCCGGCGCTTCAGCGCGCCGGCGCGGGGGTGCGCGCGCCGTCGAACGCGCGGAGGGGGAGGAAGACGAGCGCGTGGAGCGCCGCCGACGACGCGAAGAGCGCGTGGTAGACGGCGAGCGGCGGGGCGCCCGCTGCGAGCGCGCGCTCGAGCCCGAGCCCGACGAGGAGCGGGGCGACGCCTCGCGCGAGGTTCGTGCACACCCCGCCGACCACGATCAGGCTCGCCGGCGCGTCGTCCGGCGCGAGCCGGAAGAGGACGTGGGTGTCCGCGACGCCGAACCCGGCGCGCAGCACGGCGGCGAGGAAGAAGAAGCCGGTGAGCCAGGCGACGGCGAAGGGGCCGGGCTCGCGCACCGCGAGGAGCCCGAGGAGCGCGGCGGCGAGACCCAGCGCGGTCCAGCGGAAGACGCGCGCCGGGCCCACGCGGTCCACCACGTGACCCCACGCGTAGAGGGAAACGAGGCCGCCGGTGTAGGCGGCCACCGTCGTGAGGAGGACCTCGGCCTCCGAGAGCCCGATCACGCGGCGCATCAGCACGATCACGAAGGGCGCGGTGCCGGTCCAGAGCGCGCCCTCGCCGCCCACCCCGGCCAGGTAGCGGCGCAGCGCGGGCTCCGTGCGCAGCAGCGCGAGCGCCTCGCGCACGCGGATCGGTCGACCGGTGCGCTCGCTGCGCTCGGGGAGGCGCGCGATGAGCCCGATGCGCAGGAGCCCCGCGGCGGTGCCGACCGCGAAGAGCGGGGCCAGCGAGCCGGGGTGCGCCTCGATCCAGCCCCGCGCGGCGAGGAAGTACGCGATCAGCGTGAGGTGCCACCCGGAGCGCAGCATGCCGAAGAAACGCCCCACCTGGTCCCGCTCGACGTACGAGCGGAGCAGCGGAAACCAGACGGTGTCGCAGATCGCGATCCCGGCCGTCGTCGCGGCCAGGCTCACGAGGACGAGCGCGATCGCGCCCGGGCCCGGGCTCGCGTGCAGCCAGCCGTAGGCGAGCAGCGGGAGCCCGGCGACGACCGCCACCACCTGCCCGGCGACGAGGAGCGAGCGCTTCGAGCGCCGGCCGACGGCGCGCAGCACGGGGAGCTGCAGCAGGTGGCCGAGCGGGTCGAAGGCCCCCTGCAGCCCGACCACGGCCTCGTTCGCCCCGAGCCCGACGAGCGCGAGGACGGGCACCCACTCGGTGTACACCGTTCGGTGCGTCATCCCGGCCGGGTGGCTCGCGATCGCGAGCCGGCGCCCGCGGGCGCGCGTCGCCGCGTCGAGCGGCGGCGCGACCGCGACCGCCTCGTGGCTGCCCACCGTCCCCTCCCGCGGCGCGGAGCCTACCAGGTTTCGCGCGGCCCCTCGGGGCGCGAGCGCGATGCGCGAGCGCCTGCGAGCGCGCCCCTTGCGCGGCGCGCCGCCGTGCGAACGTTTTCCGCGCCCGCGGCGTATCATCGCCCAGCGCCCGAGGAGCCGACATGAGCCACGACCCCGCCGTCCCGCCCCGCGACCCCCAGGCGCGCTCGCGCGCCACGCGAGAGTGGCGCCGCGACCCCGCGGCCCGGAAGATCGCCGGCGTCTGCGCCGGCCTCGCCGAGGAGCTCGGCGTCTCGGTCACCGTCGTGCGCGCGGCGTTCGTGGTCCTCGCCCTGCCCTTCTTCTCCGGCCTCGGGATCGTGCTCTACCTCGTGCTCTGGTTCCTGATGCCCTCGGAGAGCGGGCGCTCGGGCCTCGACCAGCTCGTCGACAACGTCTCGCGCTGGGCGGCGGACCCGCCGCGGCGCCCCGGTCGCGAGCTGGCACGGCGCCACGAGGACGAGCTGGACCTCTAGCCGCGTCGGCGCCGTGCGCGGCGGGCCGGCCGGCCCGGCGCGCCGGACCCGCGCGTCGCCCGGTCACGCGGGGCGGGCGCTCAGCCGACGAGCTTCGCGCCTTCCTCGACGAGGGCGAGGAGCGCGGACTCGTGCGCGCGCATGCCGAGGAGCGCGAGGCGGTCCACGCCGAGCTCCCGGTAGCGCGGCGCCTGCTCGGCGAGGTCGCCGGGCGGCGGCGTCACCGTGATCTCGAGACGCCCGAGCGCGGCGGGCCGCTCCACGTCCCGCGCGGCCCGCGCGAGCCCTTCGAGGCAACGCGCGGTCGCGGCCGGGTCGAGCGCGAAGCCGTACCAACCGTGCCCGCGCGCGACCGCGCGCCGCAGCGCGCCCGGGCTGGCGCCGCCGACGACGATCGGGACGCCGCCCTTCTGCACGGGGCGCGGCTGCGCGTCGACGCCGGCGAACGAGACGAACGCGCCCGAGAACGCCGGCCGCTCCATCGTCCAGAGCGCGCGCATCGCGTCGATGTACTCGTCCGTCCGCGGGCCGCGCCGCTCGAACGGGACGCCGAGCGCCGCGAACTCCTGGTGCAGGTAGCCCGCGCCGACGCCCAGCAGCGCGCGTCCGCCGGAGACGACGTCGAGCGTCGCCGCCTCCTTCGCGAGGACGAGCGGGTTGCGCTGGGGGAGGATCACGATGCCGGTCGCGAGGCGGACCCGCGCCGTCGCGGCGGCCAGGTGCGCGAGCGCGACGAGCGGGTCGAGGAACGGGGTCTGCGGCGGCGCCGGAGAGGGCGGCGCCTGCGGGTCCGGCAGCACGACGTGCTCACCCGTCCAGACGGAGTCGAAGCCCGCGGCCTCCGCCGCCTGCGCGACGCGCGCCGCGACCTCCGGCCGCGCGCAGGCGCCGAGGTTGATGCCGAAGAGCCCGATCCGCACGCCGCTCCCGCCTCCGGGCGGAGGAAGGTAGCGTGGAGGGACCGGCCGGCGCGCGCCGCCGCGCGGAGCGCGGACGCTCTTCCGCGTGGCCGCACGGCGCGCGTCGACGCGCGGCCGTCGCGAGGGAGTGGTGGAGCGGGCCGTCCTCGAGATCGAGACGCGCGCCTTCCGCGCGTGGCCCGCCGACGAGGTGGAGCCGCTCGGCGGCTGGGCGCTGCGCGCCGCGGGCGGGCTCACGCGCCGGGCGAACTCCGTGTGGCCGGGCCCCGACGCGCCCGCCGCGCCGGCCCTCGACGCGGGCGCCCTCGCGGCGCGCATCGCGCGCGTGGAGCGCTTCTACGCGTCGCGGCGGCTCGCGCCGCGCTTCCAGCTGTTCCCCGCCGCGGCGCCGGCCGACCTCGACGCCGAGCTCGCGCGACGCGGCTGGATCGTCGAGGCGCCCGTCTCCGTGCAGGTGGCCGACGCGGCGCGCGTCGCGCAGGCGGGAGACGGGCGCGAGCTGCCGGTCTCCCTGGCGCACGCGCCGACGGCCGGCTGGTGGTCCGTCGCGGGCGAGCGCAGCCGAAGCGCGGGCGCCGAGCCGCGCTTCCGCGCGCTGCTCGGGCGACTCGCCGGACGCGTGGGGTACGCGCTCGTGGAGCGCGCCGGCGAGCCCGTCGCGGCCGGCCTCGGCGTCGTCGACGAGGGCTGGCTCGGCGTCTTCTCGATGTCGACGCGGCCCGCCCATCGGCGGCGCGGCGCCGCGCGCGCGGTGCTCGCCGCGCTCGCGGGCTTCGCGCTCGAGCGCGGCGCGCCGCGCATCTATCTCCAGGTGGAGCGCGACAACGCGCCGGCGCTCGCGCTCTACGCCCGCGCTGGCTTCGCGGAGCACCACGGCTACCACTACCGCACGCATCCGGCGGGTGCGGCGGCGGGCCGGCTGCGCGTCGCGCTGCGGCCGCGCCCGCCCGGGTGACGTCGCGCGGTGCGGCCCGCCCTGCAGCTTGCCGCATGCGCACGGGGGCGCACGTGAAGGGCGCCTGGTCGCCGCACGGACTGCGAGCGGCGCGGCGGCCCGGCACGGGCCGCGGAGGGCCGCTGCACTTCTCGAAGCCTCGGGGCGGCCCGCGGCGAGGCGCACCGGACCGGCTCCGCCGCGGCCGCTACCCCCTCGCGCGCGCTCGGGTAGCATCGCGGCGCCGCCCGAGGATCCGCCGTGCGCCTGCGCCAGGTCGCCCTCGTCGCCCGCGAGCTCGAGCCCGTCGTGGAGCACCTCCGCGCCGTGTTCGGGCTCGAGGTGTCGTTCCGAGATCCCGGCGTCTCCACGTTCGGGCTGCACAACGCGGTGATGCCGGTGGGCGACACGTTCCTCGAGGTGGTGGCTCCGGTGCGCGACGGGACGTCGGCAGGGCGCTTCCTCGAGCGCCGCGGCGGCGACGGCGGCTACATGCTGATCGTCCAGAGCGACGACCTCGCCGCGGACCGGCGCCGCGTGGAGTCGCTCGGCGCGCGGGTCGTCTGGGAGGCGGCGCTGCCCGACATCGCGACGATCCACCTCCACCCGCGCGACGTGGGCGGCGCGCTGCTCTCGCTCGACCAACCGCTCCCGCCCGCCGCCTGGCGTTGGGCCGGTCCGAGATGGGAGACGCGCATGCGCACGGGCGTCGTGCGCCGGATCGGCGGCGTCGAGCTGCAGGCGTCCGACCCGGCCGCGCTCGCCGCGCGCTGGGCCGAGCTCCTCGGCCGCAGCGCGAGCTGGGACGGCGCGGACGTGCACGAGATCGCCCTCGACGAGGGGCGCCTGCGCTTCGTGCCGCCGCGCGACGCGCGCGGCGAAGGCGTGGCCGTGGTCGAGCTCGAGGCGGCGGACCGCGACGCGGCCCGCCGCGTGGCGCGCGAGCGCGGCCTCTCTCCCGACGGCGCGCGGATCGAGATCGGGGGCGTCCGCTTCCGCCTGGTCTAGCGCCCGGCGCGAGGCGCCGATCTCGGCGCCCGCGTCGCGTCAGAGCTCGTCGTCCGAGAACCCGTACTTCGCGCGGTACTCGGAGTCGCGCGCCGCGATCAGCTTCGCGAGGCCCACCATGACGCGGCACTGCTTCACGGTCGCGTCGTCCTGCATCTTGCCCTCGATCATCACCGTGCCGGAGCCGTCGCCCATCTCCGCGATCACGCGCCGCGCCCACGCCACCTCGTCGGGCGGCGGGCTGAAGACGCGGCGGGCGATCTCGATCTGGCTCGGATGGAGCGACCAGGCGCCGACGCAGCCCATGAGGAACGCGTTGCGGAACTGGTCCTCGCAGGCGACGGGGTCGCCGATGTCGCCGAACGGCCCGTAGAACGGGAGGCAGCCCGTCGCCGCGCACGCGTCCACCATGCGCGCCATGGTGTAGTGCCAGAGGTCCTGCTGCATCGCGGGCCGCGGCGCGTCGGGGTGCTGCGGATCGGGGTCGGCACGCACCACGTAGCCCGGGTGGCCGCCGCCGACGCGCGTCGTCTTCATCCGGCGCGACGCCGCGAGGTCGGCCGGCCCCAGCGAGAGCCCCTGCATGCGCGGGCTCGCCGCCGCGATCTCCTCCACGTTCGCGACGCCGAGCGCGGTCTCGAGGATCGCGTGGACCAGGATCGGCCGCTCCAGGTGGTGCTTCGCCTCCAGCTGGGCGAGCAGTCGGTCCACGAAGTGGATGTCCCACGGGCCCTCGACCTTCGGGATCATCACCACGTCGAGCTTGTCCCCGACCTCGCCCACGATCGTGGTGATGTCGTCGAGGAACCACGGGCTGTCGAGGCTGTTGACCCGCGACCAGAACTGGGTCTGCCCGAAATCCGTGCCGCGGGCGATCTTCACGAGCCCCTCGCGCGCCGCGACCTTGTTCTCGATCTCGATCGCGTCCTCGAGGTTCGCGAGGAGGATGTCCACCTTCTTCGCGAGGTCCGGCACCTTCGAGGCCATGCGCGCGTTGCTGGGGTCGAAGAAGTGGATCATGCGCGAGGGCCGCACCGGGATGTCGAGGGGCGGCCGCGGCGCGCCGATGCAGAGCGGTTTCGCGAAGTCGCGGGGGTTCCGCATGGGGGCTCTCCAGCTCGAGGCGCAGCGCAGTCTAGCAACCGCCTCCGCGTCCCTCCCGGCGCGGGGCGCGCCCGCGCGGGGAACGTCCGCGCGGGCACCGAGCGCGCGCCCGGATCCGCGCCGCCGAGCGGCCCACCGCGCCGCGGCCGGCTAGGAGAGCGACCCAAGACTGGCCATCACTCGTGTAGGATGGTGGTCATGGGTGGTGAGATCGAGTTCAAGGCGTACGCGCCGGAGCAGGGGCAGCTACTGCCGTCGTACACGGCGGATGC